>UMHQ01066401.1_pt1 | contig 128173 bp, 133 predicted proteins | sample 1965531 | NCBI WGS metagenome assembly UMHQ01 (sample SAMEA4836098, study PRJEB28245) | human gut metagenome | biome: gut microbiome; material: fecal sample | place: Denmark | collected 2008 | reverse complement strand
ATATTTTTAATTATTTGAAATCTTATGAAAGAAACAAATCAATAACTACAAGTGGTTTTCAGTCTTTCTTAGATAAATACTATCCCAGACAAGGAGAGTTACTTAGAAGCTCTAATGTTAATAAGGGTAAGCTTACTAAGTTAATTAAGGCTTTAAATCGAAGTGGTTTGGTTGACTGTATGTTACCTAGATAAAGTTGAATTTTTAAATATTAAAGGAATAGTTTAAAATGCTATTCCTTTTTTTGTGATTTTGTGGTATAATATTAGCATAGTTGAAGTTGTTCAATAATTAAAGTTTTGGAGGTAGCTAAGATGAAATTTGGTTTTGATTTCAAGAAAACAGAGGGTTTAATGAAGTTGTTTAATCTGAGAAAAGAGAACTTAGATAGAGATGATATCCTAGATTTATGTGGAGAAGATACTTTAAATGATTTTTTCGATGTTTTAAAGGTTTTACTAAAGAATGAAGATGAGTGCTTAGATACAAGTGAGTTTGAGTATGCATCTGTTTATTTTGATGAAGAGTACTATAACCCAGACGGTTGTATTGCTTGTTTCTCAGTTGATGTGGGTATTGTTTACGAATATATGGTTATAGATAGAGGAGACAGCTTATATATCTGTATGAGTTCTGACACTATGTTTGATATTGGAACATATGGAATCGAAGCTGTTAAAAAGTGGGTTAATGAAAACCAAGTAAACGGAAAGTTGGAAGAATAAGAAAGGGTGTATTAAATGAAAACGACATTAAAAGTAAGCAAAACAAAAGGTTTAATGGATCTAGGGTACTTAATAGACAAAGAGTGGTATACACCAAATGAAGTTGGTTTCTGTTTGGGGAGAGAGACTTTAGAAGCTTTGAATAATCTTGTAGATACCCTTGAAACAGAGGGTATAATTCAAAACAGTAAAGATAATTTGAAGTATATTGGTACAGAGTTTGCTGATATTGTTTCTAAATTTAATATTGTAATGATATTATATTTGCAGTTCTATGGCGAATGTTATAAGTTTATTGTGGAAGACCATGATAAAGAGTTACACTTCGTTGTAGTAGATGAAAATCAAGGGGTACTAAATGAAAACAACATTAAAGGTAAAGAAGACAAAAGAATTAATGATAATTTGTTCTTTAAGCGACATAGGTAAATATTCTCCAATTGAAATTGGTCTTTGTTTTAAGGAAGATGTTTTAAAATCTTTATATAATTTAATAGATAAATTAGAAGAGGAAAATATAATTAAAAATAATAAATATAATCTTGAATACATTAAAACAGGCTTCTCTATTTTATCAACAAATCTAGTATTAACTTTAATGTTTAATAGTGAAACTTATAGTTTTATTGTAGAGGATTATGGGTAAGAGCTAAATTTTATAAAGCAAGATAGGGATGCAATGAAAATAAAGAGGGTTGCAAAGCCTAATTTTACTTTAAATAAGATAGACCAATCTTGTAATGGGTATGAGTTTCCAAAAAACGATATTGTAAACTTGCTAATAAAGCTTATAAAGGATAAAGAGCCCGTAAAACCTTTAGAGTTAAGTGTAGGTGGGGATGCTTATCACTTATTGTTAAAGATTGTATATAACCTAACTGAAAGAGGTTTTATTGATGATAGGGTTGAAAATTTTAGAGCTGTTAATTTAACAGAGAGCAACATATTGAATTTAGTATTCTTAAATAAGCAATATTCATTTAAGATGAAAGAAAAAGAGAGTTGTTACTTAATAGAAAGTATTAAAAATAGTTTTATAAACTCATTTAATTAAAGTAAGGGGGTATATAGTATGTTTAAGATGGTAAGTGTAACTAAAGAACAGGCTAAAAAAATAAATAAATCCATTTTTATTTCAAATGAAGATGTTTATTTAGTGCATTTAAACGATAAAAAAGATGATGAGTTATGTTTTACAAGCAATGAAGACTTTAAGATAATAAACTTCAGTGATTTGAAGGATTATAGCAGGGAAGAAGGTTCTGTTGTAGTTGATTTAAAAGAGGGGTATCCTAATTTAATGAAGTTAGAGAAATTCCAAGAAGGACACCCTAATTTCAGATTCACAGGAAGTAATCTAATAGAGAATTGTAAAATAAACAAAGGGGTATTTCCAAAGGAAGTTTTAGAGAAGAGATTATTGTGTAAAATAAAGGATAATAAATCATTTATTCATCAAGAGTTAGTCTCAATCGTTCCTTTTTCTGATGAGTTGGAGATAGAGGATTTTATAATTGAAAATGTTTCTTTAGATAATGTCAGATTTGGAAAAGTTGGAAAGGTTAGAAAATCAGGGTCTAAGAAAGAATTTAAGAGTGTTTTTAAGAAAAAGAAGAGACCTATATTTGAGGAAGGAAGGGTGGAATTTTAGGCATGAAGTTAAAAGGTTTTACTTTATTTTTGTATTATAAACATAACAAGGCTATTGCTGAAGTTTTGAAGGAGGATGGTAAGTCTTTCTTTCTGCTTTCAACAGCTAGTAACTTAGAAGAAAGGGACAATAGTAAGTTGGAAGTTTTCACATCTGCTTTAAGAGAAATAAAAAAGTCAGGTTATAGGGGTACTGTAAATGTAATTCTTACAGGAAAATACTTTGAAAGATGGGTAACAGGTAAAACTTTCCCACCAGCACACCTAGTAGAAAACACAATGAGTGCTATAAAGGTTTTAGATAGTTGCTTATTTGTTATAAATTTTAAACAATTAACTAGAGTTACAAGAGAAATAAAAGAAAATACAGTACAGGTTGAAAATAATTCTGTATTGGATCTAATTAATGAATTGGAGGCTGAAAATGAAGAATAAGGTTTCGGAAGCAGTTTCTTATGCAATAAAAGCATTGCATATATCACCAAATGATTTTTTTAAGATGATGGAAGAGGTAAAGACAAACCCTAAGGAAGACAATTATGGTCATTGGTTGGCTGAAAAGGTGGTAGATTTTGCTTTAGAAAGTGGTTTATCTTACAGTGAAATATTTACAAAGAAGGCTAGAATATTAAATGATTTGGCAAATGAGGGCAATATTACTTTTAATGATAACTTTATAAATTTATTAAGGGAGTTATATGGTTTTGAACATCAAATGATTTCTTTAACAGAGTCTGTTCAATTGGATAAGAACTTAAAATTCTATAACGAAGGGGGTATTGATTTAAACGAGGAAAATTTAGTTTTCTTAAACTCAATAGATCCCGAGTTAGCAGAAGTTGTGAAAAACAATAAACCTGCCTTTATTTTATTCGAGGTTGAAAATGGGCTATTAAAGAAGGATAACATATTGCTAAAAAATGCTAAACAATTCAATATTAAGCTTGTAGATGAATTCGATTCTCTGTTGTATCGATTAATAACTATAGTAAGTGCAGTGGATTGCAGTAACTTGAAGTTTGGGTTCTTAGGTGCTTGTGATAGTTTTGCAAAGTTGGGTAAGATTGAGATATACGATTTGTTTATGCAGTATTTAAAATGCGAGGGAGCTTATCTGATGAATCCTTTGGATGTGAGTGATTCATTGGTAAGCGATAATTATTTAATGATATCAGTGTGGGGTACTGAGTCTAAGTATTCTCTTGAGGGTGCTTATTTAGGCTTAAAGGATAGTGAATGTGTTGCTAATGTTCTAAGTTTTAATGATGGTAATTTTGATTTTGTGGGTAAGAAGAATTTTACTTTCCCAGAAAAAGAAATGAAGAAACCGGAAGAGGTTAAAAATTTTGGTGATTACAAAGCTTTATGTAGATACAATATAGCAAGTGCTATGCTAAAGAGTACAATGAGTTTTCATAGTGTTCTAAGATATCCTGTATCTGTTATTAAAGAACATGATATTTTTAAAGTGTTTGCAGTATTGCTAAATACTTTTTCAGATAACAAACATTACAACTACATTGAAGAAACTATTTCCTATGTTAAAGATAATTATTCTTTATTGTCTGTGGAGGCAATTGATTTGTTAGATTTTTGTATTGAGGGTTATGAAGCAGCTAAAGAAGAGGGTATTGAAGATAAAGAAACTTTTTATGATATTCTAAAAGAATTTAACGACACAGAAATACTAAATGACTTTAATACTAAAGTCTATAAACTAAGAAATAATATGATAAACTCAGGTATTTTAGATTGTTTCTTAAGTTAGAAATTAAAGAAAGAAGGTTAAAAATGACAGATATTGCTAATATACCTATTGTTAAAATGCTAAAGGATTTAAAGTATATAACAAATGAAATAATAAGAAAAGAAGGTTTATTTTCACAGGAAGATTTAAAAGATGTAAGTCAGATTATTGTGAAGAAGAACCTTGATTCTACTGTGAGTGTAACGTTTGTTGGTGGGGTTTCTCTTTGTTTTATTGTTGATCAAAGAGATTTAATAATACCAACTATTACACGTGTTAGAGCTAAAGATTACACTTCTTTAGTGGCATTAAACACAGTAATAAGTGCTTTTAAGGACTTTGAAGAGGGTAGAATCTATAGCGTTCAAATGTTTAAGGAGTACACTTTCTTAGAATTTTTAAAGGGAGATGGGTGTATGAAATACATCGTAATAAATGTTGGGGTACTTTAAAGGAGATTTTAATGGTTTTAGGAAGTAATAAGCTTAAAGGTTTACTTTTATATTTGGGTTTAGAGGTAAAAGATGAAGACTACACTAGAGTATATTTAAAAGATACAAATACAGTACTTTTAGATGTTGTAAGAAATGAAAATAAAATTAATTTATACCACAAGATAGATGAAAACAACGAGCAAGGGTATTGGCTTTCTTTATTAGAGAAGGAGACTACAATGGTAAGTAGGTTTCTCAGATTGTTAATAAAGAAGTATTTTGAAGGTCAAGAGGGTACTGTAGATATAATAGACTGTAAAGATATTGTACTAAAGTCTTTCAAATTTAAAGGATAGGTGTTTATTTTATGTTAGCAGATTTAATAAAGCCAAAGAATATAGTTGTGTTATCAACTAATTCTTCTTTGGCTGAGATTTATGTTTATGATGCTTTAAAGTACAAATCTAATGCTCTTAAGGACTCAATTATGCAGGTTAAGGATAAAAAGTCTTTTGCAACTATGTTAGAGAAGATTTCCTTTGAGCCTATGATGGCATCTAAGTGGCTTTTCGAGATTGATTTTAAATCTGTAAGGGCTTCTTTTCTAAAATATAAGGAAATTCTAGAAAGGTGTGATACTGCTTATTTCTTAGTAAAGTGTGAGAAGTATCCAGATTTCCTTAAGGCTAAGGAGAAGATTGCTTGTACTCCGATGTATTTACATAAGTTAAGGGGTTTAGATGCATCTTTTTTGTTTTCAGCTAATTTAAGTACAGATTTACAAAGGTATGTTTGTACTAACTATGGGGTAGAAAAGTGCTTTGAGCTTTATAATTATTTTAAGGATGGAGGAAAGTCCTTAAGTACTAAAAAAGAAATACAAGAACTTCTTGGTACGGGTGAGAGTTCTGTGATAGACTTTGTATTTGATTTAATGAAAGACTATAAGGGTTCTAAAAGGTCTGTAAAGCTACAATTAGCTAAAAGATCTAAAGATTTGGATTTCTTGGTGGACTCTTATGGTGCTAAGAGTGTTCAAAATTTTATAAAGTCTGATATAAAAAATTTAATAGAGGTTAAACAACTGTATCTAGAGGGTATTTTGTACGATAGCATTTCAAAAGAAAGAATCCCAGAGGGGTATGATTTCTCTAAGTTATCTAGATACAACATACATTTTGATAAAATCTCTCAAACTCCTATAAAAAGAATGATATATCTTTTAAGTAAGATTATAGAGGGTCAATGGAGAGATAGAGATGATGCTTTCAAATTTTTATATGCTTATTATCTTAGTCGTAAAGATGATTGCTTTTAGTTTTGTTTTGTGGTAAGATATAAGAAAGTAAAATTTTTGGAGGTAAGAGGTATGGAGTTAAGTTATTTAACGAAGCAGGGGATATCAAATGATACTATTTCAGTTTTAAAGATACTGAAAAAGGAAGGAAAAAGGTATGCCCTGTTGTCTTTTAGATCTATTATAAATACAAAAAGAGATGCAGTTACAAAGATTTATTTAATGAACAAAATAAAGTATCCAAAGGATGATTTTATATATGAGTTAGATGTACATATGTGTACAAATAGGAAGGATTTAATCTTATTAAGTTATAATGAGTTGGTGGATCTGTCTGTGGTAAATGAATCAAAGGGGTATTTCGTGGTAGATTTGAAGAGTTTGAAGGCTAGAAGCTTAGATTCCTTTTCAGATGATGCTAAACATATAATAAATGGTTTAATAAACAGCCATTCAGCTTTTAGATTAGTTAATGGGGTGATTTAAATGAATAATACAGTAATAACAATAATTGGAATTATAGTAATACTAATGGGTATTAAATTTTTAAAGAAGACTGTTAAATTAATTTTCAGTTTGGCAGTTATTATTCTAATGTGTTTATTTTATTTTTTGAGATAATTAATGAGGTAGAGGTATGTTAAGTTTTTTCAGTAGATTACCTAAAACAGGTGGTCAGTTGTGGGAAAAGTTCCACTATTTAAGTAATAGCTCTCTTACAAAGGTGGAGCAAGATTATTACAGGGGTATTAGCAGAGGTCATTCGGTTGAGATTATACAAGCACTGCTAAATAATCCAAGAGAGGATTTTAATTATGAGGCTTATGAGTATGCTTGTAATAAGAATGACATTTACACTGACTTTAATAACCTAAAGAAAGTGTTATACTTAAATGAAGAACCATTCGATGAAGACGGTTCTACTTTAAAGTATGGGGAGGTAAGTATAAATGACTTTCCTAAGTATGATAATTTTGAAGATTTAGATGATATAGCAGATTTTAAAAGAACATTTGATTTTGTTCTTTCTAAGAGAAACTATATATTTTATAAATATGGATTTGATTGGGTTAAGGCTTTTTTAGCTCAATTAAATAATAAAGAAGATGAAAGCAGTAAATTAAAAATATTGTTTAAGAGTGAGGAAGAGTTGGCTGAGAATTTTGTTTATCTTTTAGAGTCTAAATTTGGTTTAAAGTCTTATTTAGAGATAGTAAAAGATGAGCAAGATTGGATGTACGCTTAAAGAAGGGGTATTATGTTAATAGGTAAGTATAGATATGGTAATGAAAACTTCTCTTTAAAGGGGTATGATTTCCAAACATATTTTGAATTTTTAATACAAAGAGAACAAGAGGTTTTAGATTTTGATGAAGAAGAAAGTAATAATTTATTTCATTTGATAATAAAACCTACTAATATTCAATATGCAGGTGGAAAACAACCTGCAGAGGTTCATAAGATTTTCTCAGAGTTAGCTAGTTTTCTTTTTACAGCTAAAGGTATTTGTGTAAGGGAAAATGAAGAGGGGTATTATGATATTTCTTTTGAGGAAACTTTTAATAGTTTGAAAAAATATAATAAAGACTATGATAACTTCAGTTTTGAAGTAAGTCAAAAGATGGGTACAGTTATTAGTTGTAAAGTTGAAAGTCAATTTTACACAGCATTAGACTTAAAAGAAGTTGATAGATCTGAAAAAATGCCTTGGATAGATGCTAAACATACTATGCAATACAAAAATATATTTAGAGATTTAATGACTCCAGAAAAAACAGAGTCAGGGGTATTGGGTGCATTTAAAACTATTGAGGAGATAATTGCTGATAATCCTGATAGAAATTTTGATTATATTCTAAAAAAGGATTTAAGGTTTGTAACAAGAGAAACTTTTAAGGAAGTAATATCTAAGATAGATAAAGATGTTCCATTTGCAGTCGATACAGAAACAGATGGTTTAAAGATTAACTTTAAGAAGGGTGATAAGCTTGTAGGTTTAATTTTAACCCCAGATAATGAGGAAGAAATTTCTTACTATTTTCCTTTTAGACATGAAGACGAGTCAATAGAAAATTTATGTGAGGAGTATGAGATTGAAGACTTTTTTGATAAACACTTTAAAGATTTGTTAGAAACAGGTAAAGCTATCTATCAAAATGGTTCTTTCGACTGGAAAGTATTAAAGACTGAGGGTATTTCAGCGAGAATATTTTTTGATACATTAACTGCTTTTCGTTTAACCCTTTGGAATGAGGATAGGACTTTAAGTTTGGGTCTAAAGCATTTAGCTAAAAGATTTTTAGGACATGACTCATTAGAGTTAGATGATTTGGTAGTTGGTGGTTGGAATAACTCATTATCTTTTAGACAGGTTCCACGTGAACTTGTTAGGTTGTATGGTTGTATGGACGGGGTTAATACCTTAGCTTTATACAAGTATATTCTAAAAGAAAACTTATTGGAATATTACAACGCAACAAGGGTATTTAAGTTGGAATGCACTTTTTCTGAGTGTGTAGGGTACCAAGAATATTATGGTCATCATGTTGATATAGATAACCTACCAGAAATTAGAAGACATTTAACAGAGGAAAAAGATGCTCTGTATGAAAAAATGAAAGAGTTGGCAGGGGGTTTAGAGTTTAACCCAGGCAGTACTAAGGATTTACAGAATATATTATTTAAGATACTTGGTTTAACACCTGTAAGTATGACTGAGTCAGGGAGTCCAAGTACAAATAAGGAAAGTTTAAAGATACTAGCAATGAAGCATGAGTTTCCTAGAATATTATTAAAATATAGAGAGATTGCAACTCAGTTAAACAATTTTATGAATAAGATTGGAGAAATTGCAACTGAAGATGGATTTCTTTTCTCTAGTGTTCAACAGTTTCTTGAAACAGGGCGTTTATCTGTAAGTGATCCGAATTATCAATCTTATGCACCTGCAGTAAAGAAATATGTAACACCAAGAGAAGGGTATTATATGTTTGACTTTGACTATTCAGCTGTTGAGTACCGAATATTGAGCAGTATGTCCAAGGAAGATGTTTTAATTGAGAAATTCCATGACCCAGATACGGATATTCATAGCTATCAGGCAAGTCGTATGTTTGGTGTTCCTTTGTTGTATGTAACTCATCAGTTAAGAAGTCAATCAAAAGGTGTATCTTTTGGTTTGATGTATGGAATGGGTACTCAGAGTTTAGGTGCTGAAATTTTTGGTAAAGAGTCTAAAGAGAACACAGCAAAGGCTGATAACCTAATGAGATTATTCTTTAAGGGACAAGAAAAGGTAAAAGCTTTCTTCGATAATGCACAGGAAATGTCTTATAGGGATGGTTGGTCTGATACCTACATTGGTAGACGTAGATACTTTAATAAAGCTAAATATAACGCTCATAAGATAATGAGAATGGGAGCTAACCATAGAATACAGGGTACTGCAGCTGATTTGTTTAAACTAGCAATGAATAGGTTATTTAAAATGATAAAGGAGATGAATTGGGAAGGAAAGGTTTTAATTCCTTTCTTTGTACATGATGAGGCAGTTTTAGAGGTGCATAAGTCTATTGACCCAGCGATTTTACTGAAAAAGGTAATGGAGTGTACTAGGCTTTATATTAAGAATTGGTGTCCATTAACGAATGAGTTTGGGTATGGGTTCAATTGGTATGAGGCTAAGAGTGGTGAGTGTCCTGTTCCAGTGCAAGACATTATAATCAATAAGTATGGTGATAGTGGTCTTGATTGGTGGGATGGTGATATTCAAAAGTTAGTAGACTTCCAAGTTGGAGAAGTACACAAGTGGCAACTTTCTAGGGTTGTTGATTTTTTAAAAGATGAAAAGAATCATGGTAAGGAGGTTTACCCACCAGTGTTAAAGCAGGGTCAATCACTCTATAAAGACATTTTAAAGGGTGATATAAGAGGTATTAAACCTGTAATGAGTGCTGATGGATTTGTTTTTGATAAAGAGAAACCTATAAACAACTTAAAGGGTTTAGTAAAGCTAATGGGTATTCAAGAACTATATGATAACGCTAATATAGTTGAAGAAGCTACTAAAGTTGAAGTAGCAGATACTAAACCTGAACCTATAATTGAAGAAGATTTCTATAATCCTCCTAACAACCTTTATGATATGGTTGAGTTGTTTGGTGTTTACCGAACAACAGACCAAGATGAGTTGTGGATTAAGTACCCAGAGTTGTGGTTAGACAGTAATCAGGCTGTGGTAGTTTTAAGTAAGCTAGAAAGTATATTTAAAAATAACCCAGGAGATATTAAAGTGTTCTTTAAGGCAAATAAAGATATCTTTGAGGTTGAAGGAATGGGTATTAGTAATTTAGGTGCTATAGAAGCATCTAAATACATTAGAAATATTTGGAGGTAGTTTGTATGATTATTAATGATTTTAATGAGAGTGTTCAGATGTCTTATCCAAATTATTTAATAAGCAATTCAAGTTGTTTAAAGAACCATCAAGCGATGGTTCTAAAAAAGATGATGGAACCTATAAAAGGTCAAAGAGCTGATTATAAGGTGTACATCAAAGACAATGGGGAAATATTTGAAATAGGGGGTATTTTCAGAGGCTCAGTGAGATCTCTGATTACCCTTATAGGTAAGGAGAATTTAATTCTCAATCTAGGAAAGGGTAAAACATATACAGGAGATATGTTATATGTTTTAGGGTAGGTATAATTTATGGAAATAATGTTAAAAGAGGAATTATTAAAGCTACAAAATGGTACTGAAATCACATTACCTTTGTTAATAAAGGAATATACAACAGGAGTAACTAAAAATGGAAGTCCTTATTTTAGTGGGGTAGCTGAGAGTAGGGGTTCTGTACCTTTTAAGGTTTGGAGTGGGAGTGTTTATGAGAAATTAAATACCACATCATATCGTGGAAAGGTTGTTTTGTGTGAGGCAACTGTTAACATATATAATGGTACTTTTGCTTTAATTTTAAATACTGTAAACAGTATTGATGGGTATTCTGCAGTTGATTTCTTAGATACACCTTATGATACTGAAAGTTTGTATGATAAATTAATGAGTTTGTTAAAAGCAAATGTATCAGAAACGGGGTACTCCTTATATGAAGAAATCCTAAGTAATTATCTTGAAAGATTTAAGGTAGAGGTTGCAGCTGTTAAATATCATGACAATTTTGTTAGTGGTTTACTTGCACATACATATAAGATGTGTGTTGTGTTAAATTACTCTTTAAAGATGTATAAAACTATTGCTGAAAGTATTGATAAAGATTTAATCTTCCTAGCAGTAGCTTTACACGATATAGGTAAGACTGTTGAGTATAACAATGGTAGTCTTAGTGAGGTTTCTTATGCAGGTCATCATGTGGCAGGAGTTGAGATTATTGTTCTTCATAGGGAAAAGATTATTGCAACATATGGAGAAAAGTGGTATTATAGATTACTTTCAGTAATTACACAACACCACGGAGAGTTTGGAGAAGCACCTAGAACAGTGGAAGCTGTTATAGTACACAATATAGATATGTTTGAGAGCCAAATGCAGTTAATGAATCAAACATTACCTGTTAAAGAGTACACTCAAATTGGTAAATTCAAGGTAATCTAAAGGAAGAGAGGTATTAAATGCAATTAGCACGTTTCGTTAAGAATAAAAATAAAATTGAAAATGTAATAATTCTTGGTGAGGTAGTTGACTATATTGAGGATGTATTTAAAATACCCCACAAAGAAGGTTTAAACTTTGTTAAAATAAAAGTATACGCATTAAAAATGCTAGGTCAAATCTATGACCCAGACTCAACAGGAATAGATAATATTTCATTGACTAATGGATATGTAATTAGTGTAACTAATAATAGGAATTTAAAGGGTTGCTTAGTAACAGTCCAAAAGGCTCATACTGGTTGTTCTATTAGAGAGGATAAAGTATTGTTTCAAGGTGTAAGATTTAATTTTTATAATACTTTTAATTACTTTAAGAACAGTCAAGATGAATGGGAAATTGCTGAAAATAGAATAGAAGTTTATGTTCCAAAGCAGGAAAATACTTTTTCTTTAATACACAAGCTATACCAAACTAATAGTGGCATAGAAGGACAAAAAGAGGCTAGTGCTTATATCTCATATAACCCAGAATTTCCAACAATTGATGAACAAGACTTATCCCTAGAGTTAAGTAGTCAAGTTTTAATGGAGGTAGCTGAAAAGAAGCTTGAAGAGTTTTATTTACAACTTTCAAGTCTTTTGAATTATAGAAATCATAAAAACTTATGGTCTTTAAACGAAATAAAAGAGGGTATTTTAAGATCTGTAGTTCCCGATTTTATTGTTAAAAACAATTTAGGTGAGTTACCAACAGATATTGGATCTTTGGAAGATACTTTAGGATTGTATTTAAGTGCTGTTTGTGGTTTGGGCGAGAAATCTTTGAGCTCTATAACACGTAAGATATTTAAGGAGAATGGGTTTGAGGAGACTTGTTCGTTGCAGGTTTTGTTGAGGTATCCCTATTTGGTATCTTTCATGTTTGGTGGTTTGTCCTTAAGTAGTTGTGATAGGTTGGCTCATCTCCTAGTAAGGATGGGGTATCCTGTAAGTTTTGAGGGAAGACGGTCTATTATAGCTTTCATGAAATATAGAAGTCAAAATAGTACATTAGTTTCTTTAGAAGAGTTGAAAAGGTTGGAAACGAGAAAAGAGCTAACTATTTCAAAGTGGGTATTCCCTATTGAAGTTGAGATAGAAGATAATTTAGATTATAAAGAATTCTTTGAAAAGTTAGGAAGTAACAATAAGATGTTGGGGTATATTTCTTGGGATAACCTTTTTAAGGAGTCTTTTGTTATATATAATTTAATAATGATGAAAGAAAGAAATAGAAGAAAAGTTAATAAAGAAAAGATAAAGGAAGTTGTATCTAGGTTACCTTTTGAGTTGGAACCTAAACAGTTAGAAGTAATTAATAATTGTGAAGATGGGGTTGTGTTAGTTTCAGGTTGTGCAGGAAGTGGTAAAACTACAGTTTCAAAGGTAATCTCTGAAGTTGTAAGTGGCTCTGTTGGTTATACAGCTCCTACGGGTAAGGCATCAAGACGTTTATCTGAGGTTGTTGGTGCACCTGTGAGGACGATACATTCTTTGTTTAAGTTGGGTATTGGCTCTCAGGGGTTTTTAAGTCCTGTAATTGTGGATAAATTTAATAACAGTAATTTACCTAATAACTTAATAGTTGATGAATCTGCGATGATTAATTTAGATGTGATGTTTAGAATGTTAAAGAAAATATCAGGCACAAGTATAAAGCTAATATTTCTTGGGGATGCAAATCAGTTGCAACCAATTGGAAATGGGGCAGTGTTTAGAGACTTAAGTAGGGTATTCAATCCTATTAATTTGGAGGTATCCAAGAGATTTTCTGATAATAGTGGTGTTGGGTATAATTGTAAGATAATCACTGAAAATGGGGTTAATCTACATGAAAAAAGTGATTTTATTTTTAGTAATGTAGATATATCAGATATAAAGAGGGTTTGTGTGAGTAGCTTTTTAAAGAATGTAGAAGAGTTTGGTTTAGGTAATGTACAGATAGCTACACCTTATGTAAAGGAAGAAAAGCCTTGGGGTAGCACTCAATTAAATCTATTAATACAGAAAAAGCTATTTGAGGATAAAGAAGATTTATTTCTATGTAATATTAACAACTTTAAGGTTTATAAAGGAACTAAGGTTGTACAAAGTAGTCCTAACATACCAGGCAAACCTCATTATAGTTGGGATAAAGATAAAAATGCTTTTATCTCAAAGAACGAAGAAATAGGGGTATTCAACGGAGATGTGGGATATGTTGTTGATTTAGTACCTTGCAGTTCAGTTATTATTGATAACACAGCTGTAAAGGAAGAATTTGATGATGTAGATGAGTCTAAGAGTGAAAATAATAACTATTATCTTGTTGTTGAGCTTAACGAGGATGATTATATTTTATATAATTGCCATCAATTTAAAGACAAGATGGTAGGTGAGGAGTTGTATTCTTTGGATTTGGCTTATGCTTTAACTGTACACAAGTTGCAGGGGTCAGAGTATAAAAGTATAATTTTTCCAATAGCTAGTACAGACAATATAAGGTTTGTAAGCAATGAAATGGTTTATACAGCTATTTCAAGGGCTAAAGATTTTGTGATGGTGGTTGGAAACAAAGAAAAGGTGAGATCTTGTTTATCTTACCATAAATCTCCACAGATACAAACGTTAATGGGGTATTTAAGATGTTAATAAAAAAGTTAAGGTTTAGAAAACAGTTAAAAGAGCAGAAAAAAGAAGAAAAATTCTTAAAGTTTTTAGAAGAGGCAACAGATGAGGAATTAAGGAAATTTATTATTTCAAGAATTGCTTTGGGGATTGTCTTGGTGGTTGCTTTTTTAGTGTTTTGGAGGTGGTCAGGTTGGAAAGGTATTTAACTGATTTAGAGCGTGTTTTTAGGTTCTTCAAGGCAAATAAAGACCCAGATGGCATCTCCAAATTAATGGAGATGAGGGGTTACTTTTCTGAGGAAATGAGAAATTTCTTGGAAGAGTATGGAGTTGTACTTCTTAAAGAGGGTACTGATATTGAAAAGTTAAAAAACTTAAAGTCAAATATAAATTTATTTTCAGAAAAAGGTAATTTTCTTCTTGAGGGTAGGTTTATAATTCCAATAAAAGATTTAACAGGAAGAGTCATATCTTTTGTTGGTTGGTATCCAGACGATAGAAAGTATATAACAATTAAAACAAAATTATTTCAAAGAAATTATTTGTTGTTTGGGATGGAACAGTTACCTTGTGAGACTTTATTTGTCTGTGAAGGGATTTTTGATTCTCTTCATTTAAGGGCAAATGGGTTTAATGCAGTGTCTGTTATGGGTGCTGATATAAGCTTAGTACAAAGAGAGTGGTGTAAACTCACAAGTGAAGTATGGGGTATTCCAGACAATGATAATATAGGAAGACGAACAGTAAAAAATAATAAGTGGGATATGCTTTACCTAGTTTGGTATGGGTTAAAGGTTGATGTACCAAATAGTACTGAAAGTATTTCTATAAAAGACATAGATACGTTATGTAATTTCTTTGATGTAAAAGATGTACTTAATAATATACCTAAAAACAGCTTAAATCGTGTAATAAATTTAACAAACTACTAAGGAGGTAGATAGACTAATATGGAAAACTCATTTAACCTTTACGGATTAAGACGTCTATTAAATAATATAGACGCAACTAATATGGAAGAAATAGGGGATTTATTTTTGGAATCTCTTACAATATCTCATGGTGGCTTAAAAGGAGATATAACTTATTTTCAGTTCACAGGTTGGGATTTGGATGTAAGAAAGAAAAATTTAACTGCCTATTTCAAAAATGGAAAATTGCAAGAGGATGATAATTTAAAGAAGTATGGGAAAAAGTTTCCTAAGACAAGAGAAATCATCTTAAACTCCTGTTATAAAATCCTAGAAGAAATAGTAAAACAGGGTATTAAGGTTGATAGTGTTAATACTTTACTTAAAGGTGAGGTAGAGTTTGTAATAATGTCTGACGAAAGAGGAAAAAAAGAATTAAGAGGTGGCTACTTCTGGTCAGAGACTTACGATGGTTTCTTGATATAAAGGAGAAGGGTATGAATATTCAAATAATAGAGTTTATACAGGCTTATGGTATTGTTTTAGTTATTGTTTTAGCATTTATAATGGCTTTAAGTGTGTCAGGGTATTGGGTAGCTAGGACAAGAAGTTCTGAAAAAAATATTTTAGGTGTAATATTTTCAGTAATAGCTTGTATAGGTGTGATTGTAATGTTTAAGAATTTGAAGATTGGTTTAGGGGTAGCTGTAGTGGGGTATTTAGCTAAATCAATTTTCTTAGTAGTGAAGGGGTATGGCTTAGGTTCTTTTTTAAGACCTTTATTGTATTTCAAAGCTCAAAAAGTTAATTTAATTGAAAATGAAGAAGATGTACTTGATTTATTTTAATTCCAAGTATTTCTTTAAGAGACTGTTCCAATTAATTTAACTTTGTGTTATAATATTAATAAAGTTAAGGTATCATAATTTAAAACTCCTATAAATTTTATTTTACATGAAAGCCTTAATTTTAATAAATGTAACTAAAAGGTACTAAACAGGTAAACTCAAGGGGTCATTTACCTGAAAGGTACCTTAAGTTACCAAGTTTTTGGTGGTTGAAGTTTTGAAAAACAAGAACCAAGAGAAGAAAAAGAAAAACAAGGAGGAAGAAAGATGAAATTAACACCAAAACAAATGACACCAGAGCAGATAAATAAGGTAGTAGAGGTAACTGCTCAACAAACAGGAAGACAAGAGTACAAGAAAACTACAGATGATTCTATAATGTTTCAAGTACCAGTAAATGGAAAGGTAAAAATCTATGTACCTGACTATCACGATGTTATAGACGGGGTAGAACAACTAAAGATGGATAAACCTTTCTTACACAAAATTAAAGACGGTAATGTTACTAAGTTTGTAAGATGTACTGCAGGTTTAGAAGAGTTGGGGTATCATTCTTGTCCTTTGTGCGAGGCAACACAAGCACATTGGGATTTAGCTAATATTCAAGTTGAAGAAGCTTGTAGAGAAAAAGGGTTAGATAAATCAGATAAGGATTCAGAACCTGTTAAGGAAATTAGAAGAAAGTTTTATGGTTCAAGAGCTTTAGATAATGCTCAAAGAAAATATGTATTTCCAATAGTTATCATAGGTAAGGAAAAAGATGCTGATGGTTTACCTGTAATAACTCCAGTATGGTATTCTATTTCAGAAACTTTCTATAAGAGTAAATGGGCACATGTATTAAAGAACATTGGATCAGAAAATACTGAATTAGATTTTGATAGTGAAGAAGAAGTTAAAGATGATGAAGTAATACCATCACCAGGTGGTAAGTTCTTCGAGTTAGACTTCACTTATGTTGCTAAGGGTGGCAACCATGATATTATGCAGTCTGCTTTAAATCTTAAAGTTGTTCATAAAGTTTATAAACATAATGAACAATTTATTCAAAAGATGATGGATGCTACAAAAGAAATGACACCTTTAAGGGCATCTCAAGTAATCATAGACGATATGTTCTACGAAGAAGATGACTTAAAAGCTTTAGCAGAAAGTGTTACTGAACCTGTACGTCAAAGACTAGCTTTATATGAAAATAAAATAGATTCAGTTCCTGTAATTGAAGCAAGTAAGGGTGTAAAGGCAATTGAAAGTAAAGAAGAAAAACCAGAAGCAAAGAAAGAACCTGTAAGCATTGAAACAGATGAAATGGATTTCTTTGATAATGATTTAGAAATAATATAACCTTTAAAGAACAAGGGGTATGCGAAGGTATACCCCTAATTTTTTAATAAGAGGTGAGAAATGAAAAGTAAGATAAAGCAAATTCATCTTGAAAACTTTATGGCATTTTCAAATGCTTTAATAGAATTTGATGAAAGAAATATAATAAACTTAAAAGGGTACTCAGATAGTGGTAAATCTTCTATCTTAATAGCGATTGCTGTTTGTTTGAATAACTTTAAGCCATCAAAGCAGGTTAATTGGATAAAAGATACTTGTAAGTTCTTTAAGATTTCAATTTCCTTTGACGATAATGTTAAAATTGTAAGATATAAGTATAGCAATGGACAATCCTTATACGAAATGTATAAAGATGGTGCATTAGTTTATACTTCAAAGATAAACAACACATTAACTGCTATAAATGACGTACCTGAGGTAATAGCTAATTATCTTGATTTAGCAGAGTTAAAAAGTGGTATCTTAAATTTTAGAACAAATCAGGATAAGCAGTTTCTAGCCCAAACAACTGGAAGTGAAAACTTCCAAGATTTGAATAATCTGTTTGGGATAGATGAAATCTTATCAGCAATTAAGTATTGTAAAGAAGATATTTCTGTTATAGTTGCTGAGATGAATAAAAATGAGAGTGAGATTTCATTTCTAAAAGATAAGATTGCTGAAAGCAGGGATCTAAGCCAAGAAACTCTGGTAAGGGTATTGGAGGAAGATAAACTCTTGAATGAGGGAGAGTTGAAGGTTTCTGAGTTAGGTGTTGTTTCTGAGTGTATATCAAATATAAAAAGCTCTAAAGAATTACCTAAGATTAACGAAATAGAATCATCAATCAAAGATTTATTTGAGTTAAGTTCTCTTGTTGAAGTGTTATCCAAGGAAGAAGAAATTAAACTTGATGAGGTATCTGATAAAAAGTTAAAGAGTTTGTTAGATGTAAGTAATACCTTGAAGGGCTTAAGTAAAGAGGGTATTGAGGTAAAACAAGAAGAAATTAAAACAGATAAATTAGTTTGTCTTTTAGAAATTAAAACTTTGTTAGGTACACAAGAAAGTGTTTTACCAAGATTAGAATTGCAAGAGACTCAACTTTATAAGGATTTAAACAATCTTAACACTGATTTACTTGAAATCTTAAATATCTCAAAAGTAATTAAAAGTGAAGAAGAAGAAAATAACAAGCTAAAAGATATGCTTGAACAAATAAAACAAAAGTTAAAGAGTAAAGGAGTCACTTTACATGAATGTAGTAACTGTGGTAGCTTTACTTGTGAGGGGGTAATCCATGAAAATTAATAAAGTAATGGTAATTGGTGATACTCATTTTTCTGATACCTTTAAGGGTACTCATAGGGATTATAAGCAGTCATCATTAAGATTAATGACACATATAATTGAAAAAGTTAAGATGGAAAGCCCAGAAATCTTGATATTTGCAGGGGACTTCTTGGGGGTTAAGGAAAAGAATATAAAGTCAAGAGCTTTTTTCTTGGAGATTATAAAGTTTTTACAGGAGTTAAATAATCTAACAGATAATAATGTATATACTTTATTAGGTAACCACGATATTGGAAGTTATGCTGTAACTGATGTACAGTTGTTGATAGAGCTTGGGTTGTTTAAGCATCCTAAGTATATACCTGTTAACTCTTTAGATGATGAATCTAAGGAAATATTAAGATTACATTTAGTGGATTATGGCTTGGAAAGTGAGCCTTTAGATCTACTGAAAGAAGAATCAAATGTTGTAATTGGTCATAATAACTTCGCTTTCAATTATGAAAGTTTGTATGGTGGTCAGGATGGTATTGTACTTGCAAACCATACAAATTGGGAAGGGGTAGAGTTGATTTTATCGGGTCATATTCATGTTCCAAGTCCAGAAGTTCAAGTTGGAAGAATTGGTGATACTATTTCAAACCTTTTAGTTTTGGGTGCACCTTGTAGGACAGCTGAAAGAATTGAAGACGTATTCTATGTTATATTTGAAATTAAGGGAGATAAAGTTTCCTATGAAGCTAAACTATTTGATTTATGGTCAGTAGAAGAAGAATTTCTTCCAAAGATTGAAAAGACAGAGGAAGAAGTTGAGAAGACAATAAGAGATAAAAACCTAAGGGGTATTATTCAAGAATTGAATGAATCCAGATTAATGAAGGGTAGTTTAAGTGAACAAATAAGACTGTTCCCAATGGTTTCAGGGGAAGTTAAGGAAAGAGCAATTGAAATTTTAGAAAGGGTAAGGAATTAAATATGTTATCAAATGAAATTTTAAATAAAATAAATTCTGTAAATGAGAAAATAAAGGCTCATAATAAAAAGGCAGATGAACAAAAAGCTTTAAGAAAAATTAGATTAGAGCAATTAATTGAAAAGTCAAATGCTTTTAAGGAAGCTTATGGAGTAGATATTTTTAATAAAGATATTTCAAAAATGCAAAAAGAGGTAGATAAGTTACTTGTGGCTGAGGAAAAGAAGGTGGAAGAGTCCTTAGCTAAGGCAGAGAAACTTTTAGAGCTTGTAGAGACTGGAAATTATGCTCAACTAAATAAGGAGTTGGGTATTGATGTTAAAGAAGAGGAACAAGAAGAACTTAAAAAGGTTGAAGAAGCTTCAGAATTTGAATTAGAGGAAGTTGTTCCTACAAAAGAGAAAACTAATAACTTATTAGATCTTGTAGAAGAGTTACCAGATGACAAACCAACTCCTATTGAAAGCAATGAGGCAGTTAAAGAAGAGATAAAAGATTTTAATCTAGATGATTTTTTTGATTTCGATATTTAATATTAAGGAGAAGAGGTAAGTATGAAAATTAAGTATGATGTTTTGTGTCAGGAAATGAACACAATCCAAGGGGTATTCAACAAAACTGCAGGTAACAATGCTAAAGTTGTTTACTTCCATGATAATAATATAATCGGTTACAGTCCATTAATGATGTGCAAATCAAAGTTAGATGTTGAAGATGAGTTTTTTAATTGTTCCTTATCCTTTGATGCTTTGAGTAAAATTTTGTCAGGTTTCTCTAATCTGTTTTTTACTAAGGTTGAGGAAGTTGAGATAAATCAAGTTGGAAATGCAATTAAAATAACAATTCATGAAATGCCAAAAGACGATAAACCAGAAGCACAGTCTTTTGCTAAGACATCTGAATTTATCTTAGATAATATTCCAGTTGCTCAAAGTATTATTGAAACATTCAATAGAGAGATACCTGAAAACTCAGAATCTGTTACAAGTGAAGAATTTGATAAGTATATGAAAACTTTATATCCTTTACTTTCTAATGATGCAAGTGGTAGTGGTGCAGGAAAGTTAAACTTTGCAGAAGATTATGTGTTCTTCTTGAGTAATATGTTCTCAAGTTTTGTTAAGAATACACTTCCAGATTCTTTTAAGGATGTAGAAATATCACAAAGTGGTTTAAGTTTAATAAAGAAGATATTTGAAAGAATTGAAGTATTAAATGTAGGTAAAGATAATGGGTATCTAGTGATTTCTTCTTTGGATGAAAGCCTTTGTTGTTTTATAAGAATAAATAAAGTTACTTTCAAGTATGCTAAGATTATTGAAGCAATGAAGAAAGAAAAGGGTATTGTCCTTAATAGAAAGTATTTCAGGGAAGTTCTTAATCGTTTAAGTAACTTTTCTGAGCAAGTAGTTGTTAAATATGCCAATGAAGAGATCTTTGTTGATGCTAAGCATTTTAATCAAAATGTTCCATTAATAAATGTAAAAGGAGATTTAACTAATCTTGGTTTTTCAGCAAATACAAATATTTTAAATAAACTTATAATTGGACAAGATGATTTAATGTCATCTGATGTGTTCTTCTACTTCATTACAAGGGATAGAAACATAAGTTTATATTTATCAGATAGCACAGGAGAGTGGTTGTCTGTAACAACAGTAATGTCAGCATAGTTTAAGAGGGTATTCCAAACTCTCTTAAATTATGTTAAAATATAATAAAGTAAAATTTGGAGGTTAGAAAAGATGATTTATTATGAAAGCGTGAGGGCAGGGCATCCAGATAAGATGTGTGATTTCATTTCAGATTCTATATTAAATGCTTATTATAGCAAAGATAAAAACTCAAGAGTGGCTTGTGAGTGTTTCTTTGTTGGTAAAACACTTATTTTAGGTGGGGAAATATCATCAAAGGCAAAAGTAGATGTATTAAAAGTAGCAAAAGAAGCAATTGAAAGCATTGGTTATAGTGCTGAAGATTTTGATATTTATAATTTTATTAATTCACAATCTTTTGAGATAAATAATTTGGTTAATTCAAGTTCTGATTTAGGGGCAGGAGATCAAGGAGTAACAATTGGTTATGCTTGTAAGGGTATTAATGAGTTACCTACTGAGTTTTATTTCATTCAAGATCTAATGAGAAGTATTGATGAATTTATGAAAGCTAATTTAGAACCTTTAAAGGGTTTAATGCCAGATGGGAAAGGTTTTATAAAAAGAGAAGGCAATAAGGTTCGTGTTCATGTTTCTTATGAAGCAAAAGATGATAATAATACAGTAAGCAGACAAAACGTTCTAAGAAGTCTTATTGAAGATTTATATCATAATTATTTTCAAGATGATGATTCTGAATTAGAGATAACTTTTACTGAGTATCATTTGGGTGGACCTTTGGCTGATACGGGTTTAACAGGTAGAAAAATAATTGTAGATACTTATGGGGGTATTGCACCACATGGTGGAGGAGCTTTTTCAGGTAAAGATCCTACTAAGGTGGATAGAACAGGTGCTTATCTAGCTAGACAATTTGCTAAAAGTATTTTAAATAAAGTAGATTGTGATGAAGCAACAGTGTGGTTGGGGTATGCAATTGGAGAACCTAGACCTGTAAGTGTAAAAGTAAAAACTGTAGGTAATAATTCTAAGTTTACAGATGATGCACTTGAGTTGTTAATTACAAAACTTCTTGAACAAGATGAATTTTCTTTAAAGAATGTTATAGAAAGATACTTTAATGAAGTGGACTTTTCTAAATTAAGTTCATATGGTCATTTTGGTAATGAAGAGTTTGAATGGGAAAAGGTATTAGAACTTTAAGAGGTAGTAAGATGTCAAAGTATACTGAAATAGCAAGTAGTGTTAAGCAAACTTTAAAAGATAAAGCAAATGCTGAAAAGAAAATTAAAGAGTTAATAAATTACAATATAGAGAGTAAAAAAGAAGTGGACATACTAACAGATGTTCAAAGGGTATTCTCTACAATATCTGATGATAATTTATCTAAGACTTTAGATTATGTAACAGATATTATAAATAAAGCTTTAGGAGAAATATTTAAGGGTGATACAAGAAGGGTAACTTTAAATAAGGAGTTATATGCGGGTAAACACTCACACATCAACCTAGAATTAGTAACAGGTGATGGGTACAAAAGGGATATTTCTTTACAGGCAGGTACAGGTCTAAGACAGACGGTATCTTTCTTGTATACTTTGGCAATGATAGAGATACAAGGGGGTAGAAAGCTTCTTGTAATGGATGAGTTGTTGTCAGGGGTACATCCTAAAGCAAAAGAAGTCCTATTGGACTTAATGAAGATCTTCTCAGAGGAAGGTTTTCAATTCATAATGGTTGAATATGGGGTTAATGATTTTGGTAAGATGTATCTTGTGGAGCATACTCCTCAAGAGAGTATTGTATCAGAGTTAAGCAAACCATATAACGATGAAATATATTTAGAGGAGGTTGAATAAAATGACAATAAAGCCAATCTATATCACTGTATCTTGTATAAATAAGGATTCAGCGACAAAGTTAGCAATTAGATTGCAATTTAGATTAAACACAGAGGGTTTAAATAATTCTAAGGTACATCCAGTAGTTTGTGAAAAGTTTGAAGAGGGTATGAAGGTTGCTTTAACAAAGCCTAACAATATTTTTATTCACATTACTAACAACGTTGAAGATCTAACAAGAGTTGATAAAAACTTCTTAACTTTCAATGTAGAGGTAGTTGATGTGGAGAATGAAACTCCAGAAACTTTAGCAGAACCTTGGAGAGAGGTTTCAGGAATGTTTCCTAGAATATTAACAGATACAAAAGATCTGTTAAATGAGGAATCAATTGAAGGTTCAATAAACACAATAATAGCAGGTATTTCTGCTTATGCTTATATGGATTAATAAAATCTAGAATACTGTTCCATTTTCTTTCGTTTTGTGGTATAATTAATACAAGCTTGAAGTTAGCGAGTAATTAAAATATAAAACAAACTTTGGAGGTTAGAAGAAATGGAAAATATAAAAAGTCAGGTGTATAAAAAAGCTTATAAAAACAAATCAAAACAGGTACTAAATACTATAGACTTGTTAACAACGATTACTGAATCAATTCTTATATTGATTAGTATGAATGCTATTCTAAGCACTTTAATTGGAGACACGGTTTTAACAAGATTACTTGTTCATATTTATTCCTTTAACGAAAGAGTAGGAATGGCAATAGGGGGTATTGCAGTAATAGGTGTAGTTGCTATTACACTTGTAATAGCACTTATAACTAGTATGGCAGTTGGTAACAGGTCAAAAAAGATTTGGGCAAAGTTAGTAAATGAGTCAAACTATATTATATACAAATATTCAATAATTTTAGTATTTGGTATCATAATTGGTGTAATTTGTTTTTAAAGATAAAATCCTGTAGGTAAGCGTATCCTACAGGATTTTTAATTTTAGAAAGGAGGGGTAAAGATGAAAAAGATAACAACAGAGGATATAGCTATTTCTATTGCAGGTTCTAAATATGCTATAGAAACAGCTAAGGAAATTATAAAAGATTGGTCACCCAATAACTTAAGGGGTATTTTCATTGGATTAGATGAAAAAGGCGTTTTTGTTCATACTAGAAACTACTTAAACGATAGAACAAAAATAACTCATATACCAAATGAACACAGGTCAAGAACAATTTCAGCTCTTAATATTCTATTCCAAAGACGTAAGTATTCTTGTTTGGAGTATTTTTGTTGGGATAGTAAGGTTTTAAATTTAGGTTTAGATCCAACAAAGACTTTGCAGTATATGACAAAACAACCTTTGTTACAAACTGTTGGGGTTGTGAGTACTCCAGATAGCTTAGAAGACTTAAACTCAGCTGTTTTAAGGGGTTTAGGTGCAAATGTAATTGATGAAGTTGAGGGTTTAGATGGTGTTTATTTTCAACCTGCAACTTACCAACTAGACCTAAAGATTGAAGAGAAGTTAGAAGGTATTTTAAAGAGTGTAAAGGATATTGTTTTAGTTGATAATGAGTTATCAAATAAGGGTATTCAAGAGTTAGCAATGTTTAGAGATGTTCTTGGGTGTTTAAATGCAACTTATTCAGATTTTCATGAGGAGTTAAAGACTTCCTTTACAGAAGCCTTAAGCTCTCACAAAATGGGTATTGACAAGAAAAGCTTAGAAATTGTTTTGTCAGAGAATGAGTATCTTTCAAATAATCCTAGTTTCGAGGCATTCATTGATATTTTGGGTTTAATGGATCTTGCATTTAAGAATGGTATACGTGAAAATTCTGAAACAGTGCTAAACTTAAGGTCTTTTAGTGGTTCTTGGTTTAAGAAGCTAAGGTCTAAGTTGGCTGAAACTTTGGGTGAGAGGTTAATAAATTTATATATAGATGAATTTTGTAATAGCTCTAACGACTTAAATAATCTATATAATTTAGCAAGTATTCAAGAAAGGATGGAATCAGCTTATGAGTAATAGAAGATTACAGTTTAAATATGTTTATTTAAATACCTTTAAGGCAAGACCTACTGGTATAGATGTATTAGATAAGGTTCTATCCTCTAAAGAACTAATAGGAAGACCTTTAACAAAGGAAGAGTTGAATTTAGTTATTACTAATTTTACAGGTCAGGATGGAGAAGATTTATGGAAGTCTTTTCTTGAGCTGGATATGGCTAAAGATATTTTTAATAAAGAAGAAATTCAAGAATTAAAGGGGTACTTCTCCAGAGAAGATGATTCTTCTGAAACTGAGAATGCTGAAGAAAACAAAGAACCTGTTAAATTAGAAGAAAATGTAAAATCAGACAGGAAAAATATTAATTTAGCTCAGGAATTATTTGGTGCTAGTATTGATATGTTAGTAATAAAAATATTAGAGGGTTATACAAAGTTATTTGAGTCAGGTTTTCAGTTAAAAAGACCAACAGGGATACTTGGAGACGGTGTTCTTTACTCTTTATCAGGTAATACTTTAGTTGAAAGTAAGTTAGATGCAGTTGCTAGAGCAGGTAAATCTCTAATAATAGAAAGCTTAGGCTTAACAGTTTGTGAAGAAAGATCTGTAAGTAAAATAGCAAATATCATACTTACGGGAAAAGCAAGTAAAGATGACCCTAACCCACCAAGAACAGGAAAATTGTATTTTCCATTAAAGATGATAGAGTTCGCTTATGGAAGAGAGCAGTCATTAAGTGAAAATATTAATGGTAAAACTAACTATGGTAATGTTTCAAAGTATACTAAGTGGAGTGATTACTCTAAGTATGAAATTAAACCTGTGTTGGTGAGTATTTTTACAAAGGTTGCAGAGCTTTTAACTCAGGATTTAGATGAAAATATCACTTTTGAAGAGGAGTCAAAGATAAAAGAAAAGTTAAATTCATTGGTTGAGGTATTTCTTACATGTGTTGTTATTTCTGAACATAATGCAAAGAAGCCAGATATTTTAAGAATTAAGGCTTATGACCCTAATCAAAAGTTGTTAGGTAATGTGGCAACTGATATTGCTTTAAAAGCATATGGAAGTGATGGAGGAAATAAGGGTATTTCTCAAGCACCTATTGTAGATGGTGATTTTTATGAGTATGTTCATGAAATAGACCATATATTATATAATGCTGAACCATTATTTGCATATAAAGCAGCAGACGCTTTAAAAGCACAAGGAAAGCCAATTAATATGGATAATATGTTAATTGGGTTACAAAACGGAAGTACAATTCTCCCAATCGGAAGTGGGGGTATTAATCTTACTTCCAACCTAACACACGGGTTTATTGCAGGTTCAAGAGCAGGTAAGGGTTTACAAACACTACTTTTATTAGCTAACTGGATTTTATCAAGAAAAGCTGTATTTTATTTAGATAACAAGCCAGATATGGCATCTTTAATAAAGTATTTGTGTTCTGATGCATTTGTAGTAAATGGGGGTAACATTACTACAAATAAGGCAGATGGTACAGATTATTTTGAACAGTTTGTAAATCCAAATAGATTTATAAGACAAGATACACCAGAATATGTTAAAAGACAATTTGGTAGTTCTTACAATTCTTTAGGTAACTTCTATTATGCAAGAGCTCTAATTTTAGTAATGAGTATAATTGCATTAAGGGTCGAAGCACCTGAAATACTAGACAAGTTAGGTGGGGAAGAGGGTATTATGATTGTTGTAGACGAATTAGCAAATGCGTCTGATGGTCTTAATAACTTAATGCAGTTTAAAGGTTTAACTAATATTGCAAGAACAGGTTTTTATAATGAGTATATCGAGTATTTAGTTAATAAACAAAATTATCCAATTCTTTTAGAAGAGTGGGAAAGCAATGGATGCAAGGGTACTAAGCCTAAGGAGCCAAAGGAACCTAAAATGAAACCAGATAAGGGTGCTTATTGGTTCTCAGCTTTCTATAAATCTTTAGCTGATTCTATAGTAGAAATACAAAGATTAGATAAGGCAGGTTTACGTAACTCAGAGGTGAGAAAGTCTGATGTATTTGTTTTATCTCAAATTTTACATGAGCCATCTTCTGATGTGTCACAGCTTTTTGCACGTAGGAATAAGGAAAGTAATAACCCAAGTGTTTCAATTTTAAAAAATGATGTGTTGGCATCAATGTGTATGGTTGGAAATACGGATGGTTTTATTGGATACAATGCAGGAAAGCCAAATTATTTAGGACAAGGGAATTCTAGTTCTAAGTCATTTGGTAAACTAGATCAGTATGCAAGAAATTTTGCATATGTTGAAAGTATTGTTGGTGATGGTAAAAAACAAATTGAAGGTGGCAGTTTATCCTATGCAGAACATGCTAGATACTACAAACCATTTTTAATGTTTGCAGACGGGGAAGAAAATGGGTATTTCGTTCAAAATGCTTTTAAGTATGCAAAAGCAGCAGGTATTGAAACTGAGGATTTGATAGCAAGAAATGAAGACCCTGTAAATAAAGGACATTTAGATAAGCGTGTAGGTTTTAAAGAGTATCTTTTAGACAATGGAATGTCTGAAGATTTAATTAAAGAGGTGCTTTCTAAATCAGCTATAATAGCAAACTTTGTAGTAAAAGAAGTAATAGGGTACTCAGGTAATTGGTCAGATTTTATATTCGATTTAAGACCAGAATGGATAATATCTATAGACCAAATAGTAAATGCTTATAAAAATAAAGGATTGCTAAATGTTAAAGAAAGGTTGAATGAATTTACTGCAATTTACCCAGAAGAGTTTGGATTAGATCCCGAAAACATACTACCAAGAGAAGTAGAAGATGAAAATTTTGATAACGATTTATTCTTGGAAGATATGGAATACAATGGCAATAACTCTGAATTCGTTGATAAAACAGTAGATGATGTAGTAAATAACTTTAATGATGGAGTAATTTATACACCAGAAAATCAAAGTTTATCTAGTGTTGTTAATTCCCTTGATAGTTCTGAAGACTTATTAATAATACCTGAAACAAAGATAGTATTTGCAAAGGGTGAGGTTGGTGTTAAGAACCTAATAGAGTTTGCAACAGCTAATATAGTTGAAATGCAGGGAGGAAATTGGGGTATTGAAACTTTTGAGGATATTAATGGTAGACTAAGAATAAATGGAGCAGTTGTTAAGATTGCTTTAGATGAAAGTCAACTTGTTAATCTTCCACATCACTACAAACGAAGGGTACTTAATAATCTTTGGGGAGAGTTGTTTGATTACTCAAAGATGAAAGACTTTTCTAATATGAGGGAGTTATCTTTATTCAATAAGTACTCTTTAAAGGAATTAGCGGTTATTTGTGGTGCTAGTAGTCGTATAACTGATGCTGATGGTTGGTTCTTTGATAACTTTAACTCTCTTAGAAAAATAACAACGGAGTCAGGAACTTTTACAAGGGGTTCAACACCTGAAGGAAGTAAAATAAGTTATTCTCAAAATGCATCAGGTAAGGTTGCAGACTTCTGTAGTGACTTAAGAAAGTCTAGTTGGGGTTATACAAAGGAAGTAGCTACACGTAAGGATTTGGGAATAGTTTCAAAGATATTCTTAGGAACACTCTCAGGTGTCTTTGGTGCAGGTGTTGGTGTTGCAGAGAGTACTATAAAAACAACTAAGGGTATTAGAAATTGGATAAATGCCCTAAAGGATGTGTCAGGAGGTAAATAGTTGAAGATTTACAGAATATTGGGTGTAGATAGGGACTCAACAGAAGATGAGATTAAAAAAGCTTATCGTAAGATGGCAATAAAGTTACATCCAGACAGAGGTGGATCTCAAGAGGGTTTTATAGAGTTACAAACAGCTTGGGAAGATTATAAAAACAACAAAAATAAAGTCAAAAAGATTAGTAGAAGTTTTTCTAAATTTGGTAAATCTGTATTTGATTTTGTAAGGGGGTAGTGATACTCCCTTTTTTGTTGGTTAGATGCTGAAAGATTAAATTTGCTTTATTTGGCGAAATTTGGTGGGTAGGTTTGCTTGTGGGGTTTGGGGAGTGTTGTTGGGTTAGTTGGGGGTGTTGGTGGTTGATTTGGGGTGAGATTTCTGTTTGTGGGGGTTTTGTGGTGTGGTGGTGGGTGCTTGTGGTGTGGTGTGGGGTGTTGTGGTGAGGGTGTTTGTAGTATGGTAAGTTTGTTTGTTTCTGCGATTAGTGGTATAAGGCTTGAGTTAGTGGTTAAGATTCTATTGCTTTTTTCTTATAATTATGCTATAATATAACGGTAGTCAATTTAAAAGGAGGTAAGAAATTGAATATTAAAAAAGTGGTAGTAACAGCTCTGTTATGTGGGGGTATGTTACTAAGTTCAAATAATGTAATGGCAAAAAGTATTGAGGAAACTTCATCTGAGTTGTCAAAAAAGGTGGTTTCTTTGGAGGAAAGTTTAAAAAATAATAATATTTTGTTAACTAACTCTAATAATACAATAAAAGAAAAAGAAGATACTATAAAAGGACTTCAGTTAGTAAAAGAGATTACTGATAAAGATGAAGAATATATAAAAATATTAAACTTATTTTTATCTAATGCTTTAAATAAAAATAACAGTGAGTTTAATATCTCTTTATCACCTAAGTTTGTTTCTAAAATGGAAGAAGATTTAATAAAGAAAGGTTTAAAATTATTAAAGGATAAGAACCCTTTAATTTCAAACTCTTTAGATTTCTTTGAAGTTATTAAGGGATCTGATAAGTTAATTCAAGAGGAAGAAAAAACTTTAAAAGAGTTTAAAGATAGTAATTTAAAGTTAAAAGATGAAGTAAAAAATGCTGAAAAAGATTTAAATAAAGCTAGAGAAGATTTAAAAAATTCAAAGGAATTCTTCTATCCAACTAAAGGATATATAACTTGTCCTTTTGGATATCGTTTTAATCCTTTTGGAGGGAGTAGTCATGAGTTCCACGCAGGTTTAGATATAGCAGGTGGTGGGAATGTTTACTCTACTCAATCAGGGAAGGTAATAAAGGCATCCTATGGTGAGAATGGTGGAGCAGGTAACTGTATAGTTATTGATCATGGGTATTTCAATGGTGTGCATCTTGTTACTAAGTATTTTCATTTATCTAAGATAAATGTTTCTGTTGGACAAGAAGTTAATAAAGGTCAACTAATTGGAGTACAGGGTACTACAGGAAGAAGTACAGGTGTACATTTACACTTCCAAGTGGAAGAGAATGGAAAACCTGTAGATCCTTTAAAGTATTTGAAAAAATAAATAATTAAAAGTAAAGATGGCTTTTATTAGCCATCTTTTATTTTGCAAGTTTTTGTTTTGGTTGTTTTGGGTGTTGAGGGTGTAGTATAAATTTTAATTCTATAATTCTTTTATAGTTGTTTTAACTCGGTTATTACTCTGAATAGGTTCTATAGAACTCTTTAATTAGTCAGGTTCATTTTAATATGTTTGATTTTTTGTTTGATTTTTTTGTTCGATGTTCTTGTATTATTTTGTGTTTTGTGTTATTATTTTTGCAGATAATCCTTTTGCTCTTGGCTTTTTGGAGATAGTTGGAGGGTAGCAAGGGGATTAATAGATTTTTTGTTTGGTGTTGTGGGGGTGCTTTGTATTTTGAATAAAAATAGACTAAGTGTAAGGTTGGTTGTTTTAACTGAAAGATCTGTAAAAACTTTTAATTTTAATATAAAAAATGGAAGTTTAAAACAGGTTAAAAGAGATTTACTTTATAGGTTAAGACAATATTGTAAATACAGTAAAGATTTTAGTGAAATGTCAAAAATTTTAAACAAAGATTACAAATTTGTTGAAGATTTAATTAATGATTTTAATTATAATCTTTATTATATGCCTTATCTAAACAATAAGAACAGATATAACATTGATATGGAGGTAATTTATGAGTAAAAGAAATTTTTTTAAACAAATTGAATTAGCAGAAAGCTATATGCTTGAACATAAGAAAGAAAGGGAGTATCTTTTCCTACAAAAGTTAAATGACTTTATAACAAAAGGTACTTTTTGTAACGGCAAGAGACAAAAACAATTTTTAAATCTTAGAATGTTGCCTGAGAATGAGGTAGCAAGCTTAATGGGGTGTTCTGCATCTTCTGTAAGACGTTTAAGAATGGAGACATCTGATAAATTATATAAGTTATTTGGAACAAATTTCTTTGATATACTATATACTTTTAATGGAGTTGAAAACTGTAAAGGGGTATTTAAGGTAATAACGGGAGAAGTTTCTCTAGAAGATATAGTTAACTTCTCAATATGGATGCTAATTAGGGGAAAAGAGTTTAATGACTCCGAGTATCCTATCTCAGAGTGTATAATGGAGTTGAAATTCTTAGCAAAGCATTCAAATGTTACTTTATTAAGGGAAATGGAAGAGTTAGACTTAAATAAGCTTAATTATTTGGTTAAACTAACAAAGAGTGAGGCTAATCTACCTAAAAAGGTTGAGTTAGCTAAGCTTTGGAATGCCTTATTATCTATGTAAGATGATGTCTTTTAGAAAAATAATTATGTCTTTTAGAAATTAAAGGAAGTTAAATTAGAAAAATAATTTTGTTTTTTAGAAAATAAAATGTCAATATTTCAATCTAAAAGGTTATTGAATTAATAATTATTTTTTGGTAAGATATGAAATAAAGGTGGTAAGTAATATGCAAGAAGTTGATTTATTAAAAATCGTAAATAATTTTGAAGAAGAGGTAAGTATATTAAATGAATACTTCTTTTACTGTTTAGATAACAGCTTAAGAGCTAGAGATAGACAATTGAATATTTCAAATCTTTATTCAATAAGTCCTTTTCTTACTGAAAAAAGAGATAATGAAAAACCTTTAATTCAAAGTGACTTCTTGAAAAAGTTTGAATTTAAGGTAGATGGTGGAGTTAATCTTTTAATTGTAGATGACATTAATAACTTTATTCCAGAAGAACAAAGTATACTAATGGGTGGTACTCATATGGTAGATTATGTATTATGTAATTATTTGGGTGAGTATGCTGTAAGATTATTATGTAAAGAGGAGAGTAAACCTTTAAAGATTATTTTGGGGTCTTTTTATTCTTCTTCTAGTTTTTTCCATTTGAAAACTTATTCAAATATTAAAACTTTCACTTGGTTAAGAAATTTTGTAACATTGCAAGTAGTCCAGTCTAATCAAATAAAGATTGATTTAGAGTTGGAAGAATTCTTAATGAAAGCAAAAGCAAAGGGTACTCTAAGAAGTTATAATTTTTTAGAGCGTTTAGGTGTCCTTAAAGATAAATATCCAATTGGCTCTATTTGTTGTTTATTTGAAAGAGACTACGGTAAGCATTTAGTAGATAAAACACGAATTCCAATTGGTTCAATAGTATCCCAAAAGATAATAAAAATAACAGGGTATTTTGATGAAGGATTTTATTATGAAAGTTATAACTGTGTAAATACTAAAACAGAACTATTAAGACAATACAATCAAATCTCAGAAGATAAACAAGGTGCTTTTAAAGACCTTAAAAACCCTAAGTTATCGGTATCAAAGGGCAGTTGTTCAGTTTCAAATACAGGGGTAGACTTTTATATTGATCCTTTTGATGTTTATTTTTTGCAAAGATTTGATACAAAAGAGATAGTAGAGAAAGAAATCTTAGTAGACAATGTTCCTACTATTGTAAAAATGACCTCTCCAGAGGCTGTGTATTTCCTTTTGAGGGAGTATGATGTTTCTTTTGATAAGGAAAAGTTTAAAGAAGACTATAATATGCTTTAAGAGTTTATTGTCTTTTTGAAATAAAATAATGTTTTTTAGAATTGAATTGGAGTTTTTTAGAAGAGCAATGATGTCTTTTAGATAAATAAAGAACAAGAAAGGAGTATTTAATGTCTAATGCTTTAGAAAGATTATCAGATTTTAAGTCTAATATTCCAGATAAATCAAAAAACAATTTTAAAGGGCGTAGTAACTCCTTTAATATTAATCAAGATTTGGATTTTAGTAACTTAAGTAAATCTGATCAATTTATAGAAAAATTAAAAGCATCTCATTTTAATTTAGATGAAATGGAAGATGCAATAAAACAGAAAGGCTCCCAGTTAATAGTAGCTATAGCGGGGAGTGGGAAAACTACAACTTTGCTATGTAAGTTACAATATAATATATTAACGGGAGAATTAACTAAGAAAATAGAATATAACGATTCTTTAATGTGTGTAATGTCTAATGTATTTGTTTGTACTTTTTTAAAGTCAGGTGCAGAGGATTTAAAAAAGAAGATGATTGAATTACAAGCATCTTTAGGGTTACAAAGTACAGCACATATGATAAATTTTTCAACATTACACGCAGAATTTTATAAAATTCTTCGAGAATTGGGGTATTCATTAAATATAATTTCTGAAAAGGAAAATACAAATTTATTAAAGAGATCTGTTAATGCTTTAAAGATTAAGTATAATGATAAGACACTGAATTCTACTCAAATAACTGATTTAGAATCAGCACTAAATTTCACAAGATCAAGGTTAGATGAAAAGAAGTATGAACCAGAAATTTATTTAGAGTGTAGTTTAGGACCAAGTGAGGTGGATAACTTAATCAGTAATTGGAGAAAGTTAAGGGTACTTGAAAATAAGATGGATTTCTCTGATTTGGAAGAGATTTTATATAAGGCTTGTTATTTGCAACCTAGTGAAAAAATAATTAATCACATTGCTAATAAATATGATTATATTTATATTGATGAATTTCAAGATACTTCTCAAATCCAATATAAATTGTTAAAGATATTATCTATGAATGCAAAAAAGGTAGTAGCAGTTGGAGATGATGACCAAACAATTTATAGTTGGAGAGGCTCAGATATAAACATAATAACTAATGAATTTGTTAAAGATTTTGAAGCAAGTGTAAGTAAGTTAACTTATAATTTTAGATGTCCTAGTAATATTTTAAATATAGTAAAACCATCAATTGAAAGAAATATTAATAGGATTGAAAAAGAGATAAAAGCTTTTAATCAAGGGGGTATTTCTAAAATTTTTAGGTATTCTACTTTATCAGAAGCAAGTGCATATTTGCAAACAATTACTTATAATGCTTTAAAGGAAAATAAAAACACTACAGTAATCTGTAGAACAAATATGGGAGGGTTAATACCTGCATTAACTTTTGAAAATAGTGGAAGATTTGCATTTTCTATTTCTTCAAGGGCAATGTCATTGGACAACTATATAGGTAGATTAATATTAAGAATTGGTAAATTGTTTTATTCCCATTCTGAAGATGTCATAAAATCAGTAATATCTCAGATATCTTGGGATGGTTCTTACAAAGTGGGTATGATGGCTAAGTATTGTGATGAAAATAATTTAACAATATTCGATATCCACGAAGATGATTTATATTTCTCACTTCCACAAACTGCAAATACATTAATAATGTGGAAAAGGGTACTAAGTCAAGAAGGAGAAATGTCTTGTTTCTTTAGAATTCTTGATTATTTTAAACAGGTTGTATTCTTAAAAGAAAATTCTTTTAATAATAATTGTAGAGAGGTTATAAATGCAATACAATTCTTTGCTGAAACAAGAGACTTTAAAAAAGTAAGAGATGTTGTTGAAGGCTTATATAATCTAAATCTTTCTTTAGTATCTCGAATAGATCAAAGTAATGTTCGTGTAAAGGTTGTAACGGCACATGAATTTAAGGGCAAGGAGTCTGATGTTGTTGTGGTGTGGGATGACAGTGAAAAAGTGTTCCCACCAACAATGGAAATAAATGTAGATGATTTTGAAGAAGAGAGAAGGGTGCATTATATTGCTTGTACTCGTGCAACAAAGGAAATGCATGTAATCTCAAATAAAAGCAAACCATCTATATTCTTTAAAGAGATGGATTTAAGTTGTGCAAAGGAGGGTTATTGTAATGAATAATTTTAAGGTAACTTTGGATAGTTATAAAACAATTTATAAAAATTTTTCTATAGATGTCCAAGATGAAGTAAGAAATGCCTTATTAGACCAAATAGATATTTCAGAGTATGTTAAAGCTTGTAGTAATGATCCTTTCAGGTTGCAACAAATTAGGTTAGCTTTGAAAGAGTATCCAGAGATAAATAAGGAGTTCTTCAAGTTAAATGGAAGTAATTTATACTCTTTAAGAGGGTACCTAAGGAATGGTGTACTTACTAAACAAGCAGAAAGGTTGATAAATATAAACACAGACCAAGAAGCATATAAGGTTATGTTGGACTTGGATGCGAGTGGGTATGATTTGAGTGGGTATGATTTTACAAAAATACCTACAAAGTTACTAGGAGAGTTTGAAAAGGGTATTAGATTAAACCTAGACTTAACTTTTCTTGCTAATGGGAAAAATTATACTAAACATTTTATTATTGCTTGTATAAAGTTAATGTTAAATAAGGTAGATGTGAGAAAAATATATAATTGGGATGAAGAAACTATAATAGAGTTAAGTAAGTATAGTCAATATCCTAAAATAAATCTTTTAATAAGTAAGTTAACTGCTTTAAGTATTCCAAAGTATGTACATTGCTTTGTGGAGTTAATAAATGCAGGTGTAACAGACCCAAGAGTCTTTGAAAGAGATGAATATGGGTATGAGAAATTTATGCCAGTCCAGTTATCATTTATAGCAGAAACGGCTTTAGAGGGTTTTGAGATAGAGGAGATGCTAAACCCAGAGTTATCTCTTGAAGAAATGTACTTAATAAAGGGTATAGAAAGAGAAAAAACAGGTAGAAGATTGAAAGGAGTACTAGGTAGAAAATGAGAGGCACTGAAATAGCTAAGGAAATTATAGAAGAGGGGTTAAATGATAAATTTATAGTTTATTTTGATCCTGATGTAGATGGTGCTTTTTCAGGTGTTCTACCTTGGAAGTTCTTAAAAGATAAAGGAATTAACTCTTTAAACCTAATGAATAAGGATAGACAGCACGGTATGTTACTTGATATGTCACCATACACTAATAAATATAAAACAATAATTTCTGTTGATGCTTTTGTATCTGCAGAAAAAGTTAAAGAGCTTGTAGATATGGGTTTTAATTTTATAAGTTTAGACCACCACGAGTGTGGTTCAGAGTTTATTTATTATAAGAATGAAAAAACAGGCAAAAAAGGTGTGGTTATCAATAATCAATATCCTTTTGAGAATCCAGAAAAGGTCTATTTAAGTGGTTGTGGTGTTGTTTATGAGGCTTTTTGTGAGATGTATCCAGACCAAAATTTTGATTGGTTTAGGGATTTGGTGGGTATTACATTGCTCTCAGATGTTAGAGATATTTCATACCCAGACTCAAGAAAGTACTTAGAATACACTTATAATGCTAAAGATAATAAGTATATGAATTATTTAATTGACCAATGTACAAAATATAAGGAAAATTTTGGTTTTGGTCGACCTAAGATGGAAAGGTCTTATATCAGTTATACTTTATCTCCAGCTATAAACGCTTTATTAAGATTTAATATGGTTGAAGAGGTAATGGACTATGTAACAGGAAAAGGTCTAAGGGTATTCTTAAATGAAACTCAAAAAGAGCTAATAAAAGAGACTATTGAAAAGCATATAAAGGTTAAAAATTTTAAAAGTGTTGCTATAGTTCAGGTGGAGAATTGGCATCCAAATGTTGAAATTTCAAATTTTATTGGGTTAATTGCTAATAATTTGCTTGGGAAAGAGGCTGATTGTATTATTTGTTTTTGTAAGAGGAAGGATGGTACTTCAAGGGCATCTTTTAGGTCTGTTGCACAGGAGTTTAATTTCCTAGACCTGTTCAAAGAGGAAGGGTACAACGCAATAGGGCATAAAGCAGCCTTTGGTATCTTAGATTTTACAGATACAAAGATACCTTTAAATAGGGTAGTTGAGATCTGTGATAAGAGTTTCAATTATTCTTTAAAAAGAAACTTTATAGAAGTAAAAAATTTATCTATGTTCAAAAGTAGTGGTAGAGCTAAAAAGATAGCAGAAGAGAATGATTTCTTATTAGATAAGGATAAGGTTTTTATAAAATATCTTGGTTCAGAGATAGAATTGCAGAAAAAGACAGATAAATACTCTAAGTATAAATTTGATAGTGTAACTGTAATGCTGTTTGATGAGCTTAAGGGTGATGTAAAAGATTACTTGATAGATGTTTCATCAAGTAGTGGTCTGGTTAATTTTATTGTAACTACTTTTAAAGAGTAGTTTAACGAGAGAAGGGGGTTAAATTAAATGTTAAGTGGAAAAGTAAATTTGGTAGTGGATTTGGGAAACTCAGAGACACGAATATATGTATTGTATGGAGGTAAAAAAGCAGCATTTAGCTTATCTAATCGTTTTTATGATTTAGATAGTAATTATGTTATTTCAGATGAATTTAATGAAGATAATACGAATATATTTTCAATCGAGGGTTTTGAAAGAGTAGCAACAGGGTACTTAGTTGAGAGAGAGTTTTCAATGATTTCAATAAGACCTACTGCTTTGGATAAAAAATATGAAAGTATTACTTCTAAGTTTTCAATGAATTATGCATTATTTGTTGCACATAAGTATTTAATGGAAACATATGCAAAACCAGCTGATGAAATTGATGTTACTTTTGATGTAACTGTGTTATTACCACCTGAAGATATAGATAAGGGTGCTAAATTAATAAGTGAGTTAATTAAAGATATTAAAGTTTTAAACTTCGAGATGCCAGATTTTAGAAAAGAGGTAAATATAGAAACAGTAAGGGTATTACCTGAAGGATTCTGTGCTTATATTGGTGTTTTGATGTCAGCAGGTTTGAAGATAAGGGAAAGCCATAAAGCTCTAATTGGTGCTACTACTTTGGTAGTGGATATAGGGGCAGGTACATCTGATTTCTGTATTATTAAAGATAACAAAGTAATTGAGGATACTCGTTATAGCTGTGAAGTAGGTGGTAATAATATATCACAAAGAGTAAGAAAGGCTTTAAGACAAGATAAGATTTCTTGTACAGAGCAAGAACTTCAAGAAGCAGTAATAAAGGGTACTATTCATGATGGTGCAAAAGAGTTAGATATTACAAATATAGTTGAAAATGCAAAAGAGTTTGTTGCATCAAGTATAATAAATGAAATTAAAGGGTTCTTTGAGTCAACTCAATATCCTATAAGAAGTATTCAATACTTGTTGGTTTGTGGTGGGGGTACTTTAGAACCTGAAAATGGGAATATGAATGCTTTATCTTCATATTTAGTTAAGTATATGAAAAATCTAAGCCCTAACATTGCATTAGTTGACTTACCTAAGGTAAAGACTGAGGAAGGAGAGGTTACTGTTTCTCCAAGAAGGTTAAATATTATGGGAGCAACTATTTTAACAGAGGGTAAAAAATAAGGAGAATAAATTATGTTAAAAGCTTACACTTATAAGTTATCTGAAGAACAGTTAACTTTATTGCAAAATGCCTTTTCTGAAGCATATGGAGAGGGTTTTGTAACCCTTGAAGAGCTTTCAGATACTAATATTAAAAGTAAAGTCCACTTAAGTGGACGAGATACTAGTGTTATTGGGGTATTTTTAAATGAAAGCTCTAACATAGAAAAAGAAAATGAAAAGGTGTTGGTGTTGGGGTCAACTAACACCTTAATTACTCATTTAAATGAAACTTTAGATTTAAGTATTCCTTTAATAGAAGAACCAATAAAAGAAGAGATAACTGAAGTTCCAAATAATAAAGTGGAAGAGCTTGAAAAAGCAATAAAAGCTAAGGAATCTGTAATTTTAAATTATCAAAGAATTATAACAGAATTACAGGAGCAATTGGAAGAATATTCTGTAAGTTCTTGTAATACTGTAGATAACTCAGAGTATGAAAAACTAAAAAGGGATTATGCTAACTTAAGAGATATTCTTTTAGTTAAAGAAAATTCATTAGAAAGGTTAAATAATGAGTATTTAAGTCTACAAAGTAGAGTAAACGACCAAAGTATTTTAATTAATTCTTTAGAAAGAAAGTTAGAAGAGACAAAAGATAGTAGTAATATTTCTGAATCTGACTATAATGAGTTAAAGGAAAACTATAATAATGCTCAATTAACAATAACTCAATTAAATTCTGAAAGAATTGAAATGATTAATAAAATATCTAGTTTAGAAAAGTTAAATACTGCTAAAGAAGATACTCTAGACTTAATGACAAGATTGGGTAAGGCTGAAAGAATTGCTGACGAATACTTAAGCAGTCCTTTTGGAGAGTTGTACTCAGTGTCAGAGTCAAATGGGGTATTCTTCTTAAAGAATAGTCTACCTAAGTACAATAACATTAAATTTGTATTTACAGTAAATCAAGGGTATGAAAAAGAGTTTTATAGATTGTTGTTAGGATCCATTGTATTGGATCAAAGTAATGGGTATGTTTTTGTAGATGCTGTAAATAGTAGTTTTGCTGATTATGTTTTTGGGATTAAGCAAGTAAAGTCAGCATTAGATTGGTTTGAGAATGGTGGAGGTATTAGACAATATCTATCAGATAGTTCATACTCAAACTTAAAGGCTTTAATACCAACTCTAGGGTATTTAAACGATGGTTATTTTTTAACTGTGGATTGGGAAAATAGATTGAAAGAGTTAAATAAGTTTGGTAAACCAGTAATAGTTTATGCAGGTAATTTAAGTACTATGGTTGGAAAGTATTTGTTTAGCTTGTTTAATTCATCATCTAACGATACAAAGGTCTTTATACAAGGATCATTGGTATTTGTTCGTAATGGATTTTCTCAAGTAACAGGTGTTCAGGGTTATGAGCTTTCAGATATTTGTGTATTTGGTTTGAATAAGGGTGCAGAACCTTTATTAAGGGCTTTTAAATCAAAAGTAAATTATAGAGTATTATCAAAGGCAAATGATTTAATTTTAAGGGGGTAAGTTATGCAAGATATCAGGGTAATCCTACAAATAAGAGATGATAACTTACTTAAAGATGTAATAAATCCTCTCTTAAAGGAAAGAAAGCTAAGTAAGTTGATTGTAGAGCTACTTGAGGCTTACTATAAAGATGAGTATGTAAATACAGCTACTAATATAGCAATGGATAATAAAGATAAAAGTTCTAGAGAAGAGTTAATAGCAAATTTAAAAGGTATGAGAGAGAACATTGATGCTCTTAGATTTTTAAATGAAGATGTTAAGAATTTGGCAGACGAAGGGCAAGAGTTTATATCTGAGGTAGAAGTCGCTGTAGAAAAAGAAGAAAATCAAACAGAACCTAAACTTCTTACACTTGAGAACTATGTAACAAGAGAAGAGTTTAATGCCTTAATGGAAGGTCAAAACAAGATCTTAGAAATACTAAAAGGAGGCAGTCTTTTCGAGAAGGCAAAGGATACTCAGGCAGAAGTTAAACAGGAACCTGTAAAGGTTAAACAAGAAGATAAAAATGAAGTTAAAATAGAAGAAAAAGAATATCTATTAGAAAATGAAAATACAGACATTGTAAAAGAAAGTTCTAATGATGGTGCAGATATTGTAAACAGTTTATTAGAAGGAATGGATTTTACATTTTAGGAGGAAGATATGAAAAGCAGATTGGGTAGAGGTTTACTTTCATTTCTTTTCTCTTTTCTTGTATTTGGGTTAATTGGGTATGGTATTTTATATAATCAATTCTTATACCCAGACAAAGAGGTAATACGATGGAGAGAGACAAGATATCATGCAGTAGAACAAGCTGTAAAAGACTTTAAGGAAATGAAGTATGAAAAACAGGTAAATATAAAAGAGTTTAACAAGGATAATGAAGAAGCAATGGGGGTACTAAATAAGATTACTTCGGTGATAAATTTTGAAGTACCAAAGGTAGATGCTTTAAATAAGTATGGGCAGTTATATAAAAAGCCAGATGGCAGTGGGGAGAAGGTAAACTCTACGCTATCAGATGGTGATGTTATTAAGTTAACTGTTCCAGATTTTGATAAGATAAAGCCTACGAAGGAAGAATTGAAAAAACTTATAGACTTTAATTCAGATGATGAGTTATATGGAAAGAAATTAGAGGGGGTATTCCTTAAGTATTTATCAGAGTTAAAGGAGATACCTACTAAGGTGGTAGAGTTCACACCAGAATATGAACAGAAAAATAATGAGTTTGTTTTGAACCAAAAGAGCTTAGACAACCTAATAAAGTTGTTCTATGAAGATGAAGCTTTTGATAGCTTGTTAAAGAGATTTGCTGAAATAGCTATATTTGGTGAGGCTAATCCAGATTTAAAGTATTGGGAAGACAAGTTAAAAGAGTTTCCAAATGCTAAACCAGACGATATAATTGGTAAAGATACAGTAAGGTCTGAATGGTTGTATTGGAATTCTTTAAAAGATAAGGAAAAATTCAAAGAGCCTACTAAGAAGTTAACTTATTTTTATATGAATCCTAAGTTTTTAATTAGTACTGACTCTAAGTCGGGTAATGGTAGCTTTGATTTTAAGGCATCTTTTGATGTTCCAATGAGAAGTTATTTTGAGAATGATAAAGGGGTTAAAATTCCTATTCAAATTACATTAAAGGAAAGCTATAAGGGAGAAGATGCTATAAGATTTTTGGAAAAAGCTGATACTCGAAATAGGGGTTTACAATCCTCTTCAAAGTTAGTGTTTTATGTGGTAAAGTATGAGTTAGTGAATCTCTCTGTGAACCAAGTAATCAGTGCTAAGGGTATTGAGTCTTTTGCAATGAGTGATAAGAATGGTAATTTGAGTGCTAGAACAGGCAGAATGTTTGGTATAGATGAGTTATCTACTGAAAAGCTTGTGATAGGTGCAGGAGAGAAAAAAGAGTTAGTTTATTGGATTGCTATTCCAGATTTAGATGCTAAAGAATTAGCTTGGGGAGCAAATTTCAAAGACAAAAAAGATATTATTTGGTTTAATAAGGAAAAAGGAGGAAATTAATATGCCAATGGTGAGATTTACACTTTCAATGAATGATCCATATCATCGAAAAGTAAGGGGTACTCCAAATGGTTGTGTTGATTATGATATTGAAATAAGAAATAATAATCCAGAATTGCTTAAAAAGGAGATTGAAAGATTAAAACTTGATTTTAAGCATAAAGGTTGGATTTCTGTAAGGGCTAGAGTTTTAAAATAATGAGAGGTAAGGTAAATGGAAAACAAAAATATAGAGAGATATTTAGAAATATTAAGCAAAGATGGTTTCTCAAAGTGGGATTTTATTCCAGATGAAAATGGACCTATGGTTCAAACAGGGTATGAAGATGTTTATGATGAATTAGAAAAGTACACTTATGAGAGATATATGGCTGATGTACCTGAGGGTCATTCAGGTTTTGAGGCTGATGATACACCTAATCAAAGAAAGTTACAAAGAGAGATTATAGATATTTATAGAAGTAAAAACATATTCCCAATAAATTATTACACACACAATGGTATTTTAAACGAGATTAAAAAATGCATTGCATACGATGCACATTTTGATGGAGATACAGTATCTTGTGGAGCAGGGGTAGGGACAGGTTTATGTAACTTCTTGTTTCCTAATTTATATGATACTGTTTCAGCTAAAGATTTGAAAAAAGTTGATGGAGAGAATGCTAGAAAAAAATTCTATGAAGATGATTTTCTTAAGAAGGCTATAAGGATTGCTATACAATATGGGAAAAGCACCCCACAACCAAGCTCCATTTATAGTGGAATTGGTTTGTGTGGTTCTCTCCCCTCTAATTTTCGCCCTATGAATGCCAAAGCAATTTGGAATAGGTTCACAGAACCAGGAGATACGGTTTTGGATTTTGCTTGTGTGGATGATGAAACTGAATTCTTTAATGGAAAAGTTTGGAAATCTATAGCAGACTACAAAAATGGTGAGAAGGTTCTTCAATACAATGAAGATGGTACAGCTGAGTTAGTAGATCCTTTGAAATACATTAATTATAAATCAGATGATCATTTTTATTTGTATGAGGGTGCTAGAATAAATAGTGCTTTAACGGGTAATCATAAAGTAGTTTATAAAAATAGAGTAAAGGATACTAAAGAGCTAGAAGATGGGTTGAATTTTACAACTATGGAGAATGTAGTTTCTTCAGATTTTAGAGGAAGAATACCATTAAATTTTAACTATAATGGAGATTATAAATTACCCAAGGGTATTATAAAGCTTTTAGTAATGATACAAGCAGATGGAAGTATAATGACTGATGGCAGTAAAAATAGAGTAAGATTTGGATTACACAAAAAATCTAAAATAGAAAGGCTTTTCCAAATTTTAGAAATGGAAGATGTTAAACCTTTAATTTCTGATATTCACCAAAGAGAAGAAAATACATTTTACAAAGGGGCACCTTATAAGAATACAATTGTTCACTTTACTTTTAAAGATTTAAATAAATTCTTTGATAAGGAAAAAACTTTTCCAGATAGTTTTTTACATTTTAATGAAGCATCTAAAGTTGTATTTTTAAATGAGTTATCTTTTTGGGATGGTTATGAGATAAAAGAAAGAGCAAGAAAAATTGGAATATTCAAGGAGGGTATTAAGCCTACTGAGTATTCTACGAGTAATAAACGTAATGCAGAGATTGTACAGTTTTTATACGAATCAATAGGTATTACAAGTTCTTTAAAGAAAGATAAAAGAAATAAAAATATTAATTATACTGTTTATTGTCAATCAAAGGCAGGAGATTATTCTTCTTACGATAATAAAAATAATTTAAGTATTCTTAAAAAAGAAGATAAATATTGCTTTACCGTTCCATCAGGAATGCTAGTTTTAAGAAGAGAAAACAAAGTTTTTATTACAGGAAATTGTGGCTTTGGAGGTCGCTTACTTGGTGCTTTAAGTTCTAAAAAGAACTTAAAATACATTGGTTGTGACCCAAATACTGAAACACAGTCTCACTTAAAAGAGTTAGGAGATTATATTGAGGAGGTTACAGGACGCAAGAATTCTTTTGAGTTGCATATTTGTGGTTCTGAGGATTTAGAAATACCTGATAACACTGTAGATTTTGCTTTTGCAAGTCCACCTTATTTTGATTTAGAGTTGTATAGTTCGGAAGAAACACAATCTTCAATCAAATTCCCAACTTTAGAAAGTTGGTTAGAGGGCTATGTAAGGAGCACTATAAAGATGCTATACAAAGCATTAAAGCCTAAGAAGTTCTATGCTGTAAACATAGCTGACTTTACATCACCATCAGGGGGTATTTGCCACTTTGTAGATGAGTGGTCACGTATTTCAGAGGAGGAAGGGTTTGAAAGAATGCCAAACCTTTATCTTGGAATTCCTGCAAGAGCTGGAAGTATGGAAAAAGAAAATGGAGAAATGAAAAAGGAAGTAATCTTAGTCTTCAAAAGTAAGAAGTCTAGGTTTAAGAAAAAATAAAAGGCACTAGTTTTAGTGCCTTAGTTAAGGAGAAGTTATGAGAGAGTACCAAGAATATTTGGATATTAGCACGGATTATATTAATTTATTTGATCAGATGAGGGGAATGATTGATAATCAAAGAGAGAATTTTGAAAAACTTACTTTAGATACACTTAAGATGTGTAATGCAAATATTTTAAGTGCAAAGTCTTTGTGGTCTTTGCCCGAGTTTTTAAATAGTATTGCTTTTGTTTGTAGAGAGTTGCCTTTTATGTTGAGACCTTTGGTAAGGGAGAAGGGTACTGAAGAATTTATGGAGGTAACTACTGAAAATAGTGGAGATTTTGCTAATTTGGAGGGTAAACTTGAATTAAAGTTAGTAGGGTATCCGATGGAAAACAAAAGATTTAATTACTTTGGGGGTATTATCTGCACAAGTTCTGAAAATGTTGAAAACGAGTTTAACAAGTACAGAAAATTCCTTATAGAGCAAAAAGATTTAGAATTATTAAAGTTAAAACTTGTTGAGTTGAGGTTGTTAGCTTTGATATTCTTGGAGTATACGGAGGTATAAGTAAGATGACAGATATAGTTACAAGGGTAGAAGAGGCTATTCTTAACAATTACAAAAATAAGTTAAAAAATAACCCAGAAGAGTTTGGAAGAGAGTTTAGGGCTGTTTTAACAACTTGTCAAAGTAAAATTTTAGATCTTTTTAATAAGGGTGACGATACCAGTGTAAGTTTATTTATTTTGGGTTTAACTTGTGATAACCTATCCTATACTTTAAACCCTTGTATAAATGATGTTTCTATTTTAGGTTTAGATAATTCTAAAATAAAAGATATTTTAAATAATTGTGGTGATAAGGCAGTACTTACACTGAAAAGTGATGAAACTGCTTTAGGTTCAATTGTTTGTTGCAGGACAGAAGAAGAGTTCTTAAAGGGCTTATATTTGTTTTTATCCTCTTTAGGTATGACTGAAAGAGCCGATAAAGAATTGGAACTTTTACTTCAGGCAAACGAGTTCTTAAATGTGATTAATCATTTGACAGACATTAATAATCATGGAAATTTAAGTAGTATTTTAGATAACTATTTAAACTAGAGTGTTGGGAAGACTAACTTAGTTAGTCTTTTCTTTGTATTTGTGGTTATATCTTTAGATGCTGTTGCATTTAGTTTAATTTTATGGTATAATATGAATATGGAAAGTAAATGAAAGGAGAAATAATATGCGTAAGTATTTATTTGAAGATAAAAAAGTTCAGGACTTATATGTTAAAGAAAGAGACTTATTAATTGAAAAGTATGGTGAGGGTTGTTTAAGAGTAAGGGTATTTCCTTTGTTAATACAACAAAAGAATAATGAAAAGCCTATTTTGGTTTTAACCTTAGTCTTTGAAAGAGAGAATGACAAAGAAGATATAATAGAGGTTAATGATAACATAACAATTGTGTATAATACTAAATTAAATGAAGAAGACACTGAAGAGTTATCTGAAATAATAACTCTTTAAGGGGGTATTATGGATAATATAACTAAAAGAATGCTTGGTGAGTTTTATATTTTGTCTGCAATATCAAAGAATTTTGCTTGTCACAAGTATGTAAGTGCAGTTATCTGTGGTGAGTTTTCTGAGTTGGTGATGAAGTATATTATACAAGAGCATTCAAGTGCTGAGAATGTTAAAACACATAATCTATTTCAATTACTAAAGGTTATAAAAAGATATTCATCACCAGAGATTAGACCTAAGGTTCAATCAATCGTGGATAGAATACCCCAAAATATTAAATTAGCTTTAGTAAACTTAGATTATACAAAGTATAGGTACCAAGAAATTTCACAGAGTCAATTAGATATAATTTTTGAGGTACATAAGGCTTGTATAAAATTATTGGAGGTTATATGAAAGATTTTGTAAGAGATGGTTTAGAGTTTAAAGTTGTTAAGTCCTGTGGTTTAACGGCTGAGGAAGCTTTTGAGAGAAGTGGTATTAAAAACTTAATGATAGGTAATGAGGTTGCTGTAATATTTGATTATTATAATGAGTTGGAAGATGAGGCTTATGAAAAAGCCTTTAATAGAGTAGATTTAGTAAGAAGTGGTGTTGTAGATTATATAATACGTTATTTAGCTCCTGTGAGGGAGGTTGAGCGTGAGTATTATTTCTTTGGTTGGATGTAGAAGGAGAAAAAAGATGGGAGTAGATGTTCACGGTTTCTTAATTAATAAGAAATTTTATGATAAGGTTACAGATAAGTTTGAAGAAGATTTTGTAAGGGGTATTAATGCTTTTAGTGAGGAGTATGGCATTTTTGTAAGTCCTTTTTTCTATGAGTGTGTTGGTGATGAGATTTTGTATGGTGGTAAGACACTTTGTAGAATAATAGAAGATTTAAATTTAAGCAGGGTAGACGATGAAGATATAAGATATCTTTTACCTCTTAAAGAGTTTAAAGAAATTTTTAATGAGTATCTTAATTATCCAGACAATGTTACAGAAGATAATGAGTATACAATAAATGGTATTAAAAGAGCTTTGGAAAATTATAGTCATAGTGATGAAATGCTTTTAATAATGTATACGTAGTTAATAGAGGGGTTAGATTATGAGTTTAAGTACAGATTTATTAAAGGATGATTATAGTCCCTATAAGATAGAAAAGTATAAGTGTAAGGGGTATTTAGTTTACAAAAAGGACTCTCCAATTGAAAGTTTGTTAGTTTACAACTCTTTTGACAGAGCTAGAGATTGTATTTTCGAGGGACAATTTAGTGTAAAGCAAAGAGAAGCTCTTGCAAAAGAGTTAAGAGGGGTAGACAATAAAATTAAGGTTGGTACTATCTTTGATGTAGAGGGTGTTGTATTTAAGGTAATTTTGTTAAAGTAGGAGGTTAGATTTGACATATACAAATGATATTTACGAAGCATCAGGTGGGTTTGACAAGATGTCGGGATTAAGGGTAACTTTGGTTTCTAAGGTAAAGTGTGATAGAGATGTAGATTTTTGGATTTGTTTTGATGAGGAAGCAAATTACAGAATATGCTGTGAAGATGATTTAATAGATTTATATATTTTATAAAAAGGTGATTGATAATGAAGAGATTTAAAAAAGTTATAAGTATCTTTTTAGTCTTGATTTTAATTGTTTTGGGTGCTGTTGGGTGTGGTGTTTTTCTTTTTGAGACTTTAAAAGCTAATGTTTCAAAGTCTGATGTTGTGAAGAATAATACTGCATTAAGAGCAATAAACAAACTAAAAGATGCTGAGGGTTCAGATAATTTTTATAAGGTTTTGGGAAAGGCTGATTTTATTAACAAAGGTTTGCTAAATAACACTAAATACTTTAAGAAGTATGGTGGATTAGATGAGCTAGGAAGACCGAGTTGGGTATTCTCTTGTATAACAAGTGAACAATACAAGTTAGAGAAAACAAAACCACGCCAAGAGATAAAGGTAGACCCTGTTGGTTGGGTAAAGCCTAACCCTAGAGTTATTTTAAGTGATGGTAAAAATACTTACAAGGGGTTTCTATATAATAGATCCCATCTATTAGCTGACTCATTGGGTGGAGATCCAATAAAAGAGAACTTAATAACGGGTACTAGACTTCAGAATGTTGGTTGGAATAAGAAAGGTTCTGAGGGTGGTATGGCTTATGGTGAGACACTAGCAAGAGATTGGCTAAATAAGAACAAAGGGTACTTACAATATGAAGTAATTTGTCATTATGAGGGCAAGGATTTACTGTCAGATTACCAAATTGTTAATATAAAGTCTTCTGATGGTACATTAGACTTACAAATTAAAGTCTTTAATGGTTTAGGTAATGTAAAAATGGAAAAGATAAAGTAAAGGAGAGTTATAAAGATGAGAAAAAGAATTTTATCAGGTTTGTTAGTTTTATGTATGGTTGTGTTGTCTGCTTGTACGGTTAAAATTTCTCAGCCAAAGGGTGCTGAAAAAGTTAATAAGGAGTTAACAACTAAAACAATTTTAATTTTTGGTGAGGATTTACCTGAGCAAGAAAGACAGGTACTACGTGAATACTTTAAGAATGAAAAAGTGGAAGAACATGAAATAACAGCTGACGATTATGAGCAGTATTTTGGTGTAAGACCAAGGAAGGGTAGTTTGTTATCTTCTGTGGCTGTAAATTATGCAAAAGGAAAGGGTATAGGTGCTAAAATATTAACTCCAGATAAAATAACTGAAGTTAAGGAGCATCAATACATTAACTCAGCAATTACAGCAGGTCTTGAAGATGTTGCAATTCGTGTTGTATCTACAAGAAAGGTTACAGGAGAGAGTGCTTTAGGTGGGGTATTTAAATCATATAAGCTTTTAGGTCTTGAAGTTAATGAAGACAAGTTAAAAAATGCCCAAGAAGAGCTAAGTACTTTGGGAGAAATAAGTGTTAGTTTAAAAGAAGAAGATTTAAAGAAACTTTCAGATGTAATAGTAAAGACTAAAGAACGTCTAAGCAAAGCAAAGGCTGAAGATAAAGAAGCAAATGTGGGTACTATTTTAGATGAAGAGCTAACTAAGCAAAAGGTAGAGTTAAAGGACAGTGATAAAGCTAAGTTAACTAAGAATCTTGATGGGTTTAATTCTTTAATAACAAAGGAAGATGCAAAGGTATTCTTGGATAGAGCATCTAAGATTGGTAAATCTTTAATTGATGGTGGTTCAGATATTTTTAATAATTTAAAAGATAGAGGTTTCTTCTCTAAGCTTTGGGAAGGAATAAAAAGTATTTTTAAATAGGAGGCTAAGATGGGTGCAGTTAATTTTGTAGTTTCTGAAAAGGGAAGAACAGCTAGGGAAGCTTTTAATATAGCTATTGAAAAGGCTGAAGAGATGTATGGCTCAGACCAATATAATGGAACAATCTCTACAACAGATTTAGGAGAAGGTGTAGCTTGTATAAGAGATTATGACCCTAATCTAGATAAACAATTAGTGGTAGATTTCTTGGAAAAGGTATTTAGCGAGGACTGTGAGGAACCTTATAAGGCAGAGAAGTGGGTTTCTAAGTATGTAGAGTTAATTCCAAAGAATTGTAAAAGTACAGACGATAAAGAGTTTGTATTCTACGGTTGGTCAGCAACATAAAGAGAGGGGTATAAAGAAATGTTAGGAGAGGTAAGAAGAGTAAGATTAAAGGGTATTTCACCTATTTTGGGTTCAATAAGCCCAGATAAAGAAATTTATACAAAATTTATAGCAACAAAAACTGAAAGTATTGAAGAATACAAGAGGGCACTTGAGGATGAAGAGAGTGTTTTAGACACAAAAGAAAAATATACTTGTTTTTATAGGGATAAGGAAGGTAATCCAATTTTGAAAGATTATCAAATAAAGGGGTTCTTGAAGGAGTCGGCAAAGGCTTTGAGGGGTACTTTTGATGTTTTGGGTTCAGGGGTTACTTCTCAGGGTAAGATTGATAACCTAATCTTTATAAAAGGTGTAAACATCTCTTTAACAAGAGATGGTAAAAAGATTGAAAGTCCAGATGACTTTTTAGAAAGACCTTTAAGAGCAATGACAATGCAAGGACCACGTGTAAGTCTTGCTAAGTCTGAGTTGATAGATGAAGGTTGGGAGTGTGAGTTTGAGGTACAGTTTTTAAATGACGTTTCAGGTGGTAAATCTAAAACTTATACTTGGGAAATAATTGAAAAATTGTTTGAGTATGGAGAGTTGAAGGGTTTACTTCAATGGAGAAACGGAGGATATGGAAGATTCACATTTGAATGGATAAGGTAAGTGTGTAGTACTGAACGTATGGTATTTATGGTAAAGTAAGGTAAGGGTGTAGTACAGTAACGTCAGGTGGAGGTATAGCATAGTCGTGCTTGGTTTAGTGTTGTAGTGGTAAGGTTAAGTCTAAGTACGTACAGTTAAGTAGTGTAAGTGTGAAGTAATTGTGAAGTTTGGTACGGTGGGGTAATCCACCTATCCTTTTAGATTTTTTGTAAATCTTTAAGAGTTTGTTTATGTTATAATGAGACCTATTGCTTTTTGGCTTTAGGTCTGTTATAATATAGGTATAAGAAATAAAGTAAGGAGTCCAAAATGAAAATAAATGAAATAAAAGATTTAATAGAAAATTGTATTGAAATACAAGAAAGGGTACTAGATTGTAGTAAGTTGTCTAAAGAAGAACAAAATAACTTAAAAGCATTTTTGTTTAATAATGCTGAGATGATTATAAATGAGTTAGATAGTGATATCTTTAAATTAGAAGATGGGGAAATTACTTTAATGTACTCTGAGGATAAAAATCAGTTGTCATTTTTTGAAAAGAGAGTGAATAAGATTAAAATAAGACAAAATTTTCCAATAGCAATTTTAAATACCACTATCTTAACGGCTAGTGGAGAATACAGATTGAGAGATGCATCTTTGGATGAGGTAAAATCTTTAATAGATGGTGAGAAAATCCTATCAGCTGTTGGACATGAAAGCACAAGTCAAATATTAACTGATTTACTTGGTGTTGTTGTTCCAGTCAATAGAATTCAGTTTGAACAGGGTATTGGGCAGGTTGCAGTTTGTTTTAAGCTTAAGGGTATACCAGAAGAGGGTAAAATATTAAGCTTAAAGGAGATAAAAGATATTGGGTATGATTTTAAAATCTTAAAGAGATTAAGTTAGTTATTAAGAGGGAATAGTATGTTTGCAAAAGATATAGAAAAAGTGTTGTTAATAGGAAAGCAAAGAGCAAAAGAAAATAGAAAGCCTGTAAATAAAGTATTTCAGTTTTTAACTTTAAATGAGAGTCATAATCTTTTAAAAAGAATACAAGAAGAGTCAATAAATGTCTTTCATTTAAGGGGTAATGAGGTTTATGAGATATCAGATGCTATTGTTACATTAATAAAAGCTCACCATTTTTGTGGAGGGTTTGAATCAGAAATAGCTATACCTGTCATGGATATAAGAATTACTAAGAGGAGAGCCTAAGATGATAATAAGTTTAAGAAATTATGGCAAGGTTATTGTTATGAGGAAAATAACAAAAATAAAAGTGAAATCAAAAGCAGAAAATTATCTTAAGGTGTTGGATATGGTGGCATTCCATAGAGTCTTAAAAGAAGGGTATTTTAGATCTGTAAGAGATTTTAATAAAGATGAAAAACTTAAGATTGTAAGTAAAAATAATTCTTTACCAGAAGAGGAGATAGTGGAAAAGGTTAAAAGTTGTTTGTACAACTTCTATTCACTGTATATCTAAGAGGAGACAAATATGGAAGATAAAAGGATAGATAAAATAACCAGTTTAATAAAGGAGTTAGAAAAGGAAGACATCTCAAGAGGTAACATATCTGATGGTTACCATACTTTTAATGAGTTATATTACCATAGAATGTTACTATTTTCTGTAATATGTAATCAAAATAAAGATAAATCTTGGAAGTCTTTACTTCATGATGATGGAACAATGTTTGAGGGGTTCTTTGTGGTGGGTATTAAAACACCTGAGGGGGACTTTACATACCATTATAGCTTAGAATTTTGGAATATGTTTGACGTAAAAGAGCTTAAGAGAGCTCCTAAGTGGGATGGACATCAACCAAAGGACATAACAAGACTACTAAGTCTTTAAAAATATAAGAAAGGGTATTTGTTAAATGGAACGAAAAGTTGTAAAATTAATAAATAATTTTAAAGAGTATATAAATAACGGTGGAAGTTGGATTTATATTAAAGGTGTTAATTCAGATATGTCTTTAATAATTTCTGAAACTCCTATAAATTCTTTTAATCTATACAAATATATTGAAGATAACTTTAATATATCATTAAATGCTCTAACTGTAGATAAGTTTCTTGAAGATAATAAGTTAGATGAGTTTAATACTGAAGATGCTCCTACAGGTTTTCTTGAAATAGACAACCAGTATGCCTTAGTTAATTTAGAAGATGGTAAAGCTATTGTATTTGATACAATAGAACAGTCTATAGGACGTTCATCAACTAAGGCAGATATTCAATTAAAAGGAAACAACGTAAGTAGGGTACACTGTTATATTAAACTTGTAAATGAGGAACCTGCAATAAGAGATAATAAATCAACAAATGGGGTATTCATAAATGGTTTTAAAATATCAAATGAGTATACTCCTTTAAGAGTAGGGTCTAAGGTGCAAATAGCAGAAAATGAATTTGAGGTAAGGAGTATTTAGATGGTTATAGATGCTTTTAGTACGAAGGGAATGCGTAAAGAAAATCAGGACGCATTCTTTGTGCTTTCATTTGAAGTGGGTAATAAAGAGCATACAGTTGCAGTAATCTGTGATGGTATGGGTGGAAGTAAGGATGGGTGCTTTGCATCTAATCTTGTAATAGATAAAATATCAGATAAAGTAAAGCAAGGGTATTTTCATATTGAGGATATTGAACCTTTAATAAAAGAAATTCATAAAGAAATGAAATCACTTGATGGGAAGAGTGGTACTACTTGTACTTATCTTTGGACAGATGGTAGTAGCTATGAAATCTTCCATTTGGGAGATAGTAGGTGTTATGCTAGAAAAGATGGTAAGTATCTCCAACTTACAGAAGATCATTCTGTGAGGGAGGATGCAAAGAGAGGGTACTTTGGAGAGAAGTCAAAAGATTACTTAAACCACCCAGAAAACGTGTTAAGTAGGTGTGTGGGGATTGGGGTTGATCCTGTTCCTTTTAGGGCGAGAGGTTTTACTTCAGGAGTGGAAGAATTTTTGCTATGCTCTGATGGTTTTTGGCATTTCTTTAATGTAGATGAAGAAGTTGGTAACCTAGAAGACTATTGTAATGATATCATTTTTAAAGGAGAAAATGATAATATTTCAGTAGTGAAGGTAGTTTTGTAAGAGTATTGCTTTTTTCCTTAATTTGTTGTAAGATATTTAGGTAAGGTTTAAGGAAGGAGAGATTAAGACCTGATGAGTATAAGTAAAAGAAGTAGTAAAGCCATTGGGGACTCTATCCTTAATGGGAGATATAAAATAAGAAAGATTCTTCATACAGGTGGTATGTCATCTGTGTATGAAGTAACAGATAGTCAATTGGGTACTATTTGGTGCTTAAAGGAGATAGATAAGGCTAATGCAGGGCGAAATAAGATTGAATATCGTTCTTTATTAAAAGAAGCAAGAATAATGCGTGGTTTAAACCACCCCAGTATACCTAGAATTGTAACAATAGAGGAAGAAGATAATTATATTTTTATTGTTATGGATTATGTTCAGGGTAAATCTATAAAAGATATTTTAGATTCTAAAAAAGTTCTGTCACAAAGTCAGGCAGTATCCATAATGAGTCAAGTTGCTAAGGTGTTGATGTATTTACATTCTTTAAGTAACCCGATATTGTATCGAGATATGAAACCTAGCAATATTATGTTGCTAAAGGATGGTACAATAAGGTTAATAGATTTTGGTATATCAGAAGAAATTACTGAAGATAACAAAATAATAAAAGAAGCTTTGGGTACTTGGGGTTTTGCAGCACCAGAGCAAGTTAAGAAAGGTGCAGAATATGATTTAAGAAGTGATATTTTCTCCTTTGGGAGAACATTTTATACAATGCTAACGGGTGTAGCTCCACCAAGGGATTTAAAACAACCGTTAAAGCCAATAAGAAGTATAAATAGTACAATTTCTGTTGGTTTAGAGAGGTTTATAAATAAGTGTATGGCTTTAAATCCAAATGAAAGGTATCAAGATTTTTCAACAATTTTAGTTGATTTACCTAATGTTGATAAGCGAGATGGTGGTTATAGGGCTAAACAGTATTTAAAGTTGATTATAAGTTCTAGTTTATTAATAACAGCTTTAACCTTTGGAACATTGGGTATTGTAGGTAAGAGAAACGAAGTTAAGAACTTACAAAATAAATATTTAAATGCTTTAGAACTTGCAAGAAGTTCTAATAACATAAATGATTGGGTGTCTGCAATTGAAAAGTCACCATTAAAGATTGAACCATATTTTGAAATGCTTGAACAAGTCAAGCAAGATGGGGTATTCAGTGATGAAGAAGAAAAGGCTGTTTTGGGGGTTATAACTCCTAATAGTAAGCAGTTAAGCTCTTCACCAAAGTATAAAGATTTAACTTTAGAATTAGGTAAAATTTATTATTTTTACCGAAATGGTGATGTAAAGGCTGGTAAGTGGTTATATGACTCAAAAGATACAAATGAGTTAGCAAACATTCTTTTCAATCTCACTGAGTTTAATAAAAACTTAAAGTCAGCAGTTTTGGAAAGCTCTGATAGTGGTTTATATGAAGAGTATTTCAAAAACCTAGTAAAAGCTATGGAAACTGATGGTGGAGAGTTGTTAAAGTTAGCGTCTGAGAGTGCTTTTGTTGATTGTGTGAGTTTTTATTCCTCTAAGTTAAAGAGGGATGGAGTGTCTAAAGAAAAAATACTTGTGCAATTAGACAAGGTAAAGGAAGATATAAAGGGTATTAACCCAGAAACAAGTTCTGCAAAAGGGTATTTAGAAAATATTAAAAATAAGCTAGAGAGTGCTTATAGAGCTGTGGAGGTAAGTTATGATAGGTAATTATGGTTTAAATTTCCTATTAAGTGCTTTGTTCCTGTTCTTATGGATAATTAGCTTAATAGTTTTTAATATTTTGGGGGTAGTTGATGAATTAACAGGAAGAAAGGCTAAAAGACAATTAAAGGTGATTGGAGATAGGCAAAAAGAAATTCACGATACTTCAGAAGAGCTTAGAGTTCTTCAACAGGAAAGTTTATTGGATGACGAGTTAAATAAGTTATCTAAAGATACTGTTGAAGTTGTAAAAGAAAGAGAAATTAAACCTGTTATAGCTCCAATAGTGGAAGATAAGACTGACGAGTTAGTTGAAACAGGTTTTGAAGATGAAGAAAAGGCAACGGGGTACTTAAGTGTAGATGAAGAAGATTTAAGTACAGGTTTCTTGGAAGTTGGAAATAACCAAAAGTCAAGTATTACAATTCTGAAAGAATTAAGTAATAGGAGGTAAGTAAAGAATGAAAAAGAAAGGTAAGATTGCTACAATGTTGGTAGGGGTAACTGCTTTAAGTGTAATACCTGCAGTTTCTCAAATAATGAGAGTAGAGGCTGAAGTAATTGGGAGTATTACAATGCAGGATGGTGGAGAAGTTAATGGTAACTCTCTTAAATTCTATAAAAACTTAAAAATGCAGTTAGATCCAAGTTATATTGTGACAACAAAACAAAGTTTTAATACATTTAAAAATTTGTATGAAAAAGACAATTCAACAATATTCACAGGTATTAATTTTGCATCAGGTGGTAATGTTTCTATCCATAATCCAACTTTTAAGGAGTTGGTAGTGTTTAAGGTTGATACGGTATTGAATAAAATAAACTCACAAGAGTTTAGGTTGGTTGATATAGCACCAACTGTAAATGTTCTTAGGTTAGATACAGATGAATGGAGTTCTGTTTCTGAGGGTGAGTTTGTTACTACAAACAATACTTATAGAGCAAGAATAAATATAACAGGTAATGAGATAAAACCTGTTAATGTTGAGTATTCATTCAATGGTGTTAAAAAGTCAATGAGTTTGGGTGTTGGAACACACGATATTGAAATTCCTTTACCAGCAAGTTCAGATGGTAATTACAGCATGTCTTACAAGATAACAGATGCTGTTGGAACTGTAATAAAGGAACAAACACCAACAAATATTAAAGTTAATCTTGTGGGTGAGAATAAACCAAGTGCCTCGATAGAGGGTACTAAGGTTAAATACAACATAAATGAAAGTAAGAATAATAAAGGTGGGGTTTATATATCCTACATAAAGGAAAAAGACTTCACAGGAGAGTTTGAAAAGTATGGTGATGGGTATATACCAAAAGGTGGGACGATGCTTGTTTCTAAGTCATTTAGTTCAGGTCAGGCATATACCGATGAACACGAGTTAAATGCAATAACTGATAGTGGAAAGTATTTAGTTTTTGTTTCAAATGCTACAAGATTAAAGCAAAAGGAATCAATAGAAAGGGTACTATACTACAAAGATACTGAAGCTCCAAAACTAGATGTAAGTTTATCTGAACCAGGACTTGAAAGAGATAATAAGTATTGGTTTAAAAGCACACCAGTTGTTACTTATAAGGCAACAGATGACACGGAAGTTTCTAAGTTACAGTTAATTTTTAAGCCAAGTGGTACTTCTGATGAACAAGTTGTTAAAGAGATTTCTGAGAGTGAAGGATCTTTTGAGTTAGACAATCAGAATCAAAAGGGTACTTACCTTTTAAGAGCTCAAGATAAAGTAGGAAACAATACAGACAAGGAAATAGGTTCTGTAACACCGTTTAAGGTTGATAGTGAACCACCAGAAATTATATCTTTTAAAAGTAATGATATAATAAACGGTTACTTTAAGAAGGGTTTAACTTATGAGTTTATTTTATCTTATAATGATTCAGGTGTTGGTACTGAGGTTAAAAAGGTTTCAATTGGTACAAGGGAGATCGAACCTAATGCAAATCAACGTTACGAAGTTGACTTATATGGTATAGAGGATGGTAAAGTTACTTTTACAGTATACTTAAAAGATTACTTAGGTAATGAGATTTCAAAGGACTTTACTTATAAGGTTGATGATAAAGCTCCGACAGTTGTAAGTCCAGACCAAGAGTATGAAGTAGTTGATGGGGTATTGTATTCTAATAAGCCTGTAAGATATAAATTCAAAGCTGAAGATGAAGGTTCAGGTGTTAAAGGGTTTACATTGGATGGAGTTTTCAAAACAAATAATACAGAGGGCTTAGTTACTGAAACTACTGTTGTTTTATCTAGGGTAGTGGTTTTTGATAACTTCGATAATGAGGAAGATGTTCCATTTTGGAAGTTGGTTGGTAAAAAACCTTTTAATAAGATTGTAATAGACAATACAAAGCCTACTGCTACTTTTGATAATTCAAAAGTAATTAATGGGTACTACAAAGATACTAACGAAGTTGATTTAAATATTTCAATAGCATCTAAAAAAGGGTTTTTAACTGTAGTAGACTTAAAAACAAATAGAATAATATATCATAACAAGCATGTTAATGACGGCGATATTCTAAGAATTCCTGTAAGTAATGGGGATAATAAGTTTAGGATTTACATTAAAGATATTGCAGGTAATGTAAATGACAGTATAGAAGATTTAAAGGTCGATAATGAAAATCCAGAAGTTAAAGCATCTATTGTTGGATCTTATAATATCAAAGATAAAGTTGTATATGCAAAAGACAAGTTAGAGTTTACATTTAACTTCTCTGATACTAATTCAGGAATAGATAAGACTCAAATCCTAAAAGGAGATGATGAAGAAGTTATTTCAGAGGATGCTAGTGGTGTTGTTACTCTGACAGAAAGTACTAGTAAGTATAAAATAAAAGTTACAGATAAGGTTGGTCATGAAGTTATAAAATCTTTAGATGAATTCTTATCAGAACAAGGGGTTACAGAATGGGTATTCGATAGTGTTGCTCCTAAGATAAGAGCAAGTTTTGCTAAGCCAGATGCTGTAGTTGGTGGAGAAAACTTATATAACAAGGATTTACTTGTTAATGCTATTGTTGAAGAGCCAGATAAAACTTTTGAAAGTTTTGAGCTTTACAACAATGGGGTACTTGTAGGCAGTTTAGATAAAACTAACCCATCAACAAAGATTACAGCTGAAGGCAAATATCACTTAGAGTTGGTTGCAAGAGATAAATCAGGAAATGAAGATAGGTTAGTGTATAATTTCACTCTCGATAAGACTGCACCAAGTGATTTAAAAGCTGAGGTAAATACAGATGTTAATAATGAAGATAAAGGAGTTTTCTCCAAGACACCAATAAACATTACATTATCATCAAAAGATAGTTTAACAGGAATAAAAGGGTATTGGGTAAATGGAAAATTCAAAGAAAGCCCTAATTTAAGTCTTACTAATGGCTCTTATGAAATCCAAGTAGAAGACTTTGCAGGTAACAAGAGTGATCCTGTAAAATTGAATTCGTTAACAGGTTGGAAAAGTAATAATATTTACGTTGATAGTGAAGCTCCTAAGATTAAGTTTGAGAAACTTGGTGGAAAATGGCTATCAGGGGATATTTCAAATAAGTTGTCAATTAGTGACAATTTGGGAATCGACTTATACGAGGTCACAATTAATGGAATAAAAGTTGTAAATAAAGTTGTAAAAGATTTTAAAACAGAGCTAGAAGATGTGATAAATTCTTCACTTGTTCCTGTTAACGCTAATGGTCGCTATGATGTTAGTGTTCGTGTTAAGGATTTGAGTGGAAATATTGAAGAAGTGAACGATTATTTCTTTATAGACCGAACAAACCCAGAAGTAACAAACTTTGAGTTTGTATCAAAGGGGTATTTGGAAGGAAAGCAAACAAATGGCTCTGATGAGTACGGTTTCTACTTTAAGGACGGTGCTACTTTAAGAGTTCACGCTAAAGATGAGAATGCAAGTTCAGGACTTAAGTCTATATTAATTAAAATAGGGAACTATGATGAAAGAGAGGTACCTATTGAAAATGGATATGCTGAAGTTACAATACCAGAAAACTTTAAGGGTTGGATTACAGCTAAGGCTAAAGATAATGTTGAAAATATTGGTAACGCAGTAACTCCAAGTGGGGTAATTACTGAAAATGGAAACTTTAGTATTTCAAATAACTATATAGATTTAATCTTACCAAGCACACCATATAAAGACTTCAACGGAAATAACCTTTATAATCAAGATATTTCAGTTGGTGTTAGTGCAGGTAATAGTTTTGCAGGTTTAAGATCTGTTGTTGTAAACGATACTTCTGAAAGCTATGATAATAGGGGTAACTCTACAGGAGAGTTTAATTCTAGGTTGGAAAGTGATAAAAACTTAGTAACTAAAATCTTAGGAAATTATAATGTAGTTGGTAATTCAAACGACATAAGCTTAAAGGGTACTGTAACAGATAGAGTTGGACATACTGCAAGTATAAGTAAGGAAGTATCAATTGATAAAGATGCACCAAAAGTATCTTTAAGTTACTCTAGTCAAAAAGCAAATGGAGTTTATAATGACACAAGAGTTGTTACAATCTCTGTAGATGAAAGAAACTTCTCTCAAGAAAATGTTAATATTTCAGGGAAGTATGGAAGACTCTCAGGTTGGGTAAACGAAGGGGGTATTTGGAAGTTGAGAATGACTTTCGACTCTGATGGAGAATACCAATTCAATGTAGATGTTGAAGATTTAGCAGGAAATAAATCTAATACTGTTCAGTCTGAAAAATTTATAATTGATAAAACAAAACCTGTGGTTGATGTTTCCTTTAACAATAATAACGTTGCTAATGGAAAGTATTACTCTTCAGGAAGGGTTGCAACAATAACTGTCAAAGAGAGAAACTTTGACCCATCATTAATGAAGGTTGAGGGTGGAAGTGTAAGTGGTTGGAGTCATAGTGGTAATATTCATACTGCAACTGTATCCTTTAATTCAGATGGAGTTTATAACCTAACTGTAAGTGGTGTTGACTTGGCAGGTAATTCAAGTAATACTTTTAATAGTGGAGAATTTGTTGTAGATGCAACAAAACCTACACTTGAAATAAGTGGAGTGTCAAATGGTGTAAGTTACTTTAAGGATTTTGGATTCAAGGTGGGGTATTCTGATACAAACCTTGATAGTTCTAAAACAACAGTAACTTTAACAGGTAGAGAAAAAGGAAGAATAGACATAGGTTCCTTAGATGGTTTAGTTGAGTACTTTAATAACTCAAGAGAAGCCGATATGGACGATGTTTATACTTTAAAAGCTTACATTACCGATTTAGCAGGTAATATATCTGAACAAACAGTTGTATTCTCTGTTAATAGGGGTGGTTCTGTATTTAGTTTCTTAAATGCAGATTATAATGGAAAATATCTTCGTGATTTAGAAGATATTGTAATTGAAGAATCAACAGTTGACGAGTTAGATGAAAATTTCATTAAACTAGTCATTGGAGATAAAACTATAGATGTTCCAAGTGACAAGGTAACTGTAACTAAATCAGGTGGTACATCAGGAAGATGGGTATACAGATATCAAATAGACAAATCATTGTTTAATGAAGATGGTGTATATCGTATTCAATTATTCACAAAGACAAAAACAGGTAAAGAGAATTCATCAATTTCTCAAGAATATGTTTTTGTGGTAGATAGAACAAAACCAAAAATAACAATTGGGGGTATTCAATCTAATGGTTCTTACCCAGATGCAAAAAGAAGGGTTGCTATTAACGTAGATGATTTATCAGGAGTGGATAAAATCGTGGTTACTGTTAATGGCAAAGAGGTAGAGGTTTTCTATGAAAATGGAATTGCTTACATTGAATTAGAAGAAAGCTCAAGAGCTATGAAGATTGAAGTTAAAGTAACCGATAAGGCTGGAAATGAAGAAATTGTAGTCATAGACAATGTATTCATTAACTCTAGTTGGTTGGCTCAGTTAGTAAGAACGGTTTGGTTCAAGTTAAGTTCTTCAGCATTTGTAGCTTTATTGGGGTATTTAATCTTTATACTCTTCAAAAGACATAAAAAGGAAAAAGAAGACGAAGAAGAGATAAATAACCTAGTAAATACAACAGGAAGTACAGGAAGTTCAGATACGGATGAGACTGTATCTTTAGGGGGTGAGGATAAAACAGATGAATCAAAGTAGTGATTTATTAGGCTTTTCTAAGAGCTTACTTTTAAAAGCACAGGATAGTGGGGAGTTAGATTCTTTTATGTTCTCACACCCCACTGTTCAAGGGTATATTACCCAAGAAACTTCAGGGTCAAGTTTTAAACTCTATAAGGGTATTTGTATTGCTTATCTATTGGATTATGCAAGAAGAAATAAACTTGAAAAAGAGTTTAGAGTGTACACAGAAGATTTAAATTTTGCTAGTGAGTTGATTAACTTATTACCAAAGGGTTTTATATCTACGGGAGCGTTAATTTTAAGAAAAGAAAGAAGCCAATTTACAAAATAAGGCTTTATATAGGGAATAAATATTCTTAGGTATTTATTAAAAGATACCTTACTGAGGAGTGCAGTAAGGTTGGGTGGTGGGTGATACTAAGTTAATTTTTAAATGGATAGAGGTATAAGGAAATATGAAAATTAAAGACAATTTAAAGAGGGCAACATCCTTTGTATTAGCGTTTATGCTAATTTTTACGGGGGTTTTTACAGGTCTAATGGGAACTAGAGCTAAAGCAGAACCTTCAATAAACTCAGGTAAGGTTGGATCCTTTCATTTAATGCAACAAGCATCAGAAAAACACGAAGACAAAATTGGGTATATTTCATACAACCCGAGAACCAATGGTGGAATGGGGAATAAGAATTATGGTGATAGACAAACAACTAAGCGTTATTATTCCTATGCAGGTTGGGATAATTGGACTGGATATGTATTTTGTATAGAAGCAGGGGTAGATGAAAACTCAGCTTTATATGAAACAGGTTTTTATCCTAAAAAACCAGCAACATATGTATATGAAGGTACTTTAGATGATGCTCAAGTTAAGAGAGTTATCTCTTGGGCAATGGAGGAAGGTTTAGGTCAACAAGCAATTCAAGCTTTGATTTGGAGAGCTTTGGGTCAAGTAGAGTTAACTGAAAACCCATATAAGAATTATTGGGAACAATATGAAAGTGAATATAATAGCAATCCTAACGATCCTAAGTTTAAGGGAGAAGTTACTTGTTACCAATACTACGATAAAACTTATAATGGTCAAAGAATGATGTCATTTGACTATACAAAAGCACCAAGAGAAGGTTACATTGGAATTAAGTCAAAGGTTGATTCTGAAACAGGATTACCACTTGAAGGAGTTAAGTTTGGGGTATTCTCAGATAAAGAAACAAAGAATAAAGTTGCTGAATTGGTTACTTCAGCAAAGGGTCAAGCTGTTACAACTAAGGAAGATAATTTAGAAGTTGGAGAAACTTATTATGTAAGAGAGTTGTCAAAAGCTGAAGGACAAATAGATGGGGTAGTTCCATCTGACAAAGTTGCTAAGATTGAATTAACTAATAGTACAAAAGACAATCCAGTTTGGGTAGAGTTTGATGGAACTGAAGTTATTACAAATGTAATGGAAACTTTTAAATTCCAATTTGATAAAAAAGATATAGCAGACATAAATGCTAAACTTGAAGGTGTTGAGTACAAACTAAAAGTTGTAAGTCTTGTAAAAGATGTCAAAAACCCACAATTTAAAGTTGGAGGTTTTGTTAAAGAAAGTGTTACTTCTGATAAAGACTTAATACTTAAAGTAAAAGATGGTAAAATTTCTTCACCAAAGTACCCAGCAGAAACATTGCTTTTAGGAAAGTATGAATTAGTTGAATACAGAGTTCCAGAGGGTACTAATGCTTTATTAGCTCCTACAGGATCTAATATTGTATTTGAAAACCTAGGTGATAATGAAGATAATGGTACAGATGACAACTTAAAAATTGTTGAAAACAATACAAGTGCTAATGCTTTAGCACAACAAAACAAGTTGATGGAAGCATTAAATGGTAAACCATTTAAAGATCCAAAATTAAGTAATACAACTTGGGGAGAAGCTCTTCCATTTGGTTTATTAAGAATAACTAAGGAAGATAAGGAAAGTCATCAACCTCTAGAAAACTTCGAGTATGAAGTAACTGCTGTAGGAGAAGGTACAGGAATTTGGAATGGTGATAAGTTTGTTAAGTCTAAAACTTATAAAACTAATAAGGAAGGTTTTGTTATAACAGACCCATTACTTCTTGGTGAGTATAAAGTAAAAGAAGTTAAGACTGCAGGAAACTATTTATTACCTGATGTTGTTGAAAAAACAATTACTGTTAACTCAGCTCAAAGCTTAGTAAATGCTCAACTAGTAAGTTGGGAAAATGAACAACAATTATTTGATTTCTCTTTACAAAAGAAATTTGCAACTAAAGAGTCAGGTAGTGCAAGCTTAGAGGGTGCAAAATTTGAAGTAAAAGTAAAATCTCTAGAAGTAGAGGGTATTAAAGGTCAAAAACAACCAGGAGAAGTTGTTGGAGTTTATACAACAAATGCTGAAGGTAAATTTGAAGTTAATAATCTTCCTTTAGGGGTATATACAATCAAAGAAATTGAAGCTCCAAATGGTACTCTATTAAACGGTAATGAAGTTACTGTAAGGGGTGCTTATGATGGAACACAAAATAAAAAGTCAAGTGATGTTAAGTATGATTTTAGTAATAACACTAATTCAACTAACAAGATGACTGAAGAGCTAAAAAGTAAGTTAAACACTGTTTGGAATGCTTTACTACCACAAGACAAGATTGGAACAATAAATTATACTAATGAACAATTGGGTATTACACCAAATGAAAAAGACGCAGATAATGTATTCTTCAATCATATTAAAAAAGGTAGAGTTGAGATTAACAAACATATGGATGTAGACTCAGAAGTTGAAACAGGTGGTAAACCAGCAGAACAGGGTATTACATTTAAAATAATGCAAAATGGTGTTGAGGTTGATTCCTTTACTACAAACCATATGGGTAGAGGTGCTTCTAAGTATTTACCTTTAGGCAAGTATACAATAAGTCAATCCAATACAGTAACTGACGAAGATGGTAATCCAGTTGTTACAAAGATTAAAGATTTTGAAATCGAAATTAAAGAGGATGGACAAGTTTTAAGTTATACTCTTGAAAATGCTCAAGAAAAAATGAGATTAAGAATTCAAAAGATAGATGAACAAACAGGTAAAAACATCTTACAATCAGGGGTTAAATTCCAATTATTTGATGCTAAGACTGATAAAGTTGTAACATTCAAACAATATTACCCAGAAGTTAAAGAAATAGATACTCTTGAATTAAATGAAAAAACAGGTTATACTTTAACTGTAGATAAGATTAAAGGTGGAGACTATTACTTGAAAGAGGTTGCAGGACCTGAGGGATATACTTATGATCCAGAAGTTAAAATTCCTGTAAAAATACCTTATGAATTAGGTGCTGTTCAAGATGGAGAATATCCAATAGTAGATATTACAATTGGAGCAAAAACTGAAAAAGTTGTTGATTCTAGTGTTAATAATACTCCACAATATGGAGAATTAAAACTTCATAAACAAGGAGAAAAACTAAAAGGTTGGGAAGATAAAACAGTAACTCATCAAATTCAAGAACAGGGTACTGTAGAAATTAAGGAAGTTAAAACTCCTCAAGCAAATGTTAACTTAGTTATTAAACAGGTTGTTAAAAAAGAAGTTGAGGTTGATATAACTGAAGTAAGTGAAGACCCAAATGTTAAACCTGAAAAGAAAACTAAAAAAGTTGTAAAAGAAGTTGAAGAATTTAGAAATGTAAAAACTGATAAGCAAGGAAAATATACTGAAGAAGTTACTCTTGAAGGTAAATATACTGTATACGGACCAAACAAAGAAGTTTTACAAGAATTAACAGTGGCTAATGGTAGCAAAGGACAAATTAATGTTCAATTACCAGACCTTACAAGAACTGAAGAATCTAGAAAAGATGGGGAAGTTAAAGATAAAACTTTCACATACAAAGTTCCAAAGTTTGAAAAAGAATATTTAGGAAACGCTAAGTTTGAATTAATTGCTAAAGAAGACATAATGTCTTATGATAAGCAAACAAAATTCTTCTCAGCAGGAGATAAATTACCTATAGCTCAAAAAGATATTACTTTAAATGGCAAAGTAGTTTACAGAAAAGGTGATGTAATTACATTACCTCAATTAGATGAAGCTACAATGACTAATAAAGAGTTTGTTGATTATACTATAACTACTGAAGATAATCAACCTGTTTCAATAAGTAAAATACCATTGGGTACTATAACTCTTAAAGAAGTTCAAGCTCCAGAAGGGTATAAACTAGATGAAACTGCTAGAGAGTATAAATTTACTCCACAAGAAAGAACAATTAAAGTAGATTTAAAAGAAACTGAAAAAATTGAAAACTTTAGACAAATTTTATCACTTGAGTTAAATAAGAAAGTGGTAAAGGAAACTAAGTTCTTTGGTAGAGGTGGATACGAATACTTGTTATTTGGAGTTTACACTGCTGAAGAGATTGGTGGTCTTGCTAAGGATAGCTTAGTAGGTGTTGTAAAGCCAGATGCTAATGGGGTAATAAAAGTAAGTGATGTATTAAAGGGTAAATATTACTTTAAAGAAATATCTACTAAAGATGCATATACTTTAAATGAAAATCAATATAACATTACTGCAACTTATGACAATAATTCAACAAAGGATAAGGTTGAAGTAATAAAAGAAGATGTTCAAAATACACCAAAAGAAGGTAAAACAATTACAATAACTAAAGTAGATGTTAAAACAGGGGATATAATCTCAGGGGTACCTTTCAGGTTATATGCAATCAAATCAGATGGTACAAAAGTACCTGTAATGAATGGAGAATCTGATTTATGGTATACTAATAAAGAAGGTAAGATTGTTGTAGAAGACATGCCACATGGTAACTATGTTTGGGAAGAAGCTAAACCAGCACCAGGGTATGTTAACGAAGATTTAAAATTAAATGTTGCTGTTTCTGAGGATTCAAACTTAGAAATAACAGCTCCAAACTCTCCTACTGATATTGGTTTTAGAAAGTATGATAGTCAAACAGGTAGAGCCGTTGTAGGTGCTAAGTTAAGACTTGAAGTTAAAAATGCTGATGGTGAGTGGGAAGTAGTTTATGTAGATAATAGAGGTTATGTAGTAGAAGAAGGTGGAAGCCCAGCAGAATGGGTATCTGACGGCGAAGTTAAAAACTTCTATGGTTTACATGTTGGTAAAGAGTATAGATTAGTTGAAACAGAAGCTCCAAAAGGGTACTCATCTACTGAACCAGTTACTTTTGAAGTAAGAGATGAAAAAGGTGTTCAATTAACATCTCTAAGTAACCAAATGATTAGAGCTAAAATTAAGAAACTTGATGAATCAAGCTTAGAACCTGTTAATGGAGCTACTTTAGAGCTTTATGAAGAAGGTTCAGATAAAATATTTGTGGATAAGGTTACAGGCAAAGAAGCTAAATGGACAACATCTGAAGAAAACAAAGATGGATTTGAAGTTAATGGCTTAGAAGCAGGTAAAACTTATATCGTAAAAGAAACTGTTGTTCCTAAAGGATACAACGAACCACATTATAGATACGCAATGTTAATTGCAGATAGAAGTGAAGTTCAAACTTATACTTTCTATAACGAACCTACACCAGAAATTAAAACTCAAGCAATGTTTGAGAATGGTGTAAAAGAAAATTCAGTTGATGAAGAAACTACTGTAGTTGATAAAGTAACTCTTAAAAAACTAGTAGTAGGTAAAGAATACACTGCAAAAGGAAAATTAGTTGATTTTGAAGATTCAACTAAGATTCTTGCAGAGGGAGAAACTACATTTGTAGCTGAAAGTACTGAACAAACAATTGAAGTTAAATTTAAAGTAAATGCTAAAGAATTAGCAGGAACAACATCAGTTGTATTTGAAGACTTATACAGAGACGGAAGATTGGTTGCATCTCACGTAGAAGTACAAGATAAAGACCAAACAGTTTATTTCCCTAAAGTAAAAACTACAGCATCTGACATCGTAGATGGTAAAAATGATGCTTTAGCTCAAAAAGAAGTTACTATAATTGATAAAGTTGAATATAGTAATTTGAATGTTGGTCAAGAATATACTGTAAAGGGTATTCTAATGAATCAACAAACTAACAGACCATTATTAGTAAATGGAAACCCTGTAACAGCTGAAAAGACTTTTGTAGCTGAAAAGTCTAATGGTTTTGTTGAGGTGGAATTTAAATTTGATGGTTCTGCATTGGTAGGACAATCTGTAACAGTGTTTGAAGATTTATATAATAATGGAATTAAAGTTGCTACTCATAGTGACATAACTGACGAAGGTCAAACAGTTGAATTCCCAGATGTTAAGACTAAAGCTAGAGACAAAGAAACAGGCTTACAAGTAGTTAAAGCTGAGGGAACAAAGACAATAGTAGATAAAGTTTCTTATAAAAATTTAAAAATTGGCAAAGAATACCAAGTTAAAGGTAAATTAATGGATAAAGCTACTGGAAATCCTATTTTAGTTAATGGAAAAGAGGTTGAAGCTAGTAAATTCTTTACTCCAGAAACAAAAGATGGTTTTGTAGAGCTTGAATTCACTGTAGATGCAAGTGCATTAGTTGGTAAAACAACAGTTGTATTTGAAGACGTTTATAGAGATGGTAAGTTAGTGGGTACTCATCATGATATAAATGATGAAGAACAAACTATTTACTTCCCAGATGCTAAAACTAAGGTATCAAGTCATACAATTAAGCCTAATAATGATGCTAAATTAGTAGACACATTAACTTATACTAACCTACAAGTAGGTAAAGAGTATGAAGTAAGAGGTAAACTTATTGATAAAGCAACAGGACAACCTATCTTAATTGATGGTAAGGAAGTTGAAGTTGTTAATAAGTTTGTTCCAGAAACAACAAATGGTACTGTAGATATTGAATTTAACTTTAATGCTGAAAAAGTTGAAGGAAAAGATATAGTTGTATTTGAAGAAGTTTATTTAGATGGTAAGTTAGTTGCTGAACACAAAGATTTAAACGATAGTAATCAAACTTTCCATGTTGAAAATAAACCTGTTAAACCTAGAACATCTCAAAGTGATGTAAATAGATATATCTATTTAGGAATAGCTCTTGGTTGTTTGGGTGCAGTTGTGGTTCTAACTAATAAATATTTAGGTAAGAAAAGAGACGAAAAATAGTAAATAATGATAATTGGGTTGTGGTGGAAGGCTACAACCCTTTTATTGTTTATGGAGGTATGTTTGTGAGAATTTTTAAAAGAGTTTGTTTTCTTTTGTTTGTGGTTGTTTTTCTTGTGGGTGGAGTGTATAGTATTTATATGTTTTATGTACAAAGTGGCAAGGAAAATACTTTAAGAAAGGAAACAGAGAAAGGTTTTAATTTTGTAAGGGAGATACAAAAGGAAAATAAGAGTGGAAAAGAAAAATCAATGGCTTTGTTGGAAAAGCTAAGAAAGGATAGAGGCACTGATATTATTAAAGGATATCTATCAACGGGAGAAGGGGGTATTCAAGAACCTTTTGTCCATACTAAAGATGATAGATTTAACAGGAAGAATTTATTTGAGCAGTATGATGATGTTGGGACTGTGTTCTTGTATAAAGAAAATAATTCTCCAATGGATGATGTAACAACTTATTTTGGTCATAGATTGGATAATTATAATGCTCGTTTTACTCCAATTGGAAAATACAATAAGTTTAAGGATAAAGTTCAAAACTTAGACATTTTTATTGAGGAAGGAATCTTAAAGTATAAGCTTGTACATGTTGTTACTGTATCAAGTAATTGGTATGATAAATATAACACTTGGAGTAGTAGTGGTCTAAAAGAGTTTTGGAAAGACTCTAGAAAAGAGGGTACTATCTTAGATAGCTTTGAAGACTTTAAGGAGGGTCAAAAGTATGCTGTATTAAGTACTTGTAGCAACAATGCAGGTAGCTTTGTTACAGTGGCAATTTACAAATTGTTAGATTTTGAAAAATAAATTTTTAAATTCTTTGTTTTTTTGTTAGATGCTGTTGGCTTTTAGTTTTTTTTCGTGTTATAATATTAGTGTAAGGTTGGTACGGTAGCTAACCTAAGAAAATAAAATTTAGAATTCATTTAGGAGGAATTGATTATGTTAAAAGAAAAATTAGAAGTAGTAAAGAATGGATGGAATGGTTTAAATAAAGTAAAGAAAGCATCCATTTTAGGACTAGCAGGGCTAGTAATTGTAGGGGGTATTGGTGTAGGAGTTACTGTTCATAATATCAATGTTAAAAGTGAACAAGCTTTAGTTCAAAAACAAAAGCAAGAAGAAGCAAAGAAGAAATTAGAAGAAGCTAAAAAGAGAGATGAGCAACTTGCAAAAGAAAAACAAGAGCAAGAAGCTAAACTAAGAGAAGAAGAAGAAAAATTAAAAGAAGAAGAAGCTAAACAAAAAGAGCTTGAAGAAAAATTAGCAAATGCTAAAACTGAAGAAGAAAAGAAAACAGTTGAAAAAGAGCTTAATAATGTAAAACAAAATGTTCAAACAAGAAAACAAAATGTTGCTACAAGAAAAACAGAAATTAAAAAAGTTGAAGAAAGACAAAGAGATAATAAAAAGATTATTGACACAGCAACTAAACCTGTTGAACCTAGTAAGCCAAACAAACCAGTTGAGCCAAGTAAGCCTGTAGAACCAAGTAAACCTGTTGAACCTGAAAAACCAGTTCAACCAGAGCCAGAAAAGCCAAGTAAGCCTACAGTTGTAAGTACAACAGAAGAAACTAAATCTGAAATTAAGGATTATGTAAACTTCACTTACACAACAGTAGAAGACAATACTAAAGCAAAAGGCACATCAGGTATAAAAACTGAAGGAGCAAAAGGTTATACAACTTATACTTATAAAAGAACAGCTACTAAATACTCTGACGGTTCTGTTAAGTACTCAGATTGGACTGTTGCATCTAAAAATGTAACTGCACCTAAAAATGGAGTTAAGTGGGTTGGAACATATGTTAAACCAGAAGAACCTAAGGGTAGAATAGATAATGAACAAGCTAAATTAGCAGCTATAGCTATAAATAAAGCTAGAGTAGCTAATGGTTTACCTGAAGTATCTTATACTATCAATGGAGAGTATACAAAATACAATTATGTAAACTTCTGGAGTAAAAATGGTTTTGGTCATACTGGATATCATGATACTTGTATCGGAAGAGCAGGAAATGGTACATCTGTAGTTAACTTATGGATGAAGTCAGGTGGTCATAGACAATCTTTATTAGGTAAGTACAGTTCATTCACTGTAGGTTGTTATGTAAATGAGAATGGTATTAAGTTCTTCACTTTTGAACCTAATTATTAAAATAAAGGCTAACTTAAGTTAGCCTTTTCTTGTATCTAAGAAAGGAGTTTGAAATGGAAAAAGAAAGGTTAAAAGTAATTTTAAGAGAGAATACAAGGTCTTTGATTCTTGGTGTGGTGTTGTTTTTGTTCTGTTTGGTGGGTGTTGTTTTTTCTTATGTTTTGTTATCAAAGAAAGATACTTTTGTATGCTTTTTGATGTTGGCTCTTTTTTCTGTAATTATTGCATTTTTGATTTTATATTTTAAAAATGAGCTACGTAACAGAAAGAACATAATAAATAATAAAGAAACTTACTTTAAAAGGTTAGAAATTCTAAGTAGTCTAAGGAGTATAACTCCTTTAAGTAACTCAAAGGCTGGGGTATTGTTCTTTAGTTTGAACAAGGACAGTCTAGTGTTGGATACGGGTTTATTAGGTTCTTGGGTATTGTACCTTAATAACGAGAAATTGTTTAGTAGTTCTGATTTTTATTCTGAAGAAGAAAGTAAGATTGTTAAAGAGTTATTTAATAACTTTTTAATTAATAATAAAAATCAAAAAGAGATAAAAAGGCATAATTTAATCAATAATTTTTATGAAAGATTAAGTAAATAAGTAAGAATACAGATTAGATCTGAAATGCTCTTCAGGTTTTTTCTGTTTTGTGGTAAGATATTAGAAAAGGTTAAAGGAGTTATGGAATGGATATAGTGAGTATAAACATAAAGGAAATCCTTTTAAAATATTATGAGAGTAACAAAATAAGTATAATGGTAGATATTGTTATCTTTATACTTTATTTTACTTTGTTGGGTATTTATTACTTTAAGAGTAATAAGTTTGATAAATAAGGAGGGAATAATGAGAGTTTTAATTGTTGATTTTAATCATATAGCATATAATATGTCTTTTGGGGGTGCTAGGTTATCTTCTGTAATTGATGGAGAAACAGTAGATACTTCAATTCCAAATGGATCCTTAAAGAATATTATGAGATGGTCAGATTTTGGAAGAAATCCTGTAGCTATTTGTTTTGATAGGGCTTGTTATCCAAGAAAAGCTTTTTGGAAGATGACAAGTAAGGAAGAAGATATTGCAAAATATAAAGATAATAGAGATAAAATGCCCAATGCAATGTTTAAGGGTATTGCTCTAACAGAAGAATTACTAAGACAAGCAGGTATAAGTTGCTTTGCAATGGAAGGGTATGAGGCTGACGATTTAATAGCATCAGCAATAGAGTGTGCTAAAATACAGTATCCAGGTGTTCCTATTGATATTGTAACGGGGGATTCTGACTTAATACCTTTAGTAGATGATCAAGTAAGTGTATTTCTCCGTTCAAGGAAAGCTACTTGGGCTGAGAGTAAGGCAATTCAAAAGAACAAGTACATTCAAATAACTCCAAATAACTATAGCGAGGTTGTAAAGACTCTAAGTAGTTTTAAAGAGTACGATATACCTTACAATACTTTGTTATTCTTGAAGATAACAAGAGGAGATGAAAGTGATAATGTACCAGGGTTGAAGAAGTCTTTTCCACCTAAAAAAGTAAAGGAAATACTTGCTAGAATGTATGAGAATAACTTCACTGAAATTAGGTATGAACGAGGGGTTGTAACAGCGGAAAACAAATGGGGTATTCCAGACACCTTAAATAATTTAATTAACTTTTTAAGGGTTAATTGTGGTGATTTAGTTGGTGATGTTGAAATAGAACATATAACAAGAGCCTATTTGGGTATTAATTTAAATCAACCTTATGTAGATTTAGTTAACAAGAAGTGGCTTAGACGTTCAATAAGTGTTAAAGAGATTAAAATGTTCTCTCCAAATGCTTTAGTAAGTGCAGGTAGAAGAATAGGAATAAATATTCCTATTGGTTAGAGGGGGTATTTATGGTAATAAGTTTTGATTTAATGTGGAAAGATGAGGTTGCAGGAAGCATAACCTTAGATACTGATAATAAAAAGGTTTTAAGGTTTGAAAAGTATCTTGATTATTTGACAAAATTGATTGTTTATTCTAAGGTAGAGGTTAATGACTTGTATGAGTGGATAGTCCATTGTTTAAAAGAAAGAAGATATGATAGAGGTAGAGTAAATTTAAGAGATATCTTAACAGAAGAACAAATAATAGACTTTTGGAAGGAGTTAAGGTATACTAAGGGTTGTTCAACTGATGATGATATGTGGTTAAGATTTGAAGGAGATAAAACAACTTATTCAGACATCAATAATGGGAGGTGTTAGGTATGGCATCTTCAGGAAGTACTTTTGGGGTACAGCAAAAGGCAAGAATTGGAGATTGGTATTATAAAGTAAATGCTTATAAACATACTAAAGAAAATTATTCAGAGGTTTTAGTTTATACCTTTTACAAAGCAATGGGTATTAATACAGATTATTTCACTGAGTATAGGTTGGTTGATGAGAATACTTGTAGGTCAAAATCTTTTCTAAGAGAAAATGATATTTTTATGACAGCTAGTAACTTCTTAGAAAAATCTTACGGATCAGATCAATATATTAAATTAAAGGCAAAAATAAAAACATCAAGTGTTTTAGATGGAATTAAATTACTTTTAGGTGCTTTTAATGAAGTAGAAAACAAAGAGTTTTTAATTAATATGTTTTTTATAGACAGCATTATTCTAAATGAGGACAGGCATTTTAAAAACTTTGGTGTAATAGTTAATAACAATAAAATAAAGTTATGTCCAATATGGGATAATGGGTATTCTCTGTTAACCACTTCTGAAATAACTTTAGTAAATAAAATAAGTCTAGTCAAATCATCTAATGGTATATTTTTAAAACCTTTTGAAAAGTCTGCAAATGTTGTTTTTAAGGAGTTAGAACCTAAAGTAAACTTAACATTAAATTGGGGTATGTTTTTAAGTAGTATTCCAGATGAAATAAAAAGTTCTGAAGAGTTCTATGTTTTAGTAGCAAGGTTGATCTACTTACTTGGTGATAAGTCAAGCAATTTAAGAGAGTACTTACCTATTTCTGTGAGGGGTTTGGTGTAGTTTTACGATTTTAGCTCAATTTTTGGAATTTGAGGTTTTGGTTTTAAAGTGAAACTATATAACCTTTAGAATTTGCGATAGATTGTATTGAATTATAGCATATCATGTGTTATTATATATTTAATGATCTTGGTCTTGGGTTTTATTTTTGGGGTTAAAATTAACTTGAAAAATCTTTAAGACTTCAGTAATAAAATGAGAAAGGGTTTGAAGTGGTAAGAGGTATGAAAGTGAGAAATTCTTTAAAAATAGTGATGATATTAACTTTAATATCAAGTGTTAATTTTAATAAGGTAATAACAAAAGTAGAGGCATTAGCTCTAAAAGACGCTAAGGGTATTGCTGATAGTAGTTCTGAAATAATAAAAACAATAGAAGAATTAAAAATAAAAAAGCAGAAAGAAGAGAAGGAAAAGAAAGAAAAAGAAGCTAAAGATAAAAAAGAACAAGAAGAGAAGGCAAAACAAGAAAAATTAAAAGAGCCTTTTAAGGTAGTAAAACAATTTAATATCCCTAAAGGTCAGGGAAGATTTAAGAGTTATATGGATTTTAGAGCTATAACATCTACAGGTTCAGTTCAATATAAGCTACAAAGAAGTGCTGTAACAGGTGCAAATGGGGTAAGATATTGTAATGGGTACCCTATGATAGCTATGTCAAGAACCTTTGGAAATTGTGGCGAGTTGGTAAGGATTAAGTTCTCAGGAGGTAAAACTGAGGTGTTTATGATTGGGGATATTAAAGCAGGTACAAATTTTGCCCATCCAGATGGTTCTGTGGTTGAGTTTATTGTAAGTACTAATTCAGTTCCCCGTTCAGTGAGAACATATGGTAGTTTTGATTCAATCTATGGGGGTACTATTATTAGTATTGAAAAAGTAGTAAAGAAGTAGATAGGAGAATTTAATATGAAAAGAGCAATAACTGTGTTATTAGCAGGTTTATTGCTACTAACTAGTGGTTGTAGCAATAAAGAAGTTGCTAGTAATCCAAAAAATCAAGAAGAACAAAAGAAAAATGAAAACGAAAACAAGCCAATTGAAGATTTTCAATGGTCAATGAAGTTTAATAATATTTTAAATGAAATAAAATTCCCTAATGAACAAAGAGGGGTATTAAAAGATGACGGAAAATACGTATCAAGGAATGGGGTATTTGAAGTTAATTTTAAAGAAATGCATAAAAATATAAAAGATAAGGTGCAAAGTGGTGAAGAGTTAACAACAATTGAAATGAGTTACTTGGCTGAGAGTGTACTTTATAATAATTTTAAAAATTTAGGAACATATTGGGTTGGATCTTCAGCAAGAAAGGGTAATGAGTATTCTATTAAGGAAGGTTCTTATTCAGTACTTTTAGAATGTGTTAAGAGTGGGGAGTATACTCAAGATAAACTTTTAAGATTGTTTAATGCTGATATGTTAGCTAAGGTTGCTCAACCTTATGAGTATGATGTTAAAACAAGTAATATAGAAGTTGAAGATAGAATATATGAAGAGCTAAACTTTAGAAAGAAAGATGGGTACGATTTATCTATCGGAAGAAAAAACTTTGTATACCTACCAGAATTTAAGATGATTGTATTTATAGCTAAAAATGCCGACTATTATTTTTTAGATAAAGATTTAAATGTAATAGGCTCTGCAATGACAGGTATAAAGTGGTGGGAAGAGAAGACTGTTAAGTATGATGAAAAGAAGGACAGTATATCTATTTCCTATGCTGGTTTTGATGAGTTAACTGAGCGAGATCGTTTTAATAAGGCTTTACCTACTCAAATCGGACATAGAAGTTTAGATAGCATAGGTTCATTCTATCAAGAACCTTATAACTTGTGTAGGGTAAGTTATGAACAAGCAGATACAGATACTTTTATTGTGGGTAGTCTTGTTTATAACCCTATATTCAGGTATAAAAAGTAAGGGGTAGTGTATGTTTAAGAAGTTAAGAAGGTTGCTAGTATTTGTGGTGGCTTTAAGTTTGTTTTTGGGGTATTCTTCTTCTTTGGTTGTAAGGGCTGAAGAACAGCCCGAGACTACTAAAATAATTGAATTTATGAAAGAAAAAGGCGAGAAAGAGACCCCCTTAGTGTATAAAACATATCGTTGGGGTGTGAAAGAAGCCATGGATAATATGGTAGTACTTTTAAAGACTTTAATGGGTATGGGTTTAACACCTGAAGCAGCCTCTGCTATTGCAGGAAATGTTAAGCATGAAAGTAACTTTGATTCAAGTTGCTTAGAAGATGGTTTATCTTATGAAGAGGTAGCAAGAAGAAACGACAGAGGATTGGGGTATTTCCAGTGGACAGACTTCAAGAGAAAAAATGCATTTCTTGATTTTGCTAAAAAGTTGGGAAAACCTTGGACAGATAGGGAAGTTCAGTTAGCATATTTTTATGAAGAAACCTTGTCTGATAAACCTACACAGGGTTCTTGGTTTGCTACGAGGCAAAAGTTATACCCAGATATTTATAATAAATTCCGTTGTGAGCCTTTTAACACAATAGAAGAGTTTAAAACAACTACAGATATTGAAAGAGCAACAGTAATATTTGCAAGAAATTGGGAAAGACCTAATGCAAGGGTAGCCCAGATTGGAAATCGTGTTAAGTCAGCTGAGGAAATAAATAAGTTGATTTCAATGTTTATAGATTCTAAAACAATTAAGACAACAAGTAAAAAACAAGTTGATAATCTAAACAAATTACGTACAGATGCATCAGTAGAAGAATTACAGATGGCACGTGGTGTTAAGATGTACCAAGAATCTGTATTAACACAAGTACAGAATGTAGAGTTAACAAATGAGGAGTCATTAAACTCAACTAAGATTAAGCAGGGTTCTGAAAACTCTTCTAAGATTAAAGATTACAGGGAAATTAGAGCTTATATTAGTTTACTTGGTTGGATAATAGTGAGTTGGGGCATTTTCGCTCTAATAGTTTGGTTAATGGCGAGAAGAGACAGTTTAATAGCAGTTCACTTAATTAAAATAGTACTAATAAATAAGGGTACTAATGGTTTGGGAGGCTTGTATGCTTGTATAGGTCTTATAATAACAGGTTTGTTTATATTGAGTGGTTTATTCTTTAAACTACTACTTTATATATTTTAAAATAATTTAGGAGGTTTTTTGTATGTTCAAAGATGGTTTTAATTTTAAGCATGTGCATTTAGTAATATTTGCAATTGGTTTAATATCTCTTTTAATCACCCTAGCAGTAGGTAATAGGGCTGGATTAATGGTAGTTCTAACTTATTGGTGGTCTGCACAGGCTGTATTTGGTGTTTTACATGCAGTATATGCTTTTATACTTGCAAAAGGAAATAAGCAAAGAAACAAATTTTAAGTAAGAGGGGGTTTATCCCCTTTACTTAATTTTAGGAGGTAATAATGAAGTTAGCAGACTTTTTAAATAATTCTAAAGAGGTTACGGATATATCAGATATCCCTAAATTACAATGGAATGTTGTAAAAACAGATATAGTAGAGATTAAGAATGTTACAGACCCCTATTTTAAAAGACTAAATAATACTAAGGCAAAGCTAATAAAAAGCAGGGTATTCAAAAGAAAATTGGATGCAACAGGTAGTTTTGAAACAAACCCAGACGGTTCTTATGTCTTTTATGATGCAACTATTCCTGTAGGAAGTGCTTGTATCTTGAGTACGATTAACTTAGATTTACCTTTTAGGTATAATTACCCTAAGGGATTTAGTTTTATTGATGCTAGTTTTAATAAGAATAACCCAGGATTTTTGTATACAATTCCAAAAGAATACTTATATAGGAAACCAGCTGTTGCATTGGCTTTATCAAGAAAGAAAATGGACAGTTACTACTCTATAAGAGCTGAATTACTTAATTATGGCAAAGTGTATTTACATGTAATCCCCTATAAACCTAATAGGGTTTATAGATCTTCTATATTATTAAAAACACATTATGACTCACAGTATGACTTTGAGAGTGAGATGGTTCAGGTTGTTGCTTTGTGGCAGGGAATGGGTATTTTGGTTAATGTTGAGGAGGTAGATTACAATTTATATGATGTAGATATTGAAGAGGTATGTTTAGGAGGTAAGGATTTCAATGAAGAAGAATAAAAATAAGATTATATATTCTTTAATATTAGTCTTAGCCATTTTTAGTGCTTATTTAGTGAATACTTTTTTGTATTCAATTGTAAAGATTGAGGGTGTATCTATGTACCCTACTTTTAATGGTGGGGAGTATAGGCTTTTAAATAAGCGAGACAAGAGTTTCTCTTTTGGAAAGGTGATTGTTTTTAAGCATAAAGATAAGCTTTTAGTTAAAAGAGTGATTGCTACTGAAGGTCAGAGGGTTGAAATTAAAGATGGTTATGTTTTTGTGGATGGAGAGAAAAAAGATTTTGATGTAAAAGTCCAATTAAAGAAAATCAAGGGGGTATTCGAGGAAACAGAAGTACCTAAGGGTTGTTTGTTTGTCTTGGGAGATAATCGAGATAACTCTTTAGATAGTCGAAATAAAGAGATAGGCTTTATTAAGATGGAAGATGTTTTGGGAGTCCTTAAAGTTTCTTTTTGGGATGTGAAGTAGAAAGAGAAATGCTCTTTCTTTTTTTGCTTTTTTGTGTTATAATAGGGTTAGATAAATAATTGGAGGTTTGAGGTGGCTTATTTTATAAATTATTCTAATAATAATTTATATTTGCTTGATACAGTAACAAAGAAATGTGGTGTATTCTCTAATGATAGGTTTATGGGTTTTACAACTTGGACAGATAAAAAATGGGAGTACGAAGTAGGTTTAATAGGAGTTATGTCCTATGGCAGACAAGCAAGTGTAATTGTTAATAATAAAAGTGAGATAGTTAATTGTTCTGCTTTAGACTGTGCAAGACAAATAGTAAAGCAGGGTAATTCAAAATATAAATTGGTAGTACAGTCTACTATTGACGAAGTAAATAGAATAAATGGTTATATTTTCGTGTATGTGGGTGATCCTGTTATTGCAGAGGGGGTTAGAAGAAGATGCAATTTTTAACAAGAAAAGATTTTTATCTTCAGAGAATTTATTTGGAGTTACAGATAAAAGAAATAATGCTTAGGTTGTATGAGAATTATTTTACAAGCAATTATGATTTTTTAGATGAGCTTGAGGTTTTACAAAATCTTAAAGACTTAAAGCTAATCCATTTAATGATATCTGAGAATGGAGAAATAAAAATAGACAAAGGGGTATTGGAAGAACACCAAGACGATGAGTTCTGTTGTTTGTTCCTAAAGTATCTTCAATTAGAGGAAGAGATAAATAAGTATGACGCTCTTTATAAAACAACCTTTAAGGACAGAGCAAAGAAGAGAATATTTTTAAAGGATAATGTAAATATAAAGATTGAAAACATTATAAGTGATTGGTATGCGACTAGTTATTATAATCAGATCGGCAAAGGCTTTGAGGGGGTAGCTGATATAGGGCTGTTGGGCACTTTTGTTGTTTGTGGGAATGTTAAAGAATTTGATGGTTGTCCTGTTTGGGAGGAGAGAGGTTTGTTTTTGGTACCTTATAGAAACCTAAAAAATAAGGAAGACTATAAAATTTTTAAGGGTAATATTAATTATAAAGAGGTTACTGCTCTAACAAACATAAGTGTAGGTAATGTATTACTCAACGAAAAGATAAAAGGTTATGCAAAAGGGGTATTTCCAGAGCCTTTTGAAATAAGTGAGATTTGGGGGATGGTAAGATGATTTTAAAGTTAAAGGAAGATTTTGCACATAAGTGGTGTGTGATTGAAAAATTTAATACTTATGTTTACCAAGATATTTTAAATGTTTCACATATCTTTAACATATTCTCTGAACCTATGATATATAAGGGTGGTTTCTTCTCAGGGTTGAGTAAGTTAGACCAAAAGGTAGGTACAGTAGGGTATATTAGAGCAAAAAAACCTTTTTATTCTATCTTAGATGAAAATTCTTGTCTAGTGGAGATGAAGATAAAGTATGGTAAGAGTGGTAATATGGTTAATTTAGAAGTTTATCTTCTAAAACCATTGTCAACAAACGGCAATGAGTTATATGTACAAAGGGTTGAAAGTAATTTTATATTGCCAGAAGAGTTTAAAAATATACTAATTGAGTCTAAAGGAGATAGGGAAATTTTCCTTAATAAAAGAAAGGAGTTTTTAGGAGATGTTAAAGGTATCTAGAGTTCAAATACAAAAAACAGCAAGTAAAGAGATTCTTTTTAAATCTGTTTTCTTGTATAAAGAGGGTTTAACATTTCCTGTTAAACTAAGATATTCTGAAGAAGAGTTAAAAAGAAATGTTAAAGAGCAAGAAGAAGTACAAAACTATGCAATAAGTAGAGCTTTTGTATTTAATGAGTTATATAAGGCTTTTGATGGTTATTCAAGTCTTAAAATGTCATTAAACTTTTATGATGATGCAGTAAATTGGCTTGAGGGTATTGAAGACGATGATCATAAATCGCACTTCTTTGATTTGTATTTAAGAAATGAGATGATGTACCCGATAACTTGGGCTGAGTTAGGGTATTTATGGTATTATATAATAAATACTAATAAGACAAAACCTGTGAGTTTAATGGAATTAAAGCCTGTTGTAAAGGTTTGTATGTTAAAGGAAACTGATCCAAATGCTTTAAGCAGGGTTAATTTTAAAGTTAAAGATTATAAAGCAGGTCTTTCTATGAATAAATATTTGGACGATATAAGAAAAGGCGAAAGATATATGCCAATAAGTTTGTATCATTCATTTGAATGTCTGAAGAAAGATGGTTTTGTTAGAGATGGAGAGTATTTTAAAGAGCTAACAAATTGGGATTTAGCTCAATTTATAGCAAAGAAAAAGAGAGGTTAGAGGTATGAATAAAAGTGATATGCTAATAAATTTGGCAAATAAGCTTATAGAGAACAATAAATTGGTTTCCTTTGGAAGTCCAATGGGTAGTCAGGTAGATATTTTTGAAGTAAAGACAAAATCAGGAAAGAGGGTAATAGATGAGTTTTATGACAGTTCTAGGTTTAAGGCTTTTGAGGATTTGTTGAACAATGATATTTGTTATATTGAATACCCAACATCTAGATGGACAAACGATGGCGAGGTTTCCACATATGACAAGTATATGGCTACACGCTCAGAAGATATAATGAAAAAATGGCTTGGAGTGGAAGAATTACAATCAAGATATGTAAAAAATTTCTCCAAGCTAACAGAAATAGGGTATTCTTATATAGTTAAACCTGTACAGGGTAATGGAAAGGATAAACTGAATAAGATTTCTGTTCCACAAAAGCCAATTAACTTAGAAGATAATAAAATCAGAATATATCCTTTAAAAATCTTAGGAAGCTTATTTAATAAGTTCAATAGTATGGCTAAAGATGGCTTGGTTAGTGTGAGCTATCTTAAGGATAATAAAACAAAGCGTGTTCTTAACAGTACTATGTCTGAAGAAATTTTAATGAAAATTTATAATAACAAAGACCACGTAGATATGATGTTAAATTCTGCTACAACGGATTTGCAAAAGGCTACAGCTACTCTTGAAAGGGGTTATGTTAGAGTAGTTGAGGCTGACTCATCGAAATATGATAGTGGTGTAAGGGCTTTAAACCTAGCAAGGGTATTTGAGATAACTCCAATAAATTTTGAAGATTTAGATTTATCTTACATTGATGTTGATTTAGATTCTGTAATTTCAAATTTCTCTAAAACTATAAGAAATTTAAATCAAACAGAGCTACAAAGTTTAGCAAAGATACTTTCTACAGGTTGGAAGTATAAGTATCAAGGTGGCTTTACAGTGTATGACATTGAAAGTTGGGTATTTGGAAAGAGTGCAATTCATACTACTTCATTTAATAAAGATTTGCATGATTTGATGATTTCATTACCAAACTTATTTAAAGGGTATACAGGTTCTAGACTAGAGTCTGTTACAAAGCCAAGTATTTCTAATGAATTGGAAGAGGTTGGAGAAGAAGATGACTTTTCAATCTTTGATTAGGGGGTAGTTGATGAGGGATTTAAGAAATTATTTGGAAAGACTTCAAAAGTCCCTTGTAAGAAGGGGGTATGAAGTTCCAGAAATAGAAGATTACTCTGAAGACGGGTTATTCCGTTTTGCAAAGATGTTAGAAGAGGTTTACAATTTCACTGAGTTTGATGATTTCTTTGGTAGGATGCAGAAGAGGTTTTATGAGGATTTTGTGAGGGAGAGAGTGGCTCATGAAAAGCCAATTAACACCTTAGAAGAGAATTTATCTGATGATAGTGTTGAAGATAACAATGAGGGTACTGAAATTGATTGGAGTTCCACAGAAGATATTTCAGAGGGTATTGAGGTTGAAGATTACTCTGAAAGTAGCGAAATAGATTGGGATAATGTCGAGGAAGAATATAGTAGTGAAAGCATTGAAGTTGAAGAGATTGATTGGGATTCTGTTGAGGGTAGCTCTGAGGGTGAGTTAATTGAAGAAGATAATTCTTCAGAATCCTTTGAGTATGATTGGGACAATGTAGAAGATGAAACAGAAGGTGAGTATGTTGAGGAAGAGTATGATTGGGATAATGTGGAAGATGAAACAGAAGGAGAGTCAATCGAAGAGGAGCTTGAGAACGAATCATATGAAGAGAATCAAGAGGGTACTTACTTTGAAAACAATATAGAGTCTAAGAAAGATGATGTTTTTTCAATAGATAAATCTCTTTTAGATGAAATAAAGGTTCAAAAAGAAGAAAAAATTATATCAGAAACTATCAAAAAGAACAATCAAACTATTGACAAGCTTGGAAGTTTGTTTGGTAGTGGAAAGAAGAAAAGGAGGAAGGGTAAATGATTAAGTTTAGTCCGTTAAACAATGAGATTAATATTTTTAATAAGTATACAAGTGAAATTAAACAGATGCTAGTTAAAAATATTAATAAAGAGAGTTTTGTTGTCCCTACTTTGTATACGTTTTTGCGTGAGTTTGGTGGGTTTAAGGATATTTTAATTGCAAATTATAACTCAAGTTACCCAGATGAAAAGTCTAAGGGTGTTTCTGAGGAGGTAAAGATTTACCAATCAGCAATGGATGAGGGTATGATTTTTGCTTATAGTCTTGAAACACAAAAATTAAGCATTTATACTTCAAGAACAAGAACTTTAAATTTAATAGATAAGCAAAATAAATTTGATAAGGAAAAAACTTTAGAAAAGAATTTAAAGGGTATTATCCATTGTATGAGGTTAGATGTTTCTTATGTTGGTAACGATGAGACTGATATAGAAATAAAGGCAACAACAAAAGATAAGATAACCCCAGAAACCCATGTATTAATTCCATTTTTGGTGTTCCACTTAATTGAAAAGTTGATAGAGCATTCATTTAAGAAAGGGAAGGTTTTAAAGATAACCCAAAACTTGAGTGGGGTAATAAAAGAAAGATTTTTAACAGAAAATCCTTTAATTTTAGCTAACCATAACGAAAATGGAAGTGTGATTGCCAATGAGAGTTGGTATTTTAGTGGTTGTGGGCATTTGTATGCACCTGTTTTGGGTGCACCATCAAATACATCAGGTATGAGTAGGGTGGATATATTAAATATCGACAAACTCCAGTTAGTTGAGGGTACTACTAATCTTTGTGAGATAGCAAAAAGTAGTAACGAGACTTTATTTGCTCCACAAATTTTTTCTTGGATTTTAAGAAGTTTAATTGATAAGGATGAGCAAAAAGCGAGACAGTTCTTAAATCTTTTGTGTAGGCTGGAAAGTGTGAAATCTAAGGTTGCAAATATAGATACAGAGGATATTCAAGAGTATACAGATAAAATTTTGAAAGCTACTTCTCTCTTGACAGAGGGTGAGTTAGAAGAGGTTAAATCAGCTTTTTCTTTAATATATTTGGATAGATTGGAACACTATAAGAGTGTTCTTAAGGAATATCAACCAATAGCAGTTCCAGAGACTCTAGAACAGTTAGAAAGGTTGCTTAAAACAGGTGCTTACAAAATAACATTAATCACCTCAGGAAGTAAGTTGAGTGTGGTATATTGTACAAATAATTCTGATATATTAAGAAAATTATATGGAGATGACTTTGATACAAAGTTCGAGTCTGTGGGTAATAGAATAAGAAAGGTAAATAAACTATTAGAGGCTAATCCTAATCAGTCAATGGGGGAACTTTTAGTAAAATATAATTTACCAATTGATTGTAATTTGGAACCACCTGAAATAAGGTATGAAAAAGAGGATTTTGTAAGGGTAAGATTGTTATTCTCTCCTTATACTGAAAAAGAGGTAATTGATTTTTATAGAACAATTAAGTTAGAGAGAATAGTATCTATCGCAAAGATAGGATAGGGGGTATTAATAGGGGGTATTAGATGAATTCACCTGCAAAAAAGGTTTTAGTAATAGTTGTTGTATTGGTTTTGTTTGCTTTAACAATTTTAATTGTTGATTTAAAGTTACCAAGAAAGGGTAAAGACAAAGAAAATCCAACTAAAACCGAAGAGGTAATAGAAAGAAAAGAGGAAACTAAAAGTAAAAATAAGGAAGATAAAGTAAAAGATACAAAAGAAAATAAAGAAGATGAAGAAATAAGAGAAGCTGAGGCAACGATACTCTCAAAGAGTGGGGGTACTGTTTCTTTGAGTGTTGATGATGAAGAGGTTACAAAAGTCTTAAGGTTCGATATGGACGAGCAAGATTATAAATCTGTGAGAGTAGGTCAAATTCTTCATTTAAAATATATTATAAAAAATGGAGAGGTAGAGGTTAAAGAGGTAACTTTTAAATAGAAATAAATAATGTTCCGTAGAACCATAATTTGATCAATTCTTGTATCAATTTATTTTAAATTTTTTTAAAATGCTTTATTATTTCTAAAGATGCTCTTGCAGTTTTATTGGGTATCTTGTATAATATGTAGTGTAAAGTCGAGGGACGGAGTTAAGTCTTGAGGTTTTAATAAATAAGGGTCTTAGTGTTAACTAAGAAAATAATAAATTTAAAGGAGGAATTAAACATGTTAGACCTTAAAAATGCAACTGCAGAAGCTGTAGTTGAAGAAAAAAATGAAAAAAATGAAAACCCTGCTAGAGTAGCAGATATTGTTGAAAATGTAGACAAATCAGTAGTTGGAATTAACTCAGACAAAATAGCTTTAATAGCAACTGTTTGTGATCCATCTGTACAAGATGTTGATAAAACATCACAATATGCAAAAATAAACAAAGTAATCGGATATGCTTTTAAAGCTTTAGAAGATGTAGAAGTACCAGAAATCGGATGTACTCTTTTTGCTAAATCAAATAAATTAGATTATGATGAAAGAAATGTTAACAGAAAGAAACTTGTTAAAAAAGGAGAAGAATTCTATTTAACTTTCTTTGAAACTGCTAAACTTTTAATGAGTGCTGAATTCAATGCTAAAATTACAGGTGTTGTAAAAGGTTCTTTCCCAGCAGTAGCAGCTATTACTTATGTTAATGTAGACAAAGGAGAACAACCTGAAATCGATAAATCAGGTAAGCCAATGTACATTAAGAGCTTTAGCTTAAGAGCTGTTAATACTAAAAATCCAAAAACAGGAGAAGTTATTAGACACTCTGTAAGAGCTTTACCACAAATTCCTGTAATTGATATTAAAGACACTCCTAATGGAAGAGTTAAATCAGTTAGAAAAGGATTTGAAAAATGGGCAGCTTACAAACAAGATAGAGCAGTAACTGTAAACATGGTTAAAGAACAAAGTGGATTATCAAATTCAGTAATCGGTTTCATGGGATTATTTGAAGGAAAATAATTAAGAGTAATTTAAACTGAGTAAAGGGTACTAAAATTGTGAGACAGAGGCAAACAGAAAATGTATCTAGTACCTCTTACAAGGTTGATTTCTAACACGCCATTGAAATAGATGGCACTAACAATAGTGTAAACGACTCAGCAAGGTCGTTTACCAGCAATCAGCGTAATCAATAACGCCAAAATAAAAATTAATTTTTTAAGCAGCTGTAGTGTGCTACAGGTAGAAAGTTGTCAGTCTTAAGACTATGACACTCCAATTTAAGACAAACAATTCAAGGTATTCACATGAGTGAGTACCTTTTCTATTTTCTGTGTTTTTTGTTCTGTGCTGAAAGAAGCTAAATAAGGGAGTTGCTTAGATTTGTGGTTTGTGGTAACATTATAATAGTAGTAAATTAATTATAAAAGGGGTTAGAATATGAGTGGAGTAGATAAACAGTTTTCTAGGTATTACCGACCAAACAGTTTAGAAGGGTATATAGGAAATCAAGCAGTTAAGGAAACAATAATAAATATTTTAAAAAGGGATAGACTTCCTCAAAGTATAATGCTATACGGCATGACAGGTTGTGGGAAGACCACAATGGCTAGGTTAATTGCTAAAGAGTATATGTGCCAAAACAGAGATAAGGAACATCTATCTTGTGGGGTATGCGATGTTTGTACTGATATAAACCATTATATTGAAACAGGTGACTTTGGTAATTTACAAGACTTAAAAGAAGTTGATATAACTGCATCTTCAGGTAAAGAAGATATTACTCAACTTCTAGATGAAATGTCTTATCCATCAATGATGGGTGGATGGAAAATATATATCTTTGATGAGGTTCAGATGGCAAGTAAACAAGCACAACAACGTATGTTAAAGTTCTTAGAGGAGCCAACTGAGAAGGTATGTGTTATCTTTTGTACAACAAACCCAGAAATGATTTTGGATACGTTAAAGAATAGATGTTCTTTGAAGTTACAGATTAAAAAACCATCGATGTCAGAGTTGTGTGGGTTGTTGAGGTTTGTTTGTGAGAAAGAGGGTATTGAGTATAATTTTGCAGGGTTAAAGATGATTTCTGCAAAGGCTGATTTTATAATTAGAGAGTCCTTACAGTTGTTAGAGCAGTTAATACAATCAAGGGGTAGTGCAACTGAGGAGGCTTTTACGGAGGAGTTTAGAGAGATTGGGGATAAGGTATTATTTCCATTTTTTGAGGCTTATTTGAAGAAGGATAGCTTAAATTACCTTAAGGTATTACATCAGATAAAAACAACGATAGGAGAATTTAATTCTTTCTTAAGTTCAACTTTAGATTTCTTAAGAAGGGGTATTAATGTTGTAAATGGCATACCTGTCGATGGTATGAGTGATTTAGAGTTAAAACAGTTCTCTGATTTGTTTAAGAAGTTCTCTGAGGAGGATATTGGGTTTCTGCTAAGCTCACTACTTGAATTAAGGGGTAGTAGGGATTTGGAGTGTGGCTTAATTGCTTTACTTTATAAAAAGAACGTAGCTTATGCTATGGTAGCAGTTCCCAGTGGTGTTACTAATAAGCAAGAACAGTTATCAAAAGAGGGTTCACACCGAGACAACTCTGTAAGAGAGCGTGAAGAGAAGATTTTAAAAGAGTCAAAGGACTCTTTAAAGGGGATGGGAGAGCCAGTAAAGGACATCTCATCTATATTTAATTTAAAACGAGTGGAGGGTTAAGGTAAATGAAAAGATTAAAGAGGGTATTAATATCTTGTTTGATGTTGTGTGCTTTGTCCTTTGGGGGTTTAGGTCAGGCAAGGTATGTTAGTTCTGCTCAGGAGATTGTCCAAGTGGCAGAGGATACGAAAGGTAAACTCCCACCAATAAATAAAAAAGAGCAAGAAGAAAAGAAGAAATCTTCAAAAGGGTTTTTAAAAGGATTGAATTTCTTTGATGAGAAGGCAATGGAAGAGAGTGCAAAGGTTATGAGTCCTGTAATAAGGATTGTAGTATTTGTAGTATCTGTTCTAACTTATGTAATATTTGCAATAAGTTTATTAATGACTGTTCCAGATATGGCATATATAAATGTTCCTCTACTAAGAAGACTTTTAGGTGGACCTGATGGTGCTAGTGCAGATGGAGCAAATAGTCCAATGGGGTACTCTAGTGGGTTCAATAATGGAATGTATGGAATGAACACGGGAAGTTCAATAGACCCAAGACGTAATAGACTTGGTGGTTTGGTATCTGATGAGGCTAAAAGTATTGTTAAAGACCCAAGTATAATTCACAAGAATATGCATTATATTGGTACAAGAGTAATAAGTTTCTTGTCAATGGGTGCTTGTACAGTTATACTTTTATCTTCTATGTGGTTTGGGTATGGATTTTGGGTTGGAAGTCTAATACTTGATGGAGCAAGGTATTTATTTTCATTGTTTGGAGCTTAGAAGAGTATGAAAGAGATTATGGAATTACTAAAGAAGAAATATTCCAAGCCTAAACAGAACACAGCTCTGTTAAGGCAAATGGGTATTGCAACAAAGATTGATAATCTTTGTAACAAGTATCTGCAATCAGCAGAGGATAGATTTGTATTTGAGGTTTTAGGTGATGATATTGCTTATGCAATTATTGTTATTGACGAGGAACCTTTAGTAAATAAATTTGTAATTAATCAAACTTCTGAAACGATGTTTGAAGCTAGGTTAAGACAAATACAAATATAGGAGGTTAGATTTGGAAAAGAGGGTAACAAGGAAAGAATTAGCTGTAGCACTTTCAAAAAGGTTAGGTTTATCTGTTAATATGTGTAACAGTTACCTGTTAGATTTAATAATCTATGTAAATAGTTCTATATATGATGGAGATAGTGTAAAACTATTTGGAATTTGCAAAATGTATAGAAAAGATGGTAAAGAGTTTAACAATATAACTACAGCATTCTTATCAAATAATTTTAAAGATGCACAAAAAGCCTTAGCTATGGAAAATGAGCTAAGTAGACTGATTTTAGATTTCCTTAACAGTGGTTTTAGGGTAGTCTTAACAGGTTTAGTTTCCTTTAAAAAAGAAGGAGATAAAATTAAATGTGCATCTTCTTCTACTTTAAGAGGCGATAGGGCTTGTCCAGTAAGAGTAGCTTTAGATAAGAATTTTAAGGAATACTCTAAAATGTCGGAGGTTTTATAGTTATGTTAGGGAAAACACATAGAAGAGCAGGAGCAGTAATATCACTAGGTGGGTATTTGTTGTTTAAGCAGTTTGGGTTATTGGATCCAAACTTAAGAGACATAACAGAGTTAATTACTCTATATGCAGCTTCTTATTACGGTTCAATATTTGCTGATATTGACCAACCTTGGCAGAGTTGTCCATGTCATGACCCTTTAAGTAGGATAATAAATAAAGGGTTGCACTTAACTTCAAAAAGGTTAAGAAAGATGAGAGAAGAAAAGTCAGATAGGGAGTTAAAAGAAAGTAGAGTTTATAAGATTTTGAGTGTGTTCGATGCAAGACATCGAAGTTGGCAGACACATTCGGAATTACCTTTATTAATAATTTTATATGGTTTAATGAAACTGCCAAGGGGGTTTGAGTGGACGATGCTTATGGGTTTCTTTGTGGGGTATTTGTCTCATATGTTTATGGATATGTTAAGTGTTGATGGTTATAACTTTTTAACAGCTAAAATAGTCAATAAACTTGTAAGACATAAAATACTTCCAGAGAAGATCCGTTTAGTTCCAAAAAGCAAGTTTTTTATAACGGATGGGGTATTTGAAAAACTTGTTACTAGAGGTTTGAATTTTACAAGTATAGTTTTAGCTTTAATTATAGTGGGTAGTGAGTTATACTATATGTATCAAAAACTAATCTAGGAGGAAAGAAAAATGTTTAAAAAGTTATTAAAAACTTATGTAATTGCTTTTATAGCAGTTTTAATTGTAACAGTAAGTGTTTTACCAGCATTTGCTGTAACACCAGAGCAAGCACAGGAAGTGCTAACAAGTGAAATTTATAATAAGATGTCCAATGAAACTTATGAGTTATCAGGTGGTGGTAGTGTAAATGGTGAGAAACTGTTTAAAGAAGAACAACAAGCTGACGGTTCAGTTTCTTATACTGTTGTAAATGACCAATTTAACTCTTTAAGTAAGGCAGGACAAAGAAAGTTTGCAAAGAAGTTAGGACAAATTGTTCAAAAATCCTATGCATCTGAAGGAACAGAAGGTTCTTTGGTTGATAGGGGGGTTACAAAGGAAACAGCTATTGGTTGGTTAAAGAGAATGACTTCTGTGGCACCAGGATTGGGTACACAGTTGATGTTAACTTTGACAGGGGTTATGCAACCTGACTTTATAGCAGCTAAAAGCTTTATAAGACCTTTAGAAGGACCTGTTGGAGTTGTTGTAGGTATTATAGCTTATGGAATATTCTTATTCTTAGCTGTTGTAATCGTTTCTGACGTAGCTTATATTGGTATACCAGCAGTTCAAACATACTCAGCAAGTGGTGGAGGTACTGCAGGAAAGTTCTCTTTATTCTCACAAGATGCTAAGAGATCTGTAGAAGAATCAGATGGAAGTTCATCAAAGGGTATGTTTTTATACCTAAAGAAAAGATTTTTGTTCTTTGTAGCTCTATCTTTTGTAATGTTCTATCTAGTAATGGGTAGAATGTTTGAATTGGTAGGTTTGGTATTGGACCTTTTCAGTGGAATTGTAGGTATTTAATTAATAGGAGAAAAATATGTTAAAGAGATGTAATAAGTATCTAAAAATTTTAAGAAAAGGGGTGCTTTTCATCTCTTTTCTTGTTTTAATGGTGGGGTATTGTGGTCAGATAGCTAAGGCAGATGGCTCTAATACTCCAGATTCAGTAATATATGTGAATGACCCTAATGTAGCAGTCTTTGTGGAGGATGTTAATGGGTCAACAAATAAGAAGATATTAACTTACGATACAGGTACTTTCTTATTGAGGTTTTCAAATTCGAGGTATTCTTCTTTAAAGGCTTATGAGAAGAAAGAGTGGATGGAGTATTCTTTAAATTACATAAGAAACTCATCTATTGGAGAAAGTAATAAGATTAAAGTGTATAACTTTATAGCTGACCAAGATAGTGCTGTTAGTGGGGTTGTAAGACAATTATCCAATAATATAAGTGCTGATTTCTTGTCAGGGTGGACTTTTATTAGACCTTTCACGGGGTCTGTGAATTTCTTTTTGGGGGTGTTTGTGTGGTTGGTGTTGATTTTCTTCTCATTAAGGGTTGTTGTGGATTTAATGTTTATGGCTGAGATTCCACTCTTCGATTGGATAGTGTTAAAGGCACAAAAGAAGCCTTGGGTTATTTCTAATACAGCTTGGAATGTTCATAAACAGTTACCAGATGAATCAACATCTGTAAGAATGATGAGTTATACTAAAAAGTCAGTGGCTAGTATGTTTGTAATTGGGTTTATGCTTATGTACCTAATTACGGGAAGAATATTTGAATTGGTATTAATTATTGTAGAAATGTTCTCAGGGGCATTTTAAGGAGGTAAGTATGTTAAAAAATTTCTTAAAGAGATTTATAACTTTTATTTTGGTCTTATCCATAACTTTCACATCATTAATGGGGTATTTAAGTGTTAATGCAGCGGGGGCAATGGATAGGGTAAAGACTTATATAGCTCTTGGGGCAGGTAAGCAGAATTTAAATCAGAATGATATAAACTCTTTAAACAAGGAAGAATTGCAGTTTTTAGGAACATATATGTCAAACTATTTTATACCTTTTAGAACAAACATTGGTTTAAAGGGTGATGAAGATACTATAAAGTTAAAAGATGAAATAACAAACAACCTTAAAACTGTTTTAGGTTTTAATGAAATTTTATCAAAGCAATTTGGAGAGTTATTATTTTCAATGGTAAGGGGTTCATCTAAGACTTTAGATGTAACTTTCCAAGCTGAAAACCCTACTGTTACGGGGAATGTTGAAGAAGTTTCTCCAGAAGTTCGTGAGATGTTTATTAATGAGGGGAATATTCAAGCAACAGGTAATACAATCAAGAAAGCAAATTATGTAAGCTCTAATCAGAAAGCAACATATGCTACTTTGTTGGCATCAGTGTTCTCAACTAAGAAGATGTATAATGAAGTTTTCGGAAGTAATGGTTGGAATGGAGATAAGGCAAAGTATAGATACGCTGTATTCTATGTTCAGGGTACTAAACAACCTGTGTTTGTGGCTGACTTGTTGGGAGAGGAGGTTACTGCGAGTGAGTTTGTGTTCCTAAAAGGGATGCAAGATGTGGGTATCGAGGCAGGATATGGAATGAATTTATTTGATTTAGGTAAAAATGAAATCCAAGAGCCATCTGAGTCTGTGTTTAAGCAACTTTTAGAAAAGACTAACACTCCAGATTTACCTAAGTACACTATTTTTGGAAGTGAGTTGAGGGTTGATTGTTTTGGTAACTTGATGTATTTGGGGGCAAACAATCAATACATTATAATGAACGGTGCAAGTAACCCATTCACTTGGAGACCTGTAAAGTCAGGAACGGGGGAAGACTTTAATTCTGTAAAAGCAGGTAGGTTTGTAAATTTGACAAACTTATTGAGTTTGGATTTATACTCAAGAGGGGATTTATTCTCAAGTTCATATGCAGCTAAAGTTAAAGAAGAAACAAGTGAGAGTGGGGTATCTGAAAAGAATTCATTCAATTTGGGTAGTGTAGATAATAGTAACTCCAAAATATCTATAGAGGGTTCTGAGGATGTTGGTGGTGGCTTGTCTATGAGAGCTAACTTTAAATATAATGAAGATGGCGAAATTACCGTTGAAGAATTAAATGCAATGGCTAATATAATTTTAAACCCAAGTATTTTAAAGAGAGCTAGTTTTAATAAACTTAAAGATATAACTGCAGAGAAAACATATTTTAGGGGAGATTTTAATAACCTAGTGTTTGAGGGTACTCAGGCTGATGCAGGTATCCTAGCTAGTGGTTTTTATAAAGAATATCATAGAAGCAAGGGTGCTAGTGGTGAAAAAGAGGTTATAAATATATTTAAAGATATTGCAAGTAAGGTTGCAAGTCAAAATAAAAATACATCAGATTTACAAGAGTCAGGTAAGACAACTACTGATGGTCAAAATAATTATTGGGGTATTGGTACAACTGATTTTTCTACTTTACAAAAGCGTCTAAATAATCATAAAATAACTTTTGATGGAACTCAGAGTTATTTACTTAACATTTCAAGGGGTTCAACAAAGTTAGAAGGGGAAGACCCTGCAAACAAGGTAAGTTCTATTAACCAATTCTTTAGCAAAGCAATTGGAGAAGAGATAGACAAGACAAATTATTTTGATTTTAACTATATAAGATTTAAGGATAGGGGTTTTATAAATCCTAAGGCTATGATTTATCATGGACAAGATGGGTTAAATGCAAATAATGGTAAAAAGGTTACTTTCTACGATTCCTATGCTCTTATAGATGATTTAGGAGTATTTGGTTGGGGTGGAGATGCCAATAAGGAAATAGATTATAAAGCAATTAATTTTGGAACAATCCTAGAAAACTATGATGTATCTAAGGGTATTAATGAAAAAAGCTCTAAATTCATAGGGGATATTGTTAAGAATATGAAAGAACAGAAATCTTTTTCAAACAACTACTCAAAAATAGAAAAGGGTGGTTTAGTAACTGTTGATAATCAAATTTTTAATAAGGTTGCAGTTTCAATGTATGTAACTTATGCTTATGCAAGTTTATACGATTCATCTGCTGAAGGTAAAAAAGATACTCTTGGAAAGGTTGGTTTTAGACTTAACAAGGAAGGTTTACCTGCACCAGAAAAAGGAAGTTTTTCTTTAGATAAAGAAGCAGTTGAAGATATGCAAATCAAATCTATAAGAAATTGGGTTTATTACTTATTACATCCAGTAGAAGGATTTAAGTATGTTTATACTTTAATAAGAAATACTATAAACGCAGTTTTAGTTGGATTACACGAAGATATAGTAGGCTCAAGGGGTACTGGAATAGTGGCAGGTTCTACTAAGTATAAAAGTTCTTTTGGATTAGTATCTTTGCCAGAGGTTTCTGAGACCGAATGGATGGATGGTGTAATTAAATTTTATGATAGTGTAACGATTTATTTAATTCTGTTAGCTCTTGTTTTTGCGATAGTATATTGGGCAATTGGAATGATAGAGGCTAAGAAAGCTTTGAGTGGTTTTGCTATTGCTTGTTTGGTAATAATTATGTTACCAACGGTTCTAATTAACTCTATAAGTTGGAGTAATAATATTATATCTGCTCCATATTCTAAGAGGTTTAACCATTGGGCGTTGGTACAGCACCAAACTTATTCCAATGAAATAGATAAGGCATCAACGAGTGGAAACTATACAGGATATTTAAGAAAACTTAATGAAAACAACCTCGGACAAAATCAGGGTGGAGATCCTGTTAATATAAAGTGGCAAGCTCCTAAGAAGATGGCTAATCTGATGTTAGATAGTAATCTATTAAATCAAGACTCATCAATAGGCAGGGTATTAAAGGCTGTAACAAATAGAGCTTATTCAGGAGAGGGATATTTAACTGATAAAGATGCTGTTTTTATGTATCGTTCCTATTTAGATTTATCTAATGTAAGTAGATATATGTATGGAAGTGTTAAAGATAATATAGCAAAGTTAAATACTAATCCTAATACAACTTTATGGACAGAGTCTTTAAGAAATGCTTATGAGACAATGGATAAGGATTTAGATAAGGCAAGAACAGAAGGGTATTTAAATTCAACTGAGGGTGAGTTATCTTATAGATTGAAGGCAATGCTTGGTGCTAAGCCTTATAATGATGTTTTGAGTCAAAAGGGGACAATAAAGGATATGACTTTAAACGACCTAGTGGGTATTAGCCCTAATGCGTTTAATTTCGCTTTACCAATGTATACTAAGGGTTTAACAAGTGATAATAGTGCGATGAAAGAGTATAGAGAAAAGTGGGCAGAAAGTAAAGAATATTCAGATAAGGATATAGCAAGCTTAGGCTTTTATGGTATATTCTCTGAAAGTCCTTATTATTACTTCTCATTTAGTTTATATGACCAAGGCTTAGACCATAAGCCTAATGTATCAGGTGGTTATAAAGATTTATTGTTAAAAGCATCAAATGCAGGGTACTTCTATAACAATACTGCAAATGGAAATGGTCTTGGTGAGATGAAGGACTACTTAGATATGCGTGGATTGTTTACTTATGTAATCCCATATTTGAGACAAGGTAATGATATAGTTCGTGAGTGGGATCAAGTATATGGAATAAAACTATATGAGGGTGTTTCCACTAAAGAAGAAGATTTAAAATCTGAAAGAATGAATGATGAAAAGAATGCAGAGCTTAGACAAAAGACTTGGCATAACGTAAATGTGGCTAGATTGTATTCAATATATACACCTTGGGTTGATTTACTGTATGATAGTAAGTATGCTAAGCCTACGACTGTAAATGTGTTAGGTAAAAAGGTTGAAGTACAGGATCCATTAAATCCTGCAAGCTATCCTAAAGAGAGACCAATGATTTTCTCTAAGAGTGAACAGCTAAATTTGGGTTATAAAGATTCTGAATTAACTGATGTTGAGAGAAAAATCTTAACAATACAGGACAAAGGTATGACTAAGATGTATGAGTTGTTGGATTACTATGGCTTTAATGATAATGTAGTGAATTCTGCAGTGGCGATGGAATTGACATTCATATTTAATAGAGAGTTCTCAGACAAAGGGGTATTCAATAGAAAGGGTGTTATACTTTATCCACAAAATTATGAGATGACAGATTTCTCTCACGATGCTTATTTAAGATTAATTTTAGCAAATTCAACGGGAGAAAGTTTGTATTCTGTTCCTAATGAAAGTTTCTATAAGGAAGTAGTGGACAAATCAAACTCTATAGTTGGTATAATGCTTGTAATCTCTGATATTGCAGGACAGTTTGTTCTTCCTGTAGTTAAAGTACTTACAGTAGTTGGTTTATTGGTATTATCATTCTTAATAGCAATAACAATAGCAGCTAAGATTAAAGATAAACCAGCTAAGTACACTTTAGAAAATTGGGTAACACCTTTAGTTAAGTTTTTAGTGAGTACAATAATTTTCTCATATGCAATAGCACTAATGATGCCAGTTGGTTCAGGTGCTATATCATCTAATAAATTTTCTATAAGACTTGGGGATCCAACAGTTGCTATGGGTCTATTGACAGTAATTGTAGCAATAATGTGTTGGGTATACATTAAAATCTTAAAAGATATCTTAAAGTCAGTAAAAGAAACTTCTATGGGTATTGGTGCATTGTTGGTTGCAACTGCAACATCAATAGCATCCAGAGGAAAGGCAGCTTTTGCAGGTGGATATGGTTCAACAGCGGGAGTAATTGGAAGTTTTGTTGAAAATAAAAAAGAAAATAGTAGAAGAGAAAGAAGTAATGTTTCTTTGGCAAAACAAATTGCTGAACAACAGGAACATATTCGAGAAAAAAGAAAAGAAGATAAAAAACTTAAGAGTGCTAGGGCTAAAGATAATAAAACAGATAATAAAAATGTTAAGCCAAAAAGTAACTTTATTAACAATACAATTAATAAAGGTAAGGATGCTCTTAAGTCAACATCAAATAGAAAAAGTGCAGGTAAGAATGTAAGTAAGCCAAAGAGTAGAACTAATTTTAAGAAATAGGGGGTATTAATATGTTTCTTATATTTTTAATACTTTTTAGGATTACTTTAAGTCTAGTTAAAATGTCTGTTAGGGCTTCAATAGCTCTAGCAGACAGATTAGCTAAAGATGCTATTAAACCTATCCTAGTGGGTATTTTAAGTGCTATAACTATAATACAATTAATTTTAAGAATAATTACAATTGTTGTAGCTCTAATATATTTTATAGTACTTTTATTTACTTTTATATTGTTGGTTATTTCAGCAATAACTGCATTAGGTTTATTAGATATTGTCAAGAAAGAGGTAAGTAGTTTAGGAGGTATTTTATTTAATGGCTAGACACGAGTTAAAAGAGAATATAACCCCAGAAGTAGGAGATATGTTTGTTAATATCCCTATAACAATTGATTCCAAACCAGGAAGAGGTGGAAGATTTAGGGGTCAGATGATAGCAAATGTTGTGGTGGTGTTTATATGGTTCTTCATATTAATAACTACAGTAAAGAATGGTGAGCTTACTTTCTTTACAAAAATATTTAGGTTGTTATTTTTTACGGTATTGGCTTTATTTTTAATAAGATTTGTGATAATGAGAGAGGTAAAGCTAAGAAAACAGTATACAAAATTGGAAGATTCAGATTACAAATTAAACTTATCAAGTATATGGGGTATTTATGGTCAATCAGAGGACTACCCAACAATATTCTATGCTACAGGTGATAGGTTAGTAACTGTAATAAAGTTACAAAAAGACGTAACTATGGGTAAAAAGGAAATAGATTTATATAATCATTATGAAGCAATTTCTGATGCCTTAAACTATGCAGGTAAGGCTGATTTGAGGGTTATGCACGTAGATTATATGGATTCAGTAGGAAACGACGATAGACTAGATTTGTGGTATAATGAGGTAATTGAAACAAAAAATCCCGATTTTAAGGAGTTCTTCTCTTTGATGCATAATCATTTGGTTGAGAGTGTTAAGGGTAATATGTCTTTCGAGGATGTGTATGTGCTATCTAGTAAAGATACGGAGTCTTTGTTTGCCTATAAGTGTGAACAGTTTGCTATAAAGTTAAAAAATGCAAATTTTACAGCCTTTAAGTATTATGGTAAGGAAGATTTACAAAACTTAATATGTAGTATATACAATATACATGAATTTTCCTTTAATGAGGCATCTCAAGGGGTATTTAATAAAGCCGAACTTGGTAATATCACACCTATAGAGGTAGTAAGTAATGGTGTTTATACTAAGTTAAACTTAACAAAAGAAGAAAGAATACAAAAAGCAAAAGAGGAAGAAGCTTTAAAAGAGAAAAATAAGAAAAATAAAAAGCCAGAAGGGGTTAAGAAAGAAAAGGAAGAAGATTTAGACATCTTCTAAGGGGGTATTAAGATGGCAAAAAGAGACATAGCACTTATGATTGGACCTAATAGTGTTAAAATTATAAGTGAGCATCTTGCAGTATTGAATGATTATATAAATTTAACGAGTTATGATACTCTACAAAACTTAATAAAAGTGTCTAAAATGAGAAATAAGTTTTTTGAAAGGGTTGTTTTTTCATCAAAGGTACTTAACTCTCCAGAAAAGGACTTAAAAGAGTTGAGTGATTACTTATATGAATTTTCAAGTAATACATCTTTGGTGTTTATTGCAAGAAGTGACCAAAAAGATTTGGTAAAGAAATTTACAAAGGTTTTTAAAGCTCCTTTATACACGGTAGCTTTTATAGATAACCCAACAATAAAGGATTTATCTAATGTTGTTGAGTGTGGGATTGAAGAAATTAAGTCTAGATATTCTAAAAAAGCTGTTAATGTTGAAGAAAAGGTTAAGGAAGTTGAACAACCTAAAGAACAAGAGAAACAAGTTCAAGTTGAAGAGCCTAAGAAGGAAAAGAAAAGGGGTTTCTTTAGTAGGTTATTTGGGGGAAGAGAAAAGAAGGTTGAAGAGGTTGAACCTGTAGTTGAAGAAAGGGGTATTGAAGAGGACTTACCAGTTGATTTAAATAACTTAAGTTTGGGTGCATTTGCTAATTCACATGCTGATACGGGTTTTCTTGATGACAGTTCCTTAGACTTAAGTGTTGAGAGCCCACAACCTGTTTTTTCGGATTTTACCCCAAAAGTTGAAAGTTTGATTCTTGAGTCTGAGATGCCAGAACTTCCTAAGGTAAAACCTGCAGAAAAAGGGTTTAAAACAGTTGAAAAATTTGCTGAAATGAAAGAAACTTTTTCTGAGAATAAAAACAGGGAAGTCTTAGTGAAGAGGGAGAATTTGGGGGTTAATTTTGGAGGCAAATTCTTGTTGATTGGCTCTAATAACGAGTTAGATGCTTTTAGTAAAAATTTCGAGGCTGTTGTGGATTTGGACTTAGTTTATAGACCAATGAGACGCTTAATAGACTTAACTAAGTTTGATTTAAGCCAAGATGGAATAAAGGGTATTAACTTCGAGGGGCAGAGTTTGTTTTCTGAGGTTTATTCAGCACCTGATATAAATTTTAGAAGGGATGGATTAAGAGAATTACTTGTTAACTTTACTAATATTTTAGTTAATGCAAGTTTAGCAGATTTAGATGATATAAAAAATTGCTTAGATTTGTTTGATACAATTCTAATTTTAGATAATAATGATTTAGAGCTTTACTTAGACTTTGATAATGAAGAGAGAGTAAGTTCAGATGTTTTAGCAAAGCTAAAGAGTTTAAATCCTATTTGTGATAGGTTAAATAAAAACTATTTAGTTGCAAGAAAGGTATGGTAACAAAGAATGAGGGTACTTATAGATGAAAACAAATTAAATTTCAGTGGTTACGTACACCTTAAAAGGTTAGAAGATTTAAAGGAAGTTAAAGGAGAGATTGAGTATTTAATTCTTGGTAACCTAAGGGATGTAAGTACGAGTGTTTTAACGTTTTTAACTTCCTTTTGTGCTAATAATAAGCCTGAAAATATTATTTATATTGCATCTCCAAAGCAAACAAATTTGGGGATGAAGACATGTGTTTTGGGTTTAGGTGGCAAGTATTATGATGATGACTTCTTTTTAAGCTCTAAAGAGGAGTTGGAGAATCTTTTAAGTGAAAAAGAAAATATAAACCAGTTAATACAACTACCGGGAGAGGGTATTCTTAAGGATTTTAAAAAGAGGTTTGACGAAGGAAAGTTAAAAAGTCCAACTCCACAATACTTGAGTGTTGTTTCAAATGCTTTAGATGATGTAACTAAGGAGTATAAAAACAAACAAAATGAAATTCAACTTATCTCACAGCAAACAATATCTATCTTTAAGGATATTTCTGAAATAACTAAATCTCAAACAAACGAGTTAGATTTGTTACAAGAGGAGTTAGAAAAAGTAATAGCAAAGGTAGAGAGTGGGGAATTTTCAGGGAATAATTCTTCTGAGTTGTTAGATAAGGATAAGGGTATGGTGTTCTTCCCCAGAATTCAAGTAAGAGAGGGTACTAAGAAAATAATTAAAATAAAGGATTTGAGAAATACTAAGTATTTGCAATCGTTTTTGTTGGGGTTTGTTAAGTATTTGTTTGAGGTGAGGTATTTAAAACCTAAGTTGATTGTAATTGAGCCAATGTCTGAATTAAATGAAATACTTTATAAAGGCTTTACTTTTATAACTAAAGACAATTTTACAAAAACGGAATTGTACACAAAAAGAAATATAATTTTCACTAGCCACCCTACAATAAATGTAATGAATCTTTTATTAAATGAAGATGTTAAAGATGTCTTTATAATTGTGGATAGAACAACAAATTTTAAAGACCACCTATTAAAAGGCAATGGGGTATTCTTTGCTAGTAATAGCAGAAACACTTTAGACAAGCTTAAGGTAGATAAGAGTTTAAGAATTTGCTCTGAGGTTAGTGAAGACAATTTTATAAACTTAAAAAGAATTGAAAATTACTCTGATGACAAGATTATGAGGGAGAGACAGTATCTTGATAATTTCAAAGAAGAGTATGAAAAGTTAGTAAGGAGATTAATATATGAAAGATAGTTTTTTAAGCAAACTAATAAATCCTTTACCATTGTGGTCAAAGTATATAATAAACCGTTTAACTGAGAACGATTCAATAAATAGACTTATGAGAGATCACAATGTATACATCACAGATGATGCTCTGATGTCAAGAAAAGATAATGTAGCTTATATGTACACAATTGATGGATACCCTAATCAACTACCTAACTCATATAGGTCAGTAATAAGAAGAGAGGCTAAAGATAATGTTAAAATTAATTTTTTAACTATGCTTGATAAAGATACGATAGATTGGAATTCAACTAAGATAAAGGCTAAAAAGAATACTTGGAAGTCTGCTATTGAGGATAGAGAAGAGGTGGATGAATTCTCTTATATTGATAATATGGACTCTTTATCTAATGATAGTTGGAAATTGGAGTCTTTAGTTTATCTTCCAAAGGCTGAAATTCAAAGAGATAGGCAAATATTTAAACTAAGATCTATGATGCTAGTTACAGGAAAGCGTGGAGAGGAGTTTGATAAGGTTGTAAGTAATGTTGAGGCAACTGTAAGGAAGTTGGGTTTAACTTGTAACAGGGTATTAGACTCTATAGAAGATTATTTGTATGCTTATAGCCCTTTTATAATGGGTACTGCTCAAAAGATTTCATCAGGCATAGGTAGAATTTCATTAACAGATGAGATAATAGCTCGTTTTAGCGAGTACTCTCAGGGTAAGGTTGGTAAGACAGGTTTCTATATGGGTACTGATGTTTATTCAGGTTTTCCTGTATTTAAGCAGTTTAAGAAACGTACAACTGATGCTGAAAATATTTTAATAACTGCTAAGACGGGTTTTGGTAAGTCTTTCTTGGCAAAGTGTATTTTAGCTCAAATGTCAGGAAATGACAATTACAGACTAACAATACAAGATATAGAAGGTTACGAATATTTATATCTAGGTTCTTTTGTTAATAATAATGATAATGTTGTTATTGTTAATATGGGTGATGGTTCGGGAAGTTATTTTGATGCTGTTGAGATTGTAAGAACAGGTAATGAAGAAATTGATGCAGGGTCTTTCTCTATAAGTAGAGCTTTTACAACAAACTTATTCTCAATCTTAATTGGGGATAAGGTTATGGAAGACTCTTGGGTTGAGGATATAATTTCTAATGCAGTTGCTAAAACATATATTGATGCAGGTGTAGATGGAAATGACCAATCAACTTGGGGTAACTCAGTTGGTTTAACATATCAAGATGTTTACAGAAACATTAAAGATACCTATTTAGATTTAAAAAGAAAATATGCTGAGGGTGTTAGAAAAGCTAATTTTGAAGTTTATGACTTAAAGGCTGAAGATAAGCTTAAGGAAGAAAACCCAGACAGCCAAATAGTTCAAATGGGTATTCGAGCTTTTGAGTTAAATGATGGTTTTTTGAATGCATATGATAAAGTTGTTGCTAAGTTGATAAAGTATTTTGAAGACTTCGATAGAGGGGGTACTCATTCTTCTTTCTTTACTAACCGTATAAGCTTAGAGGAAATAAAGGACGCTAAGATGGTAATCAACTCCTTTGGTTTGGCAGGTAAGTCTGAGGGTGCGAGAGATTCCAATGTGGAGGCTTTATCACAGTTGTTTGCAACATTTATAGGTCAAATAAGAACATTGTATTCTAAAGTTGACGGTAAGTATAATGTAAAAGTATTTGAAGAGTTTCAACGTTGGGGTAAGTTCAAGGGTTCTGAGAGGACAATTGGTGAAGCCTTAACAGGTGGTAGAAAAATGGGTGATGTTAATATAATAATCACTAACGTTCTAAAGGAACTTATAGATGACAATAAATTTAATATATTCCAAAATATAACTTCTTTCTGTATTGGTATGATTGGAGAGGCTGAGACAAGAAAGAGGGTATGTGAGGAGTTATCTGTTGAAAATATGCTTGAAGAGTTGGATACAATAGCAACAGAGGCAGGAGATGCAGAAAGTTTTGCTGAAGATTATGGTGATCTTGGTTTTAAGAGTCCATATGACAAAGCTTTCTTGGTTTCTTTGGATTCATCAGTTACTACAACGGTAAGAATTGACTTACCACCTGAAATTGCAGGTTCTTCAATGTTTAAGACAGCTACAAAGCAGGATTTAGAGGATATTTTAAGTTCAAAATAGGAGGTAAGCTATGGACTTTATAAAAAACAATTTTAAGAAAGTATTAATAGGGGGTTTAATCTTTATGATTATTTTACTTTTAATACTTGCACCAATTTTAAGAAAAAGAGTAACTGCTAAAAAAACTCAGGAAGAAGCTCAAAAACAAGAACAGGTTGAAAAAGAAAAGCAAAAGGATACTGGAGTAACAAATAGTGGAACGGGTACTGATAAGTATTTAATGCAAATACAAGATAGATTGAAAGCAAGATTTGGAGAGGCTCCAAAGGGGTATATAAGAAATCAAGATGGTACCTTACAATCTCTAGGAGATAAGGATAAATCTTCAGAAGATGTATTATATGCTTATTTAAGGTCTTTATCTATCCTAGATTTTTCTACTGTTCAGAAATATACAAGAAAAAGTAGTGTTGTTAAAACTTATAATGAATTTTTTGATAGTAAAAATTCATCTAATGATTATAAAGATGCTTTTATACGTAAAATGTATAAAGAAACTTTATTATCAATAGAGGTAAAAGGTGTTGAAGACCAAGCAATTTTTGCTAGTAATAAAATAGTATATACTGTAAAGCTTAAAATATTAGATTTAACTAACAAAGATTTTTGGTTAGAGGATAGAGAAGAGATTTTCAAGAATTTAATGGCAATTGATGAAGAGGGAGATACAACTAAATCAGAGCAATATATTTATGATTATGTTATAAATAAGTATTCTAAGAGTAAAGATAAATTAACAAGAGAAGTTAGATTGGATCTAACTCTTGAAAAGTTTGCAGACTTGGGTAGTGGTTGGTTAGTATCTATAGATAAAGAATTAGATGATAATTTTAAATACAAGGATGGTAAACTTTTTACTACCTATGTACTAGAACAGTTTAGAAATTTCAGAACAGAAAAGAGGTCAGGGGGTAATTAAAAATGTTAAGTTTATTGTTTTGTGTATTACTTGCATTTTCAGTTTATGCAGGTGTTAATGATAAGTTAGAAGATAAGTATACAATGTATATTCACGTTTTAACTACAATAGTTGGCATAATAAACTTAATATCTATCATAAGGGGGTATTAATATGTCAGACTTTAATGATGATAGGTTAGAAAGAGCAAGACAAATTCGGGAATTCAAAAAGAATCCACCGAAGAAGGAGGTAGGTATGAACGAAAATCCATGGGCAAAACTAATAGCTCTTAAGAAAGAAAATGATGCTAAAAGAGAGGCTGAGATGCAAAGAACAGGATTTGATCCTAGTTCAATTTCTTCTGAAACTTTAATAAACAACTCAAGTCAAGATAATGATGGGTTAAATGGTTTTGGGGGTAATAATCAGCCACAAATAAATCTTGGAAGTTTTAATAATCAGGTAGGACAGCAACCACAACAAGTAAAACCAGGTGCAGAGGTTTATGTAATTGCTGTATTTAAGGAAATTGGGGCAACAATAAAGGGTACTTGGGAGTCTTTTAAGGGTAATGATTTGGAGTTTGCAAGTAAGTATGGCAGAGCTTTAATGTTTACAGGTGTAAGTGTCTTTGTTGCATCTTTGATATTTCTTTTTGTGAGTTTCTTTATAAATTGGAAGAGACCTTTAGCTTTATCAGCAGGGGGTATTCTGTTAATAGCAGGTGGTTTATTTATACAAACTATTGTTTATAATAAAACTGCAGATGAGGAAGAGGACAAAACTGAAGAAAATGAGGACGATGAAGATATAGCAAATATGCTTTTAAATGGTAATGAAGAGGTAGAAGAGGAAAATAACTCTTATGATGATTTTCTAGAAGAGGATTACACGTACGCTGAAGAGCCAAAAGAAGAAGTTAAACCTTCTTTTTTAGATAAAAATATCTTTAATTCTATACCTGAAAGACTTTCTTTTACAGAGGCAACAAAAGGTTTAAGTCAAATAGACCCAGAAATGTATACAAGATCTTTTTTATATGAAAGATATCAAGGTTTTCTTCCTAAAAGGAATCCAAATTTTAATAAAATGAGAGAATTATCTGAAAATTCTGAGGAATTTTTAAATATGGATATTCTTTTAAGGGAAGCTTGTATCTATGTGGGTATTAAGGAAGAAAATCTGCCAATAATTGAAAAGTTGGAAGAAAATGATTTTATCTTAAGAATGACTATTAAGAGAGCAGGTTTAATTAGGGTTAAAGATATTGCAAATGAAATTGCAAATGCATATAAGTATGATAATTATGGAAGAATAATTCATGAGGGAGCTTACGCTACCACAACAGAGTTTGGAAATACGTTGATTATCACCTTGTTTAAGGGTACGTCAACGGTTGTGACGTTGGGGGATGTTTTTTCCGAGAGTGGTGTGAGGGATTTCTTGTTGGATGCAGGGAATTTGATTCCGATTGTGTTGGGGGTTGATGAGTTGGGGGATCCTGTTTTTGTGGATTTCAAGAAAATGGATTCTGTTATAATATCAGGTTTACCTAGAACAGGGAAATCCTTAACGATGCAGTCGATTGTTTCTCAGTTGTGCATGTTTTTAAGTCCAAAAGAGGTTCAATTTCATATAATGGACTTGAAAGACGGTATCTCAGATTTTCAGGGTATTGAAACAAAGCATATAAAATCTTTTAGTAATACACCTGAAAAGTGTATAAACACAATTCGTTATTTGGTAAAGGAAGTTGGTGCTGAGAGAACAAAGTTCTTGCAATCTTATGGTTTTAAAAACATCTTAGACTTCAAAAAGAAGTACCCAGACGTTGAATTTCCTTTCATCTATTTAGTAGTTGATGAAATGATGAAATTAGCTGAGTCAATGGATAAAGAGGAAAAAGCAGAGTTCCAAGAATTGCTTTCATCTTTAATTTCAATGATGCCAGCTTTAGGAGTAAGGGTAATTTTAATACCACATAGAATTGTTAACGATGTAATATCTAAGAATTCCTATTCATTGGTACCTTGTAGGATTAATGTAATGGGTAAAGGGGAAGAGTTGGAAAAGGCAATGGGTATTTCAGCTAATTCATTCCCGTATAAGTTAACAAATGAGGGTAACTGTGCTGTGATGCTAAAAGGATATAAAAATGGCGAACCTTTCTTCTGTCATAGTGCAATGTTAACTTCAAATACAGAAAGTGAAGATGTTAAGGATATCTTTAAGTTGATAGATACAATTTGGGGTAAGGTAAATATTGAGAAATCCGAGGAGAGCTTTGAGGAAGAGGTTAAATCTCAAGAAAAAGTTAGCCTATGGGATTAGAATAGGGGGTAAGTAATGGAGTTAAAGTTGAATTATAACCTAAAAGATGAGTTACTTCTAAGAAATAGCTCATTAACCAACTTTAGTTCTTTGGGAGAATTAAGAGAAATCTTTTATAAAAGGTTTAAAGAGCAGGAAGCAAAGAGAGGGTACTATTTAAACTCTTATATAAGACCTGTTTCAGAGGATTACGAGATAATAGAAAATGATGAGATCGCTTTAGTTGGTGAGGAGATGGAATTTGATGCTAGTATGTTTGATGAACCTGTTGAAGAGGAAAAAGAAAGATATGAGTATTCAAATGATTTTATTAATAGTTTCTTAAACGAAGGTAGTAGTTCTCAAGAAAAAGAAGAGCCTGTAAAAGAGTTTAAGCGTGAGCCTTTGAGGAGGGAAGAGTTTTTTAAGTTGTTTGAAGAAAAGGTTGTAGAGCCCAGCATTTCTTCTGAGAGTAAGAGAGTCGAATCAAAAGGGTACTCAGAGCCTGTGATTGTTCCAGAGAAGAAAGATAAATTTTATACAAACTTAATAGACTTCATTAAAGACCACCCTAATTGTAGTATAGATGAAGCTAGTAAGCATTTTAGTAAGAAGGAAATCCAACGAAACATCAAAGTTGGTAAGGTATATTTGAGAAGAGGTAGGTTAAGTATTTAAAATGAAAATTACAAGAATTAAAGTAGATGTAACTCCCTCTGCAGATAAGAACACAGTTGCAGAGGTAATGATTGTTTTAGATGATTCACTTGTAATACATTCAATAAAGATAAAAAAGATAAATGACAGTTTATTTGTGTGTATGCCAACAAGTAATGATAAAAAGGGTAAAAAGATGATAAATGGTAAAAAAGTACCATGGGATGTAGTACATCCAACGAACAGGGTATTCAATGAATACTTAAACGATAAAATATTAGAAGAGTATAACACTGTAATAAGTAATTAAGGAGTAGAGGTATGGGTAGAAAGAAAGAGGTTAGATACTACAAAGGTAGATTAATTGGTAAAAAATTAACAGAAGAGACTTGTGATAGGTTGGAATCTTTAATTCAAGCTAGTAAGGACAGAAGGTGTGTTCCCCAGTTAAAAAATATCATAACAACAATGTCAAAAGAAGACTTAGGGACTTTGTTGGTTTCAAAGAATTCTGATTATGTAGAATTACTTCCAGCAGAGTTGACAGATGCTCAAACAATAGGTGTGGCATTTATGTATTATGCTCAAAGATGTTTGTTAGGAGACTCTGTAGGTGTTGGGAAGACGGTTGAGTTTGCAGGGGTATGCAACTTAATAAGGAAAAAGCATGGAGATAAGATTAGGTTCTTATACCTAACTGAGAAAACTTTGTTAGATAAAGCAAGAATTAAGCTAACTAATTTTACAGGCAATTATGTTGAGGCTTTGTATGGTGAGAAGGATAAGGTATTAAAGTATGCAGCTTATAACAATGATGAAATTAAGTATAATACTGTTGGAGCTCATTCTTTGATGAATTCTACTACTTTTCAGAGTTTTCTTTTGGATTTTGAAAAGTCAAAAGGGTACTTTCCATATGATATAATAGCTATTGACGAAAGTTTCATAATTAAGAATTCAAGTAATCAAATTTGGAAGAATGCAAAGAAGTTATTAGACAAAGCAAAATTTGCTTATCTGTTAAATGCTACTCCATTTGAGACAAACTTAACTGATTTCTATAACCAGTTAAACTGTTTAGATGACACTTTTCTACCAACTAAGACTTCATTTTCTGAAGCTTATGAAATTAAGGAGTTTAATGGTGTTTATTGTGAGCCAAGTGGCAAGTATCGTAATGCAGAGGTATTTAGACATCAAGTAGGGTATAGGTATTTTGCTCAAACACGTAAAATAATGGGTGCTGTAATAGAGAATTGTACTGCTAAGGTGGTCGAGGTACCTTTATCAAGTACTCAAAAGAAATTGCTAGATTTGGTACAAATGCCACAAATGGTTTATGATTACCCTAAATACTTTACATTTAATAATATTACAGAAGACTCTCCAAAGATAAATGCTTTAGTGAGTTTAATAAAAGAAGAGATGCAAGAAGAGAAAACAATTCTTGTGTATACTGTGTATAAGGATGTTCAAAGGGACTTAAAAGAAAGACTAGAAAAAGAAGGTATTACATCTGAATTTATGAATGGGGATACTCCTATAGAAATCCGTAATAACCTAATTAAAGGTTTTGAAGAACAAAAATACAGGATATTAATAACAACAGTCCAAAGGGGTATGGATTTTGATAATTGTAACTCTGCTATATTTTATTCATACGACCCATCACCAGCAAAAATGGTACAATTTGAAGGTCGTATGACACGTTCCTTTAACATCAAGAATAAAAGGGTATTTATAATTGTAACAAAAGGACGAGAATTAAAAAGATTAAAAACTATAATTACTGAAAGAGCTCAAGCATCTAAAGATTTTGCTGAGAGTGATTTTTCTTTGGTTTTAGATCTTTTAACTGAAGAATGGTAGGTATAAATAATGAGGAGATTTTTAAAGAGGGCGATAGTAACTGTTTTGGTTACTGTTTTGCTTTTGGGTGGTTTAGTTGAAAGTAATTTTGCTTATCAGAAGAAGGCTGATGGGCGGGTTACTTGGGAAGACCCAGTAGTTAACTGGGTACAGTGGGGTATGCCTGAGTGTACAAGTATTATACTACCAGGTTCAAGTGGTTTTAATATGAAAACAGCAGCTTGTGGTTGGTTTAGTGCATATTTTGCTCTGTATAAGGCAGGAATAGTTAATCCAAGTAATTATAATGTTAAGAACTTAATATCTGATGCTAAGAGGGAAAAAGCTTATTTTGGTGGATGGTTACTAGATTATGGAAAATTAAATAAGATATTTCCAAATGCAAGTATTGAACCTATAAAGGATGAAGATATGGGTGGTAACTCTAAATATAGAGGAAATTGGGGAGTTCAATTAGGTGGATTATCCCAAGAAAAAGCCTTAAAGGTAGCAAGTGCTTTTATGAAGAGAGGGTATTATGTTGTAATTTGTCTGAGATCTGCTGAGACAAGTGGGCATTATGTTTTCTTGGATTATGTTAACCCAGAGAATGAGTTAGATTTTAGAATAGGGGACTCAGCTTATGGTTATACTTGGTTACACGAGTATAAGTCCTATAAATCAAAAGGTATGAGATTTGGAGAAATGTGGGTACTAGATTTAAGTGGTGGTAAGACTGAAAACTTATCTTTTAATAGAAAATCAATATATGAAGATGGTGCAGGTGCAAGTCAAGGTAATACTACTAATAATAAAGAGCCTATAAAGTCAGGAGAGGTTTCTAGACTTTTATCAGAGTTGGAGATTGAGGGTATGGGGGAGTACCAAAAGAACCTATCTCAATTCCAAGAACCTTTATATCCAGGTTTAGAGCTAACTGATCCTGTTGAGTTGTTAAATGCTCAGAAGATAAATGAGCAAAGAAAGAATACAGAGCTGTATAAATTTTTCGATAGGGTTGTTTCAGCGATTGGATTGGTTTTAATTTTTTATGTAGGGCTTTTGGTGATTGTGTATTTTGGTTTTGGAAAGGTAAACCCTAATATAATGAAAGTATTTTTCTTTGGAAGGTATGTAGTTACAAGTGATATACAGCCTACGGCAATGGGAATTACTTTTAATCAGTTTGTAATACGACTTAGTGCAATGATAGGTATAGGTATTCTGTTGGCGAGTGGGGTTGTGTTTAAGATAGTTTTAAGGGTACTTTTAATGCTAGGTTTACTTTAGTTGAGATGGTGTTGTAATTTCTTTTGATTTGTGGTATAATTATTATTAGTTGGAGGTAGTGGTTAGATGGAAGAAAAAAACACTTGCAAGTATAATTGTTCCAATGGAAGAATTTTTGATACTAGCACGAGATCTTGGGTTGTGTGTCCAGAGTGTAAAGATAAGAAATTAAAAGAAGTTAATAATACAGATAATTTAAACAATTTAAAGGAAGACTTCGGAATAGATTTTGAAGGTCTTAGTGGGGTATTAGTTCCAGAGGCTATAATACCTGAAAATGAAAGAAATTATATTGAACCTGAAACTTTTAGTAATTTAAAAGATGGTTTAATGGAAATATATGCAAGATTAAATCAAGGTAAGGGCTTGAGGGAGTCTTATTGCTTTGGTTTGGGGGTAAAGGGAAGAGTTAATGAGTTGGTTTTTCCTTTACAGAAGGTTGCATATACAAGTGGATTGACTGTTAGTAAGTTTATAACTGCAATAGGTTTATCCCAGATGTTATTAAAACAAAATATTCCAGATGACTTATTCTCTTCAGACTTATGTATAATCCTAGTAAATGAGGGTTGTTCTAAGGCAGATGTGAGTGCTTGTAAGGGTGTAATGCAGGAAAGAGCATCAAGAGGTTTAAGTACTGTGTTTGTAACGACGTGGTCGGTGGAGGCTTGTTCAAATCTGTTAGGGTATGAGGGTGATGAGAGTTTGTATCTTGCAAAGCCAGTGTTTATAGCTTATAAGTACAGTGGGAAGAAATCTAATTATATTAACAATTTATTTGGGGTGGATAATGCACTGCCAGATATTGATTTATAAGTTTTATTTAAGCAGTAGAATCAAAGAAATTTGATTTTATTCATAAAGTTCCTCAAAAATAAATAAGGATAAAAGGTGGGTTAGATGCTCACCTTTTATCTTTTATATTTTTATTTGTGGAGGATTGTCTTAGTGGGTATTGGAATTCTGTTGTTTTTTCTTTTGATTTGTGTTATAATAAAATAAAGTTAAATTTAAATAAAGGGGAAGATTTAAAATGAATTATACAAATGACGATATTTCAGCATTAAGGGGTGCAGAGCGTATTAGAACAAGACCAGCAAGTATGTTGGGTTCTAACGGATTAGATGGTGTAAAACACTGTATAAAAGAAATTATAGGAAACTCATTAGATGAAGCATCAAGTGGTTTTGGAGATAAGATAATTGTAACATTGTATGAAGATAACTCAATCTCAGTAAGAGACTTTGGTAGAGGAGTCCCAATGGGGTACAATAAAAAAGAAAATGATTGGAACTGGAGATTAATTTTTGAAGAGTTGTATGCAGGTGGTAAATATAATAATAACCAGGACTTACTAAAAGAGGTAAAGGATTGGGAAAGGTTTGATTATAAGTCAATACCTTATTTATTCTCTGTAGGATTGAATGGTGTAGGTTCTTCAGCGGTGCAGTATACTTCTGAGTTCTTTAATGTAATCTCTTATAGAGATGGTAAGGCATCTGAAATGCACTTTGTAGAGGGTACTCATATTTGGGATGAGTTAAAGGTGTATGATACTAATGAGCCAAATGGTACTTTTGTTCATTGGAAGTCTGATAGTAGGGTACATGAGTGGGGTCAAGTTTTTACTAACTCCTTGATAGAATCTAAATGGTTAAGCTCTTTGTGTAAACAGGTTTCTATTTCAGCAGAAATTGAAGTAGAGTTTGTAGATAAAGTAAAGAGCAAAACAACTGTTTATAGTAAAAGTTCAATTAAAGAATATTTAGAAAAAGAGTCAGAGGGTGTAGCATACAAAGAATTGCTACACCATAATATAGAAAAATACCAACCACAAGACTCAGCAGACTATATAACTGAAGTACAAGTTTGTTTATCTAAAGTTGCAATGTCTAAGGGTGGTTGTGAGTTTTCCTTTTTCCATAACAATATTGCAATAAGTGGTGGTGTTCATTTGGAAGCTTTTATGACTGCTTTAAATTTATTTGTAAATGATTTAGGTTTGGGAAAGATTTTAAAACAGTCAGATTATTTGCATAAGTTTTCTGTGATTGTTTCAAGTTATTCAAATATTGTTTCTTATAGAAATCAAACGAAAGATTCTTTGGATAATATGTATGTATTTGAGGCAATAAAAAATACGATTCGTTCTTTGTTGGCTGAGGCATGGTCTAATAAGGAAAAGTGGGTACTTAATGCAATTCAAGAGGCAAAAGATGACGCTGAAATGAGATTACAATTAGAGGCTCATAAAAAACAAATTAAAGAAGCAGTTAAGGCTACTAAGTCAAGAGTTAAGCCAGATAAGTTTGTTTCTTGTAGGTCTTATGAAAAAGGTAGAAGTCATGAAGTAGAGTTATTCCTATTAGAAGGGGATTCTGCAAGTGGTTCTTTTAAAATGGCAAGAGATAGCGACTATCAATGTTTTATACCTTTAAAGGGTAAAGGTTTGAATGTTTATAAAGCTACAACAGAGAAGATTTTCCAAAATGAAGAGGTTCTTTCTATAATGAATGTTTTGGGTTGTGGGGTAGATTTGGATATTGAGGGAGAACAACTTTTTGATATAAGTAAATTAAAGGTTGGTAAGATAATCTTTTTATCTGATGCCGATGTTGATGGTTTGCATATAAGGATGTTAATGTTCTTATTAATCTATAAATTATTCCCAACACTACTTTATGAAGATAGGGTATTTGTAGCAAACACTCCTAGACACCAAGTTTGGTTGACGAATGGGGAAGTTGTATTCTGTTATGATGATGAAGAATTTAATAAGTTAAGAAGAAAAGGGGTAGTTGCTAATTCAATGAGGTTTAAGGGGTTAGGACAAGTTAACTCAGATGTTTTAAGAGCTACAACTATTGCACCTGAAAGTCGTCAATTACAGTCATTAAAGATTGATAAAGATGATGATAAGTTGAGAGATACCCTTGAAATTCTATTTGGTTCTTCAACAGAAAGAAGAAAAATGGCAACATTAAGAAGAATGTTAGGAGATGATGTTAAATCTTTTGAAGATGGTCTAGATAAATTAACAGAGGAGTTTAATAGTATGGAGATTGTTGATAAAGGGTTTGAGGTTGAGGAGGTTGAGTTTTAGACTCAATCTCTCTTGTTTGGCGAAATTTGGGGGTTTATTTTCCCTTTGTTTTGCTTTTGGTGTTGTTGGTCTTGTTTGTGGTTTTGTGGTGGAATTTGGTTGAATTTTTTGTTTTGTGGGGGGTGTTTTGGTTGTTGTTGAGTGTGGCTTTGTTTTTTGGTTTTGAGGTGAGGAAAAGAAGGAATTTTTTGTGGTTGGTTGTTGTTTTGGGGTGTATCATTTTAAGTTGGTATATTAATAAATCGGTAAAAGATCCTTTTATTTTCTTGTTAGTTTTATTTTTGATTGGAAGCCATTGTTTAATAAGATTCTTTGAAAGTTGGGATTATTTTTTAAAGAGTACTTACAGTTACTCTTTGTTGGGAATATACCTTTCCGATAAAGAGTACATAGCATACAAGGAAATCCAAAATATTTTACAGATGAGTGATAGTGGAAGTGTTATTTGCTTTTATGATTCTGAGGATGATCAAGAGTTTGGTTTCCTTTCTTTTTATGATGTGAATAATTTTCATAAAATATGTCAAGTGAGTATTTCAATGGAGGTTATAAGTAGATTAGTTTCAAAACTGGAAATTTTAAGAGCAAGTTAGGTGGTGATTTTAATGATAAGAGTTTCAGAGTGTAGTTTAGAGAGTAAAAGGGATAAGGTTTGGTTGGTAATTTCATTTTTAGCAATGATATTAAGTATGGTTACTTTAAAGAGCCCAAGAATTACAACAATACTCTTAGTAGTTGCAATGGGGTTTTTATTTCTCTTTTTGATAGATATTGAGTTTTGGTTAGATGTTAATGAAAAGAGTTATAGGGTTACAAATGTAGATTTTAGTGACTTACTTTTCTTGAAGAGTGTTTTAAAGGGGAAAGAGAATTGGGAAGATATTATAATAACTAAAGAAGGGGTATTCTATGTTAAAAATAATACTTGGAGAAGTTTAAAAGATTTCTTAAATGAGAATAACATTAAGATGTTAGAAAGGTTGGAAAATTTTAAATGTTAAATAAAGGAGAGACTAATTGAAAAATAGAGTTAAATATAGAAAAGAAGTTATATGTAAATTAAGTACTTTAAGACATTTAAAAACTTTAGTAATTTCTTTTTTGGTTGTTTTATTTGTTGGGTGGCTGTCAGGGTATTTAAGTGAGAGTTGGTTATTTGCTTTAAGTTTTTTGATGATGGCTTTCTTACTTTATAAAATAGCTAGAATAGTAGAAAAATGCAAACTTGCCTTATATAAAAATGGTAAAACTGTGCCTATTAATAAATTTACTTTCTATTTAATAGAAAGATATGAAGAGTTAAATAAAGATGAAGATTTAAATAATCTTATTAAAACTATTTTTGAGGAGGAAAAATAAAGTGAAAATTGTAAATTTTTTAGATAAGGATGGGAAAGTAATTAAGAAGGGTAATTTATCTATTTCTTTAAGAAAGAAGTATGATCTTCCTAAAGGTTGTACTAGTATAGAGATGGATAAAGGGTTTTTTAGTTACTTTTTGTATTTTTTAGATTTTGTAATGAGTGTTGTTTCAGTCTTAGTATTTTCATTAACATTTGGATATATTGGGGTTTTAGTTCCTTTAATTAAGTTAAAGAGTAGGGAACAGGTTGAAATTTTAGCGACACAATTAACTAAGACACTTACATACTCTTGGTTTGTACTTTCAGGGATTGTAGTTTTGTATCTATTAGTCTTATTGTGGGGTATTATAAAAGTGGGTAGGTTTAATAGTGAAGGAAAAAAATAATAAATTGTATTCCAATTTACTTAAATTTGTGGTATTATATTAGTAGGATTGAATTCCAATAAATTTAATTTTAGGAGATTATAAAATGAAAAATAAAGCAATTTATGCAGGTGAGTCTGAGGGTTTCAAGAGCCTTTCGGATGGTTATATGGAATATGCTTTGGAAACAATTCAAAATAGGGCTATTCCAGATATTAGAGACGGTTTAAAGCCTGTAATAAGGAGAACATTGTTTGCTATGCAAGAGCATAAGTATACAAAGATGACACCATCACTAAAGGTTGTTGGTGATATCTCTCATTACCACCCTCATGGTGATGCAAGTATTTATGAGTCTTTTTGTAGACTAACAGATAAGGCAGGGAACTTAAACACACCATTACTTATTGGTAACGGTTCATTTTCAAAGGTTTATTTGGAAGATAAACCTGCAGATAAAAGATATACAAATGTAATGTTAGCACCTTTGGCTCAGGAGTTTTTTAAGGAGCCTTTGGGTATTGAAATGGTGTTAGATGAAAAGGGTGAGGGGTTGGAACCTGCAGTTTTACCTGTAACATTCCCTTTTATCCTTGTAAGTGGTTCTTCAGGAATGGCTGTATCTTTATCAACTGATATCCCACCTTTTAATTTTTGGGATGTATTGGATTTAATGGAGAAACTATTATATAGAGAAGAATTAACTGAAGAAGATATAATTGTTCCAGATTACCCAACAGGAGGGTACATTGTAAATAACCGTAAAGAATTCTTAAATATTATGGTTACAGGAAAAGGCAAAATTAAGGTTAGGGCAGATGTTCAAATAAATGGTAAAGAAATAAACATCATCGATGTACCTTTTGGAAGACTTGTTGGTGGAATGGTAAGGAAGCTAAAGAAGGCTGAAATTCCAGGTGTGAGTTCTATTTACGAATCAACAGATTACAAGTCAGAATTAGAAGGAAACAAAATAACGGTAACATGTACTTCTAAATCTAAGGTTGAGGAGGTGTTAATGCATCTATACCGTTTGGGTATTGCTCAAAACACTCTAAGTGCAAATGTTAAAACTATTTTAGGTGATGAACCAGTCTTTGGAGGGGTATTCACCATAATGAGACGTTGGTTAGTTTGGAGAGAGTCTGTAATAAAGTCTGTTCAGGAGAAGAAATTGAAGTCTTTGTATGTGACTCAATCAGAGCTAAGTTATTTTATTAAACTTGTTAATGATATTCCTAATAGGGATAAATTCATTGATTTAATGATAAACCATTCAACAGGAGAATCAAGGGTATTTTTGAGAGAGTTATTCCCTAAGATAAATGATAATGAGGTTGATTTTATTCTTGAAAGAAGGCTAAGCCAGTTTAATAAGGGTGGCAAATATCAAGAAAAGTTAAGTGCAGTTACCTCACAGATTGAAGCTTGTTTGGATATTTTAAATAATCCTAAAAAACAAATACAAGAAGATATTAATAGATTAAGAAGAGAAAATAAAGGTAAGTATAAAAGAAAAACTAGAATAACTGAAAAGGATTATAAGTTCTCTAAGATTGAAAATAGTGAAATTGAAGATAACAGTCCTTGTTATTACAGTATTACAGATAAAACTGTAACTAAACTTCCTATTACACATAACCCAGAAATGTATGATAATGTTATAGAGGCTAATGCTAATAGCGTTCTTGTTGGTTTTGATAGTATGGGTCGTTGTGTGAGGGTTTATGGAAGTGATTTAAGTTTTGGAAGGGTTTGCAATTTTGGAGAGTATTTGGGTATTACGGGTGCAGTTGATTTTAAGGTTCCTTATTTAAGTTTGGAAGATGAAAAACCTGTAATGTTATTATACTCGGATGGGTATTGCTCATTCTTTAATCCAGAAGAAATCAAGTCAGGTTCTAGAAAAGCTTTAATAATTAAGCAAGGGGTACCTTTAGAGGTTAAAGATAAACTTGTAAAAATTATTCCATTCTCTGAAATAGCAGGTAAAGACTACTTAGCAATAAGAGAAGGTGAGGATATTGGCATAATTCCTTTAGAAAACATAAGAATAAAAGGAAGACAATATAGAACACTTATTGGGGATACTGAAATTACAAAAGATAATATATTCCTATATACTTCTGAAGAGGTTTGTGAGATGTTCCCTAAGCTGTTCGAACGTTTAAATAAAATTAAAGAGGAGAAAAGTAATGTTAACGATTAAAAGAGATGAGAAAGTATATAACTTAGTAGAAAATGAAGTAAATAGGGTTGATAAATCACTTATTGACCTGTTTGCTGATGATAACCTATTTAGTCAGCTAAAATTATCTTTTAGTGTTATTTTAGATGGGCATGATTTATTTAATATAAATTATGGGGATTTAGGTTCTCCAGAAATTAAGTTACAAGAAGGGTATTCTTTTGCTACACTTCTTAAAAAAGATGAAGACTATGTTATATCATATCTTTCAGAAAATGATTCTGTTGGAGAGTTTATTATGTCGGTTCAGGATTGCAGTCTAGAATCTTATATTAAACTAATCAAGGATATTACAAATGATATAAGGAAATCAAATGTATCTGAAAAACTAATATTATTAGTAGAGACTGCTGATACTTTCTTGTTAAATGAGTTAAATAAACAAGAAGAGGTATTTGTTTACGGAATATTACAATAAATAAGGGGTATTTATAATGGAAACAGGGTTAGATAGTTTAAGAGAATTATCAGATAAGCTTTTATCAGGAATTTTAAAATCTGATGAAGCATCTGTAAGCAAACGTAGACGTTTATTTCGTTTTGCTAATCCAAAACTATTTTCTGATGAAGCTTATATAATTTATAAAGTACTCTACTCTTTTAGGGAAAAGAATTTAACTATTGATGAAGAGTTCTTATCATTGTATTTAATGAATAACCGAAAGCTAATTACTTCATCTAAAGATGTTATAAATATTTCTTCTTATGGAGATATTGATGGCGATGAGGTTTCTGCATATACAGCAGGTGTAGTTGATTATTTCAAAAGATTAAAAAATGAAACTGTAGTTGAAGACTTTGACCTAACATTTGAAAAGTACTTAATAGAATTTAAAAGAATTGAAATGAATAAAGCTCTAATAGATGCTAATACTATACTTACAGACTCCTTAACGGTTAAGAGAAGAACTTTGTCAGGGTATGAGGATTCTGTGGGGTATATTAAAAAGCGAAGTGCTGAAATAGACGGTTTAGTTGACTTTAATAATGGTAAAGGTTTTAGAACCATGTCAGACGTACTTCAAGATGTGCAAGAAGATGGAGATTCAGAAAAAGTGTCTGATTTCCATATGATAGACGAGTTAAACGAGCACTTTGGGGGTATTTATACAAAGATGATGTATCTTGTATTGGCTCCACCAAAGGCAGGTAAGTCTAAGTTTTGTACGAGAATGGCTCACCAAGCCCTTGTAGAATACGGTCAAAACGTAACAGTATGGGCAGTTGAGGGTGGTTCTACTGCTTGGCTAGCTCAATTAAGGGCGATACATTTTGATTATATTTACAACACTGATGTAGATATAACTCAAAAGAAGTATGGGGTATCACAGGGTGCTATTTTAAAGGGTTCTTTAGACCCAGAGTTAGCAGCTTTTGAGGAGTCAAGTCGTTTAGATTTGGAGACAAATCAAAGATATGGGAAGGTACATTTTATTGATAGACCTTTTACTGTTGAAACATTCTTAGAAGAGATAGACACATCTGTAAGAGAAAATAATAGTAAGGTTTTAGTTGTAGATTATTTGCAATTAATTTCTTCTATGGATAATAAGATGTCCGAAAGGGAAAGAATATCTAATGCATTCCCAAGATTACTAAAGTACATCAAAGATAATGGTATTGCAGCTCTTTTACCTGCTCAGTATTCTCAAGAGTCAGTTAAAGAGTTATTAAAAATGCAAGATATTTCTAAAGCTGACACCAGAGTAATGGGTGGGGGTAGTTCAGAGATGGTAAGAACAACGGACTTTTTAATTTCTCTTTGGGCGACGACAGAGGATATTAAAAATCATAAAATGACTATATTACCATCTACAGCAAGATTTTCTTCTGTTTCAGATAAAATAGAGTTATATGTAGATGGTGGTAATTGTTTATTCAGTTCAATAAAAGATGAATAGGAGACTAAGAAAAATGGATTTAAATTTAAATAAAACAGGTATAATAGAAATAAACGAACAAAAGAAGTTAACAATAATTTTGCCTAATATCTTCTTTGGGAGTAATTGGGCAGTTTTGGAGAAGGGTCAGGATTTTATACCTGAGGATTGTTTAGTTGAGTTAAAAGATGGTTATTTAGCCACTCTTGAGAGGGGTATTTTAATTAAGGCAATTAATTCTTTAAGTGGAGAATTACCAAAAAGATCTTTAGAGTTTTTCAGTAAGTGTTTTGAGGATTCTTTAAATCATTTAATGTATGATTTAAAGAGCTTTGAGGGTGGCAAGATTTCTATTTATGGTACATCAAGTGCTTTAATTTCATTTTTCAACGATGAACAAATACCTAATTATTGTGTAGATTTTAAATCATTGATGATGATTTGTAAGAAGTACGGGTTTAACTTTAAGTTAGCAGGAAAGGGTATTCCTGTAAGTGCCTTAGATAATGATGAGAAGGTTAAAGCATTCTTAAAGACTTGCTCTTTGTCAGGAAGTGGCGATTCTGTGGTTGTGGAGTTGGTAAAGGATGAGTAAACTTTTAAAGAAGTTAAGTATGGAGGAGTATTACCTTAAGCAGGTGTATTCTCGTGGTGGGAAGTACACTAAGGGTCACCCAGTAAATGATAGATTAGTTTTATGTCCTTTACACGATGATAAAAACCCATCAATGGGATTTATTCATGGAAAAGATGGTATAACTAAGTTTCACTGCTTTGGTTGTGGAAAAGCAGGGGATATAGTAGATTTGCATATGGGTATTACAAAAACTTTAGATAGAGCTAAGGCTCTAAAAGAAGTTTGTGAGATTTTAGGTATTCCTTTTGAAGAGATTGAAGAAAATGGTAAAATATCCCAAGACTTATTTAACGAACGCTTAAAGAGAGTAAGGGTATTCAATTCTACTTTAACTCAGGCAGGTTTTTCAAGAATAATTCGAGAAAACAGAAATAAGACTAAAGAAGTGTTATCTAAGATTTTATTAAATGCTTTGTGGTTGCTTGGAGAGGAGGAAGAATAGGTGAGAATTTTAGGGTTAGATATTTCTAAAACTTCAGGTGGTTTTACAGAGTATTTAGATGGTCAATATTATGCTACTACACACGAAATCAAAGTTGATAAGAATGAAGATAACAGGTTTATGAAGTGTTTTAATAATTTAAAGGACTTTATACAAAACAACTACTCTAACAGGGTATTTGATGTTGTTATTGTGGAGGATATATTCTTTGAGAGCAATGTGGATACTTTTAGGGTGTTGTCGGTGTTGAATTTGTGTGTAGACTATTGTGTAAGTGAGGGTATTATACAAACTAAAGAGTACCTAAAGGTTAGTAACAAGACTTGGAAGTCTTGGTTATTTAATAATGATGATTATAAGGGTATGTCAGATAAAGAAAGAATAAGACGTAATGTTCTTGATAGGGGCATTGGTTACGATGGTTTAAAGGGTTTTCAGGATATGTACGACTCAACAGGAATGATAATGGGGTACTTCTTAAAGGATAATATCAAACAGAACCAGAACGGAGTTGTACAGAAACATAACTTGAAATTGAAGGATCTAAATTGCTTATACTTTCTTTTCAAGGAGGAGTTACAACAGCAACTAAATCAATTAGGAGTAAATAATGAGGATATTAAATATTTTAAGGTTTCGAGAATGAGTGAAAGGGCTTTACTAGAGATGATATCTAAGGACGAGAACCTAGTGTATGTTTCTGAGTCAAAGGTAAATCTTGGAAATATGGGAGAGGTCTTAAAAGTACCACCTTTGGTGGGAGGAGGGTATTGTGCGATTTGGAAGAAGTCTACCTTTAAATAAGGATTTAATATGTTTAAGATAGCAACCTATTCCTTATAGGTTGCTATATTAAGTAATATTAAGAAAGGAAATTTTATATGGAAAATACAAAAATAATAATTCAAGAAATTCTAACAGGAGTTCAAACACAGGGCAGGTTGTATTTTGATGATGAGGCGATTGAGAGGTTGGAGTCTTGTATTTCAGAGTGTAATTACCAAACTAACTTAAAAGAGGCAGGAGAGCAAATAGTTTCCGATGCAATTTATGATAAGTTGGTTGAGATGCTTAGAGCAGTTAAACCTGAGTCAAGCATTTTGAAGCATATTTGGGAAGAAGATGGAGATATCTCAGATTATAACGACCAACTTCTTAAACACCCTATGATGTCAATCAATACGGTTAAAACTTATGATAGTAAGTTTTATAGTGATTTTGAGGAAGTGTTAATGGGTATTGGTGGTGTTGTGGATCTCTTTGCTAGTTTCAAGTTAAATGGTCATGGTATAAGAGTGGTATATAACGATGGAGAGCTTGTTTTAGCTACTTCGAGAGCGAGAGCGAGTGCAGGAAGAGATTTAACAAATCAGATGAAGTGGTTGTTGGGTACTCATAGAGAAGAATTAAAAGGCTTTGGTTTGGTTGAGGTTAGGGGTGAGATTTGTTTACCTTTATCTTTATTGGAGACGGCAAGGGGTTATAACCCAGAAATAAAGTCTGCTTTTAGTGGTGTAAGCTCTTTGGTGAGACCATCAACAACTGAAGAGGAAGTTAAGTTATTAAAGTTTTTTGCTTATAAGTGTTATTTAGATAAGTTAACTTTTAAGACAAAGCAAGAAGAGTATGAGTTTTTAAGAACTTGTGGGTATGAGGTACCAGAGTATGGGGTATTGGATTTAGATACAAATGAAGATATTCAAGGTGCTATAGAGAGAGTTGTAAGTGCATTTGCAAAAGAGTATGAGAGTTATGATATCTTTTGTGATGGTGTTGTAATTGAAATAAATGATAAATCAGTATTTGCAAGTCTAGGTGACGATGGAAGAGCACCTAGGGGTGCAGTTGCAATGAAGGTTGATGTATGGGGTCAGGATATATACGATGGCTTTATTAAGCGTATAGAGTGGACAAAGGGTAAAAGTAAGTTAAGTCCTGTTGCAATAGTTGGTGAAGACCCTAACACAAATGAAGAAGGGGTACTAACACAGCAAGGAAATAAGGTTTCAAGGGTACCTTTATACGAACCCTGCAATATTCTACTCTTAGAGGCTTTTATAGGAAGACCTTTAAAGTTTAAGTATGGTGGAGAGGCTGGTGTTGTTCCTTTAACACAGCATGGAAGATTGCTAACAGAGGCTGTAGCAGTAAATTATTTGGAGGAGAATTAGTATGATGAGTGATGAAATAATGTATAATGAGGAAGATTGGGAAATTGAACCTGAGAGTGAGGGAGAGCTTGTTGAGATAGATGATTGGGAGGTTGAGCCTGAGGGTGAGAGTACTCTTGTAGAAGTGGAAGACTGGGAAGGAGAGTCAGAAACAAAGGGTACTTTAGTTGAAGATGACGATTGGGAGGTTAAACCAGAAAGTGTAGAAAATCTTATAGAGTCAGAGAGTGAAGAAACAGAGGAAATTACTTTTGATGATGTTGTAAAGAGTGCACCAAGTAGAAACTCTATTCTTAATATAGATAGTAGTAAGTTTTCTGTAGAGGTTAAAGAGGTTTCATTTAAGGAGTTAACTTATTCAAATCCTTTAAAAAACTACAGAAGAGACACGTTCAAAGGGCTTACTACTTCAGTAGCAGAGCTAGGAATAGTAACCCCAATTCATGTAATGAAGACTGAGGCTTTTCAAGAGTTTTTAAAAGAGGGTAATAGAGAGGAAGATTACCAAAATGAAAAGTACCTTTTGATAGATGGGTTTAGAAGGGTATTTGCAGGAGTTAAGAACGGTCTTAATAAATCTTTAGCAGTTGTGTGGGATTTCCAAGATTCCGAAATGGGTAGAGATGTATCGGTTAACTTATCTTTGGTATTGAATAAATCTCAAAAACATACTTGGAAAGAAGTGTGGGAAATGTTTGAAGTACTTGAATTAAGTGATGTTGTAACACCTAGCAGTCTAGAGTATTTATTACAACTTGAATCAGGTGATGCAATGAAGCTTAAAGATGTTATGTTGAGTGAGTATGATGAAGTTAAGGAAGATTTGATATCTGAAAAGAAAACTTTGTATCAAGCATATAATATGCTACAAAAGCTAAGAAAAGAAGAAGACAAACTTCTAATGGAAGATAATAAGGGTATTTCTGTAACAGAGGCAGGAGAGGCTGTTGCAGATGCTTTAGGAAAACCTAGATTGTCTGATAGTGAAGTAAGAGATGTATTAGATTTAATTGACAATGAGGACATTAAATTCTCTGATGACAATTTTGGAGAGTGGAGTGGAGAAAATATTAGTGATAATTGGCAAGATAGAAAAAATGGAGATAGAATTGATGAAAACTTAAGACAATCAATTCTAGAGCGTGATAGGTTTACTTGTCAGGTTTCAGGTTTTGGTAAGGGGTTACCTACTCATTATACTCGTAAGTTGTTGAGAGTACATCATATTGTATTTGTGCAAGATGGTGGGACTGATAGTGAAGAGAATTTAATTACTTTAACAAGTGATGTACATGATTTACTACACATTATCGTAGCAAACAATGGAAAGTTGGGTATTTCAAAGGAAGCTTATGATGAGCTTGATGAGGGCACTAAAGAGATGTACAAAAAGTTAATGAAGTATGTTAATATAGCTTTAGAAGCTAAGGAAAGATTAGGAAAGAAAGGTTCTGACGATGATTATGTTGCTGAAAAGAAAGATCCTTTCTGGAAGAAGATGGAAAGTGAGGCTTAGATTTAAGATAATTATATTATAATGTAGTATGAGAAGAAAAAGAGTGAGGTTAAAGATGAAGTTAAAAAAGATACTAAGTAGGGCTTTTTTAGTCTTCTTTTTGGTAAGTAGTTTGTTAGATAAAGCATCAGCCTATCAAGGTGATGCTTTTATTAATACAGACCCTACAACTTGGAGACAAAGAGAAACACCAGGTGCAGAATTACCTCTAGGTAGTGAGCGAAATGGGTTGACTTTGGGTGTGCATGGTTGTGCATTACATTGTATTTCTGCAATGTACCTTAAGTATGGAGCTAGAGAAAGAGGGTACTTACCAAAAGACTATAGAGAAGAGGCTTTAAAGATAAATTCTAGAGGTGGTCAGGGTGGAATAAGTAATGGTGGTATGTTAATGTGGGGTGGTGCAAGTAATCAGTCAAATGGGTATTTTGAACAGCCTACAAAGATAAAAAATCCAAGCAAGGATGTTTTGTTTGATTTGTTGAAGAAGAATTATGGTTTGGTGGCGGAGGTGCTGAGCAAAACGGGAAAGGGTACTCACTATGTTCTTTTAGACTCTATAGATGGGAACGATATAAGAATAGTGGATTCAGGTTGGGGGAGAACGAGGTTATCCGAGTATCCTTTGGGGTTGAGTTCGGTGGGTGATTTGTGGGTTTATAAGCCTTTAAAGAATGCTGATGCTAAGTCATTGTATGAATCAAAGGATACTAACAGTACCCAAAAGCCTAAAGAAGAGGATAAAAATAAAGGTAGAGAAAGCTACCAATTGTCTGAAACAGAGTTAGAGGGTATGTCAAATCTTCCAAAGGGTATTTCAGATATGCAAGACCCTAATGTAGAGATTTTTATAAACTTCCCAAGTCGTGATGAACAGGCTAAGGAAAAATCAAGACCTATTAAAGAGGGTGTTGAGAGATCTAATGAAACTAAAAAGATTAATTTTATAAGGCTTATAATTTCCATAGTAGGTTGGAGTTGTTTGTTGGTTGGTGCTTTTAGGTTGATGGTATTTGTAGTAGATGTTAAAACAAGTACTAACTTTTATAAATTCTTAAATTTTAGAGGTAAGAGAGCTGTAAATGTTTCTTTTAGTGAATCAAATTCCTTAAGAGGTGAAAGTACGATAACTTTAAGGGAAGGCTTGATTTCAAATATAATGCTAATTTTATTAGGATTCTTCCTATTGAGTGGGGTATTCTATTCCATTTTATTGCGAATTGTGGTATAATTATAATAATTGGAGGTAGTAATTAATGGAAAAGTGTTTTTTGGAGGTTCTTCTTTATGTTTATAAAAATGTGGAAGAAACAGTAAGAAATAAAATAGGTGAGGATTATGTATATTATAAGTTTAATGATAAAGACCTAAGTAATATCTTAGATGCTTGTGATATTGCAAGATTTACCTATGATGAAAAGAATAAATTTATTTATGGAAAATTATTGTTTGTTTATGAAATAGGCTCTGTTAAGTTGGATGTTGTGGTTTCTTTTTCAATGAATAAGCAAAATTTCGATTATGCTGTGGTGGTGGATATTAGAAACTTGTTTAAGTTATTGAAACCTAATTCATATGCTGAAAAGAAAGATGAATTATATTTATCAGGTGCTTTTAGTAGTCTCCCTATTCAAGAGAAAATAGCTGAGATGGAAGTATTTGTTGGTAAGAGTCTTAAATCAATTATATATGATAACGGGAATTTGGGGTATTTATAATTTAAGGAGTAAGATATGAGTGTAAACATTACTAGTGAATTAAAAAATATAGAGTCAATAATTTATGATTATTCTTTAGAGATGCTGAAGTTAGAACTAAAGGGTACTTTCTCAGATGACTTTGTTGTGATGAGTAAGCCTTGGATAACTTATTTACTCTTGGAGTATAATGAGAAAGAAAAAGTTATAAGTGGAGATTTTTCTTTTGGTCTTAAAATAAACCCTAGAAGGTTAGAGAATACTTCTTTTGCTTGTAAGGGTTATATAACTTTAGATAGATCTAAGTTAAAATTACAGGTAACTGCCTATAAAGAAGATAGGGATGGAGATATAAGTCCAGATGATTTTTATGAGGTTAGTGGTGAGTTTCCAAGTGTGTTTATCTTAAAGGAGATTGGTAAGATGGAAGATAAATGTGAAAAATCCTTAACTTTAATAGAACATTCTGTAAATGATAAATTTGTTAGATGTAAATAATTTAAGAGAGGTTAGAAAATGTGGATAAGTGAATTAAAAGAGCAACAAGATTTACCTAAAGAGTTTTTAGATGTCTTACCTGAGGTTTGTGAGTGTGGGAGCGAGTTGGTAATAAGCCCAAGTTTAACGGGGTTGCATTGTCCTAATCCTTATTGTTTGAGTAAGGTGGTTAAGAGGGCTGAGGCAATGCTTTCAGAGATTGGGGTATTAGGTATGGGAGAGAAGAGCTTGGAAAAGTTCTTCGAGACCTATAAAACTAGAAACCCACTAGCATTATTTGCTTTAGAGATTGGGGACCTAATTTTTGAGGGTGCAAGTGAAGATGTTTCAGAGAAAATAATAACTCAACTAAATGGTAAAAAAGAAATGTTTTTATGGCAATTAGTGAAGATAGCTAATTTACCAGGAATACAAACAACAGCAAAAACATTGTTATCAGATTATTCAGATATTGAAGAATTCTATAAAGATTTGGAATTTGGTTCGATAGATTTTATAAAAGACAAGTTAGGCTTGTCTTATGAAAATGATGTAATGGCTAGTAAGATTTATAATTCTTTAATAATCTATAAAGAAGACCTTTTAAATGGTGTTAGATTTGTAAATCTTAAAGTATTGAGAGATGTAAAAGAGGTAGAGATTTGCATCTCTGAAGGGGTACTCGGTTTTAAGTCAAAGAATGACTTTGTAGATACCTTAAACAAGGAATTTGGGGATAAGTATTTCTTTATAAATAATTCATCCTTAACAAAGAAAGCAAGTTTTCTTGTTTGGGAGGGTGGACGTGTAACATCTAAGGCTAAAACAGCTGAAAGATATGGTACAAAAATAATTAAAGGTAAGGAATTACTAGAATTTTTAAGAAATGGTGGTACAATTTAAAAAGGAGGTGTAAAGTAAATATGAAAGGTAATAATTTAAACAATATAATGGAAGAAATTATGAATAATGACGAGATGCTTTCAAGGGTATTAGCAGGTGAGGTTAATACTGTTATAGAGGAAGTTCAAAGAAAGTTAGGTGTTGAGTTAACGGAAGCTCAAAGAAATATTATAATTAAGAATTTAAGTGAAGTTTAGTAAGGGTTTGATGAGATGTTAGATTTTTTAATTTATGAAGGTATTAAAGAGAGATTAAATGAAGAGGATGTAACTCCTATCGAAAAGCACGGAAATATTTGGTTGAAGAGGGATGATCTTTTTGAGGTTAATGGAAGTCGTGGTGGTAAGGCAAGGAGTTGTAATGCAATCTGTAAGAAAGGTATTGAAGATGGTTATAAAGGTTTTGTAACGGCAGGTTCAAAGAAAAGCCCACAAGTACAGATTGTTTCCTTTTTAGCTAAGATGTATGGGGTACCTTTTAGAGCACATATCCCAAGTGGTAAGTATGGGTATGAGATTGAGGTAGCAAAGTCAAATGGTGCAGAAATAATACAGCACAAGGCTGGGTATAATAATGTAATCATTGCAAGAGCACGTGAAGATGCTGAAGACTTAGGTTATCTAAATGTTCCATTTGGTATGGAGTGTGAGGAGGCTGTATTTCAGACGGCAACACAGGTAAGTAACTTAAGGGGTATTCCTTTTAAGAGGTTGGTTGTTCCTGTTGGGAGTGGGATGTCATTGTCAGGCATTCTTTGGGGAATGGAGTATTTTGGTCTAAAGCAACCTGTGTTGGGAGTATCTGTTGGTGCAGATTACACTAAAAGGTTAAATACCTACGCACCTAGTTGGTGGAAAGATGAAAGATTTTTAAAAATTGTAAAAAGCAGTTATAATTACCACGATTACTACCCAAATAACAGAGTAGAAGATATTGTAATAGACCCAATTTATGAAGCAAAGTGTTTAGACTTCATAGAAAGGGGAGACCTACTTTGGTGTGTGGGTATTAGAGATGGTATAGATGAGTAAGGAGTAAAGATGATTTATATAAGTAAGGAAAATATGGAGGATATAAGGGAGTCAACTTCAAATTATCCCTTTGACGGAAAACCTTTAGCTTATTTCTTGACTGATATAAGGGGTTTAATTGATGAAATAGATGAAGATGATCCTTTAAGTTATAGGGTAGAGCAAGGGAATAGTGAAGCAATTGAAGAAATGTGGTATTCTTTGCTGGAAGATACTACTAAGGTTAGTTTAGAAACTATTGAAATGGGAGATAAGTTTTATATTAGACTCTTAGAGTTTAGTTTTGATGATGGTAAGGGTGGTAGAAGTTTAATAACAATTGAAGCTTTACCAAGTGGAGCTTATGAGATAAGCTCGAACAAGAAGGGGTACTTAAAAAGAGATCCTTTAATTGTTAAAGGTTGGGATTTAGCTGAAGCTTTGGAATATTAGGAGGATTATATGAAAGTAAAAGATTTTATAATAGAGTCTTTAAAGGACTCTAAAAGAACAGGTAGGTCTTGTAGTCCTTTTGATAATGAATATTTTGCAGAAAATATTGTTTATGCAATTGAACAATATTTTGAAGAACATGGGTCTTTTCCAAGAACACCAACTCAAGATTTAAAGGAGTCTATTTTAGAGTTGTTAAAGGACAATGATATAATTATAAGTGTTACAGGAGATTTAGAAAAGAAAGAAATTTATGAAATAGCTCTTAAAATACCTTTTAATAGAGGCAAGTTTTGGGATATAGTGTTTTATGAAGATAAGTTAAATAGTACTGAAAATTACCCAATATTTAAGACAAAGGTAGATAACAAAGAAATAGCAGGGTATATTGATAATATGAGAGAATGTATGAGGTAAAAATGCAACTAATAGGGTATTATAAAGACAAACTAATCAAGGAAGATTTTAGTTGCTTTTGCAATTTCAATTTTGCGAGGTTGGTGGTTGATATTTTGTATAAGTACTTAGAAATTTCTGAAAAAGATATTAGTAATCTTATTAAAAGGTCAGAAGCTTTAAGATTATTGCTAGATAAGATGATAGATAAAGAAAAAATCTCAATGACATTCAAAATAGAGGAAAGCTATTTAGATAAGATAGTTATAGATTTGTTGGATTTCTTGGGAGATGATTTTTATATTGTCTTTGAATCTAAGAGAGGGTATTATACTGTGATGGTCGATTGTGTTGAGGGGTTGGAGAGTGTACCTTGTGATGTTTTGGAGAAGTGCTTAATATAGAGGGGGTATTATGAAAATAGTATACAATGAGATTGTCGAGGATCATACTGCTAAAATTTTTAGTATATTTAAAGAATATATTTTTAATTATTTGAAATCTTATG
>UMHQ01041027.1_pt1 | contig 130832 bp, 98 predicted proteins | sample 1965531 | NCBI WGS metagenome assembly UMHQ01 (sample SAMEA4836098, study PRJEB28245) | human gut metagenome | biome: gut microbiome; material: fecal sample | place: Denmark | collected 2008 | reverse complement strand
GACCGCAGGGCCAGGGAGGCTATCAGGGAAACCGTGACGGAAGGCCGCAGGGCCAGGGCGGTTATCAGGGAAACCGCGATAATCGCGGAGGCAGACCGCAGGGACCGGGAGGACGTCCGGGAGCAGGAAGAGACGGCGGAGCAAAATCCTTTGACACGCCGATTCAGGCAAAGCCAACGAGCAACAGAGGCAATAAAAACGCATATAAGAACGACAGATTTGATAAGAGAGACAAGGATGACGATGCAAAGAAGCAGCTGGGTAAGGGCGGCAAGTTTAAAGCGCCGATCCAGCCGCCGGTACACGAGGAACCCAAGGTAGAGGTCGTTAAGACAATCGTCCTTCCTGAGATTTTAACAATCAAGGAATTAGCGGAGAAGATGAAGCTTCAGCCTTCAGCAATCGTTAAGAAGCTGTTCCTGCAGGGAAAGATCGTAACCCTGAATCAGGAGATTGATTTTGATCAGGCCGAAGAGATCGCCATGGAATACGAAGTTCTCTGCGAAAAAGAAGTGAAGATAGACGTTATTGAAGAACTCTTAAAAGAGGAAGAGGAGAACGAGGCCGATATGGTCGCCAGACCTCCGGTAGTCTGCGTAATGGGTCACGTAGACCACGGTAAAACCTCTCTTCTTGATGCGATTCGTCAGACCAATGTGACATCCAGAGAAGCCGGCGGCATCACTCAGCATATCGGTGCCTACATGGTGGAAATCAATGGACAGAAGATCACCTTCTTAGACACCCCGGGCCATGAGGCATTTACGGCCATGCGTATGAGGGGCGCACAGTCTACTGATATCGCAATCCTGGTAGTTGCGGCGGACGACGGCGTGATGCCGCAGACCGTAGAGGCGATCAACCATGCGAAGGCGGCAGGCGTAGAGATCATCGTGGCAATCAATAAGATCGATAAGCCGAGTGCCAACATCGACAGAGTAAAACAGGAATTATCCGAATACGAACTGATTCCGGAGGACTGGGGCGGCAGCACGGTATTCGTACCGGTATCCGCGCATACGAAGGAAGGAATTCCGGAGCTTCTGGAAATGATCCTTTTAACCGCAGAGGTGAAGGAACTGAAAGCCAATCCGAACAGAAATGCAAGAGGTTTGATCATCGAGGCAGAGCTTGACAAGGGAAAAGGCCCGGTTGCCACCGTTCTGGTACAGAAGGGCGTTCTCCACGTGGGAGATACCGTCGCTGCCGGTTCCTGCTACGGAAAAGTCCGCGCCATGATGGATGACAAGGGCCGCAGAGTCAAAGAGGCCGGTCCATCCACACCGGTGGAAATTCTTGGACTTAACGATGTTCCAAACGCAGGCGAAGTTCTGGTAGGTACTGTGAACGAGAAGGAAGCGAGAAACTTCGCAGAGACATTTATCTCTGAAGGCAAGAATAAATTACTGGAAGATACAAAAGCTAAGTTATCACTGGATGACTTATTCAGCCAGATCAAGGCCGGCAACATCAAGGAACTGCCGATCATCGTTAAAGCTGACGTACAGGGTTCTGTGGAAGCAGTGAAGCAGAGTCTTGTGAAGCTGTCCAATGAAGAGGTTATGGTAAAAGTAATCCACGGCGGTGTCGGCGCCATCAACGAATCCGACGTATCTCTGGCTTCCGCTTCCAACGCCATCATCATCGGCTTTAACGTAAGACCGGATGTGACGGCGAAGTCCATAGCGGAGCGCGAGAAAGTGGATATGAGACTTTACAAGGTAATCTATCAGGCAATCGAGGATGTGGAAGCGGCCATGAAGGGCATGCTGGATCCAGTATTCGAAGAGCAGATCATCGGCCACGCCATTGTGCGTCAGACCTTCAAGGCTTCCGGCGTTGGTACGATCGCAGGTTCCTACGTCATGGACGGCAAGTTCCAGAGAGGCTGCAGCGTACGTATTACACGTGCCGGAGAGCAGATCTATGAGGGACCGCTGGCATCCTTAAAGAGATTTAAGGACGATGTGAAGGAAGTGGCGACAGGTTACGAGTGCGGTCTTGTATTTGAGAAGTTTAACGACATCCAGGAAGACGACATGATTGAAGCATACGCAATGGTAGAGGTTCCCCGCTAGGTCTTAAGCGGAAGCCGGGGAATCCCGCCGGACGGCGGAGCGGCAAAACGAAAGGAATAACATGCGTAAAAACAGTATAAAGAATACAAGAATCAATATGGAGGTTCAGAGAGAACTGAGCGAGATTATCCGCCTGGAGATCAAGGACCCCAGAATTCACCCCATGACGACGGTGGTTGCCGTCTCGGTGACTCCGGACTTAAAATTCTGCAAGGCATATATCAGTATTTTAGGCGACGAGGAGGCCGGCAAGGCGACCATCGAGGGATTAAAGAGCGCGGAGGGCTATATCCGCCGCGAGCTGGCCAGAAGAGTAAATTTACGGAATACTCCGGAGATCAAATTTATTCTGGACCAGTCCATCGAATATGGGGTAAATATGTCGAAGCTGATTGACGAGGTAACGAAAGATATCAAAGAGTAGGAGGTGTTTCCATGAGCTTTTTTGATACCATGCTTGAGGGTGTTGAGACGATGGCCATCATGGGCCATATTCGCCCCGACGGGGACTGTATCGGATCCTGTCTGGCAGCGTACAATTACCTGGAAGAACATTATCCTGATGTCCGAGTGACCGTCTTTTTAGAGGAACCCTCCATAAAATTCGGTTATTTAAAGAATATCGGCCGTATCTGCAGTGATTTTTCAGTGGAGGCGGAGTTTGATCTCTGCCTCTGCTTAGACTGCAGCGACGTGCTCCGCTTCGGTGAGGCGGTGCGGTACTTAAACAGCGCCAAAAAGAGTGTCTGCGTGGACCATCATGTGACCAATACAGGGTTTGCGGGACAGAATATCGTGGAGGCAGGGGCCAGCTCCACCTGCGAGGTTCTCTTCGGTCTGCTGGATGAAGAGAAGATAAGCAAGGCGGTGGCGGAGTGTATTTACACCGGTATCATCCATGACACCGGTGTGTTTAAATACGACTGTACCTCTGCAAAGACCATGGAAATAGCAGGAAAGATGATGGCGAAGGGAATCGATTTCCCCCATATCATCGACAACAGCTTTTACCGGAAAACGTACATCCAGAATCAGATTCTGGGGCGTGCGCTTTTGGAGAGTATTACGTTCCTGGATGGCCGCTGTATCTTCAGCGTCATTCACAAGAGGGACATGGAGTTCTACGGCGTGACCAGCGCCGATATGGATGGAATTATCGATCAGCTGAGGATTACGGAGGGTGTGGAGTGTGCAATTTTCATGTACGAGACGGCCTGCCGTGAATACAAGGTGAGTCTGCGTTCCACCAACGATCTGGATGTGAGTAAGATCGCCGTGTATTTCGGCGGCGGCGGCCATGTGAAGGCGGCGGGCTGTACGATGGCCGGAAGTGTTCACGATGTCGTCAACAACTTATCCGCACGGATTTCAGCACAAATAAATGGAGATACTTAAAGATGGCAGACGGTATCATCAATGTATACAAGGAAAAAGGCTATACCTCTCATGACGTTGTTGCGAAAATGAGAGGTATTTTAAAACAGAAAAAAATCGGACATACCGGTACGCTGGACCCCAATGCGGAGGGGGTGCTCCCGGTCTGTCTTGGAAACGGCACAAAGCTCTGCGATATGCTGACTGACCGGACGAAGACGTACCGCGCCGTGCTGCTGCTGGGTCTTGAGACCGATACACAGGACACGACAGGGGTGACGCTCGCTGAGTATCCGGTAAGCGTGACGGAGGAAGAGGTGAGAGCGGCAGTCTTAAGCTTTCAGGGCGATTACGAACAGGTACCGCCCATGTACTCCGCGTTGAAGGTGGACGGGAAGAAGCTCTATGAGCTGGCCCGCGCCGGGAAAGAAGTGGAACGGAAGGCGAGGCCGGTGAAGATCCTGGATATCTGCGTGGAGGAGACCGCCCTGCCCCGTGTAACCATGACGGTGTCCTGCACGAAGGGAACCTATATCCGCACACTCTGTTATGATATCGGACGAAAGCTGGGCTGCGGCGGCTGTATGGAATCTCTCTTAAGGACGAGAGTCGGACAGTTTGAATTGAAGGACAGCCTGACGCTATCCGAGATTGAAAGGCAGAGAGACAGCGGCGGACTTGCGGATCACATTCTTTCTGTCGACGCAGTGTTTCAGGATTATCCGGCTCTTACGATGAAAGAAGAGTTTGACAGGCTGGTCCATAACGGCAATGCGTTCCGCCGCAGTCAGGCGGAAGGGGACTTCCCTGTGCAGGGCAGCCCAGTCAGAGTCTACGACAGCCAGGGGCGTTTTATCGGGATCTATGCCATGGACAGAGAGAAACATGTACTGAAGCCTCAGAAGGTTTTTCTGGGAGGAAACAAATGATGGAATATATAACCGAAACAACGGATTTTCAGATTCAGGAGCCCTCAGTCGTGACCATCGGAAAGTTTGACGGACGCCACAGAGGGCATCAGAAGCTGTTAAAGCAGATGCTGGAGGTAAAGGCGGAGCGCGGTCTCAAGACGGCCGTATTTACTTTTGACATGACGCCGGGAAGCCTGGTGGCGGGAAAACAGCAGACAGTCATCACCACCAATTTAGAAAGACGGAATAATCTGGAAAAAATCGGCATAGACTATTTAGTGGAGTATCCGTTTACGGAGGAGACGGCCCATATGGCGCCGGAGGACTTTGTGCGGGACATCCTGGTTTCGCGTATGCACGCCAGGGTCATTGTCGTCGGAACGGACTGCTCTTTTGGCTATAAGGGGGCGGGCAATGCAGACTGCCTCGAGGCGTGGAAGGCGAAGTACGGGTATGAGCTGATCGTCATCCGCAAGGAACGGGACGACAACCGGGATATCAGCAGTACCTATGTGAGGGAAGAGCTGGATGCCGGAAATATCGTGAAGGCGAACGAGCTTCTCGGCGAGCCGTATGCCATCCACGGAACGGTAGTGCATGGAAATCATATCGGGGGAAGCGTCCTGGGATTTCCGACTGCCAATATTCTGCCGCCGCCTGAAAAGCATCTGCCGGCGTTTGGCGTATACGTGTCAAAGGTCTATGTAGAGGGTACTTATTACGGGGGAGTGACGAACATCGGAAGGAAGCCGACGGTGAGCGGAGAATCCCCTGTGGGAGCGGAGACGTTTCTGTATGGTATAGACCAGGATATTTATGGGAAGAATATAGAGGTACAGCTGCTTAGTTTTATACGCCCGGAGAAGAAATTCGACGGACTTGAGCAGCTGAAGGCGCAGATAGGAAGAGACAGGGATTACGCTCTGGCGTATTTGAAGAACCTGTCGGATCAGCAGATTACTCATTTATCATAAACAGATACAGCAAAACAGAATAATAACTTGCGAAGGAATGTGCATAATGACTGACAAAGCATGGAAAATGCTGGGCTTTTGCCTGGCCTGCGGCAGTGCCGTGGTCCTGGGGACAGCAGATGTACAGGCGGCAAAGCCGGAACCTTCCTACACGTCCGGAACCTCTGTTGCGGGATTCGGGACGGCCATGGACAGGCATCTTAAGTCTGTGGAGGAAAAGGGAAGTCAGGCGGCGCCTGCCGCTCTTACGCAGGAAAAAGTGGTGTTTGGAACCTTTCGTGATATTTTTAAGAACCTTGGCGTAGCCATGGTGGAGGATTCCTTAAACATCAGAAAAGAACCAAAGAATGACGCGGAGATTGTTGGAAAGATGGAAAGCCACGCCGGATGCAGCGTGCTGGGGATGGAACATGGCTGGTATAAGATAAGATCGGGCCAGGTGACCGGTTACGTCTCGGGTAAGTATCTCGCCGTGGGACAGGCTGCCAGAGCATCGGCCTATTGTGATATGAAGCTCATGCTCCGTGTAAATACGGATACCCTGAGGGTCCGGAGCGCTCCGGATACGGATTCTGAGATTCTGGGACGGATTCACGAGGGAGAGACGTATGATTACCTTTCCAGAGCGGGAGGCGGCTGGATTAAGATCCGCTACGGGGAACAGGAGGGTTACGCCTGTGTGCCGGGCAATGCGGTGGTGGCCTATACCATACCGGAGGCGGAAAAAACAGAGAATTCCCTTCGCCGGCAGGTGGTGAACTACGCCGTGCGATTCGTCGGCAATCCTTACCGGTGGGGAGGGACAAACCCCAATACGGGAGCAGACTGTTCCGGTTTCGTGCAGTATGTCATGGAACACGCCGCCGGCATTCATTTAGACAGAACCTCCAGGGAACAGTCGGCGGAGGGGATGGCAGTCTCTTCCAAAGCCATGCAGCCGGGTGATTTACTGTTTTATGCCAGCGGCAGCACCATCGATCATGTCGCCATGTACATCGGAGGCGGAAAAATCGTCCATGCGGCCAACCGGAGAAGCGGCATTAAGATATCAGCCTGGAATTACAGGCAGCCGGTGACCATACGGAGAGTGATCCCGTAGCCGGAGAGGACGCAGAGGAGTCGTGGCCATGGCTGGAGGAGGCTTCCATAAATCGGGCAGAAAACGGACAGGAAAAACTGGGTATCAGCTTTTCCTGTCCGTTATTTTGAATTTTTTACTCTTCTGCGGATTCTGTATTTAAATGATGCAATGCCTGGAGCAACTGCTCCTCTGTCCAGCCGGAACACTTTCCCTGATATGGACAGTCAGAGCAATTTTCACTTAGCATACAGGCGGCGTATGCCCTTAAAAGAATCACTGCTTGATCTGTAGTCACGATTCCGTCTGCCCCCATAATTAATCATATTGATAGTATAACCAATATTCGTATTTTATGCGGGCGGCAGGATCACTGAAAAATTTATTTTTCCTGATTCCTTAAAGCAGCTTCGATGAATCCTGAAAATAACGGATGCGGGCGGTTTGGCCTGGATTTAAATTCCGGGTGGGCCTGTGTGGCGACGAACCAGGGATGATCCGGAATCTCAATCATCTCGACGATCCGTCCGTCCGGGGAGATGCCGGACAGCTTCATACCGTGTTCCGTCAAGGCCTGGCGGTAATCGTTGTTGACCTCATAGCGGTGACGGTGACGTTCGTGAATCGTTTCCTGTCCGTACAGCCCATAGGCTTTGGAGGTTTTGTCCAGGATGCAGGGATAAGAACCGAGACGCAGGGTTCCGCCGATATCCTCGACGCCGTTCTGGTCCGGCATCAGATGGATGACCGGGTGGCTGGTGTCAGGATCCAGTTCCGCGGTGTGGGCGTCACGGTAACCAACGACATCGCGGGCAAATTCCACAATGGCCATCTGCATTCCGAGACACAGGCCGAGGAACGGGATTCCATGGGTGCGAGCCCAGCGGATTGCGGAGATTTTCCCTTCAATCCCTCTGCTTCCAAAGCCGCCGGGTACGAGGATGCCGTTGATACCGTCGAAGATTTCGGCGGCGTTCCTGTCGTTTACCGTCTCAGAGTCAACCCAGCGGATCGATACGCTGGCATGGTTTGCTACCCCGCCGTGCTTCAGCGCTTCCACAACGGAGATGTAGGCGTCATGTAAGGAGATGTACTTGCCGACAAGAGCGACCGTTACCTGCTTTTGCGGGTGTTTCCAGCTTTCAATCATGGAGCTCCATTCGGTTAAATCTGGTTCGGGACATGGAATCCGAAGGCTTTCACAGGCAACCTCGGCCAGATGCTCCTGTTCCATTACTAATGGGAGCTCATAGAGCACCTCTACATCCAGATTCTGGAGTACGTGATTTTTCGGAACGTTGCAGAACTGGGCGATCTTGCTGCGGATTCCGTCGTCGAGGGGAAGCTCGGAACGGCAGACTATGATGTCCGGCTGGATTCCCATACCCTGCAAATCCTTGACACTGGCCTGGGTGGGCTTTGTCTTTAATTCTTCGGATACTTTTAAATAAGGGACTAATGTCACGTGGATCAAAATGGCGTTTTCACGGCCTACATCGTGCTGGAACTGACGGATTGCCTCCAAAAACGGCTGGCTCTCGATGTCACCGACGGTGCCGCCGACCTCGATGATGGCGATCTCCATGTCATCCGATTCCTGGGAGCCCTCCTTGCCGGAGCCGTTCTGTCCCATGCCCCATGAGGCTGGTTCGCCATCCGGAAGAGTCCGTTCTCCGCTGCGGTGAAAGCGGCTCTTGATTTCGTCGGTGATGTGGGGGATCACCTGAACCGTGCCTCCGCCGAAGTCTCCGCGGCGTTCCTTTGTCAGAACGGTCCAGTATACCTTTCCGGTGGTGACATTGGAATTTTTTGTCAGATTTTCATCGATAAACCGTTCATAGTGACCTAAATCCAGGTCCGTTTCCACGCCATCCTCCGTGACAAACACCTCACCGTGCTGGACCGGATTCATCGTGCCGGGGTCGATGTTGATGTAGGGATCGAATTTCTGCATGGTGACGTGATAGCCGCGTGCTTTTAACAGGCGGCCAAGGGATGCTGCGGTGATGCCTTTGCCAAGACCGGACACGACGCCACCGGTGACAAATACGTATTTCACTGGCATAAAAATGGTACCTCCTTGAGTGTTTTTGGGGATGTGTCATTCAATAAAAACGATATTATACAACTAATTATTTCAGAAATCCACCGTTTCATGAAAAAACTTTCGATTATTAAGTGTAAAATTTGTCTTAAAATGGCATGGAATGCAGATCTCTTTATAAGGATTTTATAATTCTTTTCTTGATTTATGGAGAGACTGACACTATAATGATATAGAATGGGTATAGAATATCCGGATTGGAGAATTTACACATATGGATAACAACAACAATCAGAATAATAACAGTAAGATGCCAAAGAACGCACAGGTGATTATTGCATGGGTGATTACCTTTTTAATTGCGGTGGCAGGGCTGTCCTATTTGCACAACGCACTCTCCGCCAGAACTACGGAAGAGCTCAGCTATGATACATTTATGAACATGGTGGATGAGAAGCAGGTAGAGGCTGTAAGCGTGGAGGATTCCAGAATTACAATTGAGCCGAAGAAGACCTGGGAAGGCTACATGCCCGGGAAGACATATTATACCGTGCGAATGGATAATGACCTGACTCTGGCGGAGAGACTCCGGGCAGCCGGCGTTGATACGCACAGGATCCGGAAAGACGGAAACTTTATTATCCAGACCATTGTCAGCTATCTGCTGCTGTTTGGCCTGATGGGAATTTTACTTAACTTTATGATGCGCCGTGTCGGCGGAGGCGGCGGTATCATGGGCGTGGGAAAGAGCAACGCCAAGGTATACGTGCAGAAAGAGACCGGAGTTACGTTCCGCGATGTAGCCGGTGAAGACGAGGCAAAGGAGTCGCTGACGGAGATCGTTGACTTCCTCCATAATCCCGGAAAATATACGAAGATCGGCGCCAAGCTGCCGAAGGGAGCCCTGCTTGTGGGCCCTCCCGGTACGGGTAAGACGCTGCTGGCCAAGGCAGTGGCCGGTGAGGCCAAGGTTCCGTTCTATTCGTTATCCGGTTCCGATTTCGTTGAGATGTTCGTCGGTGTCGGCGCTTCCCGTGTGCGTGACTTATTTAAACAGGCACAGGAATCCGCGCCGTGTATCATTTTCATTGACGAGGTGGATGCCATCGGTAAGAGCCGTGATTCCAGATTCGGAGGCGGCAACGATGAGCGGGAACAGACATTAAACCAGCTGCTGTCCGAGATGGATGGATTTGATTCCTCCAAGGGACTTCTGGTTCTGGCCGCGACAAACCGCCCGGAGATCTTAGACCCGGCGCTGCTGCGTCCAGGCCGTTTTGACCGCCGTATTATCGTGGATAAGCCGGATTTAAAAGGCCGTGTGGATATCTTAAAGGTTCATTCCAGAGATGTACTGATGGATGAGAGCGTCGATCTCGACGCGATTGCGCTGGCCACTTCAGGCGCGGTTGGTTCTGACCTTGCCAACATGATCAATGAGGCGGCGATTCTGGCGGTTAAGAGCGGCAGGCAGGCCGTTGCCCAGAAAGACTTGTTTGAAGCGGTCGAAGTCGTGCTTGTGGGGAAAGAGAAGAAAGACAGAATCATGAATAAGGAAGAGCGCCGCATCGTGTCTTACCACGAGGTTGGCCATGCTCTTGTAAGCGCCCTTCAAAAGGATGCGGAGCCGGTTCAGAAGATCACCATCGTTCCGAGAACCATGGGTGCTCTCGGCTATGTAATGCATGTGCCGGAAGAAGAGAAATATTTAAATACGAAAAAAGAGCTTCACGCCATGCTGGTTGGAGCCCTGGCCGGCCGTGCAGCGGAGGAGCTGGTATTTGATACTGTGACCACAGGCGCTGCCAACGATATTGAACAGGCCACCAGAGTGGCCCGCGCCATGATTACTCAGTACGGTATGTCCGATAAGTTCGGTCTGATGGGCTTAGCTACTCAGGAGGATCAGTATTTAACCGGCCGTACTGTTATGAACTGCGGTGACGCCACGGCTGCCGAGGTCGATGCCGAAGTCATGAAGATGTTAAAGGAAGCTTATGAGGAAGCCAAGTCCCTGCTGTCAGAGAACCGTGATGTGATGGATAAGATCGCCGAGTTCCTGATCGAGAAGGAAACCATCACCGGCAAAGAATTCATGAAGATTTTCAGAGAGATGAAGGGGATTCCGGAGCCGGAGGAGAAGGAGAAATCCGACGCCGATAAGATGGATGACGTGGTAAGCCATAAGGATACGTTTGGAGATAAGAACGGCGGAGAGGCAGGAAGCCCGGGGAATGACGGCGGTACGGGGAATTCCGGTACCCTGGAGAATCCGGCGGCCGGTGAGGTATCTGCCGTTTCGGAAGAAAAGAAAGACGCAGGAGACGGATTTGGAGATATGTTCGGGAATCCGGATTTTGGTGAAGTGAAGAGATAAGGAAAGACTGGTAAACCGTCAGAGATGCGGTTTACGGATTAAGAGAGAGCAAACGGATGGCTATCCAGTAAATGGCCAGCCGTGTGCTCTCTTTTTTGGTGAAACAGGAGAATACTCTTATCAGTGAGGAACAGCTTTGCGTTTTCCGGGGGCAGGTGGTAAGATGGAAGGAGGTAAAAATACTTTAAGAATTAATAAGATATTTTAATGTCCGGCCGCGGAAAGCCGGATATACTTAATAATAATTACAGGCGGGAAAGGGCTTTCTGCCACAGAAGGCCGCTGCGCGGACAGGGGGAAGGTATGAAACTGAAGACAAGAGTGAAGCTGACCGTATTTTTTCTGGTAGCTCTGGTGGTGGTCTTGAACACCGGAATCATTACCGCGTATATATCGGGGTCTCTGAAGGAAAATGCAGTCCAGTCTATCCAGTCAGTCAATCAGCAGACCCTGATTACCTTCGACAATCTTCTGGATTCCTTCGGCACCATGTCACAGCTTCCTCTCATGGACCGCGAAATCTATGAGATTCTCAATAAGGATTACGAGAAGGACTATGAGGACAAGGTGAGGCGGTTTTACCTTTACCGCGATATGGATACGATCGATGGAAAACTGTATGCGGAGATGTTTTACAGGAACGAGTATGTGTATTCCGTTACGCTGATCCCTTTTAATACCGATGTCGTCTATTCCAAACAGCGTTTCTGCAAGACGGCCCGCTACGATGATGCCAGCGGGAGAGACTGGTTTCAGACCCTTATTCACACCAATGGCAAGGAGCCGGTGCTGCTGCCTCAGATGAAGGATGACCTTTACCTGGGGGAAGAGCCGATTATCTCTGTGGGGCGGCTGTTGATCAATCACATCACGGATCAGGGGCTGGGAGTGCTGCGGATCGACATAGCGGTGAAGGATTTGGAGAAAATCTGGAACCGGAAGAATTTTGCAAAGGAAAGCGAATTCATCGTTCTTGACGAAAATGACCGGCTGCTTTACAGCTCTCTTCCAGCGGAAAAGCTGGCGAAGCAGGAGTATAAAGACGGAGAACTCTCCGCCCGTGGCGGGGAAAGCATGGTGGGGACCGTCACACTGGATCGTGAAAAGCGGCTGGCTATCCGCACGCAGTCATCCAAATATGGGGTTACCATGATCACGATGGTCCCGGAGCATATTATTTATGCGGATGCCTACCGGACCATTTTCCTGATTGTCATGGCAGGACTTTTTTGCATTGCGCTGGCATTTATCGCTGCCAATGTTCTCACGAAAGGCATAATGAAGCCCATTGCCGAGCTGAACGGGCTGATGAAGGAAGTGCGCGGCGGGAATCTGGAGGTACGGTCCACCGTGGAGGGCGCCGGAGACTTTGAGGAGATCTGCGGATCCTTTAACAGTATGGTGAAGACGACAAAGGAGCTGATCGACAAGATCTACCGGGAGCAGGCGGAAAAGCGGGAGATGGAGTATCAGGCGCTCCAGGCTCAGATTTCTCCTCATTTTACCCTCAACACCCTCAATACCATCAAGTGGCTGGCCTGCCTTCAGGGAAACCGCTCCATAGAAAAAGCGCTGGACTGTCTGGCCAATATTCTGACCTTCGCCGTACGGGAGCGGAGAGAGAAGATTCCCATTTCCCTGGAACTGCGGCAGATGGAGTCCTATATCCAGATTCTGACCCTGCGTTACTGCAACAAATTCGATATTGAGTATGAGGTGGACGAGGGGCTTTACAATAACTGCACGCTGAAATATATGCTTCAGACGATTGTGGAAAACAGCGTGTTTCATGGGTTTGACGAGATGGAGGGGCAGGGACTCATCCGTGTGAAGATATATGAGAGCGGCGGCAGAGTGATCTATGAGATTTGGGATAACGGAAAGGGCATGACGGCGGAACGCATAAGGGCCGTGCTTCAGGGGGAGAAGAAGGCGGAGAGCGGAGTCAATCATATCGGGATTTACAATATTGACAGAAGGATCAAGCTGATTTTCGGAGAGGAATACGGGATTTCCATCGAGAGCGAATATGGAACGTATACGCTGGTTAAGATTGAGATTCCGAGGGAAGTGTATCAGGAAGAAAACGGGGGGAAAGACAATGACCAGTATACTGATTGTAGATGATGAGCATTTTGTCCGGATGGGGATCCGATCGTCTCTGGACTGGGAGAAGTACGGATATGTGGTGGCCGGAGAGGCTGAAAATGGGATCGAGGCGCTGGAAAAGATCAGGAGCCTGAATCCGGATATTGTCTTTCTGGATATTACCATGCCGGAAAAAAACGGACTGGATACGCTTTCAGAGGCGAGGCAGGAGGGATACCGCGGGTATATCGCCATGCTGACCTGTCATGAGGATTTCCGGCTGATTCAGAAGGCCATGCGAATCGGGGCGGATGATTATGTGCTTAAGAATGAGATGACCGGAGAGCGGATGCTTGAATATCTGGAAAAAATACCGAAGGAACGGAAGCATGAGGGAGCCGATTTGGAGGAGGCGCTGGAAAAGGCAAAGGAACAGGCATTTTTTAAACTAAATTTTCTGAATAATCTTTTGAAAATCGGCGGGATCGATAAAAGCCAGTTTCTTCAGGTACATAAGCGTTATGGAATCCGGATCAAGTGTGATGGAATCTACATGATTCTGTTTGAGATCAAACGATTTGAAGCGGTGAAGATGCGCTACCAGAATCAGGATTCCCGGATTCTTCTTAACAGTGTGGATAATCTGGTCGGGGAAAGCTTAAAAGGATATCCGGAGCATGAAAACTTCTGGATCGGGGATTCTTACGTGGTTCTTCTCACATTTTCCCATGAACCGAGCCAGATGAAGACAGAGAATGAGGTGCGGGGAATCGTAAACCGGATCTGTTTTCAGATGGAGAACTTCCTGGATCTGGACCTGGCGGTGGCGGTGAACCGGGGGCATGGGGATATCGGCGAGATTAACCGTCTGTTTGAGGAGACACAGCTGATATTAAGCCAGTCATTTTTTCAGCCGGATAAGAGCCAGTTCTGGTTTCAGGATCAGTGGAAGACGGCGGAGGCGTGTGAGCTGGAGGCCCGCCTGGAAGCTGCCGGAGGGGAGGGAGATTTACTCTCTGTTGTGAAAGAGTATGTGGTGTCCTGCAGGAAGGAACGGCTGTTAATAGACAGGGAGCGGTTTGGTTATCTGTTAAGCAGCGCGGTCAGCATTCGGGAGCGGGAATATAAACTGGACTCCCGGTTCCATTTTGAAGAGTGTGAATCCATTGCAATGGTGTATAACAAGCTGGAGGAGCTGGATGGGGAGATTGAGACGGCAAAAAACGCCGGCTCCCACAGCCATCTGATTCATCAGGCCATCGATCTGGTAACGGAGAACTTATCCAGGGAGATCATGCTGGAGGGGGTGGCGGAGAAGCTGGGCGTCAGTCCCAGTTATTTCAGCCGGGTGTTTTCGAAGGAGATGAACCAGACCTTCTCTTCCTATATCATCGGGAAAAGAATCGAGAAGGCGAAGAATCTGATTCTTACGACTAATTTGAAGTTTTACGAGATTGCGGAGATGTGCGGCTTTCATTCCCCGGTCCATTTCAATAATATGTTCAAAAAAGTCTGCGGCATGACGCCCAACCAGTTTCGGAACGACCGTGAGGTAAAGAAAGTTTAAGATATGTAAAAATCCGGAGCAGGCCTTAAAAATGGCGGAAGCATCAGAAGAAAAAGTGGTAAAGCAAGCTTAAGAATCGACAAGATCCAGTAATGAGAATCAGGCTCCGGTGAGGTAAAATAAGCGTATCAAATGCAAGGAGGAAGATTCAGATGAATAGAAGAGGTTTTAAGACGGCTGTTGGTGTGGGACTGTCAGTCATGCTTGCGGCGTCAGCCATGAGCGGATGTTCCAAAGCCGGTAATGAGGACGCGGTAAAGACAGAGGCAGCAAAGGCAGAGGATACAAAATCGGCGGGTGAAAGCAGCCAGGCAGAGTCCGGCAGTGAAGACGGCAAAGGAATTACGCTGACAGTCGGATTCTGGGGATCATCAGGAGAGGACAAGGCAGTACAGGCTGCGGCGGAGGGAATTAAGGAGGCGGTTCCCGGAGTTGCGGAAATTAAGATGGAGCAGTATCCGGGCGCCGATGATTTTTATCAGAAGCTGCCGGGACAGATTGCGGCAGGCACGGCGCCGGATCTGATTATCGCCACCAATGAACAGCATCTGAAGCTTATCGTGGACGGGCTGCTGCTTCCGCTGGATCAGTACGGATTTGACTTGAGCAGCTATGCCCAGAACGCGGTGGAGGCATGGAGCTACGAGGATAAGCAGTATGCCATCCCGATTACCTCTACGGCCGCGACATTTGCGGTGAATGACGATCTGTGGAAGGCAGCGGGGCTTGAGGAATATCCTGAGACATGGGAAGAGGTGTATGACGCGGCCAAAGTCCTGACAAAGGACGGTGTGACCGGACTCTGCCTCGATATCGGAAATATCTTCCATCCGACACAGTACATGAACTCCTTCGGCGGCGGCTGGAAGGACGGAAAAGCCATCAACTCTTCCGAGAATGTGGCAGCCCTGGAATATATCTTTAAAATGTTTGATGAAGGCCTGGCTGTAACCGCCAAGGATGCGGGAATGACATGGGATGGCGAGGTGTTTGCCGGCGAGAAGTGCGCCATGTCCACAGGCGGTCCATGGTATGTGGGAATGATGGCGGAATCCGCTCCGGATGTGAACTATTCCTTTATCCCGATGCCCGGCGGCAATGGAAATTCCGGCGTAACGCTTCACTCCTACGGCATTGCCGTGGTGAAGGATGCCGAGAACGCGGAGCTGGCTGCGAAAGCCGCTTACTACTTATCCAGAGAGGAAGCGCAGATCGCCAGAGCGGAGATTACGGGAGACCGTCCCTCCATCGAATCCGCCCTTGTCTCCTTCCGTGAGAAGAACCCGGCTCTTGCCGTTATTGATGAGTACATCGGCCAGGCAACCGGTTTCGGGTATCCGGCGGATCAGGAATTCAAAACCGATTTTTCCACGGCGTTAGAGTCTCATGTGTACGCGGGAGATACGACCACAGCCCAGGAGATTTTAGATACGCTGGCTGAAAAATACGGAAATCAGTAAAAACAGGATGAGAGTACTGCATGGTGTGCGGTGAAACCGTGCGGTACTCTATATTTATACCCTTTTTTAGGAAAAGAGGCGCGATTGTGAGTAAGAAAACAGAAAAACGGAGGGAAAAAATCCCCCGGAATGAAATGATTACCGGCTGGCTGTTCATGCTGCCGGCGGCGGTGTGCTGGATTCTCTGGTTTGTAGTTCCGTTTGTACAGTCCGTGTATATCAGCTTTTTTGATTATTCATATACGAAACCCGACGAAAAGGCATTTATCGGCATTCAAAACTACCTGCAGATGTTTCAGGACCCCAAGTTCTTTTTATCTTTGAAAAATACGATTTTATTCGTGGCTGTCACGGTGCCGGTTATGACTGTGTTTTCGCTGCTTCTGGCCGTGATCTTAAATCAGAAATTTCGGGCGAGAGGGGCGTTTCGGACGATTTATTTTGTCCCCTACACGCTGGCTCCCGTGGCGGTGGCGACCGTCTTTATGTACCTTTTTGTGAAGGACGGAGCGGTGACCTCTGCGCTCGCCGGGCTGGGGTTTAAAAATACGACCTGGTATGCGGATGTTAAATACGCCATGCCCTTTATCGGAACCATGTTTATCTGGCAGCAGGTGGGATTTTATATGATCTATTACCTGTCCGGCCTTCAGACCATATCGAATCAGGTGTATGAGGCGGCGGCCATTGACGGCGCGGATGGCTGGAAGCAGTTCCGCTACGTTACCTTTCCCCTGCTGAAGCCGACGACGTATCTGGTCGTTACATACAGTATCATTCAGGCGTTCCAGATTTTCGACCAGATCTCAGCGGTGACCAGCGCAAGCGGCGGTCTGGGGTCTCCGGCGGGAGCGACCAATACACTTTTGACGTACTTCTATCTCAATTCTTTTAAGTACTATAAGGTGGGATACGGAAGCGCCATCGCGGTCGTACTGTTTCTGTTAATTTTAATGGTATCGCTGGTTCAGAAGAAGCTGACCGGCGGCGATGCCATGGAATAGGGGGGAGATTTGGTGAAATATTTAAAGAAAGCTGCCTTTTACATTCTGCTGGTTCTTCTGGCGCTGGTTTTTATCTGTCCCCTGATGTATGCGCTCTATAATTCCCTGCTGCCTCTGGATAAGGTCAATACGCTGGTGCCGCCTTCGGAGTTCACTCTGGATAATTACGTGGAGCTTTTCGTCAACCGCCCCATTTTTACATGGTTTATCAATACTCTCGTGGTGGCAGGTGTGACCCTTTTGAGCCAGCTTACGACGGCGCTCCTGGCGGGATACGCTTTGGCGAAGCTGCGTTTTCCGGGAAGAGGAATCGCGTTTAACTGTGTGCTGGTAACGCTGATGATTCCGTTTCAGGTGCTGCTTACCCCGCTTTATATTATGGTGGCAAAGCTGGGATGGCATGACAGGCTGATCGGCCTGATTATTCCCTTTATGCTCAATTCGCTCTATGTATTTATGGCAAGGCAGTTTTTCGTTACACTGCCCGACGACTTGATAGAGGCGGCCAGAATTGACGGGCTGGGACACGGGAGAATCTTCTTTTCGATTGGACTTCCGCTTTCCAAACCGGTGATCACGACGATCACCATATTTAACTTTACACAGTCCTGGAACGCGTACTTAGTGCCGTCCACGTTTGTCAGCAGTCAGGAGAAGTATACGCTGGTCGTAGGGCTCAATACATTAAAGGACACATTTTTCAACCGTTTGAATCTGACCATGGCGGGGGTTGTGGTGATCTCACTTCCCGTGCTGATCCTGTTTCTCGTTCTGCAGAAGCAGTTTATTCAGGGGATCGCTTCAGACGGAATTAAGGGATAGGTGAACGATGAGATACGAAGCATGGTCGATTGTGAATGAGGAAATGGATCAGGCAAAGCGGCAGAGCCGGGATGCGCTGTTTACCATTGGCAACGGGTACTTTGGTATCCGTGGATTTTTTGAAGAGGATGGCAGGGGGATCTCTGCCCTGGGAGGAATCTATTCGGCGGGAGTCTTTGGGAAAGGAAGCTATGGGGCCTGGGAAGGGGACAGCCGGGAGCTGTGTAATCTGCCAAATGCACTGCGGACCAGGATTAAGATAAACGGCCGGCCGGCAGAGGGGCCGGGGGAAAACGGTCTGCAGGAAAACGGGGAGGCGGGCTTCTTTCAGAAACTCGATATGAAGCAGGGGATTTATGAGAGAAGGTATCCTTACACGGAGGAAGGTGCAAAAGCTGCTCTCGCCTTCCGGCGCTTCGCAGTCATGGATGAACGATGGAAAAACGTGATTGGCCAGGAAATCGAGATCCGGGCGGAGGAAGATGGGCTGGAGCTGGAGGTGGAAGCTGCGATCGACGGGCGGGTGACAAATTTAAATCTGGAAAGCTGTGAGCCGCTGCCGGTCCAGCCGGGGAGAAATCACATCACCAGATGGGAGACCGGGGAACAGAGCCTGCATGTCATGCTGGATTATAAGGAGACGGAAATCCATATGTGTCAGAAGGCCAGGGCGTTTGCGGCCGGGAGAGAGCTTACGGGAAGTCTTACCAACGGGGAGGCGGAGGCGGGAATCCTGTTTCAATGCCGCCTGGAAAAGGGAGAGAGCTTCCGTCTGGAAAAAATGATCCGTGTGACGACGGGGAAGGAGAGCTGCCCGCAGGCCGAACTGCCCGGTTATCATGAGGCGGAGGAGGCTCACAGAGAGGCGTGGGCGAAGAAATGGATTCTGTCAGACATAAGGGTTGGCCAGGCGGAGAATCCCGATGCCTTAAAGGACCAGGCGGTTCTTCGCTATAATCTGTTCCAGCTGATGGCTGTCTGTCCGGAACATACGGACCGTTTAAGCATCGGAGCGCGCGGCTTAAGCGGAGAGATGTATGAGGGCTGTGTCTTCTGGGATAATGAGATCTTCAAGCTTCCGTTTTTTATCTATACCAATCCGGGAGCGGCGGCGGGGCTGCTTAAGTTCCGCTATCATACGCTTGACGCGGCCAGGCGCCATGCAGGGCGCAACTGGTTTGACGGGGCCATGTATCCCTGGCAGGCCAGTGAGGAGGGTGTGGAGCAGACTCCATACAACGTGGGGGCGTTTTATGCCGTTCATATCGTTTCAGATATTGCACACGCGGTTCTGGAGTACGGCCGGGTGACGGGAGACCGGGAATTCTACGAGCGGTATGGAATGGAGATTCTGATCGAGACGGCCCGTTTTTTCGCCAGCAGATGCGATTGGAACGGGGAAGAAGGCGTTTATGAGATCCGGGCGGTCCGCGGACCGAATGAGTACGACGTCTATGTGAATAACAACGCTTACACCAATTTATCGGCTGCTGAAAATCTGATGGCTGCTTACCGGGCGGTAAGGGAACGGGAGGAGGAGGCTGAAAAGCGATTTTTCATCAGGCCGGGAGAGGCGGAGCAGTGGAAGAAAATCGCCGAAGGGCTGAAACTTCCATACTGTAAAGAACGGGATCTCTATGAAGAGGATGATGCGTATTTCAAACGACGGGAGCTGGATATGAAGCGGGCGAAGCCCACCGGAAAGAGAATCATTGATTCGACACTTCCATATGAGGCGCTGCCGCTCTATCAGGTGACGAAGCAGGCGGATGTGGTGCTGATGATGGCCATGTATCCATCCAGATTTACGAATAAGCAGAAGCGGACGGCCTATGATTTCTATGAGCCGAGAACGGCACACGACAGTTCTTTAAGCTATGCGCCCCACAGTATTCTGGCGGCGCAGATTGGAAGGACAGATGAGGCTTACCGGTATTTTTGCCGTTCGGCATGTCTGGACATCGAGGATACGCAGTTAAATACGGTCAGCGGGCTTCATTTTGCAAATTTTGGAGGTACATGGCAGGCGGTTTACTTCGGGTTCGCAGGCGTCCGCTTCGAGAATGGCGCTCTGATGATCAACCCGCATCTGCCGGTGCAGTGGAGCGGTTTGGAGATTGCCGGTTCCTTCGGGGGCGTGACGGCTCGCATTGAGATTACCGGAACCCGGGTGACGGTGAAGCGGATCGGGGCAGAAAGCAGGAAAACAGACGGCGGCGGGAAGGAACGGCCGGGAGGCCAGGGTACGGCCGGTGCCGGACTGAACGTGTGGGTTGAAGGAAAACACGCGGTTCTTGAAGAGGATCAGGATATGATAACGGTGGAACGAGGAGGAGAAAGCCATGTGGCCGCAGGCTGTAATCTTTGATTTAGACGGGGTCCTGACTGATACGGCTGCATGCCACTATGAGGCGTGGAAGCAGATGGCACAACGGGAAAACCTGTATTTTGACCGGTCCATGAACCAGCAGCTGAAAGGCGTCAGCCGGATGCACTCTCTGGAAATCATCCTTCGGGAAAATGGAAGGGAAGGAACTTATACTCCGGATAAGATGGCCTTTCTGGCCGGCTGGAAGAATGAAGCGTATCAAAGACTTCTGAAAGATTTGACCCGCCAGGATATCCTGCCGGGAATAGCTGCATTTTTAGATCAGCTTCAGAATGCGGGAATTAAGATGGCGGTGGCATCTGCCAGTGAGAATGCGGATACGGTGCTGGAGCGTCTCGAAATACGGAACAGGTTTGACTATGTGGCGAGGGCAAAGGAAATAAAGAGGGGAAAGCCTGATCCGGAGATATTTCTTACATGCGCCGGACATCTGGGGATTTTGCCAAAACAGTGTGTGGGAATCGAGGATGCCCAGGCAGGGATCGAAGCAATTAAGGCGGGGAGAATGTTCGCGGTGGGGATCGGAGTGGAGGTCCGGACGGTACGGCCGGATCTGGAGCTTACGTCGACCGCAGAGCTGACACTGGAACGAATTGTAAGAGGAGGAAGAGATGAATAGGAAAACGTATTGGAAAGGGCTGGTTTTGGGGGCGGCAGCTATGGTATTATCATGCGGAACGCCGGGGCTGGCCAGCCGGGCGGCGGACACGGTAACGTTAACCGGGGATAAAATGAATGTGGAAATGGATATGGGATTTCCCCGGGTGATTGAATACAAATGGAACGATGGAGACAAGGTATTCTACGGACAGCCGAGAGAACTGACGAAGGTAAGGATCAACGGAATCGACTATGAACCGGCTGTCACCGGAAGGCCGGATCAGAGCGGAAAGACCATGGAATATGAACTGGATTTTTCCGGGACGGAGCTTGACGGCGTCACCATAACCATGGCATTTACGCTTGACGGAAGTGTTCTTACGATGGAAGCGACGGAAATCAGCGATCCGCAGGAAAAAGTCAGGTATTTAGAATTCCCGGATCAGGGGCTGCTCTCGGTCCGCGGCGATCAGGCGGGGGGAGAGGTAGTCTATAATGACAATTTCGTCAATGGAGACCATTTTTATAAGGCGTCGGAAAAACCGGCGGATGCATCGAGGAAAAAGGTAGGACACGTGTTTTTTAACACGGAGGAGCTGGCGGCAACGCTGGAATCCGATATGACCTGCCAGTATAATTATCTGCAGACCAGGGATCTGGGCGGAGTGAAGGAGACGTCGGTTTCCAACATTGATTTCATGTACCGCGGCCCGGACGGTTCTGTCACGAATCTGCCCTGGTGTAAAATCACCATTACAGACGACTGCAACGGAGACGGTGTGGTAAACTGGCAGGACGGCGCCGTCGCTTACCGGAAGATCATGGATCCCATGATTGGAGAAAATCTGGGACGGCAGACCATAGCGGTCAATATCCTGTTAAATTACTGGGGCCGACTGCCGTGGACATGGGAGAACGGGCTTGACTATGTGAAGCGCCAGGCACTGGCCACGGATTCATTTCCACAGATTATGCTGGTAAAAGGCTCTCACCGCCAGTATGGTGATGGGTGGCCATCCTATGGGGATACCAACCCCATGCTGGGTGGAAATGATCAGTTCCGCTGGCTTATCGAGGAGGCGGCAAAGTATAATATTACCGTGGGAAGCCACACAAATTCCGTGGAGGCGTATCCGGAATCCCCGTTCTATGAGGAGACTCCGAAATATAACGGAGGTGTGTGGGACTTCGTAGACCGCGGCGGCACTGCGGTGGATGATATCGAATATTGGGAGAGCGGCCTGCTGGACAGCCGCTACGAGGCGCATAAAAATGAATTCCCTGATATGAAATTCCAGTATCTGGATGTATCCGCGGCGAGATGGGACAGAAAAGAAGACAGGTGGACGACCTATAAGACGCTGCAGAAATTCAAAGAGATGGACTGGACGTATTTCACGGAGATGTATAAGGGCTATGTGGAATATACGCTCAATGACACCACTACCGCGGCCTTAAGCCCCAAGTACGTTACCTGGTGCCATACGTATTATTACGGGGAAGAGAACGGCGGAGGCAATCACGGAAATTCCGATATTCGCCGTTTTATCATCAATGACCAGGCGATCTATGAGGCCGGGACGGATTACTCCCAGGAGGTACTGGGGCCCGGGTATCAGAAGACATACGGATTTTTGGGCTGGTCGGAATCTCAGAAAACGGTGGACGGCATGGTGGCAGAATTCTGGCAGCACACCCTGGCTGATAAGTATTTAAAGAATTTCCCCCTTCTGTCCATTCGGGAAGCAGCGGACGGCGTCGGCAGAACCGCTGAATTTGAGGGCGGAGTAAAATCTGAGTTTGACGGTTCCAGGCGGACGATATCCAGAAATGGAATCGTGTTTGCAGAGCTCAATGACAGCAGGCAGGATATTTTTATGCCATGGGATCCGGAACAGGAAGAAAAAATCTATACATACCGGAGTACGGGCGGAAGCCGTCAGTGGGAACTGCCGGATAGCTGGAAGGGATTAAGCAGTCTCTGGCTGTACCGCATGGACGAAACCAATGGAAAAGTATTGGTGAAAGAGGTTCCGGTTACAGAAGGCAGGGTGACCATTGAGTATGAGGCGGGCTGCGGCTACGTCCTTTACAGAGAAGCCGTATCAGAGAAGGAAGTGGTATGGGGAGACGGCCTGCCGGTTAAGGATAGCAATTTTAACAGCGGCAGTTTCCGGTATTGGGTTCCCGAGAACTCATCACAGGCGGAGATCCGCAAGGATGACGGCAGCAGCAACTATTATCTGGCAGTGGCTGGAGAAAGCAGAGTAACACAGCACATTACCGGTCTGGAGCAGGGCCGCGGTTACGTGGTTTCCGCTATGGTGAAAACGAGCGGAAAACGGCCAGGAATGCTGGAAATCGACTGCGGAGGCGTCAAAAAGAGCCAGTATTCCGCCGATTACGATACGAAGACGGTTATGGGAAATGCGTTTGACAACTGGAGCCAGATCCGTGTCTATTTTACGGCTGACAGCGGGGAAGCTGACGTTTCTCTGGCCGGTTTGAGCGGAAGCGGAGCAGTTTACTTTGATGATATCCGTATCTATGAGGAGGAAGATCCTAATGGAGCGGAAGGCCACGAGTATTTTGAAAATTTCGAGACCAGTCATTCCATGGGACCGTTTGTCCATGAAAATGGGGAGATGGCAAGACTTGCGTATTCAAATAACGGTGTCAATGAAGCCGTAACTCTGGAGGGCTCCATGAGCCTCTTAATGGGAGGCCGGAATGCCAGCAAAATCAAGACACAGCCGGGAACCTTAAGGTTTAAGCCCGACACGGGATACGATCTTTCTTTCCTTTACAAGTCCAGCTGCGGGCCGGCCAATGGCTGGAAGTATACGATACTTTCCGAGAGTACGGGAGAAGTGCTGGTCAACCGGTATTTAAAAGGTTATGAGGGACAGGTGAAGGAGGAGAAAATCTCGTTCCGAACAGGAGCTGCCGATGATTATATCCTGATCTTTGAAAATAAGTTTGCGATTACGGGAAATCAGGCAGATGTGACCTTTGACAACCTGACTCTGGATCTCAATGATTCTGTCACGGAAAATCCGCCTCTTGACCCGGACAGGAAAGAGGAGGAACGGGTCTTTGCGGAGGCAGAGAGCTGTAAGTTAAGCGGGACGGCAAAAATCGTGTCAGACAGTAAGGCGTCAGGAAAGAAGGCTGTTCTGTTTGAGGGAGAAGAGGCGTCTCTGGAAGCAGAATATATGAACGGCGGAAACCGCCTGACCGTCTGCTATAAGAATCCGGGAGAGAGGAGCCAGAGCCTCACACTGACCCTCAATGGCCAGGAGATTCAGACCATTGATTTTGAGCCGTGCGATGAGTATAAAACTCTGGAAGCGGAGACCGAGATTCCAAATGCGGGGACTATTCTCCTGGAAGGAAACGGTGTTGACGGGCTGTATCTCGACTATCTGTCAATTACACCCTGTTACGAGGCGGAAGCAGCGGAACGAAGTGGTTATACGGGGACAATCAGTGATGAGGGTGCCTCAGGCGGAAGCTTTGTCTGGATCAATGATTCGGGAAATCAGAATTCCGGACTGACTTTCAATATTAAGAGTGATGCCACTCATATCACGATCTGCCATGCCAATGAGAAGCAGACGAACCGCTATCTGGATATTTACGTAAATGGAAAACCGGTCATGGAAGGCGTTGTATTTGAACCGACAGGCGACCGTTTTACATTTGCGGAGGTGGAACTGCAGATTGCGCTGAAGAAGGGAGACCGGCTGTCCTTAAGAGCCCCGGCGGGAGAATCCGAAGTCGCCATGATTGATTACGTATCTACAAGAATTGATGCAGACATGATATTAAGCGGTATCACCATCGAACCGGAGACGCTGCAGTTTGTCGGGCAGGCGAAGGAAGTGCTGGAAGCAGTGATGGAACCGGAGCATGCAGCAGCAGGTGATCTCGTGTGGAGCAGCAGGGATGAAAAGGTAGCGCGCGTGGAAGACGGCGTGGTGATCCCAACCGGAATCGGAACGACCACGGTCAGGGTGACAGCCGGGGACAGCGATATCAGCGATACGTGCAGAGTCACGGTGTCAGCTTTGCCGGCGGAACTTGAATTCCAGGCGGAAGACGGGGAGGCTGGTATCAACGGATACGTGGCAGGAACTACGAAGAGTGCGGCAGGTGAGACGCTGATATGGCTTAATTCCAAAAACTGGAGTACCGGCGAAACGCAGGAAGCTTACTGGTCCTATACGGTGGAGCACGACGCGGACGGACTGATTCTGCGCTATGCCAACCAGCTTTCTAAAGAACGCTGCCTGAACATCAGCGTCAACGGTGAAATTGTCGTGGAAAACATGATGTTTGGAAACACGGGAGACGGTATCGTCTGTGCGGAACGGCCGGTTGCCCTGGAACTGAAGGAGGGCGATGAGCTTCGGTTTGAGGCTCCTTTAGGAGAATCGGATGTGGTCATGATTGACAGCTTCCGTCTGGTTGTCGCCATGGATAAGGAAGAACTGGTAAAACTGGAGGAAGAGGCGTCTTCCCTGAAAACAGAGGGCTGTACGGAGGAGAGCCGAAAGGCCTTTGAGAAAGCCATGGAAGAGGCCAGAAACGTATTAGAGTCGAAAAAGATTGACGCAGACGTGGAGGGAGCCGCAGAGAGACTTAAGGAGGCCATGGAAGGTCTTAAGAAAGAACCGGATTTCTCGGAGACGGGAAAGATCATCTCCTTCATCCGTGAACTGCTGGAACAGATCAATTCTCCGGACAGCGGTCTCGCAGAGGATGAAGAGGCAGCCAGAAGAGAAGTGAAAAAGGCAGTTGCAGCGGTGGCTACCGCTTCCAATGCGGAACTGGTCTCTAAGGGATTCCTGGAGGTAGAGGAGGAGCTGGAAGAACGGTATCAGGAGTATTTTGAACATGTCCTGGATACGGAAGCAGAGATGCCTGAAGCTCTGGAGGGCGTGATGGACACTTCCATGAGTGTGGTGGGAGCCGCGCTGAGCGTTCCATCGAAGACTGCAAGTCCTTCCAACGCGGTGCTTCAGTGGAAGAAGTCTTCCGCAGCCATTCCGGACACCGTAACGGTAAATGGAAAAACTGTGAAGCTGGATAAAAAGAACGCGGTTGTAACGGAAGCTGCATTACAGATCAGAACGGAAGAGGGAAAACGAATTAAAAACTCTGCGGCGCCGCTGGCCCCTGTCATGATAACCATGGCACTGCCCCAGGGACTGGACGCGGAGCGGGAAATATACGTTCTGTACTGGAAAAACGGTTCCCCGAAAGTTTTGGAGACAGAACTTGAGGATGAAATGCTGACCGTGGTGCTGACGGATATGGGACATCTGGCGTTTGTGAATGAAGTGGCGGATGAAGACGAAGACGGAAGTGGAGACGAAGGTGGAAGCGGAGATGAAGGTGGAAGCGGAGACGAAGGCGGAAGCGGAGATGAAGGCGGAAGCGGAAACGAAGGCGGAAGCGGAGATGAAGGTGGAAGCGGAGATGAAGGCGGAAGCGGAGATGAAGGCGATACCGGAGACGGAGGCGGCTCCGGCAGCCACGGCGGAAGTACGGGAGGTTCCGGCAGTGGAAGCGGCTCCTCCAGAAAAGTAGTCAGGGCATCAGAGAATACAATCTACGGCCAGTGGAAACAGGATCAGTACGGCTGGTGGTTCTCCCAATATTCGGGCGGATATGCCAGAAACCAGTGGGGAAAGATTAACGGCCAATGGTACTATTTTAACGATAACGGCTATATGGAGACTGGCTGGATTTTCTTAAATGACAGCTGGTATCTGCTGGGCAGTTCGGGAGCCATGGTGAGCGAAGCATGGTTCCTGGATAACGGCAGCTGGTATTATTTGAAGGAAGACGGCAGTATGCTGGCCAATCAGTGGCAGTATTATAAGGACAGCTGGTATTACTTTGATCAGACGGGAAGTATGGTAAAAGATGGGATCACTTATCAGGGAAAAGACTATCGGTTTGATGAGAATGGTAAGTGTGTAAATCCATAAAAGGGGTTTCGACAGTAGTTTGTAAGATGTAAGGATAGAGATGGCAGGCAGGATGTACGCATAAAGCGTATGGTCCTGCCTGTTGTGACGCCTTGGCTTAAGGCGCATTGATCACGAAAACGTAAAATGCCCCACAACACCAATCACAGTCCCTAAAACAACGGACATGACAATCATCGGAGGCGCGGAAGTTTTATCGTCCTTTGCCGCAAGTATGACAACCGGAATGGCAAGCGCCAGATTGATCACACCGCCCTTAAGCCACCATGCCATACCGAAGAGCTCCGTGTTAAATATGATAAACGGAGCGATAAGATAATGGACAAACGCGGATATCTCCGAATATTTGTCGAGTTTCATTTTGATCATGGGCAGTACGTCAATTACTCCGGCCGCAATGCCGATCAGCAGAGTCAGTAAAAGTTCTTTCAATTTTAATCCCTCTTCCTTTATTTTGATTATTTATGCTGTTTCAAATTCACCTCCTGTAAAGTTAGACAACAGAGATGTACGTGTGTGACAGGAAAATAAAATATTTTACAGGGTTGCGTCCCATAGAGAATAAAGAGTATACTTAGTAAAATACATCGAAGTAAAAATATGATACGGAGGTTCTATGTACAGTCAATTTATCAATTATTTAAAGGAAAAACCGGCTCTCTACGCGCCAAGCTCGGCCCCGTTCTGGGATGATGAACATATTTCGAAGCATATGCTGAAGGCTCACCTCGACCCGGAGCTGGATGCGGCTTCCAGGCGCCATGGCTTCATCGAACAGTCGGCGGAATGGATCGCACAGTATTGTAATGTCAGGCCCGGAATGAGACTGCTGGATTTGGGGTGTGGTCCCGGGCTCTACGCAGAAAAATTCAGCAGGCTGGGCTTTTCCGTTACGGGCCTCGATTTTTCCAGGCGCTCCATCAAGTACGCCATGGAACATGCGGAAGCGGAGAAGCTTCCTGTCGAATATGAAAACCGGAACTATCTGGATATGGATTACCAGGACGTTTTTGATGCGGCTGTTCTTATTTACTGTGATTTTGGCGTGCTTCCTCCGGAGAACAGAAAGGTACTACTGCAAAAAATATATAAAGCCTTAAAGAATAATGGAATATTCATTGTGGATGGAGATTCCATGAAATATGGTACGAAATTGAAAGAAATGAAATCCGTGGAGTATCTGGATCAGGGCTTTTGGTCGGGAGAACCCCATGTATGTATTCAGCGCAATTATCAGTATCCGGAAACGAATAATTACGTCGAACAGTACGTGATCGTTACGGACGATGCATGTCAGTGTTATAATAACTGGAATCAGCTTTTTACCGCGGAGTCACTGGAGAGAGAACTGCGGGAAGCCGGCTTTGAAACGGTTGCGTTTTTTGACGATGTGTGTGGAAGGCCGTTCACAGGGGAATCGGATACGATCTGCGCAGTATCGGCAAAACGCTTGTAAAAAGAAAGCACAGAAGAACCATTTAAGCTTTGGTTCCCTGTGCTTTTTCCATTTTATTGTCTGTATACGGAGAGGTTTTTCCAGGCCGGTCAGCTCCGGGACGGCATCCCATAACCTTTTTATATGCCCGGTAAAAGGTGGAGTAGTCTCCGAATCCTGTCTCATTGGCCGCATCGGAGGCCGTAAAACCATTGAGCATCAGCTGCCTGGCCATGACGACGCGCTTGTAGATTAAGTAATCCATGACAGTGGTGCCGGTGGCCTTTTTGAATGCGCGGTTCATATAGTATTTGCTTATGAAAAAGCGGCTGGATAAGTCGTCGAGAGTGACCGGCTCTGTTAAGTGTTCATTTAAATAACGGATCATGTCTGTAATTGTGCCGGAGGCGCTGCTGTCAGGTGTAGAGGGACGCAGAGTCTGGCACATCAGGGAAATTTCGGCCAGGAGCGCTTCTAAAAACATGGCATAGTAGGAACTGCTTAAGGCATCGGGCTGTTTTTGAGACCAGATGAGGTGCTCAAAATAGGCATAGAGCCCATAGTCCTCTGTCTTTTCGTAAAACACCTCGCCGGGCCCGCTCTTCTTATTTCCCGGAAATGACGACAGCAGAAGGACGCGCCGCTCCGCGATGACGGATTCCGGCGAGAAATGAACCGAACAGCGGACATAGTCCGTCGTAGAATTTACCCTCACTCCGTGAAAAACGTAGGGAGAAAGCAGAATCAGGCTGTGAGGAGTCAGATGGTATTCTCTTCCCTCCACCACATAATCGGCGTCGCCTTTCACAAAGTAATAGATTTCATAGCAGGAATGGTAATGCACTTCAAAGGTATCGCTTTTTATATGGCTGGTGGTAAAATTTACTTTTCCCGACACAGGGGCCGGGGCAGATTCATAAATCATGGGCAGTTCCTCCGTAATGTGAACCGTAAGCAGTGGTATGACCAGCAGGCAGCAGTCAGCTGTCTTTATTGTATATCATGGAGGGCTATATTTGCAAACTTTATTTCATCATTACCAATCCATTTTTTGCATGAAGAGCGCTATGATAGAGACAACAGGAAAGAAATACAGGAGGTAAGAATTTATGAAGACAGGAGCACAGCTTTATACAGTCAGGCTGTTTACGCAGACAGTGCCGGATTTTCAGGAGACAATGAGACGGGTAGCGGAAATCGGTTACAGAACAGTACAGCTGTCTGCAATCGGCGGCGCGGTTACTCCGCAGATTGCCCGGGAGACAGCCGACGAGACGGGACTTGAAATTGTGCTGACCCACAGCGATTTAAACAGAATATTAACGGATACGGAACAGCTGATCCGCGATCATGAGACAATGGGGTGTAAATACATCGGAATCGGATCGATGCCGGAGAAATACAGAAATCCCGACTGGATTAAACGGTTTGCGGCCGATTTTAAGGAGCCGGCCCGCATGATAAAGGATGCGGGAATGCGTCTCATGTACCACAACCATGCGTTTGAATTCGAGAAAACTGACGGCCGATATTTGCTGGATTACTTATTGGATGACTTTGCGCCGGATGAACTGGGAATTACGCTGGACACTTACTGGGTGCAGACTGCGGGCGGGGATGTATGCCAGTGGATCGAGCGTCTGGCAGACCGGATTCCATGTGTCCATTTAAAGGACAGAGGGATTGTGAACGGCCAGGAGGTTATGGCCCCTGTAATGGAAGGAAATATGAATTTTTCTGCCATTTTAAAAGCTCTGGAAAAAACGGACTGCGAGTATGCCCTGGTGGAGCAGGACACGTGCCAGGAGAATCCGTTTGTATGTCTGGAAAAGAGCTGGAGAAATCTCACAGAGCTGGGGTACCGGTAGATATTAACAGAGGCTGGATGATAAAAATGCAGTAAAGGAGACAGAAAGGAAATCAGCATGAGTAAAGTGAGACTTGGAATTATCGGAATCGGAAACATGGGAAGCGGCCATGTGGAGAGTATTTTAGATGGAAAAGTGCCGGAGATCGAGCTGGCGGCGGTTGCCGATCAGCGGGAAGTAAGACGTCAGTGGGCCAGGGAAACGGTACCGGAAACCGTAAAGATTTTTGAGACAGCGGAGGAACTGCTGGACGACAGTGATCTGGATGCCGTGCTTGTAGCGGTCCCCCATTACGATCATCCCAGGTATGTGATCCAGGCTTTAAGGAGAGGCTTCCACGTCATGTGTGAGAAGCCGGCAGGAGTCTACACGAAGCAGGTTCGGGAGATGAACGAGGAGGCAAACAAACACGATCTGGTATTCGGCATGATGTTCAATCAGAGAACGAACCATATCTACCGGAAGATGCATGAGCTTGTGACCGGAGGACAGTATGGGGCGGTCAAACGGGTCAACTGGATTATCACTGACTGGTACCGGACGCAGGCCTACTATAATTCGGGCGGCTGGCGCGCTACCTGGGAGGGAGAGGGCGGAGGCGTCCTTTTAAACCAGTGTCCCCATAACCTGGATCTGATCCAGTGGATCTGTGGTATGCCAAAGACGGTTCAGGCGTTCTGCCACGAAGGCAAATGGCACGACATCGAGGTGGAGGACGATGTAACCGCGTATCTGGAGTTTCCGAACGGAGCGACCGGTGTCTTTGTGACGACTACGGGGGATGCGCCGGGAACCAACCGGTTTGAGGTGGATTTGGAAAAGGCGAAGATCGTCTGCGAAAATGAAGAGATCAAGGTTTACGAGCTGGATGTCAATGAGCGGGAGTACTGCTATACCGCTGTGGAGGGCTTTAAGAAGCCTGAGGGAAGATGGATCGACATGGAGACAGACGGGGAAAATCTTCAGCATGTGGGAATCTTAAGGGCCTTTGCAGGAGCCATTTTAAGAGGAGAGCCGCTGATTGCGGGCGGAGAGGAAGGAATCAACGGGTTAACGCTTTCCAATGCCATGCATTTATCCAGCTGGCTGAAGCGCCCGGTGGAGATCCCGTTCGATGAGGAATTATTTCTGGAGGAGCTGAATAAGAAGAGGGCCGGTTCCAGGAAGAAGGAGAAAGTGGAAGAGGTGACCTTTAACACGAAAGGGACGTATTAGAGAGACAATTAAAAAAAATAAGCGGGAAAAAGGAGCGTCAATGAAAAGTGCGATCATCGGCTGCGGCAGTATTGCCGCGGTACACGCAAAATCAATCACAGGGCTGGGCGGCTGTAAACTGACCGCTGTGGCGGATGTGATACCGGAGCGGGCAGAGGCCATGGCCCGGGAATACGGCGCGGTTCCCTACACAGACTGGGGGACCATGCTGGAAAAAGAGGAGATTGATGTCGTCCATATCTGCACACCCCATTATCTGCATACTCCCATGGCGGAGGCTTCGTTAAGAATGGGCATTCATACCTTTATGGAAAAGCCGCCGGTTATCAGCCGGGAACAGTGGGAAAAGCTGAAGCAGGCGGAAAAGGCCGCTAAAGACGGTGCAAAATTGGGCGTCTGCTTTCAGAATCGGTTTAATCCCAGCGTGGCGGCGGTGAAAGAGCGGATTACAGCCGGCGAATTCGGGAAGATTCTGGGCGCCAGAGGCCTGGTGACGTGGTGCAGAGGTGAAAAGTACTATACGGAAAGCGGCTGGAGAGGGACGAAGGAAAAAGAAGGCGGCGGGGCACTGATCAACCAGTCTGTCCATACACTCGATCTGATCCAGTATCTGATTGGGAAAAAGCCGGTCTTCATGGAAGCCAATGTCTCCAATCATCATCTGAAGGGAATCATTGAAGTGGAGGACACCATGGAGGCCTACATTTCCTATGGCGAACAGACCGCCTGCTTTTATGCGACAACCGGCTATGTGGCTGATGTACCGCCGATGATAGAGCTGGAGTGCGATAAGGCCAGGGTCCGGATCGAGGACCTGCGGGTGACTGTCATGACCGCGGATGGTCAGACTCAGACAGTCGATTATTCAGGAAGTGAACATTTGGGGAAAAGTTACTGGGGATCCGGTCATAGGGACTGTATCCGCAGCTTTTACGAAAGTATAGAACAGGACCGGCCATTTTCGGTGGGCTTAAAACAGATTGAAGATACAGTAGAGCTGATGCTTACGGCTTATGAGACTGCAGGGAGGGCGCAGACATGTTAAAGAATTGCAGAATTTCAGGATTTGCAGATGAGATCAACAGGGATTTTGATGTGCAGATGGCGGTGTTGAAGGAGTTAGGACAGAAATACGTGGAGCTTCGAAGCGCCGATGGAACCAGCGTAGCGGATTTGACCTGTGAGACGGCCGCGGAACTGGGGGAACGGATGGCGGCCGCGGGAGTGTCCGTCTCATCTGTAGGATCTCCCATAGGAAAAATCATGATTACCGATGATTTCGAGCCGCATTTCGAAGTGTTCCGCCATGTTGTGGAGCTGGCAAAGCTCTGGTCGGTGCCTAATATCCGTATGTTCAGCTTTTTCATGCCGGAAGGAGAGGCGCCGGAAAAGTACAGAGAAGAGGTGTTTTCCAGGATAAAACGTATGGTGGACTACGCAGCAGAACAGGATGTGGTTCTTCTCCATGAAAATGAAAAAGAGATCTACGGCGATGCCGCCGGCAGATGCTTAGAGCTGATGAAGGCATTTTACGGGGATCATTTTAAATGTGTCTTTGATTTTGCTAATTTTGTCCAGTGCGGCCAGGATACGATGGAGGCCTATGAGATGCTGAAGCCTTATATCGCCTATATCCACATTAAGGATGCGGTGAAAGGGAGCGGTGAGGTTGTGCTCCCGGGAGACGGGGACGGTTGTGTGAAGGAGATTCTGACCATGCTGGACGGTGCAGGCTATCAGGGATATTTGAGCCTGGAACCACATCTTGTATCCTTTGACGGGCTGGAAAAACTGGAAAAGAGAGCGAAAGAGCGAAAAGAGCAGGACGGAATCGCGGCTTATAAGAAAGCTTATGGAAGGCTGGCAGAGCTTCTGGATGAATAAGTCCGGTGTTTTCCATGACTGGCTGTGATCGCTTAAAAGGGTGCAAATGCCATAAACAAGCTTAACGGCAGTGGCGGGCGGACTGTATATCTGGCAGCTGTTTTGAAAAAACACATGATCAATTCGAAAAATCCTTTATTTTGTAGAATTGTCAGGGAATTTATAGTATACTCATAGGAAAGCAATGGCTTACAAAAGGAGAACTATGATAAAAGAAACGTGGAATGAGATTGTGCAGAATCAGGATGTCCGGCAGAATTTAAGTAAATTAAGGCAGGAGATGAAAGAGGGCAGAGGCAGGGAAGCCGCATGTTCCTGCATTTCAGGAGAAGAAGAGAAGCTGATTTTGTTATTGGAGAGTGAGGATGCCAAGATTAGAAAGAACGCGGCGCTACTCATGGGAGACTTAGGTAACCAGGAGTATTTAGAACCCGTTTTGAAGGCATACCGGTCAGAGGAGCAGCTGTTTGTGAAGAGCTCTTATTTAAACGCGGTTAAGAATTTTGACTATGGGGAGCATCTGGCATTTTTTAAAAAACGGCTGGACGAACTGGCGCAGATCAAGCTGACTCCGGAGACCGAGAAGCATATTACGGAGGAAATCCGTGAATTATCGTCCATGATCATCAGCAGAGAAGGTGTTCTGCTGCATCCGTTCTGTGGGTGGGAGGAGACCTTCGATATTGTGCTCTTAACCAACCGCAATTTCCAGGAGATTACCAGGGAGGAGCTGCGGAAACTGGAGCCTCATGCGAAGACTAAGGTGTTCGGGGCAGGTGTGATGGCCAGAGTGGAGAATTTAAACTGGCTGGAGGAGATCAGGACGTATCAGGAGCTTTTGTTCGCTGTAAAGGGGCTCCCGTCTTGTCCCATGGATGCAGAAAAAGCGGCGGAAATGATTGTAAAATCCGATCTTTTCAAGTTCCTGGCCAGAAGTCACGAGGGAAATCCCCCGTACTACTTCCGGGTAGAATTAAAATGTAAGATGGATCACAGCAAGAAGAGTGCCTTTACGCGCCGCCTTTCCTCCAAAATCGAAAAGCTGTCCGGCAGGAAGCTGATTAATACCACATCCAATTACGAGTTCGAGATACGGCTTATCGAAAACAAAGAGGGAAGCTGCAATGTGCTGATTAAGCTGTTTACCTTGAAAGATGAACGCTTTTCATACCGGAAGGAAGTAATCCCAACCAGTATCAAGGCGGTAAATGCGGCTCTGACCGTTAAGCTGGCACAGCCTTATATGAAAGAGGGGGCACAGGTGCTGGACCCGTTCTGCGGCGTGGGAACCATGCTGATCGAACGCCACAAGGCGGTAAAGGCCGGTACGATGTACGGACTGGATATTCTGGAGGAAGCCATTGAAAAAGCACGGGAAAATACCGCGGCGGCAGGCCAGATTATTCACTATATCAATCGGGATTTCTTTGACTTTAAACACGAGTATCTGTTTGATGAGATTATTACGAATATGCCGTTTAAAATTGGCAGAAAGACGGAGGAGGAGATCGAGAACCTGTACGAAGCATTTTTCTCTTCCGCGAAGAAGGTTTTAAAGGATGACGGAATCATGATTCTATATTCCCATAACGCGGGTCATGTGAAGAAGATGGCGCCGGCCAACGGGTTTACAGTGAGTGAGATATTTGAGATTTCTTTAAAAGAAGGAACTTATGTATTTGTCCTGAATCGGAGACAGTAGAAGCCGGGGGCGGCGTATAGATGGATATCGGCGGGGATTTGGTGCTGCTTATAGCATCAAATCTCCGTTTCTTATGGGTGTAAATGGCGATTCTGTCTGACTGAAAAATCTTTCATTTCTGCTGACGGTTTATGAAAATCATGATATACTGGCTTTAAAAATCAACCATTGGTTGTTATTCTGAAAAAACGCGCAGCTCAACCGCTGGTTGCTTGATTTTTGGGGTGAAATGAGGATATCTTAAAGTTGTACAGCGCAGAAAACCGCGGTGAAATGAGACGCTGAGACGGAAGGAGAACAGTATGCCACAGGATTCAGAAAAATATATGTCAGAGGATCAGTCCGGCACGGATATAGAGAAAAACGCAGACAGAAAGATATTTATCCCTGGTGCCATGGGGGAGAGAATTACTTATTTAAGAAAACGCAAAAAAATGACACAGGCGCAGCTTGCGGAACAACTGGGAATCTCTGCGCAGGCCGTTAGTAAATGGGAGTCAGGGCTTTCCTGCCCGGATATTATGACACTGGTTCCGCTGTCACAGGTACTGGGAGTTAGTACGGATGAACTTCTGGGCGTTCAGGGCGGCATGGGTACCGGCGGATTTGAGGCATCCGGTACAATGGAAGCAGGAGAACACGCAGAATCGAATACGGAACCTATTACAGAATCGAATGCAGAAGCGAAGGGGACGGCGGATGGTTCTCCAATCCGGGAACCGAACAGATTCCAGAGCCTGCTGGTGGTTCCGGCTGCTGAGGATGGAACCCGTGCTATCCGTGAATTTACCGTTAGTGCCGGAGCCTGTGCCGCAGTGATTCAATACGGCAGTGATTTCGGCCTGGAGACGGAGGGGTATCAGGACGGTGAAATCATCAGTGAGGTATCGGATGGAACCTGGACGGTACGTGACATTGCAGATAAAAATATACTGCGGATCGGGAGGAACACACTTTCAAAGAGAAAGATGATTCTTACCATTCCGAAGGGGTATCATTTTGATTCTGTCAATCTTAATATCGGTGCGGGAACGCTGACCGGAGCGGGTATTATTACGGAATCGTGTGTTTTAAGCGTGGGGGCGGGCCAGGTTACCATGAAGGATTTTTTCAGCAATGGTTCAAAGATTACGTGTGGAATGGGTGAGATTGTGGTCCGGGGCGGACTGTATGGGAAATGTACCGTGGACTGCGGCATGGGCGCTGTCCGGTTATACTTAAGAGAGCCGGAGCACTATGGTTACAGAACTTCCGTGGGAATGGGGGAGGTCAGAATCGGAGAAAACAGACTGAGCGGAATCGGCGGAAGCCAGACGATGAACGCGGGGGATTCCAATTTTTATAAGGTTTCATGCAGTATGGGGATGGTCAGTGTAGTATTTACAGAGGAAAATGTATAGGATCCGGATAATCAGATGAAGAAACTATAACGGATCAGGGGAACCGGCATCATCGAAACGGCAGACAGTCCGTGGTCTCGATGATGCCGGTTTTCATTGCCTTTGGTGATTCCGTAAAGTATAATAGAAAAAACGATACAGATTTGATTGGTGCAGTCTGTCGGGGAAGAAATATAAGGAGAGGGAGAGGGCGCATGACAATATTGGTGATCAACAGCGGCAGTTCGTCGCTGAAATTCCAGGTTATAGATCCGGAGACCGAGGAAGTGCTTGCGAAGGGGGTATGCGAGCGGATCGGGATAGATGGAATATTCACATACAGGACGCATACGGGCGTTTCCCTGAAGGAATCGGTTCCGATGGAGAATCATACACAGGCGGTCCATACGCTTTTAGATATGCTGGCAGATGCGGAAAAGGGTGTCTTAAAGGATTTTCAGGAAATCAGCGTCATTGGCCACCGTCTGGTTCATGGCGGAGAGAAGTTCACCGGTTCCGTGGTGATTAATGACGAGGTAATTGAGGCCATGACGGAGTGCAACGATCTCGCTCCGCTTCATAATCCGGCAAATTTAGTGGGGGTGGAAGCGTGCCGCAGACTGATGCCGGACACTCTGATGGTAGGTGTGTTTGATACGGCGTTTAATCAGACTATGGAGCCGAAGGCCTTTCTCTACGGCCTTCCTTACCGGTACTACGAGAAGTACAAAATACGCCGTTACGGATTCCACGGAATCAGCCATAGATATGTTTCCAGGAGAGCGGCTGAATTTATGAGACAGGATCTGAAACGGGTGAAGACGATTGTCTGTCATTTGGGAAATGGAGCCAGTATCTGCGCGGTAAAATATGGACAGGTCGTGGACAATTCCATGGGATTTACTCCGTTGGAGGGGCTCGTCATGGGAACCAGATGCGGGGACGTAGATCCGGGAGCCCTGGAATTTCTGGCCAAAAAGGAACATCTGGATTTTCTCCAGGTGATGGCAATTTTAAATCAGGAATCAGGAGTTCTCGGTATTTCCAAGAATTTTTCCAGTGATTTCCGGGAACTGAAGGACGCGGAGGTCAAATATAATGACCACGCGGCACTCGCGCGCGAGATATTTTCCTATAAAGTCGCAAAGTACATCGGCAGCTACGCGGCCGCCATGAATGGAGTGGATAATATTGTATTCACTGCGGGCGTCGGTGAAAATGATTCCGATATCCGTATGGAGATATGCAGCTATTTGGAATACCTGGGAATCACCATAGATGAGGTGAGCAACAGAGACCAGGCGGAGGCGTTCCGGATTTCGGAGTGGACATCGAAGGTCAATGTGCTGGTCATTAAGACGAACGAAGAACTGGAGATTGCCAGGGAGGCGGCTGAGGTGGCGCGGAATTGCTGATAGAAGAAAGGAAGAATAACAGTTAACAGCTCTAGGGCAGATTGATATGCTCTAGGCTGTTTTTTTATGTAATAGGAAAGTGCTCCTATTACATAAAAAGCCCTCCGTGCAGGAGGCGGACTCTTTATTCTTTGGTAATATATGGATAATAATATGGCTGCCATTAATAATTATAATTTCTCTGTATCAGAATTAATTGAGCAGGCTATTGAAAAAAGCTGGAGTTATACAGGAAATAAACAGTGAAGTTATATAAATATGCACAGATAAAGCATATTTACACAAATAAGCCGTCATGGTGTTCCGTACACTTATATAGTATATTTTTATAGAAAGGAAAATTAAACTATTTGGACTGTTGGTGGAAAATAATATTCTATATAATGAAATCAGGGAGTGAAAAATATGAAGATAGCAAGGGATATTCTCATCGCCTTCCAGCTTTTATCAGATAATATGGGATGTCTGACTGTACATCAGCTTTCTCAGGTTATGAGAGTTTCGAGGACGCAGGCAAAACAAATAATAGAGGACTGTATTTATTGGCTGGAGAAAAGGGGGGTGGTGCTTAAGGATGAAAGGGAGAAAAGGACTGTGTCCGTTCCACCTGAAGGGCTGGAGCAATTGAGGGAATTGTTAAAAAATATTTCAGAAAAAGAGTATTATTATTCGTTTTTTGAAAGAAGAAAGTATATTGTTTTTAAACTTCTCACAAACCATTTTATCACGAATTACCAAATCTGTGAGATGTTTGAAATCAGTCGGAATACCTGTATTGCGGATATGACTGCGATCAGCCGGTTTCTGAAAAACAATGGGTTTCAGTTAAGGATTACGTCGAATAAAAAAGGGTATATGCTGGCAGGGAAAGAGTCGGAAATTCGAAGGCTGATTCCTTATTACATATCTCTGATCCCCATCTTTTCATCAGAAGAAGAGGCACCCTTGTATCATATAGACGAAGAAATTCTCTTCCATTTATATGGTTTTGATGACGTACAGATTAGAAAACGGGCTGACAGACTGGAGACGGCATCAAAAGAACTGGGACATAAGCTGTCGCTTCAGTCGGCGGTAAATATTTCCCTGGCTGTGGAACTGATTGCCCGGAGAATCAGACAGGGGCATTATGTAGAGCGAGGGGCAGTCAGTAAAGAGAGCAGAGAGGCATATACCAGAAACTGCATTGAATATCTGATCTTAAAGTCGGGGATCTGGCAGGAAATAAAAACTGCTTCTAAAACCGCATCAGCAGAGGTGGACGACTGGAAAGAGATCCTGACAATGGAGAAGGAACTGCTCTCCCAAACGATTGTATGCATGGGAAGTGTCCAGGAAGATAATTTGGAACAGTTTGTGATGCATGAGACTTCACTGGAGCAGTTTGCTGAGGAGATTATCACTGAATTTGAAGAGCGAATAGGACTTGGATGTACACAGAAGGAGGTGGTGATCGAAAAATTAAGCCAGTCTTTAAGCGGTGTACTGCTGCGTATGAGCTGTGGATTTCAGATTTATGATCCATTCGTAGAGACGATCAGGAGCAATTATAAATACATTTTTGATGTTACGCGAAAGATGAATACGATCAGGGGACTGCAGGAGGCGGAAATATCGGAGAACGGAGCTGCCTATATAACCGCGCAGCTCATCGGTTGGTTTATCCAGGGGGAAGAGGCAAAACAGAAGCAGAAGATACCACTGGTGGGGATCGTCTGTGCCAATAATATCGGGATAGGGGCTCTCGTGGAAAAACAGATACAGAGTACGTTCTCCGGTGTGAGAACCATACTGATTCCTTCCTATGAAATTAATTACTGGACCTTCTATAACAAGCTGGATTTGCTTGTGGCGCCGATGCTTTTAAAGATTGATGAGAACATTCCCTGCGTGCGGGTGAATCCTTTTCTGACGGCACAGGACAAGGGAAATATCAGCAGGATGCTGGCGGAAAAAGGGGATCGGGCGGCTGATTCAACAAAAATTCTTTTGAAGGAAACCATGTATATTTTGAAGGATTTTCTTCCGTCAGGACAGAGGGATGAAGCAGGAATTAGACTGGAACAGCTTTATAACAGCGGTGATTACGAAATCATATTTAAAGGAGCAAAAAACTATATGTTGAAAGATCTTTTGACGGCGGACAGAATACAGTTTACGGATGACAAACTTGACTGGAGGGAGGCGATCCGACTGGCGTCAGCCCCGCTTATTGAAGATGGAAGCATTACACAGAACTATGTGCGGGCTATGATTGATTCGATTGAGACGACAGGGCCTTATATTGTTTTAACACCGGGAGTAGCCCTGCCACATGCCCGACCTTCGGAAGGAGCGAAAAAACTGGCAATGGCCATGCTGTGCTCCAGGGAAAGAATTTATTTTAACGAAGAAAAATATGCCAATCTTTTAATTATTCTGTCAAGTGTAGACGGACACAGCCACATTAACGCGCTGGTTCATTTGTCCAATATGTTCGGGGAGGAAGAGACTTTAGAGAAATTCATGGAGGCGCAGACAGTGGAAGAAGTGGTGGAACTGATTCACCGATACGAAACGGATTAAAGTACAAAGGAGGGATGAACATGACAATATTATGTGTATGTGGAACAGGACAGGGGTCAAGCCTGATTTTAAAGATGAGTGTCCAGGATATTTTAAACCGTAAAGGGCTTCAGGCGGAGTTAGAACATACGGATGCGTCGTGTGCCTGCAGCGAGCGGTGTGATTTTATCATTACATCACAGGAGATTGCAGACAGTATTACGAATCCGAGGGCGAAAATTGTCTGTATTACCAATTATATCAATAAAGGAATTATAGAAAAAGAGATTGCGGAGGTGTTACAGGCGTTGGAGAACGAACAGAAGTAAAAAGAAAATGGGGAAAAGAAAGGGGAAGAATTATGGGGACTTTAGGTACAATCGCAACATGGCTTTCTAATAACTTTTTTAACACACCGGCTTTCCTGCTGATGCTTGTTGTACTCATCGGTCATCTGCTGCAGAAATCACCGTTTGAGAAGACCGTATCAGGAACGCTGAAAGCTGGGATCGGCTTTCTCGTCATCAGCTCCGGAAGCAATATTGTCACCGGTGCCTTAAAGGTTTTTGAACCGCTGTGGTCTGAGGTATTCGGGCTGCCGTCGGCTGTACTTACCAATTGTATGGGTTATGACGCATTCGTAGGAAAATTTGGAAGCGTGATTGCCATCGTTATGGCAACCTCGTTCCTGATCAATGTGATACTGGCAAGGATTACACCATTTAAATATATTTTTTTAACAGGGCACGAACTCTGGTGGGTTACAGTGGTGTCCAGCGGTGTACTGATTAATTTCGCACCGGAAATGGCCACCTGGAAGATGGTTTGTATTCTGGCTCCTGTTCTGGGACTTTACTTTACATTACAGCCGGCTATCTGCCAGAAATACGTAAGAAATATCACTGGAGGCAATGATTTTGCTCTGGCGCATCCTTCCGGAGTGGGAAGCTTTATTGCAGCAAATGCGGGGAAAGTATTTGCGAAAAATAAAAAGGATGCAGAAACAATTGTGTTTTCTAAACGGCTGTCTTTTTTGCGGGACAACAACGTGATCACCGCTCTTGTTATGATGATATTCTATTTAATCGGCGCAGTGATCGTTATGGTGAAGAATACAGAAAATGGACAGGCGTTAATGGCGAATGCGGGAACACAGAATTTTATTGTTTACGCTGTTGTACAGTCGCTCACTTTTGCCGCAGGCATTGCAGTGATTCTTGTAGGGGTACGGTTATTCGTAGGAGAGATTATTCCGTCCTTTAAGGGGATTGCAGATAAACTTGTTCCGAATGCAATCCCGGCTCTCGATTGCCCGGTGCTGTTTACCTATTCTCCGAACTCGGTTATCCTTGGTTTTGTCGGGATGTTTGCAGGTATTATCTTCTGGATGCTGACCTTGGGGCTGTCTATCGGTTTTGTGGTGGTTCCCACAATGATTGTTCTGTTTTTTCATGGAGCGACGGCCGGAATCTTCGGAAACTCTACTGGAGGAATCAAGGGGGCACTGCTGGGCGGATTTATTATTTCGACTATAGTTGCGCTTGGGCAGCTGGTATTCATCAAGTTTCTGGTACCAGCCACTATCCCGGATACTATTATGTGGGCGGGAGAGACAGATGAATTCTTACTGTTCTGGATTTTTGCCCTGTTTGGCAGACTGTTCGGTTAAAAGAACGGAGGTGCTGTTCATGGGATTTATAAGAACACTGCTTGGAGATATCAGGCCGGAAGAGATGGGGTTTACACTGTCCCATGAACATCTGGTATGCCGTCCGCCATACTGGGTGTGGAAAAATGACGACGATCTGCTTCTTGACGATCCCGAGAAAACGCTGGCAGACATGATGGACTACAAAAGAATGGGAGGAGCAGCTATCGTGGATGCAACAGCTATTGATTATGGCCGGGAGGTAGAAGCGGTTGCAGACCTTTCGAAAAGAAGTGGCCTCCATGTCATTGGAACCGCGGGCTTTAATAAAGGATTTTTATGGGAGGCCCCACTGGATGAGAGAAGACGCGGGCTGATCGGGGGATACTCTACCTTTAAAGAGTGGATAGAAAAAAGTTCCGTCTCAGAACTCGCGGATTTCGTCTGCCGGGAGGTGGAAGTGGGTCTGGAGGGAACCAGCTGCAAAGCGGGGCAGGTGAAATTCGGCACAGGTTATAATTCCATCTCTCCGCTGGAGAAAAAAACAATGGAAGTGGTTGCAGCAGTCCATTTTGCAACGGGGGCGCCGATTCATTCCCATACGGAAGCCGGAACTATGGGTCTGGAGCAGATCGAACTGCTGAAAGCCGTGGGAGTATCGCTTGAGAATGTCAGCTTTGGTCATATGGACAGGAACATGGATCTATGGTATCACCGCAGGATTGCAGACACGGGAGCGTATCTCTGTTTCGACGGTATTGGAAAAACTAAATATCATACGGAGAGCAGTCTGATTACCCATATTCTGACACTGGTGAAGGAAGGGTATGAAGATCAGATTCTTATTTCCGGAGATATGGCGAGAAAATCATATTACCGTCATTATCAGTTTGGATTGGGGCTTGGATATGTATTTGATTGGTTCCAGATACAGTTTAAGGAAATGGCAGAGAAATCGGGACTGGAGGGAGAGAAGCTTTTTTACAAGTTTTTTTATGAGAATCCACAGAGATGTATGACCTTTAAGCAAAAAAACAAGACAGGATACGGAGAGATTTTATGAAGCAGATTATATATGCATTGGAGGATGATTACGGTATGCATGCCAGGCCAGCCAGCCGACTGGCAGAGGTATCACAAAATTACCGTTCATCAATGGAAATCAAATACAAAGAAAAAACAGGAGATTTAAAAAGTATGATTTCTGTGCTGAAGCTGGGGATCAAGAAGGGAGAAGCCTTTCATATTGAGATTACCGGAGAGGATGAAGATGAGGCGTGCCGGACACTGGAGAAGATGTTGAAGGAAAAGCCGATTTAGGGGGAGAAGAAATTGGAGATAATCAGGACGCTTACAGGAGATATGATACCGGAAAGAGCCGGAGCAGTGTATTACCATGAACATGTGATTGCCAGATCTCCTGTTTCCAGAGAAAAAGAACCTGATCTGGAGCTGTGCGACATTGACAGAATGGTGAGTGAGGTAAAACTGTTTAAAGAAGCAGGAGGAACTCTTCTGGTAGATGCTTCTATAGCCGACTTTGGGGAGAATTCCCACTTAAGGCTGGAAATATCCGAAAAAAGTGGAATTCCCATAGTGGGAACCGTCGGCTTTGGTCAGAAAGAGCATCACAGTGAGCAGGTCAGAAACAGTACTACGGAACAACTTTATGAGCGGGTGATGGAGGCTGCTGAAAATGGATATGGAAGAAATCATTTGAAGCCTGGCCAGTTAAAATTCGGTACAAGTTACGGATTTATCTCAGAGTCAGAGAACCGGTGTGCCAGGGCGGTGGCGAGGGCTCAGAAAAGTCTGTCAATGCCCCTGTTTACTCATACAGGGATCGGAACCATGGGACTGGAGCAGATCGCTTTGCTGAAGGAGGAAGGGGCTAATTTAGAGCAGGTCTGCATTGGTCACATGGACAGGAATCCGGATCTGTGGTATTACAGGGAATTACTAAAGAATGGTGTTTTCATCGGATTGGATCAGATCAGCAAGATAAAGTATTGTACAGAACAGACAAGAATTGATTTAATCTGTGAACTGATTCGTCTGGGATACCGGAAAAAGATACTTTTGTGCGGCGATATGGCCAGACAGAGTTATTTAACATCGTTTGGCGGCGGACCGGGCTTTGGATATATTTTAAAAGTATTTTTGCCCAGGCTGGTCAGGCAGCTGACAGAACAGGGAATGCAGGAAGAACAGGCTATGGATATCAGAGACGATTTGATATGCAATAATCCAAGGCAGTACTTAAGCTTTGAAGCCTGAACACGGAGGGATTATTTATGAAGGAGTGGAGAAATTTAACCTGGCCGGAGGCGAAGGAGGCCGTGGAGGAGATGCCTGTCTGCCTTCTGCCGCTTGGTGCAATTGAGGCCCATGGCCCCCACATGAAGCTTGATGTGGATAATCATATTTGTGAGGAACAATGCAGGAGAGTTTGTGCGGAGACGGGAATTATTTTGATGCCGACGATTCCTGTGGGGCAGGTATGGTCTTTAAATCGTTTTCCGGGAACCTTGACCCTGTCCTACCATACCTTGATTGCGGTGATTAAGGACATGTTGTACAGCTTCAGAAAACGAGGCTTTGAGCTTGTTTTTATTCACAGCCACCATTATGGAAATGTACCTGCAGTAAAGCAGGCAGTCCGGGAATGCTATGACGAATTCCGGGATATGAAGATGGTCATTCTGGAGGAGCGGCAGAGCATGAGGGACAAAGCGAAGGAAGTCTGTACCTCACCGTTCGCCCATCCGGTATTCTGGCATGCATGTGAGGTCGAGACATCCCAGGCGCTGGAATGCTGTCCTGATCGTGTCTATATGGAACGGGCAATCTGTGATTATCCGAAGTTTCCGGAAGATTTTGACAGTACGCCGACTTACTGGGATGAGGTGACGTCCACCGGTGTGATGGGCGATGCGAAAGCCGGTACGAAAGATAAAGGAAAAGTGCTGACAGAGGCGGAAGTGAATGCCATGGTACGTCTGGTAACGTATGAAATGCAGAAAATGAATTTGTCAGGCGGGAAGGGGAAGTAATACAGGAAGGAGACTGGGGAGATGAGATGTTTTGTGACAGGAGGAACAGGCTTTATCGGTTCCTATGTAGTGAAAAGTCTGGTAGAGGCTGGAATAGAAGTGGTGGCGCTGTATCACAGCAAAAGTACCAGCAGATGGCTGGATGAGATGCTGACAGAGGAGGAAAGGGAACTCCTGGTATTGGAACAGGGAGATATGACAGACGCAGAGAGAATCAGAAAACTGATCGTCGATTATGGCTGTGACTCGGTTGCCCACCTGGCTTCCAGGCTAAACCAGAAGACAAGGGCGAATCCGACCGATGGAGTGCAGACGAATATTGTTGCGTTCCAGAATCTTCTCGAAATATGTAAAATGGAAAAATTAAGACGCCTGGTATGGGCCAGTTCTTCCGCTGTATATGGAGTCCAAAGTGATAGAAAGCGGAGGTATGGGGACGGCAATGAGGAGAGTATGGATGAGCGCACGCCTCTCTGCCCGGGAAGTCTGTATTCCTATACAAAAGTCTTCAACGAGGGGCTGAGTGAATTCTACCGGAAGGAATATGGTCTTGATTCCATTGCTCTGCGGGTTAATCTTTCCTATGGCCCGTATATTATGTCCTCTTTCCAACCGTTTTTCTCTTCTATTATTGATCAGCCTGCAGTAGGAGCTGCCAGCAGAGTACCATATTCAGATACCATGTTTGATTTTCAATATGTCGGAGACATGGCAGATATCTTCCGTGATGCTCTTTTAGCACCACCAACACAGAGTGGTATTTTTAATACAAGAGGGGAGTACCGGCCGGTGAAGGATGCGATAGAGTTTATTCGGTCAGTTCTGCCTGAAACGGATATCCAGCCTCTGGGGGGAGATATGGACATACCGTTCCATTTTGATACATCGGCACTTGAGCAGGAAATCGGATACAAACCCTCCCATACGATGGAACAGGGATTGCTGGCAAGCATTAACATGGTCAGAAGAAGCAGAGGTTTGGAAGAATTGTGATGAAACGGGATGATGGACTGCACCTATTAAAAGCGATGGCAGGAACTTTTCTGTTTGCATTTGGAATGAACTGTTTTATTGTCCCCTCCGGTCTGTATAGCGGCGGCCTTTTGGGAATCTGCCAGATTATGAGGACAATTCTTGAGGAAGTATTTCATATGCCTGTCGGAGAGCGTGACATAGCCGGTATCATCTTTTTCTTTCTGAATCTTCCACTCTTCTGTCTGGCCTGGCTGAATATTGGAAGCCGGTTTTTCTGTAAGACTATAGTCTGTGTGGCTGTACAGACGTTTTTTCTGACTGTGATTCCCGTTTCATTTCCGTTACTTCCAGATGCTCCATTTGCCAGTGCTGCAGTAGGAGGAGTGATATGCGGCTGGGGTGTGGGGCTGACTTTGAGGGAAGGCGGTTCCGGTGGGGGACAGGATGTACTGGGACTTGTTATAATGAAGTACCATAATCGTATGAGCGTAGGGAAAATTGCTTTTATGATTAATCTGGCTGTCTACGCATGGTGTGCGTTCCATTACAGCCTGGAAACTGTTATTTATTCACTGGTGTATGTATGTGTGTCGTCTGCCATTACTGATATGGTCCATTTACAGAACAGAAGTATGGGAGCCATTCTGGTTTCAGATAACGAGGAATCCATACAATGGATCATCACAAACTGTAACCGTTCAGCTACTGTTCTGGAAGGCCGGGGCGGGTACAGCGGGAAGCCGTACCAGGTAATATATGCGGCATTGTCAGGCCAGGAGGCGAAGATGCTGGAACGGTATATGAAAGACCGGGGAAGTGAGGCATTTGTCACTTTTTTCTATATTGACCGCATCTATGGACGGTTTCCGAAACATTTATAGAGTGAGAGGGAAAGAAAAGCATGAGGGTGTTAATTGTAAATGGAAGTCCCCATGAAAATGGCTGTACGCGGGGAGCTCTGGAAGAAGTGGCTTCAATGCTTATCAATGACGGTATTGAAACAGAATGGTTCTGGATTGGGATGGAACCGGTGGCTGGCTGTATTGCCTGTAAGCACTGTCAGTCAACAGGACGGTGCTGTAAGCAGGATTTGGTGAATGAATTTCTGGATAAGGCAGATACTGCAGACGGCTTTCTGTTCGGTTCGCCTGTATATTTTGCGGGTATTACGGGACAGCTGAAGTGCTTTATGGATCGTGTGTTTTACTGTGGCGATTTTTCCGGAAAACCGGCTGCTGCGGTTGTGAGCTGCAGAAGGGGAGGAGCCAGCACTGCATACGATCAGATCAACAAATATTTTCAGATCAGAAATATGCCGGTAGTTACTTCACAATATTGGAACCAGATTCATGGAAATGGAAACAGAAGGAGCGATTTGCTGTTGGATCAGGAAGGACTTCAAACCATGCGGACGCTGGGAAAAAATATGGTATGGCTGCTGCGATTGATCGAATCAGGAACGATATTGCGTCCGGTATATGAAAAAAAGATAAGAACTGATTTCCATAAATAATGAAACAAAATACGGCAGGACTGTACTTCGTTTTCCAGAGGTGCTGTTCCGGCCGTATTTTCTTTCATACACAATTCTTTTAAAACCGGCATCATCGGTGTGTCAATTGAACCATTTTAAAGAATGTGATTGTCACATGTGTTTGTTCTTGCTATAATATTGCTGTAACCTTTAAAGAAAATGGGGTGCACAGGCATGGAAAAGAAGAGAGCAGGAAGTGACAGGAGCTGTCGGTCCGCTGTCATGTATTTTGTGATGGCGTTTTCTTTCTGTCTTTTTTATGGATTTTTATCACAGGTAAGGCGCCGGATGTCCGTTTTGACAGCGAACAGTCGGCAGCAGTCACCGGTGAGTGGAAGATTGAATATCAGGGGCAGGAAGTGCAGTCTGAGCTTCCCGGACCGTTTTCTCCGCAGAAGGAGGAACTCATCCGCTATTCCACAGAACTTGGGGATTATGGAATTAAGGGGAATTCCGTCATGCTCCGTGCCGTTCACCAGTATGTGAGAATCTATCTGGAAGGAGAACTCATTGAAGAATTCGGATACAATCAGGAGACTCCCTTCGGGAATGCGCCATATAATGCCTGGGTGATTGCCAGACTTCCGGAAAACTGGCAGGGAAAGACATTATCCATCGAGACGGTAAAATACTACAATGGTTTATCCGGCCAGTTGGGCAGGGTCTATATCGGTACGAAAAATGCGCTGGTATTTCAGGTTATCCATGAATGCATGCCGACGCTGATCTTCAATTCAGCAATTATACTGGCTGCGCTTCTTCTGCTGATATACAGTTTCAGCTTTCAGAAAAAATACATCACGTATCAGCTGCGCTGTCTCTGTATCTTTTCCCTTGTGACCTGCATGTGGCTTATACTGGAATCCGGCGGATACCAGATTCTGTGGGGAAAGGCGCCTCTCGTATCCAATGCGCTCTTTCTTCTGTTTTACCTGATACCGCCTGCCTGTATCCAGTTTATTCTGACGTATGAGAGCTTCTCAGAAGACAGATGGATGAACCTGCTTTTCTGGCTCGCCAATTTAAACTTCATAGTGGTTTCGATTCTTCAGATAACCGGAATCAGTGATTTTATAGAGAGCCTGATCGGAGCTCATGTAATCCTGCTTCTTGTCATGGCGGAACTTCTCTTCCGCTTTATTATGCGGATTTTGCGCAGAGATCCGGTGAAGGATATTCAGCTCATGGCGGCGTGTCTGTCCTTTGCCCTGTTTGCCTGCCTCGATATTGTGAGATTCTATGTGGGAGGAACGGACATCAGCTCGGCCTATTTCAGCCAGATAGGTGTGGTAATATTTTTCAGCGTTCTGATCTATTACGCAGTGCGGCAGCTTGTACTGGAGCGTGATGAGGGCATGAAACGGGAGCTTTTAGAGCACATGGCTTATACGGATATGCTGACAGCGCTTCCCAACCGGAATGCGTTTGAGAAGCAGATGGCACTGCTCCGCGGTGAATCGGGCCCCGGTACCATGGTGGTGGTCGCCGATTTAAATGAATTAAAAAGGATCAACGACCAGTGGGGACATCAGAAGGGAGACGCCGCCCTGATTTTCGTGGCAGCGGCATTAAAATCTTCTCTGGAAGACTGTTCGGGACTTTACCGTATCGGCGGGGACGAATTTTGTATACTGTCTGACCGGATCTCCGGAAAAGAGGCGAAGGCCTTTGAAGAGAGGCTGGAGGAGAAACTGGGAGAGGCGGAGAATGAGCTGGGGTTTCCTGTCTCAGTCGCAGTCGGCTGGGCCGAAGAGGATGAGTGCGGAATCGATCTGGCCTTTCGCCGCGCCGATTTTACCATGTATGAGAAAAAGCAGCAGATGAAGCGGAAACGGAAACAGGAAGAACTGCGTTCCGAACCGCCGGAATGTGGCTGCGGAGGCATAAAGAATGAAACAGAATAAGAAACTGATGGAAGAAATACCGGACCGGTTCTGGGGGCTGTTCCGCTCGGTGAACCGGTCTATCTACATAGAAGCACTATTGAGAATCAACGAGGAATATGAATACAGCAACTACTTTTTGAGCCGTGAGGTCTGCATCCAGATATTAAGCGAGTATTTTGCAAAGAAACGGTACGTGATCTGGCAGGACGAGCTGGAGGATGAACTGGATACGCTGGAACCGCCGGCCACGAGGGTGTTAAGCTGGCTTTTGAAGACCGGCTGGCTCAGAAAAGTGGATGATTATGCCTCTATGACGGTGTATATTGTGATTCCGGACTACGCCGCCGTCATGACAGAGGCTTTTTTGCGGCTTGACAGCGAGGATGAGGACGAGACGCAGATCTATATTCAAAATGTCTATGCCATACTGTTCTCCTTAAAGAACGATCCGAGAGCCAGCATCAGCCTTTTAAATACGGCGCTTGTCAATACGAAGCGATTGAATAAGACACTGCAGGACATGCTCCACAATATGGATAAATTCTTTGCAAGCCTGTTGGAACAGAAGACGTATGAAGACCTGCTCAAGGATCATTTAGAGGGATATGTGGAGGAAATTGTGAAGAAGAAATACCACATTTTAAAGACCTCCGACAATTTTTACCTTTATAAAACCGACATTAAGAGATGGATAGCGGCCATGCGGGATGATACGGAATGGATCGAACAGATGAGCAGGCGAAGCGGTGGGAAGGTATCTGCCGCCGATATCGCGGAGAAGCTGGACCAGATCGAGAGAGGCTTCGACAGCATTGAACACCGGATTGCCAACATGGACCGGGAGCATTCCAGATATATCCGCGCTACAGTAACAAGGCTTAATTACTTACTCAATCAGGATGATAACATGAAGGGGATGGTGATTCAGCTTCTGAATCATTTGTCCGAGGGAGATAAGCAGGAGGACCGGATCCGGCAGGTGGGAGAGCGTATGAATCTGTCCCAGATGACCATTTTGTCTGAGAAATCCCTGTATAAGCGGAGAAGGCCAAAGGCAGACTTCACCGGTAATCTGGAGCCGGAGGAAGAGGCGGAGGAACTTTCCAGGGAAGAAATCCTGAACTTGAATAAGCTGAAAAACCGCTACAGTAAAAAAGAAATTGAGAGCTTCATCGAGGAGAATATGGAGGATGGACGGATGGAGGTCACCGGCGATATGATCCGCTCCGGGGAAGACTTCGAGAAGCTGATACTGGCCTACGACTATTCCACCAGGCGAAAGAGTCTGTACCGGGTGGAAGATGCGGATGGGGAACCGGAAATGATAGAGAGCGGAGGATACCGTTATCCGAAGCTGACATTTACAAGGAGGAAATCATAATGGGGTACGAGGAACAGGCGACAGGAACCATGGGGATCCCCTATTACGACAGCCTTTTGCCGGAAGAGCAGCAGGAAGTAACAGAAGCGGTTAAGCTTCTTCTCAGGCAGACATTTGTGCTGGAGCGGAAATACGAAAAGCGTTCCGGCCGCTTTACGAATAACCGGGAGTTCCGGATCTGCAACAAGCATCTGGAATTTCTAAGAAAATATTTTGCCGTCAGCGGCGTCTCGGTGGTGGAGAACAGCCAGATGGGAGTTATCTACATTCAGGGCGAAACGCTGGTGGGTGACAAGCTTCCGAAGCTGGCTACCCTTTATTTACTGATATTAAAGCTGATCTATGACGAACAGATGGCCACGGTATCCACCAGTGTCAATATCTATACATCACTGGGAGAAATACATGAAAAGCTGGGAAATTACCGGCTCTTTAAAAAACAGCCGTCGCCCACCGATATCAGAAGAGCGGTCACCCTGCTGAAAAAATATCAGGTTGTGGAGCCTTTAGATCTGCTGGAAGATTTAAATGGCGACAGCAGGCTGATTATCTATCCGTGCATCAATGTGGTGCTGTTCGGTGACGATGTGCGGGTGCTGCTGGAATCATTTGGCGAAGGAGAAGATAACGATGACGAATCAGAGATTTGAGGCCCTGTCCCGGATCTGTTTAAATAACTGGCACTATATCAACCGCAAAACGCTGTCCTTTAACCGGGAGATTAACTTTTTTACCGGGCATTCCGGCAGCGGAAAGTCCACGGTGATTGACGCCATGCAGATTGTGCTCTATGCCAACACCGATGGCCGCGGATTTTTCAATAAGGCGGCTGCGGACGATTCTGACCGCAACTTAATCGAGTATCTCCGCGGAATGGTGAACATCGGGGAGAACAATGAGTTCGCCTACCTAAGGAACCAGAATTTCTCCAGTACCATTGTTCTGGAGCTGCAGCGCACAGATACAGAGGAATACCAGTGTGTGGGAATCGTATTCGATGTGGACACATCGACCAACGAGATATCGAGACGCTTCTTCTGGCACCGCGGACCGCTTCTGGAAAACGGTTACCGGACGGCCAGACGCACCATGTCTACCCTGGAGTTGGAAGGCTGGCTGCAGAGCCATTACGGCAAAGAAGAGTACTTCGCCACCTCCCACAATGAGCGTTTCCGCAGGCAGCTTTACGATGTGTACTTAGGCGGTCTGGATTCCGAGAAATTTCCGCTGCTGTTTAAACGGGCCATTCCGTTCCGTATGAACATCCGTCTGGAAGACTTTGTGAAGGAATACATCTGCATGGAGCAGGATATCCATATCGACGACATGCAGGAGAGCGTCATGCAGTACGGACGCATGAGAAAAAAGATTGAAGATACTTACACAGAGATTTCTATCCTGAAGGAAATGCAGGAGAAATACGGTCTCGTTCTGGAAAAGGAAGAAACGATCCAAAAGAACGATTACTTTACGGGAAAACTTGAGATTCTGGAGCTGATGGAACGGGCAGGAGAACTGACGGATAAGGCGGCGCTTTCCAGAGATGATCTGCAGAATCAGGAACGCTTAAAGGACGGTCTGGATGAGCAGATTGCGGACCTGACCACTCAGGGAGAGGAACTGCTGAAACGAATCTCTTCCACCGGATACGAAGATTTAAAGACGCGTTTGGAATCCTTAAATGAGCTGATGGAGCATTTAAACAAGAGTGAGGTGAAATGGCATCAGACCGCTGAGCGGTTAAACGCATGGATCGACCAGGAGACCACATCGAATCAGACGATCTGGGATATCGAGGAATTTGAGAAGAACACCATCGATGGAGAGAAGCTGGAACGTCTGAAAAAGTCGCTTGCGGAGATGCGGAAGGAAGCGGAGGACCTAAAGAGCGAGGCGTCAGCGGTTCTTCGTGATTTAAAACGCCAGGAGCGCCAGCTGAAAGAGGAACTGGCCCAGTTAAAGGCCGGAAGTAAGGCATATCCCAAGGTTCTGGAGCACGCCCGTTCCTATATCCAGAGAAGGCTGCTGGAGGAGACGGGAAAGGCTGTGGAGGTTCACGTCATGGCCGATCTGCTGGATATCCGCAATGAGGAATGGCGAAACGCAGTCGAGGGATATTTAGGAGGCAACAAGCTGGCTCTCGTGGTGCCCCCGGCGTATGCGGAGGATGCGCTGCGGATATACAGTGAACTGGACAAAAATGAGTATTTCCGCGTGGCTGTTCTCGATACGGAAAAGGCCGGAAAAGATACGCCAACCGTTCTGGAAGGCGCGCTCTGTGAGGAACTTGACGTAAGAGAATCGTACTTAAAGCCTTATCTGGAGCGGCTTCTGGGACAGGTGGTGAAGTGCAGAAGTATCGACGAGCTGCGCGGCTGCCGCATCGGTGTGACGCCGGACTGTATGGTTTATCATACGTTCCGTCTGCAGCAGATGAATCCGGAGCAGTACACCAAATCCGCCTATATCGGGAAGGACAGTGTGAGACAGAGGATCCGCCTTCTGGAAAAATCTCTGGCGGAAATGGAGAATAAGCGGGCTCCGGAAGAAAAGACGGTCAGGGAATGCGAGGCCGTGCTAAGTCTGGAAGGACTAAACGAGGAGACCGGCCTGTATCTGGAATGGCAGAAGGATATGGGGGACTTGAAGGAGCGGCAGAAGGAAAAGAAAAAACTGGAACAGAAGCTGCTAAAGCTGAAGGAAGAGAACGTGGACCAGTGGGAGAAAGAGCGGAGCACTCTTTTAGCCCTTGCCGACGGCAAGAGAAGAGAACGGGACGCGGTCAGCCGCCGGATCTACGAGCTTCATACGAAAATCTCCCAGATGACCCAGGCAGTCACAGCGGTGGAACAGGAGCTGCTGGCAAAAGAGCGGGAATTTAAGCAGGACGATATCCTGGAGGCCGAATTTACAGAGTATATGGCCGGGAAGGAGCAGCCGAGGTATGAGAAGCTTAGGGACTATTTTACCGGAAGGCTGAACGCGGTAGCGGAGGCCAGGGATCAGGCATTCCAGACGCTGATGGACGCCAGGGGAGAGTACGCGAGGAAGTATCCCAACCGGAATTTTTCCATCACGGCGAAGGATAACCGGGAATATGAGAAACTGATGGAGATCCTGGAGTGTGATCATCTGGAGGAATACCGTCAGATCGCGGCAGAACAGGCGCGGTCGGCGGTGGAGCATTTTAAGGACGATTTCATGTTCAAGATCCGGAGTGCCATCCGGGAGGCGCTGCAGCGAAAGGATGAACTGAACCGCATCATCAGCCGCCTCGATTTCGGCAAGGATAAATACCAGTTTGTCATCGGAAAGAACAAGGGGGCAGACGGCCGTTTTTACGATATGTTCATGGATGATTCCCTGGAAGTAAATCCCAACGATTTAAATGATACCGTGGACAACCAGATGAATCTGTTCACAATGGAGCATGAGAGCCAGTATGGAGAACTGATCGAGGAATTGATTCACGTCTTCATCCCGCCGGATAACGCATCGCCGGAACAGATGGAAGAGGCGAAACGCAATATGGACAAGTATGCCGACTACCGGACCTACTTATCCTTTGATATGCAGCAGCTGATTCAGAATGAGGATGAAGTGATTAAGATCCGCTTAAGCAAAATGATCAAGAAAAATTCCGGAGGTGAGGGACAGAATCCGCTTTATGTGGCGCTTCTGGCCAGCTTTGCACAGGCGTACCGCATCAGTATGCCGGAGAGCATCCGGAGGAATCCGACGATCCGTCTGGTGGTGCTTGATGAGGCGTTTTCCAAGATGGATGCGGAGAAGGTAGCCAGCTGTATTGAGCTGATCCGCGGCCTTGGATTCCAGGCGATTATCAGTGCTACCAATGATAAGATTCAGAATTACGTGGAGAATGTGGATAAGACATTCGTATTCGCCAATCCGAATAAGAAGTCCATATCGATTCAGGAATTTGAGCGGGAAAGCTTTCCGCAGCTGATGAAGGAACTGGATGAGGGGGAAGATGATGATTGATGATAAGAAGAGGAAATTTAGAATAATCCTGGAGGACTGCCCGGTAATCGCCGCAGTGAAGGACGAGACGGGACTGAAAGAATGCCTGTACTCCGAGAGTCAGATTATATTTTTGCTGTTTGGCGATATCTGCAGTGTGGGCCGGTATGTGGAGATTGCCAAAAGCGCCGGAAAGATGGTGTTTGTGCATATGGATCTGATTAACGGGCTGGGAAATAAAGAGGTGGCCGTCGACTTTATCCGGGAGCATACCGGAGTGGACGGGATCATATCCACGAAGCCGCAGCTGGTGAAGCGGGCGAAGGAGCTGGGGCTGTTCGGAATTCTGAGGATTTTTGTGATCGATTCCATGGCATTTGGAAATATCGAAAAACAGTGCGCTTCCCTGGTGCCTGATGCGGTGGAGATTCTGCCGGGGCTGATGCCGAAGATTATTAAGAAACTGTGCAGCACCGTGAATGTGCCCATCATCGCGGGGGGCCTGATCTCCGATAAGGAGGACGTGATGAATGCGCTGAATGCGGGAGCGGTTGCGATATCGGTGACGAATCAGAGGGTATGGTTTATGTGAGCGGGACTGAAGGATTTCCGCCAGTTAAAGGGAAATGCAGAGCAGAAACAGCAGTGTAAAAAGAAATCCGAATCTCAGGGCATGTAAGTTTAAATGGGCCCTGGGGTCCGGATTTCTTTTTATACCGCTGTTGACTAAACAGAGAAGAATCCCTTCGATTTTCTTTCGGAATCAGAGGTCTGCCGGCCCTGAAAAGAGCCCCCAAAAGAGCAAAACAGAAAATCATGGAAAACACGAACAAATGTTTGCAAAAATGAAAAAGCTGTGATATTATGAGATGGCAGACCATTAGAATGAGTGCTGGATGCAGCACAGATCATACAGTTATTATATTCATACGAAAAGACAGGAGTCATATGTATGGCAAAGCAGTATATTAAAATCAGAGGTGCCAACGAGCACAATCTAAAAAACATTTCTCTGGACATTCCAAGAAACGAACTGGTGGTATTAACGGGTCTCAGTGGTTCCGGCAAATCTTCCCTGGCGTTTGACACAATATACGCGGAAGGGCAGAGACGCTATATGGAATCGCTGTCTTCTTACGCCCGCCAGTTCCTGGGTCAGATGGAAAAGCCGGATGTGGAAAGCATCGAGGGACTGTCCCCGGCCATCTCCATCGATCAGAAGTCGACGAACCGCAACCCCCGTTCCACGGTGGGAACGGTGACGGAGATTTATGATTATATGAGACTTCTCTATGCGAGAATCGGGATTCCCCACTGCCCGAAGTGCGGACGGGAGATTAAGAAGCAGACAGTGGATCAGATGGTGGATCACATCATGGGGCTTCCGGAAAAAACGAAGATCCAGCTTCTCGCTCCGGTGGTGAGAGGACGGAAGGGCGAACATGCGAAGGTCCTGGATCACGCAAGGAGAAGCGGTTACGTCAGAATCCGTATTGACGGCAATATGTACGAGCTGTCAGAGGAGATCAAGCTGGAGAAGAATATTAAGCACAACATTGATATCGTGGTAGACCGTCTCGTGGTGAAGGCAGGAATCGAGAAGCGTCTTGCAGATTCCATCGAGACGGTGATGGAGCTGTCCGACGGGCTGATGACCGTGGATGTGATTGACGGCCAGCCGATTACCTTCAGCCAGAGCTTTTCCTGTCCGGACTGTGGAATCAGTATCGATGAGGTGGAACCGAGAAGCTTTTCCTTTAATAACCCCTTCGGCGCCTGCCCGGATTGTTTCGGTCTGGGATATAAGATGGAGTTCGATGAGGATCTGATGATTCCGGACAAGAGTCTGAGCATCAACCAGGGGGCCATCACTGTACTGGGCTGGCAGTCCTGTACAGATAAGGGAAGCTTTACACGCGCCATATTGGAGGCGCTGAGCAGTGAATACAAGTTCAGCCTTGACACACCATTCGAAGAGTATCCGAAGCCGGTTCACGACGTTCTGATTAATGGAACCAACGGAAAAGAAATCAAGGTGCACTACAAGGGACAGCGCGGAGAAGGCGTATACGATGTGGCCTTTGAAGGTCTGGTTCAGAATGTGGCCCGAAGGTACCGTGAGACGTACTCGGAGGCATCCAAGGCGGAGTATGAAACCTTTATGCGGATCACCCCGTGTCCTGCCTGCCGCGGAATGAGGCTGAAAAAGGAGTCTCTGGCCGTAACGGTGGGAGATAAGAATATCTACGAAGCAACCAATATGTCGATCATCAAGTTCCGGGAGTTTCTGGATCAGCTGGTACTGACTCCGATGCAGCATTCCATCGGCGACCTGATTTTAAAGGAGATCCGGGCCAGAGTGACGTTCCTGATCGATGTCGGTCTCGATTATCTGACGCTCACCCGTGCCACCGGAAGTTTATCCGGCGGTGAAGCACAGCGTATCCGTCTCGCAACGCAGATTGGATCAGGCCTGGTAGGGGTGGCTTATATTCTGGATGAGCCGAGTATCGGCCTTCATCAGAGAGATAATGACAAGCTGCTGAAGACGCTGCTTCATTTAAGGGATTTAGGCAACAGTGTGCTGGTGGTAGAGCATGATGAGGATACCATGCGCGCGGCGGACTGTATCATCGATATCGGACCAGGGGCAGGCGAGCACGGCGGCAATGTGGTAGCTGTCGGAACGGCAAACCAGATCATGAAGTGTAAGGATTCCATCACAGGCGCGTACTTAAGCGGCAGAATCAGGATTCCGGTTCCGGAGGAGCGCAGAAAGCCGACCGGCTATCTGACCGTCCGCGGGGCAAAGGAGAATAATTTAAAGAATATCGACGTCACATTCCCGCTTGGTGTGATGACGTGTGTAACCGGTGTCTCCGGATCGGGAAAGAGCTCTCTGGTGAACGAGATCCTGTATAAATCGCTGGCGAAAAAGTTAAACCGGGCAAGGACCATTCCGGGCAAGCACAAATGCATTGAAGGTGTGGAACAGCTGGATAAGATCATCGCCATCGACCAGTCCCCGATCGGAAGAACCCCGCGTTCGAATCCGGCCACATATACCGGCGTATTCGATCTGATCCGTGACCTGTTTGCATCGACCTCAGATGCGAAGGCGAAGGGATATTCCAAAGGCCGGTTCAGCTTTAACGTGAAGGGCGGCCGGTGTGAGGCGTGCAGCGGCGACGGTATTATTAAGATTGAGATGCATTTCCTGCCGGACGTTTACGTTCCATGTGAAGTCTGCGGAGGAAAACGGTACAACCGCGAGACTCTGGATGTAAAGTATAAGGGCAAGAGTATATATGACGTGCTGAACATGACGGTGGAGGAGGCGCTGAAGTTCTTTGAGAATGTGCCCTCCATCTCAAGAAAGATAGCGACCCTGTACGATGTGGGGCTTTCCTACATCAGGCTGGGACAGCCTTCCACGGAACTTTCCGGCGGAGAGGCACAGCGTATTAAGCTAGCGACGGAGTTAAGCAAGCGCGGCACAGGCAAGACGATCTATCTGCTTGACGAGCCGACGACAGGGCTGCATTTTGCCGACGTCCACAAGCTGATTGAGATACTGCGGAAGCTGTCGGAAGGCGGCAATACCGTGGTCGTTATTGAGCATAATTTAGATGTGATCAAGACAGCAGATTATATTATCGATATCGGCCCGGAAGGGGGAGACAAGGGCGGCACGGTGATTGCCCAGGGAACCCCGGAGGAAGTGGCTGCTAATCCTGCATCTTATACGGGGCAGTATGTGAAGAAATATCTGGAATAAAGAATGAATGCCGGAATTCCTTGTAAAATCAAGGATTCCGGCATTTTTGTATTTTTTACAAACAAGTTAATATGAGTATATTTGCTTTCTATTTCGCAGCTGTAACCCCTGCCATAACAGCTTCAACTGTTTCGGCCGAATCAGGGATATAGCTGGCAATTATGGAAGAAATATATTTCCCTTTGGAAATACAGTAATAATCCTGAAGCAAGGCTCCTCCAAGCGCAGAAAGCGAAAGTTTCGTAAAGGTCTGTCCCCCTATATTAACATCCTCATAATCGTTAAACTCATAGCCATAATCCTCCAAAGTCCCTAACTGCTCCTTCACAGAGTCCAAATACTGTTCAGCAGACATACCTTTTCCAAGGGTTGCAACTGAAATATTTTCATGCACCATCTGAAAGTTTGAGGACTGATCCGGCAGGATTACCATAAAGTCATAGGCGGTTGTAAACTCCGCAACTTTATACTGCACTTCATTGGAAACCCCATTGTTGACCAGGATCTCCTGGCCAGTTCCCAGCGCTTTCTTAATATCCTCTTCTGTGGAAATCGTACAGTCCTCAGGAAACGTAAAAGTGAGATTCAACCAGGGGCTGGTAAATGTATAACCATCCCAGGAACCGGTTGAAAATTCAGTTGTTTTTTTCCCTTCGGCTGTTGTCTCCGTTTCCTTGATCTCAGTTGCTTCAGGCGGCTCCGGAAATGGCTTATTCCCAGAATTGCACGCAGCCAGCCATACAGATGCAAGGAAAGCAGCACTCAAAACCAAAATGGTCTTCTTCATAATCATACCCTCTACTCTATATTTGATAATAGTATTTTATCAAACGCAGATGAAAAAGACAATAAGTGAGAAGGAGTGGCTTAATGGAAACTGTCTCATTAACCGGGCATAAGCCTGTCAACAGTGCTTTGAAGCTGTGTTACTTTCAAAGATCTTTTATTTGATGAAAAGTTCTCCCAAAAGGGAGGAAGCCGGCAAGAGGGGGATCCTGCCGGCTTTGAGTATGAAAAAAAGTTTTATGTTGAAAAGGTGTTTACCTTGTTTACGAGTATTAATATACCCAAAGAATGTGAAGAATATTTGATGAAAATGTGAAAAAAATGTGATGGATCGTTAGTGTGTATTCGCAGTAAAAAGCAGCATGGCAAACAACTGATGGAAAAAGGGAAATAGCAAAAAAAATATATGTGCAAGTTGCACTATAAAAACACTAATTATTAGTTGCAATAGTGCAAAATATAAAAATAGGTTGACAAAATGACTGTCTCGGGCTATAATCATAATTAAATAACAAACTTAGTTAATTAATTACATCTATAGTAAGAACGGAGGCAGTGCTGCCATATGAAAAAGCAAAAATTTCCAATTAATCTATTTTTACCTTATTTGGGTTTTTATTCGGCACAGGCAATATTCGGAACTTATCTCAATCTGTATTTGAATGATGTTGGATTTTCTAAAACGCAGATGGGTATGTTTACTTCATTGTCAACACTGCTTGTCTTAATTGTGCAACCGCTATGGGGATATGTAAGTGATCGCTCAAAAACAAAAAACCGTATTTTAAATTTACTGTTGATTGCTGGGGCAACTACAATATTGGGTTTTTATTTAAATATAAATTATTGGTGGATTATGGTGGTCAATTGCCTGTTCTGTGTTTTTTATAATCCGGTGCCGCCTCTCCTCGATAATCTTTCTCTGGAGACGCTGGAGAGCAGCAAAAGTATATTTGACTTCGGACATATCCGGTTGGGAGGAACAGTTGGTTATGCGATCGGTGTACTGACAGCTGGGCAGCTAATGCAGAATCAATATCGACGAATGTTTTATATGATCAGTCTTCTTCTTCTGTGTGCATTTATTTGTCTTCAGTTTGTACCACCTGTTATGGGATATCGTCAGAAAGCAAAAAAATCATCATTTAAAGAACTACTGAGTGACAAAAAAATTTTTTGCTTTATTTTTATGAACTTTATTTTTTCATTAGGTACAGTGATTTATTATTCCTATTATCCGCTTTATTTTACAACAATCGGCGGGGATAGCCAAAAAGTAGGAATCCTGATGTTCGTTACCGCGGTGTCGGAAGTTCCATTTTGGCTGATTGCCGGGAGACTGACAGAACGCTTCGGCTATAAAAAAATGATGGTGGTTGCGGCTGTAGTAACGGGATTGCGGTGGACGACACTCAGCATAGCTATGAATCCACTTGCTGCCATATGCATTAACTTAACTCATGGTTTTTGTTTTGTAACATTAAACTATTGCATAGTCACTTATATAAATGTGCATGTTCCTAGAGATTTGAGAGCGACGGGGCAAAGCATGAATAATATGGTAACTACGATTTTATCACGGGTGATCGGAGGTGTGTTGATCGGATATCTAAGCGATATATTCGGAGTGCCTACCATGCTTCGTCTTGCGGGAGCAGCGGCATTTATTGGTGCGGGTATTTTCTCAGTCTGTTACCATCTGATAGAGAAGAAAGAAGGATAGATTGTTTTCTATTTCAAATTTTACCATACTGCAGGATCCCAGTATGGATGAAAGGGTACCTATTATAAATATGATTTGGAGAAGGGAGATTTTTATCATGAAGAAAAAATGTATGGCATGGATAACAATGGCAGTTATGCTGGGGGCGGCATCCATAAGTGGCTGTTCTTCGAAAACGGAAACACCGGCTTCGGAAAACCAGTCAGGTGCAGCAGGGGAAAAAAGTGTAAAGAAAGAAAATCTGCGTGTAATCACATTCTTTGCAGGTTCGGATCAGTGGGCCCCTACTTGGCAGGAAGTCATTAAGGAATATATGGAGGCAAATCCCAACATTACGATTTCGGATGAATCGGTTCCTACTGCTGGTAATAACGATATGTTCCGTCCAAAGATGAATGCCGATATTGCAGCCGGAACTCCGGTCGATGTTGCATTATATTTTAATGGTTCCGATGCAGAGCCGCTCTATGAGTCCGGACTGTACGTGAGTTGGGATCAATATCTGGAAGAGGATTCCGAATGGGCGTCAAGTTTCCGTTCTACCGTAATGCCTTCCGGCCAGATTAATAACGAACAATTTAATATTCCATATATTGGATCCTTTGAGGGATTGTGCTATAACCAGAAGATATTTGATGAGTACGGTCTGGAATATCCGACCACATGGGATAATATTATAAAGGCGTGTGAGGTACTGGCAGACACGGATATCATTCCCATCAGTAATTCTTTACTGAGTCCGACATGTCAACTGGAAACCATGTTATTGGCGCAGGTAGGACCGGAAAATCAAAAGAAACCATTGGATGCTTCCTGGGCGGGTGCGATTGACCAGTTTAAGACGCTGTATGATTTAGGCGCATTTCCAGCTGATGCGGCAACTATTTCGGATGCAGACTCCCGCATTATTTTCCAGGACGGACGTGCGGCTATGACATTTACCGGCTCCTGGGTTTTAAATACGCTGAAAGAAAATCAGGATATGCGCATGATTGCTGTTCCGGTTCCGGAAGGGGCTCAGGGACAGGAGGGAGCCATTATCTCAGTCTTTGGTTCCGGTTGGTATATGTCCAAGGCCGCCGCTGAACGCAGTGATGCCGCGTTGAATTTTGTGAAATATATGTGTTCACCGGAAATCCTTGCCCGTTTTATTGAAGTAGGCGGTACGCCAGCTATGAATATTGAGATGCCGGAAGAAGCGGAGGCTCTTTTAGTCAGTGCAAATGAGATGACGGCAAATGCAACTGCTATGAATCCGCCGATCGATACCATGATACCAAGGGAAGTGTTTAACAACCTTGCTAAAAAATTGATTTATGTATGCGAAGGTGAAATGACTGCGGACGAACTTTTAGAAGAATGCCGGACAGCATTGAGTAATATTAAAGCGAACTAAATGATCGTCAGGCGGGGGGATGGCTTATGACACGAAGAGACAAAAAAAACTTGATGTATTCTGTTTTATTGCTTGTGCCGGCATTGATTTTTGTTTTGATATTTTTAATTATACCATTGTTTAAAACTGTTTATTACAGCTTTACTTCCTGGTTTAATTTCTCACAGACGAAAACTTTTATTGGATTGGCCAACTATAAACAGTTCTTTACTGATTCAGTTGTCGGAATTGCTTTGCGTAATACAATGCTTTTGATCGTGTTTGCACTTATTTTCCAGGTTGGAGTGGCTTTGATTCTGGCTATCTGTGTGGATTCCGCTCACCATGGATTTCGTTTTTTCCGCACGGTGTATTTTTTCCCGATCGTTATTTCGGCTACAGCAATCGGTCTGATGTTTTCTTTGATTTACAAATATGATTATGGTCTTTTGAATTATATCATTCAGGCATTTGGAGGAGAACCACAGGTATGGCTGACGAAAGAGCGGTCCATTTATATGCTTTTGATACCGGTCTGCTGGCAGTTTGTAGGATTCTATTTTGTCGTGTATTTAACAGCCATAGCCAATATCCCTATTGATATATATGAATCGGCGGTGTTAGACGGTGTAAAGCCATGGCAGAAAGCAATCTATATTACGGTTCCCATGCTGAAAAGCAGTCTGGTTGCCAATGTGGTTCTTGTGATCTCCGGATGTTTCCGGGTATTTGATATGGTTTATATCATCACTGGAGGGGGACCTTTAAACAGCAGCCAATTGTTGAGTTCCTACATGTATTATAAGGCATTTGCCGACTACAATACCGGATATGCCAGTGCAATTGCAATTATTATGATGGTACTTGGCTTAAGCATTACAGGTGTTGTAAAAGTTTTTACTAATAAGATTCAAGGCGATACTTAAGGAGGTGAGAGGATGAAATATCATTATGAAACACCGCAGGATCGTTTTATGGCGGCGGTCAGAGCCGTTCTGCTTTATGGAATATTAATTATGTGGGCGTGCGCTGCAATTATTCCCATGGTTTGGGTATTTATCAACTCCTTTAAGGAATCAAACGAAATCTTAAAGAATTCCATTATGCTTCCGTCTCACTGGACACTGGAAAATTATATTACAATGGCCAATTATCCCGATATGAATCTTCTGCGTGCATTTCGAAACAGTGTGATTATTTCGGGGGGTGTAGTCATAGGAGTAGTGCTTTGTGCAGGTTTTGCAGCATATAGCATTACACGTTTTGCTAATAGATTTACCGCAGTAATCAGCATTGTATTTAATGCTGTTTTGCTGGTACCATCGTTTTCTACTCTGATACCAAATTTTGTGACAATCAGTGCGTCTCCGTTCAGAGGAACGTATATGGCAGTTATATTGCCTCTGATTGCCAGTAATATGAGCTTTTCTACGTTGCTGCTGACTGGCTATATGAATTCGGTTCCCAAAGAACTTGATGAAGCAGCAATTATTGACGGCGCGGGTCCCATGCAGATTTACTGGAGAATTATATGTCCCTTGAGTGTACCGATGTATTCAACCATAGCAACTATGGTATTCATCTGGTCATACAATGATTTACTTACTTCCCTTACCTACTTGTCGAACCGGAAGATGCAGCCAGTCAGCGTAATACTGTCTATGGTTAGCAGTATGATCGGTACGGATTACGGTGCCATGATGGCCGCTATTTTCTTTACAATGCTGCCGCTGCTGGTATTATACGTTGTGCTGCAGGAGCAGGTAGTCAAAGGTCTGACGGCTGGCTCTGTCAAAGGTTAACACAGTATCTCACAATTATTGTATTAGTGAAAGGAGATTTATTCGTGAAACGAATTTTAATGAATCAAATAGGCTATGATTCTGATTTTAGTAAAAAAGCTGTCTTTCAGTCAGATGAAGAGATACAGGTACTTGGATTTAAAATTCTCGAGGAAAAGTCAGGGATAGAAGTCTACTGTGGAGAAGCAGAAAAAAGCAGTCCCGTAGCCCGCTGGAACAAGGGGGATTACTGGGTGATGGATTTTACTGAGTTTGCCCCAAACGCTCATAAGAATTACAGCAGTTTTTATCTGCTGGATGTGGAAACCAGTGCAGGAGAAGTAGTTTCATCCCCATTTGAGATTTATGGATCCGTTGTAGAGTATTCCACACTATCTAGCATTGTGTACTATTTCAAATCTCAGCGTGCTACGGGAGAGTGGGAGGTTAAGGACCATAATATTGGGTTTAAGGGACCACGTGAGGGAACATTTGATGTTCATGGTGGCTGGTTTGATGCCACCGGTGATGTAGGTGTACATATGACTCATCAGTCACATACGACTTATTTTAATCCTCAGCAGGCGTCATTCTCAGCTGCAGTATTCTACCGGTTATTAGATTTACTGCAAAAAAATGAGAATCCATGTTATTCTGTTTTTTGCCGTCGTTTGTTGGATGAGGCATCTTATGGTGCAAATTGGCTGATGCGGCGGAGGGCACCTTCAGGAAGCTTTTTTAAAGTGGGTCCATGCCGGAATTATGCTTATGATCCAACAGATATCACTCGTGAGATCGGATTCGAATACAAGCATTCCAGCCCTCAGTTCGGTACTGCCGAGACTGCACAGACGGAGAATGTTGGAGATGAATATTACGAGACTTCTTTCCGGTCCGGCGGAGGATATGCGATCGCAGCTCTTGCAGCGGCTTCTCGTTATCCATACCCGTCCTGTGAATTTACAGGGATCGAATATCTAAACGCTGCCAGAGAGTCCTATTTTTACCTGGAAAAGAACAATGAGCACTATACGAATGACGGGGCATGGAATCTATTGGATGAATTTTGTGCACTGGAGGCGACAGTTGAACTCTATAAAGCTTCTCTGGAAGTTGGATTTTTAAATCGGGCCAGGGAATTGGCGGAGCGGGTTATGTCACATTTTGTCTTGGTAGAAGATGGAATGGGGTACTTCAGTGTGGATGGGAAAGGACGTCCGTATTTTTCTGCAACCGATGAGGGTACGCCGGTGGTGGCATTGCTGAATTATTATCAGATTGAGAAAAATAAAAATTGCCGTGACAGAGCTTTAAATATTGCTGAGAGTGCAATGCGTTTTGCAGCTCATATAACAAATGAAGTGTCGAATCCCTTTGGTTATGCCCGGATTTTTTATCAGGATAAGAACGGTGATCGGGGAAAACAGTTTTTCTTCCCTCATAATACAGAGATGGCTCCATGGTGGCAGGGAGATAATGCCCGTATTCTGTCTCTGTCTGCAGCAGCCCGCTATACAGCGTCTATGACGAGGGATTTAGACCTGGCAAAAAGGCTGAATATTTATGCGGATGACCAGATCGCCTGGGTGTTGGGACTGAATCCATTTGATACATGTATGCTGGAAGGGGCCGGACGGCACAATATCGATTATTATTTCCAGAATCAGTATGATTTTATTGGTGCTCCGGGCGGGATTGTAAATGGTATTACGAGCGGCATTGAGGATGAAGAAGGAATTGAATTTGTCATGAATCCGGACGAACATCCGGAGATTCAGGATAACTGGCGCTGGGCAGAACAGTGGCTTCCGCATGCCAGCTGGTTTTTATATGCTGTAGGATTGAAAATGAAGTGAGAATGGAGAAAATAAATGAGAGAGTGGTTTAAGCAGGATTTGAAAGAGTCAAAGAATATTCACCGTCCACTGCGCATTCATGAAGAAGAGATGCGGGAAACCAGATGTCTTCGTAAACGGGTTGTTTCAAGTATACTGCTTGACGATCTGACCTCCCTGGACCATTGGGAGACGGAAGGTCCTTATGCAAGAATGGAACTAAGTAAAGAACATACAAGACAGTGTGTAAATTCACTGAAATTTACATCAGTAACAAAGCTGGATCATTGGCCCAATGCTTTTGGACGGATTTATACTGTGCCAAAGGTGATACGTAAAGTAAATCATGAAAATTGGGAGCATATAAACCGGATCTCTTTCTGGGTTTATGCAGATATGCCAGGATTCCGCTCCATTAGCTTTCGGATGCAGTTCCGCAATGGCGGAGATCATCCGGTACCAGACCGTTACGACAGGGAAGGGCATCATAACGTTAACATGACGAATGGAAAGTGGCAGTATGTTTCTGTCGAAATTCCCTACGTTCACCGGGACGATGTTCTGGGATTGAGTTTTGAGTACGATATGGTGGGCGGAGAGCCAGGTGCTACAGAAACAGCATGCTGGTATATTACGGATATCATGCTGGAAACGCTTGCGCCAGAGGATTTGGACGTATATGAAGGCTGGCAGCCGGGAGAACACCGCATTGCATTTTCAGGATCAGGCTATCAGGCCGGCAGTATGAAGACTGCCGTTGTAAATGAACCGGAAGCGAAAAGTTTTAAACTGGTGGAAACCGCCAGCGGGCGCACAGTGCTGGAAAAAGAAATTGAAGTGCAGTGTGATAGCAATGGAGTTCACCAGGTCCTTGATTTTTCAGAAATACAGACTCCAGGAGAATATCTGCTGGTATGCGGAAGCGTCGTATCACGTTCCTTTCCCATAGGAACCGGGATATGGGAAGATGCAATATGGAAAACCCTTAATTTTCTTTTCTGTGAGCGCTGTGGCTGTGAGGTACCGGGGAAACATTACAGCTGTCATCACGATGTAACCATTCGCCATGGAGAACGATCAATCATTGCGAATGGAGGCTGGCACGATGCCGGAGACATGACTCAGGTGACGACGAATACATCGGAGTGTACATACGCGTTGTTCGAGCTGCTGGATAAGGTTCGTGATAATGAACCCTTATTTGAACGAATATTGGAGGAAGCAAAGTGGGGATTGGAGTGGCTTCTTAAAACACGGTTTGGTGATGGATATCGTGTGCCATCTTCCAGTAAATCCTGTTGGACGAACGGTATTATTGGAGATGATGATGATATTTTCCGTGAAGCTGCATTGGAACCTATAGAGAACTTTATGTGTGCTGGAGCGGAGGCGCTTGCCTATATGGAACTTAGAGAGATTGAGCCCGAGCTGGCTGCATACAGCCTGAAATGTGCAAAGGAGGACTGGAATTTTGCATATACAAATCGCGAGATGCCGGACTTTTGTAAATTTGATGACCCCAACCGTATTTGCACCCCTCTGCTGAAATCATCGGCTGCCTGCTGGTCTGCTGTAGATTTATATAAGGCTACGGAGGAGGTTTATTATCGGGATATGGCAATCTGCTTTGCAGATGAAATCATTGCCTGTCAGCAGCAGGAGATAACAGATTGGGATACACCGTATGTTGGCTTTTTCTACGATGATGCAAGCCATAAGCTGATTGCTCACTGCAGTCATAGAAGCCATGATAATGAACCAATACAGTCGCTGGCTCGTCTGGCTGCCTGCATGCCGGATCATGAAAACTTTGGAAAATGGATGTATGCTGTTAACCTGTACAGTGATTATATTCAGAATGCTAGTGAAGCAACAGCGCCATACTATGTAGTGCCTGCTTCCATCTATCACGAGGATGAGGCGATGCACGATAACGAATATGATATGGGCATGATTAAAAAGTATTTAACCGATGACGAGCGCAGAGAGAATTACCGTCTTCAGGTTCAAAACGGAGTACCGCTGGGAAATGGGTATTATCTGCGCCGTGAACCGGTAGCATTTGAACATAGAGGAAATCACGATGTGACACTGGCGGGAGGAAAAGGTGTGGCCTGCGCTGCAGCCGCAAAAAATGATTATGCACTTGCTGAACTGGCGCAACGGCAGTTTGAGTGGATATCCGGAAAAAATCCGTTTGCAGAATCCGTGATGTTTGGAGAAGGGTATGATTATTGTCAGGAATATGCAGTACTGCCGGGAGAAATGGTTGGGGAACTGGGAGTTGGATTTGCAACACTGGATGAACATGATTCTCCATTCTGGCCACAGGTCAATACCTGCGTTTATAAGGAGGTATGGATTCGTTCGGTTCTTCAATGGATCTGGCTGGCATCCGATCTGCATGGAGGAGCAAAAATCAGCGGAATCATGCCGCAGAAAAATGGGAAAGTACTTTTTACCAATATGGATTATGGCTGTATCTATGAGCTGTCTGTCAATTCCGAAACGGGCTGGTATGAAGGAGAATTACCGGCGGGGAATTACGAGATTTGCTGCTGTGGTCAGATAAAACATATGACTTTGCTGGCTTCACGTTCCTATCGCCTGGATGCGCCGTTTTATGATTATCAGATAAAGGCGAGGAAAGAAGGCAATGAAGTAACTCTTGTGATCAGAACACAGGGCAGCGGAAGAGCAAGGATTAAACTGAATATGATTAATCTTACCTGTTGTGATTTTGACCGGGAGATCATTTTGGGAGAGGAGATTGAAATAAAGGGAGAGATCAGGGAGGCGAGGCGGCCTTATTATGCAGTATTGATTCCTGATGGAAAATTGGAACAGATAAAAGAAGTTTATGGACGATAAACAGTAATTGTGAATATGGTCAGTATGAGCGGGACAAGAACAAGGCTGCAGCACTTATAAAGTGTTGCAGCTTTGTTGTGACAGGAGATGTATTGAATTATACATTTTCTTCCAGCAGCTTTGGCAGACAGTTGGAAAACGCGATTGCAGCGGCCCCGACGATGCCAGTGCTGTCGCTGATGGTCGGCATGATATGTGTTTCAGGTCCCAGAATGGCAGGCGTTCTGAGGGCTTCCAGACCCTTTTCCAGTTTAGTAAACAGTTCCTTTCCTAAAAAATTCGTGGTAAGACCTGCGAGCACAAAATCTGAAATATCGAGAGTATAGCTTAGATTATTTACCAGCGGAATCAAATAATAGCTGAGGTACTGGCAGATCTTTTCCCTTTTCCGGTCATCACATGTTTCTTTATAGCGTATGTCAAAATCAAATTGTTTTTGCAGTGTTTCCAGACATACATTCTTTTCCACCCGCAGGTCTTCCGGAGATACCGCAGATGAAGGTTTCGGAAGGACAAGAATGGAGTTACTGATATCACCTGCAAAATTATTAGCCCCGTGCCAGATTTCACCGTCAATAATAATGCCACTTCCGAAGCCGCTTCCCAAAGACAGATAGATAAGATTGCCATTGTGGGATCGGTTCCTAAGAAGAATTTCTCCAAGTGATGCGGCGTTAATATCATTTTCTATAAACAGAGGGAACTCTTTTAATTCCTTGAAAGCTGGAAAGAGATCATAAAATTCTATAAAGAACTGGTAATTCTTTTTCATAATCTTTTTATTCAGATAGTCGACTATTCCAGGTAAACCGAATCCAATCCCTAAAATTTCTGTTGTTGGATGCTGGGAACATAAGTAGCGAACAGTATCTACAAGCATATAAGAAAGGGACGAGAAATGGTCTTCCGATACTTTCAGGGAATTAAGGGGAAATGCTTTCTGGTCAATAATTGAGTAGGCCAAATTGATCAGTCCAACATGCAGATAGTTTCCCTCAAAATAGATACCAATGGTACTGTACGAATCTTCATTTAGCTGAAGCAGCTGACTCTTTCTGCCCAGACCACTGTCTGAAAGAGTCAATGCATCCGGCTTATCAATAAGAATCTGTTTCATACGTAAAAAATCCACGATTTTTAAAACAGTAGGAAGACTGATGCCGGTCAATTTGGAAACGTCTGCACGGGTAAGCTCTTTATGTTCTAAAAAAAGATCCAGCACAGTGGTGCGATTTTGTTTCTTTAAATATGTAGGAATATAGGCTTTCATTCGATTATCCACGCCTTTATCATAGAATAGTTTTATTGTATCAAAGATCGCCATGTTTTGCCAGTGTTATTTTACACGCTTCTGTTTCATGGGAACTTCTACCATGAAACCTTCTTGCGCCGTCCGCCAAAGAAGGCTATAATATACCATATATTGACAAGAAGCAGGTGAAAAATGATGTATATTGCGGATTTACATATTCATTCCAGATATTCGAGAGCAACGAGCAGGGACTGCACACCGGAATACCTGGATTTATGGGCCAGGAGAAAAGGGATTTCCATTGTCGGCACCGGAGACTTTACCCATCCGGCCTGGCGCAAGGAGCTGGAGGAGAAGCTGGAGCCGGCGGAGGATGGGCTTTACGTGCTGAAAGAGGAATACCGGATTAAAGATGAGACGGTGGGGGCTTCGGTTACGCCGCGCTTTGTGATTACTGGAGAAATCAGTTCGATCTACAAGAAACATGACAGGGTTAGAAAGGTACACAGCGTGATTCTTCTGCCAGGACTGGAGGCGGCTGAGTGTCTGTCACGAAAGCTGGAGACAATCGGCAATATTCACTCCGATGGGCGCCCGATTCTGGGGCTGGACTGCCATGATCTGTTGGAAATCATGCTGGAACTCAACTCGGAATCCATCTACATCCCGGCGCATATCTGGACTCCGCATTTCTCCCTGTTCGGTGCATTTTCAGGGTTTGACACGGTAGAGGAATGCTATGAAGACTTGACACCGTATATTCATGCCATGGAAACGGGGCTTTCCTCTGATCCGCCCATGAACTGGCGCCTTTCCGCGCTGGACAGCTATCAGCTGGTATCGAATTCCGACGCTCATTCTCCGGCAAAGCTGGGCAGGGAAGCTAATTTGCTCGATATGGAGCTGTCCTATCAAGGACTTCAGAAGGCGATACAGACAGGCGAGGGATTGGCAGGAACCATCGAATTCTTCCCGGAAGAAGGGAAGTATCATTATGACGGCCATCGAAAATGCCATCTTTGCTTAAGCCCTCTGGAAGCAGAAAAATACTCCGGGAAATGCCCTGTCTGTGGTCGGAAGCTGACGATAGGCGTATCGCATCGCGTGGAGCAGCTGGCTGACCGGGAAGAAGGTTTCGTGCTGCCGGGAGCGAAGGCATTCGAAAGTCTGGTTCCGCTGCCGGAGGTGATCGCTGCTTCCACCGGACATTCGGCGGCCAGCCGGAAGGTGGAAAACCAGTACCGTGACATGCTTTCCGCGCTGGGCTCCGAATTTGCGATCTTAAGGGAGCTTCCGATCGAAGATATCCGGAAAGTTTCCGGCCGTCTGACGGCGGAAGGAATCCGCAGGCTGCGTGAAGGAAAAGTAGAGCGCCTCCCGGGATACGACGGAGAATACGGTACCATCCGTTTATTTGACCAGATGGAGCGGGAGGAAATCGATGGACAGCTCAGTCTCTTTACAGGTGCCGAGATGGCGGAACTGTCGCACATGGAGACGGCTGCCGCGGTTGTTGCCGATTGCACTGCCGTTGCTGTTGCCGCTGATTCCGCCGCCGTTGCTGTCCGCACTGCAGCGGCAGAAGGTGCGATCCATGGGAAAGAAGCGGAGCCGGAATCAGACCAGCCGGCTCCCGGCCTGAATTTACAGCAGGAAGCCGCAGTGACAGCTATTGGGCGTGCCATAAATGTTGTTGCGGGGCCTGGAACCGGAAAGACAAAAACACTGGTATCCCATGCCTTTCATCTTCTGAAGGAAAGAGGGGTAAAGCCGACGGAACTGACCGCAGTTACATTCACCAATCAGGCAGCCAGGGAGATGCACAGCCGTCTGGAAGGGCAGTTGGGTGGAAAACGTTTTGTGAGCCGTATGAGAATCGGCACGTTCCATTCGATCTGCTACGATTTACTGAAAAAATCAGGAATGGAATTTACACTGGCTGATGAAGTGGAGATGAAGGATACCGCAGAGGAGATTATTGCAGAAATGCAGCTGAATCTGTCCGCCAGACAGTTTCTGCGGCAGATCTCCGCAGAGAAATGCGGACTGGAGAAACAAACAGAGACATGCCCGAAAGAGGCGTATCAGGCATATCAGAAAAGGCTGAAGGAGCAGGGGATTTTGGATTTTGACGATCTGCTTCTGGAAACACTCCATCTTTTCGAAGAGGACGGAAAGAATAAAACGCTTCGTCAGGGATTTTCTTATTTGCTGGTAGATGAATTTCAGGATATCAGCCCGGTGCAGTACCGGTTGATCCGGGAATGGAATAAGGGAGGGAGAGAGCTGTTTGTCATCGGTGATCCTGATCAGGCGATCTATTCGTTCCGGGGATCTGACGAAAGATGCTTCGAAAAGCTAAAAGAAGACTGGCCGAACGTGACCACGATCTGTCTGGAACAGAATTACCGCTCTACACCGCAGATATTAGATGCAGCCTCCAATGTCATTTCACAAAACAGGGGACAGAAGCGGAGGCTGATTCCGCAGAAACGGAAAGGTGTTCCGGTGCGTCTGGTGACAGCAGCCGGTGAGATGTCAGAGGATATCTTTGCGGCAAAAGAGATTAACCGGCTGATCGGTGGTATCGATATGCTGGATGCACAGGGGCATCAGGAAATGGGAGATGGGCACAGAGTAAGAAGTTTCTCAGAGATTGCCGTACTGTACCGTACCAACAGGCAGGCGGAGCTGCTGGAAACATGCCTGAAAAAAGAAGGAATTCCTTATGTGGTTGCCGGCAGGGAAGATTTCCTGATGGAGCCGGCTGTGCGGGGAACCATCTGCTTTTTCAAGGCACTTTTAAATCCGGAAGATCGGGCGGCGCGCCGTCTCAGCCTGAAGCTGTTGTGGAAGCTGCCGGAGGATGGCATATCCGAAGGGATTTTCGATGGGATGGCGGAGACATACCGGAAGAAGATAAAAAGGGAAAAGCCGCAGAAGGTTCTGGAGGCCTGGATTTCGGACATGAACCTGCAGGAAGAAGAGGGGGTGGCTAAGCTGGCCGCCATGTCGGTTTTCTATAAGAATATGCAGGAATTTCTGGATAATCTGACCTTTGGACAGGAAAGTGATTTAAAGCGGTGCGGAGGCAAAACGTATACTTCCGATTCTGTAACTCTTATGACTCTTCACGGATCAAAAGGCCTGGAATTTCCAGTCGTTCTGATGTGCGGAGTCAGAAAAGGGCTGATACCGCTGGAGAGCGGCAGGCAGGAGATCGATGAGGCTGAAGAGAGGCGGCTGTTCTACGTAGGCATGACCCGGGCAAAGGAAGAATTGATTTTGATCACATCGCAGGAAGCATCCCCGTTTTTAAAGGATATTCCGGAGGACGTGACAGAACGGGAAAATGCAGGAAAACAGCGCGACCCGGGTATGGGAAAACAGATGAGTCTGTTTGATATTAATACCTTCTCGGAAGGTCATTAGAGGTGGCTCCTGATCCGCCCGGACGGACAGTGCTGCGTACAAAGCGGATCAGGAATCACAGGAGCGCTGTCTCTTAGATATAAGAAATGCCCTGACATCTCTCAGGGCACATTTCATTATCCATTATACATAATTTTTTATTACAAGTCTACCATTTTTTCTTTTTTTTGCTAAGATAGTAGTGGACAGTAACGTAGGCTGTGAACCATAGCACGGAAAAGAAGGGAGACAGGCATGAATCAGTCACAGACAAAGCGTATACCGGGAGTCACCCTGGAGGAAGAAAGAAGGACGCTTTCAGAAATCCTTGCCATTGCAGACAGGAATTTAAAACAGGTAAAATCGTCTGTTCAGAACCTTGCAGATGAGCTGCATGAACTGAAAGAAATCTACGATGCGGAGGATAAAGAAGGGTTGGCGCTGTGGTTTAATACCGACGCCAGATTCCAGCAGGTCAGGCAGGAACTGCTCCGTATGGAGCGATGCAGAAAAAAACCGTATTTCGGAAGAATTGATTTTACTGATTCCAGTTTGTTAAAGAAAGAGTGCTACTACATTGGAAAGGCGGCGATTACAAAAGACGCTGCGGAGCTGGTCGTAATCGACTGGAGAGCGCCGATCGCATCGGTTTACTATGAAGGTTCGCTTGGACCATGTACGTATTCGGTAAAGGGAGAAGGTGCATTTGAGATTGACCTCTCCAGGAAACGCACCTATGAAATCGAACAGGACGAACTGAAGGACTTTTATGATTCCGACGTCGTGGCTAATGATGAACTGCTGACCAAATATCTTGCCAAAAACAAACGGACGGTTTTAAATGATATTATTGCAACGATTCAGCAGGAGCAGAATGAGATCATCCGTAAGAGACCGCAGCATAATGTCATTGTACAGGGAGGAGCCGGTTCCGGTAAGACTACTGTGGCCATGCACCGCATTTCCTATATTCTTTACAACTATGATCTGGAATTTCAGCCAAAGGATTTCTACATTATTGGAAGCAACCGGATTCTTTTGAACTATATCACTGGGATTCTGCCGGATCTGGATGTTTACGGGGTTTCACAGATGACGATGGAACAGCTTTTTACACGTCTTCTGTATGAGGACTGGGATGATCAGAAGTATACCATTAAAAAACTGGATCGGGAGAATAAAACAGCCTGTATAAAAGGCAGCTATTCCTGGTTTCATGATCTGGAAGATTTTTGCCGGCGTTATGAGTGGAGTTATATTCCGAGGGAAGATGTCTATACAGAGAAAACGCACCATCTGCTGATGAGCAGGAGTTCAATTGAAGAGCTGCTTCATAAGTTTGATTTCCTGTCACTTCCTGATAAGCTGAACAAACTGACGGAACATCTTATGGCAAAGCTGGAGAATGAGATATACGGAAGATACTATACGTATCCGCCGGAAGAACAGAAGGCTCTTCTTAAGTATTATCAGACCTATTTTGGAAAACGGGAGTGGAAGGGTTCTGTTTTTGAACTGTATGACAGCTTTCTGACAGAGCAAAATAATAAGGGGAATCAGATTCCCTTACCCGGTCATGCGTTTGATCTCTATGATTTGGCGGCGCTGGCATATCTGTACAAACGAATCAAGGAGACAGAAGTCATCCAGGAGGCAAGCCATGTGGTGATCGATGAGGCTCAGGACTTTGGCATGATGGCCTACGGCGCATTAAAGTACTGTCTTAGTAAATGCACGTACACCATTATGGGAGACGTATCTCAGAATATCTATTTTGACTATGGCCTGACAGACTGGGAGGAGCTCCGGAGCCTGATGCTTCCTGGAGAGTTTGATTATTTCGGCCTGCTGAGAAAAAGCTACCGCAATACAGTGGAGATCTCTGATTTTGCAACGAACATCCTGCAGCACGGAAATTTCCCAATCTATCCGGTTGAACCGATTATCCGTCACGGAAATGAAGTCCGAAAGTCAGAGTGTAAGGATGAGGAACAGCTGATCCTCGAGACTGCGAAGACTGCCTTACAATGGCAGAAGAATGGATATGAAACAATTGCGGTAATTTGCAGAGATGAAGAGGAGGAACGCAGAGTATCGAAAGAACTCAGGAAAAGAGCAGCAATCCGGGAATTTGATGCAGAGACAGAAGAGTTTGGAAGCGGAGTCATGGTTCTTCCGATTGAGTATGCGAAAGGTCTGGAATTTGATGCGGTTCTCCTTTTTAATGCCAGTGACAGGAACTATCCGGCAGAGGATGGCTTTGCAAGGCTGCTGTATGTGGCGGCTACGAGAGCGCTTCATGAACTGGCGGTGCTTTACACCGGAAAGCTGACAGACTTGATTGCTGTCACCGTATCGGAGGAAAAGAAGCAAAAATACGTTGTGGTGCGGCAGGAGCAGCCAGTCAGGCGCGTGCGTGAGGAGAAACCTAAAACCAACAGGGAGCTGGAACTGGAGCGGGTATCCCACGGGAAATTTGAGATGGAGCTCCGCAACCGGATTGGACCGAAGAGAATCGTTGTTCAGAATTCCATAGACGAGAAGCGGGCAGAGAAGATGAAAAACACTGCAAACCGTATAGAAAAATCTGAATTTGGAGGGATTCCGGACACGAATAGTCTGAGGCCCTTGGGACATTCCCGGTTAAATCCTGAGGTTCGCTGGGTGACCGGCCATAGAGACTGTCTGGAGCTGACAAATGCTTTCGGGGTACTTCGGATTACACCGGTATCCGAGAACACGGTTCGTATCAGCTTTGCAGGGGAGGCGCCGGATCATCTTCCTGATATACCGTCAGAGATTGAAACGGCATCCAGAGTAAAATGGAACTATAGGGAAGACAAAAGCAGGGTAGAGGTAAGGTTTGGAAAACTGCTTTTGCGTATTGATAAGAAAACAGGCGGGATTTCCTTCTACACAGATAAAGAAACGCTACTTCTCAGTGAAAGTCCCTCGCTGCCGAGGCAGATTTCCAGTTCTCCGAAAAATCAGACATGGACTTATTTTGACTGGTCTAAAAAAGAGGTTTTAAAGGCAAGAGGAGCCGTCGATCAGCAGTGGCTTGATCTGAAAACAACGGCAAAATACATTTCATTCGGTGCAAAATCAAAGCGGCCGGCCTGCATTCTGTCCAACCGCGGATATCAGATATTGATTCCGGGAGGCAGACGGGTTATGTGCTGTACGATACCGATGTATGGATTGTATGTATACACGGAAGGGGAGGTACAGATTGATTATTTCTTCAGAACGGCATTGTAAAGCTTCGTCAGATCATCACAACCGCCGGCCCATGCGGGAGCGTCCAACCCTGGAACGAATGAATATCCCCATTGCTGCACTGCTGAAAAGTCCGTCCGTTCGGGACGCTGTTCATTCTATCTGCCGGACTCAGTGCGTGAATGACAGATTTCTTGCCGGTGCCGCCGTCACGTTTCGTCAGTTATCACTTCTGTCTTCCGATACACGGATACCTGGTGAGACGCTGAAACTGATTTTTGAATTTCTGGCAGAAGAAGACCGGAAACATCCTGTGTTTCTGGAAGAGAGATACCCATACCTAAAGCAGTCTTCCTGGTCGCTGAACATGAGTGAGATCAGTTATATGAAGGTGTCGGCGGAACGGCAGGGGGAGTATCTGTTCTCCATACGAGCCATTCAGAAGGAGGTTGATCCGGTGTCGGAACAGCCGTACCTGATGCTTTTCCCGGAATACTCCGGGGAACGCAGCGGCTGTTCCAATGGGGAAGGAGAAAGGAAAGAAGAATCGATAAAAGTAAGCTTTGATGATGAATATCACATGCAGGAATTCATGAAAAACATTATTTTGAATGGCCGGGCTGAGCTTTTTAGACGGCCGGCTTTACAGAAATAATTCTGTCAGGAATACGGCCGTGCATGCAGCCAGCGAGACGATAAACAGACTTTTTCCTTTATAAGCCAGGAAAATAGCAATGACCAGGGCTGTTACGGCGGACCAGACACTTGCCGTGGCAGTTAAGATTGCCGGGAAGGTCATGACCGACAGTGTCACATACGGCACATAATATAAAAATGAGCGGATATAAGTGTTTTTAATTTCTTTTCTTATGAGGGTCAGTGGGAGCACACGAATCAGATAGGTGACTCCCGCCATGACAAGTATATATAAGTAAATACGGTTATTCATGCTGTTCCTCCTCTGGTTCTTTTACCGGAAATAAATAAGCGGCCGCCCCTGCGATCAGAAGCGTCAGAATGATGATTTTAAATCCCGATGAGATCGTGTTTAAAACCGGTGTCACTGCAGCGATCAGGCTGCATACCATGGATACCAGGATAACTCCGGACAGAATCCGGTTTCCCTTAGCCGGAGGAATAATGACAGCCAGAAACATGCCATATAAAGCAACATTTAAAGCACTCAAAATCCGGGGAGGCAGGAAATCACCGGAAACTGCACCGAGAAGCGTACCCAGAGTCCATCCCGGCACGGCAGCGCCAATCAGGCCATAGCTGAAGAATGGGTTCAGCCTTCCGGGTCTGCAGACGGAGACCCCGAAAATCTCATCGGTAACACCGTATCCAATCAGGAAACGGTGAAAAAATGGCGTTTTATCGTCCAGCTTCTGGGAAAGAGAGCAGGACATGAGGCAATAACGCAGATTGATGATAAATTGTGCTGCCGCCATTTCCATAAACGGCGCTTTCGCAGCGATAATTCCCAGCGCTGCGAATTGCCCCGCTGATGTGAGATTCGTAAAGGACATGACGACGGCCTGCCACGGAGAAAGACCGGCGCCGGAGGCCATGATGCCGAAAGTAAAGGACACTGCAAAGTATCCGAGACAGATGGGAATTCCGTCTTTTAAACCATTTTTCCATTGAATCGCGTTCGTATTCATTTTCATAACCTTCAATTCTTATATTCTTTTGTTTTTCCAGACAGTTCCTAAAAAATATACCACGAAACTTTACATCAGTAAAGCAAATGTTTATAATGAAAACACTGAACTTTCGGCCGGAGCAGGGATCTGATGTTTCGGACCGTTTGGAATGCAGGGAGGAAAAAAATGAAAAAAATTCATATTACACTGTTCAGCGCGATTGTGCTGGTGATTATTGCGGCGGCATTATACGGAAGCCTGACCGGAAAGAACGATCCGCTGTTTGATCAGGGGACGAGAACCACGTTTTATGCAGAGACGGCAGCTGGACATGAACCGGATATCAGTGCAGAAAATTATTTTTCCGGAGAGGACTATGATTTATCGAAATTCACATTTTCTATGAGCGGCTGTAACTGGGAGGAGAAGGGGATTTACCAGATTCCGGTATTCTATGACGGAAAAGAAACAAACTGTGTGATCTCTCTGGAAGTGACCGGGCCGGCGGGAGATGTTCCAGAGACAAAAGAAGGGCTGAACGAGGATACGAGAATTACCAATTAATTGTTTGAATTTTTTTCACCCGAAGTGTCACAAATATCCGCCGGAATTGTTTTATAGTCAGAAGGAGGGGATGGGCATGGAACAGGATGAGTTTACAGCTGTATACAGGCAGTTTTACAGGCCGCTTTATGTCTATGCGCTGTCTCTTTCCGGCAACCGGGCGGATGCAGAGGATCTGGTGCAGTCCACATTTTTGAAAGCGCTGCTGTCTTATGAGGGAGGCGGGAGTCTGCGTTACTGGCTTACCAGGGTTTTGAAGAATGAGTATTTTAACCTGTGGAAGAAGCGTAACCGGCTGGTAGATGAGGGGCGCTTTGATTTCTCTCTTCTCAGGGAAGAAGATCATACCCTGGAGGGACTGATTCAGGATGAGGAGAGACGTCTTTTACTGGAAGCGATTATGAAGCTCCCGGTCCATTATAAGGAAGTACTGCTGGATTCGATCTATTTTCATTTGAGCGACGAGGAGATTGGGAAGTCCATGGGGATTACAAAGGAGAACGTTCGGCAGATCCGGTCACGCGCAAAGAAACAGGTCATGAGGTTATTGGAGGTGGAAGAACATGAAGGATTTTGATGAACTGGCAGATGGCTTGAATGAACTGCCGGATTGGAATGCCATGGAGGACACAGGTCTGGAAAAGCAGATCGAACGGCAGATTAACAGAAGAATTACGAGAATCAGCCTTCGCACACTCTTTGCAGTTATCATGGCGGCCGCGGTACTGCTGCTGATTATTAACCCGGTGATGAAGTTCTGCAGTTTTGATCCGCGCCCCTTGTTTACATCGGATGATGCAGCGTATGAGAATGAATTTACAAAGTACATGAGAATTTATTATGAGACAGCGCAGCCATATGTAACCGTGTATGATTCCAGCCTGAAGGATCTGGGTTTTGGACGTTATGCAATTGACATGGGGGTCATGGACACCAGCGGTCCCATCTATGTGGGGCTTCCTCCTAATGTCAGGCTGAATGTCAAGTGGGGAACGATTGGAGTCGAGGATCCCCAGCGCCTTACGACTGTAACCGCGAGCCGTTACGGCTATGGACTGATGAGCGAGGAGGATAAAGCTGCACTGATGGAAGAACTGGAGGAGCTTCCGGATTCCAGCATCATACATGTATCGCTCAGTGCAAGAGAGGAAAAACCGGTATCCGAAGTGATTGCTGCGCCTGTCCAGGTGAACTGGGTGGAGATTTATAGCGAAGACGGGGAGATCCGCGGCGGTCTCACGATCAGAAAGAGCATTCTGGGGGAAGGAGAACGCGACCGTGTGGAGATGACAGATGAAGAGATAAAACAGGAGTATCTGGGGAATTTAGAATATCTGCTGTCCCAGCCGAAGCTGCTGAATGCGCTGGGACTTCGTATGGGAAGCGAAGGTCGGTATTTCCAGGCTCCAACAACGGTGGAACCGATAAAGAATTTGCTGGATCAGACCGCGAAGCAGGCAGTGCTGACCACGAAGAATTACTGTATTTCCGGAAAGAAGCAGGAGATTCTGGATTATTTAAACACCGTAGACTATACTTCTGTCATGGTAGACCGTGTACGTTTGTCAATTCTGGAACGATGAGGATCCAGAAGAATAATTTTTTAGAAGAGGTACCAAATTTCATGCCAAATACAAATTTTACAACCCTTTGCTATATTGAATGTGAGGACAGCTATCTGATGCTGCACCGGGTAAAAAAAGAAGGAGATATGAATCGCGATAAATGGCTGGGGGTAGGCGGCCATTTTGAAAAGGGGGAAAGTCCGGAGGAATGCCTGCTTCGGGAGGTGAGGGAAGAGACCGGACTTACCCTGTTAAGATGGCGTTTTCGCGGCCTTATAACGTTTGTCTCAGACTGTTTTCCGGAAGAGTATATGTGCCTGTATACGGCAGACCGCTATGAAGGAACCATCGGAGAATGCCGGGAAGGTTGCCTGGAGTGGATCAAAAAAGACAGAATTGGGGAATTGAATCTGTGGGAAGGCGATCTGATCTTTTTCAAATTGCTCCGGGACAACCAGCCGTTCTTTTCATTAAAGCTTTGCTATGAGGGGGAACGACTGACCGAGGCTGTACTGGATGGGAAACCGTTACGCGAATCGTAACCTGCTGGGCCGAAGATGGAAGGAAATTCCGTTGACATTTGCAGGGTGACATGATATAGTTACGATAAATAAAAATGATTGGAAGTGTGTGTTTGTTAATTGCATCTGAATATGGCGCATAGAAAGAGAATAGCGGGAACAGGAACAGTCTGAGAGAAGATTGATTTTGCAGGGCAGAATCTTCCTTCTATTTTGTGTACCTGTTTGGACCATAGAGATGTGAGCGGCAGTGATATACACGTAAAGAATGAATCGTTATCTGCAGGAACATAGACAGCTCTATGATCCTGCAGTTTTTTAGTGGTTTCATGACACAAAAAGCTCTCCCCTCTTTTTCTGATGCTGCCTGGCTTACTGATTAGTAATGGAATAAAAGACAGGAGAAAGAACAATGAACAACACATTTCATACATTAGAATTTGACCGTATAGTAAGACAACTGGAGGAACTGGCCTGCACAAAGTCGGCAAAAGAGAAGATACGAGACCTTGAGCCGTATCTGTACGAGGGCGATGTGAGGAAAAGCCAGAAAGATACGTCAGAAGCGAGACGGATCATAGAAAGTGCGGGGCTGCCGCCGATTGCCTCGATGGGTGACGTGGATGATATTTTAATCGTTATCGGACAGGACGGCTGTCTGACAGCCGAGCAGCTGGAATCGGTCGGTATGACGCTGACGGCGGTAAAACGTTTGAAGGACTTTTTGAGCCGGTGCAGATACTTGAATACAGGTCTGGCCTGTTATGATGAAGAACTGGATCCTTTGGAGCATGTGAGGGAACAGCTTGCGGAAGCTGTCAGAGGAGGCAGGGTTGAAGATGGAGCCAGCCGCCTGCTGAAGAGTCTGCGGCAGGATATGATTCGTATGGAGGAAAAGGTACGGGCTAAAGCGGATTCGATCTTAAAAAGCAAGAAGGTGTGTTTTGCAGATCATTATGTGACGAGCCGCAACGGTAAGATGTGCCTGCCTGTGAAAAAGGAATACCGGTCATCAGTGCCGGGAAGCGTGATTGATAAGTCTGCTACGGGAGCGACTCTGTTTATTGAACCGGAGGCGGTTGCCTCTTTGAATTCCGAACTGGAGCTGCTGAAGATTGAGGAAGAGAATGAAACGAGAAGAATTCTCTACGAACTGACAGCCATGATTGCGGAAAATCAGGAAGTTTTTGAAGCCGACAAAAGGCTGATTGAAAAACTGGACTTTATCTTTGCCAAAGGAAAGCTCAGTGCTGCCATGGACGCAAAAGAACCGCAGATTAACACGGAACGGAACATCCGAATCAAAAACGGAAGGCACCCGCTGATGCGTCGGGAAGAAGCGGTACCTTTAAGCTTCGAACTCGGAGAACGGGGGAAAGGTGTCGTGATTACAGGGCCGAATACAGGAGGCAAGACGGTGACGATGAAAACGGTTGGACTGTTCTGTATTATGGCGCAGTGCGGGCTCCATGTACCGTGTGAAGAAGCCGTTCTTTGTATGAATAATCTGGTGCTGTGTGATATTGGAGACGGGCAGAATCTCTCTGAGAATCTGTCCACGTTTTCCGCCCATATTACAAACGTACTTGATATTTTGAAGAAAGCAGGACCGGAGAGTCTGGTGCTTCTGGATGAACTCGGGTCCGGTACGGATCCCGCGGAAGGGATGGGCATTGCGATTGCCATACTGGAGAGCCTGAGGCAGTGCGGCTGCCTGTTCCTGGTTACGACCCATTACCCGGAAGTGAAGGGATATGCGGAGGCCGCCGATGGAATTGAGAATGCGAGAATGGCATTTGACCGGGAGACTCTGCAGCCGCTTTACCGTCTGGTGCAGGGGGAAGCGGGAGAAAGCTGTGCTCTGTTTATTGCTAAAAAATTAGGCATGCCGGACGCCATGCTTTTAAGGGCGGAGCAGGCTGCCTATGGCAGTCTGAAACCGGAACGGCTCCAGGAGGAAGGCGGGGGCAAAAAGAGGAAAAACGTCATTCTTCCGGAAGGCCCGCGTATTCGGAAGCAGAAGGAGGAAAAGGGACACCAGAAGGAACTGGCTGTAAAATATGCGGTTGGTGACAGCGTCCTGGTGCTGCCGGATAAAAAGACGGGGATTGTATGCAGAACAGTAAACGAGAAGGGCGTTCTCCAGGTACAGCTGCAGGACCGGAAGATCTGGATTAACCATAAACGGATAAAACTCCAGGTTGCAGCGGAAGAACTCTATCCGGAAGGCTACGATTTTTCCATTATTTTCGATACAGTGGAAAATCGAAAGAACCGGCATCAGATGGAGAAGAGGCATCAGGAGGGCGTAGAAATCAGAATGGAGGATGACTGATGGAGAATCAGCAGATGGGAGAGGAACGTCTCGACCAGTATCTGAATTTTATAAAGGAGACAGAACTTTTAAAAAATGTACTTCGCACGGCGTGGGGGTCTACAGGGAGACAGGAGAGTACGGCGGAACACAGCTGGAGGCTGGCCCTCTTTGCCGCTCTGCTGTTGGGTGATTATCCTGAACTGGATGGAAAAAGGGTGCTTTTTATGTGTCTGATCCATGATCTGGGGGAACTGTACGACGGCGATATCTCTGCCGCTCTGCTGCCGGATGAGCAGCAGAAGCATGCCGGGGAGCAGCGGTCTGTGGAACGGTTGTTTTCATTTCTCCCGGAAAAGGAACGTGAGTATTTTATGGCGGTCTGGAGGGAGTATAATGAGAACAGTACTCCTGAGGCTCATCTGGTGAAGGCTCTTGATAAGGCGGAAACCATTTTGCAGCACAATCAGGGGATAAATCCCCCTGACTTTGATTATGAATTTAATTTGCAGTACGGCGCCTCCTATTTTAAGGAAGATGGGAGGATGGCCGCACTGCGTGCCAGACTGGATCAGGAAACAAAGAAACATATTATGTAAGATCCGGGCAGGTCTGCTCCTGGGATTCGGCCGGAGCCGTTTCGGGTATGGAAAGCTCGGTCAAAAGGGAACGAAATATATGGACATGGAGTTCTTCATCCGCAATGATGCGGTTTAAAATGGCCCGGACGTGTCCGTCTTCAATCCATTCGGATTGGGCATGGTACTTGCGGAGGGCCTCCAGTTCCCCGGCGAGCGCATTGGTGAGCAGCGCGTTAATCTGAGTCGGATACTGATTGCAGCCGGGGCACCAGTAATACATACGGCCTTTGTTATAGCTCCATAACCGCGGGTCGGTTCCCAGCTTCAATGCCAGTTCGCCGAAGATATCGAGATGATGCATTTCTACCACACTGATCCGGTTAAAGCATTCGGCGATTTCCTGATAATGTTCCCTGGTAATCAGGCTGTTATAAAAGTAAAGACTGACCGCGGTCATCTCGGAATTGCAGGAACCGATATTGGAAAGAATAGCGGCTGCATACTGGGGGTTTTTTCCGTCTACCTTAACGGGTGGGTATGGAGTATGATCTGAAAAGTGAAATGTTGTTATATCCATGAAATATCCTCGTTAAATAATGTCTTATTCCATATATAAGCAAAAAAAGACGAGGTATGACTGGAAAATAAAAAAAGTGGCAGCTGGAGGAAAAACGGATGGATTTACGGGATGCGTTAAGGAATTACAAACCATTTAATGAACAGGAAGAAAAAGACAGGGAACAGATTCTGTATTTTCTGGAACGGGGAGATCTGGTGTATACGAGGGAAAGCAAAGATGCCCATATGACTGCCTCTGCATGGGTGACAAACCGTGCGCGCAGTAAGATTGTGATGGCATATCACAATATTTATGATTCATGGGCCTGGCTTGGCGGTCACGCGGATGGAGAAAAGAATCTGCTTCTGGTGGCTGAGAAAGAGGTGATGGAAGAGAGCGGGCTTCGCTTTGTGCGGCCTGTCATGGAAGACATCTTTTCCATTGAGATTCTGACTGTGTCAGGTCATATGAAGAATGGCAGCTATGTGCCGTCTCATCTTCATTTGAATGTGACCTATCTGCTGGAGGCGGATGAAGACGCAGTTCTGCATGAAAAAGAGGATGAAAACAGTGGGGTACGCTGGTTTTTAACAGAAGATGGGATCAATGCATCAAAGGAACCATGGATGCAGACATGGATTTATCGAAAGCTTGCAGAAAAGATGAGCCGTCTGAACTGTTAGATATTAACAGAAAATTGATAATTATTTTGTGATTTGCTGTTTTATTTTTCCCGATTATGCTTTATAATAGAACCAGCTTATATATTTGCCAAGAAAGACAACGAGGTGATTGAGATGAAGATAGTTTATGCAATTGTCAGTTCCGATGATGGAAACCGTGTGACAGATGTACTGAATGAAAACAGCTTCAGCGTAACAAAATTGGCTACTACAGGCGGTTTTTTGAAGAAAGGCAACTCTACCCTGATGATTGGTACGAATGACGACAAGGTTGAGGAGGTAATTAATTTAATTAAGGATACCTGCGGAAAGAGACAGAAGATTACCTGTAATGTTCCGGCACCGAATATCGCATCGATATCAGCGGGATATATGATGATGCCAATGACGGTTGAACTTGGCGGAGCAACTATATTTGTAACGGACGTGGAGAGATTTGAAAAGATATGATGAAAAAAGGACTGCTGGTGACGGCGGTCCTTTTTGTTATTAAAGGATTACTTTCGGGAGCGGTATCACGGAACGGCAGCCATTGAACTCTTTACCTGAGTTGGACATAGAATAATAGTGGAAATAGAATTTAGGAGGTTTTATATGAATTATAGATATTATCCTATGGCGGGAGGTCCGTTTGGTATCCCCGGTTTCGGGAACAACATGCAGGAAGGGATGCAGGACCGTTTTAACGGACTGCAGACTCCCTGCGGTACGAATGATGCTAACAGTGCCGATTTGCAGAATGCTTCCCGCTGTGGAGGACAGTGTTGTAATAACAACAATAATTATGGCTGCTGTCGTCCGGTGCCCGGGCCACAGGGACCAAGGGGGCCACAGGGAATTCCGGGACTTCCAGGTCCGCAGGGCCCGCAGGGATTTCCGGGGCCCAGAGGCCCGCAGGGAGCGACCGGTCCGCAGGGAGTACAAGGTTATCCGGGCCCGCAGGGGGTTCAGGGACCAAGAGGGTTTCAGGGAGCAACCGGCCCGCAGGGGCAAAGGGGGATAACAGGTCCACAGGGACCCCAGGGGGTAACCGGGCTCCAGGGGCTTCCAGGTGTTACAGGAGCAACAGGCGCGGCAGGAATCATGGGGCCGATGGGACCGACAGGAGCAAGAGGTGCAACCGGAGCAACCGGTATTACAGGAGCAGCAGGCCGGGATGGTGTTTCTCCCAGAATTACTGTAGCAGGAACCGTAACTGGAAATCCTGGTACGCAGGCAGGCGTTGATGAGACGTTCACGCAGGAAGGCGCACAGCTTCTGTTTACAATTCCGGCAGGTCCGACCGGCCCGACTGGAGCTGCGGGAGGGACTGGAGCGACCGGGGCCGCGGGGGCAACTGGCCCAACTGGAGCTGCGGGAGCAACCGGCCCAACTGGGGCTGCGGGAGTAACCGGTCCGACTGGGGCCGCTGGAGCAACTGGCCCAACCGGAGCCGCTGGAGCAACTGGCCCGACTGGGGCCGCCGGAGCAACTGGGCCGACTGGGGCAGATGGAGTAACTGGCCCAACCGGAGCAGATGGAGTAACTGGCCCAACCGGGGCCGCTGGAGCAACTGGCCCAACCGGGGCCGCTGGAGCAACTGGCCCAACTGGAGCCGCTGGAGCAACTGGCCCAACTGGAGCCGCTGGAGTAACTGGTCCGACTGGGGCAGATGGAGTAACTGGCCCAACCGGGGCGGATGGAGTAACCGGCCCAACCGGAGCCGCTGGAGCGACTGGCCCGACTGGGGCAGATGGAGCAACTGGCCCAACCGGAGCCGCTGGAGCAACCGGCCCAACCGGAGCCGCCGGAGCAACTGGCCCGACCGGGGCAGATGGAGCAACTGGCCCAACCGGAGCCGCCGGAGCAACCGGCCCAACCGGGGCGGATGGAGCAACCGGCCCAACCGGAGCCGCTGGAGCGACTGGTCCAACTGGCCCAGCCGGATCAACTGTTACTTCACTGAATCTAACGGTGGATGCCGGTACCGGTGCGGTTACAGGAGGCAGTATAACATTAGACGACGGAACTACTGTTCCGATTACCGTGACGAGAACGTAAATCCGATTTTTGATGCAGGAACCATCGCACCAGCCGATCTGGTGGAGAAAGAGAAGCCCCATCATTTACAGTAATGTATCTTAAATACCTTAAGATGATCAGTGAGGATTGGAATCGTGACAGATAAATAATAAGGATACTTTTCTGTAAAAGTTAAAAGAACAAATAATAAAATCCCCGGAGAATATGATTGACTCAAAAAAAGTTTAACTTTTGGAGGTCAGCGTATCTTCGGGGATTTTGTATAAGGCTTACTGGCTCAGCAAAGCATGTTCACATCATCAGTTTTTTTACGTATTATGTTAGTATCAGGAGTTTCCTGCATCAGTTCACAGATCCGTTTATCATATTATATGGCACTCATTGCCAGAAGTCGGAAAGAAGGAAAGATTATATGAATCATTATGAAAACAATTATTATCAAAATCCGCAGCCTGGACAGAGAAGGTTTTATCCATCAGGACAAACAGCACAGTCATCATACCGTCCCTCATGTCCGTACCCAACACCCTGTCCCCCGTCATGTTCTTCGCCCTGTCCCCCGTCATGCCCTTCGCCCTGTCCCCCGCCCTGTCCTCCGCCCTGCCCCCCGCCGTGCCCTCCACAGACGTGCAGATGTTCCGTAAGAGTGGGAGATACCATCACTGGTGCGCCGGGGAGTCCTGCCAGTGTAACGAATGTGGGAACCGATCAGGACGCGGTTTTGGAATTCGTGATTCCACAGGGAAGCGAAGGTCCGCAGGGGATAAAGGGAGAAACAGGTGCTGCCGGAGTCACAGGAGCCACCGGTGCTACGGGAGCAGCAGGTGCGTCAGATACGATTACCATACGCAGCACGATAACGGCTGAACCGGGAACCCCGGCTTCCGTAACAGATGTTGGCACAGGAAGTGATCACATTCTTGATTTTGTGATCCCGCGGGGAAATACGGGAGCGGAAGGCGCTGCGGGAGCTACAGGAGCAACAGGTGCTGCCGGAGCCACCGGAGCGACCGGTGAGACCGGCGAGACCGGAGCGACAGGCCCTATGGGGGAGACGGGAGCCACCGGAGAAACCGGTCCGACGGGAGCCGCGGCCACTATCAGCATCGGAACCGTGATAACAGGAGAACCGGGGACCCAGGCGGAAGTCACTAACTCAGGAGATGAAAATGATGCCGTGTTTGATTTTGTGATTCCGCGCGGTGTAACAGGCGGCGGAGGCGCACCGGAGGTACTTGCCACGGTAGACACTTCGGGGCAGCAGACCATACCTGGCGGTCCCCTTGTGTTCTATGATACGCCTCTTGTATCAGGGACGTTTATCACACATCAGCCCGGCTCTTCCGATATTGATATCAGTCAGCCGGGGATTTACCAGGCAGTATTTCAGGGAACAGTTTCGGTCAATCCGGGGACCCAGATTCCGGCGTCACTGATGGTCCGCATGCTGCTAAATGGATACGATGTGATCGGATCGACAGTCCGTCACACCTTTTCAGCCTCGACGGAAGTTGCTACCTTGTCGTTCCACGTTCCGTTCCAGGTATCGGCCACCCCGTCAATCATTCAGGTCATTACAGATCAGGATGGATTTACTGTCGATGATTTATCCATGACGGTTCTTCGTCTTGGAGATTAAAGTATCAGTGAGGGATTCGCAAGAGAAATCTGCCGGGGCGGGGGACCGTTCCGGCAGATTTCTGCATATGATAATGGGAAAAGAATGACGGAATTCCGGTGACCGGAATCCGGGAAAGCAGTTGGTATGATAACGGTCAGCTTATGTATGATTGTACGAAATGAGGAGGATGTCTTGGCAAGGTGCCTTGACAGTGTAAGCAGCCTTGTTGATGAGATCATCATTGTGGATACGGGATCTCAGGATAAAACCAGGGAAATAGCCGCCAGATACACGGATCACGTTTATGACTTCACGTGGATCGATGATTTTGCCGCTGCCCGCAATTTTTCATTCTCAAAAGCCACTATGGATTACCAGATGTGGCTGGATGCGGATGATGTGATGGAGGAAGAGGACAGAGAGAAATTCCTTCAGATGAAGAATACATTAAATACCCGGCAGAAAGAGAACGCAGAGGATGGGCCGGATTCTACCCCCGACGTAATCATGCTTCCATATCATGTGGCGTTTGACAGCCATGGAAGTCCGGCCATGGCATATTACCGGGAACGTCTTCTGCGCAGGAAAAGTCATTTTATATGGCAGGGGGCTGTTCATGAAGTTATTGCACCGGCGGGAAAAATCATTTATGGCGATGCTGCCGTCTGTCACAGAAAGATTCATCCCTCAGATCCGGACCGCAACTTAAAAATCTATGAAAATATGGTGGACAGCGGCAGAAAACTGGAACCGAGGCATCAGTTTTACTATGGAAGAGAACTGTATTACCACGCAAGGTATGAGGAAGCGGCCCGGATACTGGAAACCTTTCTTAAGGAAGGGAACGGTTGGGGGGAAAACAATATAAGCGCCTGTCTCAATCTTTCCGAGTGTCTTATGAAGCTTGGAAAATCGGAGGAAGCGCTGACTGCCCTGTTTGGGAGCTTTCGTTATGATGAGCCCCGTCCGGAAATCTGCTGTGCCATTGGAAAATGGTTTTTAGAGAGGGGAAATCGGGACCGGCAGTACTTAAAACAGGCAGTTTATTGGTATCTGCAGGCCAAGGGGCAGGTGACGGACGAAAAAAGCGGAGCTTTTGTAAATCCGGACTGTCACGATTTTATCCCGGATATCCAGCTTTGTGTCTGCTATGACCGTCTGGGAGAGAACGCGAAGGCTTTGGAATATCACGAAAAAGCCAAAGCGAAAAAGCCGGATAATCCGGCTGTTTTGTATAATGAGGAATATTTTGCAAAAAAGAAAGGCAGTACCGTGTAAACTGCCTTCAGCTGTTTTTCAGTATGACGAGTTCTACCGAATCGGCCACGTCCTCACACCTGTCACAGCATTTCTCGAAACGCTCGTAGATGGTAGTCCAGGCCAGCAGTGTGGCGGCTTCCGTCTGTTCTGTGTGAAGGCGGTGTATGGCTTCCGTGTAGAGTTTGTCACCGACCTCCTCTAAATGATTGATTTCGATGATTTTGTCTTTGATTGATTTCGATTTGCGAAAATTTGGAAACTCTTCCATCAGATCCAGCAGCGCATGGCAGCAGTCGGTTATAATTTTGGAAAATTCCAGGGCGTCCGGACGCAGGGTGCGAATGTTAAACATATAGAGGCGTAGAAGTACATCCTCGATGCTGTCCGTCACATCGTCGATGGCGCTGGTCAGACTGAGAATATCCTCACGCTCCAGGGGAGTGATAAATTCCCGGATCAGCTTTTCCATTGCCTGATGTTTGGTTAAATCCGCCTGGTGCTCCAGCTGATGCATGGCATCAATCTGTTCATCCAGTCCGGAAGAATCGAAGTGTTCCAGATCCCTGTGCAGCAGAGCGGCGGCTTCCATAGCGTAACGAACGCCCTCCTGAAACAGTTCGAAATATAAGTAATCGCGTTTTCCTGTCATTTTGCAGGCTCCTCTCTTATTATACAGATTAAAATGATATCGCAGCGGGGCAAAGGTCTTGAATCACGATGCAGCTTAGAAGACCGCCAGAAACAGTTTTGCCATTAAAAATCCGATGATACCGCATCCGGGAAAGGTGAGCACCCAGGTAAGGACCATCTCTTTTACAACACCCCAGTCAACACAGGAGATGCGTTTGGCGGCTCCGACGCCCATGATGGCAGTGGTCTTTGTGTGAGTGGTGGATACGGGGATTCCCGCTGCGGAGGAGAGCAGAAGACAGCCGGCGCCGGCTAAATCTGCCGCAAATCCCTGATATTTTTCCAACTTCACCATATCCATGCCGACGGCTTTGATGATCCGGTAACCGCCGATCGAAGTTCCGGCAGCCATGACCAGACTGCAGAGAATCATAAGCCAGACCGGAATCGAGAAATGCCCGGAGCCTGCGTTTCCCTGGGCCAGGAACAGGCCCAGCAGGAACACTCCCATGAATTTCTGACCGTCCTGGGCACCGTGCATGAAGGCCATGGCGGCACCGCCGGCGATCTGTGCACCTTCGAAGAACCGGTTTGTCTTTCGCCTGTCCCGGTTCCGAAAGAGAAGTTCTACCAGACGGACACTTAGCCAGCCGAAGATAAAACCGAGAAATGTGGAGAGCAGGAGACCGTATAAGACCTTGATCCATTCGGATCCGTTGATGCCATCCACACCATTGTGGAGAGCAATTGCAGCTCCTGACAGACCGGCGATGAGAGCATGGCTTTCGCTGGTAGGAATACCAAACCACCAGGCTGCCGTGGCCCATGTGACGATGGCGGTCAGTCCGGCACAGAGAGCGATCAGAGCCTCGTGGCTGTCGCCGCCGAAATCGACCATATTGTAGATGGTGGAAGCCACACTGGAGTTAATCATGGTCATGAGAAAGACTCCGAGAAAATTAAAGACAGCCGCCATCAATATGGCGTGCCTGGCGGAGATGGCCCGTGTGGAAACACAGGTTGCAATGGCATTGGGAGCGTCTGTCCAACCGTTTACCAGAATAACGCCCAGCGTCAGCACCGTTGTAACGGCAAACGCCGGGCTGGATGAGAGTCCGGTTAAAAAGTCGGATATGGTGATCGTTACCTCATTCATTTCATACCTCACTTTTTTACATTGATCCTTCATTTTACATGGATTTTAAATTTCCTTTTCTTCGATTATACCGAATTGACAGGAAAAATCTATAAAAACAAAAAAGCTTAACGCCGATTTTACAAATGATAATAAAGCGTTAAAAATAGAAGGACAGTATGCAGAACGGATCAAATTGTGCTATAGTAGGGATTTATGAAATTATGAAATGATGCAGAAAGTGGTGTGTAAGAAAGATGAAAACAAAAATACTGAAAACGGGCCCGGTCGAACGCCGTGATCTGATACTGAACGGTAATATCGTAAAGACCCTTATGATGCTGTCAATGCCAACTTTGATGATGAGTGTTGTCCAGTCCCTCATGCCGTTGTCTGATGGGCTTTTTATCAACAATGTGGCGGGAACACTGGTGGCAAGTGCCGTCACCTACAGTGAACCGATTATCAATATGATGACGGCGCTGGCGCAGGGCCTAAGTGTGGCGGCCATGGCTGTGATCGGGCAGACCTTCGGTCAGGGGGATTTTAAACGGGTAAAGCATATCAGCACCCAGACGGTCGTGTTTGCCTTCTGCCTCGGTCTGTGTATTGCACCGCTTCTTGTGCTGATCGCGTTCCCGATATCGGGTCATGTCAATCAGGAAATATCTCATAACGTCTGGCTGTATATCGCTTTATACGCCATGGTTCTTCCATTCTCCTTCCTGGAAAGTATCTATAATGCAATTATGAACGCCACCGGACGGCCGGAAGCGACTTTTATCCGGATGGTTCTGATGCTGGTATTGAAAGTTATTTTTAATGTCGTTTTCATTGTCTGGTTAAATCTGGGGATTGTGGGCTGTGTCCTGGCGTCGCTCTGTGCCAATGTGCTGATCTGCATCTGGATGTTTTATGAGCTGTTTCTCCAGAAAGGAGATAATCAGCTGACATTAAAAGGCTTTCATTTCGACGGAGTGTTGATCCACCAGCTGGTTCGCGTGGGCATTCCGGCCATGATTACCAGCCTCATGCTGAATTTTGGATTTTTTCTGATCAATAATGAAACGCAGAAATACGGGCCCGTCGTGTTGAACGGTCAGGGGATTGCCAATAATATCACGTCGGTATGCTTCAACCTTCCCAGCTCTTTCGGTTCCGCTATCACAACCATGGTGAGCATGAATGTGGGCGCGGGACAGGGACCACGGGCAAAGAAATGTACGCTGACCGGCTGTGTGGCCAGTATGATTACAGCCGTCCTTATCATCTCCGTCATCGTACCGGCATCCTCCCATTTGACAACTCTGTTTACGAGACAGCCGGATGTACTGGAGATCGCGGACCATGCTTTACATATTTATACGTATTCTGTGGTCGGATTCGGCATCTGTATGGTGGTTCAGGGGGCATTTATCGGACTGGGAAGGACGAAGGTTCCCATGGTGGTGGGGCTCCTGCGAATCTGGCTTTTAAGATATTTATTTATCCTTGCAACAGAAAGCTTTCTGGCTTATTACTCCGTGTTCTGGGGAAATCTTTTTTCCAATTACATGGCGGCGGCAATCTCCCTGGTTCTGCTGTTTCGGATTAAATGGGAATCGGCTTTATAGAAGACAGATTGAGGCGGAAAATACCGCTTTCATAAAGAAAAAGACACCGCAGTGTCAGTGGGAGCCGCTGACAGTTACGGTGTCCTTTCTTTTAATGGTAAATTTTTTTCTCCTCATAAATCGGTTCGCAGGTCAGATTGACGCCAAGCTTCTTGAAAATCTTCACATCCACATCGGAAAGCAGAACCGAGGTGTGAACTTCACAGCCCTTCAGCTTTGGAAGCTGTTCCAGCGCGATCTGGGCATTATGGTCCGTGGCAGCACTGGCAGATAAGGCGATCAGTACCTCATCGGTGTGAAGCCGCGGATTTTTGCTGCCGAGATAATTGACCTTCAGCTTCTGAATCGGCTCGATGGCGGATGGTGCAATTAAATGCATGTCATGGGGGATATTTCCCAGAACCTTAACGGCGTTTAACAGGAGAGCGGCCGAAGCGCCCAGCAGGTTTGTGGTTTTTCCCGTGATGATGGTGCCATCGTCCAGCTCCAGAGCCGCCGCCGGATAACCGGTCCGTTCCGCGCGTTCGTTGGCGGCTCCGACCACCCGTCTGGCAGCGGTGGTGATCTTGGCCTGTTTCATCAGAAGCTCGATTTTATAAACCTCTTCCTTGCTGCCCATGTCCTTGGCGAGGCGGGAGAGCGCCTGATAATAGCGCCGGATAATCTCCTGGCGGGAGGCCTCCACGCATGCCTCGTCGTCCACGATACAGCAGCCAACCATGTTGACTCCCATATCGGTAGGGGATTTGTACGGGCATTCCCCGTAGATTCCCTCGAAGATGGCGCTGAGAACCGGGAATATCTCCACGTCGCGGTTATAATTCACTGTAGTGACACCGTAGGCGTCGAGATGGAAGGGATCGATCATATTGACATCGTTTAAGTCGGCAGTAGCCGCCTCGTACGCTAAGTTTACCGGATGCTTCAGCGGAATATTCCAGATCGGAAAGGTCTCGAATTTTGCATAGCCGGCCTGTATCCCGCGTTTGTTTTCATGGTAGAGCTGGGAGAGGCAGGTGGCCATCTTTCCGCTGCCTGGTCCGGGAGCCGTGATGATGACTAACGGTTTTGTCGTCTCGATGTAATCGTTTCTTCCATATCCCTCGTCGCTCACGATGAGAGAGACGTTGCTCGGATAACCGTCAATGATGTAATGGCGGTAGACGCGCACGCCGATTTTCTCCAGCTTGCTTTTGAAGATATCGGCGGACTTCTGGCCGGAGTACTGGGTGATGACAACACTTCCGACATAGAGTCCCTGGTCGGTAAAGGACTGGATCAGGCGAAGGACATCCACGTCGTAGGTAATGCCCAGGTCATGGCGGATCTTATTCTTTTCGATGTCCGCGGCATTGATGGCGATGACGATCTCAGCCTGATCTGCAAGCTGCAGCAGCATGCGGAGCTTACTGTCAGGCGCAAAGCCGGGAAGAACTCTGGAGGCGTGGTAATCGTCGAATAATTTCCCGCCGAACTCCAGATACAGTTTGTCACCGAACTGGTTAATCCGTTTCCTGATATGCTCAGACTGTAGCTGCAAATATTTGTTGTTGTCAAATCCGATTTTCATGTTTGTACCCCTTTTTTATTCTTTAGAATCTATGTTCGTGGCAGACGTATTCCATGGGGATGGATCCCCAAAATGCCGCTGAGTCATGAAATAATATGAGTTTTAGCCCATAATACCTACCGATTGTATCATAAATCCATTTAAATTTCCACAGGAGTTTCAGCATTTTGCAGATGTGCGGTCCGGTTCCGTTCCCGACCGTGCCATGTCAGGAGAACAGCAGCCGGGGCCGGCCTTTTTTGTGTCGGCGCTTTTGAGAAAAAATGACCATCTGTCCGGCTTTTAGGGGTTGTAAAATATAGTCAATGAGGTACAATGAAAATGACCGGATTGGTTAAACCAGACAGGTTAAGGGGGTCAGGAAGATGAATGAACAGTTTTACGATCTGCCGCAGGAAAAACAGATGCGCATCATCAATGCCGGGCTGGAGGTATTTTCGAAGAACGATTACAAACATGCGGTGACGGATGAGATCGCCAGAAAAGCCGGGATATCCAAAGGGCTTTTATTCTACTATTTTCATAATAAGAAGTCTCTGTATTTATATTTATTTGATTACTGTGCGAAGCTGATTATGAACCAGGTCATGGGCAGTGACGGGGAAGCTGATGCAGAAGCATGCGGTAAACATGACTTTACAGGAGTATTTTAAAAATATAGACTACACCAAGTTTAAGCCGGAGGTCTCGCCTCAGGAGGTGTATGAGATGCTGACCTGGATGACGGAAGGGTTCCTCTATAACAGGAGAAAGTCAGAGCTTTCCGCTTCGCTTGACGAAGTTATGAAGAAATTCTGTGTCTGGGAGAAATGGCTGAAGCAGATTGCTTATAAAGAGGAGTACCAGGACACAGAGCCGGAAGGAGGATTATGGGAAAACCGGTAATCAGGGCGGAACATTTATCCGTCAGATATGAGGGGGAGGGCGTTGCAGTAGACGCCTTAAAGGACGTCTCCTTCGAGGTGGAGCAGGGAGAATTTATCGTGGTGCTGGGACCGTCAGGTTCGGGAAAAAGCACACTTTTGAATATTGCAGGCGGTATGGACCAGCCTGCGGGAGGCGAAATCTGGTATAAAGAGAAGCTGCTGACTGGCTGTACTCCGGATCAGCTGTCTGATTACCGGAAGGATGTGGTCGGCTTTGTGTTCCAGTTTTTCAACCTGATTCCGTCCCTGACTGCGAAGGAAAATGTGGAACTGGCTGCCAGCATCGTGAAGGAACACATGGATCCGGCCGAAGTGCTCACCATGGTGGGGCTGGAGGGAAGAGAGAAGCATTTTCCGGCCCAGTTATCCGGCGGCGAGCAGCAGCGGGTCTCTATTGCCCGGGCCATTGTCAAGAAGCCGGATCTGCTTCTCTGTGATGAACCCACCGGGGCGCTGGACAGCAAAAACAGCGTGGCCATCGTAAAGCTGCTTCTGGAAGTGGGAAAGAACTTAAACTGCCCGGTCATGACCATCACCCACAATGCCGAGATGGCCAGGGTGGCAGACCGTGTATTTCACATGAAGGACGGGAGACTGGAACGGATCACGGTCAATGAGCATCCGTGCCGGGCGGAGGAGCTTGACTGGTAGGCAGCGGAAAGGGGCGTTATGACGAAGCTTTTATGGAAGAAAATGATTCGCGACATGAAGAGATCCAGAGCGGCCTATCTTCTCTGTATTCTGATTGTGGCCATCGGTTTCTGCGGTTTCACTGTGCTGGAACTCTGTTACGATAATCTTGTCGAATCGCGGGACTTATTCTTTTCCCAGTCTGATTTCTGTGACGGGTTTGCAGAGGTTACGGATTCGCCGGTCTCTGAAGCCGGTATCCTGAACATGATTCCCGGAATCTACGCCGTGGAACCGCGTCTCGTTAAGGACGTCCGTGTGTACGGCTTCGACGGGGATGTGGAGCTGCATCTTGCGTCCTGGACCGACGGAAAGATGAACCGGCCGGTACTTTCCAGAGGCAGTCTGCCTGCGGAGGGAAAGAGGGAGATTGTCATCGGCGACGGCATGGCAAAGGCCAGAAATTTAAATCCGGGCGATACGGTAGAGATCATCGTGGGGGGAAAACGGATTCCCATGGAGATCACGGGGATTGGTCTGACGCCGGAAAATATTTATATGATACGCAATATGAATGAGCTGTTCCCAAGTCCGGCCGTGTATGACGCCGCCTTTACCTCTTACCGGACACTGGCGCAGCTTTACGGCCAGGAAGGCCACGCCAACAGCTTTTTGTTCCGGATGGCGCCCGGGAGTATGTGGGAAGATGTGAAGGATCAGGTGGAGCAGGCGCTGACCCCATACGGTCTTATATCCCATTTTGCCAGTGAAGACCAGCTGGCTGTTTCCATGGTGGATGAGGAGATTAAGCAGCTGGAAAAGATGTCCGGCGTGGTTCCGTTTCTGTTTTTGGCTGTGGCAGGAGTGATCCTCTATATCACCCAGAGCCGCATGGTGGAGCAGCAGCGGACCCAGATCGGAACGCTGATGGCTCTCGGGATTCCTTTGAAAAAGATACGGCTTCACTATATGGGCTTCGGTGCGGTGACCGGCCTGGCCGGCGGTCTGGCGGGGGGAATGCTGGGATATTCCATGGCGGACCCCATGGCGGGATTTTACCGGATGTATTTTAATCTTCCGGAAGTAACCGCCCCCTTGTCGGCCGCTTACTTACTGGAGGGAATCCTTCTGGCAGGAATCTTCTGTTCAGGGACCTCATGGATCATCGCAGGCGTTATAGGGAAAATGAGACCGGCTCAGGCGCTGCGGCCGCCGGCCCCCAAAACGGCCAGGCCATCCTTTCTGGAACGGATACCGGGCTTTTTAAGGCTTTTTACAGTTCCGGGCATCATGGCACTGCGGAGTCTGTCGCGGAACAGGAGGCGGACGGCCATGTCCATAGCCGGTATTGCCTTTGCCTATATGATCACAGCGACTCTGGTATCCATGAACTCCTTATTTGATGTGTTTATCTTTGACTATTGGGAAAAGACACAGAGACAGGACATTATGGTCTCATTTGAACAGCCGGTTTCAGTGAACGGCGCGCTGGAGGCGGTAAAGCATCCGCAGGTGGAGAAGGCGGAGGCAATGATGGAATTTGCAGTGACCCTTGCCGGGCCGCAGGGAAAAACAGACTGTACGATTCAGGCGGTATCACGGGAAGCATCACTGACCAGACTGTTCCGCGAGGATGGAAGCAGGGCATATCCGGAGGAGGAGGGGATCGTGATTTCAGAACACATGGCCAGTCTCATGGGAGTGAAGAAGGGAAGTACCATCGAGGTTAAGGTTACCTATCCTGAAGAACGGATCAGCCGCGTTGCCGTTACAGATACGATTGCCCAGTATATGGGAAGCTCTGCGTATATGTCGTTTGAAGGTGCGGCAAAGATCAGCGATTACCGCGGTGTATGCAGTACGGTACTCTTAAAGGCCCCGCTTACCGTGCAGGAGGAGCTGCGGACCAGACTCAGTGACGCTGCGGCCGTATCTGCGATTCAGAGCCGTCAGGGGAGACTGGAACAGTACCGGTCCATGATGGGGAGTATGAGCGCCATTATGGCGTCCATGTCCATGCTGGGGGTAATCATCAGCTTTGCCGTTATTTACATCAGCTCCCTCATCAGCTTCGAGGAACTGAAACGGGAATTGTCCACTCTGATGATGCTGGGCTTAAAGAGCAGAGAATGTCTGGAGGTCATTTCCACGGGACAGTGGATTCTGGCGGTGGGAGCCGTTCTGATCGGAATTCCCATGGCCATGGGAGCCAGCCGTCTGATCTCGGTGTCCATGGCGTCTGATATGTATACGATTCCGGGGTTTATCGATGGGAAAGCACTTTTGCAGGCCATCGGTCTCACTGCGGTGTCGGTCGGTCTGAGTTCCGTTATGATGCTTCGAAAGCTGAAAAAAATAGTTCCTGCGGATCTTCTGCGGGAACGGGAATAGAGGTGCAGGATGAAAAGAAACGTGAAATGGATATTTCTTGCGGCCATTGCCGTGATCAGTATCGGAGCGTACGCGGCGGTGCTTCTAAAGCCGGTGGAAGCGCAGGCGGAGCGGGCCGTGAAGGGGAGCTTAGAGAGCCAGTTTACAGTCTCGGCCTCCATCCTTCCGGTATCCGGAATGGTGCTTAACTCCATTACGGCCGGCAATGTGTCGGAAATTCCGTTTTTACCCGGAATGGAGGTAAAGGAGGGGGAAATTCTGATAAAGACGGATTCCGCCTCCCAGACGACACTCGATATTCAGCGGGAGCAGTTCCGCCAGCAGCTGATCAGTGCGCGTCAGGAGTACGAGCGGCTTTACGGGGCCAACGGTTCCGCCGCAGCGGCCCAGTCCGCAGCGGAAAGTGAGTACCTGCTCGCAAAGAAAAACTATGACAACGGACTGGTGCTGGAGCAGCAGGGCGGCTTTATTGCCCGCTCGGATTTAGATACGCTGAAGACGCAGATGGACATAGCCTTTCAGAAATATAACCAGGCGAAGGAGGATAATTCGGACGCACGCCGCACCGCCTTTCAAGATCAGATCGCCTCCTACGAAAAACAGCTTGAGCTTCTGGAGAATACGGTAAATCCGGGCGTGGTTGCGATGCCCTACGACGGTGTCCTGTGGGAAGTCTACACGGAGGAGGGGGCATACTTATCGCCGAATCAGCCGGTTGCAAAGGTATACCGCCCTCAGGAAATGAAGCTTTCCGCATCGGTCTTATCCGAGGACGCGGCCGCACTGACGCCGGGACTTACCGCGGAGGTGGTTTACGCCGACGGCACGAGGTCGGAGGCCGAGGTGGGTTTTATCTCAAAAACTGCAAAAAAGGAGATGTCCTCCATCGGCCTGGAGGAAAACCGCTGTACGGTTGAATTAAAACCGCTCAGCCTGCCGGAGCATGTGGGTGCAGGGCAGACGGCGGATGTATCCTTTACCGTAATTAAGGCGGAGCAGGTCTTCTCTGTTCCCGCGGCCGCCGTCATGCCGCAGGAACATGGAAGCGCCGTCTATGTCGTGAGCAGTGGAAAAGCGGTCCTCACTCCTGTGGAGACGGGCAGAAGAGAAAGCGGCCGGGTAGAAATAATTTCCGGTCTGGAAGATGGGGATATCGTGGCTTCCGATCCATATAATGATAATGTGGAAAAGAACGGCCGGGTGAAGGCTGTCTTAAAAGAATAATGGGAAGTGCTCTTTACAACGGCCTCAAAACGTGATAAAACGTTGTAGAGAAGATGGAGGAAATCACGATGTTAAAGAAACTGGGAAGAAATGACGCCTGCTGGTGCGGCAGTGGAAAAAAGTATAAGAACTGCCACCTGGCGTTCGATACGAAAATCGAAAATTACGCCATCATGGGCGATCTGGTGCCGGAACACTATATGATCAAGACACCGGCTCAGATCGAGGGAATCCGCAGAGCCGGAGAGGTAAACACGAAGATTTTGAATCTGGTGGATTCGTTTATCAAGCCTGGCATCAGCACGGAGGACATCAATCAGCTTGTCCATGAAAATACGATAAAAATGGGAGGAATTCCGGCTCCCCTGAATTTTGAAGGGTATCCGAAGAGTGTCTGCACCTCTGTCAACGAGGTGGTCTGCCACGGTATTCCGGATCCCGGCCGGATCTTAAAGGAAGGCGATATCATCAATGTAGATGTCACCACGATTCTGGACGGATACTACGGTGACGCCTCCAGGATGTACTGCATCGGAACGGTGACGCCGGAGGCTGAAAAGCTGGTCCGTGTGACGAAAGAGAGCGTGGAACTGGCGCTTAAGGAAGCAAGGCCCTGGGGCCATTTAGGCGACATCGGGGCGGCTGTTTCGGAGTATGTGTACTCCAATGGATTTACGGTAGTGCGTGAAATCGGCGGTCACGGTGTTGGCAATGATTTCCATGAGGAGCCGTGGGTCAGCCATATCGGAGAGCGGGGGACGGATATGCTTCTCGTTCCCGGCATGATCTTTACCATTGAACCGATGGTGAATGCAGGGAGACCCGATGTCGTTCAGGATGAGGAAGACGGATGGACGATCTACACGGAAGACGGAAGTCTGTCGGCACAGTGGGAGGTTACGGTACTGATCACAGAAGAGGGACCGGAGGTTCTTACTTATTAAGTTTTTTCGTGATAAACGATTGCAGGGAGAAGCCCGGCGGGATGACGAAGAGCGGAAGAAACATGTTCGCTCTGGTTTCCCGCCGGGCTCTTTGTTTATGGCAGTCCGTACAACAGGGCCCAGACAGACAGGCCGTCCGTTAAATTACTGAAAAAAATCACACATATTTGTTGAAAACGCCCATATAAAGAACTATAATGAAGTTGAAACTAAACAATTTCAACAAGTGTTATTACGAGGAGGGGTACCATGAATGTTATGTATGTCGTAGCAATTGGTTCCATAGCCGCTCTGATTTACGCTGCCTGCATGTTTTTCCGGGTGAAGGAACAGCCGGAGGGCAGTGCCGGGATGATTAAAATATCTACTGCGGTCAGGAAAGGTGCCGGCGCCTATTTAAGACGGCAGTATCTGGGCGTTGGCGTTTTCTTTGCTGTCGTTTTCCTCATATTGCTGTGTATGGCGTTTGGCGGATTTTTAAGTTACTTTACACCGTTTGCATTTTTGACAGGCGGCTTCTTTTCCGGTTTGTCGGGATTTATCGGAATGCGCACCGCGACGATGGCGAACTGCAGGACGGCGGAGGGGGCTTCCCACAGTCTGAATAAGGGACTGAAGGTGGCGTTTTCGGCGGGATCGGTTATGGGGTTTACCGTGGTGGGACTTGGACTTCTCGATTTGACCATCTGGTATTTTATCCTGAATACCGTGTTCCGTTCGCTCCCGGAGGCGGAACGGATCGGCCAGATTACAGCCAATATGCTGACCTTCGGCATGGGCGCCTCCAGTATGGCGCTGTTTGCCCGTGTGGGCGGAGGCATTTTCACTAAGGCGGCTGATGTGGGAGCCGATCTGGTTGGCAAGGTGGAGGCCGGAATTCCGGAAGATGATCCGCGCAATCCCGCGGTTATCGCGGATAATGTGGGTGACAATGTGGGCGATGTGGCCGGTATGGGGGCTGATTTGTATGAATCGTATGTCGGATCTATTGTTTCGACCTCTGCGCTGGCGGTTGCGGCCGGTTTCGGCGTAAAGGGCGTGGCTGTTCCCATGATGCTGGCAGCATTTGGCGTTATCGCATCGATTACAGGCACCTTTTTCGTAAAGACAAAGGAGGATGCCTCTCAAAAGAGTCTTTTAAAAGCACTGCGGCTGGGAACGTATATCAGCGCCGTTCTGGTGGCCGTGGGGGCATTCGTGATTATCCGAATCCTGCTTCCGGGCCATGTGGGGATTTATGCGGCAGTACTGTCCGGCTTGATCGCCGGGGTTCTGATCGGTGCAATCACAGAATATTTTACGTCGGATTCGTACCGGCCTACCAGGAATCTGGCTTCATCCAGTGAAACGGGGGCAGCCACGGTCATCATAAGCGGCCTGTCTCTCGGAATGCTTTCCACCGTGGCACCGGTGATTATTGTCGGTGCCTCCGTCTTGATCAGCTACTACTGTTCGGGCGGAAATACCGATTTTAATATGGGACTTTATGGTGTCGGAGTATCCGCGGTCGGAATGCTTTCGACACTGGGAATCACGCTGGCGACGGATGCGTACGGCCCAATCGCCGACAATGCAGGGGGAATCGCGGAGATGACCCACATGCCTCCGGAGGTCAGAAACCGGACGGATGCGCTGGATTCCCTGGGAAATACGACAGCGGCCACTGGTAAAGGCTTTGCCATAGGTTCAGCCGCGCTGACGGCACTGGCGCTGATTGCCTCCTACATCGATAAGGTACAACAGCTGAACCCGGATATCGCGCTGAATTTAACCATTACCAACCCGACTGTTTTAATCGGCCTGTTTATCGGCGGCATGCTTCCGTTTTTATTTGCCGCTCTGACGATGGAGGCGGTGGGAAAGGCGGCCCAGTCCATCGTGATCGAGGTGCGCCGGCAGTTTAAGGAGATCAGGGGGCTGATGGAGGGAAAGGCGGAACCGGATTACGCCTCCTGTGTGGATATGTGTACGAAATCGGCACAGAAGCTGATGCTGGCGCCGGCCCTGATCGCAGTGATCATTCCCGTCGCCGTCGGGCTGCTGCTGGGGGTAAACGGTGTCGCAGGCCTTCTGGCCGGCAATACCGTGACCGGCTTCGTTCTGGCGGTCATGATGGCCAACTCCGGCGGAGCATGGGATAATGCGAAGAAATATATCGAGGGCGGAGCACACGGCGGAAAGGGAAGCGACCAGCACAAGGCTGCGGTCGTTGGGGACACGGTCGGCGATCCGTTTAAAGATACGTCGGGGCCGTCCATTAATATTCTGATTAAGCTTACGTCCATGGTCTCGATTGTATTTGCAGGATTGATCGTGGCAGTTCATCTGTTATAGCTCGAAGAAACTCTGTGATGGAGCTGTTAAGCAGCAGAAGGAGAAGGCAGGCGCCTTCTCCTTCTGTAAACTGTGGTTGTGATATTCTGCTTGCGGCGGGAAAGTTCCGGCTGTGGTTACTCTTCCTCTTCGGTGTCTTTCAGCGCTCTTTTTTTCCCCATATGGAAGATGAGAGAATCAAACAGATACATCAGTCCAAACATGAAAAAGAAGAGAATAATGAAAATAATAATCGCTGTTATGAGAGAATAGCGCCTGTAAAAACCGCTGGCGATGATCAGTGACGCAGCCAGGGAGCTTATGGAGTAGAGCAGAAACAGCCTTTTGCGGTTGGCGGATTCCGCGGTATAAATGTTGCCGTCTCTGGTATCCAAAAATATATTATAAAGAGAGGCAGCAAGCACGATAACGGCCTGTGGGAGTACGTATTTCAGCTCCCATTGAAGTAAATGAAGCTCCGCCAAAAGGCAGAGGCCGGTCGCAATGAGAAGAAAGTTCCAGCTCTTTCTGGCATTCTTAAGACTTTGAAGTTCCATTCGTTCATCTACGATTCGTTTCTTAAAAAGTGATTTCATTCTGATACCTCCCAAAATAATTCATCCAGTGTCTTACCCAGTTCTTTGCAGATTGCAATACAGAGATTCAGCGTCGGGTTATAGTTCCCGGATTCGATCATACTGATCGTCTGCCGTGTGACGCCAACCCGTTCCCCTAACTGTTCCTGTGATAAATCGTGTTCTATGCGGGCAATTTTCAGCCGTTTGTTCTTCAATAAAAATCCACCTCCGGTTTCTGCAGGACTCCTGTTTCATACTTTAATAGTACATTAAATACGACTAAATGTCAAATATAATTTACAAAATGAATGATTAAGACGGCAAAACGAAAACACGTTTGTAAATTTTACAAAATGTGGTAAAATATTAAATAAATGTTACAGGAGATTACCATAAAACCATCAGGAAAGAGAACGGGAGCAATATGAAGAAATGGCTTTTGGCAGTACTTGTCTGTACACTGGCAGTTACGGGATGCAGTAAGTATAAGCAGGTATCCGACTTGCCGGAAACGGATGAGACAACAGAAACAGAGAGTATGAGCGGAGAAACTGAAGAGGAGACGCTGGAGATTCAGCCAGAGACAGAACCGGAAGAAGTTAAGAAGGAGCGGGTCCGGGTGAAGGGCGTCTACATTTCCGGATATATGGCGGGATCGGAAGGCTTTCAGGCGATTCTTGACAAGATCAGCCAGACGGAGATTAACGCGGTGGTCATCGATGTGAAGAACGACGATGGAAGGATCACATTTGCCATGGATGATGCGCCCACGGTCAATGAGATCGGTGCATCGGAGCGGTATATCAGAGATATCGGATCGCTTATGGCGGATTTAAAGGCCAGAGGCATCTATACCATCGCCAGGGTCGTGGCATTCCGTGATCCATATCTGGCTGAAAAGAAGCCGGAGTGGAGCTTAAAGAACGCGGACGGCAGTCTTCACCGCGATAATAAGGGGCTGGCCTGGGTCAATCCCTACCGCCAGGAGGTGTGGGATTACCTGGTAGAAGTGGGCAGACAGGCCGCAAAAGCCGGGTTTGACGAGATTCAGTTCGATTACATCCGCTTTGCCACGGACAGCACCATGAAGCAGGTCGTGTTTGACGAGGCGGATACGAGGGGACGCTCCAAGACGGATATCATCACGGAGTTTATTACGTATGCCTATGATAAGCTGTCGGAGGAAGGCGTCTTCGTATCGGCAGACGTTTTCGGCACCATCATTGGAAGTAAGATTGATGCGGATGCGGTGGGACAGGTGTATAATGATATGGCAAAGCATTTAGACTATATCTGTCCGATGATTTATCCCTCCCATTACGGTGACGGGAATTTCGGGATTGAGCATCCGGATACGCAGCCTTACGATACGATTCTTGCGGCCCTGATGAAGTCAAAGCAGGATCTGGCTATCGTGACGGCGGCGGGGGAGGACCATGCCATCGTGCGGCCGTGGCTTCAGGATTTCACCGCCTCCTATCTGCAGCATTATATCAAATACGGCCCTGCCGAGGTGCGGGCTCAGATTCAGGCGGTCTACGACGCCGGATACGATGAATGGATTCTATGGAGCGCATCCAACAAATATACGTGGGATGGACTTCTTTCCCCGGAGGAAGCCGGCCGGGAAGATCAGAAGATAGCGGAATCCAGGGCGGCTCTGCCTCCTGAGACCACAGCGGTCCCGCCGACAGAAGCTGCAGACGGGGAGACGCAGCCTGCACCGGAGGAAACGCTTCCCCAGGAGGGACAGCCTTCGGAAGAAACCACGATGGAGGAGACAGAGGCTCCGGTGGACGGAACCACCGCCAGTGAAGAACTGCAGACCGGTGAAGATGCGGAAACAGAAGCCGCTGAGAAAGCCGCCGCCCAGCCGGAGACTGCGGCACAGGGGGAAAAGAGAAGCAAGCCCAATGTTGTGATCGTCACAACAGGAGGCGCTGGAGAGTAACTGATCATTCACGGAAGCCTGCGCAGCGCTGTACTGAACCGTGCAGCGCTGCGCAGGCTTCTGCGGATACAGCATGACGGGAAATCAGGAAAGGAAACGCATATGGACAGAATACCAAAACCAGGAGAATGTTACAGACATTTTAAGAATAAGCTGTATCAGATTATCACCGTAGCCGAACATTCCGAGACAGGAGAGAAGATGGTGGTTTATCAGGCGCTGTACGGAACATTTGGAACGTATGTACGGCCGCTGTCCATGTTCACCAGTGAAGTGGACCATGAAAAATATCCGGAGGTGAATCAGAAGTACCGGTTTGAGCGGGTCGAACTTAAGACAGAGGAAGCAGAAGAAACGAGTGAAGAAACCGCTGTTTCCAGTAAAAATCTTCTTGCTTTTTTAGACGCGGAGACGTATTATGAAAAGCTGGAAGTTTTAAAAGAGCGCTGTGAGATATTTTCAGAAGAGGAGCTTACGGCTGTCTGTGAATCCCTGGATATCGGAAGCGGAACGGGCACACGGGAAGGAATGTACCGGGCCGCCGTCAATTATCTGGAGATGCAGACGAAATACGATGGAGCGAGACTGAGGTGACTAATACGTGGAGCAATCCGGATACAATGGATTTAATATAGAAGAAGAACTAAAGAAACTGCCCGCCCAGCCGGGGGTCTACATCATGCACGATAAAAAGGATGAGATCATCTATGTGGGCAAGGCCATCAGTTTAAAGAACAGGGTCAGGCAGTATTTTCAGAGCAGCAGGAATAAGACGTCAAAGATTGAACAGATGGTTTCCAGGATCGCCCGGTTCGAGTACATCATAACCGATTCTGAGCTGGAAGCCCTGGTTCTGGAGTGCAATTTAATTAAGGAACACCGTCCCAGATACAACACGATGTTAAAGGACGATAAGACGTATCCGTATATTAAGGTGACGGTTTACGAGGATTTTCCCCGGGTTTTATTTTCCAGGGATATGAAAAAGGACAAAAGCAAATATTTTGGCCCCTACACCAGTGCGGGATCGGTAAAGGATACCATCGATCTGATTCATAAGCTGTATAAGATCCGGACCTGCAACCGTAATCTGCCGAAAGATATCGGCAGGGACCGCCCCTGCTTAAACTACCACATCAAGCAGTGCTCGGCGCCCTGCCAGGGGTACATCAACAAAGAAGAATACGGAAAGGCCATCAGCCAGGCCCTTGATTTTCTGGGCGGTAAATACGACCCGGTCATCTCCATGCTGGAGGAGAAGATGCAGGCGGCGTCGGATGAGATGGATTTTGAAAAAGCCATCGAATACCGGGATTTGCTGACCAGCGTCAGAGCGGTGGCACAGAAGCAGAAGATTACCAGCAGCAGTATGGAGGACCGCGATATCATTGCCATGGCAAAGGACGAAAAGGACGCGGTGGTCCAGGTGTTTTTTGTAAGAGAAGGCCGTCTGATCGGCCGTGAGCATTACCATGTAGCCATAGCCACGGCGGAAGATGACAGACAGATTTTAACCAGCTTTGTCAAGCAGTTCTATGCCGGAACTCCGTTTGTCCCGAGGGAACTCTGGGTTCAGACGGAGCTGGAGGACAGCGGGATCATCAGAGAGTGGCTGAGTGCCAAGCGCGGCCAGAAGGTGAAGCTGGTCGTTCCGCAGAAGGGGGAGAAGGAGCGGCTGGTGGAGCTTGCGGAGCGGAACGCAGCTCTGGTGCTCTCCCAGGACAAAGAAAAGATCAAACGCGAAGAGCTGCGGACCATCGGGGCCATGAACGAGGTCAGCGGCTGGCTTGGCATAACCGGAGTCCACAGGATCGAGGCCTTTGATATTTCCAATATCAGCGGTTTTGAATCCGTAGGCTCCATGATTGTCTATGAAGACGGCAAGCCCAAGCGGAACGATTACCGGAAATTCAAGATTAAATGGGTCAAAGGCGCCAACGACTACGCTTCCATGCGTGAAGTACTCACCCGCCGTTTTTCCCACGGACTTGACGAAGCCGCCGCATTAAAAGAAAAGGGCGTGGACGAAGAGTTCGGCAGCTTCACGAAATTCCCGGACTTACTCATGATGGACGGCGGCCGCGGACAGGTCAATATTGCCCTGGAAGTGCTCGATGAGCTGAAGCTGTCTATCCCGGTCTGCGGTATGGTAAAAGATGATAACCACAGGACGCGCGGCCTGTACTACAACAACGTGGAGATCCCCATCGACAAGCGCTCCGAGGGCTTTAAGCTGATCACCCGAATCCAGGACGAGGCCCATCGTTTCGCGATCGAATATCACCGAAGCCTGCGCAGCAAAGGCCAGGTTCACTCCATACTGGATGACATCCCTGATATCGGCCCCACCCGCCGCAAGGCACTGATGCGCCATTTTAAAGATATCGAAGCCATAAAAGAGGCCACCATAGAAGCCCTGACTGCCGCACCGGGCATGAATGCTAAGTCGGCTCAGAGTGTCTATGACTTTTTCCATTAATCGGCTGCGTCAGCTTACGTCCAAAACAGGAATAAACGGGGAGTGAACTGCAGCTGCCCGGCGGCAGGATTGTGGAATTTCCCTCCGAATCTCTTTTCAAAACACGAAATCTGTGTTAGTATGAGAAAAACAGATGGAAAAGGAGCATCAGACCATGCATGGAGTTGCGATTACAGAGTTAATTGAAAAAATGAATCTCCGGAACATGACACCGGAGATCGATGCAGAGAAAATTGTGCTGAGTCATCCGGATGTCAATCGTCCGGCACTGCAGCTGGCAGGTTTTTTTGACCATTTCGACAATGAGAGGGTCCAGATTATCGGCTATGTGGAGCAGGAGTATATCCGTCAGATGGAACATGACCGCAAGGTGGAGATGTATGATAAGCTTCTGTCCAGTCAGATTCCGTGCCTGGTTTATTCGAGGAACCAGGATCCGGATGAAGACATGATCGCACGCTGCGACCATTACGGCGTACCATGCCTTGTTTCGGAGCAGACGACCTCTGATCTGATGGCAGAGATCATCCGCTGGCTGAAGGTAAAACTGGCTCCGTGCATCAGCATCCACGGCGTTCTGGTGGATGTATTCGGTGAAGGCGTTCTGATCATGGGTGAGAGCGGAATCGGTAAGAGTGAAGCGGCTCTGGAGCTCATTAAGAGAGGCCACCGTCTCGTAACGGACGACGTGGTGGAGATCAGAAAGGTCAGCGATGAGACTCTGATCGGAAGTGCTCCCGAAATTACAAGACATTTTATCGAGCTGAGAGGAATCGGTATTATCGATGTCAAGACGCTGTTCGGTGTGGAGAGCGTGAAGGACACCCAGGCCATCGATATGGTAATCAAGCTGGAGGACTGGGATAAGGATAAAGAGTACGACAGACTGGGACTGGAAGACCAGTATACGGAATTCTTAGGAAACCGTGTGGTCTGCCATTCCATCCCTGTTCGCCCGGGACGGAATCTCGCCATCATCGTGGAGTCGGCAGCTGTCAACTACAGACAGAAGAAGATGGGGTACAACGCGGCACAGGAATTATACAACCGTGTCCAGGCAAACCTGTCAAGAAAACAGGATGATTGAGGTGTTTCATGACAATGTTTTATGAGAAACTGCTGGAAGTGTCAGATAGCAGCCATGTGAAGACGGAAGAGAAGATGAGCAGACACACCACCTTTCGTGCAGGAGGTCCCGCAGCCTACTATGTAAGCCCGGCGGATGCGCGCGAACTGGGAGAGGTGATCCGGCTGTGCCGGAGAGAAGAGGTCCCGTACTGCATTCTCGGAAACGGAAGCAATCTGCTTGTGGGAGACGGCGGTTTCGACGGTGTGGTCATTTCCATGACGGCCGGATTTTCCGGGTGTACGGTGGACAGTGACCGGTGTGAGATCGCGGCCGGCGCGGGGGCGTCCCTTTCCCGGGTGGGAAAGGCGGCGCTGGAGGCCGGGCTCACAGGCTTTGAATTTGCAGCCGGAATTCCCGGCACGGTGGGCGGAGCCGTCGTGATGAATGCGGGCGCCTACGGTTCCGAGACGAAGGATATCATTGAATCAGCCCGTGTGATGACCATAGAAGGTGAGGAAAAGGTCCTTTCCCTGCCGGAACTGGAGCTGGGCTACCGGACCAGCTGTATTCCTGCAAACCGGTATATTGTGCTTGAAGCGCGGTATCGTTTAAAGCCGGGCAGCAAGACGGAGATCAGGGCATATATGGACGAACTGGCCGCCAGGAGAAAGAGTAAACAGCCGCTGGAGTATCCCAGCGCCGGGAGCACGTTTAAGCGGCCGGCAGGGAATTTTGCGGGTAAACTGATCGAGGAAGCCGGTCTGGCGGGATACCGTGTGGGCGGCGCGGAGGTTTCCGGGAAACACTGTGGTTTCGTGATAAACAGGGATCATGCCACGGCCTCGGATATTATGACGCTCTGTCAGGATGTGAAGCGAAAGGTGTTTGAATGCTCCGGGGTGGAGCTGGAGATGGAAGTTAAGACGCTGGGAACATTCGAAAGTCGTAGAGGAGACGTAACGTGAGACTGGTAATTGTGACAGGCATGTCGGGCGCCGGTAAGACAAATGCGCTGAAGATGCTGGAGGACATGGGATTCTACTGTGTGGATAACCTTCCCATCCCTCTGGTAGAAAAATTTGCTGAGCTTACTCTGAGCAATCAGGGCGGAATCAGAAATGCCGCGCTGGGGATCGACATCCGCAGCGGCGATGAACTGTCGGCACTGGACAGGATCTTTGATGAGTGGTCCAGAAAAAGGGTTCCATACGAGATTCTGTTCCTGGATGCCAGCAGCGAGACACTGATCAAACGCTATAAAGAGTCGAGGCGTGCCCATCCTCTGGCGGGGGAGGGGCGGATCGACAGCGGCATCGAGAAGGAACGCCTCAAACTGGCATTTTTAAAGGAAGAGGCGGATTACATTATAGATACCAGCAAGCTGCTGACAAAGGAACTGAAGGCAGAGCTGGAAAAAATATTTATGGCAAATGAAAGCTATAAGAATCTGTATATCACGATTCTGTCCTTCGGTTTCAAGTACGGAATCCCTTCGGATGCAGACCTTGTTTTTGATGTCAGATTTCTTCCGAATCCATACTATGTGGATGAACTGCGTCCAAAGACGGGCGAGGATCAGGAAGTGCGGGATTACGTGATGCAGAACGGGACAGCAGACATTTTTCTGAATAAGCTGTACGATATGCTGGAATTCCTGATTCCGGGATACGTGCTGGAAGGGAAAAACCAGCTTGTGATTGCGATTGGCTGTACCGGAGGAAAGCACCGGTCGGTGACGATTGCGAAGGCGGTTTACGAGCGGCTCAAATCCCATGAGGAATTCGGCTTAAAAATTGAGCACCGCGATATTGATAAGGATAATAAAAGAAAAAAGGAATGAGCTGCCATGTCATTTTCCTCCAAAGTAAAAGACGAACTTTCCAGGCAGTTAAGCCCGGCGAGACACTGTCAGATTGCCGAAACAGCGGCGATCATCAGCCTTTGCGGAAAGATCACAATCTCGGAAGAGGACCATTATGCCATTAAAATCCACACGGAAAATGTGGCAGTTGCAAGAAAGTACTTTACATTATTGAAAAAAACATTTAATATAGTTACTGATGTCTCTATTAGAAGAAACGCCTACTTAAATAAAAACCGTACATACACGGTGACGATCCGGGAGCATGAGGATGCCCTCCGGGTGCTTCATGCCGTTAAGCTCCTTGACGAGCATGGAGAGGTGGGGGAAAATTTAAATGTGGTTCAGAATGTGGTGATTCAGCAGTCATGCTGCAGGCGCGCATTTATCCGCGGGGCGTTTCTTGCATCGGGGTCCTTAAGTGATCCCGAGAAATTCTATCATTTTGAGATCGTATGTGCAACAGAGGAGAAGGCGAAGCAGCTTCAGGGGATCATTGCCACCTTTGACTTAGAGGCGAAGATTGTCAAGAGAAAACGTTACTATATCGTCTACATTAAGGAAGGCAGTCAGATTGTCGATATTTTAAACGTGATGGAGGCGCCGGTAGCACTGATGGAGCTGGAGAATATCAGAATCCTGAAGGACATGCGCAACAGCGTAAACCGTCAGGTTAACTGTGAGACCGCCAACATCAATAAAACGGTATCAGCTGCTGTGAAGCAGATAGAGGATATAGAATATATCAGAGATACAATAGGCCTGGAAAACCTGCCGGAGAATTTGGAAGAAATTGCGCGCGAGCGGGTTGAAAGACCGGAAGCTACATTAAAAGAGCTTGGGGAAGCTCTGGACCCTCCTGTTGGAAAATCAGGAGTAAACCACCGACTTAGGAAACTCTGCGATATTGCGGAGCAACTGCGGGACAGGAGTGAACGCAGCAGAATGGAATAGGGTCCGTTCACAGGAATGAGGAGGATAATTATGGTAAAAAAAACAGTCACCGTCGAACTTGCATCAGGATTAGAGGCCAGGCCGGTAGCCATGCTTGTACAGGTAGCCAGCCAGTATGAAAGCAGTATTTACGTGGAGATCGACTCCAAAAAGGTAAATGCGAAGAGCATTATGGGTATGATGACCCTGGGCCTTGCAGCAGGAGAGCAGGTTATAATTTCTGCTGATGGTGCCGATGAGAACCAGGCCGTTACCGATATTGAAAAATATTTGAGCAACAACTAAAGGGTGCTACACGCTCTAAATGGGAAAATGAAAACAGGCATGAATGATTCTGCGAAGATGCGGAGATTCATGTCTGTTTTTGAATTCATAGATAACTGCTGAGAAACTGTAGCTGCGGACTTAAATCGCTGTGAAATAAATAAAAAATAGGCTATAATAAACGGATCGAATATGTTAAAATAATTTTGACAAGTGATGAGATAAAACAAAGGAGAGAAGAAACGTGGCATTTACGCATTTACACGTCCATACAGAATACAGCCTGTTAGACGGCTCCTGTAAGATTAAGGAGCTGACGGCGAGGGCAAAAGAGCTGGGCATGGACAGCATGGCGATCACGGACCATGGCGTCATGTACGGCGTGATTGATTTCTACCGGGCGGCCAGAGAGGTGGGGATCAAACCCATCATCGGATGCGAGGTATATGTGACGGCCGGTTCCAGATTTGACAGAGAAACGACAAACGGGGAGGACCGCTACTATCATCTGGTACTTTTAGCCGAGAATAATCAGGGATACCAGAACTTAATGAAGATCGTGTCCAAGGGCTTCGTCGATGGATTTTATTATAAACCGCGGGTGGATTATGAAGTGCTGGAGACGTATCATGAGGGCATTATCGCTTTAAGCGCCTGTCTGGCCGGCGAGGTCCAGCGCTATATCGAGCGCGGCATGTATGAGCAGGGGAAGAATGCGGCGCTCCGCTACCAGCAGATTTTCGGCGAAGGGAATTTTTTCCTGGAGCTGCAGGATCATGGAATTCCGGCACAGCACACGGTGAACCAGGGATTGATGCGCATGAGCAGGGAGACAGGCATTAAGCTGGTGGCTACCAACGATATTCATTATACGTTTGCGGAGGATGCCACTCCCCATGATATCCTTCTGTGCATTCAGACCGGTAAGAAGGTGACGGATGAAAACCGTATGAGGTATGAGGGCGGCCAGTATTACTGCAAGACCGAGGAAGAGATGAGAAAGCTCTTTCCCTATGCGTCAGAGGCGATTGACAATACTCACGATATCGCCGAGCGCTGCAACGTGGAGATCGAGTTCGGCGTGACGAAGCTGCCCAGGTACGATGTACCGGAGGGATACGATTCCTGGGGATATTTAAACAAGCTCTGCTTCGAAGGTCTGGCGAAGCATTATCCGGACGACGACGGAACCCTGAAGGCCAGACTGGAATATGAACTGAACGTTATTCATACCATGGGATACGTGGATTACTTCCTGATCGTGTGGGATTTCATCCATTATGCCAGATCTCAGGACATCATCGTGGGGCCGGGGCGAGGCTCGGCGGCCGGCAGTATCGTATCGTACTGTCTGGGAATCACCAATATCGATCCGATCCGCTATAACCTGCTGTTTGAGCGGTTCTTAAACCCGGAGCGTGTGTCCATGCCCGATATTGATATTGATTTCTGCTTCGAGCGGCGCCAGGAGGTTATCGATTATGTGGTGAGAAAGTATGGCAAGGAGCAGGTGGTGCAGATCGTCACCTTCGGTACGCTGGCGGCCAAAGGCGTGGTGCGCGATGTCGGGCGTGTTCTGGACATGCCTTACGCCAGATGTGACGCCATTGCGAAGATGATACCGGGCGATTTGGGGATGACGCTGGAAAAGGCGCTGAAGCAGAGCCCGGATTTAAGAAACGCCTACAATGAGGACCCGGAAGTCAAATATTTAATCGACATGTCCATGCGTCTGGAGGGACTGCCGAGGCATACTTCCATGCATGCGGCGGGAGTCGTGATCAGCCGTACCTCGGTAGATGAGTATGTGCCGCTTTCAAAGGCGGCCGACGGTACGATTACGACACAGTTTACCATGACTACGCTGGAAGAACTGGGACTTTTAAAGATGGATTTCCTGGGGCTCCGTACGCTGACGGTGATTCAGAATGCGGTGAAGGCGGTGGAGAAGAACCGCGGCGTGGTGCTCGATATGGATACGATTGACTACGACGACAAGGCGGTGCTGGAATCCATCGGAACAGGAAAGGACGACGGCGTGTTCCAGCTGGAGAGTTCAGGGATGAAGAGCTTCATGAAGGAGTTAAAGCCCCAGAGTCTTGAGGATATCATTGCCGGAATATCCCTTTACCGCCCCGGTCCCATGGATTTCATTCCCAAGTATTTAAAAGGAAAGAATGACCCATCGTCAGCAACGTACGACTGTCCGCAGATGGAACCGATCCTAAGCCCGACCTACGGCTGTATCGTCTACCAGGAGCAGGTTATGCAGATCGTTCGGGATCTGGCCGGCTATACCATGGGACGGAGTGACTTAGTCCGCAGAGCCATGTCCAAGAAGAAGACGTCGGTCATGGAAAAGGAGCGCCAGAATTTTGTTTACGGGAATCCGGAAGAGGGCGTTAAGGGCTGCATAGCCAATGGAATTGATGAGAAGACGGCCAATCATATTTACGATGAGATGATCGATTTTGCGAAGTATGCATTTAACAAATCCCATGCGGCGGCCTATGCCGTGGTTTCTTATCAGACGGCTTTCTTAAAATACTATTACCCGCAGGAATATATGGCGGCTCTGCTGACCTCGGTGATGGATAATGTGACCAAGGTGTCGGAATATATTTTAAGCTGCCGGCAGATGGGAATCTCCATTCTTCCGCCGGATATTAATGAAGGGGAGAGCGGATTTTCCGTTTCAGGAGGTGCAATCCGTTATGGACTTTCGGCCATTAAGAGCGTTGGTAAGTCCGTCGTGGACTTGATCGTTACGGAGCGGGAGAGCAGCGGGCTGTTCACTTCCATCGAGGACTTTGTGGACCGTATGAGCAATAAGGAGGTCAACAAGCGGACGCTGGAGAATTTTATTAAATCGGGGGCTCTGGATACGCTTCCCGGAACCAGAAAGCAGAAGATCCTGGTGGCGCCGGAGCTATTAGACCAGAGAAGCAAGGAGAAGAAGAACTCCATGGAAGGTCAGCTGACACTGTTCGATATTGCCAGCGAGGAGGAGAAGACGCGGTACCAGATCACCTTCCCAAACGTGGGAGAATTTCCGAAGGAGGAGCTTCTTGCTTTTGAGAAAGAGGCGCTTGGGATCTACGTAAGCGGCCATCCGCTGGAGGCTTATGAGACGACCTGGAGGAATAATATTACCGCGGTCACCATAGATTTCATAGTGGATGAGGAGACGGAAGAGGCTCGTGTCAAGGATGGCTCTTACGTGACCATCGGAGGCATGATCACAGGCAAGACGGTGAAGACGACGAGAAACAACAAGCTGATGGCCTTCCTTACGCTGGAGGATTTAGTCGGTTCTGTGGAGGTAATCGTATTTCCAAAGGATTATGAGAGCAAGAGGGAGCTGTTTGTGGAGGACGCCAAGGTCTTTATCCAGGGGCGGGCATCCATCGGTGACGATCCGGTGGGAAAGGTCATCTGTGAGCGCGTAATCCCCTTCCAGAGCCTTCCGAAAGAGCTGTGGCTTAAGTTCCCCGACAAAGACGTTTATATGGCCAGAGAGGCAGAAATCCTTTCAGATTTGAAGGAGTCGGAGGGAAACGATACCGTTATCATTTATCTGGAAAAGGAGCGGGCGAAAAAGGTTTTACCGGCCAACAGAAATGTAAGTGCTTCCAATGAACTTGTCTCTGTTTTGACTGAAAAACTTGGTGAAAAAAATGTCAAGGTTGTAGAAAAAAAGGTTGAAAAGATAAGGAAAATGAATTAGAATACAACTTGTATGATTTGGTAGGAGCGAAGAAAATTTACAATAAAAGATGTTCAGAAACAGGAGGAAGTTACTATGGCAAAACAAGTAAAGACGATCGGCGTATTAACCAGCGGCGGTGACGCACCAGGAATGAATGCGGCAATCCGTGCGGTTGTCAGGACGGCTATCCATAAAGGGTTAGAAGTGAAGGGCATCATGAGAGGATACGCGGGCCTTCTGCAGGAAGAAATTGTTGATATGACGAGTACCAGCGTGTCGGATATTATCCACCGCGGCGGTACGATTCTCTATACAGCCAGATGCCAGGAATTCACAACGGCTGAGGGCCAGAAAAAGGGCGCTGAAATCTGTAAGAAACACGGGATTGACGGCCTGGTGGTAATCGGCGGCGACGGTTCCTTCCGCGGAGCGGGAAAGCTTTCCGCACTTGGAATTAATACCATAGGACTTCCGGGAACCATCGATCTGGATATCGCATGTACCGATTACACCATCGGTTTCGACACCGCAGTGAATACGGCCATGGAGGCGATTGATAAGGTGCGTGATACCTCTACCTCCCATGAGCGCTGCAGCATCATCGAGGTTATGGGCCGTAATGCCGGCTACATCGCTCTCTGGTGCGGATTTGCCAACGGAGCGGAGGACATTCTTCTTCCGGAGCGCTACGACGGCGATGAGCAGGCTCTGATCAACCGCATCATTGAGAACAGAAAACGCGGCAAGAAGCATCACATCATCATCAATGCGGAGGGCATCGGCCATTCTTCTTCCATGGCGAAGAGAATTGAAGCGGCTACCGGCATAGAGACGAGAGCCACGATTCTGGGCCACATGCAGCGAGGCGGCGCGCCGACCTGTAAGGACAGAGTTTACGCTTCCATCATGGGTGCGAAGGCGGTAGAACTTCTCTGTAAGGGAGAAAGCAACCGTATCGTAGCTTATAAGCACGGCGAATACGTGGATTTCGATATTCAGGAAGCGCTGAATATGCATAAGGATATTCCGGAGGATCAGTATCAGATCAGCAGAATGCTGGTTCGGTAATGCAAAGAGAAACGGTTTCGATGACCGGCGGATCTTAGGATTAAGAGAATTGGATAAAAGGATAAGGGAGAATTCCTGCTGGCTGTGTGCGGTATATGCGGCGCAGAAGGGGGATTCTCCTTTTTGCATTTCCATTCTCCTGTTCATGTAAGGATTCTCCCCTGCGATTCTTTCCGGTAATTAAAAATGGACTTGCGAATGGATCAATAGTATGATATACTTAGAATATAAGTAATTTGTACCAGCTAAACAGATAATAGCCTTCCATAAGGAGCTGTCTCCATTTCCAGAATTCTGTTCCGTGTTCACGGATCATACTGCCGTCAGGCATCTGGTTTTCCTGCGTCGATTTCGACGATATTTCCTTTATTGCAGCACTGATTTATGATAGAAAATAATACGGAAAGCAGGGTTATTGTCTGTCGGTCTTACTTCTGTTATCATGGAGACAGATTCTTATATAGCTTGGATTGGAGGCTATATGCGAAAAAGTGGGAGGAGCCGTTCAACGGCCGGGGAATCATGCACTGGCACGGTGCCTGTTCTTCCGGAAAATCTTCCGCTGGAGGACATGATTCTAAAGTCCGCTGTTACGTATTTCGGGGAGGTGCTGCTCCCGTATCTTGGCATCGATTGTAAGATTACGGGGATTGCGTCGACGGAACTGGTATACCTGGAAGTAAAGGGGCTGATAGAGGATTTTACCTATATCGTTTCTGACGGCTCCTGGATCCATCTGGAATTTGAGAGTGATAAAGTGACGGAAAAGGATCTGCGCCGCTTTCGTGGGTATGAGGCAGTAACCGGCTATACGTATCAGGTACCGGTTACCACGATTGTGATCTGCTCAGCAAAGGCGGCGGAGGTACTGAGCGAGCTGCACGAAGGAATCAATACATACCGTGTTATGACGGTGAGGCTAAAAGACCGGGATGCAGACCAGCTGTTCGATCAGTTGAAGCAAAAGCTGCAAACTGGGGAAAGGATTGAAAGGGAAGAAGTGATTCCGCTGCTGCTGACTCCGCTTATGTCCGGGAAGATGGCAGAAAAAGAGAGATTCATAGAGGGGAACCGTCTGCTGCAGGCTTCCGGAGAAATTACGGCGGATGAAGGGGCAAAGATGCAGGCCGTACTTTACGCGCTGGCTGTGAAGTTTTTGGACTCGAAAGACTTAGAAGAGGTAAAGGAGGAATTTTCCATGACATTATTGGGGCAGATGCTTGTAAATGATGGGATTGAAAAGGGCAGAAGTGAAACTTTGAGAGAGCTGGCCATCGAAATGCGGAAAAACGGAGAGCCATATGAGAAAGTTGCCCGGTATACCAGGACTCCAGTCGAGACGATTCGAACGTGGGAAAAGGAAAACGGGAATGATGCTTCCATCCGATTTTAAAATATGTTCCATATCGCGGTTTTGTGACGGAACCTGCAATATTCATTGAAATAACATGTATTGAAAATTATCCGCATGCGTAAGCGCTTACACATTGACAGTATTTGGGAAAGATGATAAACTGAAAATGCATGGATTTATCATTAAAATTACATAAAATGAATATGTAAGCGATTACACAGCCGGATGCGGTCGTGCGACTGGAACGGTTATGTGCCGCGGGAATGAACGATGAGGAGATGGAACGTCATGGAAGATATCTATGAGCTGCCCGGGTTGATTCAGATGTATCAGGCGACAGGTAAGGCGGAATATGGGGAACGTGCTCTTGAACAGACGAACAGAGCCATTCTGCGGCAGGACGGAACCCTTCTTTCCGGTCCGGAAGCAGGGGCCTGTCTGTTTGCACTGAAGCAGACGGGAAAGCAGGAATACCGGAAGGCGGCTGATCTCGTATTCAACCGGCTGGTGAACGGAGAGACAGCAATGCCGGAGGCTGCCATGCCTTTTTATGCAGAGTATGATACTCTTTTTAATAAGAAGGCTCACTATGGAGAGATTGCGGCGTATTTTGAAGGAAAAAAAGCGTGGTCAGGCCGGGAGGCCGCTGTGCTGATTGATACAATTGAAAAGATGTCCATGGAAATTTATGAATACTACAGGGCGCTGTGTGATTTATTGAAGCAGGCAGTCCGTCAGAAGCTGCCGGCGGAGGGGCCGCGTCCGGAGGTTCTGCTTAATGAGGAAGAAGCCTGGCTTGGCTATGCAGTTTTAAAGGCATGCAGTTTGGGCGTATTAAACCGTGAGAAGTATGGAGAGGCAGGACTTCGAATCTGGAGACGCTTCGAGGTACAGCAGGATAAGGGTGAGGGATTCGGGAATATGCTGAAGGCACAGTACCTGATCTTTGAAAAGAACTGAAGATATGGGATCTGTTGATATGTGAGGATAAAAGAACATGGAGCTTAAGGTGATTTGTATGACTGCCAGGTCAGCGACATTAGAGACTGAGGCCGGGCAGATTTTCGAGTTTGATACACAGGGAGAAGTATATGTAAACGGAAGTCTTTATCAGAGGACGAACCGGGTGATTTTCAGTCTGTTCGGATTAAAGCCGGATACGGAGTATGAGGTCTGTCTGAAACGGGATGGAGCAGAAGCCAGAACTGTTTTCCGCACAGATTATGAGTTTGTGACGATCAATGTGAAGGAGTTCGGAGCAAAGGGAGACGGATTACAGGACGATACAGGATTTATACAGGCGGCTATTCTGGCATGTCCGAAGAACGGGCGTGTATTGATACCGAAGGGTACATACCGGATTACCAGCCTGTTTTTAAAAAGCCATATCAGGCTGGAGCTGGGAGCAGGAGCCGTTTTGGCGGCGGATACCGACCGGTTTAAGTATCCAAGACTACCGGGCATGATCGAAAGCTATGATGAGACAGAGGATTATAATTTAGGAACCTGGGAGGGGAATCCCCTTCCCATGTTTGCCGGAATAATCAATGGAATTGAAGTGGAAAATGTGGTAATCTATGGAGAGGGACTGATAGACGGTCAGGCTTCCTTTGAGAACTGGTGGAAGGATGCGGGAACGATGCGGGGGGCTTTCCGGCCGCGCATGGTATTTCTGGAGAGATGTAAGGACATCACGCTTCAGGGATTTTATTTAAAGAACAGCCCCGCCTGGGTGCTGCATCCGTATTTCAGTCAGGGGCTCCGCTTTTTGGATCTGGATATTGAAAATCCTGCGGACTCGCCCAATACGGACGGGCTGGACCCGGAGTCCTGTAAGGATGTGGAGATTACAGGACTGCACTTTTCCCTCGGCGATGACTGTATTGCCGTAAAGTCAGGGAAAATCTATATGGGACGCCGTTATAAAACGCCTTCTGAGAATATTGAGATTCGCCAGTGTCTTATGGAAAACGGTCATGGTGCGGTTACTGTGGGAAGCGAGGTTGGAGCCGGAGTTAAGGCGGTGCGGGTAAGGGACTGCCTGTTTCGCCATACGGACAGGGGGCTCCGCGTGAAAACGAGGCGCGGGAGAGGAAAAGATTCGGTACTGTCTGATATTTCCTTTCAGCATATCGTCATGGATCATGTCATGACACCGTTTGTGGTCAACAGTTTCTATTTTTGTGATCCGGACGGGAAGACAGAGTATGTGCAGTGCAGGGAGGCTTTGCCGGCAGATGAGAGGACGCCTGAGATTCAGAATCTTTCCTTCACCGATATCAAAGCGGCCAACTGCCATGCGGCGGCATCGTTCCTCTGTGGTCTGCCGGAGCAGAAGATCCGGAAGATAGAACTGAGAAATGTAGACATTTCATTTGCAGAACAGGCCAGGGAAGGCGTTCCGGCCATGATGGAAGGCGTCTCTGCCTGTTCCAGACAGGGATTTACGGTTATGAATGTAGATACGCTGGTCTGTGAGAATGTAACGATTACCGGTCAGAAGGGCGACGCGTTTATTATGAGTAATATTGAACATTTTAAAGAGATTTAATGGTGCTTTAAGCAAAACGGAACACGCGATGTGTTCATAACAAGGAGGAAAGAAAAATGCAGATAGGAATCCGATTACACGATATTGAACCTGGAACTCTGGAACAGAGAGTGATGAGAGCGCATGAGCAGGGATTTACCTGCGGCCATCTGGCGCTGGCCAAGACGGTGACGGAGCACTCCGTGGCCAATTCGGCGCTGACACCCGGATATGCTGCTTATTTGAGAAAGATGTTTGCAAAATACGATGTGGATATTGCGGTTCTGGGCTGTTATTTAAACCTTGCCCATCCGGATCCGGAAGAGTTGAAGAAGATCCAGGAACGGTATTTTGCCCATATACGGTTTGCTTCGATTCTGGGATGCAGCGTGGTGGGAACAGAGACGGGAGCTCCCAACGCGGATTACCACTTTGAACCGGCCTGCCATACGGAAGAGGCGCTTCAGACCTTTATTGCCAATGTCCGCCCAGTGGTAGAGTGCGCGGAAAAATTCGGTGTTATTCTTGCCATTGAGCCGGTTTGGAGCCATATTGTCTACGATTCAAAACAGGCGCTGCGGGTTTTAAAGGAGATCCATTCTCCCAACCTCCAGATTATTCTGGATCCGGTGAATCTTCTCTCTGTGGAAAACTGCGGCGATTATGAGTCTGTCTTTGCTCAGGCGATTGAGGATCTGGGAGAGTACACTGCGGTTCTGCATATGAAAGATTTCGTTGTGAAAGATCATACAATCGTATCGGGCGCCCCGGGGACGGGAATCATGAAATACGATAAGATAATGGATTTCGTTCGGAAGGAAAAACCGTACATTCAGATGACAATCGAGGACAGCACACCGGAAAATGCGGTGGAATCCAGGAAATTTTTAGAGAGATTTGAAAAATAAATTTGAATAATATATCTGAGCAATAAACGGCATTCCGTTGTTTCCGGCGGGAGTCGCAGGAAATTAGAAGAAGAGGAGACAGGAGCGGCGGTTACGCCGGCCCCTGTCTTTCTTTCTGTCCTGGGCTTAACATAAGGGAATTCAGATTCTTAAGCTCTGATAACAGTCCGGCGATCTGTTTTGCATTTTGCCCCGCCTGATCGAGGGAGGACAACAGGTGGTCGCAGGCAGTCAGAATGTCATCATCGGACCGGGGAGTATCGATGACGTCCCGGATGCTGGCCTCCGGATTGAGGGACAGCGCATGAAGCATGCGCAGGATAGAGGCAAGGGAGTAGTTGGCGCAGCGCAGAGACCTGATGATAATCAGCCGTTCCAGATCCCGGGAGGTGTAGACGCGGCGGCCGTCCTGCATTCTCTTTTCCACCAGAAGCCCGTTGCGCTCCCAGTTTCTCAGCGTATCCACGGTAATGTGTAAGTAAGCGGCAGACTGTTTTCTGGTAAGGAGCAGGGGATTGGCAAAATGAGTCTGACCGGATATAATCTGTCCGGCGATCTGTATGGCGGTCTCCGCATTCTGGCTTTCTTCTCCGATTTGTCTGATATAACGGTCGGTTAAGAGCAGAGCACCGTCGATGTCGCCGGACGCACAGGTCTTTGCGATGGCCGCCGCCTGCGTCCGCAGGCCGTTCTGAAGGACTTCAACCTGAAAGGCCAGGCGGGCAATCCGAAACTGGATCAGATGGAAGTCCGTAAAGATCCGGTAGCCGTTCTCTTTCCGTTCCGGTCTTGTAATCAGCCCCAGATCCTCATAGAGCCGTACTGTGTTTGGGTGAATTCCGATCAGCTTTGCCACATCGGAAGTAGAGTAAGTATTTTTCATGTCTGATGCCTCCAGCTTCTCTATCTTATCATAACCGGAAAGCCTGGTGTTATAATGGAGGGTTCTGCCATCACATACCGCCGCATGCTTTCTGCAAATCTGTTTTTTCCAGTTTATCACAGAATTATGATTCAGTTAAGAAACTGATAAGAATTTGACAGCAGTTTTCTAAGGACTTTTACCCGGCGGCCATTTATAATGGTGATATTGGAGAAAACGGTCAGAATGATAATGGCCGGCGGCAATAGAAGGGAGACAGACCATGAAAGAAGTGGTTATTCAGACAGATAAATTATGCAAGAGCTTTTCCAGTGCCGGGAGGCAGCAGCATGTGCTTAAAAATCTGGATTTAAGTATTTATAAAGGAGATTTTACCGTGATTATGGGGGCTTCCGGCTCCGGTAAGTCCACACTGCTTTATGCGCTGTCAGGGATGGATAAGCCGACGCTGGGAGAGGTCATGTACGGAGAGGTGAAGATTAACCACCTGGGAATCAGTGATATGGCAGTGTTCCGCAGGAAAAACTGCGGTTTTGTGTTTCAGCAGATTCATCTGCTGGATCAAATGAGCGTCCTGGACAATGTGCTGGCCTGCGGGCTCCTGGTGTCCAGGGATAAAAGGGCGGTTGCAGCCAGGGCAAAGAAGTTGCTGGAGGAAGTCGGGATTCAAAAAGAGGACTGGGGGAAGTTTCCGGCCCAGCTGTCCGGCGGCGAGGCCCAGCGGGTGGGGATCGTGAGAGCGCTGATCAATGAGCCGGCAGTGATATTTGCGGATGAGCCCACAGGAGCCTTAAATTCCGCTTTTGGAGAGCAGGTGCTAAATACCCTGACCGAGGTGAATCAAAAGGGCCAGAGCATCGTTGTTGTCACTCACGACGTAAAGACAGCAAGGCGGGCGGACCGGGTGGTCTATTTGAAAGACGGTATGATCTGCGGCGAGTGCCGGCTGGGAACGTATGCCGCCGCCGATACGGCGCGCCACGAGAAGCTGAGTGCATTTTTAACGGAAATGGGGTGGTAACATGCCGGTTTTTATGATTGCCATGGCAAATATCAAAAAGAAAAAGGGCGTGGCGGTTTCCATGGGCGTTCTTATATTGCTGGCTGTAGCGATCTTTAACGTAGGTCTTACACTGCTGGCTGGGATCAACCGTTTTTACGACATGGAAAATGACCGGCTGAACGGAGCCCATTATATGGTCCGGTTTACGGGCAATGAGTACCGGGAAGAATATCTGGATTTCTTTTTGCAGGATCCGAGGGTGGAGACGGCAGAGACGGAGGAGGCTGTTCTGATGCAGATGGCCTCTTTCCCGGAAGGAGGCATTATCACTGCCAACTTTTTGAATATGGATATCAACAGGAAGATAAGCGGTTACTTTGTGGCGGAACAGACGGAGGTTCCCGAGGATGAGGCGGTTTATATGCCGGTGTTTATGAAGGACTTAGGATATGGACTGGGGGATGAGCTGATCCTGAATTATAATAAAAAAGATTACCATTTCCGCATAGCGGGCTTCACACAGTCCACATGGCTTCACTCCTCGGTCAGCAGCATGGTGAATTTCTATATGCCGGAGAAGGCGTATGAAAAACTGTACGAACAGCAGGGCGGCGGATATATTCTTCTTGTGCGGCTGAAGGATCAGGCGGATTTAAAGGGATTAACAGCGGATTTTAAGAACAGTACGGATGTAAATATAGAAGCGATCTCCATGGAGGCAAATGCCATGGAAATCACCATTGATGATATGAGAAACGGTACCACCATGGTGGTCACCATTATTTCGGCGGTGCTGTTTGTATTCTCGTTTTTAATGGTTCTGGTTGCCCTGATCGTGATGAAGTTCCGGATCTCCAACCATATCGATTCCCAGATGCGCAACATCGGGGCACTGGGGGCTGTGGGATATACCGGCAGGCAGATCCGGTGGTCTGTGGTGCTGGAGTTTGTTATCATTGGGATTCTGGGAACCTGCCTGGGCATTGCGCTTTCCTACGGGATCATTGCGGCTCTGGGCGGGCTGATCACCAGCTCTGTGGGCGTTACCTGGAGAAGCGGCGGTCATATCGGATTCGATATGATCAGCGCGGCCGTTATCATGGCTGTGGTTGTGTTTGTGGCATGGCGCTCCGCGGCAGCGGCTGCCAGAATTCTGCCTGTGGAGGCGCTGCGGGGAGGCATCAAATCCCACAGCTTTAAAAAGGAGTATTTCCCGCTGGAACGGACGAGAGGCTCTCTGTCCATGGTGCTGGGATTAAAGAGCATGGCCTTTCACCGAAAAATGATTCTCATGGTCGGTGTGATATTTGCCGGGATTGCATTTGCCAGCGCGTTTTCCATCATCACCTGGTGGAATATGGGAATCAACGACGATCTGGTGCTTAAGCTGACCGGATATGAGATCAGTGACATCATGGTCTATAAGGCGCCTCATGAGAATTATGAAGAATTGTCTGAAAAGGTGGGCGCCATGGAAGGGGTCAGGAAGGTAAGTCTCTATGAGATGGAATCCCTGACCGTGGAGGGCGAACTGTTAAGCTGTTACGTGTCGGATGACTTCGGCAAACTGGAACTGGTAGAAGTCTATGAGGGGGATTTTCCTGAATACGATAACGAGATCGTAATCACAGGGCTGCTCGCCAGGAGCTGGGGAAAGAAGATCGGGGATACCATTACGGTGTCAGCCAACGGGGTTTCATCGGAATATGTGATCTGCGGACTGACTCAGACCATGAATAATTTCGGCCGCATCTGCTTTATCCATGAGACAGGACTTTTAAGGGTGGAACCGTACTACGAGAAGAGTTCGATTCAGGTGTACTTAGAGCCGGGGCTGGATATCGATACGGTTATCGCCGCCATGGAGCAGAAGTTCCGTGTGCTTTCTCCGTCAGTGAATGACGCAGTCAGGGAGTCTGGCGCGGAGGAGACCAAGACAGATACAAATGCGAAACCGGGCAGGGAGGAGGCGCTGGCTGCGGCCAGGCGAAAGGCGGAGGAGAAACTTACCGCCCTCATTTCCATGTACGGTGTGGACAGCGCCCAGTATGCCCTGATGGCAGACGGTGAAATCGTCTTAAGCGGCGACACGAATGATTATGAGATAGACCGGATTGAAAACAACAGGAGGCTCTTTGTGACCAATGTGGACAGTATCGCCGATTCAACGCGTATGATGGCGGCCCTCATTATTACGGGAACGGTGCTTCTTGTGGTGCTGGTGCTCTATATGGTGATCAAATCAATGCTGACGAGGCGGAGAGGGGAATTCGGTATCTACAAGGCTCTGGGCTACACGGACAGACAGCTGATGGAACAGATCGCCATAAGTTTTCTGCCGGCATCCATTGGAGGAACGTTTGCTGGTTCCGCGGCGGCATGTCTGTCGGTGAATCGTATGGCCAGTCTTTTGTTTGAGCGGCTGGGAGTTTCAGAGATGAATTTTGTGGTTGAGCCGTGGCTGATTCTTCTTATGGCCCTTGCGCTGGTGGCATTCGCATTTGCGGTTTCCATGGTGCTGGCGGGAAAGATCAGAGGGATTACGGTATATGGATTGTTGACGGAGGAATGATGAGGATGAAGAAAAGATGGCGCTATATCACTGCGGCACTGACAGCGGCAGCGGTATGTTCAGGAATGGCGGGCTGGGGACAGATGACCTGCCTGGCGAAAGAGACGGCACCGGCAGAGCCGCTCATGTACGGGATCGGTTCCACCAGCAAGGTGGTGACCGCGGCAGCAGTCATGAAACTGGCGGATGAGGAATTGATTGATATAAAGAAGCCCCTTACCACATACATTCCGGAGTTTGAGATGGCGGATGAACGGTATCGCCGGATCACGCCGGAGATGCTTCTGGATCACAGTTCAGGGCTTCCGGGCAGCACATTAAACAATGCCATGCTGCTGGGAGACAACGATACGGAAAATCACGATATGCTGCTGGAGCGGCTGAAGAAACAGCGTCTGAAGTCCGATCCGGGGGAGATCCAGGTGTACTGCAACGATGGTTTTACACTGGCGGAGATTTTGACAGAGCGGGTGACGGGACTCAGCTTTACGGAATACGTGGAACGGGAATTTGCGGATCAGCTTGGTCTGACACAGTTTAAAACGCCTCAGAGCAGTAATCTGTCAGGCCGCCTGGCGAAGATATACGATGCAGGGAGCGGCGGGGAGCTCCCTGCGGAAAACGCCAATGTGATCGGCAGCGGCGGCATTTACGCGACTGCCATGGACCTGTGCCGTTTTTCGGAAATTTTTATGAGGAACAGAAGCGGCAATGCCAGGCTGCTGTCCGACGGAGCGCTGACTGCCATGGAAACCAGCCGTTATCATGAGGAGATCAATCCGAAGGGCTGCGATACGACCTTATCCTATGGGCTTGGCTGGGACAGCGTGGAGACGTATCCATTCAGCCGCTATGGGATAAAGGCCCTTGTTAAGGGCGGCGATACGAACTTCTATCACGGCAGCCTGACGGTTCTTCCGGAGGAACAGATTTCCTGTGCCGTGTTAACCAGCGGCGGCTCCAGCACATTGAACCAGCTGGCGGTGCAGGAGATTGTGATGACGTATTTGGACGAGATCGGAAGAATTGAGCGGGAAGAGGAAGAGAACGTAAGCTGGGAAGCGGACGTAAGAAAGGGAAAAGACACGGACCCGGCGGTATCTGCGGAAACAGAGGTATCTGCGGAAATGACGGTACCTGCCGATATCGCGGAGCGTTCCGGATGGTACGCCGGCAGTGATCTGTTAAAGCTTTCCGTCTCCGGTGACGGGAAGATGACGGTTGCATCTGAGGGGAGCGGGCGGCGGAGAGAGCAGGTCTATCAGCCTGGAACGGACGGCGGATTTTATTCTACGGACGGGAATTATATCAGCGCATCGGGAGAACTGTCAAAGGGAAGCGGTGGCCGGATCGGCCGGACCAGGCTGAGCTTCCAGGAAGGAAAGCAGGGAAGAGAGTATTTGATGGCGGAAAGCATGGAGGTCTATCCGGGGCTCGGACGCGTGGCGACATATCTGCCCGTCGGAACCCGCTATACCGGGAATGTGCCGTCAGAGGCAGCGGTATCAGCCTGGAAGGAGCTGGATGGTCAGGAATATTATCTGATAAGTGAAAAATACGATTCTGCTGCCTGGCTGAAACGGTTTATGGTAAAACCGCTGCTGCTGGATGAACCGGAAGGAATTCTTTCTTTTGAGAACCTGGAACTGCGGATGGCTGTGGTCTTGGATGAGACCCATGCGGACTTCTTCACGGAGGTTCCGGGGCAGGCAGGCCGCGATTTAAATGATTACACGCGGATGGAGGAGAATGGGAAACAGATCCTGGAATCGGGCAGTTTCCGGTATATGGCGGCAGAAGACGCGGAAGCGTTTCCCGGCAGCACTTGTGAAGTGACACTCGGAGCGGCCGGGGAGGCGGTCTGGCTCACTACCGGAGACGTGAATCAGAATCGCCGGGTTCTGATTGAAAAGCCGGAGAACGGCGCCTGGTATCTATATGACCACAGCGGCTGCGAGATGAAGTGCGTGTCGAGTTCGTGGACAATGGAGAAAGACCGCCCCTTCTATCTCCCGGAGGATGGCAGGGTAGTACTGGCAGGCGAAGCGGGGGCGGTGTTTGCAGTCCGGTACCTGGATTAAACCGGGAATCTGCAGAAGCATTCCCGACTTCAGTGATGATCAGGAGCCGGGATGGCGGAGCGGAAGATACAGAATTACAGAAAAACCGTCGCTGCGGTTCCTGCATTCAATGATGCCGCCCATACGTTCCATCAGGTTTTTCGAGATATAAAGGCCAAGGCCGGAGCCGTCAGCCTTCTTATCTGAATTGGAGCCGCGGTAGAATTTGCCGAAAAGGCTGGGGAGTTCCTCATCAGGGACTCCCTTTCCGTAATCCATAAATTCGATGCGCAGGCCGTCTTCTGTGAGCTGGGATACCACGTTGACCCTGGTATCCGCATATTTGTAGGAATTATTCAGGATGTTGCCGATAACCTGTTCTAAACGGAACGGATCAAGGAGGAGAATGCAGCCGGGAATGGTGAGGGAGGCGATTCTGCCGCAGTAATCGGCATCCCGGATCATGGCTTCGACGGCACTGCTGCTCACCTCCGATAAGCTTACCGTCAGCTCTCCCAGTTCATCTAAGGAGGCCTGAAGCATATTGGTGATCAGATGATCGATCTGGTCGGATTTCTGGTATATGGTCTGCAGCCGGTCCCTGACCGGTTTTTCTTTTTCCGTGACCAGTAAAAGCTCGCTGGTCAGCTTGATGGAAGCAACCGGAGTCTTAATGTCGTGGCTCAGTGAGGCGACCAGCTCTTTTTTGCTTCTGTTTGCCTCAGCCTCCTTCCGTCTCGCCTCTTTCAGCTGGTCCCGCATGATGTCGAAGCTTTCGGTGAAGGCGCCGAAGATGTGTTTCCTGTCCATAGGCAGGGGGAAATCCAGATCTCCCATGGCGATGTGGCGGGTGAACTCTTTCATTCTGTAAAACGGCTTCAGTACGGTATGATTTAAGTATGCTGTATAGAGAAAAACAGGAATTACCGGCATCAGCAGCAGAAGAACGGCGAATATAGCCAGTTCTTTTTTTGTTTTCAGCAGAGCGTCGCCGTATCCGGCTGCAATGAGTACATGGCCCTTCACACCCTGACCGACGGTGACATCCAGCACGGGATCATGCCTGCGGACGGCTTCGGCCACACTTGACGGAGCGGAAGCGGAAGTCTTTAACAGGATGGTCCCGGAAAGGTCTGTAACTGTATAGTCATAGGGGCTGAAATCCGGTTTAAAAAAGGTTCCCTGTTCCCACTGGACCGCCGTCTCTTTTCCGATGCGGTTGATGGAAACCATATCGATCTCCGGCATCTCCATCGAGGAAAAAAGCCGGAAGAGAAAGACGGCGCCGAGAAGGAGCCAGGAAATCAGAAACAGGAAGGTCCATTTTTTCTTAATCATGGCATTCTCCGTTCTCCATACGGTACCCGGTCCCCCACACCGTTAAGATTAACTGCGGATGATTGGGGTCTTTCTCAATCTTTTCCCGCAGATGGCGGATGTGCACCGATAAAGTGCCTTCTCCCACATAGGGGTCGGGCCATACATTTTCCAGGAGTTCTTCCTTTGTGACGACACGTCCCAGATTCTGTGCCAGATAGGTAAGCAGACGGAATTCCATTTCCTTCAGTTTGACCGGTTTACCTCCAACGGTTACCTTATGGGCGGAAAGATCGATCTCCACATCGGCAATGCGCAGGGGCACGGCTTCCCCGGACCGCGCACACCGTTTTAAGACTGCCTTTACCTTGGCCAGAAGAACGCTTAAGGTGTACGGCTTGGTAATGTAATCATCTCCGCCAATGTTTAAAGCAGTCAGGATGTCGTCGTCGCTGGTGCGCGCACTGATGAACAGAATCGGAATATCCGTCTGTTCGCGCAGCTTTTTGCAGAGGCTGAAGCCGGAACGGCCGCCTAAGTTGATATCCAGCAGGAGAAGGGAGACCGTATTCTCTTTTAAAAAGCGGATGCACTGTTCGTAGCTGGTTACATAGGCTGAGGACAGCTCAAATAAGTTAAAATATTCCGAGGTAGAGCTGGCGATTGCGGTCTCGTCGTCTACAATCAGGCAGTCATAATGCATGGCAGATCTCCTGTAATTTCTACGGGCAGCACCGGGCGGACTTCTTTTTAGTCCGCCCGGTGCTGCCCATGTGATGATTTATGATTCTTCGGGATTTGTGTAGTTCCACGGTTCATCCGGCGCGGTCTGTAATTCTTCCACAGGACGGTTGTAGCGCAGGT
>UMHQ01042451.1_pt1 | contig 131994 bp, 120 predicted proteins | sample 1965531 | NCBI WGS metagenome assembly UMHQ01 (sample SAMEA4836098, study PRJEB28245) | human gut metagenome | biome: gut microbiome; material: fecal sample | place: Denmark | collected 2008 | reverse complement strand
ATTTTTTACACCTTGTTTGTGTTGATTTATTGTTGTCTTTCTTTATTCCGTTTTCAATGTTCAATGCCTATGTATCCCACAGACAATAGCTATGATAACACCTTATAAAAAGAATGTCAACTATTTTTTTCTATTTTTTAATAAAAATTTTATTCATCTTGAATTCAAGTAGAAAATAGAGTATTATTGAACTATAAATGTTATTAAATTTTATCAATATATTAAAGGGGTGTTATCATGACTTTTCGATTAGAAAGTGATTCTATTGGAAGCTTACAAGTACCTAGCGATGCTTATTATGGAGTACAAACATTACGAGCAAAAAACAATTTTTTTATCACAGGCTATCGTTTAAATCCTATTTTTATTTCTTCTTTAGCTTATGTGAAAAAAGCAGCTGCAATCTGTAATATGGAAGCAAAGACAATTCAAGAAGATATTGCAAAAGCTATCATTCAAGCCGCAGATGAAATTATAGCTGGAAAATTTAGGGATCAATTTATCACAGATGTCATTCAAGGTGGTGCCGGAACTTCGATGAATATGAACATGAATGAAGTCATTGCAAACCGAGCAAATGAATTGTTAGGAGGAGCTCTTGGAACCTATGATAAAGTTCATCCGAACGATCATGTAAATTTTGGTCAATCCACAAATGATGTCGTTCCTACTTCAGGAAAATTGACAATTCAATTTTTATTAAAAGATCTAGTAAGCAATCTAGAAGATTTATATTCTGCTTTTCAATCAAAAGCAACACAATATGATCATATTATCAAAATGGGAAGAACTCACTTACAAGATGCCGTTCCAATTCGTGTCGGACAAGAATTTAAAGCCTTCTCCGGCCCTGTCAAAAGAGATATAGAACGTTTAAAAGCAGCTATGTATGAACTTTCTTTTGTTAATATGGGAGCGACTGCTGTGGGAACCGGTTTAAATGCAGATGTAAATTATATTCAAAGAGTAGTAGAAGTACTCTCAGAAGTTACCGGTTTCTCTTTTTCTCAATGCGAAGATTTAGTAGATGGTACTCGAAATTTAGATTCTTTTGTTTATCTATCTTCTATTTTAAAAACTTGTGCTGTGAATCTTTCTAAAACAGCAAATGATATTCGTCTAATGTCATCCGGTCCAAAAGCAGGAATTGCAGAGTTAATTCTTCCTCAAGAACAACCAGGATCTTCTATCATGCCTGGAAAAGTAAATCCTGTCATTCCTGAAGTAATGAACCAAGTTTGTTTCCAAATTTTCGGAAATGATGTTACAATTACAAAAGCTGCTGAAGCAGGACAGTTAGAATTAAATGTATTTGAACCTGTATTATTCTTCAACTTATTTCAATCCATTCAAATTTTAACAAATGGTATTCGTACTTTCATCGATAACTGTATTGCAGGTATTCAAGTAAATGAAGAAGACTGTAAATATTGGTTAACCAGAAGTGTTGGAGTAGTTACAGCTCTTAGTCCTCATATAGGATATAAAGTTGCAGCTGAAATTGCTAAATTATCTTTAAAAACAGGAAAACCTGTTTATGACTTAGTATTGGAACAAGGTCTGCTAGAAAAAGAAAAACTTGATGTTATCTTGAATCCTTTCGAAATGACAAAACCTGGAATTGCTGGAAAGGAGTTGCTATCTCGTGATTAAAGAAGCCTGTGTTGGTTCTATTCAAGAAGCTATTTTAGCGGAGAAAAACGGAGCAAATAGAATTGAACTTTGCGATAATTTAATAGAAGGAGGAACAACTCCTTCTTATGGCTGTATGAAAGTGGCTCTTAAATCACTTAATATTCCTATTTTTCCTATGATCCGCCCTAGAGGAGGAAATTTTTGTTATACAAAAGAAGAAATAGAAACCATGAAAGAAGATATTCTTATGGCGAAAAAATTAGGAATCCCTGGTGTGGTTTTTGGAGCACTTACTTCTAACGGTGAATTGGATATTCCCAACTTACAATATTTAATGGAAGCAGCCAAGCCAATGCAAACAACTTTTCATAAGGCCATTGATGAAATGAACTTTCCACTAAAAGCAATTCCACAATTAATTGGCTTAGGTTTTGATAGAATTTTAACTTCAGGGAAAAAAGAAAAAGCTCTGGAAGGAGTGGAACTTTTAAACGAAATGATTGAAGTAGCAAATGAAAAGATTATTATTGTAGCAGCAGGAAAAGTAAACTTTGAAAATATAGAAGAATGTTCTTCTAAAATTCATACAAATGAATTTCATGGGAAACAAATTGTAAAACTATAATAAATCTATATATAGAAAGGACCGAACTATGAAAATACTTTATTTAGATACAGAAACAACAGGATTAACATATCGTTCTACTATTATTCAATTAGCAGCTATTGTAGAAATTGATGGAGAAATTAAAGAAACAATTAATCTATACTGTGCTCCTTTCCCAGATAGTGATATTTCCGAAGAGGCTCTTTCTATTACCAAATTTACTAGAGAAGAAATTTTTCAATTCGATTCTCCTCAAGTAGTTTGTCAAACATTTACGCAAATATTAGGAAAGTATGTAGACAAATATAATAAAAATGATAAATTTATTGTTATCGGGCATAATGTAAAATTCGATTTAGATATGTTAAGAAACTGGGCTTATCGTTGTAATGAAAGATTCATTGCTTCCTATATTGATTTTAAAAATGAGTTTGATACCTTGGCTTTTACAAAATGTTTGAAAATTTTAGGAAGACTTCCCCAAACAGAAAACAATAAATTAGAAACATTGTGTCAAGCCTTTCAAATTCCTTTAGAAAATGCTCATAATGCTTTAGCAGATACTATCGCTGCCAAAGACTTATATCATTATCTTCAAAACAAATAAATTTTCAATCAATTTTAATAACAAAAATAACTCTAACACTTTATAAAATGTTAGAGTTATTTTATTTTTACTCTGTATAAACAGGAAGTCCATAAGAAAGAAAAATATTTTCTGCAAATCTCACCGCTTCTTTTGTAGGAGGCAACACTTCTCTTAGTGTATAATTTTTCCTTTCTTTTTCCCACTTATAAATAGCCATTTGATGAAAAGGTAATATATCTACCCTTTTTACATTAGAATATTTAGAAACATATTCTGCCCATCTTTTTAAATCTTCTACATCATCTGTATATCCTGGTACTAAGACATAACGTATCCAAGTATCTTTTTGAGTTTTAGATAAATACTCTAAAAATTCTAAAGTAGGAGATAAATTAACAGAGGTCAAATCATAATATTTTTCAGAATCTATATGTTTTAAATCTAATAAAACCAGGTCTGTTTCTTCTAGTACTTCCTTTACTTTTTCTGTAAAAATATAGCCCGAAGTATCAAGTGCAGTATGAATTCCATTCTTATGACAAAGTTGAAAGAATTCCTTTACAAAGTCAGCCTGTAACAAAGGCTCTCCGCCAGAAATTGTAATTCCCCCTGTTAAAAACACTTTTACTCTATTGACTTCCTCTAGAATTTCCTCAGAAGTATAAATATAATTGGGATGTTGCAAATTCCAAGCATCTACGTTATGACAATAACGACAACGCAGAGGACAACCTTGTAGAAAAAGTACAAAACGAATTCCTGGCCCGTCTTTTGTCCCAAAGCTTTCAAAAGAATTGATATATGCTTTCATCTTTTACACCATTTTCCTTAACTTTTTTTAAAACTTGTCACTAATTGTTCTATTGACAACATCCAACTGTTGTTCTCTTGTCAATTTTACAAAATTAACCGCATATCCTGAAACTCGAATTGTTAATTGTGGATATTTTTCTGGGTGTTCCATAGCATCTTCTAGTAATTCTCTTCCAAAAACATTTACATTTAAATGGTGTCCTGTTTGCTTAAAATATCCATCCATCAATCCAACTAAATTACTTTTCTTTTCCTCCATTGTTTTTCCCAAAGTATTTGGAGTAATTGCAAAAGTATATGAAATTCCGTCATTAGCGTGTTCAAATGGTAACTTAGCAACCGAAGCTAATGATGCCACGGCTCCTTTTGTATCTCGTCCGTGCATAGGATTTGCTCCTGGAGCAAATGGAGTTCCTGCTCTTCTACCATCAGGAGTATTTCCTGTTTTCTTTCCATAAACAACGTTAGAAGTAATGGTTAAAATCGATTGTGTTGGGATAGCATCTCGATACATTTTATGACTTCTGATTTTATTCATAAAAGTTCTCAATACTAAAACTGCTAATTCATCCGTTTTATCATCATTATTTCCAAATGGAACATACGGCTTTTCAATTTCATAGTCTACAACGTCTCCTTCTTCGTCACGAATCATTTTTACCTTTCCATATTTTATCGCCGCTAAAGAATCTGCTACAATAGATAAACCTGCAATTCCAAAAGCCTCGGTTCTCTTGATATTAATATCATGCAAAGCCATTTCTAAAGCTTCATACGAATATTTATCATGCATATAGTGGATAATATTCAAAGCTTTTACATAAGTATTTGCCAACCAAGTTAATATCTTGTCATATTTTTCCCAAACTTCATCGTAGTTCAAATATTCTCCTTGAATTTTTTCAAAGACTTCTGGAGTTACTTGAACTTTCTTGTTTTCATCTTTTCCTCCGTTAATAGCATATAATAAAGCTTTTGGCAAGTTTACTCTAGCTCCGAAAAACTGCATTTGCTTCCCAATTGCCATAGGAGAAACACAACAAGCAATTCCATAGTCATCTCCAAATTGAGGTCTCATAATATCATCATTTTCATATTGTAAAGAAGAAGTATCAATAGAAACTTTTGCACAATATTTTTTCCAAGCCATTGGAAGATGCTCACTCCAAAGAACTGTTAGGTTTGGTTCCGGAGCTGGTCCTAAATTGTATAAAGTATGCAACATACGGTAACTATTTTTTGTTACCATAGATTTTCCATTATTATCCATTCCACCAAGAGACTCTGTTACCCAAACCGGATCTCCTGAGAATAAAGCATCATATTCAGGAGTTCTTAAGAATCGAATAATTCTCAATTTCATTACAAAATGATCCATAAATTCTTGAGCTTGCTCTTCTGTAATACTTCCTTCTTCCAAATCTCTTTGAATATAAATATCTAAGAAAGTAGAAACTTTCCCAATGCTCATAGCCGCTCCATTTTGATCTTTAGTTGCTGCTAAGTATGCAAAATAAGTCCATTGAATTGCTTCTTGAGCGGTAGAAGCCGGTTCTCCTAAATCAAAACCATAAGAAGCTCCCATTCTCTTCAAAGCCTCCAAAGCCTCAATTTGGTCAAACATTTCTTCTCTTTTTCGGATAACATCTTCTGTCATTTCTGTCGGATTACAAGAGTTTAAATCATCTTTTCGTTTTGCAATTAAATAGTTAACTCCGTAAAGAGCTACTCTTCTATAATCACCGATAATTCTCCCTCGTCCATAAGCATCTGGCAATCCTGTAATAATTCCTGTATGTCTTGCTAACTTAATTTCAGGAGTATATGCTGAGAACACTCCTGAATTATGAGTTTTTCTATTTTTAGAATAAAATTCTTCTAAAGTAGAATCCAATCGATACCCAAAAGCCTCTAAACTATTTTTTACCATACGTAATCCACCATTTGGAAAGATTGCTCTTTTTAAGGGAGCATCTGTTTGTAACCCTACAATCGTTTCAAGTTCTTTCTTAATATATCCCGGTCCATAAGCATCAATTCTAGAAGGAATTTTTGTTTCTGCATCATAAATCCCTTTTTCTCTTTCTTCTTTTAACATAACAGATAAGATATCCCACAGTTTCTTTGTGTTTTCAGTAGGACCTTTTAAAAAACTTTCATCTCCCAAATATTCTTGATAGTTTTTCTTAATAAAATCTGTTACATCAATTGTTTGTGCCCAATTCCCTTCTTGGAAATGTCTCCATGCTTTTTGCATTTTTTCATCATTCCTTTCATATTTTAATGATATTGTAAATGAACTCTCACTTAATCTTAGTATAGTATAATTTAATATTCTAGTCAAATATTTTTTTGTTTTAATTTTTACCTTTACCAAAATTTGTAATAATATAAAATATCATTTAGCGAAATGAAGTAAAATAAGAGATATGATGTGATAAAACTAGAATAGAAAAACAGATAAAAAATTTTTAACTGCTTTTTTGTATTTTTTTCTGGGTAGGACATACTCCTCTACAATGTCCACATTTTCTACATCGGTTACTATCTAAACTACTTTGTAAAAAATGATAAATAAGAGATATTCTTACAATTTTTGCAAAAAAAGAACTACATTTTGAATAACTAGTATTTATCTTTTTTATTCTCTTTTGGTTAAGTTCTTGAGAAATATTTTTTATTTTTTCTTCCAATTCTGATGACTTCTTTTCTCCTTGAAAACTAGCCTCTCCACTAATGTTCTCACCTATAATAATATGCTCAATATAATCTAATTCATATCCCGTCGCTTCTACTGTTTGCTTAATACGGTACAAACTATTTCCTTGAATTCCTTTAGAAATACACAATGCAAAAATATATTTTTTATTCTCCAAATTTAATCCTTTTAATATTTCTAAAGATTTCTGTTCCATATCTAAAAAATGACTTTCATAAATTAAACCCACTATTTCAGTTTCTCTTTGAAATTCTTCTGTTGTATACTGTTTTAAATATTGAATAACTTGAGAACAATTCTTATTCTTTGATAAATTGATAAACACGCTTCTCTTCCTTTCCTAAAAATAATAAATCATCTTAAACTCTCCAGTATTGTAGCTTAAAAAAAATTTTTATACAATATCTTTATAAAATATCAAACTTAAATATAACATTTTTTAATTATTAAGTTTTTCTAAATATTTTTTTAAAAAAACTATTGACAAACAAATAAGTTCATGATATTATACAAGTACCATATCGTTTCCTTAAATGATATAAGTTTTAATTTCTACTACTAAAACAAAAAGAGCTAGACCTTGAGTTTATAGCTCTTTTTGTTTTTTTGCTTTCTATTCTCTTCTCAGCTTTCTTCTGTATAATATTAAAGACAATCCGAAAGTATCAAGAAAAAAAAGACTGTGATATTTTACCACAGTCTAATTTCCTAAAATTATATTATTTCTCTATCCAAGTAAATGAATGAAAGCTTCTGGTCCAATTGGCAAATTCAACATAAACCAAATTACTAATAGAATACTCCATCCAATTAAGAATGAGATAGAATAAGGTAGCATAATTGAGATTAAAGTTCCCATACCAGCTTTTTTATCATATTGTTGTGCAAAGGCTACTATCATAGCAAAATAACTCATCAATGGAGAAATAATGTTTGTACTAGAATCTCCAATTCTATATGCTACTTGAGTAAACTCAGGGCTGTATCCTAGTTGCATTAACATCGGTACAAACACCGGAGCCATAATCGCCCATTTTGCAGATGCAGATCCCATAAATAAATTGATAAAAGCAGATACTAAAATAAAAGCTAAAATCAATGGTAAACCTGTAAAACCAATTGCTTTTAATCCTGCTGCTCCCTCTACTGCAATATAAGTTCCTAAATGGGTAAAATTAAAGTATGCTACGAATTGTGCAGAAACAAATACTAAAGCTAAATATCCTCCCATAGTTCCCAAAGATTTTCCCATCATTTTCGCTACTTCTTTATCACTTGTAATTTTTTTTGTAGTAATTCCATATACTAATCCAGGAATTAAGAAAAATAACATCAATGCAGGTACTAAACCATGAGATGTAAAAGATTTTAATAGCCCATCTTCTCGTAAGATTGCGTTTTCAGGTAACATCAATATCAACATAATAGCTATATAAAGAATAACAGAAAGACCAGCATATCGTAATCCTTTTCTTTCTAAATCTGATAACTCTCCTTCGTGACTATCTACCATCTCTCCTTCATATTTTCCTAATCTTGGTTCTACAAGTTTTTCCGTAATAATAGTTCCTAAAATGGTAATGATAAAAGTAGAAACAAACATAAAATAATAGTTACTTGCTGGATTTACAAAATAGTCTGGTCTCATCAATCTAGCAGCTTCTGTTGTCAACCCTGATAACAATGGATCTGTTGTAGATAGTAACAAGTTTGCAGAAAATCCTCCGGATACTCCCGCAAACGCAGCAGCCAATCCTGCTAACGGATGACGACCAAAAGATAAAAAGATTAAAGCCCCCAAAGGTACTAATACCACATATCCGGCATCTGATGCGATATTTGACATAACTCCTGCTAATACAACAACAGCCGTAATTGCTTTTCTTGGTGTTGATGTTACAACTTTTCTCAAAGTAGCAGACATCAATCCAGAAGCTTCACAAACTCCAATTCCTATTAAAGCAACTAATACAGTTCCTAAAGGAGCGAATCCTGTAAAATTGGTTACCATAGAATTAAAAATATATCGAATTCCTTCCGCTGACATTAACGATTTTACTTCTAATGTTTGTTCTGAAATCTCTAAAGTTTTTCTATCTAAGGCAGTATAAGTAACTGAAGCTCCCATTTTTGCAGCAATTCCTGAAATTATAACAATGATAATGCATAAAATAAAAAACAATGTTAATGGATGAGGTAATTTGTTCCCTCCTGCCTCAATAAAGTCTAAAAAACTGTTCATAAAACTCTTTTTTTGTTTAACTTCCATAAATTCATCTCCTTTTTGATAATGTTTTGTATAATTTTATTATAACTTAAAAAAAATAATAATTCAATAAGCAAAATAATAAGTACAATAATACTAATTATTTAAAAAGCTCGAAAAAATTTTTCCGAGCTTATTTCATAGAATATAATTTTTTTATTTTTTAATCAAATCTAAATCTTTTTGTATTCTCCTTCCAATATAAGAACATGTTGGAATAATTTTATATCCTTTCTCTTTTGCATATTGAATCAATTCCAAATATAATTTCTCAGCAACTCCTTGTCCTCGTAAACTAGAATCGACAAAAGTATGATAAGCGTCAATCACTCCATTTTCTAACTTATTAAAATTTAACTCTGCCAATACAATATTATTCTCCCTTATCTCAAAACTTCCGCTTTTTTCGGTTTCCACTAATACTATTTTATCCATTTTTATTCCTCCTTTTGTCATTAAATACTATTGATACTCAAAATTCTATTTCTCGTATATAATCTTATAAAAATAAAAAAAATGTAACACCACCACTTTATCAAACTACTCTTGAGATATTTTTTCAAATTTTTGAAAAAATTCTTCTTGTTCTCGTACAAAGTAAGATTCTTTTTTATCTATCGGTTGGTAGATAAAAACTTTCACTCCATCTCTTATATTCGTACAGTCTACTGCTTCTTCTAAAATTTTATAAGTCTTTTTATTTTTTTTATTTTTCCAAAAAGTATTCTTCATTTTTACCCCCTTTTCTTTCTATTTTAACATAATTGATGAAAGGAAAAAAGATGGAAAAATTTTGAAAAATAATGTATAATGAAAAGATGAATTTTATAAATTATAGCTCTGCTTATCCAAAATATAGAATTACAACCCATTCTTAGAATTTATACAACAATCAGACTATGAGATACCTTAGTACAATTTAAAAAAAGAAGTAGGCCCATATCGAAATATATTTAGCATGTCAAAAAAGCTTTATAATTTTTGTAGTGTTCTCTTTTTGGAAAACAAGCAGCTTAGCTGATATTATACAAAAACACTTCATGCATTTTGTCATGAACTATAAAAATATCATAATGTGAGGGAAACGTATGAAAAAGAAAACTTTATTTGTTATCAAAGACTATATTCTTATCTCTTTTGCCTGTGCCTTAATGGGCTTTACTATTAATTACTTTTATATCAGTAATAAGTTAGCAGAAGGTGGAGTTTCTGGAATTTGTCTGATTCTCCATTATCTAAGTAATATTCCGATAAGTTATCTCTACTTAGGTCTGAACATTCCTTTGCTCATCATTGCTTGGAAATTTTTAGGAAGAGATTTTAGTATGAAGACAATCTATGCAACAGTATCATTAAGTTTTTTTATGGATTTCTTTTCCTATTTGAGAACTCCTATCCCCGATTTTCTCCTAGCTTCTTTGTTTGGAGGAGCTCTCACTGGAGTTAGTTTAGGACTTATTTTTATTTCAGGTGGATCCACTGGAGGAACTGACATTATTGCAAAATTGATTACACGCTATCGAGGAGTTTCTGTTGGAAAGGCTCTCTTAGCTATGGATTTTGTAATTCTTTCTCTCGTTGCCTTTCTCTTTGGAAAACTAATTTTTATGTATACTTTGATTGCAGTCATTGTTTCATCAAAAATCATTGATTTTATTCAAGAAGGAATGGATGAAGCCAAAGCAATTTTTATTATGACATCCAAACCTCAAGAATTGAAAACTGCCATTTCTAAGAAAATCAATCGAGGAGTTACTTTTTTAGATGGTGAGGGTGGATTTTCTGGCGAAAAATTAAAAGTTCTTTACTGTGTCATTAGTAAGTATCAATTAGTTAACTTAAAAAGAACAGTTCGTCAATTAGACCCCAACGCTTTTCTTACCATTACCAATGTCCATGAAGTGCTTGGTGAAGGATTTAAACATTTAAATACAGAAGAATAAAAGCTGCACCTTAAGTTTATTATCAAAATACTTAAGGTGCAATATAAAAAATTTAATAAATATAATTTTCTGCAAATTCAGATTTTTTTATCATATTTTTATAAATCGATGAACTTTTTAATAATTCTTTATGTTTTCCTATCTTTTCTATTTTTCCTTCATTCATTACAATAATATTATCCGCTTTCTCAATGGATTTCATTCGATGTGAAATGACAATCACTGTCTTATGCTTTAATAGTCGCTTTAAACTTTCTTGTATTTTCCTTTCATTTTCTATATCTAAAGAAGCACTAATCTCATCTAATAATACAATAGGAGCATCCTTTAAAATAGCTCGAGCTATCGAAATTCTTTGCCGTTCTCCACCCGATAATTTACTTCCATTTTCTCCAATAATCGTTTGATAACCTTTGGGAAACCTTGAAACAAATTCATCACAATTTGCCAATTTTGCAGCTTGGATCACTTCTTCGTCTGTAGCAGATTTTTTTCCAATTCTAATATTTTCCATAATAGAGGTATTAAATAGGAGAACCTCTTGAAATACAATAGAAATATTTTTGAAAAAGTGATTGATATCAATGTCCACAATCTCTTTTCCACCAACAAAAATCTTTCCTTCATCATAATCATATAATCGAGAAATGAGTCGTAACAGGGTAGTCTTTCCACATCCAGAAGCTCCTACAATTGCTGTTACCTCATTTTGTTTTGCAACGAAAGAAACTTTATCAATCACTTTACAATCCGCTCGATAAGAAAATGATACCTTTTGAAATATGATATCGTAGGAAGAAAGTTCTATTTCCTTCCCTTCTTGCCTCTTTACTTGCTGAATTTCTTGTATTCTTTGAATTCGAGCATCTAAAGACATCATCTCTGCAAGATTTAGATATAATCCATTCATTCCATCCATAATTTTAGAAGCTGCTATCAGATAACCCAATAAATATAGAAGAGAAACTTCTCCTTCCACATAAAGCTTTGCTCCTATAAAAACAGTAAGTCCCAAAATAAATTTTAAAATAGATTGAGCAAAAACAACTGGAAACGCTTGAGATAATTCTTCTTTTTTATGAAGAGTTTCGGACTCTTCTATTTGTTTCATCAATGCTTGTTGTACTTTTTCTTTTTGCCCATAACTTTTAATTTCTTGTTGCATCTCAATGCTTTCTTGAAAAAATTCTGAATTTTCTCTTAACTGTTTATAATACTTGGTTGAAGAGCTTATCTGCATTTTTTTAGAAAGAATTAAAAGAAAAAAACTAAGAAAAATGGGGACTAAAATACACAAGGTTAATACTACATTCTCCAATAGCATCAGAATACTTATAACAATGATATAAAGAATAAATCCAAAAGTCTGTGGAATCGCATGGCTCATAGCATGTTCGATATCGGCTACATCTTTCATAATTGTTTGTGATAAGTCTGAAGTATTGTGCTTTGAATAATAAGAAAGTGGTAAATTTTTTAAAGTATCGGCGAGATGAATTCTTAAATTTGCACTTTCCTGAAAAGTAGCATTATATAAAGTATTATAGTTATAAAAAATTAAAAGATACATAACAAAACAAAGAACTAAAATTCCTAATCCATAAATCATCGGAGATGCTTCTTTTCCTTGCAATACACTTTCTGAAAAAAAGAATATTAACATAATTGGTGCCATATAGGCAAAATGCATAAAAAAGGAAGAAAAAGAAGCTCGAATCAAATCCTTCTTTCCTTGTGTTGTTAAGCCTAAAAAATGTTTTTCTTTAATCATTTACAATCCTCCAATCGTTCGCTTCGGAAAAGAATTTTTGTAAATCTGCATATCGACTTTTATTTGCCATCAATTCTTTGTGATTTCCTCTTTCGATAATGCTTCCTTGATCGATTACTAAAATTTCATCTACATTCTGGATAGAACTAAGCCTATGAGCTATCATAATGACTGTTTTATCCTTCATCAAATTCGAAAAGGCGCGTTGTAATTCATACTCATTTTCAGGATCTGCCGCTGCAGAAGCTTCATCAAGAATAACGATGTCTGCATTTTTTAAAATGGCTCTTGCAATCGCAATTCTTTGAATTTCTCCACCGGAAAGATAAACTCCTTTTGCTCCGATAAGAGTATTTTCTCTTTCTTCAAATTTATTTAAAATATCTTCACACTGAGCTTTTTCTAAAGCTTTCATGACTTCTTCATAACTTGCATCTTCTCTTCCCATTTTCACATTCTCAAAAATTGTTTTCTTCCATAATTTTGAATTTTGAAAGACAAAAGCAATATGTTTACTTAGAAATGTTTCGGAATATTCTTTAATATTTTTTCCTCCCAGTAAAATTTCTCCTTCTTGAACCGAATAAAACCCGGAAAGTAATTTTGCAATCGTAGATTTTCCTCCACCAGAAGAACCTACAAGAGCATAGGTTTTCTTTTCTTTAAGTTGAAAACTCAACTCTTTGCAAACATACTGTTCTTCATAGCAAAAAGAAACCTTTTTAAATTCCAAATCAAAGTGGTTTGCTTGTTCCAATTTTCCGTACGTTACGTTATTTCTTTCCATTTCATCAAAGAGTGCCTCTAATTTAGAAATTACTTCTAAAGCTTGAAAATGATACATTCCTACATACATTACTCGCATAAAAGCAAGAAACAATAAACCTGCGAATATTACATAAAAAATAATTTTAATCAAAACTAGTTTCTCATTGGCTCCATGTCTCATGAAAAGAATAGCTATTGGGAGGGGGAAGGTAATAAACAAATGGAATAACACTTGAAACCAAACATAAGCTCTCCGACAACTCATAGAGTAATGTAGTGCATAATTAGAATAAGATAAAATAGCATCATAAAATGCTTTAAAAGATTGAATAGTCGTATTAAAAATCTTAATCACTTGCATTCCTCTTACATATTCTACTGCTTCCGCATTCATCTTCTCTAAAGATATCATATATGTTTTCATGAATTCTTGTTCTCCCATCATATCTTTTAACTGCCATATACCAATTCCTATCATAAAAAGTAAACTACATCCTAAAATAATGTCAATACGAAAGAAAATAATAACCATTCCTAAAGGTAGTAGAGCCGTCCCTACTAAATCAGGTAACAAATGAGCAACAATAGTATGCGTTTCTGAGGCATTATCATCAATCAGTTTTCGTATCTTTCCAGAAGAGTTTTTTTCAAAAAAAGAAAAAGAAGCATTTAAGAGATGTTTAATTCCTTCCTTTCGTAAATTGGTTTCCAGACGAAAAGCTAATAAATGGGAACACCAAAGTGATAAAAAATAGAAAATCCCATAAATCATCATAAAAATAACAATCCAAGTTGCATAATATCTCACATTTTTAATATTTTGAACCAAAACTAACTCTTTCAAAAATCCCCATAATAACCAGTAGGGCAATAATAAAAATAGAGAAGCTAAAAAAGATAGAAAAATAGAACAATAGGCATATCCTATTTTTTCTCCAGCATATAGTTTCAATTTTTGATAAATTTTCATAGTTCTTCCCCTTTCTAAACATATTCTTTACTTTTACTCTATTCTCTATCTTAAATAATATAGAAATCCTTCTACTTTTATCTACCCCCAAAAAAATAAAAAAAGCTCCAAAAAATAATTTTATCTTTTGAAGACTTTATTTTATTATATTTTGTTGTTCTTAAATTTTTTTGGTTTTTTTTGATATCGTTCAAAAAATATTTTTGAAAATTTACTTGGATTGCTATAACCTATCATAGAGGCAACTTCTGCCACTGTATAATCATTTTTTTCCAAAAGTATTTTAGCATATTCTAATTTTAAATTCCGAATATATTGACAAATTGTTATCCCTTTCTTTTTTTTTATCATCTTTTGCAATTGATAAATGGGAGTATCTAAAAATCTAGAAATTTCTTGTAAAGAATAAATTTTCTCATAATCTTGTGCTATTAAAAATGTTAAATGTTGAATTTTTTCATCCTCACTATCTGAAATTCCCATACATTCCAACATTAATTTCACTAAAAAATAATTAATTTTTCCTTTAAACTCAAAGTAGTCAAGAATAGACTTTATTTTGAAATCTGCAATTTCCTTTGCCAAAGCCTGTAAAAAAATACTAGAATTCCAAATTTTTAAAAATTTTTCTTGTAACATATTTTTTAAGTTATTTCTCCATTCTTTTTCCAACCACGACGACTTCCCTAACTTAAAAAAATATTCAAAATAATCCAAATGTAGATGAATTGAAAAACCTTTATAATATTTTGTATAAAATTCAAATTTTTCTACTGAATTTTTAGAGTAGTATAAACAAGCTTGCCCTTGCTGATAAGAATATCTTTCTAAACTTGGATAACAAAGGATTTCCATTTTCCCTTCTGTGCATACCCCAAATTCCAATACTTCTTCATCCCAATTTACAATTTGAAAAGCATAGTTCAAGCGATTGGGTAGAGAAGTAAAAGTAATATCCATTCCTTCTTCTATAGCAAGTCTATAAAACCAGTATTTCCCATGAGAATTTGGAAAAACATAACGAATACCAAATAAATCGGTAATCTTAGTTAGATTCTCTATCCTTGATAATCTCTCAAAATATTTTTCAATAAAATTTTCTTTTCTCATAAGAAATCTCTCCTATTAATTATACTTCTTTCATCATATTTAATACATAGTTTATATAAATTGTCAAGAATATTCGTGAAACATTTTTAAAAAAATATGTTATAATATTTTAATCAGCAAGAAAGTGTAATCTAGGAGGCATTATCATGATTATTGGAATTACTGGAACCATTGCTAGTGGTAAAAGTACCGTAAGTGATTATTTTATAAAACAAGGCTATGTTGTAATCGACGCAGATAAAATTACAAAAGAATTGCAAGAACAAAAAGAAGTTTTAAAAGAATTCTTAGAAATTTTTGGTGAAAGTGTGCTTCTCGAAAATAGAAGCTTAAATCGACAAAAATTGAGAGAAATTGTTTTTCAAGATAAGACAGCTTTGCAAAAAATTAATCGTATTATGCATCCCAAAGTTCGAAAAAAATTTGAAGATGTTAGAAGCAGAACTTTGAAAGAAGAAATTGTTTTTTTTGATATCCCTCTTTTATTTGAAGCCCATTTTGAAGATTTATGTGAAAAGATTATTCTCGTTTGTGCAGAAAGAGAAGTACAAATTAGAAGAGTTATCCAAAGAGATAATAGTTCTCGTGAATTAGCAGAAAAAATTATAAATTCACAAGCAAAAGAAGAGGAAAAAAGAAAAAAATCAGATTATATTATTGAAAACAATGATAGTATAGAAGAACTTTATCAAAAATTAAAAAAATGGGAGGAAACATTCAATGAAAATTGTCGCTCCAGCAGGAAATAAAGAACGTCTTTATGCAGCCATAAAGGCAGGAGCAGAAGAAATTTATATGGGATTACAAGGTTTTGGTGCTAGAAGATCAGCTGAAAACTTCACCGTAGAAGAATTTATAGAAGCTCTTGACTATGCGCATTTACGAGGAAGTCGTATTTTTTTAACCTTGAATACCCTTATGTTTAAAGAAGAGATTGAATTTCTTTATTGTAATTTGAAAAAATTATATGAACACGGTTTAGATGCTGTCATCGTACAAGATCTAGGTTTAGCCAACTACTTACATCAAAATTTTCCAGATTTGGAACTACATGGGAGCACCCAATTAAGTGTTGCAAATCATGTAGAGATCAATTTTTTACAATCTATAGGTTTTACTAGAGTAGTTCTCCCAAGAGAATTAACTTTTGAAGAAATCAAATCGATTCGAGAACACACCACAATAGAATTAGAAGTTTTTGTTTCAGGAGCACTTTGTATTTGTTATTCAGGAAACTGCTATTTAAGTAGCTTCTTAGGTGGTCGAAGTGGAAATCGTGGTATGTGTGCACAACCTTGTCGAAAGAATTATAAAATAAATCAAGAAAACAAATCCTATTTTTTAAGCCCTAAAGATCAATTTCTAGGAGAAGAAGAAATTCAAAAATTAAAAGCAATTGGAATTGATAGTATTAAACTAGAAGGAAGAATGAAAGAACCTAACTATGTTTTTACAACAGTGCAATATTATCGAAATTTAATCGATGATATTGCTACAAAAGAAAGAAGTTCTTCTCTTTTCAATCGTGGTTATTCGAAAGGATATTTCTATGAAAAAACATCTGAAATTATGAATCCTCTTTTCTCTTCCAATTTAGGAGAACGAATTGGAATCATTCAAGGAAAAGAAATCCGCTTAGAAAAAGATGTTATCTTAGGGGATGGTTTTAGTTATGTTTCTTCTAGTTTTGAAAAACTGGGTGGATGTTATTTAAACCAAATCATTATAAAAGGAAATAAGGAAAAAAGAAAAAAAGCGTTCAAAGGAGAAATTTTAATTTTAAAAGATGTTTCTCGTGGAAGTAAATATTTATATCGTAGTTACTCTAAAGAAATACAAGATAGTATTGAAGTAGAGAAAAAACAACAAGAGAAAAGAAAAGAAATTTTAGCTTCTTTTATAGGCGAGATTGGAGAAAAAGCAAAACTTTGTATTCATACTAAAAATGAGTGGGGAAAAGAAATTACCCTGAGTGTTTTCTCTGAAGAAAACTTACAAAATGCAAATAAAAAAGCTACTACAAAAGAAGAAGTTTTTCAAAAAATATCAGAGTTAGGTAATACAAGCTTTTATTTAAAAAATATAGAGATAGAATTAGAGGAAAATATCTTTATCCCTGCTTCTCTCTTAAAATCTTTAAAAAGATTCGCTATAGAAAAATTAGAGAAAAAGTTATTGGAATCTTATCTAAGAATTGCTCCAAAAGAATGGAAGTTATCTTCTATCCCAAATGAAAAAATAGATGATCTGGATTTCTTTTTTATTGTTAGAACCGAAAAACAAAAACAATACTTAGAGGAAAAAGGATATTCCAATATTTTCTATCGTTCCTATGATATTGCAAGTGAAGGAGAACTAGAAAAACAAAATCTCGATACTTTAGTCGCAGCAAATTTTTATCAAATTTTAAAAAACCGAAATACTTCAGGAATTATAGGAAATTGGAATTTAAATATCAGTAATCCCTATACTTTTGAGCTCTTAGAACGTCTACCTCAACTGGATCTATTGATGCTTTCTCCAGAAATGAGTTTTGAAAAAATGAAAAATATAGGAGCTACAAAACAGAAAAAAGCTATTTTAGCTTACTCTAAACTGCGAGGTATGTATATTGAACTTGATTTAATAAAAGGAAAAAATACTATTTTACAAAATCAAGAAAATGATAACTTTCATCTAAAAACAAACGCATTAGGTCATACAGAAGTTTACTTAGAAGAAGCTTTAAATATACTTTCGAAACAAAATTTAATCAAAGAACTTGGGATTTCCGTCATTATAATAGAATTCACCTACGAAACATTGCAAGAAATAGACTTGGTTCTTCAAGAGTTAAGAGAAAAAAAAGGAAGATATAAAGCTTATAATTATGAAAGAGGTGTATACTAAAATATGGATAAGCGATTAAAAACTATTCGGAATTTAGCTACTTGGTTTGGTCTTGGAGATCTTCCAAAGGCTCCTGGGACTTTTGGAACCTTAGGAGCTATCCCTTTATATATTCTATTATGTTATTTACGAAAAATTTTTCCAAATACCATGATATACAATTCCTTTTATTTTATGTTTTTAATGACTTTTTTTGCTATTTCTGTTTATGTGGCAGATATTTGTGAACAAGAAATCTTTAAAAAAGAGGACCCTCAAGCTGTGGTGATTGATGAAGTGCTTGGATATTTAACTACCTTAGCTTTTATCAATCCTATAGGAATTTCTCAGACTCTTTGGGCAATTGGATTAGCTTTTTTAATTTTTCGTTTTTTTGACATTACAAAATTAGGTCCTATTGATAAATCTCAACATTTAAAAATGGGAATTGGTGTTGTTATGGATGATTTTTTAGCAGGAATTATTGGAAATTTTTTATTAGTTTGTCTATGGACAATCTTTTTCTAGGAGGACATCTTATGAAAGCAGCTTGTATTCTCGTGGGTACAGAATTATTAAACGGAGCAATGGTCGATACAAATAGCATATATATGGCGGAAGAGCTAAACAAAGTAGGGATTGAACTACCTTATAAAATGATAGTACGAGATATAAAAGAAGAAATTATTGACGCTATTCAATATTTTCATTCTAGAGTTGATATTATTATTATGTCAGGAGGTTTAGGTCCCACTTTAGATGATATTACGAAAGATGCTATTGCGGATTTTTTAGGAAAAAAGTTAATCGTAGATCCAGAAGAACTAAAAGTTTTACATCAAAAATTTGCTTCCCGAGGGCTTCCTATTTTAGAAATGAATACAAAAGAAGTCGAAAAACCAGAAGGAGCAATATCTTTTGAAAATTCTGTTGGCATGGCTCCAGCTATTTACATTGATAAGATTGCGGCTTTCCCAGGAGTTCCTAGAGAGCTTTATGATATGTTTCCTAAATTTTTATCCTATTTTATTAAAGAAAAAAATTGGAAACATAAAATCTATATTAAAGATATTATTACCTATGGAATTCCAGAATCTGTTTTAGAAAATCATGTAAAAGATTGCTTCCAAGAAGAAGGCATCTTTTATGAATTTTTAGTAAAAAATTATGGAATTTTAATTCGTATGCAGGCAGATGCTATGAAAAAAAATAAAGTGGAAAAAATCAAAGAAAAGATATATAATATCATAGGCGACTTTATTATTGGGGAAGATTCTGTGAAAATAGAGGAAAAAATTGTCCAATATTTAAAAGAAAAACAATGGAAAATATCCCTCGCAGAGTCATGTACAGGAGGACTGATTGCAGATCATTTTGTTCGTTTAGCTGGAGTTTCTGAGGTATTTTATGAAGGAATTGTTTCTTATGATAACGAAGCGAAGAAAAAACGACTAGGAGTACAAAAGCAGACTTTAGATAATGATGGAGCGGTTAGCGAAAATACCGCACGAGAAATGCTTTTAGGTCTTTCCACTGAAGTAGCCATTTCTACGACCGGTATTGCAGGACCAGGTGGTGGAAGCAATGAAAAACCTGTTGGACTTGTTTATATAGGAATTCGAGTACTAGATAAAACTTATGTTATTAAAAAAATATTCCATGGAAACAGACAACAAATTCGACAGCGTACTGTTTTAGAGGCCTTAGTAAGCCTTTTTCAAATTTTAACTAAAGGGTGTGAAATGTGAAAAATGAGTATCGGGGAAAAAATTAAGAAAAGCAGAAACGAGAAGAGTTTATCTTTAAGAGAGTTAGCAGTAAAGGTAGACTTGTCTGCGAGCTTCTTATCTCAAATTGAACAAGGAAAAGCATCTCCTTCTATTGAAAATTTAAAAAAGATCGCAACTGCTCTTGATGTACGAGTGAGCTATTTGATTGAAGATGACGAGATCCAAAAAAATGTAGATTTTGTAAAAAAAGAAAATGTTAAATATATTGAAAGTAGAGATTCTAATACAAAAATGGCTCTATTGACTGTTTCAAATGATGAAAAGACGATGGAACCTATTTTATACGAGATTGGTCCCGGGGGAGAAAGTGGAAGAAATTCTTATTCTCATAGTGGAGAAGAATTTATTTATATCACACAAGGAGAGTTAGAAATTTACATCAATGACAGTATGTATAAACTAAAAGAAGGGGATAGTCTGTATTTCAAATCAAATCAACAACATCGATTTAAAAATTCTACAAAAAAAGAAACGAAAGCCATTTGGGTAGTAAGTCCGCCAGGATTTTAATAAATACGGAGGTAAAGAATGAAAATAGAAATAAAAAGCTTGAATGCAGTGAGATTAACAAAATTATTCATTGCAGCAAGTCGTTGGCTTTCCAAATACGCCGATGTTTTAAATGATTTAAATGTGTATCCTGTTCCTGATGGGGATACCGGAACAAATATGTCTATGACATTACAAGCAGTAGAAAACGAATTAGTAAAACTAGATCATGAACCAAATATGAAAGAACTTTCAGAAATTGTGTCAGAAAATATTTTACTAGGAGCCAGAGGAAACTCCGGAACTATTTTATCACAAATTATTCAAGGATTCTTATCTGTAGTAGAAAACACTGAAGAAATCAGTATCGATGTAGCAGCAAGAGCATTTATGGCAGCAAAAGACAAAGCTTACCAAGCGGTAAATCAACCCGTAGAAGGTACAATACTAACAGTAATTAGAAAAGTAGCAGAAGCGGCGATGGTATATCAAGGACCACAAGATGATTTTATATTATTCTTAGTTCATTTAAAAAATATAGCTCATGAAGCTGTTGAAAATACTCCGAATGAATTAGCGAAATTAAAAGAAGCGGGTGTTGTAGATGCTGGTGGAAAAGGAATTTTTTATGTCTTAGAAGGTTTTGAAAAATCTGTAACAGACCCAGAAATGTTAAAAGATTTAGCAAGAATTGCAAAAGCAAAAACAGTCAAACGTGATAAAATGGAATTCGCACAAGAAGAAGATATTACTTTTAAGTACTGTACAGAATTTATCATTGAGAGTGGAAGTTTTCCATTAGAAGAATATAAAGCTAAAATAGCTCCTTTAGGAGATTCTATGGTTTGTGCTCAAACAGCAAAAAAAACAAAAACTCACCTTCATACAAACCATCCTGGAGAAGTTTTGGAAATTGCAGCTGCTTTAGGGAATTTAAATAATATAAAAATTGAAAATATGTTGATCCAACATCGAAATCTTTTAGTTACTGAAGCTGAATTATCCCAAGTAAGTGGAACTGTCAATCCAAAGGAAGAAACTTTTCTACTACGAAGTGAAAATGCGACTCCAATTGCTTATTTTGCAGTTGTGGATAATGTAGAATTAGGAAATCGTTTTCTAGATGATGGAGCCACTGCAGTTTTAATTGGTGGGCAAACAAAAAATCCTAGTGTCGCAGATATTGAAAATGGCTTAAAAAAGATTCACTCTAAAACAATCATCCTTTTACCAAATAATAAAAACATTATTTCTTCTGCTAAAATGGCCGCTGAACGTTCTGATAAAGAAGTTATTGTGTTTGAAACTAAATCGATGTCAGAAGGTCATTACGTTGTAAAACATAAAGAAGAATCTATGGATATTTTACTACAACAACTAGGTAGAAATTATTCTATTGAAATTACAAAAGCATCACGTAATACAAAAGTGGAAGAATTAGAAATTGAAAAGGAAGATTGCATCGCATTAGTCAACGGTAGAATTGTAGAAAAAGCCAAAAATAATGCTGAGTTAATTGAAAAGCTATATACCAGATACTTAGATCGTAATAGTTTAAGTATCTTCGCAGTTCTTGGAAAAGAAAGAGAAGAAGAAGGAATGAAAGCTTTAAAACAACATTCTTCTAGAATTAAATATCAAGAATTTGAAGGGAATCAGGAAAATTATCCTTATTATATTTATATAGAACAACGAGATCCAAATCTACCTAGAATTGCAATTGTAACAGATTCTGCCTCTGATTTAACTCCAGAATTAATAAATGGTTATGATATTCATATCATTCCTCTTCGGCTAAAAATTGGAGATAAAAATTATGATGATGGAATTACTATTACTCGTAAAGAATTTTGGAACAAAATTTTGAGAGAAAAAGTGTTACCAAAAACATCTCAACCTTCTCCAGCGGAATTTCATAAAGTATATCAAAATTTATTTGATAAAGGATATGAATCTGTTATTACTATTTTATTATCTAGTAAATTGAGTGGTACGCAGCAAGCTGCTAAAATTGCTAAAGAAATGATGGGTAATGATAAAGATATTTATATTGTCGATTCTAAAGCAGTAACCTTTGCTGAAGCTCACCAAGTACTAGAAGCTGCCAAATTAGTAAAAGAAGGAGCTACTACAAAAGAAGTCTTAGAACGATTATATGAATTACAAGATCAAATGAAACTGTACTTTGCTGTAAATGACATTACTTATTTACAAAAAGGTGGAAGAATCGGAAGAGCTTCTTCTATTATCGGTGGACTTTTAAAAGTAAAACCTATTCTGAAATTAGAAGATGGAGAAGTTACTTTAGAAACAAAGGTAATCGGAGAGCGAGGAGCTCTATCCTATATGGAAAAATTGATTAAAAATGAAGGAAAGAAAAATAGTATCATTCTTTATACTGCTTGGGGAGGAGGTAATCAAGAATTACACAATGCAGATGTTTTGAAAAAAATGTCTGAAGATTCTCGAAAAATAGAGCATAGAGGTCGATTTGAAATTGGACCTACGATTGGTTCTCACAGCGGTCCTGTTTATGGATTTGGAATGATTTCTAAAATTCGATAACATTTCTACAAAGGCTGGAGATTTTTCCAGCCTTTCCTTAATACAAAAGGAGGATAATATGAAATTTGCTAGTTATTTACACCCACAACTTATTTTTATGGACATTCAAAAAGAAACAAAACAAGAAGTGATTCAAGAAATGATTCATCGAGTCGCAGCAAAAGATTCTACTGTTAGAGAAAAAGAAAATATCATTGAAGAAATGGTTTTAAAAAGAGAAAATGAAATCTCTACTTGTATTGGTGAGGGAGTAGCAATTCCTCATGCTAGAATTGAAAATTTTGGGGATTTCGTAGTAGCTATTGCCATTTTAGAAAAACCTATTCTAGGGGAAATTGGAGCAAGTAACAAATTTGATGAAGTGAATGTAGTATTCTTGATTATTTCTGATGTTTTAAAAAATAAAAATATTTTAAAAGTGATGAGTGCTATCTCAAAAATTGTTATGAAAAACCCTATGGTGTTCGATAAAATTAAAACAGAGAAAAATCCATCTAAAATTATCGACTATATTGAAGAAACCGGTATTGAAATTAGTCATAAAATTGTAGCTGAAGATGTCTTAAGTCCAGATATTATTCCAGTACATCCTGAAGATACTTTAGAAAATGTCGCAAAAAGATTTATCTTAGAACAAAAAACAGGTCTACCTGTCGTAGATAGCGATGGAACTTTCTTAGGAGAAATTACAGAAAGAGAATTGATTGATTACGGAATGCCTGACTACCTTTCTCTTATGGGAGATTTGAATTTCTTAACAGTAGGAGAACCATTTGAAGAATATCTCATCCATGAACAAACGACGAGCATTGAAAATTTGTATCGAAAAGATAAAAAGATGATAAAAATAGATAGAAAAACACCTATCATGGAGATTTGTTTTATTATGGTTTATAAAGGTATCAATCGTTTATATGTCATTGATGACGGGAAATACTGTGGTATGATTACAAGATCAGATATTATTAAAAAGGTTTTACATATTTAGTTAGGAGGATAACAATGTTACTAATATTAGCGTTATGTATTTTCATAGCTGTTTTTTATTGTATCATTACTGAAAAAATTCCAACTCCTTGGGCAACAATGCTAGGTGGTTTAACAATGAGTTTACTGGGAATTATCAATCAAAAAGAAGCCTTAGAAGCTATTTCGGAACGTTTAGAAATTCTTTTTCTTTTGATTGGAATGATGATGATTGTTCTTCTTATTTCAGAAACAGGAATATTTCAATGGTTTGCTATTAAAGTTGCTCAACTAGTAAGGGGAGAACCATTTTCTTTAATTATTTTACTATGTACCATCACTGCTTTGTGTTCTGCTTTTTTAGACAACGTAACCACTATTTTATTGATGGCTCCGGTTTCTATATTATTAGCAAAGCAACTAAAGTTAGACCCTTTTCCTTTTGTTATTTCAGAAGTTATGTCTGCAAATATCGGAGGATTAGCAACTCTAATTGGTGATCCTACACAACTTATCATCGGGGCAGAAGGGAATTTAAACTTTAATCAATTCTTAATGAATACAGCTCCCGTTTCTATATTATCTATGATATCACTACTATTTACAGTATATTTTATGTATGGAAGAAAAATGCAAGTAAGCCACGAATTGAAAGCTAGAATTATGGAATTAGATTCTTCTCGTAGTTTAAAAGAACCTACTTTGTTAAAACTAGCAGGTAGTATCTTTGCCTTAGTTATCTTGGGATTCATATTAAACAATTTTATCAATAAAGGATTAGCAATCATTTCTTTAGCTGGAGCTTTCTATCTAGTCGTTCTGGCGAAAAGAAAACCTAAGGAAATTTTTGAAAATCTCGAATGGGAAACTCTATTCTTTTTCATAGGATTATTTATGATGATTAAAGGAATTGAAGAATTGAATGTTATGGAAATAATCGGACAACAATTAGTTCATATCACAGAAGGAAACTTCCCTCTAGCAATGTTTTCCATTACTTGGATCTCTGCTATTTTTACTTCTATTATTGGAAATGTTGCAAATGCTGCTACTATGTCTAAAATTATTCAAGTTATGATTCCAAGTTTTAGTACTTTAGGAGATACTAGTCATTTTTGGTGGGCACTTTCTTTCGGTTCCTGCTTAGGAGGAAATATTTCTCTACTTGGTTCTGCGACAAATGTAGTAGCAGTAGGAGCAGCAACAAAAGCAGGTTGTAAAATTGATTTTGTAAAATTTCTTAAATTTGGATCTATTATTGCTCTAGAGAATTTAATCATTGCATCTCTTTATATCTTCTTTCGATATTTATAATAAACTTCATGAAAGGTCTTGATATGCTATGTTATTAATTTTAGGAATATTGATTTTTGTTCTTGTTTTTTACTGCATTATTACTGAAAAAGTTCCTTCCTGTTATGCCACTATGTTAGGAGCCTTGATCATGTCTTTCTGCGGAATTATTACAGAAGAAGAAATTTTACAAACAATACATAGTCGTTTAGATATACTGCTATTGTTGATTGGAATGATGATGATTGTTTCTTTTATTTCAGAAACCGGACTTTTTCAATGGTTTGCCATTAGAGTAGTCAAATTGGTACGAGGAGAGCCTTTGCTACTTCTGATTCTACTTTCCTTAATCACGGCTATCAGTTCTGCTTTTTTAGATAATGTGACAACAATTTTACTAATGGCTCCTATTTCTATTTTATTAGCAAAACAACTACAATTAGATCCTTTTCCTTTTGTTATGACAGAAGTTCTCTCTTCTGATATTGGAGGAATGGCGACTCTTATTGGAGACCCCACTCAGCTTATCATTGGAAGTGAAGGTCATTTATCTTTTAATGAATTTTTGTGGAATACAGCTCCCATGACTATTATAGCTCTTACAATCCTTTTGGTATCCGTTTATTTTTTATATATCCGTAAGATGAAAGTCCCTCATGAATTAAGAGCACAAATTATGGAACTGGAATCGAGTAGAATTTTAAAAAATAAAAAATTATTAACACAATCTTTATTTGTACTGATATTAGTGATTCTAGGGTTTGTGTCCAATAATTTTGTCAATAAAGGACTTTCTGTTATTGCTCTATCCGGGGCTTTTGTACTAGCCTTTATCAGCAAAAGAAATCCGAAAGAAATCTTTGAAAAAATAGAATGGGATACGCTATTCTTTTTTATTGGTCTGTTTGCTATGATTCGTGGAATTGAAAATCTTGGAATTATCAATGTCATGGGAGAAAAAATTTTAGAAATATCAACAGGAAATTTTCATTTTGCTACACTTTCTGTTATGTGGTTTTCTTCTTTATGTACATCTATCTTAGGTAATGTTGCAAATGCCGCAACCTTTTCTAAGATTATTCAAACACTTCTTCCCAACTTTGAAAACATACAAAATACCAAAGCTTTTTGGTGGGCTCTTTCTTTTGGTTCTTGTTTAGGTGGAAGTATTACTATGATTGGATCAGCTACTAATATTGTAGCCGTAGCTACTGCTAAAAAATCTGGTTGTAAAATAGATTTTATAACATTTATGAAATTTGGTTGTAGAATTGCCATAATAAATCTTATAGTAGCCAGTTTATATTTATATCTTCGTTATTAAAGGAATTATATGAAAGAAAAAGTCATTTTAGGTATGAGTGGAGGAGTTGATTCTGCTGTTGCTGCCTATCTTTTACAAAAAAATGGATATGATGTCATTGCCGTTCACTTCTCTGTCCATAAAACAGAAAGAACACAAGAAGAAGTAAAAGATAGTCAAAAAATTGCAAATCAATTTTCAATTCCACTGTATTCCTACTGTTTAGAAAAAGAATTTCAAGAAAAAATTATTTCTTACTATTTAACAGAAATTGAAAAAGGTAGAACTCCTTCTCCTTGTCCGCTTTGTGATGATAGTGTAAAATTTCATTTACTCTTTCAAGAAGCAGAAAAACATGGAGCAAAATATGTCGCAACAGGGCATTATGCAAGCATTTCCTCAAATAATGTTTTTAAAACGAGTTTACTGGAAGCAAATCATCATATTCACAAAGATCAGTGTTATATGTTGTATCGACTCTCTTCAGAGAAACTAAAAAGAATTCTATTTCCTCTTTCTTCTTTGGAAAAATCAGAAGTACGAGAAATTGCTAGAAAGATTGGCTTATTTGTTTCTGAAAAAAAAGATAGTCAAGGAATTTGCTTTGCTCCGGAAGGATACCAAGCTTTTTTGAAAAAACACTTAGCTCATAAAATACAAAAAGGGAATTTTATTGATGAAAAAGGAAATATTTTAGGAAAACACTCAGGCTATCCTCTCTATACCCTTGGTCAAAGAAGAGGCTTAGGAATACAGATGAAAGAAATTTCTTTTATTACCAAAATCAACCCTGATACAAATGAAATTACTCTTGGTAAATTTGACAACTTATTAGAAGATAAAGTTATATTGGAAAATACTATTTTCCATCTTCCTTTAGAAACGTTAAAAAATATGACTCTCTTGGCTAGACCACGATTTTCTAGCACCGGTTTTTTAGGTAAAGTAAGAGAGGAAAATGGTGTGGTTACTTTTCATTATTTCGAAAAGAATGCCCATAATGCTTCAGGACAGCATTTAGTCCTATTCTATGAAAATTATGTGGTAGGAGGAGGAATCATTGCATGATTTCAAAAAAAGAAAAAGAAAATCGGAGAGAAGAACTCCAAAAAAAATTACAACGATATAGTGATGCCTATTACAGTCAAAACGAAAGTTTGATTTCTGACTATGAATATGATATGTTACTGAAAGAATTAGAACAGTTAGAAAAGGAATTACAAATCGAAAATAAATCCTCCATAACTCAAAAAGTAGGTTCCAGTTTAAAAAATACAAAGTTTCAAAAAACAACCCATAAAACACCTATGTTGAGTCTTTCCAATACCTATGAAATTGGAGAAATTGAGGATTTTCTTCTTCGAGCTAAAAAAAATCTAAATATGACAGATAACTTAGAAGTAGAAATGGAAATTAAATTAGATGGGCTTTCTATCAGCATAATCTATGAAAAAGGAAAATTGGTAAGAGCAGTGACTCGTGGAGATGGAATTGTTGGGGAAGATGTTACAGAAAATGTCCTTCAAATCGAGGGTATTCCTCATGAACTTTCAGAAGCTTTCGATATCGAAATTCGTGGAGAAATTGTTCTTCCCTTTTTAGAGTTTGAAAACTTAAATAAAATTCGTATCGAAAAAGGTGAGGAAGTTTTTGCCAATCCACGAAATGCAGCAAGTGGAACTCTCAGACAGTTAGATCCTAAAATTGTGAAAGAAAGACATTTAGCTGCCTATTTTTATTTTATTGTAAATGCAGAACAGTATGGAATCCATTCTCAAAAAGAGAGTATTTTATTTTTAGAAAAACTTTCTCTCCCTACTACAAAAATTTGTGAAATCTTTCAAGATTCCTCTAAATTAGAAGATAGAATTAACTACTGGAGCTCTGAGCGAGAGAAATTACCTTATGAAACGGATGGTCTGGTTTTAAAAATAAATGATATTTCTCTATGGGAAAAACTTGGAAGTACAGGAAAAAGTCCTCGTTGGGCAGTTGCTTATAAATTTCCGGCCAAACAGGTAACAACAAAATTATTAGATATTACTTGGCAAGTCGGAAGAACCGGAAAAATTACTCCTGTTGCAGAATTAGAAGAAGTAGAATTATCTGGAAGTCGTGTAAAAAGAGCCAGTCTTCATAACTATGATGAAATTGTCAGAAAAGATATTCGAATCGGAGATACTGTTTTTATTGAAAAAGCAGCAGAAATTATTCCACAAGTGGTAAAGGCTGTTAAAGAAGATAGAACTGGGAAAGAAAAAAAGATTGAAGCACCTGAACATTGTCCTATTTGTGAGTCTATATTAGAAAGAGAGGAGGGGCTCGTTGATTTAAAATGTATCAATAAACATTGCCCAGGAAAAATTCAGGGAGAAATGGAATACTTCGTTTCTCGAGATGGAATGAATATCTCCGGTTTGGGGGGAAGAATTTTAGAAAAACTTTTATCCCTACATTATCTGGAAAATGTCTCCGATATTTACTCTTTAAAAGAGAAAAGAGAAGAATTAGAGCAGCTTGATAAAATGGGGAAAAAAAGTATTGAGAATCTCTTATCTTCGATTGAAGAAAGTAAAAAAACAAGCTATGATAAAGTACTCTATGCTCTAGGTATTCCTTTCGTTGGAAAAGTTGCTGCAAAACTTTTAGCAAAAGAAAGCAAAAATATTTTGAAACTACAAACAATGACAGAAGAGGAATTACAACAAATTGAAGGAGTCGGAGAAAAAATGGCTCGTTCTATTGTAGACTTTTTTCAAAATGAAACGAAAAAACAACTTATTAAAAATCTCATGGATATTGGTCTTTGTTTTACATTAAAAGATGGTGTAGAAGTTTCCACAGAAACAAAAATCTGGCAAGGAAAAACTTTCTTAGTGACAGGAACTCTATCAAAATATACAAGAGCTGAACTTCAAGAAGAAATTGAAAAACTAGGAGGAACAAATCTAAGCTCTGTGACTAAAAAATTGGATTATCTTATTGTTGGAGAAAAAGCAGGAAGTAAATTGGAAAAAGCAAAGGCTTTAGGAAGTGTTACTATCTTGACAGAAGAGGAGTTCTTAGCTTTGAAGGAAAAGTTGACGAAACAATGATTATGTGATAGCATAAGTATGGATAATTATAAAAAATAAAAGGAAGTAAAAAAATATGATAGCAAATCTTTTAAAAGCCATTTTTGGTACTAAGAATGAAAGAGAAGTAAAAAGAATTCAAAAAATTGTAGTAAAAATCAATGCTTTAAGTGATGAATATTCTTCACTAAGTGATGAAGAATTAAAAAGAAAAACAGCTATTTTTAAAGAACGTTTACAAAATGGAGAAACTTTAGATGATATTTTGGTAGAAGCCTTCGCAACTGTTCGAGAAGCTTCTTCAAGAGTCTTGGGATTACGACATTATGATGTTCAACTAATTGGAGGAATTGTTCTTCACGAAGGAAAAATTACAGAAATGAAAACAGGGGAAGGAAAAACTTTAGTAGCCACTGCTCCTGTTTACTTAAATGCTCTTTCCGGACGAGGAGTCCATGTCATTACTGTCAATGATTATCTTGCTACAAGAGATAGAGAAATGATGGGAAGAGTGTATAGTTTCCTTGGACTGACTTCTGGTGTCATTGTCAATGGAATGTATGGAAAAGATAGAAGAGCAGCTTATCAATGTGATATTACTTATGGAACCAACTCTGAATTTGGCTTCGACTACTTAAGAGATAATATGGTGGCAAGTGTTGGGGAAAAAGTACAAAGAGAATTAAATTACTGTATTGTCGATGAAGTGGACTCTATTTTAATTGATGAAGCTAGAACTCCTCTTATCATCTCCGGTGCTAGTTCCGATGCCATAAAATGGTATCAAGTAGCTTATCAGGTAGTTTCTTTATTAAATCGTAGCTACGAAACAGAAAAAATTAAAAATATCAAAGAAAAGAAAGAAATGAATATCCCAGATGAAAAATGGGGAGACTATGAAGTTGATGAAAAAGCAAAAAACATTGTTTTGACAGAAAAGGGAGTTAGTAAAGTTGAGAAACTTTTGAAATTAGATAATCTATATTCTCCTGAAAATGTCGAAATCACACACTATATCAATCAAGCATTAAAAGCAAAAGAATTATTTAAACGAGATCGTGATTACTTAGTTAGAGATACTGGCGAAGTTGTAATTATTGATGAGTTTACCGGGCGTGCAATGGAAGGAAGGCGTTATTCTGACGGATTGCATCAAGCAATTGAAGCAAAAGAGGCTGTTAGAATTGCTGGAGAAAACCAAACTTTAGCAACTATTACTCTTCAAAATTATTTTAGAATGTATCAAAAATTATCAGGTATGACAGGAACCGCTGAAACAGAAGCCACAGAATTTGTTCATACTTATGGTTTAGAAGTTGTAGTCATTCCTACCAATGAACCAGTCATTCGAAAAGATCACAGCGATTTAGTGTATAAAACAAAAGAAGAAAAATTAGAAGCAATCATTGATAAGATTGAAGAATTATATAAAAAAGGACAACCAGTTCTAGTTGGAACAGTGTCGATCCAAAGTTCCGAAGAATTGTCAGATTTGATTAAGAAAAAAGGAATTCCTCATAACGTTTTAAATGCAAAATACCACGCACAAGAAGCTGAAATTGTTGCCCAAGCAGGAAGAAAAGGTTCTGTAACAATTGCCACAAATATGGCTGGAAGAGGAACTGATATTATGCTAGGAGGAAATCCGGAATTTTTAGCCATCCATGAAGCAGGAAGTCGAGATGCTGAAAATTATTCTGAAATATTATCAAAGTATGTAAAACAATGTGAAGAAGAAAGAAAAGAAGTATTAGCCCTAGGAGGTCTTTATATTTTAGGTACAGAACGACATGAATCCAGAAGAATTGACAATCAATTACGTGGACGTTCCGGACGTCAAGGAGATCCTGGAGAATCTCAATTCTTTTTATCGCTAGAAGATGATTTAATGCGTCTTTTTGGTTCTGATCGAGTAAAAGCAGTTATGGAAAAATTGGGGCTTCCTCATGGGGAACCTATTACTCATAAGATGATTAACAAAGCGATTGAAAATGCTCAAACGAAGATTGAATCTAGAAACTTCGGTATCCGTAAAAATTTACTAGAATTTGACGATGTTATGAATAAACAAAGAACAGCTATCTATGAAAGTAGAAATGAAGCTCTTGTAAAAGAGGATTTAAAATCCAACATTCTTTCTATGTTACATGATGTTATCTATACAAAAACATTCCAACATTTAGTAGGAGAAGTAAAAGAAGATTGGGATATTCAAGGATTAGCGAAATACCTTGCTGAACGATTTGATTACATTATTGAAGATGAAAAAGAATATATGTCTATGAATGTGGAAGATTATGCCGCTCTTTTATATGATAGATTATCGGCTGTCTATGAAGAGAAAGAAAATCGTATGGGTTCTGAAATCATGAGAAAAATTGAAAAATATATCTTATTTGAAGTAGTAGATGCCCGTTGGAGAGAACATTTAAAAGCATTAGATGGATTGCGAGAAGGAATTTACTTAAGAGCTTATGGACAAAAAAATCCGGTAACAGAATATAAATTAGTTTCTAGTGAAATTTATGAAAAAATGCTAGAAACTATTCAAGAAGAAATTACCTCATTCTTATTTAAAATAGTAATCAAGACAGAAGAAAATGAAAAAATAGAGGAAGAAACTCCAAAAAAAGCAGAAAAAATTCAGTTTATTCCTAAAAATCAACAAGAATTAACGCCAGAGGATGAATGTCCTTGTGGAAGTGGAAAAAAATATAAAAATTGTTGTGGAAGAATCAAAAAATAGATTAAATAGGAGGTATCCATGAAAAAATTATTTATGATTTCTGCTCTTTCTATCATGCTAGTAGCCTGTGGTGGAGCTGTAAAAGAAAAAGACTTAGTGCAAAAATATCAATTGACACCAAACTCTGCGGTACATTGGGATCAAACTATTATGCACATTATCCCAGCAGAAGCAAAAATTGCTGATTGGTATGGAAATGAAAACCCTATCAACTATTTACAAAAAACAGGAAGAATGAATGAAAAGGATTTTAATTTCTTAGTTTCTCTTTCTCAAAAAAAAGCAGAGCAAGTATCCAAAGAGGAATACGAACAATTTTTAGATTTACTAACTTCTTATGTAAATACCTTACCTCGTAAATTCTTCTTATCGAATACAAATATCAAAGATCCAAAAGGTCTAGTAAAATTGATGGTAAGAGAAAGCAATTCTACTTTGGATAATCCATCTCGATATATCAAAGAAACCATCGCTTCTCCAGAAGAATGGCAACAAATTGTAAAATTTTCTTCTCAAGATGATTTAAAAGAAAAAGATGTCAAAAAATTAAGAAAAATTTTAAACTCTTTCTTGAAAGATCCTGAACTTTACAGCCCTGAAGTTTGGTATCGAAGAGAAGTTTCCGATCGAATGTTAGAGTTAACTAAAATGCAACAAGCTGGAAATTTAACAAAAATGCAACAAAATAATATCAATGCAAAAGCATTGTATCTCGCATATCCAGAATATTTTTCAAAATTAGATAAATGGGATAAATAATCACGAAAGAAAAGAGGCTGATTTAGTCCTCTTTTTCTTTTTCAAAGAAAGGAGTAAAAAATGAAAGTAGATTTACATCTTCATAGTACTGCCTCTGATGGAAGTTTTTCTCCTAAACAAATAGTCCAATTGGCTCTTCTGAAAAAAATGAAAGCCATTGCTTTAACCGATCATGATACCATCGATGGACTTTATGAAGCAAAACAAGAAGCAGAGAAATGGGGTATCGAATTTGTTCCTGGAATTGAATTCTCTACTTATTGGAAAAACTATGAAGTTCATATTCTAGGATATTTTCTAAATTTAGAGGATTCAAATTTTATAACAACTATCCAAGAATTAAAAATTTTACGAGAAGAAAGAAATAAAAAAATAATACAGCTTCTACAAAATTATGGTATAATATTAGATATGACTTCTTTAGAAAAACAATATCCAAAACAAAGTATCGGACGAGTTCATATTGCAAAAGAAATAATAAAAAACGGCTATGTAAAAGATATGCAAGAAGCTTTTTCTAAGTACTTAGCTCAAGGAGGATTAGCATACGTTCCAAAAGAAGGTCTAAGTCCTCACAAAGCAATACAAATTTTAAAAGAGAATGCTGCTTTTTCTTCCTTAGCTCATCCAAAATTCATTTCTAAAAATGAAAATGAAATTCTACAACTCATAGAAGAATTAAAAGAAGTAGGTTTAGATGCCATTGAGGCAAACTATGCCGGATTTAAATCTTATGAAATTCGTAAATATCGTTCTTGGGCCAAAAAATACAATCTCTTCATTACAGGTGGTTCGGATTTTCATGGTACCAATCGAAAAAATGTAGAAATTGGAATGCAAGGCTTAGATTATAGTCAATTTAATAAATTTAGGAGGTAATCATGATTGTTGTAACAGGTGCAGCCGGAATGATTGGGAGTGCTGTCGTATGGAAATTAAATGAAATGGGTATCAACGATATTCTTTTAGTGGATAAATTAAGAAACGAAGATAAATGGTTAAATATTAGAAAAAGAGATTACCGTGATTGGATGGATCGAGATGTCTTCTTAGATTGGTTATTTCAAGAAGCAGAAGCAAATGAAATTACAGCGATTGTCCATATGGGAGCCTGCTCGGCTACAACAGAAACAGATGGCGACTATCTAATGAGTAATAACTATGCCTATACCAAAGCTCTTTGGGAATATTGTTCTCAAAGAAATATTCGTTTTATTTATGCGTCCTCTGCGGCTACATACGGAGCAGGAGAACAAGGATATCATGATATGGTAAGCCCTGAAGAATTAAAAGCATTAAAGCCATTAAATAAATATGGTTATTCTAAAAAGCGTTTTGATGATTGGGCTTTCAAGCAAAAGTCACATCCTAGCATCTGGGCCGGTTTAAAATTTTTTAATGTATATGGACCTCAAGAATATCACAAAGGCCGTATGGCGTCTATGGTCTTCCATAGTTTCCGTCAATACAAAGAAACTGGAAAAGTAAAATTATTTCAATCTCATAAAGAAGGATATGAAGATGGAGGACAACTACGAGATTTTGTTTATGTAAAAGATGTCGTAGATATTATTTACTACATGTTAACTCAAAACTTTGAGTCAGGAATCTATAATATCGGAACCGGACAAGCTAGAAGCTTTCTAGATTTGGCAATGGCTACTATAAAAGCTGCTGCCGGAAGAGAGGATATTCAAGTTTCAGATGTGATTGAGTTTATTCCTATGCCAGAAGATTTACGAGGAAAATATCAATACTTTACACAAGCTCAGATGGAAAAATTAGGAAATACAACATACCATTTACATATGCATAGCTTAGAAGAGGGAGTCAAAGATTATGTTCAAAACTATCTAAGCCAAGAAGATGCGTACTTATAGTAGGAGGAGATTATGAATCCATTTTTTATTATCATCATCTTGGCCGTTATTGAAGGTCTAACAGAATTCCTTCCTGTGAGTAGTACAGGACATATGATTCTAGCAAACTTCTTCTTCGGGCAAAATACCTTTCGTGAAGAATTTATGAATCATTTTTTAATCATCGTTCAGTTAGGAGCTATTTTAGCCGTTATCGTTTTTTTCTGGAAAAAAGTAAATCCTTTTGTAAAGTCAAAAGAAGAATTCAAAAAAAGATTTCAACTATGGTCTAAGGTGATTGTTGGAGTTTTCCCTGCTGCTATTATTGGTCTTATCTTTGATGATTATATCGAACAACATTTTATGAATAATATTTATATTGTTATCTTTACTTTAATTTTTTATGGAATTGCTTTAATGGGAATTGAACATCATCATAAAAAAACAGCAATGAAAGTCCGTTATGCTAGTTTCAGAAAGCTGCACTATCGCACAGCTTTATATATTGGTTTTTTTCAATGCTTAGCAATGATTCCAGGCACTTCACGATCTGGAGCAACGATTATTGGAGCTTTATTATTAGGAGTTTCTAGACCGCTAGCAACGGAATTTTCTTTTTATTTAGCAATTCCAACGATGTTTGGAGCTACTTTGTTAAAATTACTAAAAACCAATATTGTTTACACAACACAAGAATGGTACTATTTGGGAATTGGAACCTTTATTGCTTTTTTAGTAGCTTATATCGTCATCAGTTGGTTTATGAATTATATTCAAAAAAGAGATTTTACTTTGTTTGGTTGGTACCGAATTTTATTAGGAATCATCGTCTTAGTCATTTATTTATTGGGGTAGAAAAATTTTATGCTGTTATTCAAATCGAAACAAAACAAAAAATTCTTCGCACTTGCTCTTCCTATCTTTCTAGAATTAACCTTAGTCAATGTAGTTGGGAACATTGATACGATTATGCTAGGGCGTTTCAGTGATGAGGCAGTAGGAGCTGTCGGAGGAATTACTCAGGCTTTAAATATTCAAAATGTACTTTTTGGCTTCATTAGTTTAGGAACGGGAATCCTCGTTGCCCAATATGTAGGAGCTAAAAACTATAAAAAAATGAAAGAGGTCATTTCGACCTCTCTTTTCTTGAATTTTATATTTTCTTTTCTTTTAGCTTTACTTTATATTCTTTTCTGGAGACAAATTTTTAATTTTATGAAGTTACCTGAAGAATTAGTAAATATCGGAAAATATTATTTCCTTCTCTTAAGTTCTTTTTGTGCTTTTCAAGCTTTGACCTTAACTTCCGGTGCTATTTTAAAAAGTTATGGAAAACCTAAGTTAATGCTCTTTGTCAATGTCGGAGTAAATCTTTTAAATATTTTAGGAAATGGAATGTTCTTATTTGGCTGGTTAGGAATGCCTATTTTGGGAACTTTAGGAGTAGGAATTTCTACTGTCTTTTCAAGAGCCATCGGTTGTATCTTTGCAATTTATTTAGTAAAAAAACATTGTCATTTTCAATTTTCTAAAAAATATTTTCAACCCTTTCCTTGGAAAACCATTCAAAATTTACTTTCTATCGGAATTCCGACGGCAGGAGAAAATTTAGCTTGGAATATTGGGCAACTTTTAATTTTATCTATGATTAATGCTTTAGGAACCAATTATATTGCTGCTAGAACGTATTTAATGTTAATTACCATGTTTATTATGGTCTTTTCCATCTCTTTGGGCCATGCTACGGCAATTCAAATTGGCCAATTAGTGGGAGCTAAAAAATGGAATCAAGCATATTTACGTGGTTTTTCCAGTTTAAAATTATCTTTTATTTTAGCAATTGTAACTTCTAGTACTGTATTTTTATTAAGGGTTCCTATTATGTCTATTTTTACTCAAAATGAAGATATTTTAAAAATTTCTTACCAAGTATTTCCTTATTTCATTCTATTAGAATCAGGTAGGGTATTTAATATTGTGATTATCAATGCTCTTCATGCTTCCGGAGATATTTTACCTCCTATGATAGTAGGAATCATCTTTGTATTTTTAGTCGCTGTACCTTTCTCTTATTTATTTGGAATTAAATTTGCTTGGGGCTTAGTTGGAATTTGGATTGCTAATGCTATGGATGAGTGGATTCGAGGTTTCGCTGTATTGTATCGTTGGAAAAGTCAAAAATGGAAAACAAAAAGCTTTATTTCTTAGTATCGTTGTGATATAATGAAAACTAAATATTTATCTATGAAGGAGGAAAATATGAAAATATCAAAAAGAGCAGAAGAAATGGGATACTCCCCTATTCGTAAGTTAATCCCGTATGCAGATGAAGCAGAAAAACGTGGAGTTAAAGTATACAAATTAAATATTGGACAACCAAATATCGTAACACCGGATTCTTTCTTTGAAGGTTTACATAGTTATAAGGAAAAAATTGTAAAATATTCAGATTCTAGGGGAATTCCATCTCTATTAGAAAGTTTTGTAAGAAGTTACCGTCAAAGTGGAATTGAGCTAGAAAAAGAAGATATTCTAATTACTCAAGGAGGAAGTGAAGCTATCTTCTTTACCTTAATGGCTATTTGTGATGAAGGAGATGAAGTATTAGTTCCGGAACCTTTCTATTCCAATTATAGTAGTTTTTCAAGATTTGCCGGAGCAAAAGTCGTTCCCATTTCAACAAGTATTGAAACTGGTTTTCACTTACCTAAAAAAGAAGAAATCGAAGCTTTAATCACTCCAAAAACAAAAGCAATTATGTTTTCAAATCCTGTTAATCCAACAGGAACTGTTTTTACAGAAAAAGAAATTAGAATGATTGGAGAATTAGCGATTGAGCATGATTTATACATCATTGGAGATGAAGTATATCGTCAATTTGTCTATGATGATGAAACAGAATTTTTATCTGTTATGAAATTAGATCACTTACAAGACCGTGTTGTCATTGTGGATAGTATTTCAAAGCACTACAGTGCTTGTGGAGCTAGAATTGGACTTGTAGCAAGTAAAAATCATGAATTGATGGCTCAAATCTTAAAATTCTGTCAAGCAAGATTATGTGTTTCTACGATAGAACAACATTCTGCAGCAAACTTAATTAACACTATGAATAGTTATTTTGAAGATGTCAAATTAAAATATAAAAATCGTAGAGATTTATTATTTAGCTATTTAAGTAGAATTCCCGGAGTTGTTTGTTCTAGACCGGAGGGTGCTTTTTATATCATTGCAAAGCTTCCGGTAGATGATTCAGAGAAGTTTGCAAAATGGTTATTAACAGACTATTCCTATGAAAATATGACCTTGTTAATCGCTCCTGGACCTGGATTCTATATGACTCCTGGCAAAGGAAAACAAGAGGTTCGTTTTTCTTTCTGTACCAATGTAGATGATATTGAAAATGCTATGATTGTTTTAAAACGGGCTTTAGTAGAATATCAAAGATTATTTTTAGCAGAAAAAGAAGCTCAGTAAAACTATTGGACTACTTTCAAAGAGGAAAGTAGTCTTTTTTATTTGGGAAAATATTATTGACATAGGAAATAAATTATGATAAAATTCAAATACCTAAGGGGGGTATACTATATATAGGAGGAGAAATTTATGAAAACTCGTGAATATTCTGTTAAAAATTTACATTGTTCCGGTTGCTCTGCTGTCATTCAAGGTATGATATTAAAGCTACCTGGTATAATAGGAGTGAATATAGATATTTATGAAGAAAAAATAATGCTACAATATGAGGATAGTATTGAAGATTCTTCTTTATTAGAAAAAATAAATGAAATTGGAAATAGAATAGAACCGGGAACTCTATTTTATCATGAAGAAGAAAGCCTAGAAGAAGAGGATGAGAAAAAGAATTTCTATATCAAAGTTGGTTCTTTTGTCGGAATGATTTTTTTCTTACTGATTGCCTTGTTATTTTCCAATAACCATGTCCAATTTTTCTGTTACCTTATTTCTTACTTCTTTATTTCAGGAGATATTCTATGGAAAGCAAGTAAAAATTTAGGAAGAGGAAAAATCTTAGATGAAAACTTTTTAATGAGTATTGCCTCTTTAGGAGCTATATATCTAGGAGAGTATCATGAAGCCATCGGTGTTATGTTCTTCTATAAAATAGGAGAAATTTTAGAAGAAAAAGCAGTATTAACTTCTAAAAAATCAATCTCTTCTCTTTTGAAACTTCGACCGGAAGTCGCTTTTCAAAAGCAAAAAGATGGTAGTTTTCAAGAAGTTCCTAGTTCTTCCTTGCATGTCGGAGATATTATCCAAGTCAAAGAAGGAGAAAAAATTCCGGTAGATGGTAAAATTATAAAAGGGGAAAGTTTCCTAGATGTCTCTGCCTTAACAGGAGAAGTAATTCCTATGGATGTTAAAGTAGGAGATACCGTATTAAGCGGAAGCATCAATGGGGATCGTATATTAGAATTGAAAGTTGTGAGAAAATTTTCTGATTCTACTATCAGTAAAATCATCGATATGGTAGAGCATGCAAATACTAAAAAATCAAAAGTAGAAAAATTTATGTCTAAGTTTGCAAGATACTATACACCTATTGTCGTATCTCTTGCTCTTATCGTAGGGCTTATTTTGCCTTTCTTTTTAGGCAATTTTAAAATATGGTTTGAAAGAGCTATTTTATTCTTAGTCATTTCCTGTCCTTGTGCTTTAGTCATTTCTATTCCTTTAACTTTTTTCCACAATATCGGAAGAGCTTCTAAACAAGGAATTCTAGTGAAAGGGGCAAATTATTTAGAAGCTGTTCTGGACATAAAAAATATTGTCTTTGATAAAACAGGAACTTTAACAAAAGCAAAATTTCAAATCAAAAAAATAGTTGGAGAAAACAAAGAGCTTCTTCAAGAACTAGCAAAAGCCGGTGAATTCTACTCAAAACATCCTATTGGAATGGCTATTTATGAGAGTATTCCTCTTGCAATTGAAGAAAAAGATATTCAAAATTATAAAAATATCCCCGGCTACGGTGTTCGTTTGGAATATAAAGGAAAAGAAGTGTTCTTAGGAAAAGAAACTTATTTATTAGAACAAGGAATTTCTTATCCTAAGATAGAAAAAACAGGAAGTATCGTATTCATCTTATTAGAAGGAACATATCAAGGTTATATTGTAGTAGAAGATGAAATCAAAGAAGAAAGTACTCATACTATTTCTCAATTACAAAAACTTGGCTTTATTCCTTATATTTTAACAGGAGATGGAAAAGAGATAGGAGAATCCGTAGGAAAGCAATTAGGAATCAATAGTAAAAATATTTTTACCAATTTATTACCTGAACAAAAAGTAAAAACCTTAAAAAAAATACAAGAATCTGGAAAAACACTATATATTGGAGATGGAATTAACGATGCTCCTGTACTAGCCTCTTCGGATATTGGAATTTCTATGGGAAATATGGGAAGTGATGTTGCAATTGAAGCTTCTGATATTGTATTTATGGATGATCATATTGAAAAATTACTTTTGCTACTTGCATTAGCAAAACAAAATCGAAGAACCTTATATACTTGCATCACTTTTGCACTAGGAATTAAAATCTTAGTTATGATTTTAGGAATCTTAGGAATTGCAAATATGTGGTTTGCTATTTTTGCTGATGTTGGAGTAACTCTTCTTTGTATTCTATATTCTAGTTTTTCCTTCCATCGATCTTAACATCATAAAAAATCATAGTTGACTTTTTTAGCAAACAATTTTATAATTGCTATAAAGAAAAGGAGGTCTAACTATGACTTTAGATAGAATCGAAGAACACTGGAATGCTTGGACACATTATATAGGTAGTCTAGCTGCTATTGTAGCTCTTGTACTTTTAATTATTCGAGCATTACAGATTTCAAATTTCTTATATCTAGGAACTGTAATTGTTTTTGGAATTGCTCTTATTTCTTTATACAGTATTTCCGGAACCTATCATATTTTAAAACCGGGAAAAGCAAAAAATATTTTCCATATTTTAGATCATATCGGAATTTATTTTCTGATTGCAGCTTCTTATACCCCTTATATTTTTATGGGATTAACAGGTCCTAAGAAATGGATTATTTTTGGAGTCCAATGGGGAATTACGCTGTTAGGAATCTTTTTTAAAATTTTCTTTACAGGTAAATTTCAAGTATTATCTACTATGCTTTATCTAGCTATGGGATGGACTATTGTTTTTGTCTTTCGAGATATCTATAATAGCCTTTCTCCTCTGTCTTTTAGATTCTTATTAGCAAGTGGAATTGTATATTCTGTGGGAACGATTCCTTTTTTATTGGATAACATTCGCTTTTCTCATGCTGTTTGGCATATCTTTGTGTTAGCAGGTAGCACTCTTGGTTTTTTATCTGTTTTTTTCTTAGTTTAATATAAAAAAGGAGCTTAACACTCCTTTTTTTATTGCTTATTTCTTAATTCTTCCAATAATTCAGATACATCTAGATATCTAGCATTATGAATATTCAACACTTGAAATTTTCTTCCTTTTCCTTCTAAAAAACGATTTAAATACGATAAAATTTCAATTTCTTCTGAGCTAGCATTGTCAAAATCAAACATTATTTTGACTTCCTTTCCCTTTCGTTGATGTAAAAAATATTCTTGTAATTCTCCATCAGACCAAGCATCTTTTCGGTGCCATTTTTGAAGTTTCACATAGCTTTCAAAACTCATAGGGATCTCTTCTTGCTGAATACAACGTAATAAAAAAACAACTCTTTCTATTTCTCCTTCAAAAAAAGGATCGTAACCATACTCATCTTTTAATAGCAAATACTTCAATAACTCCATTAAAAAAACTTTTCTTTTCTCTTCCAAATCTCCAATTAAAAAGTGATAATAATCTGTTAATACTTTGATATATAAAGGCATTCTTTCCCCTCCTTAAATACTTCTCGTATAGATTTTTAACCATTCCTTTTCTTTCTCATTTAAAAATGGAGAAATTTTTGTGTAAACGTCCTTATGATATTGATTTAACCATTCTTTTTCTTCTACTGATAATAATTCAGGTAAGATAGCATCTAAATCAATCGGTGCAAAAGTAATTGTTTCAAATTGTAAAAATTTACCATGCTCCGTTTCCAAATAAGGTCTCACTACTAATTCATTTTCAATACGAATTCCATGACTTCCTGCAATATACACTCCTGGCTCATTGGTTACTACCATATTTTCTTCTAGCCTTTGTGCATTATATTGAAAACGAATTCCATGCAAGCCATCGTGTACCCCTAAAAAATGGCCAACTCCATGTCCTGTTCCACATTTATAATCGATTCCAATGTTCCATAAGTGTTGTCTTGCTAAAATATCTAAATTCGTTCCTGTCGCTCCATGCATAAATTTGGCTTTACTTAAATCAATCATTCCCTTCAAAGTCAAAGTAAAATGTCTCTTTTGTTCCTCCGGAACTTCTCCTAACGCAAAGGTTCGTGTAATATCTGTCGTTCCTTCTAAATATTGTCCTCCGGAATCTACCAAAAATAGAGCCCCCTCTTTCAAGACAACTTCCTTTTCCGGACTTGCTTGATAGTGCATCATTGCTGCATTTAATCCAAATCCGGCTATGGTATGAAAACTCAATTCTTGGAAATGCTCTATTTGAGCTCTTAAACCATCTAAGTATTTTTCTGCTGAATATTCTGTCATGTTTTCTGTTTGATAATGATGTTTCAGCCAATACATGAACTTAGTAACTGCAACCCCATCTAAAATATGAATTTTTTTCGTATTTTCTAATTCTACTTCTGTTTTTATCGTCTTTAAAAAACTACTTTTAGGCTGATGATTTACAATATTTTTCTTTTCCAAAATGGAAGAGTATAAAGCATAACTGCTACTCTCAAATTCCATTCCTATTCTTCCCTCTAATTTAGAAAGATCTTCAAAAATAGCAAAGTATTCTTTCCATTCCACTCCAATTTCTCTTAAATAGCTAGCAACCGTATCAGATATTTTTTCTTTATCACAATACAATACAACGTCCTCTTGAGAAATTAAAGCAAAAGATAAAAATACAGGATTATCTTCAATGTCCTTTCCTCGCAAATTAAAAATCCAAGCGATGTCATCTAAAGTTGCAATCAATTGATAGTCTAAAGAGTGTTGTGATAAATCTTCTCGAATTTTAGCAATTTTCAAAGGACTTGCTTCTCCATGATATTTTTCTTCATGAATAAAAATGGTATCTTTGGGTAAATTTGGTCTATCTTTCCAAATCTCTATTGTCAAATCTCCCACATCTTTGCATTCAAAATCCTTCTGTAATTTCAAAATATCAGAAGTTACAAAGACTTTCATATCCATACCAATCTTTTCTTTCTTCGCAAGCTTTTCTCGTAAAAATTCAATATAATTTGGGATACCGGGCATTCCTTGCTTCATCAAATGAATTCCACTTCCCTCTAATTGTTTTTCTGCTTGCACATAGTATCTTCCATCCGTCCATAAATATGCTTCTTCAGATAAAATTACTAAAGTTCCTGCTGAGCCTGTAAAACCACTCAAAAAGGCACGAGCTTTAAAATACTCTCCAAGATATTCACTTTGGTGATAATCCGCCGTAGGAACAATGTAAGCGGCAATATCAGAGTCCTTCATCTTTGATTGTATCCATCCAATTTTTTCTTGATTCTTCATTTCTATCCCTCTTTTCTTCTTACTCCACTGTTACAGATTTTGCCAAATTTCTTGGTTTATCCACATCTAGTCCTTTCGCAACTGCAACATAATAAGCCAATAATTGCATTTTCACTACCGCTAACAATGCTGTTAAATACTTTCCTGCCTCTTCTACTTCTATATACTCGTCTGCTCCTGCTTTCACTTCGTCTGAGCCTTCCACAGCAATCGCAATGACATAAGCTCCTCTTGATTTTACTTCTTTTAAGTTAGAAGAACTTTTTTCACTCCATTCTTTTCTAGTAGACAATAAGACCACAGGAACCCCTTCTTCAATCAAAGCAATGCTTCCATGTTTTAATTCTCCGATTGGGAAAGATTCACTATGAATATAACTAATCTCTTTTAACTTTAAACTTCCTTCCCTTGCAATTTTTTCATCCAAGCCTCTTCCTAAATAAAAAATATCTTTTGATTTCGCAATTTTTTCAGAAACTCTTTTTATTTCTTCTTTTTTATCAAAAATGTGTTTAAACTTTTCTGATAACTGATAAGCATCATCTAATTCTTTTTCATTTTTTCCTGAAAAATATAAAGTGAGTAAGTACAATAAGACTACTTGTGCTGTATAAGCTTTTGTAGAAGCCACAGATATTTCAGGACCGGCTAAAGTATAAATCACTCTATTAGCCTCTCTCGCAATCGTAGAGCCTAATACATTACAAATAGCAAGAGTCATCGCTCCTTGTAATTTTGCCTGACGTAATGCCATAAGAGTATCGTAAGTTTCTCCGGATTGACTAATGACAATCACTAAGGTCTTTTCATCTAAGAAAGGAGGATCATGCCGAAATTCGGAAGCAATCTCTACTAAAATTTCTTTTTGACATAGATGTTTCATAAAATATTGAAATTGTAAACCTGCATGATAAGCAGTTCCACAAGCGACAACGTAAATTTTATGAAAATCATCAATAGAAATTCCTCCTACTTGTTTTTGGAAGCTGACATTTCCTTCTTCATTCACGTAAACTCCCAAGGTTTTTTCAATAATATCTCCTTGCTCTTCCATTTCTTTTAACATAAAATGTTCATATCCTTGTTTACTCACTTGCTCCGGACTTGCATCTACATACACTACTTCTCTTGTAATTTCTTTTCCTAGGCTATCATACAATTTTACTTGATTCCCTTCTAAAATTGCAATATCTCCATCTTCTAAATAAATAAAATTTTTCGTATATTTTAGCAAAGCTGTCGCATCGGAGGCAATATAACTTGCATTCTCTCCTATTCCAATCACCAAAGGACTTTCTTTTTTACAGCAAACCAATCTAGTAGGCTCTGCTTGATGAATCATTCCTAAAGCATAACTTCCCTTAATTTTTTCTAACAATAAAAGGGTTGCCTCTAACAAATCTCCTTGATATAATTTTTCAAATAGTTGTGCTACCACTTCTGTGTCCGTATCTGAAGAAAAATGAACTCCTTCTTTTAGCAGTTCTTCTTTTAATTTCCAGTAATTTTCAATAATTCCATTATGTACAACAGCCACTTTTTTATCTTGCCCATAATGCGGATGTGCATTTTCATCTGTGGGGATTCCATGGGTTGCCCATCTTGTATGTCCAATTCCAATTTTCCCCTCTAACTTAGAATCTTTTTCCACATATTCTTTTAAAACAGCAAGCTTCCCCTTCTTTTTTTCAATAAATAATTCTTGATTTTCCATGACAATGGCAATTCCTGCTGAGTCATAACCTCTATATTCTAATTTTTCTAAACCTGATAAAATGACTTCTTTTGCTTTTGTTTCGTTTCCTGAATATCCAACAATTCCACACATAAGTTGTTCCTCCGTTGTTATAAAATTTACCTATTGTATATTATAACATAGTCCACAAAACTTTGTAAAACTTTACTTTTTTATTCTTTTTTCTTTCAAAAAATTGGTTTTTTATTTCAAAAAAAGAGAAAAAAATAGCCTAGATTTTTCAATCTAGGCTGTAAGAATTCTTAGCTTATTTTGCTGCTTTGAATTTTCTGATTTCTTCTGTCAATAGAGGAAGTACTTTGTGAACATCTCCTACAATTCCTAAATCTGCTACAGAGAAAATTGGTGCATATTTATCTTTGTTGATAGCAATGATGTATTCAGATTCTTCCATACCTGCAACGTGTTGAATAGCTCCTGAAATTCCACATGCAAAGTAAACAAATGGTCTAACAGTTTTTCCTGTTTGTCCTACTTGTCTATCGTGGCTGATATTTCCTGCATCAACTTGTGCTCTTGATGCAGATACAATTCCTCCAACTTCAGCTGCTAAATCTTCTAATTCTTGGAAGTTAGCTTTATGTCCTACTCCTCTTCCTCCAGAAACTAAGATTTTAGCTTCAGAAATATCTACTGTATTTCCTTCTTCTTTTACAACTTCTAATACTTGAACTTTACATTTAGACATATCTAAAGTTACAGGATAATCAACGATTTCTCCTTTTCTATCTTCTTCTTTATTTCTTTTCTTCATAACCCCTGGTCTAACAGTAGACATTTGTGGTCTATGATCCGGACATACGATAGTTGCCATTAAGTTTCCACCAAATGCAGGTCTTGTCATCCATAAAGATTTATCTTCTGCAATTTCAAGTCTTGTACAGTCAGCAGTTAATCCTGTTGTCATTCTTGAAGATACTCTTGGTGCTAAATCTCTTCCAATTGTAGTTGCTCCAAATAATACGATTTCAGGTTTTTTATCGTTGATAAGAGCTTTGAATACTTGTGCAAATTTTTCTGTATCATATACTTTGTATTCTGCTCCATCTACTACATATACAACGTCAGCTCCATAATGAATCAATTCTTGAGCTAATCCTTTTATATTTTCTCCAATCAATACAGCAGATACAGTTTTAGTATCAATGCTTTCAGCCAATTCTCTTGCTTTTCCAATCAATTCAAGAGCAACATTTTGGATTTTTCCATCTCTTTGTTCTGCGAATACTAGTATTCCTTTATAATCAATTAAATTCATTTTCTTTTCTCCTTTTTTTGAGTTTCTCTACATTAGATTACGAATTTTTCTTTTAATTTTTCAAGAATCATTTGAGCAGCTTCTTTTGCTTCTACTTCAAATACTTCACCGGCAGCTTTTGCTCCCTTAGTGAATGATTTTTTAACTTTCGTAGGTGATCCTGCTAATCCAATGATTTTTTCATCAATATCGATGTCAGCAAATCCCCAAGTAGTAATTGGTTTATCGAAAGCTTCTACGATTCCTTTTACTCTCATATATCTTGGTTGGTTTGCTTCAGCAAGAACAGTTACTAATGCAGGTGTAGATACTTTTAATAAATAGTATCCATCTTCTACAACTCTTTTGATTGTTAAAGATTTATCTGCTTCGTCATATTTCATTTCTTTTACATAAGAAACTTGTGGAAGTCCTAAATGTTCAGCAATTTGTGGTCCTACTTGTGCAGTATCTCCATCAATTGCTTGTCTTCCGGCGATGATTAAATCGCATCCATCTTCATTTACGATTTTTTTAATTGCAGCTGCAATTGTATTTGAAGTTGCTAAAGTATCTGCTCCTCCAAACTTTCTATCTGTAATTAAGATAGCATTATCTACACCCATTGCATAAGCTTCTCTTAAAATAGCTTCTGCTTGAGGAGGTCCCATAGTTACTACAGTAACTTTTGCTCCGTATAAGTCTTTTAATTTTAATGCTTCTTCTAATCCAGCTTTGTCATCTGGGTTCATAATACTAGGTACTCCATCTCTAATAAGAGTCCCTTTTACTGGATCTAGTTTAATTTCTGTTGTATCTGGAACTTGTTTTATACAAACGACTATTTTCATCTTTAATATCCTCCAATTTTACTATGATTTGATTTTATTATTTTAATAAGTTTCCTGAGATTACCATTCTTTGAACTTCTGAAGTTCCTTCATAAATTTCAGTAATCTTAGCATCTCTCATCATTCTTTCTACTGGATATTCTCTTGTGTATCCATATCCTCCAAATAATTGAACTGCTTTTGTAGTTACTTCCATAGCAGTTTCAGCAGCAAATAATTTTGCTCTTGCAGCATCTACTGTATATGGTAAGTGATTTGATTCGTTCCATGCAGCTTTGTAAACAAGAAGTCTAGAAGCTTCTACTTTTACTTCCATATTTGCTAATTGGAATGCAGTATTTTGGAATTTAGACAAAGCTCTTCCAAATTGTTTTCTTTCTTTTACATATTGTACAGCTTCATCTAAAGCACCTTGTGCTAATCCTAAAGCTTGAGAAGCGATTCCGATTCTTCCTCCATCTAGAGTCATCATAGCAATTTTGAATCCTTTTCCTAAGTCTCCCAATAAGTTTTCTTTTGGAATTCTTACATCTTCAAAAATCAATTCACAAGTTGCTGATCCTCTAATTCCTAATTTCTTTTCTTTTTTACCAATAGAGAATCCTGGAGTTCCTGATTCGATAATGAAAGCAGAAATTCCTTTTACTCCCTTAGATTTATCAGTCATAGCAAAAACTACATATACATGAGCATATCCTGCGTTTGTAATGAAAATTTTTGATCCATTTATAATCCATTCTTGTTTTTCTTCGTCAAAAACAGCAGTTGTTTGTTGTCCACTTGCGTCAGTTCCAGCATTTGGTTCTGTTAATCCGAAAGCTCCAATCCATTCTCCACTTGCCATTTTTGGTAGGTATTTTTGTTTTTGAGCTTCTGTACCAAATTTTAAAATTGGCCAGCTTCCTAGAGAAGTATGTGCAGATACAACAACTCCAGTAGTTCCACAAGCTCTTGATAATTCTTCTACTGCCATAGCATACATTAAATTATCTCCACCTGCTCCACCATATTGTGTAGGAATAGGGATCCCCATAATTCCAATTTCAGCCATTTTTTTAACGGTTTCTACTGGGAATCTTTCTTCTTCGTCTAATTCAGTTGCTAAAGGTTTTACTTCTTTTTCAACGAATTCTCTTATCATTTGTCTAAAAAGTTCATGTGTTTTAGGTATATTGAATTCCATGTCTTTCCTCCTAAATTTTTTAATTATATAAATACCTATTATATTTATATCATAAATGTTTTCTATAAGTCAAGCATTCAATGGAATTTTTTTTATTTTTTTTCAAAATTTGATACTATTTTTTTATTTTATGTTCTTTTTTTTATCATAAAGTATGCAATTTTAAAAATATTCCCTTTTATTTTTTATCCTTTTAATGATATAATAGGGATGTTAAAAACGCTATAAATTAAAGGAGTTATTCGTAGTGGAAAAAGAAACAACCATTGATTTATTAAAAAAAGGATTAAAGATTATTCAACGAAATGATTACTTCAATTTTTCATTAGATTCTTTACTCATCTCTGAATTTATAAAAATTAATAAGCAAAGTAAAAAAATTTTAGATTTAGGAACTGGAAATGCAGCAATTCCCTTATTTTTATCTTTAAAAACAACAGCACAAATCTATGGCTTGGAAATTCAAAAAGTTTCCTATGATTTAGCGATAAAAAATATTGCATTGAACCATTTAGAGGAACAAATTCAAATTCTCCATGGAGATATGAAGAATTGGCAAGAATTTTTTCCAAGAAATTCTTTTGATATTGTAGTATCAAATCCCCCATTCTTTGAATTTCACGGAAATAGAGAACTCTTAAATGATTTAGATCAATTAACTTTAGCTAGGCATGAAATTTCCATTACTTTGGAAGAGCTGATTCAAGTTACTTCTAACTTAGTAAAAGAACATGGATACTTTTATCTTGTCCACCGTGCTGACAGACTTGTTGATATTTTAGAACTCTGTCGAAAATATAAATTGGAACCAAAACGACTTCAATTTTGTCATACCAAAAGAAAAAAGAATGCAAAAATTCTATTATTGGAAGCCGTAAAACTTGGAAAGTCATCCTTGCAAATTCTACCTCCTCTCTTTGCGAATAAAGAAGATGGAAGTTATTCAGAAGAAATTTTAACTATGTTTGAAAAATAAAGGAGGAAACGATGCAAGAAGCAAAAATTCTTTCTCTTGCAAATTTAACGGGCAAAACTTTACTTCAAAGCGGTGCAGAAACCTATCGGGTAGAAAGTTGTATTCAACAAATTTGTAAACATTTTGGACTTCGGGCACAAACTTTTGTTAGTATCACTTGTATTATTACTTCTGCTAAAAACAAAGAGGGAAACTCTCTTTGTTCTGTGGAGAGAGTCACTTCGATTTCCAATAATTTACATCGTATTGATCAAATTCACGATATCCTATTGCACTTAGAAGAATATGATACCAGTCGTTTAGAAAAAACAATCTATAAAATACGAAACACACAAGTACACAAAACATCTACTTTAGTGACTGCCTATTTTTTTGCCGCTTTTTTCTTTTGTCTCCTTTTTAAAGGCGGATTTCAAGATGCTATCATGTCTGGAATTGGTGGAATTTTGATTTTTTACCTAAGCCTTTTCACAAAAAAGCTAAGAGTCAATCCTTTCTTTTTTAATACTCTCGGAGGATTCTCTTGTACTCTCACAGCATATCTTTGGTATAAGCTTCATATTTTAAATTCTGTTTCCTATGCAAGTATTGGAACCATTATGTTGCTTGTCCCCGGGCTTGCCCTTACTAATGCGATTCGTGATTTAGTAGCTGGAGATTTATTATCGGGAATTTCTAGAGCTTGTGAAGCTTTATTGATTGGTACTGCTTTGGCAACCGGAGCCGGATTTGCACTATTTCTTCTATTTCAATTGGAGATGATGTAAATGTTACTATATATTTTAGAAGTTTTTTGGGCTTTACTGGCTACTCTTGCCTTTTCCATTATTTTTCAAGTGACAGGAAAACGTTTAATTCTATCTACCATAGCCGGTGGAATTGGATGGATTGTTTTAAGTGTTGCCTTACATTATTTTCAATATTCTTCTGTCACAAGTTTTCTTTTTTCTGCGATGTCTATTACCATCTATGCAGAAATTGTTGCAAAAAAAATGAATACCACGGTTACAACAACTCTAATTCCAGGTCTTATCCCTTTAGTTCCCGGAAGTGGAATTTTTTTTACGATGGATAATTTTGTACAAGGAAATTATATTAAAGCTGTTGATTTAGGAAGAGAAACTCTCTTTGTAACAGCAGCAATTACGATCGGTATTGTTTTCATTACTTCTCTTTCTCAAATGATTATCCGAATTGTAAAATACCGAACCATTTTACAAAAACATCGAAAAAAAATAAAACGTTAATTGAAAAAGGTGAGAGAATTGATTTCTCCCACCTTTTCTATTTACTTAAACTTGAATTTTGTAATCTCTTGATAATTCGTATCATTCCCTGCAATAAATAAAACATGACGATTTTTTAATTTATCAATGACAAGAGCTATCTCTGATTTTGGTAACACAGGACATCCCCAACTTCTTCCTAAAAATCCATAAGTTTTTAAATAGCTCTCTTCTGCAAAATCTCCTCCATGCATAACAATCCGTCTTTCTTCTGCATTCGAATTTATCTTATCTTCTAAGCCTTCTAAGACTAGAGAATAACCATATTCTCCTTTATAAGTATCCTTAGTTAAATAGAATCCTAAAGAACTTTGCATAGAATTTCTATCATTGGAAAAATGAACTGCAGTATCTAAGCCTGTATTTTTTGCATGACTTACATAAGTTTGATTCACAATTTTATAATTTATCATATCCAACAAGAAAAATCTTTTTTCATTGGAAGGCTTTGTATAATCTATAATGGCTAAATAATCAGCATTCTTATTCGAAATCGTAAGAAAACCTAAATAAGCTTGCTGAAAAATACAAAAATCTAATTTCCCAGCTAAACTTAATTTTTGATAAACATCCTGCATATTGATAATAGGCACTTCTCGAATTTCATCTGCCCATAGCATTCCTTGCATACTGCATAAAATAATAAGAATATACTTTTTCATAAGACTCCTATAACTTTTTACGTAACATATCCATTTCAGATAACGGAATATCCGTTACTATTTTTACAAAAGAGTTCGGATTGGCTTGTTCTATTTCTCCTTCTTCTCTTCCTTTGTTTAATAAAATCATCTTTGGCATCACAAAATCTCTTACAGAAATTCCTGGACTGATCACTTCCAAAGTTTCTCCCACAAACAATCGATTTCGAATTGCTAAAATATACTCATTCTCTGAAATTTTTTCTTCTACTTTAGCTACCAATTGATGTGTTTGACTATAAGAATTTCGGTTATTATAATTTTGTCCTTCCACTCCCGGATTTCCTTTATAGAAACCATCAGTATAACTTCGATTAGAAGTTGCCTCCAACTCTTCTTTCCACTTAGGATTATATTCATAATTTCCGGAATAGAAACTATCCAAAGCATCCCGATACACTTTTACAACATTGGCAACATAAAAAATTCCCTTCATTCGCCCTTCAATCTTTAAAGAATCTACTCCTAGTTCCAAAATTTTATCAATAAATTCGATGGTACATAAATCCTTAGAACTAAAAATATAAGTTCCTCTTTCATCCTCATAGACAGGCATGTATTCTCCAGGCCTTGTTTCTTCTACCACGGAATACTTCCAACGACATGATTGAGCACAATCTCCTCGATTTGCATCTCTTCCTGTCATATAATTGCTCAACAAGCATCGACCAGAAACAGACATACACATTGCACCATGAACAAAAACTTCCAATTCAATATCAGGAACTTTTTGACGAATTTCCATAATATTCTCTAAAGAAATTTCTCTCGCTAGTACCACTCTCTTCGCTCCCATATCTTTCCACATTTTTACAGAACGCCAGTTGGTATTACTTGCCTGTGTGCTGACACTAATTGCCAAATTTGTATTTTCTTTTACAATTTGAAATACTCCTAAGTCTGCAACAATAACCGCATCTACTCCAATTTTTTCTAAAAATTTCACATAGTCGGGTAATTGCTCCAATTCCTCATTATGAGGAATAATATTTAGAGTAACGTAAACTCTCTTCCCTCTTTCATGAGCATACTGTACACATTCCTCCAATTCTTCATCTGAAAAATTATTACTTCCAGCTCTCAAATTAAACATCTTTCCACCTAAAAACACCGCATCCGCTCCATAATGGATGGCTGTTTTTAACTTTTCCACATTTCCTGCAGGGGCTAATAACTCTGCTTTTTTCACTACTATCATTTCCTTTCTATATCTCTAATCCACTCTTGTGGTAAAATTGGCAAACTTTGTCAGCTCATGGAAGAAACGTAACTTAACAGTTGCTGTTGGTCCGTTTCTTTGTTTTCCAATAATAATTTCTGTAATTCCAGCATCTGGAGATTCTTGATTATAGTAGTCATCTCGATACAAGAAAATAACCACATCAGCATCTTGCTCTATAGCTCCAGATTCTCTCAAGTCTGATAACATCGGTCTCTTATCCGGTCTTGATTCCGGAGAACGAGATAATTGAGAAAGTGCTATAATAGGAATATCCAATTCTCTCGCTAAACTTTTTAAAGAACGAGAAATTTCAGAAATTTCTTGTTGCCTACTTTCACTTCTTACACTACTTCCACGAATTAATTGTAAATAGTCAATGACTATCATATCTAAATCTTGTCTACTTTTTATCTTACGAGCCAAAGCTCGAATTTCTAATACATTTACATTGGGAATGTCTGCAATCGTAATATCATAGTTTCCTATAATATCAGTAGCTGCTCCTAATCTTCCCCAATCTTTACTGTCTAAATGCCCGTTCCGAATTTTACTTAGAGCAACTCCTGCTTCAATCGACATAAAACGTTGATACAGTTGTTGTGTTGACATTTCCAAACTAAAGACCAAAATACTTTTATTTCCTTTTTTGGCAGCATTTAACACTAAATTTAGAGCAAAAGCCGTTTTCCCCATCGCCGGTCTTGCTGCAACAATCACTAAATCTGAAGGATTCCATCCTCCCGTATCTTTATCTAAATCAGAAAATCCAGTCGTTACTCCAACAGTTTCTCCCTGATTTGCTTCAATTCTTTCCAGTCTATCAAACTCTATTTTAGCAGCTTCTCGAAGACTGATGATTTCTTTTCCCTTTTTTTGTTGATCTACTTTAAGAACTATGGACTCTGCTTCATCTAAAATATCTTCGGCATCTCTATCATCTCGATAAGCAATTTCTGTAATCTTTCTTCCTGCTTCTCCCAAACGCCTTAAAATGGCTTTTTCTTTTACAAGTCTTGCATATTCTTTTAAATTAACTGCCGAAAATGAATTTTCTAAAATATTAGACAATTCTTCATTAATTTGTTCTTCTGTAAATTGATGAACTTGCAATAACTTATTTTTAATCAATACCATATCAATTTCATTGGACTCTCGATACACTTCCAACATAGAACGAAAAATTACAGAATACATGTTCTTATAGAAGTCCTCTGGAGAAACAATTTCTAAAACCTCTTCAAATAAATCAGGTTCTACAAAAATACCTCCTAAAATTGCCTGCTCTGCTTCTAAACTATGTGGAATTTTACTAATCTCTTCCAGCGTTTTCATCTTAATCTCTCCATTTTTATTTTGCAACAGCTACTACTTTTACTTCCGCCTTTACTTCCGTATGTAATCGAACAACCGCAATATGTTCTCCCAAAGCTTTGATATTGCATTCAATCTTCTTTCGATCAATATCTAAATTAAATGTTTCCTTAATTCCTATAGAAACTTCTTTATTCGTGATAGCTCCAAATAATTTTCCATTTTCTCCTGTTTTGACTCCAAGTACTACCTTAGCTGATTCTAAAGCCTTCTTCACTTCTACCGCTTTCAATCTATCATCTTCAGCTCTCTGTGCTTCTTTTTTCTTTCTACTTTCCATCTTTTTTAATTCTTCTTCTGTTGCTAAAATTCCTTTTTTATTTTTTATTAAAAAGTTATGAGCATATCCATCAGAAACTGTTACTATTTGCCCTTTTCTTCCTTGCCCTGCTACATCTTCTGTTAAAATCACTTGTACTTTTGCCATCTTTTTCCTCCTAAATTTTATTCTATTTTTTTTCAATCTCTCCTAATTTTTTACGCCAATAGTTTTCCAACAACATAATAAGTCCTCCAAAAATGAAGACAATATTTGGAAATTCAATCGCTAATAAAAAAGAAGCTCCATGTAAAATCCATGCAAATCGTTTAAAATAATCTGCTAATAAATCATAAATACTTTTAATACCATACCATAATAAAATTGCTTTAGCAATTTCTCCAAAATTCTCTACATAGATATTTTCTATTTCAAATACATTACTCAGAAAAGAATATACAATATATGGAATGGACCAAATATAGTGTAAATTCCAATCTCGATACTTCTTCATTCCCACTAAAACTAAATAACAAAAGAAAACAGTTAACATCATATATTGAAATATCATACTCGGAAAATAAGAAGAGATATATTCATGAATTCCTTGAATTTCTCCTTGAGTCAATTGATATGCCTTTTGATAAATTCCCAAAACTAGTTCATATTCTTTTTGATACTGTTTATGAAAGACAATCCAATATACTCCTAACATAACGCTCGAACTGAGAGCCGTTATCACAATCTGGTTCATATTACTCTCTTCTTTCTTCAAAATAAAGGTAAAGAAGAAATACCAAATGCTAATCGAAAAAGGCAAGATAAAATAAATGAAAAATAATTCTTTCTGTACCATCCATAGACAAATCATAATCACAAAATGGAGTAAAATAGTTCTTCTTAATCCCCATTTTTTTGAGTTTTTGAGTTGATAACTTGGTAATACAAAAGCAATCAAGGGAAAACTCAATGATAGAATAAAAAGAGCAACACTAATAAGAACTGCTAATATCATGAAATAATCTCCCCTCCGAAATAATCTAAAATTTTCTTTGCAACACGATTTTCTTGTTTCTTTTCACTTATCGTAGTAAATACCTTCAACTTAAACTTTTGTTTAAATTCTTCTTCCAACACTTTTAATAGAATCGAAGAATATTGTTTCTCCTGCATTTGTTCTTTTGAGAATAAATTACTTTCTTCATAAGATAAGCTTAACGTAGAGTTTTCTAAAGAAACTAACTTTGCAGTTGACAAATAAACTCCCATGGAAATTTTTTCTTCTCTTGCTTTTTCTATAATTTCTTCCCACCGATTTTGAATATCTAGCAAAGAAATTATTGTTTTTTCTTCTGTTAGCTTTTCTCCATTTTTTATTTTTTCATTTTCAAGGACAGGTTTATACTTTTGCATAGTGGAAGTTCTAATACTATCTTGTTTTAATAGTTTTTCTACTAAAACATAAGCAACTAACCTTTTATCTTCTTCTAAACGAAAAATATTTAAGACTTCATAAATATTTTTAATAATAAAAAGTCCTTTTTCTATTCCCAACTTTTCTTTTTTGATTTGATTTTTAATAAACTTAGCAAAATCTTTTAAGAAAGCTTCCATATCTACGGATTCTAACCAAAGTTCGTCCAACTCTTCCAAAATTTCTTTTTTTTCTTCTCCTAAAAGACAATGTAAAAATTGTTCCATTTTTTGAACCGGAGTCATTCCTAAAATTTTTTCACTTTCTTCCAAAGAAATTTTTTTCTCAGAAGCACTGACAAGCAATCTTTCCAAAATAGAAATTGCATCTCTCATACTTCCACCCGATGCTTCATAAATCAATTCTTTTACTTCTTCTTCCATTTCCAAATTTTCTTGACTTAGAATATATTGTAACTGATTTCCCATATCTTGTAAAGATAAAGTTTTAAAATCATATCTTTGACATCTTGAAATAATCGTCGGTAAAATTTTATCCGGTTCTGTGGTTGCTAAAATAAATATCACATGAGATGGAGGCTCTTCTAAGGTTTTTAAAAGAGCATTAAAAGCCTCTTTTGTTAACATGTGAACTTCATCTATGATATATACTTTTTTCTTTCCTTGACTCGGTTGATAGTTTATTTTTTCTTTCAACAAACGAATCTCATCAATTCCACGATTGGAAGCTGCATCAATCTCTATCAAGTCTAAAAAACTTCCTTCTTGAAAAGAAAGGCAATTCTCACAAACTCCACAAGCTTCTCCATCTTCTTTAGGATTTAGACAATTCACAGACTTGGCAATCAATCTTGCAATCGTTGTTTTTCCAACTCCTCTTGGCCCTGTAAATAAATAGGCTTGTGATAGTTGATTATTTTTTAAAGCATTTTTAAGAGCTCGTACAATTTCTTGCTCCCCTGCAACTTCTTGAAAACTAGCAGGTCTATATTTTCGATATAAGGTAATATACATTTTCTACTCCAACCCATAATTATTCATTTTTGTTCTTAGGGTATTTCTAGTAATCCCTAAAATTTCCGCCGTTTCCACTTTTTTCCCATTTGTCATCTCTAGAATCTGACTAATCAATTCTTTTTCTACTTTCGATATAATTTGACCATAATAGTCTTGAGAATTTTCGTTTTTGTAGTATTGAATTTCCTGTCGTATCCATTCTTTTAGAGAAAGTTCCCCTATACCTGCCTTGCTCATCACTTTTTCTCCTAAAACACTACTTGGCAAATCTTCCAATAAAATTGAAGTTCCTCGAGATAATGTCATCGCAGATTTAATGGCATTTTTTAGTTCATTTACATTCCCCGGCCAATCATAACGCATAATCTTTTTCAAAGCAGGACGACTGATTCCACGAATATTTGTATTGAGTTCTATATTACATTCCATAATATAATGATCTGCAATAAAAGGGATATCATTTTTTCGATTTCGTAGAGGAGGAATATGGATTTCAACAACTCGTAATTTTCGGTATAATTCTTCAATAAATTTCCCCTCTTGTATTCTACTCTCTAAATCTTCACTTGTACTGGCAATCACTCTTACCTTACTTTGAATAGCATCTTGCCCCCCCAAGCGAAAGAATTTTTGTTCTTCCAATAAGTATAAAATTTTCGATTGCATATCTAAACTCAATGATTCTACATTTCCTAAATGTAAAATTTTCATTTCCTCTTGCTCTAAAATTCCTCTTTGATTAAAGTTAGCTCCCTGAAAAGCTCCAATCTCATAACCGAATAACTTTCGCTCAATGAGTTCTCCTCGAAAAGAATTACAGTTAATACTTAAAAAACCCTCATCGGAAACATTACTCAACTGATGAATTGCCTTTGCCACACTCGTTTTCCCTGTTCCACGTTCTCCTACTACCAAAACAGGAACATCATTTCCGGCAACTTTTCCTATCATCTTATATAAATCAATCATTTCCTTGCTACGACCAATCAATTTATCTCCAATTTTTCGATTTTTATCCACTCGCTCTGCTAATAACTTATAATCTTTCACTGATTTTTCAATAATTTTAACAATGGTAGAGTTTTCTTCCGGTTTCAAGATGTAGTCATAAGCTCCCGCTTTGATACTTCCGGCTACTACTTTTAAATTAGAAGTTTCCCCTAAAACAATGATAACTCCTTTTTTTTGAAATTCTGAAACTTTTGCAACCAAATTCATTAAATTGTCATCTTTTAAATTTTGTTCTTCTATTACAATTGCTTCATATTTTTTAGTTTTGACACATTCCATAAAATCCACAATATTGTCTGCAAAATTTAAGTTATTTTCAAAATTGTTGGATAATTCTTCTTTTAGTTCAGTATCTAATCGAAACCCCAATAAAATCATTCTCTCACCTCAAATATTATTTCAAATGAAAACTATATTTTAATACAAAAGTTCCCCCAACGGATGTTCCTTTCTTTACTAATTTTACCTTCCAAGTTCTAGCCACCTTAGAAATTGCCTCATTGATTTCAGGAACTCCACTTCCCTGTTCCATTCGGACAGAAATTACATCTCCTATTTCATTTACCGTAATCAGTAGTACAACACTTCCATTTTTTCCAGTTTTTTTAGCTACCTCGGGAAAACTAGGCTCCGGATTACTTGGATTCCATTGAATCACAGCAGTACCATCGACCACTCCCATTCTAGAACCGCTTGGAAGACCTTTTTGTCCTGTTGCCTTGGATAAAATTCGATCAATATCTATCCCTATTCCATTCTTTGGAGAAGTTTTCTTATCAAAGCGATCCATATTTACAGAAGGATTTTCCAATTTCGGTTTAGAAATTGTCTTTTTTAAATCCGCTAGATTTGGTTTTTTTATCTCTCCTATTTCTTCCACTTTCTCTTCTACTTTTGTTTCCGGCTCTTTGCTTTCTTCCTTCCTTTCCTCTTTTATCTCTTCCAATGTTGGTGGTTCCGGTAATTGAGGTTTTGTAAGTTCTGATGGAGCTGCATCCGTTGTAGAGCTTCCATCACTATCCAAAGAATTGTCATTTTCCATTGCTACTAAACCAATTTTTAAATTTTCTACTTCTTCCGAAGCCTTGGGTAAAGTGCTGGATAATAAAAACAAAATCAAAAAAGAAAGTCCTAAAGAAAGGAGAAAACAAGGAATATCAACTTCTTTTTTCATTTTCTCCTCCCTTACTATTTTTGATAGCTCGTATCAATATTTAGTCCAGTAGCTCCTGCTTTTTTAGCAGAGCTCATTAGTTCTACAATATATCCATGAGAAAGACTTTGGTCAGCAGAAATTACCAAATTTTTATCTTCTGCCCTTTGTAATTGCTCTTGTAATTTTCCTTCTAACTCTTCCTGAGAAATAGAAAGCCTTGTTTCCTTTCCTGCTTCTTCATATAACAAGTATAAATTTTTATCCTTATCTGCAAAAAGTTGCAATTTATGTACTACTTTTTCTTCTCGAATCGCAGACTTTGGTAAATCAATTTTAATTCCAGCCTTATCATCAAAGGTTGTCGCTAACATAAAAAAGATTAAAAGTAAAAAAACAACATCAATCATAGGTGTCATTTCTAAAGCTAACTCTCCTGCTCCTCTTCTTTTATTTCTCTCTAATTTCATCTTATCGCCCTCTTATCGTCGGAAATAATTTAATAATTCCGTACTGGATTGCTCAATATCACTCACAATACTATCAATTTTTTTATTGTAATAATTGTATAGTATCATTGCGGGAATGGCTACAAAAAGACCTCCGGCTGTTGTATATAAAGCTTCTGAAATTCCTTTCGCAAGAACAGCAGGATCTCCCGTTCCATACAAGGCAACAGCTTGGAACGCCTTAATCATTCCGGTTACTGTTCCTAACAATCCCACCAAAGGTGCCACATGGGCTGCTACGGAAATTAACCACATATTTCTTTCCAAATATCGCAATTGCTGAATAGCTACTTCCTTTCCTTTTTCTTCTAAAGCTTCCAAACTTTCTTTATTTTCTTTATAACCATAAATTAAAATAGCTTGTAACACTCTAGCAGAAGAAGACTTATTACTATTCAAATACACAATTGCTTCTTTGATTTTATTTTTTTCTAACAAATCCTTTAATTTTTTATTCAAATTTGCAATACTATTTCTTTCTTTTACTGTAAAATAGACTGTTCTTTCTAAGATAGCATATAGTCCCATCACTCCTAATGCAAAAATGAACCACATCAAAAGCCCACCAATTTTCATGAATTGCATTTTTTATCCCCTCTCTATTCTCCTGTGAAAAAATCCTTTATCTTTTGCCAAAAACTTTTTGGTTTCACTCCTGCAGCCAGTTCCTCTTCAATCTTTAAAGTATCATTTTGTACCACTTTTACTTGTTGTTGTTGCTCTTTTAAAGCTTTTCCCGTAATTTTAATAGAAGAAGATTCTAAGTCTTGATTTTGTAATAACAATTCTTGAGTATCTAATTCCTTCACTTCCAGAGTTTGTTCATTCTGAGCTGTAATTCCTTTATCTAATACATTGCTTGTCGTAGTGGCTCCTTCTACGGGAAGTTCTCGTACTTCTCCTTCTGCAAACAGAAAAAAAGACCAAAGAAAGAATGCGGATATTAGTATTTTGTTTTTATTCATATTTCACCTCAACCTCTTATCTAAAAAAATCTTGATATTTTTTTGCCTTCGTTGCATCTTGTTTTTTCAAAGCTTCATAGTGAATTTTTGCCTGTTTCATATTTTCTTTCTCTAAAGAAAAATAAAGTAACTTTTCTAAAGCATAGCTTCGAATTTCTTTTTCTTTTACTTTAGACAATTCTTGATATAAGAATAGATATGACTTTTCATCTCCTATTTTTTCAAAAATTTCCGCTGCTTTTGTTTTAGCCTGTACTCCATATTTTCCAGGATAAGACTTATACACAGTTCGATACAATTTTAAAGCTTCTTGTTCCTTTCCTTCCATCGCATTTAAATTTGCGAGTTGATACAACACAAAGTCTTTATTCCCTGCTCCGCCTAAAGAATTGGCTGAGCTATAATAATTTTTTGCTTTTTTCCAATCCTTTCTTGCATACCAATAGTTTCCCAACTGTAAGTTTGCATAATCTTTATACTTGGCGCTTTGTAATAACTTCTCATATTCTTTTCTTGCTAAATCTGATTTTTTTTGAGAGTCATACACTTTAGCTTGATAATATGCCTTATCTTCGGGACTTTGCACCTGACTTACTAAATCTTGTGCATTTTTTGTCTTTTTGTTCTTAATGCTTTCTTCTAGATGTTTGGTTGCCATTTCCGATTTTAAATTTTTATCCAAAGAAGTCAAATTGTCGACAAAAGAACTATTTGGATAATCTCTCATAAAATTTTGCTTTTCGGTTGTAAATGCTGCTTGATTTCCGGCCATCGCTAAAGAGTTTGCATACCAATATCTTGCTTGTTCTGCATACTTTCCATTCGGATATGCTGTAAACAAATCCTTGTATTGATTTGCTGCTTCTTGATATTTTTTTTCATTGTAGTAGGTATCTGCAATTTGAAATTTTCCATACTCTTCAAAACCGTCTATCATAGAAATTTGTCTATCATACTCTCTTGCTTTTTCATAGTTAGCAAGTCTAAAATAGCTTAATGCTACCTTATCCAAAACCTCTTGTCTTTCTTTTCCAGATGCAAATTTTGCTAAATAGGATTCTCCGACTCTGGTAACCTCCGGATACTTTTCCATTAAAAAGAAATTTCGAACTCTATTGAGTTGAATATTAGGAATTTCCGGATTTCCTTCTTCCAATCTTGTTAGCATTTGATAAAAATAGACTTCCGCCTGTGCATGATCTCCGCTTCCCATCGCAGCAATTCCTCGAAGATATTGATTTTCTTTTCCCTCAGGAACTCTAGATAAATATTCTTCCATTTCTCCATATCGTTTTTCTTTTAATAGGGCAACGGTTAAAGCTTGTGTAATTTCTAAATCATATTTTTCCTGTAAATAGGCTCGATATACAGAAATCGCTTCCTCTGTTTTTCCTGCTTTGTAATAAGCTTCCCCTACTGCTTGGGTAATTTCCTTTCGGAACTCAGTATCACTTGGATAATATTTTCGGTAATCGGCAAAACGTCTTGCCATATCCTCTATATCCATAGTCTTACTATCCATTAAAATAATCCGAAATAAATTTTCTTTTTTAGGAGTAATCGCGTATAATCTTCCGTAATAATCTTTTGATAAGGTATATTCTCCTAATTCATAAGCAGCATTTGCGATGATAGTATTGATATTATCGTTATCTGTCTGTGTCACGACAACACGTTTCATAATATGTCGATTGTCTAAAATTCTCTGGTAATGTTTCAAACGATATTCAATCGCAAAAATATGATAAATCGCTTGATTATAGTAATCTGTTGAACGTAATTTTTCAAAAAATTGCAAAGCTTCTTCTAATCGATTTAATTTATACAAAGAATAGGCTTTCCCATACAATAATCTAGGATCATTTTGCTGATTACTCTTTGCATACATTTCCAAAGCTTTTTGATATTGTTGCTTGCTAACATACAAATCTCCTATCATAGTCATAGCTCTGTTATATTCTGGAGTCCCTTGTAGTTTCGCTAATTTTTCTTCTACTTTTCCTGCATTTCCTTGATTGCTATAAATTTCAATTAAGGTTAAAATTGCTTTTTTCCCATAAAGGCTCGTAGAGTCTTGTTGTACGAGAGTTTCCAATCTCTGTACTGCATCTAGAACCTTATTCTCTTTGTATAGCATCGTTCCGTATAAATACTCTACTAAACTTCTATTTTTACGTTGTTCTACGGAACTATACTCCAACAAATATTTCTTAGAGGAGATAAAATCTTCTTGGTTGAAATACGCCAAAGCGGTATTTAATAAAGACTCTGCATAGAAGTCTCCTTTTTTATGAATAGGTACTGCCAACAGCTGAATGGCTTCTTGATATTTCATCTTTTCCATATATTGAATGGCAGATTCATAATGAGCTTTTGCATAGAAAGAACTACTTGTTTTAATTTGTGTTAAGGCAAAACGATTTTGGTCATTCTCTCCTAAGGCTGCATAAATTCTTGCCAAATAATAATAAGTTTCATTTTTGGTGCTTCCACTTGGTTCCATTGCCAAAATAGCACGAAATTGCTCTCTTGCTTTGCTATATTCCCTTTTAATAAAATATAGTTTTCCAACTTGATTTCTCATCTCTAAAATTCTACTCGAAGATGGGTAATTTTTGATATATTGAACCGATTGTTGTAAAGCCGCATCAAAATTTCTCTCTTTATATAAAGTATCAATTCTTTGAAAGTCTTCTCTTTCCCCCGAAAAACTTAATGTTGTAAGTAAAAAATATATTCCTAGTGTTGATATTTTTTTCTTCAATGTCAGACCTCCTTATGCTAAAAAATTTCCCACTTTATTATATCATATTTCTGATAAAATTTCTCTACTTATTCTCGTTTCCTTATCTTCAAAATAAAAAAACTGCTCTCAAGTAATTTACTTTAAAAACAGTCTTTTTCTATCTTTTTATTCTTCTTTTTCTTCGTCTTCAACTTCTTCTTTTTTGTTTATATTTTGAGCCGTTTTTTGAATTTTTTCAATTCCTTTTTTTGTAAAATCTGTTGTAGTATTCGCAGCATTCCTAAAGATATCTTTTATAATTTCCCCATCATCTGTAGTAAATTCATCTATTTTTTGATTAGATTCCAAATCTAAATAAGGTGCTTCTCGAAAGCCAAGAGAAGAAGAAAATAAAACAAAAGGAAATTTCAATCTTTCAGCATTATAAGATTGTGCTGCCATATTGTAAGCATCTCTTCTTTCCATGATCAAATCTTCATTTGTTGTAATTTTCTCAGATAAATCCAAATAATTTTCATTTGCTTTTAACTCCGGAAAATGAACGGATAAACTTTTTAAATGAGCAAGAGACTCACTACTATCCTTATACGCACTTGAAAAATCTTCACTTGTTTTAATAAAAATCAATTTTTCGTGATTTGCATATCCCTTTGCGATTTCCATTAACTTATTTGTTAATTCTACCTTTCGAAAAATAGCATTTTTAATATCAGAGTTGCTTGATTTTACTTTCTGAGCCAAAGCTTGTAAACGATTATAAGATTTAATAAAATTAACTCCTATAATAATCAAAATAAGAACAATTAAAAACATTTATCTCCTCCTTGTAATATAAATTAACTATAAATAGTATATATAGAAATGAAGGAAAAAGCAATATTTTTATATAAAAAAATATTTCAATTCAAATTATTGAAAATCCTATAAATAAGACTTTGTTCTTTCCAAATCCAAAACAAAATCAGGATTGTCCTCTTTCATTCTTTCATATAAAACTTTCATATTTTGGGGATTTTCTTGAATTTTTTGTAGTTCTCTCTCAGTAATCCCTACTAATTGAATAAATTCCACTCTACCATAAATAGTATCTATCGGAGAAATTTCCGTATCCAAAATAGTCATAAGAGCTGTTATCTTCGATTTCTTATCCTTACAAATCGAAGTTCCATCCCCTGCAATGTATTGAAACTCTTCAAAAAAAGAATTACTTTGAAAAGTATATCGAGCCAAATTCGAGAACATATCTACCGCCCACATACATTTTTCTTCTTCTTTTTCTTTTAATTTTATGGTCATTTCATAACCCCACTTGCTATACTCTCCTCCAAGGGCTTCCTCTTCTGCATAAAGCTCTGTCATACCAAAGCTAACAAGGTGTTTGTATCCTTTGGAAGATTGATACATGGAATAGCCATCTAAGAATTCTTTTCCTCCAAAAACAGCACGAGATGGTAATAAAGTCCCAAAATGTGTAGGTTCTTGATTTTTATACACTTTAGAAAAAGCTTCTTCAATAGCATCCCAACCGGGAGACCAATCTTCATTCTCTTCCAATAGTTCTCTAAATTCTTCTAACGTCATATACATCCCTCAATATCATTTTTAGATATATTGTATCATATTTATAAAGTTTTTTTAAGAGAATAAAGACTAATAAATAATATCATAAATCATTTCCAAAAAACTTCTTTCCGCTCCTAATAATCCGAAAGGATGAGAAACGGAAGTAGAAGACATGGAAATCTCTCCCAATTTTTGTGATAAACTCCTCTTTTTAAATTTTTCAATGAGAGGATAAAATTCTTCTGCATTTTTTTCAGTTTTCTCTAATATTTTTGTTAATCTAAGATAATTATTTTCTTGTAAAAAGCCACAAATTTTTTCAATTAATAAGTATGTCTATTAATCTTTTCTTTATTCCTTTTTTTTCCCAGCACTCAAAATGTTTTCTACATCAAAGGCATGACAAGGAGTCACTGCATAAACTGTATTACAATGTGGGCAAACATATTCAAAGGTATCCATTACAATTTCCTGTTTGCAATCCTCACAAATAAATACAGCAGGAACTGGCATTAACTGCTCACTAAATCCCATCATTCTAAGTTTTTGAACTACTTGCTTTCCATCTTCAAATTTTCCTGAACAACCGTCGTGCATACAAACCTCCTAATATATCTATTTTTGATAGTAGTATATCACAGATACTTTCTTTTGTCTGTATCCTATGTTACCAAAAAAGGTAGCGGGTCTTCCCACTACCTTTCCTCTTATTTTATAAAATCCAATTCTTCCGCACGATGACAGGCAAAGAAATGATTTCCATGAACTTCTTGAAGTTTTGGACTTTCTTTTCTACAAATATCTTGTGCATAAATGCATCTTTTTGCAAATCGACATCCCGGTTCCGGATTGATAGGAGATGTAATTTCTCCTTCCAATCGAATTCTTTCCATTTTATTTCGAATGTTTGTGGAAGGAATTGCCGAAAGAAGTGCTTTGGTATAAGGATGAATTGGATTTCTAAATAGTTCTTTTGATGGAGCCTTTTCCACCAATTCTCCTAAATACATAACAGCAATATCATCAGAGAAGTGTTTTACTACTGATAAATCATGAGTAATAAACATATAGGTTAATCCTAATTTTTCTTGAAGATCTTGCATCAAATTCAATACTTGTGCTTGAATGGATACATCTAATGCGGATACCGGTTCATCACAAACAATAAATTTAGGTCTTAGAGCCAATGCTCTTGCAATTCCAATTCTTTGTCTTCTTCCACCATCTAATTCATGCGGATATGTATTCATAAGTCTTTGACTTAATCCTACTGTTTCCATAAGTTCCAATACTCTGTCTTCCAATTCTTTTTTGCTCTTACATTGTTTATGAATAATCAAAGGTTCTGCAATGATTTCACTAACCGTCATTCTTGGATTCAAAGATGCAAAAGGATCTTGGAAAATAATTTGCATTTCTTGACGTAACTTACTCATTTCTGCTTTGCTGTATTCTCGGATATTTTTTCCTTCAAACAAAATTTCTCCATCGGTAGCTTCCAATAACCGTAAGATAACTCTTCCTGTTGTTGATTTTCCACATCCGGATTCTCCAACCACTCCAAGTGTCTTTCCTTCTTCAATAGAAAAGTTCACACCATCTACTGCATGAAGAGGCCCTTTCGGAGTTTGGAAATATTTTTTTAGATTTTTTACTTCTAATAGAACTTTATTCTCCATCTTTTGCCTCCCAACCTTCTTTGAATTCCACTAATCCTTCCGCAATAAAACATTTTACTTTATGTCCAGGACTTACTTCCACAGCATTCGGTATTTTTTGTTTACACAAATCTGTTGCATGTGGACATCTTGGGTTAAATTTACATCCTTCGGGTAAATTTGTAGGGTCCGGCATTAAACCTCGAATTGGAATTAATCTTGTTCTTTCTTCATCTAAGCTTGGAATGGAGCCAAAAAGTCCCAAAGTATAAGGATGTTTTGTATTTTCAAAAATTTCTTCCAAACTTCCAGATTCCACAATTTCTCCTGCGTACATAATAGCTACCTTATCACATACTTGAGCTACAACTCCCAAATCATGTGTAATCAAAATCATAGCTGTCTTAAATTTTTCTTTCAAATTATTCATCAAATCCAAAACTTGTGCTTGAATCGTTACATCCAAAGCTGTTGTCGGTTCATCTGCAATCAATAATTTAGGATTGCATGCCAAAGCAATGGCAATCACAACCCGTTGTTTCATTCCACCGGAGAATTGATGAGGGAAATCATTGATACGAGCTGCCGGAATTCCAACTAATTCCAACATTTCTCCCGCCTTTTTCATCGATTCTTCTGTTGTGATATTTTCGTGAATTTGAATTACTTCTGCAATTTGTTCTCCCACTGTCATAACAGGGTTCAAAGAAGTCATAGGATCTTGGAAAATCATCGAAATTTTATTTCCTCTGATTTTTCTCATTTCTTCTTCCGGTAATTTTAATAAATTTTCCCCTTCATATATGATTTCTCCACCCATAATTTTTCCGGGAGGATTTGGAACTAATCTCATAATCCCTAGAGCTGTAGTTGTCTTTCCGGCTCCGGTTTCTCCAACAAGTCCAAGTGTTTCTCCCTCATTTAATGAAATATCAATACCGTTGACAGCATAAACAGTTTCTTCATCTGTCACATATTGTACTTCTAAATTTTTAATATCTAATAGCTTTCCGTCCATGAAATCTAATCCTCCTTATCCTACTGTTTCAATCTTGGGTCCAATGCGTCTCGAAGTCCATCCCCTAATAGATTCAATGATAAAATCGTTACCATGATTGCTAACCCAGGGAAAGTCGTTACCCACCAAGCATATCTCAAATATTGTCTACCACCGGACAACATAGATCCCCATTCAGGAGCAGGAGGTTGAATTCCTAATCCGATAAAACTTAATCCTGCAATGGATAAAATTGCATTTGCCACACCTAATGTTCCTTGTACAATCACCGGAGCTAGAGCATTCGGAATAATATGTTTGAAAATAATTCTTGTATTGCTTGCTCCAATTGCCTTTGCCGCTTCAATAAACTCTTGATCACGAATCGATAAAACCGAAGCTCTTACAATTCTTGCATAGGTTGGAACTGAAGAAACACTAATTGCTACCATTAAGTTAATCATACTTGGTCCTAATGCAGATACAATAGCAATTGCCAATAAGATACTAGGAACTGCTAAGAAAATATCCATAGCTCTCATAATAATATTGTCAATCGTACCACCATAGAAACCGGAAATAGCTCCTAAAATTCCTCCCAATACAATAGAAAGACCAACTGCTAAAATTCCTACTTTTAAAGAAACTCTCGCTCCATGAACTAATCTTGCTAAAATATCTCTTCCAAATTCATCCGTTCCTAACCAATGTGCCCCACTTGGTCCTTGTAAACGATGTGATAAGTTTTGCTTAATTACCACAGTATCATAATCATAAATAATATCTGCAAACAAAGCTAAGATAATTAAAAATAATAAAATAAATAATCCTAACATTGCCATCTTATTTTTTGTTAACATACGCCATACTTCACGCCATTGGCTTCTTTTTTTATTTGCTGCTGCCATTTTTCATCCCCCTCTTACTTATATTGTGATTTGATTCTAGGATCTACATAAGCATATAAAATATCAACCAATAGGTTTACAATACTAAATGCTGCTGCTAGAAAAATAACGGCTGCCAATACAGTTGGAGAATCTTTTTGCCGAATGGCATCTACCATCATTCTTCCAACTCCTGGCCATGAATATACAGATTCTGTTAATACAGCTCCACCTAATAAGTGTCCAAATTGTAGTCCTACTACGGTAATAATAGGAATTAAAGCATTCTTTAAAGCATGCTTGTTGATTACTACTTTTTCAGAAACTCCTTTGGCTCTTGCTGTTCTAATATAGTCTTGTCGAATAACTTCCAACATGGAAGATCTTGTCATTCTGGTAACAATAGCTGCGGATCCCACTCCCAAAGTTAAAGCCGGTAAGATCACACTCTTAAGCCCATCAAATCCTCCCGAAGGTAATAATCCTAATTTTACAGAGAACAATAGAATTAACATAAGTCCTAACCAGAATACCGGCATAGAAACTCCCAATAATGCTAATACCATACTGATACTGTCTACTGCTGAATATTGTTTCGTAGCAGAAATAATTCCAATAGGAATTCCAATCACTACAGAAATAATAATTCCTAAAATTGCCAATACTAAAGTATTTGGAAATCTAGAAAAAATTTCTGCAAACACTTCTCTTCCTGTGGTATAAGAACGTCCAAAATCTCCGGTAATTGCTTTTCCTACAAAACGAAAATATTGTACGATGAAAGGATCATTCAATCCCATCTTTTCTCTTAACGCTTCTACTGCTGCCTTAGGTGCATTTTCTCCCAACATCAATTGTGCAGGGTCTCCTGGTGTTACATACATAATTGCAAATACCAACAGGGAGATTCCTAACAATACGGGAATCAAAAGTAATAATCTTCTTATCACATACTTATACATTTCCCATTCTCCTCTCTTTTTAACTTTCTACAAAGAAAGGGCTAGAAGTTTTCTAGCCCTTACTACTACTGTGTTCCTAGTGTAATTATTCTGCCTTAAAAGAAACTCCATAAATTCTATGATGTCCTGCAGGATTAAATTTGAATCCTTCAATATATTTTTGCATTCCAACAGTTTTCTTAGGATATACAATATAATACATAGGTAAATCTTCTTGTAAAATTACTTGAATTTCTTCATAGATTGCTTTTCTAGCTTCTGGATCTATTGTAGATCTTCCTTTTTGTAACAACTCATCTACCTTAGGGTTGCTATAGAAAGATCTATTTCCTGCTGCACCTACTGTTTTTGTACTAACTAAGTTGTTAATTCCATAATCTGGATCTGCAGTTACAGTTCCCCATCCTAAGATAAACATTTGATGGTCTCCTCGAGCAGTTCCATCTAAATAAGCTCCCCATTCTAAAGTTTTTACTTCAACATCAATTCCAACTTGTTTCAATTGATCTTGCAAAATAACTGCAATATCTCTTCTTGTTGGGTTATCATTGATCCAAATTTCTGTTTTGAATCCATCTCTGTATCCAGCTTCTGCCAATAATGCTTTTGCTTTTTCTAAATTTTGTTGATATTTAATTCCCTTATCACTGTGAGCGAAAATCTTTGGTCCAATAATAGAGTTTGCTGGGAAAGCAGCTCCTTGGAAAGCAGTATCGATAATAGGTTGTTGGTCAATTGCATAAGCAATGGCTTGTCTTACTTTAATATTATCAAATGGAGCTTTCTTTAAGTTAAATCCTAAATAAACCATAGATAAATCCAAATCTTCTACTAAGTTTAATTTTGGATCTTCTGCAATTTTTAATTTATCTAAACCTTCAATATCATAGGCAATATCAATTTCTCCAGTTTCCAATCCAATCGTTCTATTAGTAATTTCTACTACATTTTTGAAAATAAGATGTTTAATAGGAGAAGCTCCTTTATAATATTCTTCATTCGCTTCTAAAGTTACTCTATCTCCACTTTGCCAATCTACAAATTTAAATGGTCCAGTTCCTACTGGATGTTGTCCATAACTTTCCCCAGCTTCTTTTACAGCTTTTTCATTTACGATAGATGCTGTTGGGTGAGCCAAGTGATTTAAAATTGGAGCGAAAGGAAATTCAGTGACTACTTTTACTGTGTAATCATCCAATACTACAACTTCCTTTAACGGTTCGATAATTTCAGAAGTTTGTGGAGAGGCTTTCATTGCATCTAAAGAGAATTTAACATCGGATGCTTTTAATTCTTCTCCATTATGGAATTTAACTCCTTTTCTTAAATGGAAAATAGTAGTTACATCGTCCGCTTGTTCCCAAGATTCTGCCAATCCTGGTTGAATTTGTGTGTTTTCATCTTGTTCTACTAATGTATCGTAAATTTGTACCATAACTCTTGCAGATACGTTATCATTTGTTGCTCTTGGATCCAATGTCTTAGGACTTGCTCCATCCGCTACAATCAAAGTATCCTTTTCTGCTGGAGCAGTTGCTGCTTTATCTCCTCCACCACATGCTGTTAGGACAAACATTAACATACACAACAATGCCATTATAATCCCATGTTTCTTTCTCATATCTCTTTTCCTCCTTAGATAAATTTGTTTTTTATTTCAAAAAATTAAGGTACTTTTCTTATACTAATAAGTATACTATATTATTTTCTATTTTGTCAACGTTTTGTTTTTTTCCCATACAATATGGAACCAACATAAGCAGTAATTGGAACGCAAATTAGAATTCCAATACTACCCGATATGGAACGTAAAATTTCAGTTGCTATGTTTTCAAAATTCAAAAGCCGTATCATAGGAAATTGTTCTCGTTGGATGTAAACCATTACCGTTAATAATAAGCTTCCACCAATATATGCTAAGATTAACGTATTTACCATCGTTCCTATCATATCATTTCCCATTTTCATAGCCGAATAAAACAATTCTTTCCTTCCAATATCTGATTTTTTTTGATGAATTTCATGCATGGCTGTCGCCATGGACATCGCCACATCCATAACCGCTCCCATACTTCCAATAATAACTCCTGCGGAAATCAGTTCACGCAATTTAATCCCTTTCAAATAAGAGGCAAAAGAAAGACTGTCAGTCGTTTCATAGCCTGTTAATCTCATAGTATTCACAGCAATATAGGAGAGAAGCCCTGCAAATAGTACTCCTCCCAAAGTTCCTACTATCGCAATAAAACCTTTCTTTTCAAAACCTGTCATAAGATAAATTGTCACAAAAGTAGAAAAAATTCCTGTAATCACAGAAAATAAAATAGGAGAATATCCTAATAAAATAGAAGGAATAAAAACTTTTATTACAAATAATACAGTGATCCCTAAGGCTAATAAAGCTTTTAATCCATTCTTTTTAGATATAAATAAGGTTAATAAAATAAATAATCCGGAAATCCCTAGAAGTTGTGATCTTTTATCAATATCAGAAATATAATATTTTTCATCTCCTATCTCATTACTTTCATAATATAAGACAACTTTATCTCCTGGTTTTGCACCAATATTATATTCTTCTTCACGATAAATGGGGTACTCTATGGAAACTTCTTCTCCCTTTCGATCCCCCGATAAAAATTTGACTCGATAAATATAAACTTCTTGAACTTCTTCATCTCCTGAATCAGCTGTAATAATATCCTCCAAGGATAAAATTTTTCCTCGTACATACTCCTCTTCTCCATACATCATTTGAAATAAGAAAAAAGAAAGTAGTACTATCAATATTTTTTTCATGTGAAACTCCTATATTTTATTTAAAAAAAAACGGGAAAAACCCGTTCTTTTCGAAATTATTATTTTCTGATACCTAATTTTGCAATTAAAGCTCTGTATCCTTCCAAATCTTTCTTTGTTAAGTAGCTTAATAATCTCTTTCTTTGTCCTACCATTTTTAATAACCCTAATCTTGAGTGAAAATCTTTTTTATGCACTCTTAAGTGTTCTGTTAAGTGGTTAATTTTTTCTGTCAATAATGCGATTTGCACTTCAGTAGAACCAGTATCTCCTTCTTTTTTCCCGAATTCTCGGATAATTTCTTCTTTTGATCTCATAGCCATTGTATTTCCTCCTTAGTATTTATTATCCAAGCTAAGTAATAGGAGGCTAACCCTAAAACTGAGCTTAAATCTTTCATGAGTATACCATATTATACTTCATTTGTAAACTCTTTTGTATCAGAAGACATGATTTTTTCAAATTCATCTCCCATAATTGTTTCCTTTTCTAAAATTACCTTAGTAACCGCCTCTAATTTATCTCGGTTTTCCTTTAAAATATCTAAAGTTTTTTGATACTGTGTCTTAATAATCTTTCTTACCACATCATCAATTTCTTTTCCTGTTTGTTCCGAATAATATTTTCTTTCAAACATATCCCCTTCTTGAGTACCATCTAATAAAATCGGTCCAAACTCATCGACCATTCCAAAACGAGTAACAATTGCCTTTGCATAAGCAGTCGCCCTTTCAATATCGTTACTTGCTCCTGTTGAAATATTTTCTTTTCCGAAAACAATCTCCTCCGCAGCACGACCTCCATAAGCAAATACCATAAAATCTAATAAATCTTGTTTCGTTTGATAACTTTTTTCCTCTGCCGGCAAAGACATTGTATATCCTCCGGCAGCTCCCCTTGGAATGATAGTAATTTTATGTACTTTCTCTTCGGATCCTAAAGCATATCTTGCAATGGCATGACCAGTCTCATGATAAGCAGTTAATTTCTTATCTCGTTCCGATACTACCTTCGATTTTTTCTCAGGTCCCATTTCTACCTTTTCCGAAGCCTCTTCTAAATCCATCATATTGATTTCATCTCGATTTGCTCGTGCAGCAATAATAGCAGCTTCATTTAAAATATTTGCCAAATCCGCTCCTACCAAACCGGCTGTTTTCTTTCCAATGATTTCAAAATCAACGTCTTGTGAAAACTTCTTATTCTTTGCATGGACCTTTAAGATTTCAACTCTACCTTTTAAATCAGGCTTATCTACATAAACTTGTCTATCAAATCTTCCAGGTCTTTTTAAAGCTCTATCCAAAACATCAGGTCGGTTTGTTGCAGCCAAAACAATAATGGTTTCCTCATTTCCAAATCCATCCATTTCTACTAAAAGTTGGTTCAAGGTTTGTTCTCTTTCATCATTTCCTCCACCTTGACCTGTTCCTCTTTTTCTTCCTACGGCATCTATCTCATCAATAAACACAATACAAGGTGCATTTTTTCTAGCTTTTGCAAATAAGTCTCTCACTCTGGAAGCTCCAACCCCAACAAACATTTCCACAAATTCAGAACCTGACATACTAAAGAAAGGAACTTTCGCTTCTCCAGCAACCGCTTTCGCTAATAAGGTTTTTCCTGTTCCCGGACTTCCTAGCAATAAAACCCCTTTTGGAATTCTTGCTCCAATTTTTTTAAACTTTTCCGGTTCTCTCAAAAACTCTACTACTTCTTCCAATTCTTGCTTTGCTTCATCAATTCCTGCTACATCTGCAAAACTGATTTGTGTAATGTTTTCTCCATTTTCTTTTGCCTTTGATTTTCCTACATTGAAAATTTGAGGTCCTCCGCCTCCACCTTTTCCAACGCCTCGAAGCATGAATACCCATACTCCAATTAACAATAAAATAGGTAACCACGAAGCTAATAAATTTAAAATAAATGGAGTTTGAGCCGGTGGAATTGCTTTTACATCCAATCCTGCCGCTTCCATTTTGGAAACTACATTGGAATCTTCCCCCAATCTATCCGTAATCATTCTAGCCTTATAAACCACAGTTGCTGTTGTTCCTGTTTTTTCTTCCGAAACATTTAAACGAAATTCTTCTTTTTCTCCAGAAAGATATCCATATAAATATCCTTCTCTTTCTTCTATCCTTTGAAATTTCTTCTCATCAATTGATTTCACAAAAGAAGTATAGGAAACTTCATGTAATTCTTCACCGGACTTTGAATCTTTCATAAATTTTGGAAAAGATAAAACTACAGCTACAATAAAAACTAACAATAAGAAACCTACAAAATTAAATTTCCCACCTAGTTTTTTCGGATTCTTGTTATTCTTAGAATTTCCAAAACTTTCTCTTAAAATTTTCTTCAAATCTTCTTCATTATTGATATAAATTCTTTTTTCTGTTTTTTTATTTTCTTCTTGTGTCCTAGAAGTTGTATCTTTCTTAGAATCTTCTTCTAAAGTCTTATGAATTTCTTCTTCTTTTTTTCCTTCTTCTGTTTGTAATTCTTGATTTTCTTGTTCTATATTTTCTTCTGAAGCTGTTTCTTGTAATTCCTTTTGCTCTTCTTGCTCCATGATGTCTTTCTCTTGTTTGTCGCTCAACGTCTGACCTCCTCTATTTTTATACATATTATTTTTCCATCGTCTGTTTTGTTCCATTTTGCCTGTCGAAGATTTCCCAGAGCTATAATTTCTTCTCCATATATCAAAATTGGAATTTGTTTTCTCTGCTCTCTTGGAACTTTTTCATTGATAAAAATTTCTTTTACTTTTTTTGGAGTTTTCATTCCAGCTAATTGGATTCGATCTCCTTCTTGAAAATTTCGTACTTTCAAAGAAGAAATACCATCCCAGTTCCATAAAAATTCCTGATTTCCTTTTGACCTATTTTCTTCGCAAACCAAAATTTTAATTATATAATTTTGAAAATAAACTTCTCCTGGAACTTTTATCTCCACATCATTCACAAACATATTGGCTTCTTCTTTTTTTATAGGTTCTATCCATATTCTATCATACTCTTTCTTGAATTTCCAAAAATTTTTCAAATCATAAGATAGACTACCTCCTTTTTTTAAAAGAGTACAAATCTGATGAATTTGTTTCCGATTTACTGAAATTTGTTTTGAAAGAATATATTCATAAATAATTTTTTTTTGTAAATATTCTCTTTCTTTTTGTAACTTTGTTACATTTAAAAAATCTTCTTCAGAGTAATCTCTCCAATCTATGCTTTTCCCTTTTTTATTCTCTTCTAATTCTTCCATAAAAGAAGCAACTTTTTCTTTCCATTTTGGATTATAGCTATCAAACTGCGGCAAAAGCTCTAAACGGATTCGATTTCTGGAATATTCGACTTCTTCATTTGTTTTATCGTGACAATAAGGAATCTGATGTTCCTCTAAATAAAACAAAATCTCTTTCTTCTCAAAATCTCGAAGTGGACGAATTCTATCCCCCTGTTTTCTGGAAATTCCGGCCAATCCCTCCATAGAACTTCCTCTTAACAAACGAAAAAAGAAAGTTTCTAAATGATCGTCTAAATGATGAGCTGTAGCAATTTTATGATAACTTTTTTCCTTTCTGATTTCTTGAAAAAATTTATAACGAAGATTCCTTCCCGCTTCCTCCAAACTTTGTCTATTTTCTTTGGCATAAGAAGGAACATCTAATTTCTTAGCTATGATTTCTAAATTTTTCTTTCTTGCATATTCTAAACAAAACTGGTAATCTCGATCCGCATCCTCCTGACGTATCATGTGATGTAAATGCAATAAGAGCATCTGAAACGACAGCTGCTCTTGTAATTGTAATAACATTTCCACTAAAAATACCGAATCTGGACCTCCCGAAAAAGCGACTAGAATTCGATCTCCCTCTTGAATGTATTGATATTTTTTTTGATCTTTTAAAAATTTTTGAAATCCCTGCATACACTTATCCCTTTCCTTATTTCTTATACTTTTTTTGGAAATTTATATGCTCTTGATAAGTCTTTGTAAAATGATGAGCTCCCTCTCCTTTTGTTACAAAAAAATAGAAATCTGTTTTTGCAGGATGATAAGCTGCATACATAGATTTTTCTGTTGGACTACAAATAGGTCCGGGTGGTAATCCTGTATGCCGATAAGTATTATAAGGGGAATCTTTTTCTAGATCCTTATAATAAATCCTTTTCTTCTGATACTGATATAGATAATTCACTGTAGAATCAATTTCCAATCTCATTCCTTTTTTTAAACGATTCTCAATAACAGAAGCAATCATTGGCTTTTCTTCCTCTAATTTTGCCTCTCTTTCCAGCAAAGAAGCCAAAATCAATTTTTGGTAAAATTCTTCCTTATCAGGATATTCCTCCTCTGGAAAATGTTTTAAAAATTCTTGTAAAAACAGCTGAATGACGTCTTTTTCTGTATAATTTTCTGGAACATTATAAGTTTCAGGATAAAAATATCCTTCCCAATTTCCATCAGGAGTCGGGTAGGGAAAAGAAATCATTTGTAACTGCTCTCTATATTTTTCTGCCTTTCCAATGCCTTTTTCTTCTAACAATTGAAAAACTTGAAAAAGAGGTGTTCCTTCAATAATTGTTATTTTTTGATATTTTCCTCTTCCTTCTTCTAACATAGATAAGACATCTTTCCAAGAATACTGTCCATGTATTTCATAATATCCTGCTTTAATATCTTTCCCACCTTGATGAAAATATCGTAGATAAAGCCAGAATAATTTATGGTTTCTTGCATTGATCTTTAATAATTCTTCTCGTATATTTTTTCCATACTCAAAATTCAGAGCCACCTGATACTCTCGTTTTTTACAAATTTGTTGATACCCATATCCTAGGATTCCTATAATAAAAATGAATAAAGTAATATAACTTGCTTTTTTCATTTGCTATCCCCTTATTTTTGTGATTTTGCTTTTTCAATGAGTGGTTTTTTTCCTTTTTGTCTTGCCTTAAAGCTATCAATAATGATTTCCGCTTCTTTAAATGGTACTGTAATGAAAGAGAAGGCTTCATATACTTCTACATTTCGAATTTTTTTATCTTGCACCTTCGCTACTTTCATAACTTTTTCTACCAATTTCTTCGCTGTCATGCCATCTTTTCTTCCCAAAGCTACAAACAATCTTGCCTTTCCTCCACCTACTGATTTCGTAGATGAAATTTCATTGTAGTTGCTTTCATCTAAAACATCTTCATAGGCAAGTTTTAGTAGCGATGCTACGATATTCTCTGCTTCTTCTTTTTTCAACAAATCTTGAGCTAATTTTTTAAATTTATCGTATTCTCCTTCTCCTAAAATTTCATCAATATCCTTTTGAATTTGAAATTTTTTCGCTTGAATGACATCTTTCACTTCGGGTACTTCTTCTTTTCGAATTTCTGTCTTTACAATTTTTTGAATTTGTAATAATCTTCGATATTCTTGAGGTGTAATAAAGGTAATCGCTGTTCCTTCTTTCCCTGCTCTTCCCGTTCTTCCAATTCTATGAACATAACTTTCCGCTTCTTGAGGAATCGCATAGTTGATAACATGACTTAAATCATTCACATCAATTCCACGAGCTGCTACATCTGTTGCCACTAAAATATTGATTTTTCTAGCCTTAAATCTCTTTAAAGTTACTTCACGATAGTTTTGTCCAATATCTCCATGCAATCCTTCTGCATCATATCCTCTATCATTTAATCTTCCAACAACTTCGTTGACATCTGTTTTTGTTCGACAGAATACAATTCCATAAAAATCTTCTGCTAAATCAATAATTCTACATAGAGCTTCAAATTTGTCTCTTTCATTGACTTCAAAATAAATTTGATCGGTCAAATCCGTAGTCAATTCTCTTGCTTTCACAGCTAAAATTTCATAGTCCTTCATATGTTTTTTAGCTACTTTTAAAATTTCGTTCGGCATGGTTGCTGAGAAAAACAACATTCTTTTATCTTCATTCGTTGCTTCTAAAATCTTTTCAACCTCTTCTAAGAATCCCATATTTAACATTTCATCTGCTTCATCCAAAATAAAATATTTTAAATCTTGTAATCTTAAAAATTTTCTCTCAATGAAATCAATCACTCTTCCGGGAGTTCCTACAATAATATCCGCTCCATTTCGAAGTAATTTTCTTTGTATATCAATAGATTGTCCTCCATATACCGGAATAATTTTAATTTTTTTAGAACTTCCTAAACTATTCATTTCTTCGGCAACTTGCAAAGCTAATTCTCTTGTTGGAGTCAACACAATCCCTTGAATTTTATCTTGATGTTCTATATTCTCTAAAATAGGAAGAGCAAAAGCTGCTGTTTTTCCTGTTCCTGTTTGTGCTTGACCAATAATATCCTTTTCGCCTGTTAACAATGCTGGAATTGTTAAACTTTGAATCGGAGTAGGAGTTTCATATCCTTTCTTAGATAAAGCCTTTAATAATTTTTCCCCAATACCTAATTCTCTAAACTCCTTTAATGTTTCTTTTTTTTCCATTCTTCACGTCCTTTTTTTCTTACATAATTAATATCTATCTTTCAATAACATATTATTATAGCACACTTTTCATTTTTTTACAAAATTTCTTTTCCTTTTCCTTTTAATTTTCCTGTTTCTGTGTAATATTCCCATACACCTTTAGGTTTTCCGTACTCATATCTTCCCTTGACTCGTAATCTGCCATTCGGATAATACAATAAATATTCCCCCATATCTTTTCCATTGCTATAAGAAGTTTTCATAATTGGATTCCCATTGTCTAAATATAAAATATACTTTCCTTGTAACTTTCCTTCTCTCCAAGTTTCTATTGTTTTTAGATTTCCATTCGGATAAAACCACAACCAAGTCCCATCTGCTTTTCCATCCTGATAATAATATCGATCTTTTCCTCGAGTTACTTTCCCACTATATATCTCTTCTTGATAGTAGACCAGGCCATCTTTTTCTTCTAAATTTTTATATTCTATTTCCGTTCTTGCTTCTATCCAATAAGAAAACATTAAAAAATTTAACAAAATAAATATTCGTTTCATATTTCTTAAACTCCTACTCTAAGATTTTGATTCCATATCGTTCCTAGTGTATCATAGAAAGCTTTTCATTTCTATGAATATTTTTAAAATATGTGGTATAATAAACATAGAAAGACTTTAAATTTAAGGGAGGAAATGGACTATGTATTTTCAAATGATTTCTAAGATTCAAAAAAACTACGATAAAACAATATCTTTATTGACAGAAAATGAAATTGCTTTTTGTTCGTGTGTCTCAAAACAAAATCAAGATATGATTACTAAAATCTTCCAAAAGAAAAAGTTTAGTGCAAAAGAGGGAGAAGTTTGTGAAATTTCTTTTTTAGAAAATGAAAATCTGTGTACTACTATTTTTATTGGACTTGGGAAAAAAGAAGACTTAACCAAAAATATTTTACGAGAAAGTCTATACTCTGCTCTAGAGAAAGAAACAGGACATTTTTTAATTTCTTCAGAAGATCCCGATTTAATCGATTTAGATATTTTTGTAGAAATTGCAGAACACATCAACTATGACTTCGATAAATATAAATCCAAGAAAAAAGATAAATTTCTTTACTTAGATTTTTATAATCCAAACCAGCTAAAATTTCCTCAAGAAAGTCAAATACTTTCTGAAATCTCTTCTATTGTAAGAAATCTTATCAATGAACCTGCTGCCTATATGACTCCGGATAGACTTTCAATAGAAGCTCAAATTTGCTCTGAAAAATATGGTTTTGAAATTGAAATTTTAGATGAGCATAAGGCGGAATCCTTAGGAATGAAAGCTTTTCTAGCCGTTGGAAGAGCTGCTTTTGATAGACCAAAAGTAATCGTAATGAGATACTTAGGAAACCCACACTCAAAAGAAAAAACTGCCTTAATTGGAAAAGGAGTTTGTTACGATACCGGTGGATTATCTTTAAAGCCAACTTCCAGTATGTTAAATATGAAAGATGATATGAGCGGAGCAGCAACCGTAATAGGAATTATGTCAGCCGTAGCACAAAATAAGATAAAACATAATGTCATTGGAGTCATTGCTGCCTGTGAAAATGCCATCGGTCCTAATGCTTATCGTCCTGGAGATGTTATTGGTAGTTTAAATGGAAAAACTATTGAAGTAACCAATACCGATGCGGAGGGAAGACTTACCCTAGCCGATGCTCTTACTTATAGTATTCGTATTGAAAAAGCAACAGAACTGATTGATATTGCAACCTTAACAGGAGCAATGTATATGGCTCTTGGATCAGAAGCTTGCGGTGTTATTACCAATACTCCATCTTTATATGAAAAATTAGTCAAAGCAAGTGAAAATTGGAGAGAAGAATTTTGGCAAATGCCTTTATTTAAAAATCAAAAAAAATCTTTAAAATCTTCCATTGCAGATATTAAAAACTCAGGTCCAAGACAAGCAGGAGCAAGTTTTGCTGCTAAATTTTTAGAAGAGTTTGTAGAAGAAAAGCCTTGGTTACACTTAGATGTAGCAGGAACTTGTTTCTCCGAAGAAGGAGACTCTTACTATAAAAAAGGGGCAACCGGTCAATTGCTTCGTTCTGTATATACTTATTTAAAAGACAAGGAGCTCTAATATGTTTGAAGACTATGCCGTAGAACTATTACTTATGATTACGATGATAACCGTTTGTAAAATGTTTATGTTTACTCTATAAAAAGGAAAAAAGATGACAAAAATAGAAAAAGCAAAATATATTTGGAAAAATTGTTTTCAAGATAGCGAAGAAGAAACAAATTTTTATTTTGAAAAACACTTTCAGGAAGCACAATGGAAATATTATAGTAAGGAAGATAAGATCTTATCTTCCTTACATGAAAACCCCTATACTCTTAAAATAAAAGATAGTCTATCTTCCTATCCTTATATTGTAGGAGTCGCAACTTTGCCAGAAGATAGGGGACAAGGGTATATGACAAAACTTCTTTTGGAAGAGATGCTAAATCTTCGTAAAAAAAATGTTGATTTTTGTTTTTTACTGCCCATTAACCCTATGATATACCGTGGATTTGGATTTGAATATTTTTCTAGAAAAGAAGAATATTCGTTTGATATCTCTTTATTACCATCACAAAAGAGAAATGACTCTATTCAAATCCTAGAAATCACAAAAGAAAATCTAGAAAAACATTGGAAAGATTGGAAAAAAATCTACTCTATTTCTATGATACCTTATACTCTTTATGAAGAGAGAGATTTCAACTCTTTTAAAAACTTACTAGAAGAAATTTATTTATCCGAAGGAAAGATATATCTATTCTATCAAAAAAATAGACCTTCCGGCTATTTAATATTGGATACCGAAGAAGACAAGATTCATATTCGAGAGTTTTTAGGAACAAATCATAAGGCCTATCTTGATATGTTTGCTTTCTTAAAAGGCTACCAAGAGTATTACTCCAAGATTCAAATTATGAGTCCTGAAAATTCTAATTTAGAATTTTTTTTCAAAAATCAATGTAAAATAGAAAAAAAATCCTCCCCTTTCTTCATGGGAAGGATTCTACAAGTACAAAGTTTTCTACAAAAATTGCAATTCATAGCTCCGGAGATTACTATTTTCATTGAAGACCCTATTTTATTTGAAAATACGGGATATTACACTCTTACTTCAGAAGTTTCTTTTACACAAAACCATATAGAAAACTATGATTTTCAAATTGGAATTCGTGAACTTCTTCCTCTTGTCCTAGGATTTTTCTCCTTCCAAGATTTAATACGGCTTGGAAAAGTAAAATTACACTCCGTAGAACATTTAGCAAAAATAGAAACTTTATTCACAAGAAAATTTAATTATTTTCATCAATATTGGTAAGAAGAACATCCTCCATCGGCAGTTTAAATACTGTATGATGATTTTCTTCCTCTCTTTGGTATTTCACAGATAAATCATGTGTCATAACAACTTCAACCGTATCTGTTGCCTTCCCAATTGCCAACAATAAAAAAGAAAAATACCCATCAGGAAGTCCGAATATTTTTTCGACTTCCTTTTTATTATAAGCTCCTAAAATACAACAACTATATCCTAAGTCTTGAGCAACCAAAGTCATACTTTGTAAAGCAATTCCCATATCTACAAAAGACATAGCAGTTGGTTTTTCAGAAGGATTACAAAGTAAAATATAAGCCGTTGGTCCCTCTTCTTCTGTTGGATTCCAAGAAATAGCTCCTGCCCATTTTGTTTGTTTAAAAATTTGCTTGCATTGTTTGAAAGAATTTGTAAACATAAAACGATTTTCTTGTGCATTTCTAGCAGAAGCACTATAAGAAACTGCTGTTAAGATTCTATGTAAATCTTCTGTTGGAATATTCACTTGCTCAAAACTTCTATGACTTCTATTTTTTTTAATTTTTTCTAACATTTTTTCTCCTTTCCTTTTATAAAGAAAAAAGGTCATCCTTCGGATGACCCTGTACTAACTGATTAAAGTGCGTTTACTTTAGCAGCTAATCTTGATTTTTTTCGAGAAGCTGTATTCTTTTTCATAATTCCTTTGCTTACAGCTTTATCAAGTTCTTTATATGCAACAGACAAAGCATTCTTTGCTGCTTCTGCATCTTGATCTTGTACAGCAACAACTACTTTTTTGTTCATAGTTTTTACTCTAGTTTTTACTGCTTGATTTCTTTCTCGATTTCTTTCTGCTACTGCTACTCTCTTTTTAGCTGACTTTGAATTTGCCATTTGAAAACCTCCAAATTTATAAATAAATATTCAAAGATAACATAATCTCTTAGGATTAAGCTACAAAAGAGACACCTTATCTTGTACAATGGACCAAAATTATTATATCATATTTTTATAAAAAAGCAATCTTTTTATTTTATTTCTAAAGAAATATCTTAATGATAGGAGCCCATATCAAAGTTAAAATTCCTGCTATCACAATCGACAAAGCACTCATGGCTCCCTCTATTTCTCCCATCTCCATCGCCTTTGTTGTTCCTACTGCATGACTTGCAACTCCAATTCCAATTCCTTTTGCCACAGGATGCTTGATACGGAACACTTGACAAATGAAAGGTGCACTTACATTTCCAAAAATTCCCGTTACTAAAATAGCGAAAATAGTAATGGCGGGAATTCCCCCTAACATAGTGCTAAGTTCAATTCCGATTGGAGTCGTAATGGATTTTGGCATAAAGGATAGCAACAATACAAAATCAAAATTTAAAGCTTTTCCTAAAATAATAACAGATAAAATAGCTGTGAAAGACCCAACTATTCCTCCTACTAAAACTGGAAAAAAATATTTTTTTAAAAGATTTAACTGTTTATATAAAGGTACTGCTAATACAACAGTTGCCGGTCCCAATAAAAATAAAATATAATCTCCTCCTATGGTATAGTCGTCCAAAGGAATATCAAAAAAATGTAGTAGAGCAATAATTAACACAGTCGCTATCATAAGAGGATTGCATAAGGGACTTTGTGTTTTTTGAAAAATAAATTTTCCAATTTGAAAAAAGAATAATGTTAATACAATCCCAAAATATGGATTATCCACGATGATTTCTTTCATCTCTCTCCTCCTTTTTTTCAATTAAAAATTGTACCACTTTTCCGGTAATTCCCATCGTAAAAAATGTAGTGGCAACCATTAAAAAAATAATTTTTAAAATCTGGCCTTCTAAAAAAGAACCTGCTGCTATTAAGTTAATTGCCGGAGGTAAAAATAAAATTGTCATATTCTCCAACAAAAAATTACTTATCTTCTCTATTCTCTCTAATTTTAACTGCTTAGTAGCTAGAAAAATAAATAAAAGAATCAATCCGATAATCGTTCCGGGAATAGGGAGATGTAATATTTTTGCAACGACTACTCCAATATAGTTTAATGATGTAATAATTAAAAATTCTGTTAGCATAAAAACTCCTTACAAAAAATAAAGAGGCTTGAACGAAAAGCCTCTTTTTTAATGTTACTTTATGTTCGTTAATCTCTTGGTTTCATTTGTGGAAATAATATAACGTCTCGAATGGAAGGTGCCCCTGTTAATAACATAACAAGTCGATCAATTCCAATTCCTAATCCTCCCGTAGGTGGCAATCCATATTCCAATGCCTCTACATAGTCATCATCGATGACAGGAGTTGCTTCGTCATTTCCTCTTTCTGCTTCTTCTACTTGTGCTTCAAAACGACTTCTTTGATCTGCCGGATCATTCAATTCCGAGAAAGCATTTGCATACTCTCTTGCATTGATAAATAATTCAAAACGATCTGTAAATCTTGGATCTTCTTCATTCTTCTTTGCCAATGGAGAAATTTCTACTGGATGTCCATAGATGAAAGTTGGTTGAATCACTTTTTCTTCACATTTTTGTTCAAAAAATTCGTTAATAACGTGTCCTACACTATTCATATGATCTGCAATCTCTACATGATGTTCTTTTGCGAATGCCTTCGCTTCTTCAAACGTAATATCTTTTCTCCAGAAATCTACTCCAGTAACCTCTTTGATCAAATCTACCATATGCACTCTTTTGAAGTCTTTTAAATGTAGATCTACACCATCAAAAGTAATATCATAAGTTCCATTGACCTTATCACATAAAGTAGTAATTACTCCTTCTGTTAAATCCATCATATCATTAAAATCTGCATAAGCTTGGTACAATTCTACCGTTGTAAATTCAGGATTATGTCTTGTTGACATTCCTTCATTTCTAAAACATTTATTTAAGTCATATACTTTATCGAATCCACCTACAATCAATTTTTTTAAATACAATTCCGGTGCAATTCTCATATACAAATCCACATCTAAAGTATTATGATGAGTAATAAAAGGTCTCGCTGCAGCTCCTCCGACAATTGGATGCATCATAGGAGTTTCTACTTCCAAGAATCCTCTATCATCTAAATATTTCTTTAATTCTTTGATAATCATCGTTCTTTTCAAGAAAGTTTCTTTCACTTCTCGATTCATAATCAAATCTACATATCTCTTTCGATATCTTGTTTCCACATCTGTTAATCCATGAAATTTTTCAGGAAGAGCTCGGATATTTTTGGTTAATAAAGTCACTACATTAGCTCTTAAAGTCAACTCTCCCGTATGAGTAATGAATAAAGTTCCTTCGATTCCTACCATATCTCCTACATTTAACATTTTTACAAGTTGAAATGCTTCTTCTCCTAGCTCATCTTGTTTTACATAAATTTGAATTTTTCCTGTTTGATCTTCAATATGAGCAAAAGCAATTTTTCCTTTTCTTCGGAAAGACATAATTCTTCCTGCAGTTTTAAATATTAATTCTTCTTCTGGAGTGTGTTTTAGTATGTCTCCAACCATATGTTTTTTATCATATTTGCCACCAAAAGGTTTGATTCCCATTTCCTTTAGCTCTTCGATTTTTTTCCATTTTTCCATAATCAAGCTTTCTTTTGCGGCTCTGTCAAAATACTTCTCCATACTTTCCACTCCTTTATCTTTCATTTAATTTCATAAGTTCAATCTGTGCTTTTTTTCCCCAAAGACTATTTGCATATCTCTCTTTCAAAAGGGTTAAATATTTTTTATATTCTCTTTTTTCTCCAAGTTTATTATAAGCAGAAGCTAATTTATAGTAAGTTTCCGCCCTTCTTTCTGAAGAATTTCCTTTGTGACTAAGAGATTTTTGAAAATACTCAATACTTTGTTGATATTTCCCTAGTCCATAATAAGAATTTCCCAGTCCATCATAAATGCTTACTGTTTCAGGAAACTTTTTCCCTATGATTAAAGCTTTTTGATAATCTTTAATAGCAGCATTGTATAAATGTAAGGTTGCTTTTCGATTGGCAGAACGATATAAAGATTTATACTGCTCATAATTTCCTGATACCAAATCAGAACTATCATTTTCTACTGATATTTTTATATCTTCTTTTTCTACTCTTTTTTCAGGAATTTTTGATAATCCTACTATCTTTTTTCCCTCTTGTACAGCCTTGCTTTCCTCTGTGTTTAACCCTTGAATTTTACTCCAGTACTGCAAACTTTCACGAATAAGCTTTTTATCTTTTTTTATAGTTGCTAACTCTAATAGTGATAACATACTTTTTCTAGTATTCTTTCCATTTGAAAAAGACATTCGGTACAAAGCAACAGATTCTTCCAATGCTTTCAAGTTTTGTTCTTGAAAACTTCTAAGTATTATATCATAATTTTCTTCTTCCGTAAATTTATATTTTAAATGATTCTCAATGGTAAGCTGCTTCTTTACACCGGAGAGCGTTTCCCAAGCAACGACATAAGTTCCTTGGTAAATACTTCTAAAAGTAAACATAGAAGAGCCTGTCTTCAAATTTGGATTTGATTTTTGTGGAGAAACAAGTAATTTCAATTTATTCATTCCAGCATTATCTTTAATCACTGCTGTTTGTCCCACATACAAAGAAATTTTATTCACTTTGGCATCAAATACCATTTTTTGATTATTTTTTAATTCCATACGAATGGAAGTTAATACCTCCGGCATAGTTTCTAAACTTAATTTCCATTCCGATTTCTCTACTTCTACCTTTTCTTCTATCTCAGTATTTTCCATAGGAGTACTATTTTCTAGCTGATTTTTAGGTAATAAAATTTCCCTAATGTCTTCTTTTGCCTTTGTGGCATCTAAAGAAGTACAAGCAGTTAACAAACTCATTCCAACTAGCATTAACAATTTTTTCATCGTGATTTCCTCCTTTTCATTTGGATTACGATTTGGTTTATTCTCTCGCCATTTTCTTCTAAAATATCATAAGAAAACTCAAAGATTCCCTCTTCTCGTTTACAAGATAAGGCTCTAACAAAAAAAGTATCCTGATAACCTTCCGCTTGATATTTCATTTCAAATGTACGTCCCACTTGTAAATTTAAATGAAGCTCATTTTTCCCTTTACGTAACAAAGAAATTCGATTTTCTTTTTCAAAAAAAACAAGTTCACACTCTCCCAATCTACTGTCATAATAATAAGAATATACGCCATTTTGCTGAAATTCTTTTAAATTTACAACTTCTAAATTTTTTCCGTAAGTATCCTGACTTTTAATCATCCACTTCTCTGGTATCATCAATATTCGTCATCTTCCTCAATTTCATTGTAAGACTCTTCTTGGTATCGGTCTTCTCTATCATAATATTCATCATCTTCATAATCTCCGATATCTTCTCCATCTAAATATTCGTCCTTCCAATCTTGAATTAACTGTGCTGCTTCATCTTCATCTTCCACTAGAAAAATATCATCTTCATCTTCGTCATAGATAAAGACGTGCAAAGTTCCATCAAAATCTTCTGTAATTAGATATTCTTGCTCTCCTACTAAAAAAGTAGATAGTACGCTTAATTCGTACTCTTCATCCTCAATATCGTAATAAAAAGTTTCGCCTTGTGAATACATAATATTCTTTTCCCTCCATATACATAATTTAATACTCTACTATTTGTGATACTTAATATGATGGTTGATACTGAACCATCGGTATATTTGCTCTATTAAAATAAGTCTCATCAATTGGTGTGGAAATGTAAATTTTGAAAAACTAATTCCTTCCTGACAATACCTTCGTAACTCTTCTGTATATCCATCAGATCCACCTATAATAAAATTGATTCGACTATTCCCCTGTACCTGTAAATTCTCTAAGTGCTTTGCCATTTGTACAGAATCTCGTTCTTTTCCTTTCAAATCTAAAAGAATATGATAACCTCCTATTTTTTCTAAAACGCTAAGAAGTTCTTCTGTCTCTTTTTCCGTCGATTGTGCTATCGTTTGTTCTCTCCCATATTCTTTTACTTCTATAATATCAAATTTCGTAAAAGCTTGTAGTCTTTTTTGAAATTCTGCAATTCCATCTAAAATATATTTGTCTTTCACTTTTCCAACACAGACAATAGACACATTCAAGATAATACCCCTTTTCTTTCTTTTTTTCAACTACTTTCTCTTAAACCATTTTTCTAATTCTTCAAAAGGAAGTTGCATGATAATAGGTCTTCCATGAGGACAAGTATATTCTCCAATTTCATGTAATTTTTGAACTAAAGGATACATATCCTCTAAAACTAATTTTTGATTTGCTTTAATGGCTCCTTTACAAGACATACTGATAATCATACTTTCTCGAATATCTCTTTCTTTCTCATGTTGTAGCTGATATAAAATTTCACGAATGATCTCTTCCATGGAAGCTTTTAATTCAACCGACGGAACAGAACGGATAATAATTTCATTTCCTCCAAAATCTTCTCCTTCTATTCCAAAAAAAGAAAATTGTTCTTGATTTTCAAAAAATAATTCTTTTTCTCTTGGATCTAAACTAAGCTTCAAAGGAACTAAAAGTTGTTGCTTTTGTATAGCATTTCCATAGTACTTTTCTTTTAGTTCTTCATATAACACTCTTTCATGTACGATATGTTGATCATAAATTTCAAAAATTCCATTTCTCTCTACTAATAAAAAAGTATCATAAATTTGTGCTAAAATTTTAAAATCATAAGTTTTTGGAGAAATTTTTTCTTCCTCAAAAAAAGAACGCCTATCTTTTATAACAGGAATTTTATCATTTTGCAAGTCAAAAAGTGGAATTTTATCAGTTTTTTCTTCTTGAAAATATTTTTTCTCCTCTTTTATTTCTTTAAAAACTTCTTTTGCTTCTCGATTTTCTGCAATTTCAAAGCTTTCTAATATTTTTTTCTCTTCCCTGTCTTCTTCAACTTCCTTCACTGAAAATTGTGCAAAACTAAATTCCTTTTCTTCCTCAAAAACTTCCTCAATAGCATTTCGAACTTGACTGTATACTTCACTTGCATTCGCAAATTTAATAATTTTCTTAGAAGGATGTACATTCACATCAATTTCTGAAGCAGGAATCTCTAAAAATACACAGGCAAAAGGATATTTTCCCTTCATTAACTTTGTATAATAAGAATCTATAATCGCTTCTTCTATCAATTTTGCTTTTACAGGTCTCCCATTTACAAATACAAAAATAGAATCCCTAGAAGAGCGATACAACTTTTCATTTCCAAGATACCCATATGAAAATTTTGTCAAATTTTTCAAAGCATTTTTTCCAAAAATTTCTAAAATAGTATTTTCTAAGCCATTTCCACTGCTACAAATACTTTCTTTTCCATCTATTTCTAAATGAATTTTAACCTCAGGATTCGCCAATGCTTCCTTTAAGACAATATCTTTAATCTGAATATATTCTGTACTAGCTTTCCTCAAAAATTTTAAACGAGCCGGTGTATTAAAAAATAAATCTTGTATGATAATATCTGTTCCCTGGGTTCTTGGAAAATCTTTAATTCCTGTTACTTTTCCACCTAAAACTGTCATCTTTGTTCCCAGATTGGCATCTACTTCACAAGAAGTAATCGACATCTTAGATACAGAGGCAATAGAGGAAAGAGCTTCCCCTCGAAATCCATAACTTTGTAAAGCAAATAAATCTTCCTTGCTCTTAATTTTACTAGTCGCATGTCTTTCTACAGAAAGTAGTACATCTTCCCTACTCATTCCCATTCCATCATCTCTAATTTCTACAAAACGACCTCCTTCTCGAATGAACAAGTAAATATTTTTACTTCCTGCATCTAAAGAATTTTCTAATAATTCTTTTACTAAACTAGCCGGATTTTCAACAACTTCTCCAGCTGCAATGGCATTGGAAACACTTTCTTCTAAAATATGAATTTTTCCCAAGTGTATTCCTCCTCTCCTTCATAAAACTTTATTTTTTATTATACATACAATCTTCCTCTTATTTCAAGCCTTATTTTAAATATTAGTTGATATTTTTTTTGATTTTTGCAATAATAAAGATAAACATTGACTGAAAGGAGCCTTCTCTTATGAAAAGAAAAGTATTATATACTCTCTTCTATCTATTCTTGTCTTCTCATTTTCTATTTTCTTATTCTTATGAAGACTATGAATTGTACTTAAAAGCAAAAAAAGAATATCAAGAAAAAAAATATCAGGAGGCTTATGAAACCCTTTCCTTATTAAAAAGAATCTTTCCGTATTCAAGAGTTCAAAAATCGAAATTATCGGACTATTATTTAGCTCTAATACAATATCAACTAGATCAAAAAGAGGAAGCAATCCGAGGGTTGACTGCAAATATCCTTCCTCTTCACACAGAAGAAAGAGATTATCTTCTAGGAACATTATATATGAACAAAAAGAATCCGAAACAAGCGAATCTCTATTTCCAAAGATTGCTTTCTTCCGAGTATAGTTATTCCCATGAAAAAATAGAAAAAAAGATTGAACAAATCCTATGTAAAAATAATCCTTATTACCAGCATTACTTTGCAGCAAAATTTTATCAAAATTTTGAATCTATTTCTAATTTAACAAAAAAAGATATTTTAGAAATTGCTTCCTATTTATCTTCTAAAGGAGAAGAGCAAAATAGTCAAACTCTTCTGTTAAAATTCTTAAAAGAAAATCAAGGCAAAAAAGAAGATTTTTTCCCTTTTTATTCCGCTTTATTAAATAGTTTTTTTCAAACAAAAAGCTATGATAAAGTAATTCAATATGCTAATTTATTTTCAAAACTAGATATTCAAGCCATAGAAAACCGAGATTTTTATTTATTGCAAAAAGCAAGGGCTTATCATCATAAAAAACAATATATAAAAGCAATCTCTTGTTATGAAACTATCAAAAACCCAAGATATCAAAGTGATGCCAGTTTAGAGTTGGCTGCAATTCATTACACATTAGAAAATTATGATACTGTCATTCAAATCTTAGAAAAGAAATCTCCTAAAACTACCTACGATTGGAAATTATTAGGAAACTCGTACTTTATCCTAAAGGAAAGAGAGAAATTTCTTTCGGTTGCTCAAAAAATAGAAGAAAAAGAATCCAATGCTTATGAAAATATTCTCTATCATTATCTCATTGCTCATCCTAAAGAAACAATAGATAAAGATAATTCTCTCTATTTTACAAATTTTGTTGTCAATCGTTATCTAGAAAATTTATATCCTTTTGATTCCTCAGATACCTTAAAATCTACTTTATTAGAGTATGAGAAATTAAAAGATTTTGCCCCTATGTATGATCGAGATTTAATAGAATTGGAGTTCAAAAATAGTCATTTTTATTATAAATCTAACATTGAAACCGCTTATGCGGTAAGTAAATTTTATGAAAAATTTGGTTTCTATGATTTAGCTTATCAAAACTCAAAACGAAATGCATCTTTATTTAGCCGTTTTAAAAATTCCATTTCTTTGTTATTTCCTAGATATTATCCAGAGCTCATCAAGAAGTACTCCTTGCAATATAATATTTCAGAAGAGATCTTAAATACTCTAATCTTATTGTCTAGCGAATGGAATAACAATTATGAAAAAGAAAATAAGCTTGGTCTTTTTGCTTTAGATTTTAGAAATACTTCAGAGGCATCCAATTTAAAAAATCCAGAAATTTCAATAAAACTTGCCTGTCAAAAATTAAAAAAAATTCAGAAAAAATATCCTCAAGCACTTGCTACCATGATAGTATTTCTTTATGGAGAAAGCTATTATAAGGAATTGATTTGGGAAGAAAACGGTGATATTTCCCTTAATAAAATCTCAGACTTAAACATGAGATATGAAATACAGCAACTTATTTTACACTATTGTTTTTATAAAAATTTATACAGTACGTTAGGAAGAAAAATATGAGAAATACAAAATGGATTTATCAAAACTATAAATACTACCCACAAAAGATAGAAAAAAAAGAAGCAATTCATTCGATTGTATATAGCATTATGAAAGAAAGGAATCTCTCACATCAAGAAAATTTTAATACAAATCCTTTTCTCTTAAAAGATATGGAAGAAGCTGTTTCTCTTTTACAGGAGGCAAAGAAAAAGAAACAAACAATTTGGATCTATGGTGATTATGATGTAGATGGTATTACCTCTGTTTCTCTTTGTTATCTCGCCTTATCTGAATTGGGATATGAAGTCGAGTACTATATTCCTCTACGAGATGAGGGCTATGGTCTTAATCAAGAGGCTCTTCAATCCATTTATAATCAAGGTGGAAAAATTGTGATCACAGTTGACTGCGGAATTGTCTCCAGCAAAGAAGTTGATTTTGCAAATTCTTTAGGGATGACTATGATTGTAACAGACCATCACGAACTCCAAGGTGAACTTCCAAAAGCAGCCGCTGTCATCAATCCAAAGCGAAAAGAAAATATCTATCCCTTTCCATCTTTAGCTGGAGTTGGAACAGCATTTTTCTTAATGACTGCCTTATTTGAAAAAGAAGGAAAAAGAAAAGAAATCACAAAATACTTTGATATTGTCGCCTTAGGAACGATTGCAGATATTGTCCCTTTAATAGAAGATAATCGAATCCTAGTCCAACAAGGTCTTTCTCTATTGGCTAAAAGTCAATGGACTGGGTTAAGAATTCTAGTCAAAAGGCTCTTTCCAGATTATGAAACACATCATTTTTCCGCTTATGATGTAGGTTTCATTATCGCTCCTATTTTTAATGCAGCAGGACGTTTAGAAGATGCGAAAAGTTCTGTTCGACTTTTTTTAGAAAAAGATAGTAAAAAAGCAAATGAACAAATAGATTATTTAATTCAAAATAATTTAGATAGAAGAGCTGTGCAAGAAAAAATATTACAAGCCTGTTTAGAAGAAATTTCTCAGAAAAAATTAGAAGATAAAAACTCTATCGTCATTGCTCGTGAAGGTTTCCATCATGGAGTCATTGGAATTGTTGCTTCTAAATTAGTAGACCGGTTTTATAAACCAACCATTATTATGGAAATAAAAGCAAATGAGGGGATCGCAACAGCATCCTGTCGTAGTATCTCAGGAATCAATATTGTAGAATCTTTAGAAGCAGTGTCTCATCTATTACTTCGTTATGGTGGACATTCTGGAGCAGCTGGATTTTCTATTTTAATTGAAAATATTGCTAAATTCTATGAAGAATTTGAAGCAATATTAGAAGATAAAATATCTAAAGAGATCACAACAAGAAAATTAAATATTACAAAAGAGTTACTTCCTTTTCAAATTCAATATCCTTTACTTCATGATATGAAATATTTAGAACCTTTTGGAGCGAGCAATCCAGCTCCTATCTTTTCTTTAAAACATTGCAAATTAGATAAGATACGGTTGATTGGAGCTGATAAAAAACATATTATGTGTAATATTCATCATGGAGATACTATCTTTTGGAATTGTGTTTGGTTTCAAGCCTTCGATATCTATGAAGAACTCTTATACATCCAAGAAGTAGATGTTGCTTTCCATCTAAAGCTGGAAACATATCGAGGACGTTACCAATATAAAATTTTCATTGATGATATTCAATCCTCAAATACCACAAACGAAGTAAGATACCATCAAGAAGAAATAGAATATTCTTATGTTCAATTTCCTTATGAAGTCATTTTATATTTAAAACATACAAATCTTTCAGAAAATCTTTCTTTAAATTTCGAAGAAAGAGAAGTTCGATTATTTTCTAATCGTTCTTATATTGCCTATTTAGATTCCAATACTTCCAAAATATTACATTATTGGAAACAAGAAAAAAATTGTAATTTTCATGTCAGAAAAAAAGAAGTTTTTTTAGAAGAAGAACATTATAAAATTCACTTAGAAATTACTATAAACGAAGACTTTCACTCTTATTCTTTAAAAGAAGGACAATTATTCCAAGATATTAAAAATTTCTTACTAGGAAAAGAGGGGAAATACAACTCTATGCAAACAAAAATTTTATCTTCTTTCTTCAAAAAAAGACAGAATACATTAGCAATCGCACAATGTGGAAGAGGAATCCAGACTCTAATAAACACAATAAAGCTATATGCTGACTATACAAAACAACAGTATCAAATTTTAGAAAATTGGGATGAAAAAGAAAAGATTGAAACCCAATGTCAATTTCATATTTTTCTTTTTCCAAAAACTCCAAAAAAAATTCCAACTCTTTCTTCTAGAATACTTATTCTCACAGGACAAGATCAAATTCTAGAAGGATATTTTACAATAGAAGATAGCTACTCCTTGCCCAAAAATATTCATTGGATTGAGGAAGAAGAAATTTCGAAACATCAAATTGTTTTTTCTCATCGACTTCGAAAAGAAAAACAAAAAAAAATCTTGGAGCAACTTTTGAATCTCCAAGATTTCTATGCAACAAAAGATTTGTTAGTACACCTATAAGTGGAAGTTAATTAACTTCCGCTTTTTCTTTTTTTATTGCCATTCCTAAATTCCAAAGAGGAATCAAATACACATAAAATCCATAAATAGCTGCGATATTATCGACCTCCAATGCTTGAAAAGGAACTGCCATAGCCACAGACCAAGGTACTAAGGCTGCTACAGTAATGACCGTATTTTCTAAAGTAATTGCTAATTTTTCTTTTTTCATAATATCCTTGCACAATTGCTGAGTCATAATGACTGCCAAACTCTGATTGCAAGCAATCATACAAGTAATGACGGATGTTACTAAAACGGCTCCAAAATCAGTTATTTTTTTGGAAAGAATCTTTATATATTCTTTTAATTTTGTTAAAATATTTGTTTTTGCAAAAATTCCAGAGTAAGAAGAAGAAATTCCTACAATCAAAGAAACTTTCCACATAGATAATATTCCTCCTCCATGCATCATTTTATTTAAAGCAACATTAGAATGACGATACCCATAGATTAAATACTGAAATAGATTTTCAATCTCTTCCCCTTGTACAAAATAAGCAATTCCAAAAGAAAGAAAAATACTAATACTCATTGTAATTCTTACATTGACTTTAAAAAAAGACAGCAAAATCATAAAAATAGCAGGAAGTAACACAATCCAATGTAAACGATAATTCTCTTGAAATAAAGAACTAATTACACTAACATCTGCTGAACCTTCAGATTTCATTCCTAATATAAAATATAAAGCACAAGTTATCAACAAAGGAATAATGGACGTCTTAATCATTGCCTTGATATTCTCAAATAAATTTGTTTCTGTTATTTCAGAAATCAATAAAGCACTCGTTGACATCGGAGAACAACGATCTCCAAAATAAATTCCACTCAAAACAGCTCCTGCTACGAATAATTCATCAATTCCCATTGCTCTTGCAATACTAATACAAATAACCCCCATCGTAGCAGAAGTCCCTAAGGCTGTTCCTATCAAAACTGAAAGTAAAGCACAAAGTAAAAAACTTAACAATATAAAAATCGAAGGAGTAATCAATTTAGAGCCTAAAAAAATAATCATAGCAATTGTTCCTGAAGCTCTCCAAGTTGCTGTAATCATTCCTATTAAAAGAAAAACAATCAAAATATTTTTTACAGTCAACACTCCTGATAAAATCATCTTCCATAATTCAGAAAAGGAATACCCCTCGATAATTCCATATGCTAAAAAAATCAAGCTCCCCAAAACTAAAGCATAAATAATTGATACCTGATAAAAAATACAAACAATCAATATAACAGCAAATAAAAAAATCGAAAGAATTCCTAGCATTTCTTCTCCTTTTTCTTTTGAGAAAAAACTAATGCAACAATAGAAATCATAATCAAAATAGCACTAATGATATGAGGTGCTCGAAAAGAATAAAACATCAAATCTTCTGCTCGAAAAAAACTGATTATGATACGATTGATACTATAAAAAATAATATAATGCCACCATAAAAATCCGGGTGCCTTTTCTGTTTTTTTTCGTAGAATAAACCACAAGATAGCTGTTCCCACTAAATTTAATACCAACTCATAAAGCATTGCTGGATGTAAGGCCAAATTCGGAAATTCCATTCCTGCAGGAGAACTACTTGGAAAAGTTAAGCCCCAAGGAACTAAATCAGGAAATTTTTTCTGTTCCTCTATCGGCAAAGTTAAATACTGTGTATACCATTCATAAAATTTTGGCTTCCATTGGAAAATAACGGACCACGGAGTAAAGGTAGGAACTCCATGGACCTCTCCATTCATTAGATTTCCAATTCTTCCTATTGCCTGCCCTAATAAAAAAGGTGCTGCTGCAAAATCTCCTAAGGTCAAAGGATTTATTTTTTTGATAGCTCCATAGATATAAGTTCCAAGAATTCCACCAAGAATTCCACCATGAATTGCCATCCCTCCATGCCAAACCGCTAATATCTCCATTGGGTTTTGCAAATAATAAGAAAGATTAAATGCAACATAATACAATCTTCCTCCTACCAAACCGGAAAGAATTGCCACAAAAGCATAATTTTCTATAATATTTATGTCAAAAGCTCTTTCTTTCGCCATTTTTTTAGCAAGCTGTATTCCCACTAAAAAAGCAAAAGCATACATCAATCCATAGTAATGTAATTCAAAACCTCCTATGGAAAATATGACTGGTTGCATTGATCCACCTCTTCTATTTTTTGTTTTTTATTATATCATACAACAGGTTTAGATGACAAGCTTTCTTCCCTTCTCATAATGAAATAATTCCTTTGCCTCATCCCCATAAATACTTCCAATTTTTTCTCTATACATTCGTAAAACATCTTCATTTTGATGTGAACATTGAATGCTATTCCTATCATCAAGTCTTTGAATTGCTTCTGTCCTCTTTTGAATAATTGAAAAATCTCCGTGATGGTAGGGTTGTCCTCCACCGGCTAAACATCCTCCCTTACAAGCCATCACTTCCAAAGCATCTATTTGTAATTGTCCATTACGAATAGCTTCTACAACCTCTCTTGCCTGCCGCAATCCATGCACTACCGCTAGACGTAATACTTTTTCTCCTATTTTCACTTCGCTAAATTTTAAACCGTCAAATCCTCGTAAATTATGAAAAGCAACTTCTTTTAAATCTTCTTTTTCTAATAAATAATATAAAGTTCTTGCCGTTGCTTCCATAACTCCACCACTTCGTCCGAAAATATCTCCACCACCACTACTTGTAGCAAAAGGTTGGTCAAAGTCTTCTTCCGGCATTAAAGATAAATCAATATTAAATTGTTTTAATAAATTCACAATTTCTCTTGTAGTTACAGAATAATTCACATCTTTTCCTATACTAGCTTCATATTTTTTAGCAACACAAGGCATCAAAGAAACACAGACAACTTCTTTTTCTTGTTCCTTTTGGAAAATATGTTTTGCAATTGCTCCGAAAATTTCTTGTGGTGACTTTGTGGAAGATAAATATTTTTCCATTTCCGGATAATTTTGTTGTAAAAATCTTACCCAAGCCGGACAACAAGAAGTAAAAATAGGAAGTATTTTTCCGTGTTCCATTCGATATTTTAATTCGGTAGCTTCTTCCATAACTGTCACATCCGCTGCAAAGTTAGTATCAAAAACATAATCAATTCCTATTTTTTTCAAGGCAGAAACTAGTTTTCCAGTAACATCTGTTCCAGCTTCCATTCCAAACATTTCTCCAATTGCCACTCGAACTGCAGGGGCTACTTGCATCACTACTATTTTTTCTTCATTCATAATATCTTGGAACAGTTGAAAACTATTATCTGTTTCATAGATAGCTCCTGTTGGACACACAGACACACACTGTCCACAGAAAGTACAACGAGTATGTTGCAAACTTCTTGAAAATGCAGTATCCACAACAGCCGAAAATCCTCTTCTAACTCCTGTTAAAATATTACAAGATTGAATGTCTCTGCAAATACTTTCACAACGCCTACACATAATACACTTTGTAACGTCACGAGTAATTGCAACACTTTCTTCTTTTTCATAAGAGCTCTCTCTTCCTGAAAAACGAATTTTTCGAATTCCAAAACTAATGGCTATTTTTTGTAATTCACAATTTCCATTTTTTCCACAAATTAAACAATCTTTTGGGTGATCAGAAAGTAATAATTCTACGATATTCCTTCTTTTTTGCATCACTCTTTTCGTATTTGTCCAAATTTTCATTCCATTCGCAACCGGTGTACTGCAAGAAGGTATCAAACGTCTCTGTCCTTCGACCTCAACAACACAAATTCTACAAGAAGAACAATCATTTTTAAATCCAATTTCCTCCAAGTTCATATAGCACAAATGTGGAATTTCAATCCCAATTTCTTTTGCTGCTTCTAAAATGGTTCTTCCTTCTTTTACCTCCAGCATTTTGCCATCTATTTCTAAACTTACCATATCCTTTCTCCCTCCCTTTATGCCCTTGTAATTGCTCCAAACTTACATCTGTCATAACAAATTCCACATTTGATACAAAGTTCCTGTGAAATAATATGTTGTTTTTTTACGGTTCCTACAATTGCATGCACCGGACAATTTCGTGCACATAAAGTACAACCCACACATTTATCTGTAATACGATAATGTGTTAATTTTTGACAAACTCCTGCAAGACAAGTTTTATCCTCTATGTGTTGTATATATTCTTCTCGAAACTCTTTTAAAGTAGAAAGAACAGGATTGGGAGAGGTTTGACCTAATCCACAAAGAGAAGCCTCTTTTATCGTATCTGATAACTCTTCCAAAAGTTTTAAATCTTCCATTGTTCCTTCTCCCTCTGTAATTCGAGTTAAAATTTCATACAATCTTGTATTTCCAATTCGGCATGGAGTACACTTTCCACAGGATTCATCTAGAGTAAATTCCAAGAAAAATTTCGCAATGGACACCATACAATCATCTTCGTCCATAATAATCATTCCACCAGACCCCATAATGGAACCTCTAGCTGCTAAAGTATCAAAGTCAATGGAAATATCTAAATCTTTATTCGTTAAGCACCCTCCGGAAGGTCCTCCTGTTTGTACCGCTTTAAAACGTTTTCCGTTTTTAATTCCTCCTCCAATTTCATAAATAATTTCCCGCAGAGTGGTTCCCATAGGCACTTCAACTAAACCTACATTATTCACTTTTCCTGCTAAAGCAAATACCTTCGTTCCAGGAGATTTTTCAGTTCCTATTTCGCGAAACCATTCACTTCCATGTTGAATAATCAAAGGAACATTCAATAATGTTTCCACATTATTCACAACAGTAGGTTTTCCTAAATATCCACTTTGTGCAGGGTACGGAGGTTTTGACTTCGGTTCTCCTCTCTCTCCCTGCATAGATTGAATGAGTGCAGTTTCCTCTCCACATACGAAAGCTCCTGCTCCAAATTTTAAATCAACATCAAAGGAAAAGGAGGTTCCAAAAATATGTTTTCCTAAATATCCTTTTTTTCTTGCTTGCTCAATTGCTTTTTGTAATCTAGAAATAGCAAGAGGATATTCTGCCCGAATATAGATCAAAGCATGATTTGCTCCAATCGCATAACCTGCTATCATCATTCCTTCAATCACTCCATAAGGGTCTCCTTCTAAAATAGAACGATCCATAAAAGCTCCAGGATCTCCTTCATCTGCATTACATACGATATATTTTTCATTCCCTTCTTGTTTCGAAGCAATTTCCCATTTTATCCCTGTCGGAAAACCTCCTCCTCCACGTCCTCGTAATCCTGAATTTTGAATTTCTTGAATTACTTTCACAGGAGTCATTTCTTGTAATGCTTTTTGAATCGCTCGAAAACCATCTTGTTCTAAGTAATCCTCAACACTTTCCGGATTGATAACACCACAATTGTGTAGAATCCTCCTTTCTTGTTTTTGATAAAAATTCATATCTTCTGTATTATGAATAATCTCTCCTGTTTTAGGATCTTGATATAATAGTCTCTCTATTTTCTTCCCATAAATAATATGTGTTTCTACAATTTCAATCGCATCTCTTGGATTCACTTCTGTATAAAAAGTATTATCCGGCATAATTTTTACAATAGGCCCCTTTTCACAAAATCCAAAACATCCAGTCAAACGAACTTCTACTTTATCTTCTAAATGATTACTTGCTAAAATAGCTTCAATATTTTCTTTTAAACGTTTACTTTTAGAGGACATGCAGCCTGTTCCTCCACAAATATATATCTTTCTTTCACACACCTTACATCACCCCTATGCCTTTTGATTTCGATAAAAGGATAAAATTTCTTTCACTTGTTCTTTTTCAAGTTTTCCGTGCACATCAGAATCTATCATCATAACAGGAGCTAAACCACAAGCCCCAATACATCGCAAACAGTCCAATGAAAACAATCCGTCCTCTGTAGTCTGCCCTACATCAATACCTAATTCTTTTTTAATTTCATCTAACACTTTTTGAGCTCCTCGTACATAGCAAGCAGTTCCTGTACAAACAGAAATTTGATGTTTTCCTTTAGGATTTGTAGAAAAAAAGTTATAAAAAGTAACAATTCCATAAATTCTTCCGATAGGAATATTTGTTTTCTGAGAAATAAATTGCTGTACTTCTTCTGGCAAATATCCAAAAATCTCTTGTGCCTTATGAAGAATAGGAATAATTGCCATTTCTTTCTCTTCTACTTCATTGATGACTTCTTCCAATTTTTTAAAACCAATATTATCCTTGCAAATCACTACAATCCCCTCCTTAACTTAAAAAAACCTTCCTATTATTAAGTATACGATTTTTAATCATTCTTTGTCAAATCGTGTTGGCTCAAAAATAAAAAAAGACTGTAAACATTTTTTGTCTACAGTCTCAACATGTCTTTTTTGAGATAACTTACATCAAAGGTAGAGAAATAATAACTCTTGCTCCTGCTGTAAATCCTGAATCAATTTTGACACCATATTCTTCTCCATAATAGAATTGAATCCGTTTATTTACATTTTTAACCCCAACGCCTCCCATTTTCATAGTAGCTTGTTGTTTTGCCTTTTCAAAACCAACTCCATTATCTTCTACAATCAATTCAAATTTTTTCTCAAATATCCTAGAATATATTCTTATCTTTCCAGCCCCTTGTAAATTTTTAATTCCATGATAAAGAGCATTTTCTACCAAAGGTTGTAATATAATCTTGGGTACTTCAATATTTTCTAAACTAGAGTTAATATCAAATTCATATTCTAATTTATCTTCATATCGTTGTTTCTGAATATATAAATACTCCTGAATATGTCTAATTTCTTCTTTTAATGGAATTTTCTCTTTTCCATTACTCAAGGAAATTCGAAAGAAATTAGCCAACGCTTTGGTAATGGAAATTACTTTTTCTGTGTCTTCAAATTCTGCCATCCAAATAATAGTATCTAAAGTATTATAAAGAAAATGTGGATTAATTTGACTATGCAAGGCATTGATTTCATATTCTCTTAAATATTTAATTTTTTCTATCATATCATTAAAATGATTTTGTAAACTCAAAATCTCTGCACTAACATCTCCGGTCAAAGAAACTTTAGAAAGGCTTTCTGAAAAATGACTCATATGCTTTTCTAATTCTCTCACTGGTTTTGTAATACGATTTAAAATAAAACTACTAATAACCCAAGTAATGATAATAGAAGCCAAAGCACTCATAAAAATCAGTTCCAAAAAATGTACTTTTAAACTTCTAATTTCCTCTAAAGAAGAAATTCCGACCAATACCCAATTCGTGTGGTGAATTGGGTATTTTACCATAATTGTATTACTACTCCGATCATAACCCTCTTGAATAGTTCTAAATCTCTGTAAGCAAGTATTTTTAGCATTCATACAAGGAATATCTTTATAGTAAACAATTCGTTCTAATTCATCTAAAATAATAGTATCGCCTTGCTCTCCTAACTCTCTACTTTGTAAATACTCATGTAAAGCTTGATATTTTACATCAATTAAAAGAACTCCTAAATTTTCTCCATTTTCATCATGAATCTCTCTACTAACAGATATTACCCAATGTTCCATATCATCTTGTGAAAAATTTTGTTTTCTCAAAGGATTTAAAATTGGCATTGAGTTTTTAAGAGCTTGTACATACCACTCTTCTTTCATCATATCACTAGAAATTTCCATATTTACATTTTTTTCATTTGAAATAACATGTCCATCTTTTCGTAATAAGATAATTGATTGAATATAAGCATCTGTTTTTAATGTATTTTGAATCATTCTTAAGATTCTTGCTTTTTCTGATTCATCTTTGTACTTCAAATAACGATACACACTTTCATCCTGTGAAATTAACTCACTGAAAGAAGTCAATTTATTTGCATAAAGTTCAATATAGTTTCCACTTCTAGCGATCGCTTCCTCTGCAGCTGAAATATCTTTTTGAATTAGAAGATTACTGGAACTAAAATAAAAAATACTTCCCAATAAAATAACTAGAATAAAATTAGTCAATAAAAAATATATTCCAATCTTGACATTTAAAGGTCTATTAATTTTCATTTTTCAGCACCATTTCTTTATATTGTTTTGGAGATAGTCGAAAATATTTCTTAAATTTTAAACTAAAATAGTTCACATCTTCAAAACCAATTTGCTCCGCAATTTCATAATTTTTTAAATGAGTTGTTAATAGTAACAACTTTGCTTTTTCCATTCGTAATTGCAATAAATAATCTTGAAAAGGAATTCCAAAAGTCTTTTTAAATAAAATGCTTAAGTATCCAGAACTTAAATTTAATTTTTCTGCTAAAACCCCTAAACTAAATTGACTATCTGTATAATTTTCTTCCATATATCTTTTCATATTACTGTGATAATCATTTTTACTATTTTCTTGTATTACTTCTACTTTTTTTTGAAATACTTTTTGAATCGTTTGTTGTTTTCTCTCTTCTTGATAAGAGTGAGCTAACTTTGCAATAATCTCTGTAATTTCTTTTTTCGATACTGGTTTTAAAATATAATCTTCTACTCCAATCCGAATCGCTTTTTGGGCATAATCAAAGTAATTATACCCAGTTAGCATAGCAATTTTCGTTTCCGGTGAAAGTGATTTAATTTCTTTAGCAACTGTTAATCCGTCAACTCTTGGCATATTGATATCTAACAAGACAATTTCTGGATGATATTGTTCAAATAATTGTAATGTTTCTTCCCCATTATCTGCCTCATATACTTCTTCAATTCCTATTTCAGAAAGATTAACTAATTTTTTTATCCCTCGACGAATCAAGGGTTCATCATCGGCTATCAATAAACGCACTATCTTCTCCTTTTATTTTACAAGTGATAATAAATACCCGTATCCCTTTTCTTCCATTTCTTTTAGAGGAATAAATTGAATGGCTGCACTATTGATACAATATCGTTTTCCACCTCTGTCTCTTGGCCCGTCATCAAAGACATGTCCTAAATGAGCATTTCCGCTTCTACTTCTCACTTCTGTTCGTATCATATTAAAACTGGTATCTTTGTGATAAGTCACAACTTCCGGTACAATTGCCTTTGTGAAACTTGGCCAACCACAAGCAGAATTATACTTATCCTTAGAAGAGAATAGAGGTTCTCCTGTTGTAATATCTACATAAATTCCTGCTTCAAAAAAATTCCAATAATCATTTTGAAAAGCTCTTTCTGTATCTCCTTGCTGTGTTACCTTATATTGTTGCACATTTAATTTCATTTTCAATTCTTTTTCAGATAACTTTGGATATTTTTTCTTATCTATTATTATATCATGAGCTTTGGAAAGGTCAATATGACAATATCCATTTGGATTTTTTTTCAAATAATCTTGATGATATTCTTCCGCTTTATAAAAATTTTGTAAACTTAGCACTTCTACTACAATTTTTTTCTTATACTTTTGTTGTTGCAAACGAATTTCAGCATCAATAATTTTTTTATCTTGAATGTCTTTGTAGTAGATTCCTGTTCGATATTGTGTTCCTCTATCATTTCCTTGTTTATTCACACTCGTTGGATCAATAATTCTAAAATAATATTTTAACAAAGTTTCCAAACTGATCTTATTTGCATCATATTTAACAAAGACAGCTTCTGCATGACCGGAACCTCTATAAATTAAGTCCTCATACTTTGGATTTTTCGTTTTTCCATTTGCATATCCGGAGACAGCATCGACTACCCCATAAATTTTTTCCATATAGGCTTCCACTCCCCAAAAACATCCTCCTGCCAAATAAATCTCTCGAATGTTTTTAGTTACTACATTGTCTTTTTTTTTTCGTTTTTAGAATCTCCTGCTTTTTCCATTTTCATATTCTTATCATCTTTCATCATTTTATCCATTTTATTGTCTTTCATCATCATATCATTCATCATTTTAGAATCCATCTTTTTATCCATTTTCAACATAGGAAATAAAGATTTAATTTCTGCCTTACCTAAGTGTCCTGGAATCACTTTTTGTACTTTTGAAGAAGCATCCAATACTACTGATGTTGGATATACTCTTGGGTTTACTAATTTTAAAAGTTCCCCTTTTTCATCTAATAATACCTTAACATTTTTATATTCTAATGATCGATACCATTCTTTAAATTCCACTGCACTTTTCTCTCCTTTTTTTCCTGGAAACACAACAGTAACAACTTCAAAATCTTTCTTTTCTTTGCTAAGATTATCAATTTCTTCTAAACCGGATAAACAAACCGGACACCAAGAAGCCCAAAATTTTACATAGGTTGGTTTTTTCATTTTACCAAAAGAATATTCTTTTCCAGCAACATCTTTTAACATTATCTTTGAAAAGTCTTCTCCCTTTGCAAAAGCTGTACTACACCCTAAAACTAACATTGCACTACATAATAATTTTTTCCATATTTTCATAAATAATTCCTCCTTACATTTATACAAACAAATTTAATCGGTCTGTTAATAATAAAATCCCCATAATAACAATTAAAACTCCGCCAATTTTTTTTAAAGGGACTAGATATTTTCTGAAACTTCCCATCTTACTTCCCAACTGTTTTGAGAAGAAAGAAAAAATTAAAAATGGGGTTGCCAATCCTAACACATAAATAAACATCATTAAGGCACCATATACCGGACTTCCTCCTCCACTTGAGAGAAATAAGATAGAAGTTAATATTGGTCCTACACAAGGTGTCCACCCTAAGCTAAAAGTGAAGCCTAGAATAAACGCTCCTAAAACACTATCCTCTTCTTTTTGTTTCAACTCCACTAGCTTTGTTCTTTCTAAAAAAGAAGCTTTGATCACATCCATTTGAATAAATCCAAATAGAATTACTATTATTGCACTTATAATTCGGAAAGTACTACTAGTCAATAAAGCTCCAACACTTCCTGCTCCAAACCCTAGCAAAACAAAACTACTCGAAAGTCCTATCACAAAAACTATAGTTTTTAAAAGAGAACGTTTTCCACCACTACTTAGCATTCCTAGATATACCGGAAGTAGTGGAAAAATACAAGGAGAAAAAAAGGAAAGTAATCCTGCTAGATATACTGCTCCTACGAATAATTCTCCGTTTAACATACCTTTCACATCCTTTCATAAAGATACTTGACTTTATAGATAGAGTATAAACTATTTCTTTTTAGAATGTAATAGAACCTATTCATAAAAAAATTGATTTTCATTATTCTCTAAAACAAAAGAGAAAAAAAACAAGATTTTACTCTTGTTTTACTTCTCCTATTTTATTTTCACATTTGCATCCAGTTCATAGATAACATCTTTTCTCTCTATAATAATTTTTGCATTCTCTTGCAAATATGGAGTTTCTTTTATCTTCATCACAAGCTCTCGACTTGGGTTAATTGCTCTTGGAAACCCTACACTTGTCAGCATAGAAATATCTCCATTCGTATCTCCATAAGCATAGCTTTTTGTTAAGTCAATGTCATATTTCTTCCTAAATTCTTCCAAAGCTTGTATTTTATGTACAGAATCCCACATAGGAATAATTTCTCCGGAATATTCTTTTTCTGTTTCATCTAGTAAATATTGAGAGGCTTTATAATCATCTGCTTCCCATTTCTTAGCCATACGGGAAACTAAAAAATCGGGACTCCCTGAAATAAAAATTACCTTATGCCCTTGCTCTTTATGCCATTTAATCTTTTCTCTTGTGTAAGCATACACTCGATTTCCTTTTAAATATACAACTTGATCTGAAATAAAATCATTGTAGGAAACGAGCATTCCCTTCATTGCTTTCACATACGATTGTACCAATTTGTTTAAATATTCATCATAGTCTCCTGTTCGAGTATCCCATAATTTAAAAGACTCCTCAACATGCTGTTGATACGCCTCCATATCCAAAAGTTCATATTTAATCAATTTTTTAAAATGTTCTATCATTAAAGAGTTTCTATATATTGTCCCATCAATATCAAAAAATGCTGCAATCTGTTTCATATTTTTCTCCTCCTTGCTTTTTTAAATTTTTACTATTGTACTACATCTCCCCTATTTTTTCAAATTTTCCTTGCTAATTCATTCTGATATGTTAGAATAAGATATTCTATTACTAACGATTAAAATTAAGGAGAAAATTCTATGAAATTTTTTTATCAATGTTTACTTTTTTTATGTCTTTCCATAGCCAGCTTCGCTCAAGAAGCCTATATTGCTAGCTTTAATGTATTAAAATTAGGAGAATCTCCAAAAGATTTTGAAACCATGGCAAAGACTATAGAACATTTTGATTTGGTAGGCTTGGAAGAAGTGATTACCCCAGAAGGTTTGGAAAGACTTGTCAAGTCGTTAAACAAATATACAAATCACACTTGGGATTATCATATTTCTCCTTTTCCTGTTGGAACTCGTAAATACAAAGAATATTATGCCTACGTATGGAAAAAAGATAGGGTGACATTTTTATCTTCTGAAGGTTTTTACCCTGACCGAGAAAAGTTATTCATTCGAGAACCTTATGGAGCAAATTTTCAGATTGGAAAATTTGATTTTACCTTTGTATTACAACATGCTGTTTATGGAAAAAGTGAAACAGAAAGAAGGGCAGAAGCTTTTCAGCTTGTGAAAGTTTATAGATATTTCCAAGATAGAAACAAAAAGGAAAATGACATCTTAATTGGAGGAGATTTTAATTTATCTGCTTTTGATGAAGCATTTTCTTCCTTATATGAAGATAAAGATCAAATAATTTATGGTGTAGACCCTAGAATCAAAACAACCATTGGAATGAAAAAAATGGCAAATTCCTACGACAATATCTTTTTACCCAAGAAATATACAGAAGAATTTACCGGTAAAAGTGGAGCTATTGATTTTACCAACCGACAGTATAAAGTTATGAGAAATAAAGTTTCTGATCATCTTCCCGTATTTATTATTGTAAATATAGATAGAGATGATGACTAATGAAGCGAGCTTATTTATTTTTAAATGGAGAACTTCGTGGAAGTCAAAACTTTTATCAAAATCTTCTTCAAGAAAAACAAGGAGATATTTTTTGTGTCGATGGCGGATCTCGGCACTTACAATCGTTAGGAATTACCCCAAAAGAATTATGGGGAGATTTGGACTCGACTTCTCCTATTCTTCGTGTAGAATGGGAAAAACAAGGATGCCAAGTTTTTCAATTTCCTATTGAAAAAGATTTTACAGATTTTGAGCTTTTACTTCAATCTTTAGAACAACGTTCTTATGAAGAATGGATTGTGATTGGTGGTTTAGGAGGAGATACCGATCATTTATTATCAAATCTATATCTTTGTATCCAATACCCAAAGATTCAATTTTTAAGTGAAGAAGAGAGTATTTTTTTAAGTCCTTCCCACTATCTTTTCCAAAGTTTACAAGGGCATAAAGTATCTTTTATTCCTTTTTCAAAGAATATTCTGTCGTTAAGTTTAAAAGGCTTTCAATACAACTTATCCTCTTATCACTTACAGCAAGGGGAAACTCTCTGCCACGGGAATACTATTTTAGAAGAAAAGGCAGAAATAAATTTTGAAAAGGGAATCTTATTAGTGGTCTTAAAAAATAAAAAGCTTATCTCAAAATAAAGCGAGATAAGCTTTTTTCTTGTATCATTATATAAAAATAGAAAAATAAATTTGGTATATTCCTATTCCAAACAATAATATAATTCCAATGATATGCAAATATTCTAAAATTTTTGGGGAACTTTCTTGTACCAAATATTCTTTCATTTTCCCAGCCATAAATCCAAACACACTCAACATACAAAAAATTCCTGTTGCTGTACTTAGAGCAAAAATTCTAGAATAAACTTCATAGCCCAATAAATTTAAAAACAATAAAACGCTCATTACCCCTGGGCAAGGACATAATCCAACAACAGCTGCAAATAACCAACACTCTTTTGAAGATTTTTCTTTTTTCTTTAAAAGTAGTAAGAAATCAAAAAAAGCAATAAATACAATCATAATCGCAGACAAAAATCTTGTTTTTTGATCTAAAGTATACAAGCTTAGCATAGAACTTTGACTTGCTAAATCTAAGATAAAAGTGACAAAAACATAGGCTAAAAAAGCTTGCAAATAAGCAATCATAGCCGTCATACATAAAAGCTTCCATGTTGCAATTTTTTCTTTTAAAACATAAGTAACTAAAAAACTTTTCCCATGACCGGGTCCCAAAGAATGAATCAAACCATAGAAAAAAGTCAAAACAATTAAAATACCTAAAACTCCATCTTGTTGTTCTCGAATACTCTGCTTCATTAACTGAATAAAATGTTTCTGTTCTAAAATTAAAAATCGATAAATATTTGGAAATTGCCATAATATTCCTAGTATTATCATGATAAAAAGACTAAAATATATTTTTTTCTTCATTCAAAAATCACCTCGTAAATATCCGGATGTACTGTTTTAAAATAAAAGCTAATCCCTTTGTTTGTATAAAATCTTGATTTCCACTTTCCTTGTTTCAATCCATCTATATGAAAAGAAGACTTATTATAATCATAAGTGTAGTAATAGTCCGTATCATAAAAAGAAATGCTCAACTTGTCTTTTGGTTGGATAGGTTTATCAATACTCACAAAAAAATCAATTCGTAATTGTTCTTCCTCTAGCATAGCCAATTCAAATAAAATATCCTGCTTAGGAATTCTTTTTCCATTCCAAAAAACTCGAATATGAGAATACAGATACTTTAAGAATACAATATTTTTATCTTTCACGTCTCCCTCTTTAGAGGCTCGAAATACTTTTTGATTTAAGAGAGTATTCATTTCATCCAGAAGTAAAGTCACTTCCACCCCTTCCATTTTCTTTTTTTCAATCTGTATCGATACTTGTGTATCAAAAAAAACATGAGGATGTGCTAAACTATTTTGAAATAAAAGAAAGAAATAGAATATCATCCCCATAATTATTTTTCTCATTATTATTTCCTCTTTTCTCAAGCTCTTTTTCGAAAATTATTATAACATATTTTTTAGAAAATAAAATTCTTTTTCTCTCTTGACATCATTTAGATTTTATATTAGAATTAGTAGAAATGTATTAGAAAAATGAGGAGGTTCTCTATGTTAGAAGTAGGATTACAATGTGAAGTTTCAAAAGTAGTACAAATGGAAGACACTGCAGCAAAGGTTGCTTCAGGATTATTGGATGTATTTGCCACTCCAATGATGATTGCTTTGATGGAAAAAGCAGCTTATACTTTAGTACAAGATCACTTGGCAGAAGGAGATTCCACAGTTGGTGTTGAGATTGGGGCTAAACATGTGAAAGCAACTCCTGTAGGAACAACTGTAAAAGCAATTGCAACTCTTACAAAAATCGAAGGACGTTTTTTAACATTTTCCGTACAAGCATTTGAAGAAGATGGAACTTTAATCGGAGAAGGAACTCATCAACGTTGTATTATCAACAGTCAAAAATTTATCGACAAGTTAAACAAAAGATAGAGTTTCTCTATCTTTTTTTATAGAATTAAAAAAATGGGAGTGAAAAATGGTAAACACAAACGAATTAGGTTTAAAAACAAAATTGGTCTTAGGAGCTCAACACGTATTAGCTATGTTTGGAGCTACTGTCTTAGTTCCTTTTTTAACGGGAATGAACCCTTCTATCGCTTTGATTGCTGCTGGATTAGGAACACTCATTTTCCATGCAGTTACCAAAAGAATTGTTCCTGTCTTTCTAGGCTCTTCTTTTGCTTTTATTGGAGCCATTGCCTTAGTTTTAAAAAATGATGGAATTGCTGTGGTAAAAGGTGGAGTCATTGTAGCAGGACTTGTCTACTTAGTCATGTCTCTTATTATTCTAAAATTTGGAGTCGATCGAGTCAAATCTTTCTTTCCTCCTGTTGTCGTGGGACCTATTATTATGGTTATTGGATTACGGCTTAGCCCAGTTGCTATGAGTATGGCAGGATATTCAAATGGAGGTTTTGATACCAAAAGTTTAATCATTTCTTCTATCGTAGTTATTTCTATGGTTTGCATCAGTATTTTGAAAAAATCATTCTTCCGATTAGTACCAATTTTAATCTCTGTTGCTATTGGATATACCGTTGCCATTTTCTTTGGCTTAGTAGATTTCAATTTAATTTCTCAAGCCAAGTGGATTGGCTTATCCGATGATGCTTTTCATGCTTTAGTAACAGTACCGGAATTTACTTTTACAGGAATTGTTGCTATCGCTCCAATCGCTTTGGTAGTTTTCATTGAACACATTGGAGATATTACAACCAACGGTGCCGTAGTTGGAAAAGATTTCTTTCAAGACCCAGGAATTCATAGAACCATGCTAGGAGATGGATTAGCTACTATTGCTGCTGGTTTTATTGGAGGACCTGCAAATACAACTTATGGAGAAAATACAGGAGTGCTGGCTGTTACAAAAGTATATGATCCTTCTGTTCTTAGAATCGCAGCTTGTTATGCCATTATATTAGGATTTTTAGGAAAATTTGGAGTTATGTTACAAACAATTCCGACTCCGGTTATGGGAGGAGTTTCTATTATCTTATTTGGAATGATTTCTGCAGTTGGTGCAAGAACCATCGTAGATGCTCAATTAGATTTCTCAAATTCAAGAAACTTAATTATTGCTTCTTTAATTTTAGTATTTGGTATTGCTATCAATGAAATTGCAATTTGGGGAACTATCTCTGTTTCCGGTTTAGCTATTGCAGCCTTCGTAGGAGTTATTTTAAATAAAATTTTACCGGAAGATCAACCTTATACAAAAAAACAATTAAGAAAAATGTAAGAAAAAGAAAAATAGAAAGGAAGTTTTTATGAATTACACATGGAACTTAGAGGATATCTATCCTTCTTGGGAAGCTTGGGAACAAGATTTTCAAAAAATGAAAAAAGATATGGAGATTATTCCAAACTATCAAGGAAAAATTCATAACAGTCGAGAAAATTTTGTAGAGATGACTAAATTAGAAGAAAGCTTATCTCGATTAGTAGATAAATTATATCTATACCCTTATTTGATGAAAGATTTAAATTCAAAAGATGAAGTGGCTTCTATGAAGTTACAAGAAATGGAAGCTATTTTTACAGACTTTGGTGTGAAAACTGCTTGGACCGTTCCGGAAACTTTAATGATTCCCGAACATACTATGAAACAATGGATTCTAGAAGATGATTTTTTAAAAGATTATGCTTTTCCTTTACAGGAAACCTATCGTTTACAAAAACATGTCTTAAGTGAAGAAAAGGAACAATTACTTTCCTATTTTTCACAATATCTAGGAGCTCCTGATGATATCTATTCAGAACTTTCTATCTCAGATATGGAATGGAAAACAGTAAAACTGTCCAATGGTTGGGAAGGTTCCATTACAAATGGAATGTACTCTAAAATTCTTTCCACCAATCGAAATCAAGAAGATAGAAAATTAGCTTTCGAGGCTCTATATGAAGCTTATCATAAAAATAAAAATACCTATGGAGCTATTTATCGTTCTTTATTGCAACGAGGAGTTGCAAGTAGTCGAGCCAGAAATTATAGCTCTACCTTAGAAAAGGCATTGGAAGGAAAAAATATTCCAAAAGAAGTATTCTTATCTCTTTTAGACTCTGCCTTAAAAAATACAGCTCCTTTACAAAGATATGCCAAATTACGAAAAAAAGTATTAGGTTTGAAAGAATATCATTACTATGATAATTCCATTTCTTTATTGGAATATGATAGAGAATTTCCTTATGAAGAAGCAAAACAATTAGTTATCGATTCTGTTCTTCCTCTAGGGGAAGAGTATCAAAACAAAATCAAGACAGCTCTTAGTGATGGTTGGTTGGATGTCATGGAAAAAGAAAATAAAAGAAGTGGAGCTTACTCTATTAATATTTACGACGTTCATCCATATATGTTATTAAACTACCAAGGAACTTTAGATGATGTCTTTACTTTAGCTCATGAATTAGGGCATACCATGCATAGTATTCTTTCGACAGAACATCAACCTTTTGCAACACATTCTTATACAATATTTGTTGCAGAAGTTGCCTCTACTTTCAATGAAAGATTACTTCTAGATTCTATGTTAGAAAAAACAAAGGATCCAAAAGAAAGAATTATATTATTGGAACAAGCTTTAGGAAATATTGTAGGAACTTACTATATTCAAACTCTATTCGCAAACTATGAATATCAAGCACATCGATTAGTGGAAAGAGGAGAAGCAGTCACACCGGATATTTTATCCGGAATTATGGAACAACTCTTCAAGCAATATTTTGGAGACACTTTAGTATTTGATGAATTACAAAAAATCATTTGGAGTAGAATTCCTCATTTCTATCATTCTCCTTATTATGTATATCAATATGCAACAAGTTTTGCTGCTTCTGCAAATTTATACAAACAACTAAAAACAAATCCGGAATCAGTAACAAAATATCTTCGTCTATTACAATCCGGAGGAAATGATTATCCAATGGAGCAATTAAAGAAAGCCGGAGCCGATTTATCAAAAGTAGAAAGTTTTGATGCCATTGCAGAAGAATTTAACCGATTATTAGATTTATTAGAAAAAGAACTAGAGAATTATCAAGCTTAAGGAGATATTATGAAAACACTATTACAATTTTTTAAAAAAATATTTCTTTTTCTATTTCGAGAAATTTGTTCTTTTTTTATTAAATTAGTATTATCACTTATCTTATTGGCTATTGTTGTAGGAACTTTCATCTCCTACATCTCCAAAGAAAACACAACAGAAATTAAGCAAGGGAGTTATGTTCTACTGAGAGCCTCTAGTCCTCTCTCAGAACATATCCCCATTCCTGATCCACTAAGTCTTCAAGAAAAACATATGACTTTTTTTGAAGTTCTCTATGCCTTAGATAGTATTCGGCAAGATCAGAGAATTCAAGGGGTTCTCTTAGATGCTGATTTTCTTTCTTGGAACAAAGCTCAATTAGAAGAAATTGGTAACAAACTACAAAAATTAGAAGAAGAAGGAAAAAAAGTTATCACTACTTTACAAGAAGTAAACAGAAACAATTATTTTCTAGCAAGTTATACAAAAGAAATTGTCATGACTCCAATTCATGCAGCTTCTTCCAATATCAGTCCTTACCATTATGAAGAATTATATTGGAAAAATTTACTCGATCGTTTTGGAGTGAGTATAAATGTTATCCCAATTGGAGATTATAAATCCTATATGGAAAATTACTCTCATTCTCAAATGTCAAAAGAATTTCGAGAAAATATGACAAGACTTTTGGATAAGTCTTATGATTATTCTATCGAAGCAATAGCAAATAACCGAAAATTAGAAAAAAATACTTTAAAAGCTTGGATTGAAAATGGAGAATTTATGGGAACTTCTTTTCCTACTCTATTTGAAAAAGGATTGATAACAAAAGGAGAATATCCAAATCGTATTCGAGATGAAATAGGAGACGACAAGATCATTTCTATTCAAGAGTATTTCTCTCTAGTTAAAATGAAAACTAGACCTAAAAACTACTTAGCTCTATTAAATTTAGAAGGAACGATTGAAGATGAAACTTTATTCTTAGATGAAGTAAAAGCAATCCAAAAGGATCAAAATGTAAAAGGAGTAATCTTAAGAATTAACTCCCCTGGAGGTTCTGCATTGGTAGCAGATACGATGTATCATGCTGTTAAAAAATTACGAGAAAAGATTCCTGTATACGTTTCTATTTCTGGAACCGCTGCTTCCGGAGGTTACTACGTTGCTGCTGCGGGAGAAAAAATCTTTGCTTCTCCTCTCTCTGTTACCGGATCTATTGGAGTTGTTAGTATGATACCAAATTTTAGTAATCTTGAAAAAAAAGCAAATGTAACTACAGAAAGCATCTCAAAAGGAAAATACGCTGATCTATATTCTTACCTTCAACCTCTATCGGAAGAAAATTATAATCGAATTCGAGAAGGAAATTTAGGAGTTTATCAAGATTTTCTTGAAGTAGTTTCTTCCAATCGAAATATTAAAAAAGACTTTCTAGATAAAAATTTAGCACAAGGAAGAGTTTGGTTAGGAATAGAAGCGAAAGAAAATGGATTGATTGATGAATTAGGAGGATTAGAGGCTACTATTTATGCCTTAGAACAAGATAAAAAATTAGGAACTCTTCCTATTTTACAAGTATCTAAAAACGATGTATTTGGACAATATCTTGGAAAATATCGAAAATTCCTTTCGGTTTTACCAAGTTCAATGCAACAGAAAATTCCAAAAGATAGACTATGGAATAAACCACTTATGTATTTTCCATATGAAGTAGAATAAGTTCTTGAAAAAATCTTCTGTTTCGTGTTATAATAATTTGTATTCAGTATAATTTTAGGAGGAAAAAATGGTACGAAAATTAAAAGGAAATCGACCAGCACAAGCTGCTGCTGGAAATCAAATGGATATTCTAAAACAAGCTCAAGCAATGCAACAACAAATGTTACAAGTACAAGAAGAATTAAAAGGAAAAGACTTGACTGTATCTGTTGGTGGAGGAGCTGTTAATGTAAAAGTAAACGGACAAAAAGAAGTCTTAGAAGTAAAATTAAGTGATGAAATTCTAAAAGAAGCAGCTTCTGATAAAGAAATGTTAGAAGATTTAATCTTATCAGGAATCAATGAAGCAATGCGACAAGCAGAAGAATTAGCAGAAAGTGAAATGAATAAAGTCACTGGTGGAATCAATATTCCTGGTTTATTCTAAGAAAGAATCAATAACGCAATCATGAACAAGAGCTTGTCTTATGACGGCTCTTATTTTCTAAATGTTGGAGTGATTTTATGGAAAAAACAGAAAGCTCAAAAAAATATAGATTTTATGGACTATGCCTCTATTATTTTATTCATCTTTTAAACTATACCTTTTCCTATATTCGAATTGAAAATACTGGAGAAGAAAAAGTAAATGAAAATATTCGTCCCTATATTTTTTGTTTTTGGCACGAAAAATTATTAAGTTCCTCTCTTGCTATGAGAAATCTTCGTAGAAAAGTCGGCTTAGCAAGTCCTTCGAAGGACGGAGAATTGATTGCTGTTCCTTTAGAAAAAATGGGATTTGATTTAGTGAGAGGTTCTTCTGACAAACAATCTGTTTCTTCCTTACTATCTCTTTTAAAATTTTTGAAAAAAGGATATGCGATGGGAACCCCGGTAGATGGTCCAAAAGGACCACCCTATAAAGTAAAACATGGTTTACTTTATCTCGCTCAAAAGAGCGGAATCCCAATTGTTCCTATGGGAGGAGCTTTCAGTAGAAAATGGGTTTTTTCAAAAACTTGGGACCATTTTCAAGTTCCAAAACCTTTTTCTAAAATTTTCTATGTATTAGGAAATCCTATTTATTTGAATAAAGATAGCAATTTAGAAGAAATCGCTCTATTTTTAGAACAAGAAATTAACAACTTAAATGAGAAAGCAGAACGCTTAGTGCGGGAGGGAAACTATGAATAATTTTTATGTAACAACACCAATTTATTATGTTAATGGAGATCCCCATGTGGGAAGTGCTTATACAACTATCGCTGCCGATGTTATGGCAAGATACCAAAAATTAGCAGGAAACAATGTTTACTTTTTAACCGGAACCGATGAACATGGACAAAAGGTAGAACAAACTGCGAAAGAAAAAGGATTCACTCCACAAGCTTGGACAGATAAAATGGCTCCTGCTTTCACAGAAATGTGGAAAGCTTTAAACATTCATTACTCTGATTTTATTCGAACCACAGAACAAAGACACAAAGACTCTGTGAAAAAGATTTTAAAAACAGTCTATGAAAAAGGAGATATCTATAAAGGGGAATATGAAGGACAATATTGTATTTCTTGTGAAACTTTCTTTCCAGAAAACCAAATTGTAGAACCTGGTCATTGTCCAGACTGTGGGAAAAAGTTATCCACAGTCAAAGAAGAATCTTATTTCTTCCGAATGTCAAAATATCAAGACGCCCTTTTAAAACACATTGAGGAGCATCCTGATTTCATACTTCCACATTCTCGAAGAAATGAAGTAATTTCTTTTATCAAGCAAGGATTACAAGATTTATCTATCTCCAGAAATACCTTCTCTTGGGGAATCCCGATTGAATTTGCTCCTGGGCATATTACTTACGTCTGGTTTGATGCTCTTACCAACTATATCACTGCCACAGGTTATGAAAATGACTCTGAAAAGTTCGATACTTATTGGAACAATGCAAGGGTTTGTCATTTAATCGGAAAAGATATCATTCGTTTCCATGCTATCATTTGGCCTTGTATGTTACTTTCTGCCGGAATTAAACTACCTGACTCTATCGTAGCTCACGGTTGGTGGACTTCTGAGGGAGAAAAAATGTCAAAATCAAAAGGAAATGTTGTAAATCCTTATGATGAGATCAAAAAATACGGTGTCGATGCTTTCCGATATTATTTATTAAGAGAAGCAAATTTTGGAAGTGACGGAGATTACTCTACCAAAGGAGTGGTAGGAAGAGTCAATTCTGATTTAGCAAACGATTTGGGAAATCTACTAAATCGTACTCTAGGAATGTATCATAAATATTTCCAAGGAAGCATTGTAGCCTCTGGAAATTATGAGGAAATTGAAAATAGTGTACATCAAATGTGGGAAGACACCTTAACACAAGTAGATAAACATATGTATTACTATGAGTATTCAAGAGCCTTAGAATGTATTTGGAAATTTATCTCTCGTATGAATAAATATATTGATGAAACAATGCCTTGGGCTTTGGCAAAAGAAGAAACACAAAAAACAAGATTGGCAACTGTTATGAATACTTTGGTAGAAAGTTTGTATAAAATTGCTGTTTTAGTTTCTCCTGTGATTCCAGAAGCAGCTCAAAAAATTTGGTCTCAATTAGGTGTAGAAAAAGATATTCAAGAAGCTCGTTTATCTTCTCTTCATACTTGGAATACTTTCGAAGAAAAGCATACTTTAGGAAAAGCAACACCTATCTTCCCAAGAATTGAAATCGTAGAGGAAGAGCCAAAACTAGACCCTATGCAAGTCAATCCAGATTTAGTAGTTGAAAATCCTATTGATATTGACACCTTTAAAAAAACAAAAATTCAAGTAGTAGAAATTTTAGAAGTTTCTAAAGTAAAAGGTGCTGATAAATTATTGAAATTTAAAGTATCTCTTGGGGATCATGTTAGACAAATACTGTCTGCAATTGCGGAATATTATCCTAACTATCAGGACTTAGTAGGATCTAAAATTTTAGCAGTTACAAATTTAAAACCTCGAAAAATGAGGGGAGAAATTTCACAAGGTATGTTGTTAACCACAGAAGATGAACAAGGAGTTTGTCAAGTAATTCAAATTCCAAAAAATACACCTGCTGGAACAGAAGTAGAATAATAAGATTTCTAAACTGTAGGAGGAATATTATGAAAAAAATTACCAAGGCTGTTATCCCTGCCGCCGGATTAGGAACAAGAGTCCTACCTGCCACCAAAGCTCAGCCAAAAGAAATGTTAACCATAGTAGATAAGCCTTCTCTACAATATATTGTAGAAGAATTGGTTGCCTCTGGAATTCAAGACATCATTATTGTTACTGGAAGAAATAAAAACTCCATTGAGGATCACTTTGATTTTTCGTATGAATTAGAAGATACCTTAAAAAAAGATAAAAAAACAGAACTCTTAGAAAAAGTAAGTCATATCTCCGATATGGCAAATATTTTCTATGTGCGTCAGAACTTTCCAAAAGGTTTAGGACATGCTATTTTAAAAGCGAAACCTTTTATACAAGAAGATGAACCTTTTATTATTGCCTTAGGAGACGATATTATATACAATCCGGAATATCCAGTTGCAAAGCAACTCATAGATTGTTATGAAAAATATGGTCACAGTATTGTAGCTTGTCAAGAAGTAAAAAAAGAAGAGGTTTCTAAATATGGAATTGTAAATCCCGGAGAAATCTATGACGATATAACTTGTCAAATAGAAAATTTTATTGAAAAACCAAGTTTAGAAGAAGCTCCTTCTACCTTGGCAAGTTTAGGACGTTATTGCTTATCAGGAAAAATTTTTCACTATTTAGAAGAAGCAAAGCCAGGAAAAAATGGAGAAATCCAATTAACAGATTCTATTTTATCCATGATTCAAGATGGAGAAAAAGTCTTAGCCTATTCTTTTACCGGAGAACGTTATGATATTGGAAATAAATTTGGACTATTAAAAGCCAATATCGAATATGGACTACGTCATGAAGAAATTTCAGAGAAATTAAAAGACTATTTATCTTCCTTGTTGACAAAAGAATAAAATTATATTATAATAAATATAATTAAATACCATCAAGAGAGATTGAGGGACAGGCCCGAAGATATCTCAGCAACCTACTGAAATGTGTGGTGCTAACTCCTGTTAGATGGAAGAGACAAAATAAAATTTGTATCCCTATCCATCGCAGATAGGGATTTTTATTTATGATTTGTATTATACAGAAAAGAGAGTGAGGGATTATGAAAAAATTTAACTATTTTACTTCTGAATTTGTATCTCCTGGACATCCTGATAAAGTATCCGATCAAATTTCAGATGCTGTACTAGATGCTTGCCTTACAGAAGATCCGAATGCAAGAGTTGCCTGTGAAGTTTTTTGTACCACAGGACAAGTCATTGTAGGAGGAGAAATTACAACAACAACTTACATTGATGTTCAAGATATTGTAAGAAAAAAAATTGAAGAAATTGGGTATCGAGATGGAATGGGTTTTGATGCAAATTGTGGAGTATTAAGTGCAATTCATGCACAATCTCCGGATATTGCTATGGGAGTAGATATCGGAGGAGCAGGAGACCAAGGAATTATGTTTGGAGGGGCTGTCAAAGAAACGCCTGAACTAATGCCGCTTGCTATCGTTCTAGCTCGTGAAATTTTAGTAAGATTGACTAAGATGACTCGTTCCAAAGAAATCGCTTGGGCAAGACCAGATGCTAAATCACAAGTCACTCTTGCCTACGATGAAGAAGGAAATATCGATCATGTGGAAACTGTTGTTGTTTCTGTACAACACAATCCTGAAGTCAGCAATGAAGAAATTCGTAAAACGATCATTGAAAAAGTTATTGAACCTGTGTTGGAACAATATCATCTATCGAAAGAAGAAATTACCTACCACATCAACCCAACAGGTCGTTTTGTCATTGGAGGACCTCATGGAGATACCGGATTAACTGGAAGAAAAATTATTGTAGATACTTATGGTGGATATTTTAGACACGGAGGAGGAGCTTTTTCTGGAAAAGATCCTTCTAAGGTAGATCGATCTGCTGCCTATGCTGCTAGATGGGTTGCTAAAAATATTGTAGCCGCAGACTTTGCAGATAAATGTGAAATTCAATTATCTTATGCTATCGGAGTAGCAGAACCAACTTCTATCAAGATTGATACCTTTGGAACTTCTAAAGTATCCGAAGAAAAATTGGAAGAAGCCGTGAAAAAGACTTTTGATTTAACACCAAGAGGAATTGAAAAATCCTTAGAATTAAGAAGTGGAACTTTTAAATATCAAGACTTAGCAGCTTTTGGACATATAGGACGAACAGATATTGATGTTCCATGGGAAAGATGTAATAAAGTAGAAGACTTAAAAAAAGCAATGATGTAACAAAAAAGGTTCTTTATCAGATATTTTGATAAAGAACCTTTTTTCTATCTTTCTTCTTCTGTCCTTAATAAACCAAATTGAATCGTAATACAAGTGACAATAATTAGAGCAAACATATAGAAAGAATATTGTAAAACCTCTAAAGGAGAGACATCTACCAAAGCTGTAATCATCAACATTCCCCCATCATAAGGAGTTAATGCTATAAAAGCACAAGCAAAAATATCAATTAAACTTGCTAATCTCTTGGGTGCAATCCTATACTTTTTTCCAATTTCTTTTGCAAGGGGTGCAGAAATAATAATAGCTATGGTATTATTTACTAAAGCAGCTGATAAAATTCCGGATAATAAACCAATTCCATATTCTGCACTCTTTCTATCGGACATTTTAGAACTTAAGATATTTACAATCCAATCAATACCACCATAATACTTAATTAAACCGATGAGACCCGAAATTAAAATAGCAACAATGGTAATGCTAAACGTATCGGACATTCCTTCTCCAATCGCTTCTATCCAAGTAAAGAAATTAACAGTCCCCTCCAAAAATCCAATAACTCCTGTCATGGCAATTCCTAACACTAAAACCACACTCACATTAAATCCTGTTAAAGCAATCATCAACACCACAAGATAAGGAAGAACTCGAAGGATATGAAAAGAATGTTCTCCTACAATATTTCCTTCCCCTCCCATAATTCCATACATAATCGCTGCAAAAATTGCTGCTGGTAAAGCAATTAAAAAATTCATCTTAAATTTATCTTTCATTTCAGATCCAACTCCTTTTGCAGCGGAAATTGTAGTATCTGAAATAATAGACAGATTATCTCCGAAATAAGCTCCTCCAATAACTGCAGCAACTGTTAAAGGAATATTTAATTGTGCTGCTTCTGCTACTCCGATAGCAATAGGTGCCATGGCTGCCACGGTTCCCATGGAAGTTCCGATTGCTAAAGAAATAAAACAAGAGATTAAAAATACCCCCGGAACTAAAGCGATACTTGGAATAAAAGTAATTCCTAAATTTACAACGGATTCCACTCCGCCCATAGCCCTTGCAGCTCCTTGAAATCCCCCTGCCAATAAATAAATCATTCCAACTAACATGACTCCGGAATTTCCTGCATTTTCTGAAAAAATTTCTATTTTTTTATCTAATTTCATTCCTCGATTCATCAACATTGCTACTACAATTCCTATCAATAGAGCAACATGTCTTGGAAATTTTTTAAAAGCCCCCTCTACTCCTAATAAATTAAAAATAATTCCACTTCCTATATACAGAGCTAAAAATACAAATAAAGGTAAAAATGCAATCACACCATATTGTTTTTCCTTTCTCTCCTCTTTCATCTTCTATCCTCCTACTCTTATGTTCTTTCTCCAATATTTTATAGCTTGTTCCATTCTTTTTAATCATTCTTCTAACATATATCTAGGACAAGCCACATTCATTCGTTCAAATCCTTCTCCTTAAATTCTTTATCTTATTGATAAATTTTTAATTACATTATAATATAATATCTAACATCGGGAAAGTCAACCATTTTCATTAACTTACCTCTTTTTCTTTTTGGTATCCTATGTTACTGATTCTTCATTTTTTTAGTAATATAATCAAAATATAAAAGGAGGACAAGTATGATTGAAATAAAAAAAATTCCAAGAGGAAGTTCTTTCTTTTTGAAAGAAGAAATAAAAGTTCGAAATTTTCAAGTATCTAGTAAAATCTTAGTACAATCTTCTCATGCTAGAATGACTCTAGTCTCTATGGGAAAAGGAGAAGAAATTTCTGCCGAAACTATGCCTTATAGCCGATGTTTTCAATTACTAAAAGGAAAGGTTTTTTTACAACTAAACCAAGAAAAATTAGATATGGAGATAGACCATTTTCTTCTTTTAGGGGAGAACTCTTTTTATTCCATTCATGCAGAAGAAGACAGTATTTTTTTAGAAATAGAATATGATAGAGGAGGAAATTTTATGTCCGAAGTACAAACAATAAAACATATTACTAGAGGAACAACATTTGCATTAAAAGAAGAAATTTCTTACGAAGCTGGACAGATTATAAGTAAAAATTTAGTAACCAATAATGCCATGGTTATGACTTTAATGTCTTTTGATCAAGGAGAAAGTCTAGCAGCCCACAAGGCCCCTGGAGATGCTCTTGTAAGTCTATTGGATGGAGAAGCAAAATTTTGGATTGATGGGAAAGAAAATGTTGTGAAAGCAGGAGAAAGTATTCTTCTTCCCGGAAATGTTTCCCATGCCGTGGAAGCTATAAAAGCTTTTAAAATGTTACTGATCATTGTAAAATAAATAATCATATCTCTCTTAAAAAAAGCTCCCTTCCTATTTGTTAGGAATGAACTGCACCTCCAATCTTGTGTCCAAGATTATGGGTGCAGTTCAGAAAAGAGCTTTTTCTTTTTACTTGATTCTTTTCTTATTTCCCCCAAGTATCTGCATTTTTATTCCAATCTGCAGCAATTTTTCTTTCTTCTTCTGTGACATAATTCATTTCTTCTGCCTTATGGATTAACACTTCAAAGTTGGAAAGAGATTGCCAAGGAATTTTTTTATCCCCAAATTGTTGATACGCTTTTGGAAATTCATAAGAGAAAATAGAAACTACTTCCACAGAACTTGCTCCTTCTGCATAGGCTGCTTCTACCGCTTTGATAGAGCTTCCTCCGGTAGAAATTAAATCTTCAATGACGATTACTTTTTTTCCTTCTACACTAGCTCCCTCAATTTGTTTTCCTGCTCCATGATTTTTCTTTTCTCCCCGAATATAACTCATCGGTTTTTTCAAGCTATATGCTAAAAAGGCTGCCCATGGAATTCCTGCTGTTGCTGTTCCGGCTAAAATGTCATACTCTTTCCCTTCTAAAGCTTCTTGAAATCCTTGAATAATGACTTCTCTTTCTTCCGGATAAGCAATCATTTGTCGATTATCACAATAAATAGGACTTTTAATTCCCGATACAAAAGTAAACGGTTCCTTTACATTTAATTTTACAGCTCCTGTACTTAATAATACTTGTGCAATGGCTTCTTTTCTATTCATGTTTTAAAATCTCCTTCCCTATCTTTTTTCCAAATTTTCCTTCGTGATACACTATATTTCCTCGTAACACAGTAGTAAGTACCTTACAACCTCTTTTTTGTCCTATATAAGGACTCCAAGCTGACTTGGAAATAATTTCTTCTTGTCGAATTTCACTATGGTCACCATCATCTATAATGACAAAATCTGCATCATAGCCTACTGCAATTTTTCCTTTCTTCTTTAACCCAAAAATTTTTGCAGGATTCTCACTCATGACTTCTTGTAAACGTGGAATGCTCAATTTCCCCTCTTGCACTCCCTTCCACATCATTTCAAGAGAATGTTCCACACTGGGCATTCCAAAAGTCAGCTTCGCTTTTTTCTCTTCTAATAGATGAGGTGCATGGTCTGTCCCGACAGTGTCTAAAATTCCATATTTTAGAGCTTTCCATAGAGCTTCATTATCTTGTTTTGTCTTTAACTCCGGTTTTGTTCTTAAAAAAAGTTTGTTTTCTTCTGTGCTTTCTCTATCCTCTTCGCTTAAAAATAAATGATGTGGTGTTACTTCCCCATAAACTTCTACGCCCATTTCCTTTGACTCTCGGATATATTCCAATTCTTTTTCTAAAGAAATATGGCAAAGATATAAAGGCTTTTTCGTTTTTCTGGCAAGTTGTATCGCCTTAGATACCATTTCTTCTTCCGCATGAACAGCAACTCTTTTCGAAGCTCTAAAAATATTTTCTAAAATAGCATCTTCTTCCACCAGCATATCTCCTGTCGATACATTTAAAAATACCTTAGTCGCTACAGTTTCATCAATAGCTTTTTCAACTTCTTCGTGATTATCAAAGCGTGTCCCTCCAAAATAAAAGGCATAATCGGAATAGGAATTCCCCTTGTAAATATTTCGTTTTTCTTCCAAAGCTTCTAAAGTAACCGTAGCCGGATTTGTATTCGGCATATCAAAGAAAGTCGTAACTCCTCCTCGGATAGCCGCCTTACTTCCCGAAACACTATCTTCCTTCTGTGTAAATCCGGGAGTTCTCATATGAGTATGAGCATCGATAATTCCGGGAAGTACATAGTGAAAATTCGCATCTAAAACTTCTTTTTGAGAATTTTCTACAAAATCTTTTCCAAATTTTACAAATCTTCCATTTTCAATCAAAATATCTACCAGAACTTCTTCTGTTCCCATAATAATCTTAGCATTTTTTACTAGCATAGGCCTAGTCCTTCTTCCACTTCTTTCACAATCATTCTCATAGCTTCTTTTGGATTTTCATGCTTTGTTACAGGTCTTCCAATGACTAGATAATCACAGCCATGTTGTACTGCTTCCTTTGGCGTCATAATTCTTTCTTGGTCATTCGTAGCAGACCATTTTGGTCTTACCCCCGGACAAACCGTTTGGAAACTTTCTCCACATACTTTTTTAATGTCTGCAGCTTCCCAAGGAGAACATACCACTCCGGATAAGCCTGCTTCCTTTGCCAAACTTGCAAAATGGATTGCCAATTCTTTCAAAGATAATTTTGATTGAAACACGTTTTGAATTTCTTCTTCTGAAAAACTTGTTAAGATAGTAACAGCAATCACAGAGGCTGCTTCATTGATTTTCTTGGTTTCTTCGATTACTTTTTGCATCATTTTCTTTCCACCGGAAGCATGAACATTAAACATAACTACATCCTTTTTTGCTGCAAACACAGATGCCATAGCAGTGGTATTTGGAATATCATGAAACTTTAAATCTAAGAAAATCTTTTTTCCTTTTTCTCGCAAATATTCTAAAATTTTTCCCTGTGAATTTAAAAATAATTCCAAACCTACTTTGTAAAATACTGCCTCTTCTCCTAAACTTTCCACACAAGCCTTTGCCTTTTCCTCGGTTGGAAAATCCAAAGCAATAATAATCTTTTCTCTAGCGTCCATTATTACCTCCTATGTGCAATTCCTACAATTTCTTGAATATTCTTTAATCCCTCTTGTTCACAATAATCTCTCAAAGTTTTTTCTATCTCTAATGAAACCATAGGATTGATAAAAAATCCTGTTCCTATCGATAAAATACTTGCTCCTGCCATTAAAAACTCTAGAGCATCGGTTCCATTTAAAATTCCTCCCATTCCAACAATAGGAATCTTAACCGCTTCATAGACTTGATAAATCATACGAAGGGCAATCGGTTTCACCGCTCCACCTGACATTCCTCCAAAAGTATTTCCTAAAACCGGTTTTTTGGTTTTTACATCAATAGCCATTCCTAAGACGGTATTGATAAGAGAAACCGCATCTGCTCCATTTTCTTCTACAATTTTAGCTATTTTAGCAATATCCGTTACATTGGGAGATAACTTTACCACTAAAGGTTTTTTGGTTACTTTTCGTACTTCTCTTGTTACAGCACCCGCTACCTCAGGATTTGCTCCAAAAGCCATTCCTCCATCTTTTACATTCGGACAAGAAATATTTAATTCTACAATAGCAATTTCGTCTATGTTATCGACTCGTTTTGCAATTTCAATGTAATCTTCCATCGTTTTTCCATTGATATTGACAATTAAATTTGTCGTAATTCCTTCTTTTCTTAAATTTGGAATAATCTCTTGTTCAAAGACATCGATTCCCGGATTTTCTAAACCAACACAGTTTAACATTCCACCAGGAGTTTCTGCAATTCTCACTCCATAGTTTCCATCTCTCGCTTCTAAGGTAATTCCTTTTAGAACAATTCCTCCTAATTGATTTGGGTCAAAGTAATCTTGGTATTCTTTTCCAAAACCAAAACATCCGGAAGAAGTTACCAAAGGATTTTTCATAGAAACCCCTAAAAATTCTGTTTTTAAGCAGCTCATTTCCCCCTCCTAATTTCCACAACAAATACTTGCTTTTTCTTTTGGCTCGTAATTTACTATCTTTCTGGAATCAAAAACAGGTCCATCATGACATACCTTTCTCATTCCATCTACTGTTTGAATGGAACAACCTACACAAGCCTTGACTCCACAAGCCATTCTATTCTCTAAAGAAATTTCACAAGCAACTCCTTTTTCTTGAGCTGTTTCTGCCACTGCTATCATCATTCCATGAGGTCCACAAACATAAATTTGATCATAAGAATCCTGTTCCAACAAGTCCTTTAATTTTGTGACAACATTTCCTTTCATACCAACAGAGCCATCATCTGTGGTGATATAAGCTCTTAATTTTTGAAAAGAAAAGAAATCTAAAATTTCAATCGCATCTTGATTTCTACCTCCTGCAATAAAAGTTACTTCGTTGTTTTCTTTTAAGTCATCCAATAAATATTTCATAGGAGCAATTCCCATTCCTCCACCAATCACAATGACTTTTTTATCTTTTACAACAGAAAACCCATGTCCTAAAGGCCCTTGTAAGGAAATTTTTTCTCCTTCTTGAAAATCTGCTAAAGACTCAGTCCCTCTTCCCTTTACTTCGTAATAGAACTCCATTGTTCTATCCTGTTTATTTACCTGATGAATGCTAATAGGTCTTCTCAAAGAAAAAGCATCTTGTAAAGATTTTAACATAAAAAATTGTCCTGGCTTGGATACTAATAATTCTTCTGGAATTTCTACTACCATTCTATAGTAACAACTTGCTACACAAGTATTTTTCTTCACAATACAATCTCGTAAATACACTGTTCCCTCCTATTTCTTTCCGACAGCCAAAGCAATCATCGCTTCTCTGACCGGCACACCATTGGCTGCTTGCTTAAAATACAAGGCATGCTTGCATTCATCCACAGATACTGCAATCTCATCCACTCTCGGTAAAGGATGTAATATAATCATATGTTCTTGACATTTTCCCACGATGTCTTCTTTTTCAATTCGATAGGAGCTTTCTACTTTTTCAAAATCTTTCGGATCTTCAAAACGCTCCTTTTGAATTCTTGTCATATACAAAATATCCACTTCTTTTAGAATGTCTTCATAATTATTATGAAGGGAGTATTCCAATCCTGCCTCTTCTAATTCCTCTAATAAATGTTTGGGCATTTGAATTAAGTCTGGAGCAACAAAGTAGAATTTTGCATGAAAATGCTTCATCGCTCTTGTTAAAGAGTGCACAGTTCTTCCGTATTTTAAATCCCCTACAAAGGCAATTTTTTTATTTTCTAAGCTTCCCAATTCTTCTTGAATCGTATATAAATCTAAAAGAGTTTGACTAGGGTGTTCATTCTTTCCATCTCCAGCATTGATAACCGGTACAGAGCTTATATCTGCCGCCTTTTGGGCTGTTCCATCTTTCGGATGGCGAATGACAATGACATCCGAGTAACTACTTACCATACGAATAGTATCTTCAAAAGATTCTCCCTTCATAACCGAAGTCCCTTGAATCGAATCGAAACCTAAAACATTTGCTCCAATCCGATAAGATGCCGAAGTAAAGGATAATCTTGTCCTTGTAGAAGGTTCAAAAAACAAAGTTGCCACTATCTTACCTTGTAGTAAATTTGGCTCCGGTTTTTCTTTCAACTTCTTTGCGAGAGCTAATAAATCTAAAATTTCTTGTTTTGACAAATCTTGAATGGAAATAAAATTCCTCATGTCATATTCCTCCTTGCATAAAAAAAGGATAATTCTATAAAAGAATTATCCTAATAAATACAGAAATAAGAAAAGAAATATCGAAGAAATCTTTGGCTTTTCCACACATAAGACCTTCCTTCTCATCCTTCTTTTCCCTCCTACTAATTTTTTACATTTCTGCTATTCTAGCATAAAAGAAAGTTATTTACAAGTTATTTTTTTAAAATTTGTATTGCTTCTTTTTTATACTTTGATAAGTGTTCTACTACTTCTTTATTTGGGACAAATTGTACTTTCTTATCTGTTCTAGGCACTGCATCAAATTCTTTTCCTAAAGGAACAGAGGTCACTGGGAACATATAATTTTTGGCTGCTGTCATATTTTGAAACTCTTCTCCTAAAACGGCTTCCATAAACTTTTTAGCTCCCTCTTTCACTTCTTTTTTCTTTACCAAAGCAGCACTTTCTATATATTGATAATTTCCATCTTCTACATAAAAACTTGCATACTTCTCTTTTTGAGTGTCATCTTGAGCAAACCACATATCACTGGTCGCATACCCTAACATCATAGGAGCTTCTCCTGCAGTAAATTTAGCAAAGGCTTCTTCCCAACCGGGTTCCACATTATACACAGCCGGTTGAATTGTCGTCCAGAATTTCTTCCAATTTTTTCCATACAATGCCAAAGACCATTGTAAGATTTCTGCTCCTGTATTTGAAGTATTTGGATTTTCTATCAATAATTGCTTTTTCATTTTTCCAAGCTCTGCCAAAGTCTTTGGTGGATTCTTAATTTTTGTCTTATCGTAGTTAATAGCCAACATTCCATAATCATACGGAGTTGCATAAAATTCTTTATCAAATTTGATGTCTTTTTTTATCATTCCAATATTTTTCGGTTTATACTTTTGAATCACATTATGTTTTTTCGCTACTTCAATATCTACCGGTGTCAATCCAACTACAATATCCGCCTTAGGATTTACTTTTTCTAAGGTTAATCTTTGTACAACGCCATCAATCGATACATATTTAATGGTATCTCCTGTTACTTTTTCAAAAATAGGGGCATACTTTTTTCCAATCCATTTCGAAGTACTAGGCCCATAAACTACAATTTCTTCTGCAAAAGCACTTGCTGAAAGCAATAATAAACTTCCCAATATGATTTTTTTCATGTTAGTCTCCTTCTTTTCATAAAATATTCTAAAACCATTCTAACACCAAATAAAATAAAAGTCAATTTCTTAACAAATGAAAAAAGAGTGCCTAAAGATAAGACACTCTATATTATTTTCTTCTATTTCCATAGCCTTTTTTCTTTTTGAGTGTTAGGATATAATTCTTATGCCTAGCAATCAAAGATAGAATTTCTGATTTACTAAATTTTTTATGCTTCGTTTCTGACATGATAGAAATAGCCTTCATAAAAACATTGAATAAAGACATTCGACTCTGATCCGGATTTTCACTATTTTGTAAAGCTTCTTCCACCAAATTTTCAAATTTTTGTTTTACTGCTTCATTTTCAGGATCCACCATAGAAAACATTCGTTCAAATAAGTCTCTTTGTTCTTGGGTCATAGACACATCCTCTTCCACGACATGACAAGAATTCGATATTTCATCAACACAAGAAACCAAAGTATCTTCTACTTTTATAACAACATCTCTCTTTAAATCCTCCATGGAAGTATAAGCAGCATATACAGGTGCAATGGAACAACCCAATTGTTTTGCAATATTTTTTACTGTAATTTTTTCATAGCCCTCATTTTTAAATACTTCTACGGCTGCTTCTAACACCATCTCTCTTGTATAGACTGATTTTCTTGGCATGGTACTTCCTCTTTTCTAATATCATTTAATTATAAATATATTGAATACAAATATTCTTTCTTATATAATATATATCTTTTCTATATTTGTCAACAATAAATATTTTAAATAAATATTTTTCTATTTTTCATATCGATGCCATAATTGTGTTTTGCCAAGGATTCCTGCCTTATCAAAGCTACCTTTCATTTTCATGCTATCTTTTTCAACTTGAACACTGGCATATAAAGTTTTTCCCATTCCAGGAATATAAACAGTCCCCCCATCATAACGATCCTTTTCTTCTTGATAGGCAATGGACTTTAACATTTCCACTCCAACCAATTTTCGATGTTTTAATGATGGATCCGGATTTTTTAAATCCATTTTCTCCTTTCCTTGAAACTCTCCTTCTTGGTAGAAAGGAACTGTTTGATCTATCATTTTCCCATAAAACTTTCCATCTTCTTTTTCGATTACCTCAATAATAATTTGATTTCCGTCCTTATATTTTGTACTAATCCACTTTCCTAAAATATCTTCTCGAGCAGCAAAGACTAAATTAGGAAAGAGGAAGAATAGTATCCATAATTTTTTCATCTTCCTCTCTCTCCATTTCTTGTATTTTTTATTGTGGATTAAAGTGAAATTCTTTTACAAAATACACTTTAATATTTTTTCCTGCATAATAAATCGGTTTAAATCTCCATTTTTTAATTGCTTTCATCACTTCATCATCAAAGCCTAATTTTTTATGAGATTTTATAATTTGAATATTTTCTACATTTCCTTTTAAACCTACTAAAAATTTCACCTTGACAGAAACTCTTTGATCGTAACCAATAGACTCTGCTTGTGATGGATAGTCAGGTTCCACTTCGTTTAAAATTTGATAGTTAATTCCCTCTGAAGATAATGCAGTATACGATCCATCTCCATTTGCTTGGAAGTTAGATCCATAGAAAGGATTGTCACTTCCGGAAGCTTTTCCTGAATCACTGCTTTCTTTTTCATGAGAGTCTGAGGCTACTGCTGCACTCTCTTCTTTTTTTACTTCCTTGGCATCTTTGGTTGCCATCTTACTATCAAATGTTTTTTCTTTTACCTGTTCTTCTTTCTTTGGTTTCTCTTTTTTCGGTTGTTCTTTTGGTTTTTCATTGGTGGAATTTTCTTTCTTTTCTAATATCTTATCTGCCACATTTGGACTTCCAGGATTGTCACTTGGAGGTGGATTTTCTACTACAAAAGAAACTGAAATTACCTGATTTAAAGGAAGCTTTTCCTCTCCCTTGTGCATTTCATGATGATAAAAACCAATAAAGCATAACATATGAATACAAAAAGAAAGAACTAGATATTTCTTCATAGTCATTTCCTCCTATTCATAGAATGTTAATCCCATATTTGCAATATTTTGTTCCTTTACCTTTGTCATAACGTCCATAACTGTTTGATACTTCATATTTCTATCCGCTGAAACAGTAACTTCTTCTACCCCTTGAAGATGGTTTGGAATATCCTCTAAGGTTACTTCCTGATTCTTTCCATCTGCACTGACATAAAATCTTCCATCTTTATCTACAATAATTTCAACTGCCTTATTCTCTTTTTTTGATTCTACAGTAGAACTTGGTAATTCAATCGGAATGGTTCCATAATTATTAAAAGTAGTTGAAATCATAAAGAAAATAATCAACAGAAAGATAACATCAATCAAAGGAGTCAAGTCAGGCTTCAAAGCTCCTCTTTTATTTTTTCTTCCCATAATTATCTCCTAAATATATTTATAATATTAGATACAATTTTATCCACTTCGTCTTCTCTTCTGGCTGCAATCTTACTAAAAATATTGTAGGCTGCAATCACAGGAATTGCCACATAAAGCCCTGCTGCCGTTGTTACCAAGGCTTCTGAAATTCCATCAGCAACAATCGTAGGATCTCCTGCTCCCATTTTTGAAATATTGATAAAGGCCTTAATCATTCCTGTTACTGTTCCTAACAGTCCACACATTGGAGCTAAACTACCAATTGCTTCTAAAGAACTTAGTCCTCTATCCAAAGGAGACATACTTTCTAACATAATTTCTTTAATGATAGATTCATAGTCTTGCACATCTTGTCCCTTCTTTGCTCTTTTTAAAAAAGTTTTAATAGAACCTGCCACCGATCCTTTTTGTGTTTCACATAATTGGATAGCTTCTTCTACTTTTCCGGCAGAAATCAAATCGTTAATATCCTTTTTGAAATTTGTATCTACTTTTTTCTCCTTCGTCGTAAAAAAAACAGTTTTCTCCAAAATGATTGCTAAAGCTCCCATTGACATGAAAAATAAGACCCATAAAATAGGCCCTCCTACTTTAAAATAATAAGCCATTGTTTCACTCTCCCTGTATTTATAATTTTATTTTTTTAGTGTTTTTAATTTTAAAATATGATAGGAAACTGCTACAAAAGTAATCCCCAAAAAAATTCTCATATGTATCTGTGGAACTTTATAAGCAGAAAATAACATACCTATCGCCATAAATGATATAGCAATTATTTTATTTTTTAAAGTAATTCCTTTTTGCTCTTGATAATCTCGAATATATTTTCCAAAAATCGGACT